>OAUP01000013.1_pt1 | contig 187575 bp, 177 predicted proteins | sample 1476301 | NCBI WGS metagenome assembly OAUP01 (sample SAMEA2580055, study PRJEB22360) | human gut metagenome | biome: human gut; feature: human-associated habitat; material: faeces | place: Denmark | collected 2008/2010 | reverse complement strand
AATAACATGATATTCATCACGGAGTGACTATGTTACAGATAGTCGGCGCGCTGATCCTGCTGATAGCAGGATTTGCCATTCTTCGCCTTTTGTTCAGAGCATTAATCAGCACGGCTTCTGCGCTGGCAGGGCTTATATTGCTGTGTCTGTTCGGCCCGGCCTTACTGGCTGGCTATATCACCGAACGCATAACCCGGTTGTTCCATATTCGCTGGCTGGCAGGCGTATTTCTGACGATTGCCGGAATGATCATCAGCCTCATGTGGGGACTTGATGGTAAACATATCGCGCTGGAGGCTCACACCTTTGACTCTGTGAAATTTATTCTGACCACCGCTCTCGCCGGTGGTCTGCTGGCTGTTCCCCTGCAGATCAAAAACATTCAGCAGAACGGGATCACACCAGAAGATATCAGCAAGGAAATTAACGGGTATTACTGCTGTTTTTATACTGCTTTTTTCCTTATGGCGTGTTCTGCATACGCACCATTGATCGCATTGCCGTTCGATATTTCACCCTCACTGATGTGGTGGGGCGGGTTGTTGTACTGGCTGGCTGCATTAGTGACGCTGCTATGGGCGGCCAGCCAAATCCAGGCGCTGAAAAAACTGACCTGTGCCATCTGCCAGACACTGGAAGAACAACCGGTGCTCAACAGTAAATCGTGGCAGACCAGTTTGCAAAACGATTACAGCCTTCCTGACTCACTGACGGAGCGCATCTGGCTGACGCTCATTTCTCAACGGATTTCCCGGGGAGAGCTGAGGGAATTTGAACTGGCAGACGGAAACTGGTTACTGAACAATGCCTGGTATGAAAGAAACATGGCAGGGTTTAACGAACAGTTGAAAGAGAACCTGTCATTCACACCTGATGAACTGAAAACGCTCTTCCGGAACCGCCTGAATTTATCACCGGAAGCGAATGACGATTTTCTCGATCGTTGCCTGGACGGCGGTGACTGGTATCCGTTTTCAGAAGGTCGCCGTTTTGTATCATTCCACCACGTGGATGAGCTTCGTGTCTGTGCCTCCTGCGGGCTGACTGAAGTACATCATGCCCCGGAAAATCATAAGCCGGATCCGGAATGGTACTGCTCCTCTCTTTGTCGCGAAACAGAAACACTGTGTCAGGACATTTATGAACGTTCTTACACCGGTTTTATTTCCGATGCAACGGCGAATGGTCTGATTCTCATGAAACTGCCGGAAACCTGGAGTACAAATGAGAAAATGTTTGCTTCCGGAGGGCAGGGACATGGGTTTGCCGCTGAACGGGGAAACCATATTGTCGACAGAGTCCGTCTGAAAAACGCACGGATCCTCGGTGATAATAATGCCAGAAATGGAGCAGACAGACTGGTCAGCGGAACAGAAATCCAGACGAAATATTGTTCAACTGCAGCCCGTAGCGTCGGTGCGGCATTCGACGGACAAAACGGACAGTATCGTTACATGGGAAATAATGGCCCCATGCAACTGGAAGTCCCCCGTGATCAGTATGCCGGCGCTGTTGAAACTATGAGGAATAAGATCCGCGAAGGTAAAGTAACCGCGCTGAAATGAGTCCGGAAGCTGCCGGCATTGCTGCCTGTCTGATGACGTACAGTCATCATGCCTGTCGTACGGAGTGTTATGCCATGACGGTCCATTATTACCGGCTGCGGGATTACGCCCTGCAGCATCCGGAATGCAGCGCCATTATGCGCATCATCGACTGAATGGAGAGAAGTACAATGCAACAGCTTTCCTTTCTGCCCGGAGAGATGACGCCCGGCGAGCGCAGCCTCATTCAACGGGCCCTGAAAACCCTGGACCGCCATCTTCATGAACCCGGCGTGGCCTTCACCTCCACCCGTGCAGCACGGGAATGGCTGATTCTGAACATGGCGGGACTGGAGCGTGAAGAATTCCGGGTGCTGTATCTGAACAACCAGAATCAGCTGATTGCCGGTGAAACCCTCTTCACCGGCACCATCAACCGCACGGAAGTCCATCCCCGGGAAGTGATTAAACGCGCCCTGTACCACAATGCCGCTGCCGTGGTGCTGGCGCACAATCACCCGTCCGGTGAAGTCACACCCAGCAAGGCAGACCGCCTTATCACGGAACGTCTGGTACAGGCACTGGGCCTGGTGGATATCCGGGTGCCGGACCATCTGATAGTCGGTGGCAACCAGGTTTTCTCCTTTGCCGAACATGGTCTGCTTTAACCCGTCACAACCACATCACACCTGTTTTCACTTTTATCTTCTGTCTTCAGAGGTATCCCATTATGAAAATTATCCCCCGTGGTGAAGCCATGCGTATTCACCAACAGCATCCTGCATCCCGTCTTTTTCCGTTCTGTACCGGTAAATACCGCTGGCACGGCAGTGCTGAAGCGTATACCGGTCGTGAAGTGCAGGATATTCCCGGTGTGCTGGCCGTGTTTGCTGAACGCCGTAAGGACAGTTTTGGTCCGTATGTCCGGCTGATGAGCGTCACCCTGAACTGAGTCAGGGCATTCTGATGAGCAGAATTATCGCCACTACCGGACCATTCTTAACCGATTTTCTGTGAGGACTTTATCGTGTCAGACACACTCCACGACGACAACACTTCCCGACGACAATCACGACCGCCCCTGGTGGGGGCTGCCCTGCACCGTGACGCCCTGTTTCGGGGCACGTCTGGTGCAGGAGGGTAACCGGTTGCATTACCTTGCCGACCGCGCCGGTATCAGAGGCCTGTTCAGCGATGCAGATGCGTACCACCTGGACCAGGCCTTTCCGCTGCTGATGAAACAACTGGAACTCATGCTCACCAGCGGTGAACTGAATCCCCGCCATCAGCATACCATCACGCTGTATGCAAAAGGGCTGACCTGTGAAGCTGATACTCTCGGCAGTTGTGGCTACGTTTATATGGCTGTTTATCCGACGCCCGAAACGAAAAAGTAAACCACCGGAATAATCGTCTGTTCCGGCCTGGTGCTTTCACCACGCCACTTTTCCATTTTTCATCTCTGCATATCAGGAAAATCTTCAGTATGAAAACATTACCTGTATTACCCGGGCAGGCGGCCAGTTCACGCCCGTCTCCGGTTGAAATCTGGCAGACACTGCTCACCCGACTGCTGGACCAGCACTATGGCCTTACGTTGAATGACACACCGTTCGCTGATGAACGTGTGATTGAGCAGCATATTGAGGCAGGGATTTCACTGTGTGACGCGGTGAACTTTCTCGTTGAAAAATACGTGCTGGTACGAACTGACCAGCCGGGATTCAGCGCAGGAGCCCCGTCGTCTCAGTTAATCAACAGCATTGATATTCTCCGGGCTCGCAGGGCGACCGGCCTGATGACCCGGGACAATTACAGAATGGTAAATAACATTACCCTGGGCAAGCATCCGGAGGAGGCGAAACAATGAACCTTTCCCTGACGCCGGAAGCCGACAGCATTAACATGCAGGCGCTGAACATGGGGCGCATTGTCGTTGACGTCGATGGTGTTAATCTCGCTGAACTGATTAACAAGGTCTCTGAAAACGGTTATTCACTCCGCGTGGTCGATAAATCCGACCAGCAGTCAACCAGTACACCACCACCGTTAACAACCCTTACCGGCATACGTTGCAGTACCGCACATATCACGGAAACGGACAACGCCTGGCTGTACTCGCTGTCACACCAGACTAATGACGACGGCGAAACAGAATGGATTCATTTTACAGGCAGCGGCTATCTGTTACGTACCGATGCATGGTCGTACCCGGTTCTGCGGCTTAAACGCCTGGGCCTGTCAAGAACGTTCCGTCGTCTGGTCGTCACTCTCACCCGGCGTTATGGCGTCAGTCTCATTCATCTGGACGCCGGCGCAGAATGTCTGCCGGGGTTCCCCACTTTCGACTGGTAACCCGTAAATTCACAACATGAAATCATTAACCACAGAAACGGCGCTGGATATTCTGATTGCGTGGCTGCAGGACAATATTGACTGCGAATCAGGGATTATCTTCGACAACGATGAGGATAAAACGGATTCAGCAGCACTGCTGCCCTGCATTGAACAGGCCAGGGAAGATATCCGTACCCTGCGCCAACAGCAGCTTCTGCAACAGAACAGGTGAGTCTTACTCACCAGACTTCATTCCACTGACGCCAGCCTGAATACGGCTGGCGTTTTCGTTTATAAACCAAAAGGAAAAACGATGATGTCAGATATCACAATCTCCCGCCCGGAACTGGTCAACGGACATACGGACGTTATCTGCTCAACCAGTATCCGCCACATTCTGGCTGTACGAAAGAGTGCGCTGCTGCAAATCGACACACTTATCCGGCAACTGGCTGAAATCTCGGTACTGACGGAAAGCATTGGCGGTAAAACCGCCCGGGACTGGGCCATGAAACAGGATTTTCGCTGCGGCTGCTGGCTCATGGAGAAACCGGAAACCGCAATGAAAGCCATCACCCGCAATCTCGATCGCGAAATCTGGCGTGGCCTGATGCAACGTTCCGGGATGCTGTCATTAATGGATGCGCAGGCCCGTGATACATGGTACCGCTCACTGGAGTACGATAACTTTCCGGAAATCAGTGAAGCGAACATTTGGAGCACATTTGAGCAACTGCACCAGAATAAGGATGACGTGTTTGAGCGAGGAGTGATCAACGTCTTCAGAGTGCTGAGCTGGAATTACAAAACCAACTCACCCTGTAAATTTGGCAGTAAAATTATCGTCAACAATCTGGTGAGGTGGGACCGGTGGGGATTTCATCTGAACAGCGGGCAACAGGCAGATCGACTTACCGACCTGGAAAGAATGCTGCACCTGTTCAGCGGCAAACCGATCCCCGACAATCGGGAAAACATCACCATTCATCTGGATGAGCACATCCAGTCTGTTCAGGGGAAAGAGGACTATGAAGATGAGATGTTCAGTATCAGATACTTTAAGAAGGGCTCCGCGTATATCACGTTCAGAAAACCGGAACTGGTTGAGCGACTGAATGATATTATTGCAGAACACTATCCTGACATGCTGTCAGTATAGCTTTGCCAGTATGCTTAAAGATCGGAAATTGTCCGATAAGATGTGATCGCGGCTCATACAAACCGGTTTCAGATGGCATACCCGGTGGCATACTGTCTGGAAGGATAAATAAAAAAGCGCATGTTAAACAATAACATGCGCTTGTAATCTGGCGGTGAGGGGGGGATTCGAACCCCCGATACGTTGCCGTATACACACTTTCCAGGCGTGCTCCTTCAGCCACTCGGACACCTCACCAAATTGTTTTGCTACCAAACCTCATGGGTGGCAACGGGGCGCTACTATAGGGAGTTGGAGTAAAACGGTCAAGAAGAATTTTAATGATAATTATTGTTTGCTCATACTGTAAACAAGTTGTGCAGTATATCTACATCGAGACAAGTTACGGACTTATACTTCCAAAGTACTTCATACATATCACAAAATAAAAAGGCCGGTTAAACCGACCTTTTACTCGTTCTTTCTCTTCGCCCATCAGGCGGTAAAACAATCAGCGACTACGGAAGACAATGCGGCCTTTGCTCAGGTCGTACGGGGTCAGTTCAACAGTCACTTTGTCGCCCGTCAGGATGCGGATGTAGTTTTTGCGCATTTTACCGGAGATGTGTGCAGTAACCACGTGACCGTTTTCTAACTCTACGCGGAACATGGTATTAGGCAACGTTTCAAGAACGGTACCTTGCATTTCAATATTGTCTTCTTTGGCCATCTAATCCTCTGGGGTATCACTACCGTAATTTGAACCGGCAAGATAATGCCGAAGTTCTGTAAATAAGTAAAGATTTGCGCGCTAAATCGCAACAAACAGGTTCGGCACATTACTCCGAAAACACACGGCTAAGCCGCACCAAAAGCGCAACGTATAAGGGAGCGGTGAGATAAACGATGGGCGTTACCTGACGCGAAAAATTCCTTATCGGCAGCGGGGTAATGAGCGTAACCAACTCTGCGACCGCAATTATAACACTCTGGGGAGAAATGTGCCGAAAACATTCATTCTTGTGGTGAAAACAAGCATCGTGGTACCCAGAAATTATTCGGCAATCGTCCGAGGCGCATTTGATTGAGATAATTAAGGTAATCCCGGCGGGGAATTTCGCAGGCACCAAGCGATGCTGTGTGATCGTTAAGGACCTGGCAGTCGATAAGCTTACCGCCATGACCGATAAATTCCTCACAGAATACCAGAAGCGCCGTTTTAGACGCATTTTCCATCCGGCTGAACATGGACTCGCCACAAAATAGCGTTCCCTGGGCCACGCCGTACATACCGCCGACAAGCTCATCTTCACGCCAGACTTCAATGGAGTGGGCATGGCCGAGTTCGTGAAGGCGATGGTAGGCTTCGACCACGCCACGCGTGATCCAGGTTCCTTCTTCGCGATCGCTGGCACAGCCTTCAATGACCTGACCAAAAGCGTAATTCATCGTGACACGATAGGGCGAGCGTTTATGAAATCGCTTCATACTACGGCTGATATGCAGTGATTCTGGCCATAGCACCGCGCGGGGATCGGGCGACCACCAGAGGATGGGGTCGCCTGGAGAAAACCACGGAAAAATACCACGCTGGTAAGCCATTAACAGGCGCGCAGGGCTAAGATCGCCCCCAAGTGCCAGCAGGCCGTTAGGCTCACGTAATGCGCCTTCCGGGGAAGGGAAGGCTATTGAATGGCGAGAAAGCTGAACCAGGCGCATGACCGCAAAACTCCACGCAAGTCGGATCGTTCAATAATAGCTTACAAACCCTGCTTGAACTGGTAATAACGCCCCTGTCTGGCAAGCAGTTCTGCGTGAGTACCTTGCTCAATAATTTGCCCGTTGTCCATCACTATTATTTGTTGGAAACGAGAGAGTCCGCGAAGTCGATGGGTGACCATTAACACCGTTTTCTCACGCATCATTTCTGCAAGCAATTCAAGGATCTGGCTTTCGGTTGTGGCATCTAAGCCTTCGGTAGGTTCATCCAGCAACACCAGTGGCGCATCATGTAACAGCGCACGGGCGATAGCCAGACGGCGCAGTTCACCACCGGAGAGCTGGCGTCCGCCTTCACCTAACCAACTGTTGAGACCTGCATCCTCGAGCAGCTTTTCCAGGCCAACGCGACGCAAGATCTCCGACAGAGCCTCATCACTACTGCCAGGCGAGGCGAGTAAAAGATTATCACGCAGCGTGGCGCTAAACAGATGCACTCGCTGAGGAACAACGCTGATGGTCTGTCGTAGAGCCGCTTCATTCAGGCTGGCTATGGGGCTATCGTTAAGCAAAATCTCGCCCTGTTGCGGGTCCCATGCGCGGGTCAGCAGTTGTAACAGTGTTGATTTGCCGCATCCGGTTCGCCCGAGAATCGCTATATGTTCCCCGGCGTTTACCTGAAGAGAAATCCCTTTAAGTGCCTGTTGAGATTGCTCCGGATAAGTGAACTGAACATCCCGTAACGTCAGCGAAACGCGATCGGCAACACGAGTTTGGGTATCAGGAAAGGTGACCTCCGGTTTTTGATCCGTTAAGTCAGAGATACGTACGGCAGAGGCAATGACTTGCCCCAGATGCTGAAATGCACCCGTTACTGGTGCCAGTGCTTCAAACGCGGCTAACGCGCAGAAGACAAACAGGGCAATTAACGCGCCGGGTTGAGCATTGCCGCCAACGCCGCCAGACGCCATCCACAGCATCAGGATCACCGCTAACGCGCCAATGAGCAGCATTATCGCTTGCGACAATGCGGTCAGTTCAGATTGACGGCGTTGCGCTTCCAGCCATTGAATTTCTGTATTCTCTAGTTGCGTGCGATAACGATCGCTGGCACCAAAAATGGTCAGCTCAGCTTGCCCTTGCAGCCAGGCCGTCAGTTGTTGGCGATACTGTCCGCGAAGATGAGTCAGATTTTGCCCGGTGCTTTTTCCCGCACGATAAAACAGCGGTGGCATCAGGAAAAGCGTCAGTAACATAATGCCGCCCAGCGTAAAGGCGAGGGTGAAATCAAGGAAACTTAACCCGATTGTCACCACCATAATCACCACAAAAGCGCCCACCAGCGGCGAGATAACGCGCAGGTAAAGATGATCGAGCGTATCAACATCCGCCACCACGCGATTGAGCAATTCGCCCTGACGATAGCGCGCCAGTCCGGCAGGGGAGAGGGGCAGCAATTTGCTGAAGGTGTAAATGCGCAGATGCTGCAACACGCGGAAAGTCGCGTCGTGACTTACCAGACGTTCAAAATAGCGCCCGGCAGTACGGGTGATTGCTGCGCCACGCACGCCCGCAGCGGGTAGCATATAGTTGAAGCTGTACAGTCCGGCAACCCCCGCAACCGCTGAGGCCGAGAGGAACCAGCCGGAAAGTGTCAACAGACCGATACTGGCGAGCAGCGTCACAATTGCCAGCACAATACCAAGACTTAACATCCATTTATGACGTTTATACAGTGCCAGATAGGGTAGCAAAGCGCGCATTTAAATCTCCTCCTGACGATGGGCCAGTAATGTGGCGAATGGGCCACCAGCCACACTTAATTCCGCGTAACGTCCTTGCTCAATAATCCGGCCATCCTGCATAACCCAAATGACATCCCAGTCAGCAAGATCTTCTAACTGGTGGGTGACCATTAACGTTGTCTGGCGCAGAGAGGCGGCATTCAGCGCCTCCATTACGCGCTGTTCACTGTGAGCATCAAGGCTGGCAGCGGGTTCATCCAACAGTAATAGCGAACAGGGATTTAGTAACGCACGGGCCACCGCCACGCGCTGCGCCTGCCCCACGGAAAGGCGGGCAGCCTGGTCGCCAACAGGCGTATCAACGCCTTGTGGGAGGAGCGGTAGAAACTCGCTGACCCAGGCGTTATCCAGCGCTGCTTGTAATTCTTGTTCGCTGGCATCAGGTCGCGCCAGTAGTACGTTATCCCGCAATGTTGCTGCCGGTAATTGTGGGTTTTGCCCAACCCAGGAGAGATGTTTACGCCATGATTCTGGTGATAAATCGCGTAATTCTATCCCGTTGATTCGTAGCGATCCCTGATATGAGAGAAAACCAGAAAGCGCGTTCAGCAGTGAGCTTTTACCTGAACCGCTGCGACCAACCAACACCGCACGTTGGCCTGCTGGCAAAGTAAAGTTCAGCGGTCCGGCCAGCGTTTTACCTTCCGGCGACGTGATAAACAGCTCCTCGGCCTCAATGGTCACCGGATCGGTCGATACTAATTCCGCCTCACCACGTTGCGGATGGGCGAGCGGGGTTTCCATAAACGTTTTCAGACTGTCAGCTGCGCCAACAGCCTGGGCTTTAGCATGATAAAACGTACCGAGATCGCGTAATGGCTGGAAAAACTCTGGCGCAAGGATCAGGGCCAGAAAACCCGCAGCCAGCGTCACACCGGTATCGTAGTGACCAAAATCCAGCTCGCCGAGATAGGAAAAACCAAAGTAGACCGCCACCAGAGCAATTGACAGCGAGGTAAAAAATTCGAGAATGCCGGAGGATAAAAACGCCAGCCGTAGCACTTCCATTGTCCGTTGGCGGAAATCTTCCGAAGCAGAACGAATACTTTCAATTTCAGCTTCACCACGACCAAAAATACGCAATGTTTCCATGCCGCGCAGGCGATCGAGGAAATGCCCACTTAAGCGAGCAAGAGCGAGAAAGTTACGTCGGTTAGCATCGGCAGCCCCCATTCCAACCAGCGCCATAAACAACGGAATTAACGGTGCAGTGCCCAGCAGAATGAGCGCCGCAGCCCAGTTAGAGGGGAAGATTGCCACCACAATCAGCAACGGCACCGACACTGCCAGCGCCATTTGCGGCAGATAGCGTGCATAGTAATCATGCATATCGTCAATTTGCTCGAGTACCAGCGTCGCCCAGCTCCCCGCAGGTTTACCCTGAATCCACGCTGGCCCTGCTTGTTGCAGACGGTCGAGAACCTGACGGCGGATGGCAAAGCGGATATGCTGCCCGGCGTGATAACCCACCCGTTCGCGTAACCAGACCACCCATGCGCGCAGTACAAAGGTCAGAACCAGTAACGTAAAGGGAAGCAGCAGGGCTTCACGGGGAATATTCTCCATAATCATATGTTGCAGAATTCGCGCCATGAACCAGGCCTGGGCAATGATCAATATGCCGCTCACAAAGCCCAGCAGACGAGAAATATTCAGCCAACGTTGGGAGATGACGCTTTGCTGTTTTAACCAGCGGGTTAACTCTTTTTGACGAGATTTATTCATTGCACGCTTAGCAGGTGAGTTATCAGAATTATTTGCAGAGCAATGTTACAACGGGGAAAAAATAAAGGCGACCCATAGTCGCATGGTGTCGCCTTCTTTACTTTTGTTACTGATTTGTAAAATTATTTTGCGTCAGCTAAACCATCGAGGTAGCGTTCCGCATCAAGTGCTGCCATGCAGCCTGTACCGGCCGAAGTAATGGCCTGGCGATAAATGTGATCCATCACGTCGCCTGCGGCAAAGACGCCAGGAATGCTGGTCTGGGTGGCATTACCATGAATACCCGACTGTACTTTGATGTAGCCGTTTTCCAGTTCCAGCTGCCCTTCGAAAATCGCAGTATTCGGGCTGTGACCGATAGCAACAAACAGACCGGCAACGTCGAGTGACTCGATGTTATCGCTGTTTTGCGTATCGCGCAGACGAACGCCAGTGACACCCATTTGATCGCCGGTCACTTCTTCCAGCGTACGGTTGGTGTGCAGAATGATGTTGCCGTTCTCCACTTTATCCATCAGGCGCTTAATGAGGATTTTTTCCGCGCGGAAACCGTCACGGCGGTGAATCAGATGCACTTCCGAAGCGATGTTAGACAGATACAGCGCCTCTTCAACCGCGGTATTGCCGCCGCCGATGACCGCAACTTTCTGGTTGCGATAGAAGAAACCGTCGCAGGTTGCACAAGCAGAAACCCCACGGCCTTTAAAGGCTTCTTCAGAGGGCAGGCCGAGATAGCGTGCAGAAGCTCCGGTGGCAATAATCAGCGCGTCGCAAGTGTATTCGCCGTTATCGCCATTCAGACGGAACGGACGGTTTTGCAGATCCACCTTGTTGATATGATCAAAAATGATCTCAGTTTCAAACTTGGTGGCATGTTCGTGCATGCGCTCCATTAATAACGGACCGGTCAGATCGTTTGGATCGCCAGGCCAGTTTTCCACTTCCGTGGTGGTGGTCAGTTGGCCGCCTTTTTCCATGCCGGTAATCAGCACAGGTTGCAGGTTGGCGCGCGCCGCGTAGACAGCAGCGGTGTATCCCGCCGGGCCTGAACCTAGGATAAGCAGTTTACTGTGTTTGGTCGTGCCCATGAGATCCCCATAGTTGTTGGCAGACAATGGGCAGGATTGTAGGGAATTTATAGACGTAAAAAAAGAGTATGACGATTTTGTTAACAATTTGTGCAATCGGCAGCATCGATAAGCAGGTCAAATTCTCCCGTCATTATCACCTCTGCTACTTAAATTTCCCGCTTTATAAGCCGATTAAATGATGAATAAACGCCCCTGTTAATGAATATCTGGCATGTTGTACTAAAAATCGATGTTTTGCTTTGACAATCCCCTGGTGTTTTGCGAAAACATTCGAGGAAGAAAAAAAACAGTATTCTTATATGCGCATAACCATGCATGTAAATACCATGTTTACCGTGCTAGTGAAATCTACGTATGGCGTGGACAGACGCCATTCGTGATGTCGATAGCTGCCACAAGGCAACGGTCTTCTCACCGTAGACCCAGGCATTGCGCGCCGTGAATCTTCATGATTTCGGTCTATCGTGACGGGTAGCGACTCTGAACAGTGATGTTTCAGGGTCAGACAGGAGTAGGGAAGGAATACAGAGAGACAATAATAATGGTAGATAGCAAGAAGCGCCCTGGCAAAGATCTCGACCGTATCGATCGTAACATTCTTAATGAGTTGCAAAAGGATGGGCGTATTTCTAACGTCGAGCTTTCTAAACGTGTGGGACTTTCCCCAACGCCGTGCCTTGAGCGTGTGCGTCGGCTGGAAAGACAAGGGTTTATTCAGGGCTATACGGCGCTGCTTAACCCCCATTATCTGGATGCATCACTTCTGGTATTCGTTGAGATTACTCTGAATCGTGGCGCACCGGATGTGTTTGAACAATTCAATACCGCTGTACAAAAACTTGAAGAAATTCAGGAGTGTCATTTAGTATCCGGTGATTTCGACTACCTGTTGAAAACACGCGTGCCGGATATGTCAGCCTACCGTAAGTTGCTGGGGGAAACCCTGCTGCGTCTGCCTGGCGTCAATGACACACGGACATACGTTGTTATGGAAGAAGTCAAGCAGAGTAATCGTCTGGTTATTAAGACGCGCTAACACGGAACAGGTGCAAAATCGGCGTATTTTGATTACACTCCTGTTAATCCATACAGCAACAGTACTGGGGTAACCTGGTACTGTTGTCCGTTTTAGCATCGGGCAGGAAAAGCCTGTAACCTGGAGAGCCTTTCTTGAGCCAGGAATACACTGAAGACAAAGAAGTCACATTGACAAAGTTAAGTAGCGGCCGCCGCCTTCTGGAGGCGTTGCTGATCCTTATTGTCCTGTTTGCCGTCTGGTTGATGGCTGCCTTACTAAGCTTTAACCCTTCGGACCCCAGCTGGTCGCAAACGGCCTGGCATGAACCTATCCATAATTTAGGTGGGATGCCCGGTGCGTGGTTGGCAGATACGCTGTTCTTTATTTTTGGCGTGATGGCTTACACCATTCCCGTCATTATTGTCGGCGGTTGTTGGTTTGCCTGGCGTCATCAGTCCAGCGACGAATACATTGATTATTTTGCCGTTTCGCTACGCATCATTGGCGTTTTGGCGCTCATCCTTACCTCCTGTGGTCTGGCGGCAATCAACGCTGACGATATCTGGTATTTTGCCTCCGGTGGCGTCATTGGCAGCTTACTAAGCACTACGCTACAACCACTGCTACACAGTAGCGGGGGAACTATTGCGCTGCTCTGCGTTTGGGCAGCGGGCCTGACGTTGTTCACCGGTTGGTCATGGGTGACCATTGCTGAAAAACTCGGCGGCTGGATTTTAAACATTCTCACCTTCGCCAGTAATCGTACCCGTCGCGATGATACCTGGGTCGATGAAGATGAGTATGAAGACGACGAAGAGTATGAAGATGAAAATCACGGCAAACAGCATGAATCACGCCGTGCCCGTATTCTTCGCGGCGCGCTAGCGCGTCGTAAACGGTTGGCGGAAAAATTCATTAATCCGATGGGGCGGCAAACAGACGCTGCGTTGTTCTCCGGTAAGCGGATGGATGATGACGAAGAGATTACCTACACTGCACGCGGTGTGGCTGCCGACCCGGACGACGTCCTATTTTCGGGCAATCGTGCAACGCAGCCAGAATATGACGAATACGATCCATTATTAAACGGTGCGCCAATTACCGAACCTGTCGCTGTAGCAGCTGCTGCTACCACGGCGACACAAAGCTGGGCTGCGCCGGTTGAACCTGTGACTCAGACGCCGCCTGTTGCCTCTGTTGATGTTCCACCTGCGCAACCTACAGTAGCCTGGCAGCCTGTACCGGGTCCACAAACGGGAGAGCCGGTTATTGCTCCTGCACCGGAAGGTTACCCACAGCAGTCACAATATGCGCAGCCTGCAGTGCAATATAATGAGCCGCTGCAACAACCAGTACAGCCGCAGCAGCCGTATTATGCACCTGCAGCTGAACAACCTGCGCAACAGCCGTATTATGCCCCTGCGCCAGAACAACCGGTGGCAGGTAACGCCTGGCAAGCCGAAGAGCAGCAATCCACTTTTGCTCCACAGTCTACATACCAGACTGAGCAAACTTATCAGCAGCCAGCCGCTCAGGAGCCGTTGTACCAACAGCCGCAACCCGTTGAACAGCAGCCTGTTGTGGAGCCTGAACCCGTTGTAGAAGAGACAAAACCCGCGCGTCCGCCGCTTTACTACTTTGAAGAAGTTGAAGAGAAGCGAGCCCGTGAACGTGAACAACTTGCGGCCTGGTATCAACCGATTCCAGAACCGGTTAAAGAACCAGAACCGATCAAATCTTCGCTGAAAGCACCTTCTGTTGCAGCAGTACCTCCAGTAGAAGCCGCTGCCGCTGTTTCCCCGCTGGCATCTGGCGTGAAAAAAGCGACACTGGCGACGGGGGCTGCCGCAACCGTTGCCGCGCCAGTCTTCAGTCTGGCAAATAGCGGTGGACCGCGTCCTCAGGTCAAAGAGGGGATTGGTCCGCAGTTGCCACGACCGAAACGTATCCGCGTGCCAACTCGTCGTGAACTGGCGTCTTACGGTATTAAGCTGCCCTCACAGCGTGCGGCGGAAGAAAAAGCCCGTGAAGCCCAGCGCAATCAGTACGATTCTGGCGATCAGTACAACGATGATGAAATCGATGCGATGCAGCAGGATGAACTGGCACGTCAGTTCGCCCAGACACAGCAGCAACGCTATGGCGAACAGTATCAACATGATGTGCCCGTAAACGCAGAAGATGCAGATGCTGCGGCAGAGGCTGAACTGGCTCGTCAGTTTGCGCAAACTCAACAACAACGTTATTCCGGCGAACAACCGGCTGGGGCGAATCCGTTCTCGCTGGATGATTTTGAATTTTCGCCAATGAAAGCGTTGCTGGATGATGGTCCACACGAACCGTTGTTTACGCCAATTGTTGAACCTGTACAGCAGCCGCAACAACCGGTTGCACCGCAGCAGCAATATCAGCAGCCGCAACAACCAGTTCCGCCGCAGCCGCAGTATCAGCAGCCACAACAGCCGGTTGCGCCGCAGCCACAATATCAGCAGCCGCAACAACCGGTTGCGCCACAGCAGCAATATCAGCAGCCGCAACAACCGGTTGCGCCGCAGCAGCAGTATCAGCAGCCACAACAGCCAGTTGCGCCACAACCGCAGGATACCCTGCTTCATCCGCTGTTGATGCGTAATGGCGACAGCCGTCCGTTGCATAAACCGACGACGCCGCTGCCTTCTCTGGATTTGCTGACACCGCCGCCGAGCGAAGTGGAGCCGGTAGATACCTTTGCGCTTGAACAAATGGCTCGCCTGGTGGAAGCGCGTCTGGCTGATTTCCGTATTAAAGCCGATGTCGTCAATTACTCTCCGGGGCCGGTTATCACTCGCTTTGAATTGAACCTGGCACCGGGCGTAAAAGCGGCGCGCATTTCTAACTTGTCACGGGACCTTGCCCGTTCACTTTCGACGGTGGCGGTGCGTGTCGTTGAAGTTATTCCTGGCAAACCCTATGTAGGTCTGGAGTTACCGAATAAAAAACGACAAACCGTTTATCTGCGCGAAGTTTTGGATAACGCCAAATTCCGCGATAATCCGTCGCCATTAACCGTGGTGCTGGGTAAAGATATCGCCGGTGAGCCGGTGGTTGCCGATCTGGCGAAAATGCCGCACTTGTTGGTTGCGGGGACTACCGGTTCCGGTAAATCTGTCGGTGTGAACGCGATGATCCTGAGCATGCTTTATAAAGCACAGCCAGAAGATGTGCGTTTCATCATGATCGACCCGAAAATGCTGGAGCTTTCGGTTTATGAAGGCATTCCGCATCTGTTAACGGAAGTCGTTACTGATATGAAAGATGCCGCCAACGCGCTGCGCTGGTGTGTTAACGAGATGGAGCGTCGGTATAAACTGATGTCTGCGCTGGGTGTGCGTAATCTGGCGGGTTATAACGAAAAAATTGCTGAAGCCGATCGCATGATGCGTCCGATTCCAGACCCGTACTGGAAGCCGGGTGACAGTATGGATGCCCAGCATCCGGTGCTGAAAAAAGAACCATACATTGTGGTGTTGGTTGACGAATTTGCCGACCTGATGATGACGGTAGGTAAAAAAGTGGAAGAGCTGATAGCACGTCTGGCGCAAAAAGCCCGTGCCGCGGGTATCCACCTCGTACTGGCAACTCAGCGTCCATCGGTTGATGTTATTACTGGTCTGATTAAAGCGAATATTCCGACCCGTATCGCCTTTACCGTATCCAGTAAGATTGACTCACGTACCATTCTTGATCAGGCTGGCGCGGAATCACTGCTGGGTATGGGGGATATGCTCTACTCTGGGCCGAACTCCACGTTGCCGGTACGTGTCCATGGTGCTTTTGTTCGCGATCAGGAAGTTCATGCCGTGGTGCAGGACTGGAAAGCGCGTGGTCGCCCACAGTATGTTGATGGCATCACCTCCGACAGCGAAAGCGAAGGTGGTGCGGGTGGTTTCGATGGCGCTGAAGAACTGGATCCGTTGTTCGATCAGGCGGTGCAGTTTGTCACTGAAAAACGCAAAGCGTCAATTTCTGGCGTACAGCGTCAGTTCCGCATTGGTTATAACCGTGCAGCGCGTATTATCGAACAGATGGAAGCGCAGGGGATTGTCAGCGAACAGGGGCACAACGGTAATCGTGAAGTGCTGGCCCCACCGCCGTTTGACTAACTAATGCATCGTATGCCGGATAAGGCGCGGTAGCGTCGCATCCGGCACTCTATCAACTGAAAATTCAGTATTTTCTTCTTTCCTCAAGCTGATTATTAGCCTGGAATAGAGAGTAGAGGGAACTCCCGATCGGGAGTGACGTAATTTGAGGAATAATGATGAAAAAAATTGCCATCACCTGTGCATTACTCTCAAGCTTAGTAGCAAGCAGCGTTTGGGCTGATGCCGCAAGCGATCTGAAAAGCCGCCTGGATAAAGTCAGCAGCTTCCACGCCAGCTTCACACAAAAAGTGACTGACGGTAGCGGCGCGGCGGTGCAGGAAGGTCAGGGCGATCTGTGGGTGAAACGTCCAAACTTATTCAACTGGCATATGACACAACCTGATGAAAGCATTCTGGTTTCTGACGGTAAAACACTGTGGTTCTATAACCCGTTCGTTGAGCAAGCTACGGCAACCTGGCTGAAAGATGCCACCGGTAATACGCCGTTTATGCTGATTGCCCGCAACCAGTCCAGCGACTGGCAGCAGTACAATATCAAACAGAATGGCGATGACTTTGTCCTGACGCCGAAAGCCAGCAATGGCAATCTGAAGCAGTTCACCATTAACGTGGGACGTGATGGCACAATCCATCAGTTTAGCGCGGTGGAGCAGGACGATCAGCGCAGCAGTTATCAACTGAAATCCCAGCAAAATGGGGCTGTGGATGCAGCGAAATTTACCTTCACCCCGCCGCAAGGCGTCACGGTAGATGATCAACGTAAGTAGAGGCACCTGAGTGAGCAATCTGTCGCTCGATTTTTCGGATAATACTTTTCAACCTCTGGCCGCGCGTATGCGGCCAGAAAATTTAGCACAGTATATCGGCCAGCAACATTTGCTGGCTGCGGGGAAGCCGTTGCCGCGCGCTATCGAAGCCGGGCATTTACATTCTATGATCCTCTGGGGGCCGCCGGGTACCGGCAAAACAACTCTCGCTGAAGTGATTGCCCGCTATGCGAACGCTGATGTGGAACGTATTTCTGCCGTCACCTCTGGCGTGAAAGAGATTCGCGAGGCGATCGAGCGCGCCCGGCAAAACCGCAATGCAGGTCGCCGCACTATTCTTTTTGTTGACGAAGTTCACCGTTTCAACAAAAGCCAGCAGGATGCATTTCTGCCACATATTGAAGACGGCACCATCACTTTTATTGGCGCAACCACTGAAAACCCGTCGTTTGAGCTTAATTCGGCACTGCTTTCCCGTGCCCGTGTCTATCTGTTGAAATCCCTGAGTACAGAGGATATTGAGCAAGTACTAACTCAGGCGATGGAAGACAAAACCCGTGGCTATGGTGGTCAGGATATTGTTCTGCCAGATGAAACACGACGCGCCATTGCTGAACTGGTGAATGGCGACGCGCGCCGGGCGTTAAATACGCTGGAAATGATGGCGGATATGGCCGAAGTCGATGATAGCGGTAAGCGGGTCCTGAAGCCTGAATTACTGACCGAAATCGCCGGTGAACGTAGCGCCCGCTTTGATAACAAAGGCGATCGCTTTTACGATCTGATTTCCGCACTGCATAAGTCGGTACGTGGTAGCGCACCCGATGCGGCGCTGTACTGGTATGCGCGAATTATTACCGCTGGTGGCGATCCGTTATATGTCGCGCGTCGCTGTCTGGCGATTGCGTCTGAAGACGTCGGTAATGCCGATCCACGGGCGATGCAGGTGGCAATTGCGGCCTGGGATTGCTTTACTCGCGTTGGCCCGGCGGAAGGTGAACGCGCCATTGCTCAGGCGATTGTTTACCTGGCCTGCGCGCCAAAAAGCAACGCTGTCTACACTGCGTTTAAAGCCGCGCTGGCCGATGCTCGCGAACGCCCGGATTATGACGTGCCGGTTCATTTGCGTAATGCGCCGACGAAATTAATGAAGGAAATGGGCTACGGGCAGGAATATCGTTACGCTCATGATGAAGCAAACGCTTATGCTGCCGGTGAGGTTTACTTCCCGCCGGAAATAGCACAAACACGCTATTATTTCCCGACAAACAGGGGCCTTGAAGGCAAGATTGGCGAAAAGCTCGCCTGGCTGGCTGAACAGGATCAAAATAGCCCCATAAAACGCTACCGTTAATGTTATCGTTGCGGTAATGTTGTTACTGTATCCCTGTGGTCGCAGGCTGTGGCCACATCTCCCATTTAATTCGATAAGCACAGGATAAGCATGCTCGATCCCAATCTGCTGCGTAATGAGCCAGACGCAGTCGCTGAAAAACTGGCACGCCGGGGCTTTAAGCTGGATGTAGATAAGCTGGGCGCTCTTGAAGAGCGTCGTAAAGTATTGCAGGTCAAAACGGAAAACCTGCAAGCGGAGCGTAACTCCCGATCGAAATCCATTGGCCAGGCGAAAGCGCGCGGGGAAGATATCGAGCCTTTACGTCTGGAAGTGAACAAACTGGGCGAAGAGCTGGATGCAGCAAAAGCCGAGCTGGATGCTTTACAGGCTGAAATTCGCGATATCGCGCTGACCATCCCTAACCTGCCTGCAGATGAAGTGCCGGTAGGTAAAGACGAAAATGACAACGTTGAAGTCAGCCGCTGGGGTACCCCGCGTGAGTTTGACTTTGAAGTTCGTGACCACGTGACGCTGGGTGAAATGCACTCTGGCCTCGACTTTGCAGCTGCAGTTAAGCTGACTGGTTCCCGCTTTGTGGTAATGAAAGGGCAGATTGCTCGCATGCACCGCGCATTGTCGCAGTTTATGCTGGATCTGCATACCGAACAGCATGGCTACAGTGAGAACTATGTTCCGTACCTGGTTAACCAGGACACGCTGTACGGTACGGGTCAACTGCCGAAATTTGCTGGCGATCTGTTCCATACTCGTCCGCTGGAAGAAGAAGCAGACACCAGTAACTATGCGCTGATCCCAACGGCAGAAGTTCCGCTGACTAACCTGGTGCGCGGTGAAATCATCGATGAAGATGATCTGCCAATTAAGATGACCGCCCACACCCCATGCTTCCGTTCTGAAGCCGGTTCATATGGTCGTGACACCCGTGGTCTGATCCGTATGCACCAGTTCGACAAAGTTGAAATGGTGCAGATCGTGCGCCCAGAAGACTCAATGGCGGCGCTGGAAGAGATGACTGGTCATGCAGAAAAAGTCCTGCAGTTGCTGGGCCTGCCGTACCGTAAAATCATCCTTTGCACTGGCGACATGGGCTTTGGCGCTTGCAAAACTTACGACCTGGAAGTATGGATCCCGGCACAGAACACCTACCGTGAGATCTCTTCCTGCTCCAACGTTTGGGATTTCCAGGCACGTCGTATGCAGGCACGTTGCCGCAGCAAGTCGGACAAGAAAACCCGTCTGGTTCATACCCTGAACGGTTCTGGTCTGGCTGTTGGTCGTACGCTGGTTGCAGTAATGGAAAACTATCAGCAGGCTGATGGTCGTATTGAAGTACCAGAAGTTCTGCGTCCGTATATGAACGGACTGGAATATATTGGCTAATACCCAATTTTTCTGAATCTAAAAAGCGCCTGCGGGCGGTTTTTGCATGAGATTAATTAACTGAAAATAAAAGGGATTTATTTTCAGGTGTCCATATAATGTCCATCTTTGAAACAAAAAAGCCCGCAGTTTTTACGCTACGGGCTTTGTTTTTCTTTGTGACTTGCGTGTGAGGGTGCTACTTTCGACCGAACCTTTGGCAACCGGATAGCGGGGGCTTTCACCCCCGCTGCGGTTTCTTACGGTTTACACTGCAAGAACGCCGCAAATTCTGACCACATGATGTTAAGTCTGAACTCACACGGCGAACGGTGTATCATCCAGACTGTCAACAACATGGTTAAGCATAAAATGCTCACGATGATCGTTTTTTGCGGCATAGCGCTTGCTCCTTTTTCAAAGAGGCGCTAACCTTCCACTTGCGAAGGTTAGATGGTCAGGGCCTCGGGTTAAACAAATGTTTGACTCGGGGCCTTTTCACATCCGGCCTTCAGGTAATCCTTCCAGCCGTCAGCCGAAAGGCACCCGCGCGTAATGTACAGTTTTTGACTGGGAGGCGCAATCGCCCAGGGGGAGGCTGAGTTGATCCCTTCCCCGGTGGCATGATTTGAAAGCGTCTGCGGGGACGACTCCCCGTTCTTCGGTGGGGTGCGGACGGCATACGGTTCTCACGACAAACTCGTGCGTCACAAAGGTGGCGCTGCATTCAATGTTGTTGCACTGGTAATATTTCTCCCTGATTGTTCCTGTATCGTTGGCGTCGCGGCTTGTTCTGGTGCGGGTACTTGCTCCGCAGTATGGGCAAGGATGCATGATGGTCCCCCAGGCTGAAACGGGGTGGGCTCGCGCTCATTCTAGCCAGTCGTGGCGCGCTCTGCTATCCAGTCTGCGATTTTTGCTTCCAGCTCCAGTCTGGTGGTGAAGCCGCTGTCGTCGATGACGTGCTCAATGCGCGAAATAACCCAGTCCTGATTGTCAATGTCGCTCTTGAACCCGGATACCGTGCCGTGCATCTCCGGATACAGGTCGGCGCGTCCGCGCGCCAGCGTGATGCTGAATTCTGCTGCACCCCGCTGAAGTTGCTGCCAGCGTGCGGCAGCTGCGCGACGCGCGGCTTCTTCGTTCGGGTAGGTTTTTCTCAGCACATACACATTGCCTTCTGCGCCTTCCATGTATCCACCCTCCCGTGAACTGCTTTTCTCCGGCTTCTGTGTGGTTTTCGCGTTTCGCTTTTTCACGTTCACGGCCTTCTTCTGGCCGAACTTTAAATCCAGCCAGTAAGCTTTCACTCCGGTATAGGCTTTTCTGTCAGCAATGCGAAAGCGATGACTGTCGCCATCCGAGCGGGTCAGGGCGAATGAGGGGAGGGCGCGCCCGCTGGCTGTCACACCGCCACCCGGCAGAATGAACAGCAGGCATCCGTTTTTTACGGTGGTTATTGCACCCAGCATGTCAGCCATGCGCGTGAGGAACGAGATGTCGCTTTCCTCTGTCTGGTCTGCATGGTCGATTTCGATATTCATCAGCATTTCGCTGATTTGTGCTTTCAGTCCGTAACGGTGCGCGATGGCAGATACCACACGCTCAACGGTCACGTCATGCCAGGAGACTTCGCGTTTCACGTTAAACTCTTCGCGAAAATCCGCACTGTTCGCGGATATGGTCAGCTTATCCGGCGGACCTTCGTGGCTCACTTCGTCCACCACAAACGTTCCCTTGCGAGTGAGGCTTTCACCTTTCCATCCCATCGCCAGCGATAATCGTGTTCCGCGTTCCGGAAGTACCACCCCGCCCTCGGCGTCGTCGATTTCCAGTGTCACCCTGTCAGCCTCAAAACCCCTGTTGTCTGTCATGGTCAGGCTCATGATGCGCTGCGTGATGTTCTTCAGGCTGGCATCTTTCCCTTCCAGTGTGATAGTGAAGTCTGGCACCCTAACGGTATCTTCCGCTGCATCCAGTGCGCTGTTGATGTGATGTGTTACTGATTCAGTGATGCTCATGATATCCCTCCCGTGTGCGTATCATCCCACGCGTACCTTGTCGTTTCTGTCCGGCTCTGTTGTAAAAAAATCCCCACAGCCCGCATCAGGTGAGGGCTGTGCGCCAATGGTGGATTATTCAGGCGAGCATAAACACAACTGATGGTGAATCGTATGGCTGAAAAACGATTTCACGGTGTGCGCGTCACGGAGAATACCGACCTTGTGACGGCCATTAATGACGTTGATTCCAGCGTCATTGGTATTGTTGCCGTTGCAGATGATGCGGATACCGGGCAGTTCCCCCTTAACAAGCCAGTGCTGATTACCCGTGTATCTTCTGTTCTGGGGAAGGCCGGGAAAGCGGGCACGCTTTATAAGGCCCTTAAAGCGATATCTGACCAGGTCAGTACACGGGTGATTGTCGTTCGCGTGGAGGCGGCAAAAGAGGGGGCTGAGAATAAAACACAGGATCAACTGGTCATTGGTACCACGGAAGAAGACGGAAGCTACAGCGGTATGCAGGCGCTTCTGGTTGCCGAACAGATGGAAGGTATTGGTTACCGACCCCGCATTCTTGCCGCTCCGGGCCTTGAATCGGATGCTGTCACGGCTGCACTGGTGACTGTTGCCGGAAAAATGCGCGCATTTGCGTATTCCGGCTGCCCTGGCTGCACAAAACCGTCCGATGCTATTGCGTTTCGTAAAAAGATTTCCGGTCGCGAAATCATGCTTCTGTGGCCTGATTTCATTGCGTTCAACCCGGTGTCCGGTAAAAACGAAACCTTCCCGGCTGCGGCGTATGCGTGCGGTCTTCGTGCCCGACTCGACCATGAACAGGGCTGGCATCGCTCCCTTTCTAACATGCCTGTGAAAAATGTTCTTGGGGTGTCAGCGTCTGTTTCCTGGTCACTTCAGGATGAAAACAGCGATGCCAACACGCTGAACAATAGCGAGGTGACCACTCTTATTCACCAGGGCGACGGCTCCTTCCGTTTCTGGGGTAACCGTACGCCGGAAACTGCGGAGTACATCTTTGAGGTGTACACACGTACGGCGCAGCAACTGGCTGACACCATTGCGGAGGCGCAACTTCAGATAGTGGATTCACCGCTTACGCCTGCCAATGCTAAGGATGCCGTGAGCGCTATCAAGGCAAAGCTGGATGCACTGGTGACAGCCGGAAAACTCATCGGGGCTGAGTGCTGGTTCGATATCATCGACAACGGCACAACCAGTCTTCGTCAGGGCATTGTGCGTATTCGCTACAAATACACGCCTGTTCCGCCGATGGAGTGTATGGAACTCTATCAGACGTTTACCGACGAGTTCTTCAGCTCTGCTTTTGCATCTCTTGGAGGTAGCTAATGGCCGTACCAAAAAAACTTCGTGTGTTTACCGTCTTTGTGGACGGTGACAACAAGCTGGGAAAGGTGACGTCTTTTACCCCGCCAAAACTGACCCGTAAAACAGAGTCGTATCGCGGGGCGGGGATGCCAGGCTCTGCGTCGGTGGATCTCGGTCTTGATGATGGTGCACTGGATCTCTCCTTTGCGGTTGGTGGCGTCGATCGTCACATCTTTGCCAAATACGCCGCCGGTATTGATGCCGTGCGTGTTCGCTTCTCGGGTGAATACTATTCCGAAGAAGGGATTGAGTACGTCGATATTGAAGCCCGTGGTCGCATTGTCGAAATCGACAAGGGCGAGGCCAAACAGGGTGAAGATACCGAACATACCTATGCGATGAAATGCACCTGGTACAAGCTCAGCGTTGATAACAGCGATGTTATTGAAATCGACGTGCTGAACTTCATCTGGCGCATTGATGGTAAGGATGTTCTTCCTGACCGCACCCGCTCCATGCTGGGGCTTGGCTGATAGTTAAATCTGATAACAGGGGCGGCGTCCTGTTGCCCCGGGAGAAAAATAATGGATCAGACTGAAGAAAATATCGTGACGAATGACACAGATGCTGTGACGAATGGAGACACGGAAAACGCAGAGGCGATCGCAAATGACACGGTTAATCTCAGGGTTCCTGTTGTCTGCGGTAATAAGACGGTTTCCAGCGTGAAGATTGGGGCGCTTGCGCGTCAGGTGGGCTCGCTTCGAGGGATCCGCATGACGGACCTGTTCAACACCGATGTTGATGCTGCCGCCATTTTTCTGGAACGCGTAACTGAACCTCACCTCAGCCGCGCGGCACTTATGTCAATGTGCCCGGAAGACTTCTTTAAACTGTACGAGGTGGCAGTCGGTTTTTTGCTTCCCTCGTCAGCGAAGAAGGCGCAGGAGGCGGGCGGCGCGTAACGCTTCTTGCTTTTGATTACGTTGAAGATATTGTCGCTGATATAGCCGTTGTATTTCACTGGTCGCCCTCTGAAATCTTTGTGATGACTCCCGGTGAACTGGTTGCCTGGCGAGAACGGGCGGCCGTCAGAACCGGGAATCATAACGATGAGTAATAATCTCCAGATACGTGTAGCCCTTACTGCGGTCGACCGTCTCACTCAACCCGTCAGGCGCGCCCGGGAAATGACCGGCGCGCTTTCTGAATCTCTTTCCTCCACGCAGAACGCTCTTAAGTCACTCCAGCGAAGCAGTGATGCGTTTTCCCGTGCCCGCCAGCAGGTGACCTCGACTGAAAACAGTCTGAACGAGGCGCGTGCGCGACTTCAGCGCCTCCAGGAGGCCCAGCGTACAGGCACAACACTAACGGAAAAACAGCAGGAAGCTATCCGCTCGCTGACTGTGAAGATTGATCGCCTTAATACGGTTTATTCCCTCCACAAATCCCGACTTAGCGAAGCCAGTCGCGAACTGGAATCTCACGGTATACGGGCGGACGGAAGTAACCGTACGGTCGAGAGGGCAATCAGGCGGACGCAGGAATACAACGATCAGCTCGAACGCCAGCGGGGCCAGCTTGCACGCGTCACGCAGGCGCAGCAACGCTATGACCGTGTTCAGGATATTGCCGGTAAGCTCAGTCAGCGCGGTGCTGTTGCCATGGCGGCTGGCAGTGCCGGTCTGTATGCTGCCGGTCGCGCGGTTGCACCTGTTGTTGAAGAGCAACGGCAGGGGGCGCTCATTGCGGCACAGAGTGGCGGCAGCGCAGAAGACGGCCAGCGCTACAGCCGTATGATTCAGAGCATCCGTGCGTCAGGTGCGGCCACGGATATCGCGATGATTTCGGAAGCAGCAGCTGCGGCGCAAAGCACGCTTGGCGCACTGGGTACCGTAGGTACTGAAGAACTGGAAAGGGTGGCACGGCAGGCAATCGATCTTGCTCAGGTCACCGGCGGTAATGTGGCTGAACAGGTTCAGGCTGCCGGCATTATGCTGAAAAACGGGCTTGCCGCAAATGCAGGTGAGGCCGTGGACCTGATGGCGGCAGGGATGCAGAAAATGTCTTCCGAAATGCGCGGCGAACTTCCTGAAATTCTGCATGAGTATTCCACGCATTTCCGCAATATGGGGCTATCCGGCTCTGAAACCATGACGCTGCTTGTCAGTATGGCGCAGCAGGGGAAATTCGCCCTGGATAAAACCGGCGATGCTGTCAAAGAATTCAGTATTCGCGGCTCGGATATGTCCAAATCCAGCGTTGAAGCCTATGAGCTGATTGGCCTTAACGCTGAAAGAATGTCGTCAGCGATCGCCAGTGGCGGCGCGGTCGCGCGTGAAGCGATGCGTCGCACCGCGTCAGGTCTGTTACAGATTCAGGATCCTGCAGAACGGGCCAATGCGGCGATAGCGCTGTTCGGCACACCCATTGAAGATCTGGCTGTTGACCAGATCCCGGATTTTCTCCGGTCGCTTGCAACGGTATCTGACCGTATGGGGCTGGTTCAGGGAACCGCCCGGCGAATGGGGGATGTTCTGCGTGACAACCTCGGCGGCGACACCGATCGTCTGTCCGGCATTTTCTCCGGTATTCGCAGTGATGTTGTGTCGCTGGTTACTGATGATATCCGCGAGCTTGTACAGGCTGTTGCTTCTGTGGGTGAACGCTTCAGGTCGTGGGTTCAGGAAAACCCGCAGCTTGTACGCACGCTGACCCTTACCGTGGGTGGCGTGCTTGCGGCCACAACGGCCATTGGTGCGTTGTCTGTCGGAGGTGGGTTACTGACGGGGATTTTTGCAAAACTTCAGCTTGGCTCTGCGCTTCTTGGTGGCGGGCTATCCTCGCTTACAAACGGTGTTGGTGGTCTTGCTCTTCGCCTGTCCGGCCTTCCGGCACTGTGGGGGATGGTCTCCGGTGCGGTTTCTGTGCTGGGCGGGGTGCTTTCCGGTCTTCTCAGTCCTGTTGGTCTCGTGATTGCTGCTCTTGCCGGTGGGGCGCTGCTCATATGGCGTCACTGGGAACAGGTTAAGGCGTTCATGCTCGGCACATTCCGGTCGCTGTGGGCTGGCCTTGCGCCTGTTCGTGAAAGTATTGCTCAGTTTGCGCCGTTGTTTGATCTGGTGTCGGGTGCGGTGTCCACGGTGTTTGACTGGTTTACCCGGTTACTCACGCCTGTTCAGGCCAGCAACGAATCTCTTGAACGGTGTACGTCTGCGGGAGAAAGCTTCGGTCGTGTACTTAGTGGGGCGATATCGCTTGCGCTTACGCCGCTGAAGGCGCTGATGGATGGACTTGCCTGGGTACTGGAAAAGCTTGGCGTGCTGCCTGATGAAGCTGAAAGGGCGCGCCGGAAACTGGAGGATGCACAGCGGGCTTCGCTTCTTCAGGGCAAGCTCTCCCTGCTTCAGGGGGATGTTAATGCCATTATCTCGCCGCTAAGCCAGTTGATGGCAATGATAAAGGTAATAATGGTGGCAAGCCTTCTGTCATAAACGACGGCACCAGTGGCGTTCTTCGCAGGCTCAAAGGTATCGAGGGTAATACGTCGGGTATGCTTCAGGAAGCCCGCAAGCGTATCGGTCCTGGCGATATCGTGTTTAAAAATCTCCCCCGTGCGCTGGCTGTTCGCGGGCAGTGGAATGAACCGACTGTTGCACCCGGGCTTCCGCTTATGCCAGCGTTTTCGCCTGTGTCTCCGGCGGTTTCCCCGGATTCTTCCCGTCCTGTGGAGGTTAAGCGGTGGGATCCGGTGTCCCCGACACCCCGGGGGCCTTCGCGCTCTCCTGAACCGCCGCCTGTGTACGGTGGTGATATTCATGTTCACCTTCACAACGTGGTTACGCAGAACCCTCGCGACCTTGCCAGAATGGTGGGGGAGGCGGTACGGGAAGAAATTCGCAGACAATCCGGCGGTATGAACAGTTTCCGCGATCGTGATTAGGAGTGATGGTTATGATGATGATTTACGGCATGTTTGTTTTTCAGTTAAGCACACTGCCACACCAACAAATACAACAGTCCCGTAACTGGAGGCATGTAAAGAACGAGCGAATCAACCGCTCAGCCAGCTGGCAGTATATCGGCGCGGGTGACGATACCATCACGCTTTCGGGTTTGCTCTACCCGGAAATTACGGGCGGTGAAGTCTCCCTGACCGCACTGACCAGCCAGGCTTACGTCGGGCGACCATGGCCGCTGATTGATGGGGTAGGGCAGATTTACGGGATGTATGTCATTACCGGGCTTAACACCACCCGCTCTGAACTTGATCGCTATGGTCGGGCAAGAAAGATTGAGTTTACTGTCACTTTTGAGCGTGTGGATGAAGATCTGCGTGAACGTCTTCAGTCCTCGTCGCTTGGTGATCTTGCGAATAACGTCAAAGGTGCCCTGAATAATCTGTCCATTCCGGTTTAAATAATAACGCCCTGGTGTCAGGGCGTTTTTGCTGTTCATCTTTCGGTGGCGGGTTCTTCCGTTGTGGGCCAGCCCACAACGTAACGCTGAATGGCCTCCGCATCCTGAAGTTCTGCAATCTCTTTTTTCATGTTGCGCTGGCGCACATGAATTTCCATTCCCTTCGCGAACATTGCCTGTTGCGCGGCTTCACTCAGCGCAATCAGTTCTTCCGCAGTCATGGGGACGTCGTTGTTGTCTGCGTCTGTCCAGAAAAACTTCTCCGGGAGATTGCCTTCTTTTGCTGCGATAACTGATGGGCCAAGGCGATCCTGTGTTTCCTTTCCATAATCCCAGTTACGGCCATTAAAGCTGAAAATATAACTGGCTGATTCCATTCTGTTCCGCCAGGCGTTGATCCCGGCGGTTTTGAGTTCTCTGGCTTTTTCCGGGCTGATGGATGGCTGTACATATTCTGCAATTTCACCGGCCTCTCCTCTCAGACAAGCGGCATAAATATCCCGCCCGTATGCTTCGGTATCGCTGGCTGTTGCAGTGAAAGGAACCGCCTGCTCAATGTGCTCAAACTTCACCATGCAATTGACAGCAGTGTGATCTTTATCTGCCCATTGCGGATTGCTTATTTTTTTCCACATTCATGTCATCTCCTGTCTGTCAGTATGCGCGCTGGAACAGCCCGATGCCTTCATTGTCATTTGTCGACGTAATTTCATTACACACCATCCATGACCCCGGAACTGAGGATAGGTTGCCGTCAATGCCATCGGTGTTAGCTTTCATATAGTTTCCGTTTTCGTCTTTGATTAGGGCGCATCGCTTAAGGCGTGAACCCGATACAGTTTCTCCTGGCTGATAGGTTCTGCCGATGTCGGTTATATACGGGCCTAGTGCGGCAATAATGTATGTTCCGATGCTGTAAATTTCCCCGGGTACCAGCCTTCCGGTTGGCCCTTGTGGTCCCCGTGGTCCGGTTTCACCTGTCGGGCCCTGTGGACCTGCCGGGCCCTGTCTTCCTGTTTCTCCCTGCGAACCTCGTGGCCCGGTGTTCCCCTGCGGCCCCGTCGGCCCGGCAGGTCCTTGTTGACCCGCCGGCCCCTCGGCCCCCAGTTCCTTCCAGTCCGTCCATGGACCATTTCCGGTGAAATTACCGTTGACAGCCCTGACAAACTTCCTGATGGGGTTCCATGTAGTGTATTCCTGTTGACAGAAACCCCAGGCTCCCATTTTCACGGACAGGTATCCCGCCTGTTCAACGGGGTAGTGCATGGCGGTGGTTGCATCTTTATTGGCCGACTGATAGTAATCCCCGTGGTGTTCTGGTTTTCCCAGTGTATTGAGATCAACGGTCAGCGCGGTATATTTCGCCTTCTGTGCTCCGCTTTGTGTTGACTGTTGAAGTTGTTGTACGGTCTGGTTTGTGGCATTGATTTGTTGCTCCAGTGTTGAGGCTTTCTCACTTGCTGCCTGTGCACTCTGTTTAGCCTGTTCAGCCAGTTTTTCGGCTTCAGTGGCTTTCTGCATGGTGAGCTGGACTGCCTTTGGTGTTGCAGCGGCGTTTTCGGCGGCGCTGCCCGTTTCGCTGCTCAGCCGGACGATGCCTTTCTGGCTGGTCGTGGCGTCAGTGACTGAAGATTTTTCATTAATCATTCCTTTCAGCGTTTTGATGGCCTTAGAGGTTGCGGCTGTTTCTTCGCTGTCACTGTCGGTGGCACTGCTCAGTTGCACAAATCCCTTTGTGCTTGTGGATGCAGACTGGTGGGTGCCGCTTTTTTCATGTTCTTTGATGGCCTGATCCAGAGCGGCTTTTGTGACCATGACAACTGACTGATCCAGTTTAATATTCAGCGCAGAAATATTACTCAGGAGAATAACCATCCTGAATACCTGCTCCCGACCTGAACCTTCCTCCAGCTTCGGTTTGTAACCTTCTGCTACGTTGCCAACAGCAATCAGGGCACCTTCATCATCGAATAACCCAATCTCCCTCACCCAGAAGCCGCCCTGGTCAGCAGGAATAACCAGCTCTGCGGTGACAAAGCTTTCATTCTCCGCATCCTGTGTGATGCTGGAGATATTCCCTTCCCAGACTTTTTTCACCAGTTGTTTTTGCCCTTCTGATGGCTCCACTTCCTGGCCGTTGCCGTCGCCCACCTGCATCTTTGCCAGGGTGACTTTTTTTCCACCGGGCTTCAGGGCTTCGGCCAGCTTCCGGCGGCCCTCAGTGGTGATAATGGTTTTGTATTTCTGTGTCATGGTTCCTCCGGTGCCGGTTTTACGATGGTCGTTGTGCCGTCGTATGTTGTTCCGGCTATACAGATAGCGGCTTGTGCGGCGCACGGTGACGGTATCTCCGTATCCGGTTTAACCCGGGTTATGTCACTGTCGTAAATCGCGCCAGCACAATAAATTTCTCCTCCGGTAATGCAGGGGTTCGGCAGTGTTGCGTCCGGATATACCTGTATGATGTCTCCGCTATGACTCACTGCCCCGGTAAAGACTTCCCCTTTTGCAATGTATGTCAGCCTCAGTGCTTTCAGGTGACGGCTTACCGGCTTCGCCAGCGCAATCATGCGCTCCATTTCCTGATAGGTCGCCTCTGTCAGGGCTGCATGTGTAACATCGATGTTGAGACGAAAACTGCCTGGAGGGTCGCCGTTTTCCCACCACTCTGTAATGCTCAGCAGCGCGCCGAACGGGGCAATAGCTCTTCTCATGGCGCTGATGGTCCCCTTATGACGGTGAACCATCCACGACTCGCGTATAACGTCCCGGCGAGTCTCTTCCGTCCATGCCTTATCCCATCTGTCCACTGAAAGCGTCCATGCGAGCCATGGCAGCAGTACTTCAGGGCATTCGTCCGCATTCCACAGGGTGTTAAGTTTCACCGGCAGCTGGCTGATTTTTTCCCCGGAGCGATCAACGGTTTTCAGAAAAACACTGGCAGACGGCGGAAGCACCGTTTTACTCATCGGTCCCCCCGGCGCGAATCTCTGTGGCGGAGCATCGCGCCGCCTGTGTTTCGCTGATCACCAGATCCTTCGCTGGTTGTGTTAACTCCACCCGCTGAACTCCGGGCACATGCAGGGCCGCCATGATGGCTGAACGGGCCACGTCACGACCAATTCTTCGCTGCTCTGCCAGCCACGCCTCCAGTTGTGCCCGTGCGGCCTGAAGTATGGGTTCTGATTCCGGCCCCGGGTAAAAATAGAGTGTCGCATCAATCTTGTAGCTGATGATTTCCGCGCTTTTCACCGTCAGTCTGTCCGCCACGGGGCGAACTGTTTCGTCGTTCAGTACGGCTTTCACTTCGTTAATCAGTGCTTCGTTCGCCGTTCCGTCTCCGTCGGCTGAAAGGAGCGCAACCACAACTTCCGCCGGTGCCGGGCTGGTTGCTCTGGCATCTGCCACTTTTCCGCTTGCGCTGCGTGCAAAATACTCATATGAGCCGGAAGGCCCGGCAACACTCATCCCTTCAAAGGCGCTCTGTATGCGCATCCGGAACGCGGCGTCACTTTCCATTACCGCCGGTGTGGTCTCCGTTGCTTCGGTGATAACCAGGCGCTGCACATTCATGTTTGCACCCAGATTGTCAAGATCGCTTCCTGATGAATGACTCAGCATACAGGCCGCTGCGCCATCATTGATTCGCTGCCGCAGTAACAGCTCCCGCCATGCCATAGCCTGAGCGATGATGTTCAGTGGTTCTGACTCCAGTTCAAGGGCTGCCGCCACTTCATCGCGCATGGCTTCCGGAAAGACGCTAATCATGAATGTCTTTGTCTGTGCCAGAATCACTTCATAATCCAGCGATTCAATGATCGCCGGTTGCGGCAGCTGGGATAAATCAATTGTCGGCATCCTTCCCTCCCTGTATATCAACGGAAATACTGGCGCTCTGCATGGTGCTTACAATCAGATAGCTCATGGATAACACTGCGCTGCCATTGTTTCTCCACGTCAGGTCCACGCTGTTTATGGCAACGCGTGGCTCCCATCGTGTAATGGCGATCACGGCAGCACTCATACAGCGCAGTCTGGTTATTTCATTTGCCGGACTGTCAAGAAGAACGGGCAGGTTGCTGCCATACTCGCGCCGCATAACACGCGAACCTTCCGGTGTCAGGATAATATCCGTGATTGACTGGTTCAGATGGTCGATGTCTGTCAGCGTTCCGTAGCCTGCGTGATTCATGCCTGTGTAGCCGGTACTCATTGTGGGCCTCCGCTCGTATCGCTACCGCTCTTCACTCCGCTGTGTACGTGGGTGTGTACGGTGATGCCGTTTGATTCGAGGCTGCCGCCACTGTGTTTCACGTTGCCTTTCATTGTTCCGCCGCTGGTCAGCTCGAATGTCTTTGTCTTCAGCAACTGCGTACATTCCACCTTTGGCGCGTCCAGCGTGATACTGGTTTCAGCCGTAATGGTTGCGGTTTTTATACCTCTGGCCGTCAGGTTGCTTTCCTGTGCGTTATAGCGAAATTCCGCACCGTCCGGCGCGGTAATGACCATTTCGTTTTCCAGCGATCCCGGTGGCGGGTTGTCGTTGCTGTACAGACTTCCTGCGCTGACTGCGGTTTCCGGATTGCCGCCCGGGCATAGGAGAAACACCTGTTCGTCCGGTGATGGGGGGATCCAGATTTTAAATTTTCCGGCCCGCCCGCTGTTCCATCGGATCCAGTTTGTGGTCAGGCCGCCGGTCTGCACACGCACCTCCCAGGTGTCGGTGTTGATTTCCGTAACCACACCAATCCGCACAATGTTTTCCAGCAGACGCATAAGCTCGATGTTCATTTCGCTGCTTTCCCCAGTCCGGCAATCACGGTTTCTGTGATTTGCTGTTTGTCTTTTTCGTTCAGGCCCAGCAGCTCGCGCACGGGGTATTTCGTGGCGTTCCCGGGTGATACCAGGCCCACCTCACCGAACTGGTGCACTCTGGCAATACGCGCGGCCCGGCCCTGAAAGCCGACACTTACGCCGTTTGTGTCGGGGATGATTCTCAGAAAGCGTGCTGTTCTCAGCTTTTCGAACATAGGTGAGCGACGTGATGCTCTTGCTGCGACGCGCTGTGTGTTAATTTCCAGGTAGTCCCCGATGTCTGCCTTGTAAAACGTCCTGATCCCCCCGGCGTCCGTATCGTAGCCGGTGATTTTCTGCCCGAAACATCCCTGTGACGTGCTCCAGTTTTTCAGGTTTCTTACCTGGCCGTCCTTCCAGATAAACTTCACGCCTTTTTGTATGCGCATGATGCGGCGTTTTCGTTTCTCCCATGGCTGGCCTTCCGGGGATACCTGGCTTCTGATGCGTTTTGTCTGTAGCTGTCGGACGACCTTACCCACGCTCATTGCCGTGCGCTGAATTCCGGCTGCCGACAGGCCGGAAAGAATATCCTGAAAGATGACATCCAGTTCGCGGTCCGCTCTCATGTGCTGGTCTCCGTTCCGGTTCGCCACGTCATGTCTTCAAACACTACGCGCCATGCTTCCAGTGCCCGGCTTATCGGGGGCTCACCGATGTGCTCTGCCGTCACCGTGCCGTCGTCATTACGGCGCACAATCACGCGCTCCCATACCGGGATTTCCAGCAGGATATCGGCACTGTCGTCATCGTTGATGGCCGTCGAAAATTTGATGCTTTTGTTCTTCTCCGGATTGAGAAGAAGATCCGGCTGATTCCTGTACAGCCACGCCATGACCGGCAGCATGATGTTGTCGATACTTTCTGTGAAGTCCATGACGAACAACACCAGGTTGTAGCGGTACAGGAATGAGGGGGATTCACCGGTGGTTTCAATGCCACCCGATTCAATGAATACCGTGAATTTTTCCGGGCTGGCCTTACACCACCGGCAGTTGCTGGTCAGAGCTTCGCGTAATGAATTCAGTTTCAGCATAAAACACCGTAGAACGTGTTGCGTGTGGCAATTAAAAATCTCAAAATTAAATGGCTTTTAATTCGGGTTCTTTCTTGCTCACCTTTCCCCTCTTGCACCCTCCGTATACCGGAGGGTTTTTTGTTTCTTTTGCTGTGGACAGTGGTGCCGTTCTGATGCGCTGTGCCTGTTGTTATGGCAATACCCCGTTGACCGCTCCGCCAGCTGATTTCCTGGCGGCTGCTTCATCTATCTTTTTGTTCCAGAAATTGCGGACGGCTTTATATCCCCCTGAGATCAGATACAGAAGGGATACGGCGGTACTGAAATACAACATTATCTGATGAATAAATCCCATGGCTTGCTCCTTTTATTTTCCCGGTTGTCAGCGAGCTTCCCCGCCGGATGGCTGGGAAGCATTGTTATGCCGGTGGCTGATTTACGACAACGCTCAGGCTGTCAATCAGTACGGTATAGGTCGGCCGATACGTGATATCGGTCACGCGTAACGTGTCGTTGGTAACATCGGCTTTTGATGTGGAAAGCATGAACGGTTTTCCGTCCACGCCATCCAGAACCGGTGTTACCTGGGTGCTGTTGTTTCCCGCAAAACGAAACGCTATGGTGTGCCAGTTGTTATTGAACTGACCAAAGGTTCCCAGTTGTTCGTTTGGCGTTTTGTGATACATCAGATTCAGGTTTGCGCTGTCTGTCTGAAGAAAGAATGAGAGCAATAAATTATTTGGATCTGCCCCCAGTAATTTCACATCCTGCGGTAATGCTGATGTTTTCCAGTACATCGCCATTGCGTACTGGTCTTTTTTCAGCTCACCCTCGATTTTGAATCGGCAACTTACAGTCCCGCCATTTTTCAGAAGGTCAGCACCATTACCGGCCTTATGCTCCAGATACCAGGTATTGCCTTCCTGTTTGGTCAGTTTCAGGGCTTTTTTCCCTGTTGCTTCCTCATCACCGATCAGCGTGTCTTTCAGTTGTTTTGGTGTGTTGGCCCCGTTTTTGCCTTCGCTCAGCGTCCAGCCCTGGCTTTCCAGTTCAGGAGATGATGCCAGCAGACTCATGAGCGTGACCGGCCCCGGTCTGACTGCCGGTTGTTCTGCTTCCGGTGAAGATGGCTTACTGATGCCGCCCGGTGCATCCTGTGATGGTTTTGCCACGCGTTCCGGCTCTGTACCCGCAATAAATGGCAGCGTGCGGCCGACGTTAAGCAGGATTGCTGACGCCATGCGATCGGCAATAATGCCCCGGCGGGCCCATGAGCTGAAGTGCGTTCCACGCAGATGGCTTACCCAGTTTCCGCTACTGCGGGATGCGGCACCGTAATAACCCGCTTCCGCAATATCCGGATCTTCTGTCGGCTCGTTTGTTGGGGTGTTTTTCCCGTACTCATCCGTAACAAAAGGCACAAAAACAATATTCTTCTCAGTGCTGTTTTTGTATCCGCCATACACGGTTGCGTACTGTGCTTCGTAGGTTTTTTTCCAGTGGTAGGTGGTATCTCCACAAATCCACGGCACGCTTTCAGGGTTGCCCTGGTTGCACTGCTTCGCAACATCGGCCAGGTCAGCCCGGAACTGCTTCACCATGGCTGTGAAAAGATCTTTATGCTGTGCGGCGTTTTGTTCTTTCTCAAGATCTGCCTCGCCCTGTGTCCAGCAGACGGCCAGCAGGACGTTTTTCGGATTTTTCGCCAGCGCTGCTTTTGTGCGGCTGATTAAATCCTTGTACAGCGGCGTGTTCGTTCCCCAGCGGCAGGATTTTTCAGTTGCGCCGCCGATCTCGCTGAATTGCCCCGCATCACCGGTTGTAAAGCCGGAACCGCCACGGCTGCATGGGACCAGAAGGATCCCCGCATTTGCCGGGATAAATGGCAGCAGGCGCTTCGCAATGTGCAATCCCTGACTCACACAGCCATACTGACCTTTGTTCAGGTCGGCTTTCGGGTGGTTGTACTGGCTCATATCCTGCACGTCATGCAGGCAGTGATCCGCCAGAATGATGTCGTTATAGGCACAGGCTTTTCCGCTCGGGGTTACGGTGCTGCGGCGTGCCAGCTGGCGAATGCGCGAATCGGGTTTATCGTAACTGTCCGGGAGAGGTAACCCCTCACCGTATGCCATAGAGTTGGACTGACCAGCGCTCACCACAACGTAATACCACTCCGGTTCGCTGTCGGATGTCGGGGTGATAATGGTGCCTCCCTGGTCATCACTGCCTGAAACCATAGCCTGCATGAGATACCAGGGGACTCCCGGCTCTGATGCAATACCGGCATTACCGAGAAGTTCCCAGCCTTCCTGTAATCGCTTGTTAACTTTTTCAGCGAATTCTGCGCGGTTGGTGGCAGTAATCAGTTCAAAGTGTTTTTTGCTCATCGTTTACTCCTGATGGGGCGCATCTTGCGCCCGCTCTGCTCTTTGTTTATCCAGCCAGGCGATCGCAGCCTTGTCTGCGTTGCATGTGTCGAGTGCTTCCAGTAGCCGATCGCTCCATTCAGTCACCCTGTACCATGTCACGGGTATTTCCAGTGCCGGAACCGGGGTCTGCCTTGTCAGAACTGTCGGCACCGGCTCGTAAACGAGTCTGGTTTTCAATGTGTGCTGCGTGTTGCTGCAACCGCTCAGTAACAGCAGCGGGAGGATAAGCGCTGGCACACGTGTCACCCTGCGCGTCTTTTTGCATTTCTTCACGTCGTTGCTCTCCTTCTGCAATCCGTTGCTGGTCCAGAATGCGGATCACGTTTATCACCCTGGAAAAGTCTGTGTATGCATGGCGAACTTCCTGCATGGCGGCGCGGTTGTCCTCTATGATGTCCATCATCTGTTCCCGTCCGAGACTTTCCTTCCCTTTGCGGTATGCTTCCCAGCCTGTCAGGCCACAAAGCAACAGGGTGGCAAGAAACCAGAGCAACACGGCAGGTGTTTTCATTGCTTCACTCCGTTCATACACCAGTTCCTGAAGTCATTGCGCCGGTTAAACAGCCCCTGTGAATAGCGTCCGCCGCTGTTCACAAAATCCGTCAGCCTGCCGCACATTGCGCTCCAGTTCTTTCCCTGAGCGAACTTCCAGATGGTTGTTCTGTGCATCCTCCCGTCACGCCCCTTAAACCACATCAGGCCTTTGCACCCCAGATTAAAGGCAGCATCCGTCATTGCCTCAAAGTGGCGTTGTGGCATGTCGCGGCCATTGAAATTCTGATTGATGCAGTTCTCCGCCCGTCGTAAATCGTTCACCCATCGACCGGCAACTTCCTGTTTGGTATGGTGGCGGTCGGGGACGTTTCCCGTTGAGCCACAACCCACGGTTTTCACGCCAGCGATATCCCTGTACGGGAATGCCCGACACTCTTCCCAGGTGGCAATTTTTTCCTGTGCCTCCTGTGAGGTTCTCAGCTCCCCGGGGGCCAGCGAAAAACCCAGCGCCACGATGGCGGCAACGGCATAGCGTTTAATCTGTCCTGGCATGTGATTCCCCGTCTGCATTCAGGGCTTCCAGAGCGCGCTTCTCGCTGCCTTTTAGTGGTCGGTGCTGCATCTGGTCGGCAATGCGTGCAATAAGCTCATTGCGCCGCTCCTGTGCCTGCTCCATACGTGTTCTGTGCATCCATCCGCGCAGCAGTGAAAGCGCCCCCAGAATCAGTCCTGCCAGCGCCATCTTCTCGCTCAGCGTCATAACCCCTATACCGGTGACCATGACGGATGTGAAAAACGTAATGTGGTCGTAAATTCTCTGAAACATAATCAATCCCACAACTGAACGGTTTCGCGCTGTTTTTCCTGTGTGATTTCCGGTAATTCAACTTCCTGCCCGGCAGTGAGGAATACCGTGTTACTCAGCCCCGGATTGGCAGCCAGAACGCGCTCTGTCACGCCCTTTGTCATGCCGTAATGACGCTGGCAGAGTAAGTCAACGGTGTCGCCGTCATGCGCGGTTACCTTCATTAAATCAGCTCCGCATAAATCCGTCTGACGCCGCGAATATCGGATATTGCCCAGCGTGCATCGCGCCACATATCTTCAATCTGCATGTCCAGCGCATCGGCCCGGCGATCACCTTTGTCGGTGGTGTCCACATCCCGCGAACGCTCAAGAACGCCCGCGCGGGTCAGTGCATACACCGCGCGTCGATACCGGTGCACGTTCACGCTCTCACCGTTGATGTGTGCTGCCGGAACGTCCGCCAGTGTCGACCGTCCCGCCGCCTCCTGTTTCTGTTTCCAGGCGTCAAGCTCTGCCGTTACATGTGCCACAGCTTCGGTGGCCGAATGCAGCAGACGTGAGGTGGTGGTGCGCCCGGGAATGCGCATGGCAAGGCGCAGCTCTTTCAGCACGATATCCGGCCAGAACGCGTCTGTACTGATGCGCGCTTCTCCGTCGTCGATGTCTGTCGTGTCATCCGTGGCGTCGTTCACACGGGGTCTGGCTACCATGCTCATGATGTCTTCTCCTGTAGATCAGGCGGTGGGCGACCGGTGAAAATGACCGGGAGTCAGCGATCAGATCACCGGTCGCGCCGCCTGCCGACGAGGTCGGGTCCGGTGTTATCAGGTCGCCTTGCGCGCCGGTTTTGCGGCGGTTTTTTTCGTGGCTTTTCTGGCCGTCGCTTTTGTAGTCGGCTTTTTGCGCCCTGATGTTGCTTTCGATTTACTTTTCTCTTCTGCCGGTTTTTCCGGTTCCGGCTGAACCTTTGATACCTTTCTGGCCAGCGTGGCGATTTCACGCTTCACGCCCGCTGCCGGATTGATGCGCATGGCTTCACGCAGCAGACCAAGTGACACAGTCATGTCTTCCGTACTGCCTGATGCGCGCCGTGAAAATGCCCGCGCCTTATGTAGTTTTGCACGAACCTGATCCGGCATGTCCTGGTCGTGAACCAGTGCATCCAGCTCGTCCAGCATACGGATATAGCCGGATAAGTCGGTTTCGCTGTTGGTGGCGGCTTCTGTCAGCACAACTTCGGCAATTTCTTCGGTGAGCACGGTCGCCGAATCGCGCCCGAAGTTGTCCGGCAGTGCCAGCCGGTGACGAATGACGTACTCACCGATACGCAGTGCCAGCGGATAATCCCGGCAGTCAATTGCCCACACCATCATGGTGGTAATGACTTCGTCCTGGCGTCCGCTGTCGCCTGCCAGCGTGCCGTCTATCCAGCCTTCAAAATTCGGTATCAGGTGCTTCTTCAGCTCCGCTTTCGCGATGTTCGACTGCACGCCCTTCAGCTGCAACTGGGCGAGGCGTAACTGGTGAAGAACCTGTTCATGTGCCGTTCGTGTTCGCTGCTCTTCGCGACTGAATGGATCAGCCCGATGATGCGCCATCACGCGCTGAAGGTATCGTTGTGCCGGTGTCAGCATGTATTCGACTCCTGATTAACCGGCGGGCGCATGTGCCCGCCATGATGCGTTACGCCTGCGCTTCTGCCTCTTCCTTGTCTTCCGGATCTTCACCGGCGAAAGAAATGCCCTCAATCAGCGCACATTTGCCGTAGTCTTCCACCACGTAGCAGTCGTTCATGGACTGGTAGGTGGCGATACGGTTGTACTCCGGCTCTTCACGGATGAAGCGACGCAGTGACCCTTTCTGGAAGTACACCGAAAGGTTGCTGAACGACGTGATCAGCATGGCATCGTCCGGGAAGTACGGCGCAAAGAAGGTCGGCAGCGCGCCAATGGTGCGGGAGGCTGTAATCAGCTGTCCGGCGACCAGCTCCGTGTTCGGGTTGGTGGTGCTGATGGCGTTAATCATAGGCAGACGCAGCGTGTTGAACAGGTTGCGGCCCATGACAACAACCAGATCCGGGGCGTCCTTGTGCCACTCATCCAGTACGGAAGAACGAATGTCGTTAACCATCGCGTCAGCGTTGCCGTAGTCGCCTTTTGCAACCAGTTTGTTTTCATGATCGCGACGGGTCAGCGTCATTGCCTTCACGACACGCGTCGTGGCGTGTTCACGGATGTGTTTCAGCCACCCGGTGTTAACGTCCTGAAGTTTCGGGTTGGCAGAACGATCGGAGATGATGGCGTGCGACTCACCGTTAAAGCCAATCATGATACGGTCCAGTGCAATCTGTCGGGTGATTTGTGCACTCAGCAGTTGCTGGAAGTTTTTCTGGCTGCTCCACGCGTCAATCTGTGCGTAGCTGATGAAGGTGTCGTAGTTCACCTGTTCGCAGCGATAACGACGTGATGCCAGATCAGAGACGTCAGCGGGATTGCGTCGCTTCACGCCGTCACTGGTTGAGTTGGTGCTGGCGATGGGGCCGCTGGTATTCACCAGGACTTTTTCACCCTCCTGATCGTCAACGCCGATGCTGTTGATTCTTTTCAGCAGCTCGTCGCTCTCTTTGATGGCGTTTTCCATCTTCTGATGAACAGCCGGATCAACGCTGAAGGTTTTCCCCAGTCGTTCTACGGTGGTTTCGGCCAGTTCAGCCTGGCGTGCAAGATAGGCCTCAAGATTGCTGCGACCTTCGCGAGAAAGCGTTAAGCGGTTTCCCATGATTTTGTTCCTCAGTTAAAAATCAGCCAGGGCGTGGCTGTTGCCACCGGTTGAAGCAAAGCGCTGTTCCTTGTCTGCATCTTCGGTTTTCAGCTGCGCCTTCAGTTCAGTCAGTTCGCGGGTCAGGGTTTCCAGTGATGCCTTATCACTGCGCTGTTGCTCTTCCATCGCATGGAAGCGATCCAGAAGGCCGGCCTGTTCCGTGGCAATGCTCTCGACGGCTTCGCGCACGTGAGCGAACTGCTCGCTGTCCGTGTCACGGGTTTTGCTGATGAGCGCCATGACGCGCGAAAACCATTTCTGGCTTTCTTCGGTGCTGTCCTGTACGGAGGCCGCGAGTTCCGCTTCCATACATTCGGTGAACATGACTGGCTCACCGTTGCGGCTGTTGAACTGCATGATGCTGGCGCGCTGCTGGGCGGCAAACTTCAGTCGTTCAGTGCCGAGACTTGCCGGGGTATCGGTCATTGCCAGGCCAATTACGTAAGGGCCGCCAACGGCATCAATGTTGGGTTCAAGCTCAATGCTTGAGTAGATTTTCTTGCCATCATTCAGCATCTGCGTCATGCGGTCGGTGGGCTCAATTTCGGCATACAGTGCGGTGCGGCCGGCCAGTTTGCCTTCCCTGATTTCTTCGGTGGACAGTGAAATCACATCGCCCACGGCACTGAATTCACTGGATGGCATACGTGAAAGCATGTGCTCCACGTTCACCCGTGACCCCCACACTTCCGGGTCGTAATTCTCAGCGGCCTGACGCAACATCAGCCCCGAAATCTCACGCCCGTCGATGGTGGTGCCCGAGACGGCGACGCGGAATTTTTTCCGTACTGGCGCGTTTTTACTTGCCATGTAAATCCCCTTTCTGTGGGTTGCTTTTCTTCATGATGATAAGGGGATGGCTGCGCCTCAAGGCGGCGATGTTGTAAGAGCGTGGCGACAATGGCACCGGATACCTGGATGAATGCGCGGGCGTTTACTCTTGAGATCAAACAGCAAGGGGGCGTCAATGATTCAGGATGCATTTGTCCGCATAAGGGCAAGACAACTTTACTGGCAAGGGTACACACCTGCGGAAATCTCGCAACTGATGGGGATCAGCCAGAACACGATTTACTCATGGAAAAAACGCGATGAGTGGGATGCCACACCTCCGATCCAGCGGGTCACCCAGTCCATTGATGCGCGCCTGATCCAGCTCACCACAAAAACAGAGAAAAGCGGCAGCGATTTTAAGGAAATTGACCTTCTCACGCGCCAGCTGAAAAAACTGAATGACGGTCAGGGAGAACAGGCCGTTTCCGGTAAAAAGCCCCGTAAACGCAGACTGAAAAATCACTTCACCGAAGAACAGATTGTCGCGCTTCGTGAAAAAATCCTCCCGACGCTGGCGTGGCATCAACGTGAATGGTACGAAAACCGTCACCACCGCAACCGTATGATCCTGAAGTCGCGTCAGATTGGTGCGACCTGGTATTTTGCGCGCGAGGCGCTCCTTGATGCACTGCGTGATGACGTCTCCGCCGGGTATCAGCGCAACCAGATATTTTTGTCCGCCTCCCGTCGTCAGGCGTATCAGTTCAAGCATTTTATTCAGCAGGCGGCGCTGGAAGTGGATGTTGAGCTGAAAGGGGGCGACAAGATCGTGCTGTCCAACGGCGCGGAGCTGCACTTCCTCGGTACGTCAGCTGCCACCGCGCAGTCCTATACCGGTCATCTTAAATTCGACGAATTTTTCTGGGTCAGTAACTTTGTGAACCTCAGGAAGGTTGCCGGGGCAATGGCGACCCTGGAAGGGCTTACGCGCACTTACTTCTCGACGCCGTCGGGGGAAATGCATGAGGCGTATCAGTTCTGGACGGGGGACCGCTGGAACAGCGAACAGCCACGCTCAAAACGCAGTGAGTTTGATGTTTCACATGCTCACCTGAAGAGGGGCGTGCTCTTTCCCGACAAAACGTGGCGGCAGATTGTCACCATTGAGGATGCTGTCGCTAACGGATGGCAGTTCACCAGTATTGATGATATTCGCGGCGAAAATACAGAAAGTGAATTTCGCAATCTGTACATGTGCGAATTTGTCCGTGATGGTGAGGCAGCCTTCAGTCTGAATACGCTCGTCGGGTGCGGTGTTGATGGCTATGACGAATGGCCGGACTGGAAGCCTTTTGCTGTCCGCCCTATGGGGGTGAGGGAAGTCTGGCTCGGGTATGACGCCAACGGCAGCAGCGGGAAGGGGGACTGCGGGGCGCTGTCGGTGTGCGTGCCACCCCTTGTTGCCGGTGGGCGTTTTCGTACGGTGGAAACCGTCAGGGTTCAGGGCATGGAGTTTGAACAGCAGGCCGCCCTGATTGAGGAGTACACCCAAAAATACAATGTGAAGCATATCGGGATTGATGTCACCGGCGGGAACGGGGAAGGGGTTTATCAGATAGTGAAAAAATTCTTCCCCCTGGCTGTTCCGTATAACTTTAATATCGCTTCAAAGCGGGCGCTGGTCATGAAGATGCTTCAGGTGGTCCGTGCCGGACGCTGGGAGTATGACCGCAGCGAGCGCGACCTGGTACAGGCCTTTGCATCGGTGCGAAAAATACAGACGCCCGGCGGCTATATCACCTATGACACTGACCGCTCACGCGGTGTCAGTCATGGTGATCTCGCCTGGGCAACCATGCTTGCTGTTATCAATGAGCCAATCGGCGCAGAGCGTGAGGATAATCGTGGCTTTGCAATGGAGTTCTGAACACAATGAGTAAACGTAAAAAATACACCGGAAAGCGCGGCACGGGCTCACTGGCTGATGCACTGAAATCAGCGCCGTCACTCAGTGCTTTCACGTTTGACGGTCCTTATGAAGCAAGCCGTCTTGATCTGCTTGATAACATGTCGTGCGCCGATAATGGCCGCTACTATGACACCCCCATGGACTGGAATGCCATTGCTCGCGCCTCGCGTCGTGCATCATGGCACCAGTCGGCCCTGTATTTTAAGCGTAATGCCCTGAACGGCTGCTTTGTTCCTCATCCGCTACTGTCCCGCCAGGCGTTTTCCGCGTTTGCGCTGGACTGGTTCGTGTTCGGTAATGCCTATCTTGAAGTCCGCCGCAACAAGTTCGGTGAACCCATTGCGCTTCGTCCTGCGCTGGCGAAATACACGCGGCGGGGCAGTGATCTCGATACGTACTGGTACCTCAATGATGATGGTTCTGAATTTGCTTTCCGTAAGGGGGCTGTGTGCCACGTTCTGAACCCCGATATCAACCAGGAAATCTACGGGATGCCGGAGTATATCGGTGGGTTGCTGTCGGTGAGTCTGTCGAACTCAGCGGATACGTTCCGCAAGCTCTACTATGACAACGGTTCACATGCCGGGTGCATTGTCTATGTTGGTGCCGCCCAGGCAAACGCTGAAAGCGTGGAAGCCATCAAGAAAACACTCACGGAATCCCGTGGCAAGGGGGCGTTCCGCAATATCCTTCTGCACGCGCCAGGTGGCGGCAAGGATGGTGTGCAAATACTACCGTTCCAGCAAATCACCGCGAAGGACGAATTCCTTAACATCAAGGGGAGTGCCCGCGACGATATCCTTGCGGCTCACCGTGTACCGCCTCAGCTGATGGGGGCAATGCCTGACGGGAACACGGCGTTCGGTGACGTTGAGAAGGCGGCGAGGGTATTTTTCATCAACGAGTTGCAACCGGTCATGGAAGCGATGAAGCATGTCAATGAATGGCTTGGGGTTGAAGTGATGCGCTTTAATCCCTATTCGCTGCTTCAGGATGGCGCCAGCTGACGCGCTTCGCTTGTCGGCTGCTTCGCCGGGGCATAAAAAATTTATGCCCCGACTCTCCAGCTCTGTCAACGCAATACACCTTTCGCTTCTCAACTCATCAATAACATTTAACATTATGTTTTGCTGTGGTTTTTCTCTTTTTCGCGTCATGCCTGCGGTGTGATGTTTCCGCATTTAATCCCGACCCCGTAAAACTCAACCAGACGCATTCTGGCGGCCTGTTTTTCTGACTCTGTTTCGGTGTGGTTTTTTCAGAACCGGCTTCACTGCGTGCGTATCACGCGCAATACGACCCCAAATAAAGCAACCTGCCTTCCACCCCTCAATTCGGGCGCCCTTCCCTCGTCGCCTGCGCGCAGAAAAAGCGTGTTTTTTTGTGCACGCACGGATCCTTGACGGATCCAGCCGCCACGCGGGCCGGAAGGGCAAAAAGTCGTTCAAAAAAATTATGCAAATTTGTGCACTATTGTGCAGATGCTGCGGATTATCTCGAAGCCATATTGTGTATTAGCAAGTGATATGTATACTTTGCAACGAAGTAGTATAGATGTTTGTTAAGTAAGGTGAATAGTGAAAAAAATAGATAAAAAGGATGCAAGAAAACGCTTTTTACGTGGTTGGATTCGCTTTTTAAAAGGCGTTGAGAGAAAAAATAAAAGAAGAATTAAATATAAAGCCTATGAAAGGTTACATTTTTCTGACGAAGTAACACCAGTGAAAAGTCAGGTGGCTACTTTTATTGAAAGTATTTCATCCGTAAAGAAATATGATACTGCAACTCTTCGTCGCAAAGAAGATAGAGTAATAATACCTAAATGTTTCGATTTGTTTGATCATCCAGAAAAATCTCTTTTGTTTATTCATGGTGTAACTAGATTGATTGCCAGGGGTAAACGTAAATCATATTTGCTTGATTATACTAAAAATAAAAAGCATTGTTTAGGTGCGGAATGTCTCCTTGGTGTTGCACTGAGCTCAGCCAAACGTCACAATATAAATTTAAAAGATGCTCAAGTACAACTTAATGGCATTTATCCGAAGGATGAAAAATATTTAGAAATTATTCGTGACATCGGGTTGGTTAAAGAAATAAATAAAGTGACGCCAGGGAAGGTGCATGATGAAACAGAAAAATCGAAAAAAGATAACCCTAAGAAAAGAATATTCTCTGCTGATAGTATCGGCAAGGAAAATGCGTCTGCATTTGCACAAGATACCAAAAATAGAATGTCTGAGAAATTCACTAATTATATAAACGAGTGTCTAAGTGATCATCAATTAAAATTAGTTAGCAAGGCAGAAAACCATCTAACATCTTGCATGGGCGAATTACTTGATAATGCAGAGAGACATTGTGGGCTTGAGCAGCGTCCGCGTTGGTATTTGAGGGGGTTTGTAAATAATGGCTTAAAACAGCCAACATGTGAAATAGCTGTTTTTAACTTTGGAAAAACTATTGATGAAACTTTTTCAGGACTTTCTTTAGAACATTATTCATATAACAATCACATAATCCCTTATGTGGAAAAACACATAAATAAAAAAGGGATGTTTAGAGAAGGTTTGATTACAGTCGCTGCTTTGCAGGGGCGGGTTAGTTGTAAAAATGAAACGGAGACAGATAGTTCTGGTACGGGAACCATTGAGCTATTGAAGTTTTTCCAGGATATGCATGATAGTTTAAAAGAACTATCCAAAGAACTAAGTGGAAACATCAGAATGTCTTTAATTTCTGGATGCACACATATAAACTTTGATGGTTCTTATAAGTTGAAAAAGCAAACGTTAGATAACCAAAGTGACAAATTCACTTATCCATTTAATAATACAGGGCTTGAATCTGAACCAGATCGTACCTATCTTAAGTGTATGCAGAAAGCCCGTTTTCCGGGAGTTATGATTAATATACGTTTTCCTTTACCGGAAAATGCAACTCAAAGAACCTGAGGAATAGGTAAATGAAAATGGCAAATATTTATATAGATTTCAATAAATTAGTTAAAGATGGCGGCAAGAAATTATTTGCTGGGCGTGATAATGGTCGCAAGGCATATAGTTTCTTTGGCATAGATCGCTTTACTTTTGATAACAATGATAGGATTTTTCTATCAATTCCGAATGGTGTGGTTGTGTCAAGCTCATACTTTTTGGGTATGCTAGAGAATATATTGCCTCTTTTTTCATCTCCGAATGAATTTTATAGCAGAACATCTTTAGATGGAGTGAATTATAAAGAAGGAATGCTTTCTGAGCTGGATAGGGCTGTGAGAAGAGGATTACATCGAAATGTTCCGTTCTTCTGATTTGTGCTCTGTTTTTAAAATGACAGCATTGCCTGTCATTTTTTTTGTTAATATATCCGCTTGCTCTGCGACATATCTAGAAAGAACCGCGTCTAACATGGATTCGCAAAATTCAGAGTCTCACGTAATAGAACCAAAGAGTGGAAACATTTTTAATGCTGATATATGCATTGGAAAAAATAGCGATCTAAAATTATGCAATAGTTATGAAAGGAAGTTTACACCGCACCTTCTTTATGATAAACCTGATAATTATGTTCTGAATGGATATTACCCCTCAACCTCATCGGGGAATCTCTATAATATCGTTAGAGTTCCTGAATCAGGACCTGAATGGTACTCTATAGCAATTTCAATTATTGCGCTAATTGCATCTGTAGGGGTTCCTTTGTGGCAGCATTATAAAGGAAGAAATGAAGCTATAAACGAAGGGTATTGGTTACGAGAAGTTATTCTCCCTAAAATTAATGGATTAGCTTTTGAAGTTACGGAAGATTTTAAGGATGCGATGGGGCTTCCCTCTGATGAATTTATATCATTACTAGATAGCCAACTATTTTCAAAGCTTGGGGAGTTAAGGGATTCATTATATCTATTTAAGGGTTTTTCTAAGTTGGAAAAAGATATTGAGTCACTTGATGGTATCTGCGATTTATTTGAGCAAAAGGTTTCTGATAATATTGATTCATCTATTGATACAAGGATTTCTGATGTATCAATCTTTCATGCTAGCTTAATAAGGGAACTCATGAAAATGCATAGAAAAATAGGGTGATTGTCTATGTTTAATATCTCGAAATAATATTATTGTTGTGGGTTTGAAAATACCAAGCCCACAACCGAAATAATATCAGATTGTTTTTTATATAAATAATGTGTTAATGTTATTGCTATTTGCACGTGCATGATTAATTGTGTTGAATACTTGTTGTGTCTTGGTTTATCGACATTGCTTATACTTATTATTAATTTTTACCCATCCACTACTCGCCTCGTTTTTCGTGCACCGTGCAAACCGGCCTCAGCCAGCGCCGTTACCGGGCGGAATGGGGAAAAAGTACATTAGAAAAATTGTGCAATTTCGTGCGCTTTTGTGCAGTTTTGATCTTGCGATTTTTTGTGGCAAGTGGTGATGATATTCATCTGTCTGAATCAGTGGGAGACTGCCGGGTGAGAACTGTGAAAAATTACTCATATCCTTATTTAACTTTTGTCACGCTTTCTGTTTTGGGGGGGATTTTTCTTTTTATTTGGTGGCGAAACGATGTTTACAGAATTACCTACCTTTATTCGTTCACGACAAACTGCCTTGTTTCAGTGTCTGTGGTGCTTTCGGTTTTTGTCTCACTGTGCCTGTTGAAAAAGAACCTGGTTGATCGGTCTAAATTTACCGGGGTTACATCGTATCTTAAGTTTTTTTCGGGTATGTGCCTTCTTACCTGGATGATTCTGTTTACCCTCCTGGTTACGCTGATATATTTTCTTCCGGGTGAAGATTCATTCTATTCCGCTCCCTATGAGTACAGTCGCGGTAGCTCAAAAAGTTGTTCAGGGGCATTTGTTGATGATCCTGATTTGCAAAAAACAATCTTTATTTGCTACCCATACGGTGACTATCAGGATGGTAATGTGATTTATGTGAAGAAGCGTGTGAATGCGCTGGGTGCGGTGGTCACCTATGCATACGCGACAAGCGGCCGATTTCGGTTTGACTGAAAAAAGAAATCCTGTGTTACCCTCGCTGCTGAGGGTAACATGCGTGAAGTCATCGCCCGGTTCTTGAGCTGATAATGCTTTGCGCCAGCAACTGCCAGCCCTCTTTCTGTTGCCCGTACTTGTCCTGATACCTGTTTACCTGCAAGTTTCCGTGCACCAGAATCAGATCGCCTTTTCTGTGTTTTGCCGGTTCTTCGTGCTGCTTCCCGAATGCAATAAGGTAAAGCCACATTGTGGTTGGCTGTTCTGCGCCATGGCAGGGTAGTGATACCGCCAGTTGTGCCGTTGTGACGTTGGTTCCTTTGGTTGTTCTCCTTGTGTTCGGGTCTGCTGCCAGTCGTCCCTCTGTTGCAACCTGTGTTGGCATATTTGTCTCCCGTGTTGGTTTTATTGTTGGGGTTAGATGACTGGCAGCTCTTCGCCAGCGCCGTAGATAAACAGAATTCGCTTCATGATTTCGCTTCGCTTGCAGTCCTGGATTACGGACGGCTTTTGTTGCTGTTCAGCCCGCCGCTCCAGCTCCAGTCGTTCCTTTTCCGTTGGCTTCCGGTAATGCGTTATCTTGTCCGTGTACCCGTCCACAACCAGCAGCCCTTCGCGTACCATCTTTCCGGCGGCCTGATTAATGATGGTCCTTTTCACGCCCAGTTTTTCAACCAGCTCTGGTGCGCTGAAGCGTGCGTGCGTTTCCAGGTAGCGTAAAATGATTACCTTTCCGGTCATTCTGGGTGTCTTCATTTGGCGGCTCCTTCGTTGTTCCGGCGTTCGCGGAGTTCGGTCAGTGCTGCCAGTAAATTTTCCCACCATGTTTCTTCCACAACCGGATTTCGTCGTGAAAGCAGCTGCTGCGCCGACTCAATCATTTTCGTAAGCTCTTTGTCGCTGATCCTCCTGATGTCGTTCATGGTGTGCTCCTTCGGTTTGCTGTTTCTGGTCATGTTCATGGTCTTTTGTTACCTGCGTGATTGCCTGCTGGCGGCCGAATGCACATAGCGGACAATTGCCGCTTTTCGGTTAACGACGGCCAGCGTTCTTGCCAGTTCTTCGTTGAGTTTTCTGGTCTGTTTTTCGTGGTATGCCTGCATGATTTTTCCTACGGGAGTCAGTGGTTCAGGCTCTGATATGGCGCGACGAGGGCGCACGGCAACGATGAATGCGCTTCTGTCGGTGTTGATTCTTGCAGTCAGGATGTCGGTCATGACGGTATCTGTGCTGCGATCGGGGTTTGCGATCGTGATCTCCAGTTCGTCGCCTGGCTGTGGTCGAACACTGACGCCGCTCAGCGTCAGTGCGGGAATGCGTCCACTCATGATGGCGCTGAAATCATGGCGCTGGAGTACACAATGGAATCGTGTCATGGGTTCACCTCCGGTTGATCTGCTGCCACCAGGCTTCGTGATTTCTCATCCCAGTGCACAATCCGCCCGTCAGGCAGGCGAACGCGTGCACCTCTGTGTACGGAAAGTGCTGCGCCACTGTGTAGCTCCTCGCCCGTCGCGCTCAGTGCCGACTTGATTACGGTGGTGGTGACGTCAGTCAGCGGCAATGCTGTACGCACATGTATGACGTCATCGGGCGTGGTGGGGCCGCCGGTTTTCACGGTTTTTGTGTCAGATGGCGCATCTTTCAGCTGCCTGGTGAGTTGTTTTCGCTCTGTGGGGGTCAGTGACCTTAACCACTCACCCAAATCACCTCCCGGGACGACCAGTTTTTGTTCTTTCCTGGTTTCCGGTGGTGGGGTTTTACCCTCTCCGGTGTCTGTTTTTTCATCATGGGGACAGTTATTGCCACGAGTCCAAGGTGCGGCGAAGCCGCCCCCAACGTCAAAATCCTCGTCCGTGCTGTTGTCGGCTTTCGCTTCTTTTCTGACCAGTTTCCACTCGTCCGGATGGGTGCAGATGGTGTAGCGCTCGCCGAGCGACGGGGCACAAATTCCGTAGATGCGCTGCGGGAATTCGCCGTAGTCGTTGGCCTCATCTGCGGTTTCGTATGCGGTGCGGATCAGGTACAGGTTGCGTGGAATGAGCACGCCGCCCTGACGGTTGATGTAGGTGGCAAAACACCCCACGTCAGCGGCGGCCAGAATGGCGTCAATGTCGTCATGGTCCAGGCGCTTCGGTGATGCGGGGTTACGCTCCATTTGTCCGGCAAGGCGGCGGAGTTCACGCCATACCTGGCGGGGCGGGATACCGAAGAACTGGAACTGCCGGATGCGGTGGAGACTCGCCCAGGCAATGGCGTTTTCCACGGTTTCCGCCATGGTTTTTCCCGATTCTTTATCGGCGTAAGGTTTGCCGGTTTTCGGGTCATTGTCGTGAAAGGTGCTGGCGTCCAGGTTCTTGCCAATATAGGTTGCGATGTAGCTTGCCGGTGTGCCTTTTGCCGGGTCGATTTTTTCGCACTTGAAGCGCGGAGAAATATCATTCCCCAGTTCTGCGCGATCTGATTTGATTGCTGCGTCACGCATGATTTCAATGATGCGTTCTTCATTGTCCGGGGCGGTGAATACCAGCATGTGCCAGTGCGGTGTGCCGTCATGGTGTGGCTCAACGGTGCGCACCCCGTACCAGCTCAGGCCTTCTTTGTTGAGTTTTTTTCTTGCAGCTGCAAAGACGTCGTAAACCAGATAATCACTGGCATCGCGCACGGTGGCACCGTTGTATTTCGGGTTCAGGCTGCCGTCCTCGTTTACGCTGTGAAAGCGGGAAGGGCAGGTCACTGTCACGAAGAACGCGGAGTCACCACGCGATTCGGCGACCTGTTCCATCCCTCTGACGCAGGCCATCATCTCGTTGCGGCGGTTGCGCGGATTCCCCAGCCCTGACCAGTACACGTCCTCCAGACTCAGGCGTTCACCGTCTTCGTTTTCAATGTCCCAGCTTTTGAGAAAATCACGGGTGCGCTGGCGTTTCTCCCGGAATTCCTGGAGTGACTCATGGCTGATGTAGGGGGATGCCTTGCGCGATACTCTTCCGGCGGCACGCAGTAATTCCTCCCGCCAGAGATCAGCGAGGTGGCGCAGCTGGTTGTTCCACCAGGTGGCGCAGGTGATACGCATTACCGCACCCGGTACCAGTTCAGGGTCTGGTGCCGTGCGGCGGTCACGTCTGATCTCGAGTGACGGCCAGTATGGTGGGGTCACGCCCAGTTTTAACGCCATGCGCGCCAGCTGCTGGTAAGTCAGCAACCAGGTGAACAGGTTATCGTCACCTTTTCCTGTCCGCTCAGTAACTTCATCACATATGCGTTCCAGTTCGGTGGAAAATGCCGCCGCCGTTAGTGTGGCAAGGCGCTGAATTTGATCACGGTTGAGTTGTGGCAGCATGAGTAATTCATCAAGGCGATGACGCGCTGCGGTGGCTTTGAATGCCGTCGTGGCGAAGCATTCATTCACCTGTTCGATGCGTTTCAGGCGTGTGCGCAGTCCACGGCGAACGAAGTTATCGGCCACGTGAGTGTTGTTGTTTTTCACGCCTTCATTGCGGGCGCTTTGTTGTTTGCGGTTTAAACGCGCCAGATCACGAATGAGCACGTTGCCAAGAAACGAGGGCAGGGCGCGAAGTTCTGCCATGGCTTCCGATACCACCGTGGGCGGATTCTCGCGTTTGTGCTTCGCCAGTTTTTCCAGTCTGATCCGACGCTCTTCGTTGTGGTGAAGGTGCGAATTAATTCGCTTCCCTTCGTCTGTGGTTGTCAGAAAGGCGACGGTTTCTTCATCCAGTCTGGCATCAATGCGAATGTCCTCGTTGATGTAGCTCTGAATGGCCTGGCGTAATGCGGTTGGCTGTGCTCTGCCGAACGTTTCAGGATCGATAACCGGTAGCGGGGCGTTCCACGGGTACGCCAGTTGTGCGTTATGGTCGCTCATGCGTCGCACTCCCCGGCAGTTGCCACCTGAAACGCCGCGCGGTACAGCACGAGAAGGCGCTGGTATTCGCCGATAAAACCTTCTGCGGTGTATATACCTTTCACGGCCACGCTGTGGGTTGTCATTTCCAGAATCAGCGCCATCTCTGATGACGACCAGCTGATGGCGGTACTGTCGGTGCCGTTGATGTGAAATAAACCCAGTCCATCACCATCACCTTTCACGTCCACGCGGTAACGACCGTCCACGGTGAAGGAGAAATCCCCGTATGTGGTGACGCTGCGGGCAGCCTGTTTACAGGCGCGGCGGTAATAGTCGTGCCAGTTGTTCAGGCGGGAAGCCAGCAGGGGATCCACCGCCCACATCCAGTTAAAGAAGTCCTGAATATCTGAAAGTCCCTTAACGCTCTTCATGAGAACCTCCGGTAACAGACGTGCGGAAGCCTCCCGCGTGCAGGTGTGGGATAGCTTCCGGATGTGGTTTATCGGTGCTGGTTGATGAGGCTTTGCAGTTCTGCCAGATCTTCGGCGAGATAGCTGAAGACAGCAGCGCAGTAACGGTTTGACAGCGCGTGCGTGCGCTCATGCAGCATGTTGATATGCATGATTTGTGCGACGCGTGTTGCGCGGAAAAGTCTGCGGTTGATTTCGCTGCGGATGTGAAGACGCTCAGCGCGGGCGCGCTGTTGCTTGCGGTTTGCCATGGTGTGGCCTCTTCGTTTGTGAATTTTGAAAACTCACCAACCAGAGGTGGAAAACTCAGGGTGGCGAGACGTACAGGGTTTCCACAACCGGCAAACGAAGAAACCGGCCCGACCGAAGTCGGCCCTGTACGCCCCGCCATAATTCTGACGCGAAAAAGACGTGGCGATACAGTACGCACAAAAAAACCGCTGGCGCGGCTGTGCGCTTCGTTTGTCAGCGGGGTGGAAATCCCGGCACCCGTTTTATGAGGTGCAGCGGAAATGTAACCCGACACGACGAGCGCTGGCAAGCGGTTTTTGTGTTGCGTGCTGATGTGGTTAGAATGTTGCGAATTAATATCACCTGGCAACTGGTGATTGTCTGCATAGTCAACGGTGAAGGAGAAAGCCCCGTATGTGGTGACGCTGCGGGCAGCCTGTTTACAGGCGCGGCGGTAATAGTCGTGCCAGTTGTTCAGGCGGGAAGCCAGCAGGGGATCCACCGCCCACATCCAGTTAAAGAAGTCCTGAATATCTGAAAGTCCCTTAACGCTCTTCATGAGAACCTCCGGTAACAGACGTGCGGAAGCCTCCCGCGTGCAGGTGTGGGATAGCTTCCGGATGTGGTTTATCGGTGCTGGTTGATGAGGCTTTGCAGTTCTGCCAGATCTTCGGCGAGATAGCTGAAGACAGCAGCGCAGTAACGGTTTGACAGCGCGTGCGTGCGCTCATGCAGCATGTTGATATGCATGATTTGTGCGACGCGTGTTGCGCGGAAAAGTCTGCGGTTGATTTCGCTGCGGATGTGAAGACGCTCAGCGCGGGCGCGCTGTTGCTTGCGGTTTGCCATGGTGTGGCCTCTTCGTTTGTGAATTTTGAAAACTCACCAACCAGAGGTGGAAAACTCAGGGTGGCGAGACGTACAGGGTTTCCACAACCGGCAAACGAAGAAACCGGCCCGACCGAAGTCGGCCCTGTACGCCCCGCCATAATTCTGACGCGAAAAAGACGTGGCGATACAGTACGCACAAAAAAACCGCTGGCGCGGCTGTGCGCTTCGTTTGTCAGCGGGGTGGAAATCCCGGCACCCGTTTTATGAGGTGCAGCGGAAATGTAACCCGACACGACGAGCGCTGGCAAGCGGTTTTTGTGTTGCGTGCTGATGTGGTTAGAATGTTGCGAATTAATATCACCTGGCAACTGGTGATTGTCTGCATACGCGGGGTGTTTCTGATGAGTGATAAGCTCCCTTCTGATTACGAAATTCTTTTTGACCTGTGGTACAGCTACTGGCTTGAACACATGACAAGCCTTCTCCACCGTCGCGCTTCCTTGGTTCTGAGGATTAGCGCTTTCCTTGCGATTGTTGCCGCATTCATTTTTTGCGACAGCGCAACGTTTGTTTTCGCCAGTGTGGTGCTCTTTCTGGTGTGGCAGGTCATGGCTGCCTCTCTTTCTATCAGAGCTGAAAAGGCTGAATGGCAGGCGCTTAGCTATCAAAGACTGATTAGCCAGCGCCACGTGCTCACCCCGGAATGCATGATTGCGCGCCTCTCCTTTGTTGAGGAAAGTGACAGCCCCGTGATGGAGTGCATGATCAACCTTGCCTGGAATAAAGCCTGTGAGACGGTTGGTAGCTCTGCGCGCAATCATGTTTCGATCTCCGGTCGGTTACTCAGTCGCCTGTGCGGCTTTTGATTTGTGAAGCAGCTGCGCGACGGTTTCGCCGGCTGCCCGGTTTTCCGGGAATGACACTGGCATGTTCAGTTTGAGCGCCATTGCGTACTCAGCCCGTGCGCCAGCGGACTCTTCCCATCCATCCAGTAAGTAAATGGCATCGGCACACATGAGCATCGGAATACAAATACTCATGTACTGCTGCTGGCTTAATCCGTCAGGCAGTACGGCAGGATTAAGAACGATGTTTCCGGCGCACCGAAGTTTCAGGTCCTCCACGCAAAATGCCGTCCTGTTGTGGTCTTTGCATCCGGTCATGGGACCGGCGATATAAATCACTGCCATGCTTTACCTCCCGTATTGCGTGTTGCTGTCAGCACGCGTACTTCTTCCATGTTCGTGGCGCAGAAGTGCGAACCGTTGATAAGGCGGATGTGATGCATCTCAGAATTGCGTGAGTCCTGGCGTGTCATGCCCTGGTCAATCAGGCTTTCGTCGACTTCATACTGACGGCCGTTGGCTGTGAATCTGATAACGGTTGATTCCTGGATCATTGCTGACTCCTTTGCCCGGCAGATTTCTCGTTGAGCTGCTTTTTAAGGGTGGCGATTTCACTTTCCTGATCCTGAATTACCTGAATTGCTTCCATGGTGATCCTCAGTGAGATTGCTGAAGTGATAACGAGCTCTGGTCTTCCAGCAGCTGCGACAACTTTTGCTGCTTCCTCGTGTGCACGGGCGATGAGACGCAATTCCCACAAAAGCTCTTTGTTGTTTTCGCTATTCATTTCCTGACTCCGGTGTTACTGATTTACTGGTTGTTTACGTACTGGCGGTGATTAACATCGCGCTGTAAGTTGCATCTCCCGTTACCGGTCCGCAGTCCGGGCAGTAGCCACCGCCATGGCGACCGCATGCGTCGCACTGTTTCAGGGTGGCGATAACCTCCGGTGCGGGTTCGCGGGTTCTTGCGCCAACGCTTCGTGGTGCCTGGATGGCGTTCATCCGGTAACCCTAATAAATGCGTCTGGTTTCCGGTGTGTCGGAATTGGAGATGGTGATGCTGGTCATGCCGCCCGTTTCCTGTGAAAGGCGGTCAAGCGCTGCCCTCAGACGAACGTGCTCGTCTTCATCGAATGGTTTTCCGTAGGCGGTGAAATTGTCCCGGCCACTGAATCGCAGGTAAGGGGGATCGCAGTACACGCAAAGCGTGTTGCCCATGCCGAACAGGTGACTGGCAGAGTTCAGCGTATCCTTAAAATCTGCGTGGATAAGCAGCGTTCGGGTGCTGTTTGCCTTGTCTGCAAATGCGCGGATTTCCCGCTCAGGGAAGTAGGGCTTGCGGTAGCAGCCGAAAGGCACGTTAAAATCGCCTTTTCCGTTCACGCGGAACAAACCGTTAAAGCTGTGTCGGTTCAGGTACAAAAACATGGCGGCCAGTCGCAGTTCACGGCGGTCGCTTATTCCCGTTCTACTGTTCAGGAAGGCATGATTCTCTGCGTTAAAGGTTTCGCGAATGATGAGATAGTCACCCCTGTTGTTGTGGTTCAGGAACAGGGTTTTCGCCTCGTCGATCAGGCTGTCGGTGTTGTCCCTGGCTTGCCGGTAGAAATTAATCAGCGCACCATTGGAATCACCCAGGATGTAACGCTTGTAACTGGTGTTCATGAATACCGATGCGCCACCCACAAACGGCTCAACCAGGCAGTCTGCTTCTGGCAGATGCGCCTTCAGTGTGTTCATGATGCGACTTTTTCCGCCCACCCATTTAAGCGGCGTGCCGGATAACAGTTCTTTGCTCATAACGCGGCCTCTTTGTTATAGGTTTCGTGCGTTAATAAATCCCATGACGCCCCGTTGTTTTTGCTCAGCAATCGCCAGCGAAAACCGATTCTTATTACCAGGTAGTCGTGGGGTTTTATGCGTGAAAAATTCCGCACGCCGTCGCGGAATAAATGCAGCGATGCGCGGGCTTTTCTTTCCACGTTCAGGGGGGGGGGCAGCAACACACATTCAGGATGGCGACCATGGCTTCACCTCATATGTTCAGGAATGGTGTTGTGAAGCGCTGCCAGATTTCTGACACGACCTTTGCCTGGTAAACGGCGTCGCCCAGCGCGGTGTGAGCAATGGTCTCTTTGCCTGATCTGCCTGGCATTTTCCATCCAGTTGATTCAGCCATGGCGATAAGCGGGCGCATACAGCGCTCGTTCCAGTAGCACCAGGGGATGCTTTTTTCTCCGGCTGTGCGTGTTATGGCGGATTTCAGGATCGGGAAATCGAAGGATGCGCCCTTACACCATATGTTCAGTGAATTGCCCGGGCTTTCGTCATGCATATTGCGTGAAATGAACGCCAGAAATTCGGTCACTGCTGCCAGCTCTGTTCCATCTGCGTTGCGCAGGCAGGATCTGGCCTCCACGGATTGTCCGGCCCACCATACAGCGGTGGCTGCATTGACGGTTCCGCCGTTGCGTTCTGAATCCACCGGGTCGATGAATTTCTCAAACTGCTTGCCCAGCTTTCCGGTGAACGGGTCGAAAAACACCGCCCCAATCGCGAATATGGCTGCGTCCGGTCCGTTACCCAGTGTTTCGGTGTCAATCATGAGATGGTTCATTATGCGCACCCCTTCAGTTCGTCTGGGTTGGCGAGTATTGCAATCAGTCGTTCAATGGCTGCGCAGGTTTCCTGTGGACAGGTGTGTGTCTCTTTCGCTGTCTCAGTCAGCTCGCGCAGTAATTCGCAGATATGTGCACGCTCGGCTTTTCTTGCGGCCATGCTGATATGCGCATGATGGTTAGCTGGTCTGGCGGTTATTTCTCTGCCGGGTGATTCGGCTGTTCTCATTTGTTGACTCCTGAAAAAAAGACAAAGGGAACCCGAAGGCATGAATGCCTTAATTAATTGCTCGTGTGTTTTCTGGTGTTATTCCGCGCCTGCTTTCGGCTTCAGGTTATTCCCAGATCTTCAGGGCTAACCAGATAAGCGCACTCACCTGAAATATCACCCATACAGTGGCGATGGTGTGTATTGCTTTTACATTCTTCATAAGGTTTTCGCTTTATTTACGGCGTTTATCGCCGGTAAAGAATAATTCGATATCCTTCAGTGTGTGGATAATTCGCATAATGCCGATTGCCATAAGCACGGAGATAATCAGAATTACCCATGAAAGGAATATGCTCATGCTGCCACTCCTGTGAAGTAAGGCTCGACAATTTCACCTTCAAACAGTTCTGTCATAATCGACTTTAATTCTTCCAGCGCTTCACGGTCATCGCTGCCCAGCGCGCAGTTATACAGTCCCATAATTGCGCCGCGCAGTGAGTTACGAAGGCTTTCATCCTTAGTTACGCCCCGGTTTGCAAGTTCGAAGTGGTAACGCTGCAACGCGTTATTAATAAGTATTTTGTAGGCTTCGATCATGGCTGAATCCTTTATTTATCAGTGCTTGCTTCCCGGATATTGAAAACGCAGGCCGCTGATTAATCTGTCTGCCGTTCTTAAGGCTTCAAAAAATGTGAAGTCCTGTCCGAAGTAATCATCCCCGCGAGTCAGGGTGAAATTAAATCTGCCAGTAACAGGGCTGCGAAAACTTTTGTGAATAACGATGCCAGTGTCGCCAATCGTCCAGGTGTGCTTGCCGGTTTGTTTTACCGGGTGACCGTCTGGTGTGGCATGGATTTCAGTGGTTGTGGTCGCACTATTTTTGCGGAAGTGCTGGCGTGCAACGTGGCGTTCGGCACTTGTTCGAAAATTCTGCTGTGAAAAATTTCCCGGTTTCTTCATAAAAATCCCTACTGCTGCTGTGAATTTGTGCCGGGTTTTTAGCCATGCCCGGCGCATGGTTTTGTGGTAATTTCGTTACGCCTTGCAATTCTTGCCCGAACTGTTGTAACGATAACCAACCACACAAAGGAGTATTTATGTTTTCTCATAAACTATTTCGGCAATTTGCACTGCATTGAGACTGGTATCGAGTAAACCAGTCGTCGTTTTGGCGGTATTCGCAGTGGAAATGTTTTGTCACGGGAGATGTTGATACTCTGCATCTTGACGATGCTGTCTTCCGTTATTTTTTCCTTTATCCACTCAAGTACCGTTACGGCCTCTTCGTAAGAGTAATTATTCAGGGCAATCAACATTGACTCTGTTGCATCCTGTAATCGTTTCACAAAATAATCCGGAGATTTCTCTTTATTCATATGAAAATTATCCTTACATCCGAATCTGGGCGGTGGTTTTGGGTTTTGCGTGCTGCCGAACGTGAGCTTGCAAGAAGTGAGGGGTTTCACAGTTTTGTTGATGCCCGTGCTCATGCAGAACTCTTTCGTATTGGCGCGCGTTCCCCTGTGATTCTTCGCTCTGTAAAAAAATGTGCTCAGTCACTGGTGAATGATAAATATCACCTTGTCTTCTTGGTTACGGAATCTACGTCTGGTTTTTGCTTGTCACTTTCGTATCCTGAAAACATTCACTTGTATGATGAGGTGTTTGAGTCTTTTGAAGATGCCGAATCGTTTGCTCAACATCTCTCATACGATGTGTTCGAACTGGCTGATATTTATGATTGTTGGGGGTCGCTTATTCATCCCTTGCAACATTCTCGTTTTTACAGAAATGTGTTTGATATTGAGGATGATCATCCATCAGCCTGGTAGGCTGCTTGCATAACAACCATTTTCCACAGCATCTGCGGCGAAATCTCATTCCTGGGATTTCGCTGTTGCCGGTTTGTTTTGATGTCACTGGTTGCCTCCACTGTATTGGTGTTGCTCCAGTTTTGACTTTCTTCCTGTGTAAACCCGCTTTCCATTGATGGTCTGGCAGTCTTCTTTGTTTGCCGGGGAAAACTTTCTTTTCTGTCGGTCGTATGTCCAGTAGCTTTTCCAGTTGTGCCATTCTGGCGGCTCGCATTCTGGTAGTTCGTCAGCCAGCTTGTCCCACTCTCTGGCGTTAAACCACCACACGCCATCCGAATTTTCATCTTCAGGGTTTGAACGGGTCTTGTGTCCAGGCATCTGATTTCGCTGAAGCGCCACGCGCAATGCAGCTTTTGTCAACCCGATATAGGCTGCCCCTTTTTCAAGTGAGCAAAGTCCGGCTACCGGGCCATCCAGTCGCAAGGTTGCCCCTTTTTTGTAGGTGCGTTTTTTCTTTTCCTCTTGGTGTTCATCGTCGTTTGCCGCGCCAACGGATTCGGTGATGCTGTCGTTTTCCTGAAGGGCTTGTGTGTCAGATAACTCTTTATCGGCAATTGACTTCCGCATTTGCTATCCTCTTGCGTTGGTGCGCTTGTCGCGCCTCATGAAGGTTTGTTTAGGTTTATAAAAGATACTCGCACGAGTATCTTTCGCGAGAGGTTAATACTCAAATGGTTATCTTGTCAATAGACTATGCAAAAAAGCTACGTCAAATACGCAAGGCTGAAGGGCTAACGCAAAAGGAATTTGCGGATATTACGGGGTTGTCTTTAGCTGCCATAAGGAACTATGAATCAGGGCAAAAAAGCGCCAGAGCCAAAATTGTTGAGATGGTTCTCCAAGTTGATCGGTTTGAAAAATACATGATGTGGCTAATAAAAGATAAGACAATGCCTGCTGCCGGTCAGATAGCCCCGGCTCTCTCTCTTGATGGCTCCATTCAGTCGGAGGGCGATCAGGTTTCAATCGGCATTACCCAAAAATCACCCCGATCTCGTCGCAATGCTGGCTAACGCTGTACATCGAGCGGGTTTCATCCCGTAGAGAGTGTACGGCTGATTCATCCGTTGGAGGGGCTAATCATGTCGATTAAGCAACTCAAAGACGGGCGTTATAAGGTTGATGTAAGACCGCAAGGGACGGAAGGAAAGCGGATCCGTAAGATTTTTACCCTGAAGTCAAAGGCACAGGAGTTTGAAAGGTATGTTTTGCAGAATTTCCACGATAAACCGTGGCAGGCCAAGCCAGCTGATCAGCGTCGGTTATCCGAACTGATAGATGCCTGGTGGGTGCTTGATGGCCGGAATCAGCCTTACGGGGATACTTACAGGGTCAGGCTGGAAAAAATAAACCGTGAGATGAGGGACCCCCGCGCCAGTGAGATGACGCGAAAGTTTATGCTCGGGTATCGTTCAGATAAATTACAGGCCGGATTAATGCCCTCCAGTGTTAATCGTGATTTGTGTGCCTTGTCTGCAATGTTTACCTCGCTGATTGATGCGGATGTTTTCCATAACGAAAACCCGGTGCGTGGAATACGTAAGCTCAAGGTCAGGAATACAGAAATGGCCTTTCTTTCAGATGATGAGATTGATCGGCTGCTTGAACGACTCGAGGGGGATGCGCGTCGCGTTGCTGTTCTGTGTCTTTCCACTGGCGCAAGGTGGGGGGAAGCAGCTGGCTTACGTGGTGAGCATATCGTTGGTAACCGCGTAATGTTCTTTAACACAAAGAATGGAAAATCCCGCGCGGTTCCTGTTTCTGATACGGTGCTTTCGTTGATAAAAACCCGAAAAACCGGGCTATTGTACCAGGCTGATTACATCCGTTTTCGGGATATCCTTCAGGAGGTGAAACCGGATTTACCCAAAGGTCAGGCGACTCACGTTATGCGTCACACGTTCGCCACGCATTTCATGATGAACGGCGGAAATATCGTTACGTTACAGCGAATCCTTGGGCACGCCACGATTCAACAAACGATGACGTATGCGCATTTTTCACCGGACTTTTTACAGGATGCGATTAGCTTTAATCCGCTGGCTGATAGTGTCCATAAACTGTCCATTGACTAGTTGTAATTTGCGTTAATTTGCTCCCCTTGTTTTGATTTAGTCATTGAAAAATAAGTAAATCATCAAGGGGAGTAAGGTGTGTTAAATCTCCTGCGGGCGCTTTTTTTGTCTCCCTTTGATACCGAACAATAATTACTCCTCACTTACACGTAATACTACTTTCGAGTGAAAATCTACCTATCTCTTTGATTTTCAAATTATTCGATGTATACAAGCCTATATAGCGAACTGCTATAGAAATAATTACACAATACGGTTTGTTACTGGAATCAATCGTGAGCAAGCTTGAGTGAGCCATTATGAAAACGAAAATCCCTGATGCGGTATTGGCTGCTGAGGTGAGTCGCCGTGGTTTGGTAAAAACGACAGCGATCGGCGGCCTGGCAATGGCCAGCAGCGCATTAACATTACCTTTTAGTCGGATTGCGCACGCTGTCGATAGCGCCATTCCAACAAAATCAGACGAAAAGGTTATCTGGAGCGCCTGTACAGTTAACTGTGGTAGTCGCTGCCCGCTACGTATGCACGTCGTGGACGGTGAAATCAAATATGTCGAAACGGACAATACCGGCGATGACAATTACGACGGCCTGCACCAGGTTCGCGCCTGCCTGCGTGGGCGTTCCATGCGTCGCCGTGTCTACAATCCGGACCGCCTGAAATATCCGATGAAACGAGTCGGGGCGCGCGGTGAAGGCAAATTCGAGCGCATTAGCTGGGAAGAAGCCTACGACATCATCGCGACCAATATGCAGCGCCTGATCAAAGAGTACGGCAACGAGTCTATCTATCTGAACTATGGCACCGGTACGCTGGGCGGCACCATGACCCGCTCCTGGCCGCCGGGAAATACCCTGGTCGCGCGGCTGATGAACTGCTGCGGCGGCTATCTGAACCATTACGGCGACTACTCCTCCGCGCAAATTGCGGAAGGTTTGAACTATACCTACGGCGGCTGGGCAGATGGCAACAGCCCGTCGGATATCGAAAACAGTAAGCTGGTAGTGCTGTTTGGTAATAACCCTGGCGAAACGCGAATGAGTGGCGGTGGGGTGACTTACTATCTTGAACAGGCACGCCAGAAATCTAATGCCCGCATGATCATCATCGATCCGCGCTATACCGACACCGGTGCCGGGCGCGAAGATGAGTGGATCCCTATTCGTCCGGGAACAGATGCCGCACTGGTTAACGGTCTGGCGTACGTCATGATCACTGAAAACCTGGTGGATCAGGCATTCCTCGATAAATATTGCGTTGGCTACGATGAGAAAACCCTGCCAGCCAGTGCGCCGAAAAATGGCCACTATAAAGCTTATATTCTGGGTGAAGGGCCAGATGGCGTGGCTAAAACGCCGGAATGGGCCTCGCAAATCACTGGTGTTCCGGCAGACAAAATCATCAAATTGGCTCGTGAAATCGGTAGTACCAAACCGGCGTTTATCAGCCAGGGATGGGGCCCGCAGCGTCACGCTAACGGTGAAATCGCAACCCGTGCTATCTCGATGCTGGCGATTCTGACCGGTAACGTTGGTATTAACGGAGGCAACAGCGGCGCGCGTGAAGGTTCATACAGCTTACCGTTTGTCCGTATGCCGACCTTGGAAAACCCGATCCAGACCAGCATTTCGATGTTTATGTGGACCGATGCCATTGAACGTGGCCCGGAAATGACGGCGCTGCGTGATGGTGTACGCGGGAAAGATAAGCTGGATGTGCCGATCAAAATGATCTGGAACTATGCCGGTAACTGCCTGATTAACCAGCATTCTGAAATCAACCGTACCCATGAAATCCTTCAGGATGATAAGAAGTGCGAGCTGATTGTGGTTATCGACTGCCACATGACCTCATCGGCGAAATATGCTGACATCCTGCTGCCTGACTGCACCGCTTCCGAACAGATGGACTTTGCGCTGGATGCATCCTGCGGGAATATGTCTTACGTGATTTTCAACGATCAGGTGATTAAACCGCGCTTTGAATGTAAGACCATCTATGAAATGACCAGCGAACTGGCAAAACGTCTTGGCGTTGAGCAACAGTTTACTGAAGGCCGTACCCAGGAAGAGTGGATGCGGCATCTGTATGCCCAGTCGCGGGAAGCGATTCCTGAACTGCCAACGTTTGAAGAGTTCCGCAAGCAGGGGATCTTTAAAAAGCGCGACCCACAAGGGCATCACGTTGCTTATAAAGCCTTCCGTGAAGATCCGCAGGCAAACCCACTGACTACGCCATCGGGCAAAATTGAGATTTATTCGCAGGCGCTGGCTGACATTGCCGCTACCTGGGAATTGCCTGAAGGCGATGTGATCGATCCACTGCCGATCTACACGCCGGGCTTTGAAAGTTATCAGGATCCGCTGAACAAACAGTATCCGCTGCAGCTTACAGGTTTCCACTATAAATCTCGCGTTCACTCAACTTACGGCAACGTTGATGTGCTGAAAGCGGCTTGCCGTCAGGAAATGTGGATCAACCCGCTTGATGCCCAAAAACGCGGTATCCACAACGGCGATAAAGTCAGGATCTTTAACGATCGTGGTGAGGTTCATATTGAGGCGAAAGTGACGCCACGAATGATGCCGGGTGTGGTCGCACTGGGTGAAGGTGCCTGGTATGACCCGGATGCAAAACGTGTCGATAAGGGTGGTTGTATTAACGTACTGACCACTCAACGTCCGTCTCCTCTCGCTAAGGGGAATCCGTCACATACAAACCTTGTTCAGGTTGAAAAGGTGTAAGGAGTAACCGATGACAACCCAGTATGGATTTTTTATTGATTCCAGCCGTTGCACCGGTTGCAAAACCTGCGAGCTGGCCTGTAAAGACTACAAAGATTTGACGCCAGAAGTCAGCTTCCGCCGCATTTATGAATATGCTGGCGGCGACTGGCAGGAAGATAACGGTGTCTGGCACCAGAACGTGTTTGCCTACTATCTGTCGATTTCATGTAACCACTGCGAAGATCCGGCTTGTACTAAAGTCTGCCCGAGCGGTGCGATGCATAAACGTGAAGATGGTTTTGTTGTGGTCGATGAAGATGTGTGCATTGGCTGCCGCTACTGCCATATGGCTTGCCCGTATGGCGCACCGCAATATAACGAAACGAAAGGCCATATGACCAAATGCGATGGTTGTTATGACCGTGTTGCGGAGGGTAAAAAGCCGATCTGTGTTGAATCTTGTCCGCTGCGGGCGCTGGATTTCGGCCCTATCGACGAGCTGCGTAAAAAACATGGCGATCTGGCGGCCGTTGCGCCGTTGCCGCGAGCTCACTTTACCAAACCGAATATTGTGATCAAACCCAATGCCAATAGCCGCCCGACCGGGGATACCACTGGCTATCTGGCAAACCCGAAGGAGGTGTGAGATGGGAAGTGGATGGCATGAATGGCCGCTGATGATCTTCACGGTCTTCGGGCAATGTGTAGCAGGTGGTTTTATCGTTCTGGCTTTGGCGCTGCTCAAAGGCGACCTGCGAGCAGAAGCCCAGCAGCGTGTTATCGCCTGCATGTTTGGTTTATGGGTGCTGATGGGCATTGGCTTTATCGCCTCTATGCTCCATCTTGGTTCACCAATGCGCGCTTTTAACTCGCTCAACCGGGTAGGGGCTTCAGCACTCAGTAACGAAATCGCCAGCGGTTCGATCTTTTTTGCCGTAGGCGGCATCGGCTGGTTGCTGGCAATGCTGAAAAAGCTGTCACCGGCATTGCGTACGCTGTGGCTGATAGTGACGATGGTTCTTGGCGTCATCTTTGTCTGGATGATGGTGCGTGTGTATAACAGCATTGATACCGTTCCGACCTGGTACAGCATCTGGACGCCGATGGGCTTCTTCCTGACGATGTTTATGGGCGGCCCGTTACTGGGTTACCTGTTGTTGAGTCTGGCTGGCGTCGATGGCTGGGCGATGCGTCTGCTGCCAGCAATTTCTGTACTGGCACTGGTAGTGAGTGGCGTGGTGTCAGTGATGCAGGGCGCAGAGCTGGCGACTATTCATAGTTCTGTGCAGCAGGCCGCAGCGCTGGTGCCGGACTATGGTGCGCTGATGTCCTGGCGGATCGTGCTTTTGGCCGTTGCCCTGTGCTTGTGGATTGCACCACAGCTAAAAGGTTATCAGCCTGCGGTTCCGCTACTTTCTGTATCATTCATTCTGCTTCTGGCAGGGGAATTAATCGGTCGCGGCGTATTCTATGGTTTGCATATGACCGTGGGGATGGCCGTCGCAAGCTAATCATAACAACCGGGGTTTCGGCCCCGGTTCTCTTTTATTTCTGCTTCGTTAACGTGTCATAACTGGTCATCAAATTACGATAATCAGGAATGTGGTTAGAGAACAACGTCGCCAGTCCTTCAATATCATTACGCCAGTCGCGATGCAGCTCGCACGCCACGCCGAACCATGTCATCAATTGCGCACCAGCTTGCGACAAGCGATCCCATGCCGAATGCCGGGTAATTTCATTAAAGGTCCCTGACGCGTCAGTCACGACAAAGACGTCAAACCCTTCTTCAATGGCTGAAAGCGCCGGGAATGCCACGCAAACTTCGGTTACCACACCGGCAATAATTAACTGTTTTTTACCTGTCGCTTTGACAGCTTTTACAAAATCTTCGTTATCCCAGGCGTTAATATTTCCCGGGCGAGCAATGTAAGGTGTATCGGGGAATTGTGCTTTCAGTTCTGGAACTAATGGGCCGTTAGGACCGGTTTCAAAACTGGTGGTAAGAATAGTTGGTAAGTTGAAATACTTAGCCAGGTCACCCAGCGCCAGCACGTTATTTTTAAACTTATCGGGTTCGATATCCTGTACAAGGGAAAGTAAACCAGCCTGGTGATCAACAAGCAAAACGGCAGCATCATTTTTATCAAGACGAACATACGGTTTGGTCATCCTCTTCTCCTTTCGAGAGTCAGTGGTACGTCTGAAATCGATCAGACGCGATGCATTGCTCTGAAAGCATAGACGGGAAATATGAGTTTGCTGTGACCATGAAATTTTTCGACTGAACGAAGCGTATGAAATTTGTGTTAGTTCAATAAAAACAATCAGATGAGACTAATCATCTCTTCAGCATTAGCGTTATGAATGAGTAATATAAATCGATAATACCGCCGCTGGGATATCGCGTATTTTCACCCATTGACAATGTTTTTGGCGGTGGCATGATGCGCATGAAATTTGAACTTCCTCACGGTTTTAATTCATGTCCACGTATACCCAGCCTGTCATGCTTTTGCTGTCTGGCCTGCTTTTGTTGACTCTGGCGATTGCGGTGTTAAATACACTCGTGCCGCTTTGGCTCGCCCAGGAACACATGTCCACATGGCAGGTAGGCGTTGTCAGCTCATCCTATTTTACCGGCAACCTTGTCGGTACATTGCTGACAGGGTATGTCATTAAGCGCATTGGCTTTAACCGCAGCTATTATCTGGCCTCCTTCATTTTTGCCGCTGGCTGTGCCGGCCTTGGCCTGATAATTGGATTCTGGAGCTGGTTGGCTTGGCGTTTTGTCGCGGGCGTCGGCTGTGCCATGATTTGGGTGGTTGTTGAGAGCGCGCTGATGTGCAGTGGGACGTCACGTAACCGTGGGCGTTTGCTTGCTGCGTATATGATGGTTTATTACGTGGGAACGTTTTTAGGCCAGTTACTGGTCAGCAAAGTTTCAACCGAGCTGATGTCCGTATTGCCGTGGGTTACAGGTTTGACGTTGGCAGGGATCTTACCGCTGTTGTTTACGCGTGTGCTGAATCAGCAGGCTGAAAACCATGATTCGACGTCAATTACGTCAATGCTAAAACTCCGTCAGGCGCGGCTTGGCGTGAATGGCTGCATTATCTCAGGAATCGTTCTGGGATCTCTATATGGCCTGATGCCGCTGTACCTCAATCACAAAGGGGTGAGCAATGCCAGCATTGGTTTCTGGATGGCGGTACTGGTCAGTGCGGGTATCCTTGGACAATGGCCGATTGGACGTCTGGCGGATAAGTTTGGTCGACTGCTGGTGTTGCGTGTTCAGGTCTTTGTCGTCATTCTCGGCAGTATCGCGATGCTTAGCCAGGCGGCGATGGCCCCAGCGTTATTCATCCTCGGTGCCGCTGGCTTTACGCTATATCCGGTGGCGATGGCATGGGCTTGCGAGAAAGTTGAACATCATCAACTGGTGGCGATGAACCAGGCCTTACTGTTGAGCTATACTGTGGGAAGTCTGCTTGGCCCGTCATTTACCGCTATGCTAATGCAGAATTTCTCCGATAATTTATTGTTTATCATGATCGCCAGCGTATCGTTTATCTATTTGCTGATGCTGCTGCGCAACGCCGGTCATACGCCGAAACCCGTTGCTCACGTGTAAATGAATTCAAGCAGAGTGTGAACTTACTGTTTCACACTCTGCTTTTTTGTTTCTTCTATCTGACTTGCTTTATTCCAAATTTTATTCGTTTAAAAATAAAATGTGCAGCAGGTTATAATTTTGCATTTCGCTATTTCCGCACTTCTTATTTGCCGCGCATAATCCCTCGTTTTACAGATGCCCCTTTAATTTTGGCGAAGGATTTGTCTATGGCTGGGAATGTTCAGGAAAAACAGTTGCGATGGTACAACATTGCGCTGATGTCTTTTATCACTGTCTGGGGTTTTGGCAACGTTGTTAATAACTATGCCAACCAGGGGCTGGTGGTTGTTTTTTCATGGGTGTTTATCTTTGCACTCTATTTCACACCTTATGCGCTAATTGTTGGTCAGTTAGGCTCGACCTTCAAAGATGGGAAGGGCGGGGTCAGTACCTGGATTAAACACACGATGGGACCCGGACTGGCTTATCTCGCCGCGTGGACCTACTGGGTGGTGCATATTCCCTATCTGGCACAAAAACCCCAGGCAATTCTGATTGCGCTCGGTTGGGCGATGAAAGGCGACGGTTCGCTAATCAAAGAATATTCAGTCGTAGCGTTACAGGGGTTAACGCTGGTGCTGTTTATCTTCTTTATGTGGGTTGCTTCACGCGGTATGAAATCGCTGAAAATCGTCGGTTCTGTGGCAGGGATTGCTATGTTTGTTATGTCGCTCCTGTATGTGGCGATGGCGGTAACCGCGCCTGCAATTACTGAAGTGCATATTGCGACCACAAACATTACCTGGGAAACGTTCATTCCTCATATCGACTTTACCTACATTACCACTATTTCAATGCTGGTTTTCGCGGTTGGCGGAGCAGAGAAGATTTCTCCTTACGTTAATCAAACGCGCAACCCAGGAAAAGAATTTCCAAAAGGGATGTTATGCCTGGCGGTGATGGTTGCGGTTTGTGCCATTCTGGGCTCGCTGGCGATGGGGATGATGTTTGATTCGCGTAATATCCCGGATGACTTAATGACCAACGGTCAGTATTACGCCTTTCAGAAGCTGGGCGAGTATTACAACATGGGTAATACTTTAATGGTGATTTACGCCATTGCGAATACCCTGGGACAAGTAGCGGCGCTGGTATTCTCGATTGATGCCCCGCTTAAAGTGCTATTAGGTGATGCTGACAGCAAATATATTCCAGCCAGTTTATGTCGTACCAACGCTTCTGGTACGCCCGTTAATGGCTATTTTCTGACCCTGGTACTGGTGGCGATTCTGATTATGCTGCCGACTCTCGGCATTGGTGATATGAACAATCTCTATAAATGGCTGTTGAACCTTAATTCGGTAGTGATGCCGCTGCGTTATTTATGGGTATTTGTTGCATTTATTGCGGTCGTTCGCTTGGCGCAGAAATATAAACCAGAATATGTCTTTATTCGTAATAAGCCTCTGGCAATGACCGTCGGGATTTGGTGTTTTGCCTTTACCGCCTTTGCCTGTTTGACGGGGATCTTCCCGAAAATGGAAGCCTTCACTGCAGAGTGGACCTTCCAGTTGGCGCTGAATGTTGCAACGCCGTTTGTGCTGGTAGGATTAGGACTGATATTCCCGCTGCTGGCGCGTAAAGCGAATAGTAAATAATTATTGTGGTCGGTGACGCTGACTCTGGCAGATCTGACCCGTTTTTACATAATCGAGAAATGCGCGCAAGCCGCAGGACATATACTGGCGGTTTGGATAATAGATCTGGAAGCCTGGACGCTCTGTGCTCCAGTCTTCCAGTACACATTCTAAACGACCAGTATCAAGGTACTCCTTGATCTGTTCATAGAGCAGATACCCGATACCAGCACCCATCAAAACGGCCTCCAGTTCAGCATCAACATCATCCAGAATGATATTTCCTGCGACAGCAATTTCCAGCTCCTTTGCAAATTGCCAGTGGAAAGGTTTGCCGCTGGGATAACGAAAAACAACACATTGATGATTAAGCAGATCATGAGGATGGCGGGGTTTGCCATATCTTGCAAAGTACTCTGGCGTTGCTGCTACACATAATTTCACTGGCGGGCCGATCGCCACGCTGATCATATCTTTTTCGACGATGCAACTAAGTCGAACGCCAGCGTCAAAGCCCTGTTGGACGATATCGACAAGAGAGTCGTCAGTTGTGAGCTCGACTTTAATATCAGGATATTCACGTGTGAAACCAACCAGTAAAGACATTAAAAATATACGTGCAGCTACCCGGGCGGCATTGATTTTGAGCGTTCCTGTCGGTGTCAGACGAAAATCATTCATCTCATCTAACATGATCTGAATTTCGTCGAAAGCTGGGCGCAATCGTTCATAGAGATTAGAACCCGCTTCCGTTAACGATACGCTTCGGGTTGTCCGATTGAATAAGCGAATTTTAAGACGTTGTTCCAGTGTTTTAATACTATGGCTAATGGCGGACGAGGATAAGCCTAACTCATCGCCCGCTGCACGAAAGCTTTGATTACGGGCCACGGCAAAGAAAGTGGCAAAGTCAGACATATTCATCCGCATTAGTGAAAATCCTTCATTAACTCATCCTGAATCATCACGTTTACAGGATTATGCCGCCTGCGTAAAGTGCGCTCCAGAACTTAACGTGGAGGTAAAATTATGCAGTCTGAACGTATTTATTTGGTATGGGCCCATCCTCGTCATGATTCATTGACCGCACATATTGCTGATGCGATCCATCAGCGGGCAATGGAGCGGAAAATACAGGTGACGGAACTCGATTTATATCGGCGTAATTTCAACCCAGTGATGACGCCGGAAGATGAACCAGACTGGAAGAATATGGATAAACGTTATTCTCCAGAGGTTCATCAGCTTTATTCAGAGCTGCTTGAACATGACACGTTAGTGGTGGTTTTTCCTCTCTGGTGGTACAGCTTCCCGGCAATGCTAAAAGGATATATTGACAGAGTATGGAATAATGGGCTGGCTTATGGAGATGGGCACAAATTACCATTCAATAAAGTTCGTTGGGTGGCGCTGGTTGGAGGAGACAAAGAATCATTTGTCCAGATGGGCTGGGAAAAAAATATAAGCGATTATTTAAAAAATATGTGCAGTTATCTTGGTATTGAAGATGCCGATGTCACTTTCTTGTGTAATACAGTGGTATTCGATGGGGAAGAACTTCACGCGAGCTATTATCAGTCGTTATTATCTCAGGTACGGGATATGGTAGATGCACTATAAGATGTGTTAAAAACGCTGTAGCAGAATGAAGCGCGGAATAAAAAAGCGGCAACTCAATAAAGTTGCCGCTTTACGGGGAAATTAGAACATTACCTTATGACCGTACTGCTCAAGAATGCCTTTCACGCGTTCCATGGTCTCTTTCTTCGGTGGTTTAACACCGTCGAGTTTGTACTCTTCACCCATTGCCACCCATTTGTGTTTGCCCAGCTCGTGGTAGGGGAGAAGCTCGATTTTCTCAACGTTGCCCATATCACGGGTAAATTCACCGAGGCGATGCGCTGAATCGTCATCGTCAGACCAGCCTGGGACAACAACGTAGCGGATCCACACCTTCACATTTTTGTTCGCCAGATATTTAGCGAACTCCAGCGTGCGGTGGTTGGAAACTCCAACCAGATTTTGGTGGATCTCGTCGTTCATCTGTTTGAGATCGAGCATTACCAGGTCGGTTACTTCCAGCAGTTCATCAATCACCGGATCGTAACGACGAACAAAACCGTTGGTGTCCAGACAGGTATGAATGCCTTCTTTTTTGCAGGCGCGGAACCAGTCACGAACAAACTCAGCTTGCAGGATTGCTTCACCGCCGGATGCGGTAACGCCGCCGCCGGAAGCGTTCATAAAGTGGCGATAGGTCACCACTTCCTTCATCAAATCTTCAACGGTAACTTCTTTACCGCCATGCGTGTCCCAGGTGTCGCGGTTATGACAATACAGGCAGCGCATCAGGCAGCCCTGGAAAAAGGTGATAAAGCGAATACCTGGGCCGTCTACGGTTCCACAGGATTCAAAGGAGTGAATGCGACCAATAACTGACATTGCGGTGTTTCTCCAGATGTGGCCCATCTGAGGCCGTGTTGGTGCGCAGCTCGAAGGCTACGTCGAGTCTGTTTTGGCAGTCACCTTAAAGTATAGATAGCTGACAAAAAAGGCTCTCGCGCTAAAAAAGGCCCCACTTTCGTGGAGCCTTTATTGTACGCTTTTTACTGTACGATTTCAGTCAAATCTAATTACATAGATTGAGTGAAGGTACGAGTAATAACGTCCTGCTGCTGTTCTTTAGTCAGCGAGTTGAAACGTACTGCGTAGCCAGATACACGGATGGTCAGCTGCGGATATTTTTCCGGGTTTTCCATCGCGTCGAGCAGCATTTCACGGTTCATCACGTTAACGTTCAGGTGCTGACCACCTTCGATGGATGCTTCGTGGTGGAAGTAACCATCCATCAGACCAGCCAGGTTGGTCTTACGAACTTCGTCGTCTTTACCCAGTGCGTTCGGAACGATAGAGAAGGTGTAGGAGATACCATCTTTAGCGTAAGCAAACGGCAGTTTAGCAACGGAAGTCAGAGAGGCTACTGCACCTTTCTGGTCACGACCGTGCATCGGGTTAGCACCCGGTCCGAACGGCGCGCCAGCACGACGACCGTCTGGGGTGTTACCCGTTTTCTTACCATACACAACGTTAGAAGTGATGGTCAGAACAGACTGAGTCGGGATAGCGTCACGGTAGGTGTGCAGTTTCTGAATTTTCTTCATGAAACGTTCTACCAGGTCAACAGCCAGGTCATCTACACGCGGATCATTGTTACCAAACTGCGGGTATTCGCCTTCGATTTCGAAGTCGATAGCCAGACCGTCTTCGTCACGAATCGGTTTAACTTTCGCATATTTGATTGCAGACAGGGAGTCAGCAGCAACGGACAGACCAGCGATACCACACGCCATGGTGCGGATAACGTCACGGTCGTGCAGCGCCATCAGAGAGGCTTCGTAGCTGTACTTGTCGTGCATGTAGTGGATGATGTTCAGTGCAGTGATGTACTGTTTAGCCAGCCAGTCCATGAAGTGATCCATGCGCTCCATCACTTCATCATAGTTCAGGACATCGCCTTTGATCGGTTCAGACTTCGGACCAACCTGCATTTTCAGTTTTTCGTCAACGCCGCCGTTGATTGCGTACAGCATGGTTTTCGCCAGGTTTGCACGCGCACCGAAGAACTGCATTTGTTTACCAACGATCATCGGGCTTACGCAGCAAGCAATAGCGTAGTCATCGTTGTTGAAGTCCGGACGCATCAGGTCATCGTTCTCATACTGCAGAGAAGAGGTGTCGATGGACACTTTAGCGGCGAATTTCTTGAAGTTCAGCGGCAGTTTTTCAGACCACAGAATGGTCATGTTCGGTTCCGGAGACGGACCCATGGTGTACAGGGTGTTCAGGAAACGGAAGCTGTTTTTGGTAACCAGGGTACGACCGTCGAGGCCCATACCACCGATAGATTCGGTTGCCCAGATCGGGTCGCCAGAGAACAGTTCATCGTATTCCGGAGTACGCAGGAAGCGAACCATACGCAGTTTCATGACCAGGTGGTCAACCATTTCCTGCGCTTCTTGTTCGGTGATCTTGCCAGCTTTCAGGTCACGTTCGATGTACACATCCAGGAAGGTGGAGGTACGACCGAAGGACATTGCAGCACCGTTCTGAGACTTAACAGCAGCCAGGTAGCCGAAGTAAGTCCACTGGATAGCTTCCTGAGCGTTGGTAGCCGGACCAGAGATGTCGTAGCCGTATTTCGCAGCCATTTCTTTCATCTGACCCAGAGCGCGGTGCTGTTCAGCGATTTCTTCGCGCAGACGGATAGTCTGTTCCAGGTTTACGCCGTTTTCCAGATCAGCCTGCAGAGAAGTGAACTGTGCCAGTTTGTCTTTCATCAGGTAGTCGATACCGTACAGCGCAACGCGACGGTAGTCACCGATGATACGGCCACGGCCATATGCATCTGGCAGACCGGTCAGAACACCAGATTTACGGCAACGCAGGATGTCCGGAGTGTAAACGTCGAACACGCCCTGGTTGTGAGTTTTACGGTATTCAGTGAAGATTTTTTTGATCATCGGATCCAGTTCGCGGTTGTACGCTTTGCAGGAACCTTCGATCATTTTGATACCACCGAACGGGATAAGAGCACGTTTCAGCGGAGCTTCAGTCTGCAGACCAACGATTTTCTCAAGCTGCTTGTTGATGTAGCCAGCGTCGTGAGAGGTGATGGTGGAAGCAACAGCGGTGTCAAAGTCAACTGGCGCGTGAGTGCGGTTTTCCAGTTTAACGCCTTCCATTACTTTGTCCCACAGGGTGGTGGTCGCTTCAGTAGCGCCAGCCAGGAAGGACTCGTCACCCTCGTACGGAGTGTAGTTTTTCTGAATGAAGTCACGGACGTTTACTTCATTCTGCCAGTCACCTTTGGTAAAACCTTCCCAGGCTGTGGCTAACTTTTCATTAAGCTCGGACATGTAACACCTACCTTCTTAAGTGGATTTTTTATTTACTGCGTACTTCGACAACCATTAATGGTGGTCGTTTTCACGCAGGTAAATGACCCAGTATGTCAACCCAACCAACAAACCACCACCGATAATGTTGCCGATCGTAACCGGAATCAGGTTATCAGTGATGAAATTCATCACGGTCAGGTGAGAAAAATTTTCCGGTGCAGAACCGACTGCGGTCCAAAATTCCGGGGATGCGAAGTCGCGGATTACAATACCCATCGGGATCATAAACATGTTTGCGATACTGTGCTCAAAACCGCTGGCAACAAACATCGCGACCGGCAGCACCATAATGAACGCTTTGTCCATCAGGCTGCGGCCAGAATAACTCATCCATACTGCCAGACATACCATCAGGTTTGCCAGGATACCAAGACAGACGGCCTCAATAAAAGTATGGTGCACTTTGTGGTCGGCGGTTTGTAGGACGTTTAGTCCCCATTGACCATTTGCGGTCATATACTCGCCGGAAAGCCACATTAAAAGTACAAACAGCAGTGCGCCGACCAGGTTGCCAAAATAGACATTTAGCCAGTTTTTCGCCAACTGACCCCAGGTGATGCGCCCACTCGCCTTAGCAACAACAATCAACACGGTGGAAGTAAAGAGATCGGCTCCGCAGACAACACAAAGAATCAGCCCCAGAGAGAAGCAAATGCCGCCAACCAGTTTAGCCATGCCGAAGGGCATTGTGCCTGTGCCAGTGGTTGCTGTGATATAGAAGACGAATGCGATTGAGATGAAAACACCGGCGGTAATCGCCAGATAGAAAGTCTTAAGCGGATGTTTCGTTGCTTTATAGACACCCGCCTCTTCGGCCACTTTGGCCATTGCAGCAGGAAGTAAAAGATCAAAAGGGTTGTCAGCTTTCACACTAACTCTCTCTTTATTAAGTCGGCGACGAGATACTAACAAAGCATTATAGATGAGAAATTGATATAGATCATATCTCGCCTGGCTTATAGGCCCGTAACTCGCATGGTTTTTATGCAAATACGGAGTAAATATTTGATTATCCAAATAAAAATAAATTTTAAAAATTAACAAATGAGTTGAATTTTTTCCGCATCCTCCGCTAAAACAGTTAATTAAAAGGGAGCATCAGGCGAATAAAGTAACAATATCGATCGTATTTATTAAATACAAATTACCGATATTTAACCTTATAATTACAATTATTTTATTAATGCAAATATATGTAAAGCGGGGCATTAAAAAAACGCCCCGTAATATAACTCAGACTAATCATTAAGCCTACATTGCGTAGGCTATTTGATTTTATTTTGCCCAGAATGCTGCTTTGGCGCGCTGCAGCTTTTCGTAGGCCTTCAACAACGACTGATGTGCAGCAAACGCGTGCAGATCGCTATCTACCGGTTGCAGGCCGTAAAACGCCGCTTCGCCGCTCATTGCCGCACTGGCGGCTTCTACGGCATCTGCGCCGTACATGCGAACAAACGCATTCAGATATTGCAGCGGCTGGCGATCTTCTTCCTGTGCCAGTAATAACAACGTTTGCAGGCAGCGATAATAGTTGGCGCGTTCCGGACTAAATACTGATGAGTTAAACTCCATCGTCCATTCGGTCCAGACCAGAGCCTGTTCCAGATCGCCACCAGCCAGCGCCAGCATGGCTTTTAATTCACCGATACGCAGGGTGTACCAACCGTTATCCGACCCGGTCGCCAGACCCAACAGCTCACGCACGCGGGTAAAGTCATCAAAACCTTCTTCATCCAGTTGCTCGATGAGGTTCAGGTAATCTTCTTTTTCCCACTCGCTGCCTGGTAGCGAAAGAATCGTTTCACGTAAATGGCTGCCCATACTGTTATTCGCGAGCCACAGATCTTCAGCCGGATAAATATCGGACATGCCAGGCACGATAATACGGCAAGCATAAACGCCCAGATGCTCGTAATCGGCAATATAAACTTCTTTATCTTCTTTGTTGAAGATAGCCATCAGTGTGGCGAACTCTTCTTCCGTGGTGCCGGAGAAATTCCAGTCCACAAACGGATAATCGGCATCCTGCTTGAACAGGTCCCAGGAGATTAAACCGCTGGAATCGATAAAGTGCGTTTCGAGGTTGGTATGTTCAGCGACTTCTTCATCATCGAAGGTTGGCGGAGTAAACACATCCAAATCTTTCAGGCCACGACCTTGCAGCAGCTCGGTCACGGTACGTTCCAGTGCTACGCCAAAATCAGGATGCGCACCGAAAGAGGCAAAGCAGGTACCGTTAGCAGGATTGAACAGTACCACGCAAATCACCGGATACTGGCCGCCAAGCGAACCGTCATAAGCGAAGATTGGGAAACCCTCCGCTTCCAGCGTTTCGATGGCTTCAACTACTGCTGGGTAACGCGCCAGCACGTCTGCCGGGATCTCTGGCAGGCTGATGCTTTCAGCAATAATGCGGTTTTTCACGTAGCGTTCGAAAACTTCAGACAATCCCTGAACGCGTGCTTCGTTGCGGGTATTACCTGCGGACATACCGTTGGAGACGTACAGGTTACCAATGATATTCATCGGAATATAAACGGTCTGATTGTCGGACTGACGCGTAAACGGCAGGCCGCAAATACCACGATCTTCGTTACCGGATTGTAGGTCAATCAGCATGCTGCCGGTCAGTTCATTCTCCGGATCATAAAACGCGCGCAGACGGTCATCGAGCAGCCCTTCTGGCACATCGTCATTTTCGGTCAGTGGGAACCATTTTTCGTTGGGATAATGCACGAACGGACCGTTGGCGATGGTTTCGCCCAGCCAGAAGTCCGCAAAAAAGTAGTTGGTTGAGAGACGCTCGAAATATTCACCGAGTGCAGAAGCCAGCGCCGCTTTCTTGGTTGCGCCTTTACCGTTGGTAAAACACAGTGCGCACTCTTTGTCGCGAATATGTACAGACCAGACGTTAGGCACGGGATTCAGCCAGGAGGCCTCTTCAATCTGAAAGCCGAGGTCTGAAAGTTTTTGCTGGAAGCGAGCGATGGAATCTTCCAGAGCGGCATCTTTGCCGGGGATAAATGTTTGCGTCATGAAAATCACTTTAGTCGTACGGAAAGCGCGCAATAATACGGGTTTTATCTCAAAGGCGCTATCACCGCCGCCATGCCGATGAACTGTTGACTATGCTTTTAGCGGATAAACCACGTTAAGAGCATAAAAATGAAGGCGTTCGATCTCCACCGTATGGCATTTGATAAAGTGCCTTTTGATTTCCTTGGCGAAGTTGCACTACGTAGTCTTTATACCTTTGTACTGGTCTTTTTGTTCCTCAAAATGACCGGAAGACGCGGTGTGCGGCAGATGTCGCTGTTTGAAGTTTTAATCATTCTGACGCTGGGATCAGCGGCGGGAGATGTGGCGTTTTATGATGATGTGCCGATGGTCCCGGTACTTATCGTCTTTATTACTCTGGCGTTGTTATACCGCCTGGTAATGTGGTTGATGGCGCACAGTGAAAAACTGGAAGATCTTCTGGAAGGCAAGCCAGTTGTCATTATTGAAGATGGCGAGCTGGCCTGGTCGAAACTCAATAACTCCAACATGACGGAATTTGAGTTCTTTATGGAGCTACGATTGCGTGGCGTGGAGCAGCTGGGGCAGGTACGTCTGGCGATTCTCGAAACCAACGGGCAAATCAGTGTCTATTTCTTTGAAGATGACAAGGTGAAACCGGGTTTACTTATTTTACCCAGTGATTGTACGCAGCGTTACAAAGTGGTGCCGGAGTCGGCGGACTATGCCTGTATTCGTTGTAGTGAAATCATTCATATGAAAGCGGGGGAAAAACAATTATGTCCGCGCTGTGCAAATCCAGAATGGACGAAGGCAAGTCGGGCAAAACGGGTGACCTGACAGTAAAAACATCGGCTTTTTGCTAATAATCCGAGAGATTCTTTTGTGTGATGCAAGCCACATTTTTGCCCTCAACGGTTTTACTCATTGCGATGTGTGTCACTGAATGATAAAACCGATAGCCACAGGAATAATGTATTACCTGTGGTCGCAATCGATTGACCGCGGGTTAATAGCAACGCAACGTGGTGAGGGGAAATGGCTCAAATCTTCAATTTTAGTTCTGGTCCGGCAATGCTACCGGCAGAGGTGCTTAAACAGGCTCAACAGGAACTGCGCGACTGGAACGGTCTTGGTACGTCGGTGATGGAAGTGAGTCACCGTGGCAAAGAGTTCATTCAGGTTGCAGAGGAAGCCGAGAAGGATTTTCGCGATCTTCTTAATGTCCCCTCCAACTACAAGGTATTATTCTGCCATGGCGGTGGTCGCGGTCAGTTTGCTGCGGTACCGCTGAATATTCTCGGTGATAAAACCACCGCAGATTATGTTGATGCCGGTTACTGGGCGGCAAGTGCCATTAAAGAAGCGAAAAAATACTGCACGCCTAATGTCTTTGACGCCAAAGTGACTGTTGATGGTCTGCGCGCGGTTAAGCCAATGCGTGAATGGCAACTCTCTGATAATGCTGCTTATATGCATTATTGCCCGAATGAAACCATCGATGGTATCGCCATCGACGAAACGCCAGACTTCGGCGCAGATGTGGTGGTCGCCGCTGACTTCTCTTCAACCATTCTTTCCCGTCCGATTGACGTCAGCCGTTATGGTGTAATTTACGCTGGCGCGCAGAAAAATATCGGCCCGGCTGGCCTGACAATCGTCATCGTTCGTGAAGATTTGCTGGGCAAAGCGAATATCGCGTGTCCGTCGATTCTGGATTATTCCATCCTCAACGATAACGGCTCCATGTTTAACACGCCGCCGACATTTGCCTGGTATCTATCTGGTCTGGTCTTTAAATGGCTGAAAGCGAACGGCGGTGTAGCTGAAATGGATAAAATCAATCAGCAAAAAGCAGAACTGCTATATGGGGTGATTGATAACAGCGATTTCTACCGCAATGACGTGGCGAAAGCTAACCGTTCGCGGATGAACGTGCCGTTCCAGTTGGCGGACAGTGCGCTTGACAAATTGTTCCTTGAAGAGTCTTTTGCTGCTGGCCTTCATGCACTGAAAGGTCACCGTGTGGTCGGCGGAATGCGCGCTTCTATTTATAACGCCATGCCGCTGGAAGGCGTTAAAGCGCTGACAGACTTCATGGTTGAGTTCGAACGCCGTCACGGTTAATGCCGAAATTTTGCTTAATCCCCACAGCCAGCCTGTGGGGTTTTTATTTCTGTTGTAGAGAGTTGAGTTCATGGAATCCCTGACGTTACAACCCATCGCTCGTGTCGATGGCACTATTAATCTGCCCGGTTCCAAGAGCGTTTCTAACCGCGCTTTATTGCTGGCGGCATTAGCACACGGCAAAACAGTATTAACCAATCTGCTGGATAGCGATGACGTGCGCCATATGCTGAATGCATTAACAGCGTTAGGGGTAAGCTATACGCTTTCAGCCGATCGTACGCGTTGCGAAATTATCGGTAACGGCGGTCCATTACACGCAGAAGGTGCCCTGGAGTTGTTCCTCGGTAACGCCGGAACGGCAATGCGTCCGCTGGCGGCAGCTCTTTGTCTGGGTAGCAATGATATTGTGCTGACCGGTGAGCCGCGTATGAAAGAACGCCCGATTGGTCATCTGGTGGATGCGCTGCGCCTGGGCGGGGCGAAGATCACTTACCTGGAACAAGAAAATTATCCGCCGTTGCGTTTACAGGGCGGCTTTACTGGCGGCAACGTTGACGTTGATGGCTCCGTTTCCAGCCAATTCCTCACCGCACTGTTAATGACTGCGCCTCTTGCGCCGGAAGATACGGTGATTCGTATTAAAGGCGATCTGGTTTCTAAACCTTATATCGACATCACACTCAATCTGATGAAGACGTTTGGTGTTGAAATTGAAAATCAGCACTATCAACAATTTGTCGTAAAAGGCGGGCAGTCTTATCAGTCTCCGGGTACTTATTTGGTCGAAGGCGATGCATCTTCGGCTTCTTACTTTCTGGCAGCAGCAGCAATCAAAGGCGGCACTGTAAAAGTGACCGGTATTGGACGTAACAGTATGCAGGGTGATATTCGCTTTGCTGATGTGCTGGAAAAAATGGGCGCGACCATTTGCTGGGGCGATGATTATATTTCCTGCACGCGTGGTGAACTGAACGCTATTGATATGGATATGAACCATATTCCTGATGCGGCGATGACCATTGCCACGGCGGCGTTATTTGCAAAAGGCACCACCACGCTGCGCAATATCTATAACTGGCGTGTTAAAGAGACCGATCGCCTGTTTGCGATGGCAACAGAACTGCGTAAAGTCGGCGCGGAAGTGGAAGAGGGGCACGATTACATTCGTATCACTCCTCCGGAAAAACTGAACTTTGCCGAGATCGCGACATACAATGATCACCGGATGGCGATGTGTTTCTCGCTGGTGGCGTTGTCAGATACACCAGTGACGATTCTTGATCCCAAATGCACGGCCAAAACATTTCCGGATTATTTCGAGCAGCTGGCGCGGATTAGCCAGGCAGCCTGAATGAACAACGGGCAATAAATAGCCAAATCTTTCTTTATCAAAACGTCGGCACATTGTCGGCGTTTTTTTTCGGACCTTGTGAGTCATTTTGATTAATGGTAGCGTCGCTTGTCAATGTAAGTTGTTGATACATAATATTTATATATGATTAATCAACGGATGATTCACATGAAGAATACTAAATTACTGCTGGCGATTGCGACCTCTGCAGCATTACTGACAGGGTGTCAAAATACCCACGGTATTGATACCAATATGGCTATCAGCTCCGGTTTAAATGCCTATAAAGCAGCAACATTAAGCGATGCCGATGCAAAAGCGATTGCCAATCAGGGCTGTGCCGAAATGGACAGCGGCAATCAAGTCGCAAGTAAATCCAGCAAGTACGGTAAACGTCTGGCAAAAATCGCCAAAGCATTGGGTAACAATATTAATGGCACGCCGGTCAACTATAAGGTTTATATGACCAGCGACGTCAACGCATGGGCGATGGCGAACGGCTGTGTTCGTGTCTACAGTGGCCTGATGGACATGATGAATGACAACGAAATTGAAGGCGTTCTGGGCCATGAACTGGGCCACGTCGCGTTGGGTCACTCGCTGGCTGAAATGAAAGCTTCTTATGCGATCGTTGCCGCACGCGATGCCATTTCAGCTACCAGCGGTGTGGCTTCCCAGCTTTCCCGCTCACAATTAGGTGATATCGCAGAAGGCGCTATCAATGCTAAATACTCCCGTGATAAAGAGTCCGAAGCAGATGATTTCTCCTTTGATCTGTTGAAGAAACGTGGCATCAGCACCCAGGGGCTGGTTGGCAGCTTTGAAAAACTGGCTAGCCTGGATGGCGGTCGCACCCAGTCCATGTTTGACTCTCACCCACCATCAACAGAGCGTGCGCAACACATCCGTGATCGTATCGCCTCTGGTAAGTAAATCATTGTCATCTTTCGGGCTGGTCTTCTGCCAGCCCGCTATAATTGCGCAATAAATCCCCATCTGAATACAGACAAAACTGGTTTTTGCACACAACGTTAACGATTTGTGGCGTCGGCGCGTATAATGCGCGCGGTTATGTTAACGGTACGCCTGTTTTAAGGAGATAAAGATGACGGCAATTGCCCCGGTTATTACCATTGATGGCCCAAGCGGTGCAGGGAAAGGCACCTTGTGTAAGGCTATGGCGGAAGCGTTGCAATGGCATCTGCTGGACTCGGGTGCAATTTATCGCGTACTGGCATTGGCGGCATTACATCACCATGTTGATGTTGCGTCGGAAGATGCGCTGGTACCGCTGGCATCCCATCTGGATGTACGTTTTGTGTCGACCAATGGCAATCTGGAAGTGATCCTCGAAGGGGAAGATGTCAGCGGCGAAATTCGTACTCAGGAAGTGGCGAATGCAGCTTCACAAGTCGCGGCATTCCCACGCGTTCGTGAAGCATTATTGCGTCGCCAACGCGCGTTTCGCGAATTACCAGGTCTGATTGCCGATGGCCGCGACATGGGAACGGTGGTATTCCCTGATGCACCAGTGAAAATTTTCCTTGACGCCTCCTCGGAAGAACGTGCGCATCGCCGCATGCTACAGTTGCAGGAGAAGGGCTTTAGTGTTAACTTTGAGCGCCTTTTGGCCGAGATCAAAGAACGCGACGACCGCGATCGTAACCGAGCGGTAGCGCCACTGGTTCCGGCAGCCGATGCTTTAGTGTTGGATTCCACCACCTTAAGCATTGAGCAAGTGATTGAAAAAGCGCTACAATACGCGCGCCAGAAATTGGCTCTCGCATAAGCGACCGAATTTGCAGTACCCCCGTTGCAATGGAATGACAGCGGGTATGTTAAACAACCCCATCCGGCATGGAGCCAGGTGGACGTTAAATATAAACCTGAAGATTAAACATGACTGAATCTTTTGCTCAACTCTTTGAAGAGTCCTTAAAAGAAATCGAAACCCGCCCGGGTTCTATCGTTCGTGGCGTTGTTGTTGCTATCGACAAAGACGTAGTACTGGTTGACGCTGGTCTGAAATCTGAGTCCGCCATCCCGGCTGAGCAGTTCAAAAACGCCCAGGGCGAGCTGGAAATCCAGGTAGGTGACGAAGTTGACGTTGCTCTGGACGCAGTAGAAGACGGCTTCGGTGAAACTCTGCTGTCCCGTGAGAAAGCTAAACGTCACGAAGCCTGGATCACGCTGGAAAAAGCTTACGAAGATGCTGAAACTGTTACCGGTGTTATCAACGGCAAAGTTAAGGGCGGCTTCACTGTTGAGCTGAACGGTATTCGTGCGTTCCTGCCAGGTTCTCTGGTAGACGTTCGTCCGGTGCGTGACACTCTGCACCTGGAAGGCAAAGAGCTTGAATTTAAAGTAATCAAGCTGGATCAGAAGCGCAACAACGTTGTTGTTTCTCGTCGTGCCGTTATCGAATCCGAAAACAGCGCAGAGCGCGATCAGCTGCTGGAAAACCTGCAGGAAGGCATGGAAGTTAAAGGTATCGTTAAGAACCTCACTGACTACGGTGCATTCGTTGATCTGGGCGGCGTTGACGGCCTGCTGCACATCACTGACATGGCCTGGAAACGCGTTAAGCATCCGAGCGAAATCGTCAACGTGGGCGACGAAATCACTGTTAAAGTGCTGAAGTTCGACCGCGAACGTACCCGTGTATCCCTGGGCCTGAAACAGCTGGGCGAAGATCCGTGGGTAGCTATCGCTAAACGTTATCCGGAAGGTACCAAACTGACTGGTCGCGTGACCAACCTGACCGACTACGGCTGCTTCGTTGAAATCGAAGAAGGCGTTGAAGGCCTGGTACACGTTTCCGAAATGGATTGGACCAACAAAAACATCCACCCGTCCAAAGTTGTTAACGTTGGCGATGTAGTGGAAGTTATGGTTCTGGATATCGACGAAGAACGTCGTCGTATCTCCCTGGGTCTGAAACAGTGCAAAGCTAACCCGTGGCAGCAGTTCGCGGAAACCCACAACAAGGGCGACCGTGTTGAAGGTAAAATCAAGTCTATCACTGACTTCGGTATCTTCATCGGCCTGGACGGCGGCATCGACGGCCTGGTTCACCTGTCTGACATCTCCTGGAACGTTGCAGGCGAAGAAGCAGTTCGTGAATACAAAAAAGGCGACGAAATCGCTGCAGTTGTTCTGCAGGTTGACGCAGAACGTGAACGTATCTCCCTGGGCGTTAAACAGCTCGCAGAAGATCCGTTCAACAACTGGGTTGCTCTGAACAAGAAAGGCGCTATCGTAACCGGTAAAGTAACTGCAGTTGACGCTAAAGGCGCAACCGTAGAACTGGCTGACGGCGTTGAAGGTTACCTGCGTGCTTCTGAAGCATCCCGTGACCGCGTTGAAGACGCTACCCTGGTTCTGAGCGTTGGCGACGAAGTTGAAGCTAAATTCACCGGCGTTGATCGTAAAAACCGCGCAATCAGCCTGTCTGTTCGTGCGAAAGACGAAGCTGACGAGAAAGATGCAATCGCAACTGTTAACAAACAGGAAGATGCAAACTTCTCCAACAACGCAATGGCTGAAGCTTTCAAAGCAGCTAAAGGCGAGTAATTCTCTGACTCTTCGGGATTTTTATTCCGAAGTTTGTTGAGTTTACTTGACAGATTGCAGGTTTCGTCCTGTAATCAAGCACTAAGGGCGGCTACGGCCGCCCTTAATCAATGCAGCAACAGCAGCCGCTTAATTTGCCTTTAAGGAACCGGAGGAATCATGACCAAGTCAGAATTGATAGAAAGACTTGCCACCCAGCAATCGCACATTCCCGCCAAGACGGTTGAAGATGCAGTAAAAGAGATGCTGGAGCATATGGCCTCGACTCTTGCGCAGGGCGAGCGTATTGAAATCCGCGGTTTCGGCAGTTTCTCTTTGCACTACCGCGCACCACGTACCGGACGTAATCCGAAGACTGGCGATAAAGTAGAACTGGAAGGAAAATACGTTCCTCACTTTAAACCTGGTAAAGAACTGCGCGATCGCGCCAATATTTACGGTTAAGTTTTTTACTCAAACTTGAACGAGAGAAAAGCACCTGTCGGGTGCTTTTTTCATTTCTCTAATCTGGAACTGGAAGCTGCCTCGCAGAGTTTTGAACAGTTTTCACCCTTTCGTTAAATTCTTCTGAATATGCCTCGGGGAACGCAAAATTCCCACCAGACAACCGCTCAACAAAGTTGCACACTTTCCATAAACAGGGAGGGGTGCATGAAAATAACGACAGTCGGTGTATGCATAATTAGCGGAATTTTTCCGTTGCTGATTTTGCCCCAATTGCCTGGGACATTAACCCTTGCGTTTCTGACTCTCTTCGCCTGCGTACTGGCATTTATCCCTGTTAAAACCGTCCGTTATATCGCGCTGACGTTGCTGTTTTTCGTTTGGGGCATATTATCAGCAAAGCAAATTTTGTGGGCAGGAGAAACCTTAACTGGCGCGACGCAGGATGCAATTGTTGAGATCACTGCAACTGACGGCATGACCACTCATTACGGTCAAATTACTCATCTACAAGGTCGACGTATATTCCCTGCGTCAGGTCTCGTGATGTATGGCGAATATCTTCCGCAAGCGGTTTGTGCTGGACAACAATGGTCAATGAAACTCAAAGTTCGTGCAGTTCATGGCCAACTTAATGATGGCGGCTTTGATAGCCAGCGTTATGCCATTGCCCAGCATCAGCCGCTCACCGGCCGTTTTCTGCAGGCAAGTGTCATTGAACCGAATTGTAGCCTGCGTGCACAGTATCTGGCGTCACTACAAACAACGCTGCAACCCTATCCGTGGAATGCGGTTATTCTTGGTTTAGGTATGGGGGAACGGTTATCCGTCCCCAAAGAAATCAAAAATATCATGCGCGATACTGGAACGGCGCATTTAATGGCGATATCGGGATTGCACATCGCTTTTGCGGCGTTGCTGGCTGCCGGACTCATTCGCAGTGGACAAATTTTTCTGCCTGGGCGCTGGATCCACTGGCAAATACCATTAATTGGCGGAATCTGCTGTGCTGCTTTTTATGCCTGGTTGACGGGAATGCAACCTCCTGCATTGCGTACCATGGTGGCGCTTGCTACGTGGGGAATGCTTAAGTTAAGTGGGCGACAGTGGAGTGGCTGGGATGTATGGATATGTTGTCTGGCGGCAATTTTGCTGATGGATCCTGTTGCCATTCTCTCGCAAAGTTTATGGCTCTCTGCCGCTGCGGTCGCGGCATTGATATTTTGGTATCAGTGGTTTCCCTGTCCTGAGTGGCAACTGCCGCCGGTATTGCGTGCAGTTGTTTCCCTCATCCATCTGCAACTGGGAATCACACTTCTGCTTATGCCCGTGCAAATCGTCATATTTCATGGCATTAGTCTGACCTCGTTTATTGCAAATCTATTAGCAATTCCCTTGGTGACATTTATCACGGTTCCGTTGATCCTCGCCGCGATGGTTGTGCATTTAAGCGGGCCGTTAATCCTGGAGCAAGGGTTATGGTTTCTTGCCGACCGGTCTTTGGCTTTACTTTTCTGGGGGTTAAAGAGTTTGCCGGAAGGGTGGATCAACATTGCTGAATGTTGGCAATGGCTATCATTTTCCCCATGGTTCTTACTGGTGGTATGGCGATTAAACGCCTGGCGAACGTTGCCAGCAATGTGTGTGGCTGGAGGCTTGCTGATGTGCTGGCCGCTGTGGCAAAAACCTCGACCTGACGAGTGGCAGCTGTACATGCTTGATGTCGGGCAAGGGCTGGCAATGGTGATAGCCAGAAACGGCAAAGCGATTCTCTATGACACAGGACTGGCCTGGCCTGAAGGGGATAGTGGGCAACAACTGATTATCCCCTGGCTCCACTGGCATAATCTTGAACCGGAAGGCGTTATTCTGAGCCATGAACATCTGGATCACCGGGGAGGGCTGGATTCAATATTGCATATATGGCCGATGTTATGGATCAGAAGTCCGTTAAACTGGGAACATCATCAGCCCTGTGTGCGTGGCGAAGCGTGGCAATGGCAAGGATTGCGTTTCAGCGCGCACTGGCCTTTACAAGGTAGCAACGATAAAGGAAATAACCATTCCTGTGTGGTTAAGGTTGATGACGGGACGAATAGCATTCTTCTAACCGGTGATATTGAAGCCCCAGCTGAACAAAAGATGCTAAGCCGTTACTGGCAGCAAGTGCAGGCAACATTGCTTCAGGTACCTCACCATGGCAGTAATACCTCATCATCGTTGCCATTAATTCAGCGAGTGAATGGAAAAGTGGCACTCGCATCGGCATCGCGCTATAACGCATGGCGACTGCCCTCTAACAAAGTTAAGCATCGCTATCAACTGCAAGGATATCAATGGATTGATACTCCACATCAAGGTCAAACAACGGTCAATTTTTCAGCGCAAGGCTGGCGGATTAGCAGCCTCAGGGAGCAAATTTTACCTCGTTGGTATCATCAGTGGTTTGGCGTGCCAGTGGATAACGGGTAGAATATGCGGCTATTTCAACAAATGCTGGTTTTTTGAATGCATAACGACAAAGATCTCTCTACGTGGCAGACATTCCGCCGACTGTGGCCAACCATTGCGCCTTTCAAAGCGGGTCTGATCGTGGCGGGCGTAGCGTTAATCCTCAACGCAGCCAGCGATACCTTCATGTTATCGCTCCTTAAGCCACTTCTTGATGATGGCTTTGGTAAAACAGATCGCTCCGTGCTGGTGTGGATGCCGCTGGTGGTGATCGGGCTGATGATTTTACGTGGTATCACCAGCTATGTCTCCAGCTACTGTATCTCCTGGGTATCAGGAAAGGTGGTAATGACCATGCGTCGCCGCCTGTTTGGTCACATGATGGGAATGCCAGTTTCATTCTTTGACAAACAGTCAACGGGTACGCTGTTGTCACGTATTACCTACGATTCCGAACAGGTTGCTTCTTCTTCTTCCGGCGCACTGATTACTGTTGTGCGTGAAGGTGCGTCGATCATCGGCCTGTTCATCATGATGTTCTATTACAGTTGGCAACTGTCGATCATTTTGATTGTGCTGGCACCGATTGTTTCGATTGCGATTCGCGTTGTATCGAAGCGTTTTCGCAACATCAGTAAAAACATGCAGAACACCATGGGGCAGGTGACCACCAGCGCAGAACAAATGCTGAAGGGCCACAAAGAAGTATTGATTTTCGGTGGTCAGGAAGTGGAAACGAAACGCTTTGATAAAGTCAGCAACCGAATGCGTCTTCAGGGGATGAAAATGGTTTCAGCCTCTTCCATCTCTGATCCGATCATTCAGCTGATCGCCTCTTTGGCGCTGGCGTTTGTTCTGTATGCGGCGAGCTTCCCAAGTGTCATGGATAGCCTGACTGCCGGTACGATTACCGTTGTTTTCTCTTCAATGATTGCACTGATGCGTCCGCTGAAATCGCTGACCAACGTTAACGCCCAGTTCCAGCGCGGTATGGCGGCTTGTCAGACGCTGTTTACCATTCTGGACAGTGAGCAGGAGAAAGATGAAGGTAAGCGCGTGATCGAGCGTGCGACTGGCGACGTGGAATTCCGCAATGTCACCTTTACTTATCCGGGACGTGACGTACCTGCATTGCGTAACATCAACCTGAAAATTCCGGCAGGGAAGACGGTTGCTCTGGTTGGACGCTCTGGTTCGGGTAAATCAACCATCGCCAGCCTGATCACGCGTTTTTACGATATTGATGAAGGCGAAATCCTGATGGATGGTCACGATCTGCGCGAGTATACCCTGGCGTCGTTACGTAACCAGGTTGCTCTGGTGTCGCAGAATGTCCATCTGTTTAACGATACGGTTGCTAACAACATTGCTTACGCACGGACTGAACAGTACAGCCGTGAGCAAATTGAAGAAGCGGCGCGTATGGCCTACGCCATGGACTTCATCAATAAGATGGATAACGGTCTCGATACAGTGATTGGTGAAAACGGCGTGCTGCTCTCTGGCGGTCAGCGTCAGCGTATTGCTATCGCTCGAGCCTTGTTGCGTGATAGCCCGATTCTGATTCTGGACGAAGCTACCTCGGCTCTGGATACCGAATCCGAACGTGCGATTCAGGCGGCACTGGATGAGTTGCAGAAAAACCGTACCTCTCTGGTGATTGCCCACCGCTTGTCTACCATTGAAAAGGCAGACGAAATCGTGGTCGTCGAGGATGGTGTCATTGTGGAACGCGGTACGCATAACGATTTGCTTGAGCACCGCGGCGTTTACGCGCAACTTCACAAAATGCAGTTTGGCCAATGATCGAAAAAATCTGGTCTGGTGAATCCCCTTTGTGGCGGCTATTGCTGCCACTCTCCTGGTTGTATGGCCTGGTGAGTGGCGCGATCCGTCTTTGCTATAAACTAAAACTGAAGCGCGCCTGGCGTGCCCCCGTACCGGTTGTCGTGGTTGGTAATCTCACCGCAGGCGGCAACGGAAAAACCCCGGTCGTTGTCTGGCTGGTGGAACAGTTGCAACAGCGCGGTATTCGCGTGGGGGTCGTATCGCGGGGATATGGTGGTAAGGCTGAATCTTATCCGCTGTTATTGTCGGCAGATACCACAACAGCACAGGCGGGTGATGAACCTGTGTTGATTTATCAACGCACTGATGCGCCTGTTGCGGTTTCTCCCGTTCGTTCTGATGCGGTAAAAGCCATTCTGGCGCAACACCCTGATGTGCAGATCATCGTAACCGACGACGGTTTACAGCATTACCGTCTGGCGCGTGATGTGGAAATTGTCGTTATTGATGGTGTGCGTCGCTTTGGCAATGGCTGGTGGTTGCCGGCGGGGCCAATGCGTGAGCGAGCGGGGCGCTTAAAGTCGGTTGATGCGGTAATCGTCAACGGCGGTGTCCCTCGCAGCGGTGAAATCCCCATGCATCTGCTGCCGGGTCAGGCGGTGAATTTACGTACCGGTACGCGTTGTGACGTTGCTCAGCTTGAACATGTAGTGGCGATGGCGGGGATTGGGCATCCGCCGCGCTTTTTTGCCACGCTGAAGATGTGTGGCGTACAACCGGAAAAATGTGTACCGCTGGCCGATCATCAGTCTTTGAACCATGCGGATGTCAGTGCGTTGGTAAGCGCCGGGCAAACGCTGGTAATGACTGAAAAAGATGCGGTGAAATGCCGGGCCTTTGCAGAAGAAAATTGGTGGTATTTGCCTGTAGACGCACAGCTTTCAGGTGATGAACCAGCGAAACTGCTTACGCAACTAACCTTGCTGGCTTCTGGCAACTAGTTACGCCGCGGCAGCGTTCGATTGATGGAGTCATGAATGTCGCTGCCGCACCTCTCCCTTGCTGATGCGCGTAATCTTCACCTTGCCGCACAAGGCCTGTTAAACAAACCCCGCCGTCGAGCGTCGTTGGAGGATATTCCGGCAACGATCTCCCGCATGTCCTTGCTGCAAATCGATACCATCAATATTGTTGCCCGTAGTCCATATCTGGTGCTTTTCAGTCGTCTGGGAAATTATCCTGCCCAGTGGCTGGATGAGTCTCTGGCGCGTGGCGAATTAATGGAATACTGGGCGCATGAAGCCTGCTTTATGCCGCGTAGCGACTTTCGTCTTATTCGCCACCGCATGCTGGCACCTGAAAAAATGGGCTGGAAATACAAAGACGCCTGGATGCAGGAACATGAGGCGGAAATTGCACAGTTAATTCAGCATATTCATGATAAGGGGCCGGTACGTTCAGCCGATTTTGAGCATCCTCGTAAAGGTGCAAGCGGCTGGTGGGAATGGAAGCCGCATAAACGGCATCTGGAAGGTTTATTTACTGCCGGAAAGGTGATGGTGATTGAACGGCGCAACTTCCAGCGCGTTTATGATTTAACCCACCGTGTCATGCCTGACTGGGATGATGAGCGCGATCTCGTTTCGCAAACAGAAGCAGAAATCATCATGCTGGATAACAGTGCGCGTAGCCTGGGAATATTCCGCGAACAGTGGCTGGCAGATTACTATCGGCTGAAACGTCCGGCACTGGCGGCGTGGCGCGAAGCGAGGGCTGAACAGCAGCAAATCATTGCTGTGCATGTTGAAAAATTGGGCAATCTTTGGCTGCATGATGATTTGCTGCCGCTACTCGAGCGAGCGCTGGCCGGAAAGCTCACTGCAACGCACAGCGCGGTACTTTCGCCTTTTGATCCTGTTGTCTGGGATCGCAAACGCGCAGAGCAGCTTTTTGATTTTAGCTACCGGCTGGAGTGCTATACCCCAGCGCCGAAACGCCAGTATGGCTATTTTGTTCTGCCGTTATTACATCGTGGGCAATTAGTTGGGCGAATGGATGCCAAAATGCATCGCCAGACAGGCATCCTTGAAGTTATCTCTCTGTGGTTACAGGAAGGTATTAAACCAACGACAACGCTGCAAAAAGGGCTACGTCAGGCGATTACTGATTTCGCTAACTGGCAGCAGGCAACGCGGGTGACATTAGGATGCTGCCCGCAAGGCCTCTTTACTGATTGCCGCACCGGCTGGGAAATAGACCCCGTCGCATAAATGATTATGATAAGATTTATGCATTCATAACCCGATCCATCTGGAGGAACTATGGATCATCGTCTGCTTGAAATCATTGCCTGCCCGGTTTGCAACGGAAAACTTTGGTATAACCAGGAAAAACAAGAGCTTATTTGCAAACTGGACAACCTCGCTTTCCCGCTGCGTGATGGCATTCCAGTGTTGCTGGAAACGGAAGCCCGCGTGCTGACTGCTGATGAGAGTAAATCATGAGTTTTGTGGTCATTATTCCCGCGCGCTACGCGTCCACGCGTCTGCCCGGTAAACCATTGGTTGATATTAACGGCAAACCCATGATTGTTCATGTTCTTGAACGCGCGCGTGAATCAGGTGCCGAGCGCATCATCGTGGCAACCGATCATGAGGATGTTGCCCGCGCCGTTGAAGCCGCTGGCGGTGAAGTATGTATGACGCGCGCCGATCATCAGTCAGGAACAGAACGTCTGGCGGAAGTTGTCGAAAAATGCGCATTCAGCGACGACACGGTGATCGTTAATGTGCAGGGTGATGAACCGATGATCCCTGCGACAATCATTCGTCAGGTTGCTGATAACCTCGCTCAGCGTCAGGTGGGTATGGCGACTCTGGCGGTGCCAATCCACAATGCGGAAGAAGCGTTTAACCCGAATGCGGTGAAAGTGGTTCTCGACGCTGAAGGGTATGCACTGTACTTCTCTCGCGCCACCATTCCTTGGGATCGTGATCGTTTTGCAGAAGGCCTTGAAACCGTTGGCGATAACTTCCTGCGTCATCTTGGTATTTATGGCTACCGTGCAGGCTTTATCCGTCGTTACGTCAACTGGCAGCCAAGTCCGTTAGAACACATCGAAATGTTAGAGCAGCTTCGTGTTCTGTGGTACGGCGAAAAAATCCATGTTGCTGTTGCTCAGGAAGTTCCTGGCACAGGTGTGGATACCCCTGAAGATCTTGAGCGCGTTCGCGCTGAAATGCGCTAATTTCACTTCACGACACTTCAGCCAATTTTGGGAGGAGTGTCGTACCGTTACGATTTTCCTCAATTTTTCTTTTCAACAATTGATCTCATTCAGGTGACATCTTTTATATTGGCGCTCATTATGAAAGCAGTAGCTTTTATGAGGGTAATCTGAATGGAACAGCTGCGTGCCGAATTAAGCCATTTACTGGGCGAAAAACTCAGTCGTATTGAGTGCGTCAATGAAAAAGCGGATACGGCGTTGTGGGCTTTGTATGACAGCCAGGGAAACCCAATGCCGTTAATGGCAAGAAGCTTTAGTACGCCCGGAAAAGCCCGACAACTGGCATGGAAAACCACCATGCTGGCAAGAAGTGGGACTGTCCGTATGCCGACTATTTATGGTGTGATGACGCATGAAGAACACCCCGGCCCCGATGTCCTGCTACTGGAGCGGATGCGTGGTGTTTCGGTGGAGGCACCAGCCCGAACACCAGAACGCTGGGAACAACTCAAAGACCAAATCGTTGAAGCCTTACTGGCCTGGCACCGTCAGGACAGTCGCGGTTGCGTCGGCGCGGTCGACAATACTCAGGAAAATTTCTGGCCCTCATGGTACCGGCAACATGTTGAAGTGCTATGGACCACGCTCAATCAGTTCAATAACACCGGTCTGACGATGCAGGATAAGCGGATCCTGTTTCGCACTCGCGAATGTCTCCCGGCATTATTTGAAGGCTTTAACGACAATTGTGTGCTGATTCACGGTAACTTCTGTTTACGCAGCATGTTGAAAGATTCGCGCAGCGATCAGTTACTGGCGATGGTCGGGCCGGGACTAATGCTTTGGGCACCGCGAGAATACGAACTGTTCCGACTAATGGATAATTCTCTGGCGGAAGATTTGCTCTGGAGTTACCTGCAACGCGCGCCAGTGGCGGAGTCGTTCATCTGGCGGCGTTGGTTGTATGTGTTATGGGATGAAGTTGCGCAACTGGTTAATACCGGACGATTTAGTCGGCGCAACTTCGATCTGGCATCAAAATCACTCTTGCCGTGGCTCGCCTGACGAACCTTTTAGCCACTGCCAGATACGGCCAAGCGTTTCATAGCCAACACGATCGCTATGCATCAACCAGACCGGAGAAGGGATTGCCCGTTCCCACGGGTTAAGCGGCGAGTCGATGGCCAACTGATTCGCCGGGGCTGGTAGCGGATTTAACCCTTCCTGCTGAAAAAAGATCATCGCCCGCGGCAGATGTGATGCGGAGGTCACCAGCAGGAAAGGGGCGTCACCAATCGCCTGTTTCACTGCTGCAGCTTCTTCTTCGGTATCTTTTGGCAAATCCAGGGTGATAATTTGCTCGCGCGGCACGCCCAGCGATTGCGCAACTCTGGCACCTACTTCCGCTGTACTCACCGTATTGGTTTTTGCTACGCCTCCCGTGAAGATCAGTTTTGATCCCGGATTTTCGCGCCATAAGCGAATACCTTCATTCAGGCGTGGCAGACTGTTATTGATTAAATTAGAGCTCGGTGCCCACTGCGGGTTCCAGGTATAACCACCTCCGAGCACCACGATATAGTCCACTTTTTGCGAATTATTCCATGTCGGATAGGTGCTTTCGATGGGACGCAGCAGGCGGTCGGCTACCGGTTGCAAACTCAATAACAAGAGCGCCAGCCACCCAATGCTAATAAAAATCTTCCCGGTTTTTTGAAAACGGCTAAACCACAGCAGCGCCAGGCCAGCGCCAATAATCAACAACATCAGCGGAAGTGGCAGCAACATATTGCCAATCACTTTTTTCAGTGTAAAAAGCATCCTTTCTGGTTCCTTTTTTAACCATATAGCAAGGGATCGCCAGCGATATTACACCAGACGGGTTCATTCTCGCCGTGGCTGTGACAAAATAGCGTCTTTATCAGAAAACGTCTTAGCCAACCGGTGGAGAAAGCAATGCAGGATCGCAATTTTGATGATATTGCGGAAAAGTTTTCCCGTAACATTTACGGCACCACCAAAGGGCAGCTTCGACAGGCTATTCTGTGGCAGGATCTCGATCGCGTGCTGGCGGAAATGGGCCCGCAAAAACTGCGTGTGCTGGATGCTGGCGGTGGAGAAGGGCAGACCGCAATCAAAATGGCCGAGCGTGGGCATCAGGTCATTTTATGCGATCTTTCTGCGCAGATGATCGACCGCGCAAAACAGGCGGCAGAAGCAAAAGGTGTGAGCGACAACATGCAATTTATACATTGCGCCGCTCAGGATGTTGCTTCGCATTTGGAAACGCCCGTTGATCTGATATTGTTCCATGCGGTGCTCGAGTGGGTGGCTGATCCCCGCAGCGTATTGCAGACCCTCTGGTCAGTGTTGCGTCCAGGCGGCGTGTTGTCGTTAATGTTCTACAATGCGCATGGTTTGTTGATGCATAACATGGTCGCCGGGAATTTTGATTACGTGCAGGCGGGAATGCCGAAAAAGAAAAAACGGACGCTTTCGCCAGATTATCCACGCGACCCGGCGCAGGTTTATCTGTGGCTGGAAGAAGCTGGTTGGCAAATTATGGGTAAGACAGGCGTTCGCGTGTTTCATGATTATCTGCGCGAGAAACACCAGCAGCGCGACTGCTATGAAGCATTACTTGAATTAGAAACGCGTTATTGCCGTCAGGAACCGTATATTACCCTGGGGCGTTATATTCATGTCACCGCGCGCAAACCGCAGAGCAAGGATAAAGTATGAGTGAATTTTCCCAGACAGTCCCCGAACTGGTTGCCTGGGCCAGAAAAAATGACTTCTCCATCTCGCTGCCGGTAGACCGACTCTCTTTTCTGCTGGCGGTTGCCACGCTGAACGGCGAGCGTCTGGATGGTGAGATGAGTGAAGGCGAGCTGGTGGATGCATTCCGCCATGTGAGTGATGCGTTTGAGCAAACCAGCGAAACCATCGGCGTGCGCGCCAATAACGCGATCAACGACATGGTGCGTCAACGTCTGCTGAACCGCTTTACCAGCGAGCAGGCGGAAGGGAACGCAATTTACCGTCTGACGCCGCTCGGCATCGGCATTACTGACTACTACATCCGTCAGCGCGAGTTTTCTACGCTGCGTCTTTCTATGCAGTTGTCGATTGTGGCGGGTGAGCTCAAACGCGCAGCAGATGCCGCCGAAGAGGGCGGTGATGAATTTCACTGGCACCGTAATGTCTATGCGCCACTGAAATATTCGGTAGCAGAAATTTTCGACAGTATCGACCTGACGCAACGTCTGATGGACGAACAGCAGCAGCAGGTGAAGGACGATATCGCCCAGTTGCTGAACAAAGACTGGCGGGCGGCGATTTCCAGCTGTGAATTGTTGCTTTCGGAAACTTCCGGAACGCTGCGTGAATTGCAGGATACGCTGGAAGCGGCAGGCGACAAATTGCAGGCTAATCTGTTGCGCATTCAGGATGCGACGATGACCCATGACGATCTGCATTTCGTCGATCGTCTGGTGTTCGATCTGCAGAGCAAACTCGATCGTATTATCAGTTGGGGCCAGCAATCCATCGACTTGTGGATTGGCTACGACCGCCACGTACACAAATTTATTCGTACCGCGATCGATATGGATAAAAACCGCGTCTTTGCTCAGCGGTTACGTCAGTCGGTACAAACCTATTTTGATGAGCCGTGGGCGCTAACTTATGCCAATGCCGATCGTCTGCTGGATATGCGTGACGAAGAGATGGCACTGCGCGATGAAGAAGTGACTGGGGAACTTCCTGAGGATCTGGAATACGAAGAGTTTAACGAGATCCGCGAACAGCTGGCGGCGATCATCGAAGAACAACTTGCCGTGTACAAAACCAGACAAGTGCCGCTGGATCTTGGTCTGGTGGTACGCGAATATCTGTCACAGTATCCGCGTGCACGTCACTTTGACGTTGCGCGTATTGTTATTGATCAGGCGGTACGTCTTGGCGTAGCGCAAGCAGATTTCACCGGACTGCCAGCGAAATGGCAGCCGATTAATGATTACGGAGCCAAGGTACAGGCGCATGTCATCGACAAATATTGAACAAGTGATGCCGGTTAAGCTGGCGCAGGCGCTGGCGAATCCGTTATTTCCGGCGCTGGACAGCGCCTTACGTTCAGGACGCCATATTGGCCTCGACGAACTGGATAATCATGCATTCCTGATGGATTTTCAGGAATATCTGGAAGAGTTTTACGCGCGTTATAACGTTGAGCTTATTCGCGCACCAGAAGGGTTCTTCTATTTACGCCCACGTTCCACCACGCTGATCCCTCGTTCCGTCTTGTCGGAACTGGATATGATGGTCGGGAAAATCCTCTGTTATCTCTATCTCAGCCCGGAACGGCTGGCGAATGAGGGGATTTTCACCCAGCAGGAACTGTACGACGAACTGCTCACCCTGGCCGATGAAGCAAAACTGCTGAAACTGGTGAACAACCGTTCAACCGGTTCAGACGTTGACCGTCAGAAGTTGCAGGAGAAAGTACGTTCTTCGCTCAACCGTCTGCGTCGTTTAGGCATGGTGTGGTTTATGGGCCACGACAGCAGCAAGTTTCGCATTACCGAATCGGTGTTCCGCTTCGGAGCCGATGTGCGTGCTGGCGACGATCCCCGTGAAGCACAGCGTCGCCTGATTCGTGATGGCGAAGCAATGCCGATTGAAAATCATCTGCAACTCAACGATGAAACCGAAGAGAATCAGCCAGATAGCGGAGAGGAAGAATAATGATTGAACGCGGTAAATTTCGCTCACTGACGCTGATTAACTGGAACGGCTTTTTTGCCCGAACTTTTGACCTTGACGAGCTGGTCACGACGCTTTCTGGCGGTAACGGGGCGGGTAAATCCACCACCATGGCGGCGTTCGTTACGGCGCTGATCCCCGACCTGACCCTGCTGCATTTCCGTAACACTACGGAAGCCGGGGCCACCAGCGGTTCGCGCGATAAAGGTCTGCACGGTAAGCTGAAAGCGGGTGTCTGTTATTCGATGCTCGACACCATTAACTCGCGCCACCAGCGCGTGGTGGTCGGTGTGCGTCTGCAACAGGTTGCCGGACGCGATCGTAAAGTGGATATCAAGCCGTTTGCCATTCAGGGACTGCCGATGTCGGTGCAGCCGACACAGCTGGTGACCGAAACCCTGAACGAACGCCAGGCGCGCGTGCTGCCGCTTAACGAGCTGAAAGACAAGCTCGAGGCGATGGAAGGCGTGCAGTTTAAACAGTTCAACTCCATTACTGATTACCACTCGCTGATGTTCGATCTGGGCATCATCGCGCGTCGTCTGCGCTCCGCATCTGACCGTAGCAAATTCTATCGTCTGATCGAAGCTTCGCTGTATGGCGGGATCTCCAGTGCCATTACCCGTTCTCTGCGCGACTACCTGTTGCCAGAAAACAGCGGCGTGCGTAAAGCGTTCCAGGACATGGAAGCGGCGCTGCGTGAAAACCGTATGACGCTGGAAGCGATTCGTGTCACCCAGTCGGACCGCGACCTGTTTAAGCATCTGATCAGCGAAGCCACCAACTACGTGGCGGCGGACTACATGCGTCACGCCAACGAGCGCCGTGTCCATCTCGACAAAGCCCTGGAGTTTCGTCGCGAGCTACATACTTCGCGTCAGCAACTGGCGGCTGAGCAGTACAAACACGTCGATATGGCGCGTGAGCTGGCAGAGCACAACGGTGCCGAAGGCGATCTGGAAGCGGATTATCAGGCGGCCAGTGATCACCTGAACCTGGTGCAAACCGCACTGCGTCAGCAGGAGAAGATCGAACGCTACGAAGCGGATCTCGATGAGCTGCAGATCCGTCTGGAAGAGCAAAATGAAGTGGTGGCAGAAGCCATCGAACGCCAGGAAGAGAATGAGGCTCGTGCGGAAGCTGCCGAACTGGAAGTGGACGAGCTGAAAAGCCAGCTTGCTGACTACCAGCAGGCGCTGGACGTCCAGCAAACGCGCGCGATCCAGTATAACCAGGCGATTGCTGCGCTTAATCGTGCCAAAGAACTGTGCCATCTGCCGGACTTAACCGCCGACTGCGCCGCCGAATGGCTGGAAACCTTCCAGGCGAAAGAGCTGGAAGCGACTGAAAAAATGCTCTCTCTTGAGCAGAAAATGAGCATGGCGCAAACCGCGCACAGCCAGTTTGAGCAGGCTTATCAGCTGGTGGTGGCAATCAACGGCCCACAGGCGCGTAACGAGGCGTGGGATGTCGCTCGCGAACTATTGCGCGAAGGGGTCGATCAGCGTCACCTGGCAGAGCAGGTTCAGCCGCTGCGGATGCGATTAAGCGAACTGGAACAGCGTCTACGCGAGCAGCAAGAAGCTGAGCGTCTGCTGGCAGATTTCTGCAAACGTCAGGGCAAGAATTTTGATATCGACGAACTGGAAGCCCTGCATCAGGAACTGGAAGCACGCATTGCCTCTCTTTCCGATAGCGTGTCTAACGCCCGTGAAGAGCGCATGGCACTGCGCCAGGAGCAGGAACAGCTGCAGTCTCGCATTCAGAGTTTGATGCAGCGTGCGCCGGTTTGGCTGGCAGCGCAAAACAGTCTCAACCAGTTGAGCGAACAGTGCGGCGAAGAGTTTACCTCCAGCCAGGACGTCACCGAATATCTGCAACAGTTGCTGGAGCGTGAGCGAGAGGCGATTGTTGAACGCGATGAAGTGGGCGCGCGCAAAAACGCCGTCGATGAAGAGATCGAACGTTTAAGCCAGCCTGGCGGCTCTGAAGATCAGCGTCTGAACGCGCTGGCGGAGCGTTTTGGTGGTGTGCTGCTGTCAGAAATTTATGACGACGTTAGCCTGGAAGATGCGCCGTACTTCTCAGCGCTGTATGGCCCGTCACGCCACGCCATCGTGGTGCCAGATCTGTCACAGGTAACTGAACACCTGGAAGGCTTGACCGATTGCCCGGAAGATCTCTATCTGATCGAAGGAGATCCGCAGTCATTCGATGACAGCGTGTTCAGCGTTGATGAGCTGGAAAAAGCGGTAGTGGTGAAAATCGCCGATCGTCAGTGGCGTTATTCACGTTTCCCGGAAGTGCCGCTGTTTGGTCGTGCTGCGCGTGAAAGCCGTATTGAAAGCCTCCATGCCGAGCGTGAAGTGCTTTCCGAACGCTTCGCCACGCTCTCCTTTGATGTACAGAAAACTCAGCGTCTGCATCAGGCGTTCAGCCGCTTTATCGGCAGTCATCTGGCGGTTGCGTTTGAGTCTGACCCGGAAGCAGAAATCCGTCAACTGAACAGCCGTCGCGTCGAACTGGAGCGGGCGTTAAGTAATCATGAAAATGATAACCAGCAGCAGCGTATTCAGTTTGAGCAGGCGAAAGAGGGCGTTACGGCGCTGAACCGCATTCTGCCGCGTCTCAACCTGTTGGCTGATGACAGCCTGGCGGATCGCGTCGATGAAATCCGCGAACGTCTGGATGAAGCCCAGGAAGCCGCGCGTTTTGTTCAGCAGTTTGGCAATCAACTGGCGAAACTGGAACCGATTGTTTCGGTATTGCAGAGCGACCCGGAACAGTTCGAACAGTTAAAAGAAGATTACGCGTACTCTCAGCAGATGCAGCGCGATGCCCGTCAGCAGGCGTTTGCCCTGACGGAAGTGGTGCAGCGTCGTGCGCACTTTAGCTATTCTGACTCGGCAGAAATGCTTAGCGGTAACAGCGATCTCAACGAAAAACTGCGTGAACGTCTGGAACAGGCGGAAGCGGAGCGTACCCGCGCTCGCGAAGCGTTGCGCGGTCACGCAGCGCAGTTGAGTCAGTACAACCAGGTGCTGGCTTCGCTGAAAAGTTCTTACGACACCAAAAAAGAGCTACTCAACGATCTGCAACGTGAATTGCAGGATATCGGCGTGCGTGCTGATAGCGGGGCAGAAGAGCGGGCGCGTATTCGCCGTGACGAGCTGCATGCGCAACTGAGCAATAACCGTTCACGCCGCAATCAACTGGAAAAAGCGCTTACCTTCTGCGAAGCGGAGATGGACAACCTGACCCGCAAACTGCGCAAGCTGGAGCGGGATTACTTTGAGATGCGCGAGCAGGTAGTGACCGCCAAAGCGGGCTGGTGTGCGGTGATGCGCATGGTGAAAGATAACGGCGTTGAGCGCCGCTTACACCGTCGTGAGCTGGCTTATCTCTCCGCTGATGATTTGCGTTCCATGTCGGATAAGGCGTTAGGTGCGCTGCGTCTGGCGGTGGCGGATAACGAACATCTGCGCGACGTGCTGCGCATGTCGGAAGATCCGAAACGTCCGGAGCGTAAAATTCAGTTCTTCGTGGCGGTTTATCAGCATCTGCGTGAACGTATTCGTCAGGATATTATTCGTACCGATGATCCGGTGGAAGCTATCGAACAGATGGAGATTGAACTTAGCCGTCTGACCGAAGAATTAACCTCCCGTGAACAGAAACTGGCGATCAGTTCCCGCAGCGTGGCGAACATCATTCGCAAAACCATTCAGCGCGAGCAGAACCGTATCCGTATGCTCAACCAGGGGTTGCAGAACGTATCGTTTGGTCAGGTGAACAGCGTGCGTCTCAACGTGAACGTGCGTGAAACGCACGCCATGCTACTGGATGTGCTCTCTGAACAGCACGAGCAGCATCAGGATCTGTTTAACAGCAACCGTTTGACCTTCTCGGAAGCGCTGGCGAAACTGTATCAACGTCTTAACCCGCAGATTGATATGGGGCAGCGCACGCCGCAGACCATCGGTGAAGAACTGCTGGATTACCGCAACTATCTGGAAATGGAAGTTGAGGTTAACCGTGGTTCCGATGGCTGGCTGCGCGCAGAGTCTGGTGCATTGTCGACCGGTGAGGCGATTGGTACCGGTATGTCGATTCTGGTGATGGTGGTACAAAGCTGGGAAGATGAATCTCGCCGCCTGCGCGGTAAAGATATCTCTCCTTGCCGCCTGCTGTTCCTCGATGAAGCAGCGCGACTGGATGCTCGTTCTATCGCCACGCTGTTTGAATTGTGTGAGCGTTTGCAAATGCAACTCATCATCGCAGCGCCGGAAAATATCAGCCCGGAGAAAGGCACCACCTATAAACTGGTGCGTAAAGTCTTCCAGAATACCGAACACGTTCATGTCGTCGGCCTGCGAGGATTTGCGCCGCAACTCCCTGAAACGCTTCCAGGAACTGACGAAGCGCCTTCTCAGGCGAGTTAAAATTAAGGCGGCAGCAATGCCGCCTTTTCTTTTTCCGAAAACTCCGTTTCTGCACTAAAAAAGTGGCACATTACGGCGCGCTTTTCTTTAAACTTCTTTACATTAGGTTATGTAAAAACGTATCGGCGTTTATATACTGAAGATAAGCCTGATGAGTAACAGGCTTGCTCGTCATACTTTCGTGAGTATTGGCGTTGTACAGGCAAGTCGTAAAATAACAGCCTGGCTATTCAGAGTATGATAAAAACAGGGGGCAAGGGATGTTGCTTAATATGATGTGTGGTCGTCGGCTGTCGGCAATCAGTTTGTGCCTGGCCGTAACATTCGCTCCACTGTTCAATGCGCAGGCCGATGAGCCTGAAGTAATCCCTGGCGACAGCCCGGTGGCTGTCAGTGAACAGGGCGAGGCACTGCCGCAGGCGCAAGCCACGGCAATAATGGCGGGGATCCAGCCATTGCCTGAAGGTGCGGCAGAAAAAGCCCGCACGCAAATCGAATCTCAATTACCCGCAGGTTACAAGCCGGTTTATCTTAACCAGCTTCAACTGTTGTATGCCGCACGCGATATGCAACCCATGTGGGAAAACCGTGATGCTGTTAAAGCCTTCCAGCAACAGCTGGCAGAGGTGGCGATTGCCGGTTTCCAGCCGCAGTTTAATAAATGGGTAGAGTTACTGACCGATCCTGGTGTTAACGGGATGGCACGCGACGTGGTGCTCTCTGATGCGATGATGGGCTATCTCCATTTCATTGCAAATATTCCGGTCAAAGGCACTCGCTGGCTATATAGCAGTAAACCTTATGCACTTGCAACGCCGCCGCTCTCGGTGATTAACCAATGGCAGCTGGCGCTGGATAAAGGTCAATTGCCTACGTTTGTTGCAGGACTGGCACCGCAGCATCCGCAATATGCGGCGATGCATGAATCGTTACTGGCCTTACTCTGTGACACCAAACCGTGGCCCCAACTGACCGGCAAAGCAACGTTGCGCCCAGGGCAGTGGAGTAACGACGTACCGGCGTTGCGCGAAATATTGCAACGCACAGGCATGTTGGACGGGGGGCCGAAAATTACTCTACCTGGCGATGACACGCCAACTGACGCGGTAGTCAGCCCATCCGCTGTTACTGTTGAAACAGCAGAAACTAAGCCGATGGATAAGCAAACGACGTCTCGTAGTAAACCTGCGCCTGCCGTTCGCGCCGCCTACGATAATGAACTGGTGGAAGCCGTTAAACGTTTTCAGGCATGGCAAGGATTGGGGGCAGATGGTGCTATTGGCCCGGCAACACGTGACTGGTTAAACGTAACGCCCGCCCAGCGTGCTGGCGTGTTGGCTCTCAACATCCAGCGATTGCGCTTGCTGCCAACAGAGCTTTCTACCGGGATCATGGTTAACATTCCGGCCTATTCGCTGGTCTACTATCAGAACGGCAATCAGGTGCTGGATTCGCGAGTCATTGTCGGTCGCCCCGATCGCAAAACGCCGATGATGAGCAGTGCCCTTAACAACGTAGTGGTAAACCCGCCGTGGAACGTACCTCCAACTCTGGCACGCAAAGATATTCTGCCAAAAGTGCGCAACGATCCGGGATATCTCGAAAGCCATGGCTATACGGTGATGCGCGGCTGGAACAGCAGAGAAGCGATTGACCCATGGCAGGTTGACTGGTCTACAATCACGGCCTCGAATTTACCGTTCCGCTTCCAGCAGGCTCCAGGCCCACGGAACTCGCTGGGGCGCTATAAATTCAATATGCCGAGTTCAGAGGCCATTTATTTGCATGACACGCCGAACCACAATCTGTTCAAGCGTGATACACGCGCATTGAGCTCAGGCTGTGTACGAGTGAATAAAGCTTCCGATCTGGCGAATATGCTGTTGCAGGATGCAGGCTGGAATGACAAACGTATTTCTGATGCGCTGAAGCAGGGTGATACACGTTACGTCAATATTCGGCAGTCGATTCCGGTGAATCTCTACTACCTGACGGCCTTTGTTGGTGCAGATGGTCGTACCCAGTATCGTACAGATATTTACAATTATGATCTGCCTGCGCGATCCAGCTCGCAAATCGTATCGAAAGCGGAACAATTAATCAGGTAAATGAAGTAGTTCGGGGAAATCAGTTGTCGTAATAATTAGCATGATTGGGGGCGATTCTCTGCAGCCCCCGTCACTGCTGGGGTTGAGTCATCTTGACGTCTGCTTTACGGGCGGTTAAGGTGCCTCTTGTGCGCCAGAAGTGCATATAAACGATAACATTGACCTGTAGACTTGATTATCATGGACAAATTCGACGCTAATCGCCGCAAATTGCTGGCGCTTGGTGGCGTTGCACTCGGTGCCGCCATCCTGCCGACCCCTGCGTTTGCAACACTCTCTACCCCACGCCCGCGCATTTTGACACTCAATAATCTTCATACCGGAGAGTCAATCAAAGCGGAGTTTTTCGATGGCAGAGGCTATATTCAGGAAGAATTGGCAAAACTTAACCATTTTTTCCGCGATTACCGCGCGAACAAAATAAAGTCCATCGACCCAGGATTATTCGACCAGTTGTATCGCCTGCAAGGGTTGTTAGGCACGCGCAAACCGGTGCAACTCATTTCCGGTTATCGTTCTATTGATACCAACAATGAACTACGCGCCCGCAGCCGTGGAGTAGCGAAGAAAAGCTATCACACTAAAGGCCAGGCGATGGATTTCCATATTGAAGGTATCGCGTTAAGCAATATTCGCAAAGCCGCGTTATCTATGCGCGCAGGTGGTGTAGGATATTATCCACGTAGTAACTTTGTGCATATTGATACCGGGCCAGCACGGCACTGGTAGTAATTGCTTAACGAAACAGGGGCAGTATGAACTATCGTATTATTCCGGTCACCGCATTCTCCCAGAACTGTTCATTAATCTGGTGTGAACAAACCCGTCTGGCCGCACTGGTCGATCCTGGCGGCGATGCGGAAAAAATCAAACAGGAAGTTGATGACAGCGGCCTGACACTGATGCAGATCCTGCTGACGCATGGTCATCTGGACCACGTTGGCGCAGCGGCGGAACTGGCGCAACATTACGGCGTGCCGGTTTTCGGCCCGGAAAAAGAAGATGAGTTCTGGCTGCAAGGCTTGCCTGCGCAAAGTCGTATGTTTGGTCTGGAAGAGTGCCAGCCGCTGACGCCAGATCGTTGGCTGAACGAAGGCGATACCATCAGCATAGGGAATGTGACTTTACAGGTGTTACATTGCCCTGGGCATACGCCGGGTCATGTCGTGTTTTTTGATGATCGGGCAAAGCTGCTGATTTCTGGCGATGTTATTTTCAAAGGCGGAGTAGGGCGCAGTGACTTCCCGCGTGGCGATCATAATCAACTGATTTCTTCAATCAAAGATAAATTGCTGCCACTGGGGGATGACGTGATATTTATTCCGGGTCACGGACCATTATCCACACTTGGTTATGAACGCCTGCATAATCCCTTCCTGCAAGACGAAATGCCCGTCTGGTAAGGCACATAAAAAAGCCCGCTTTTAATGCGGGCCTGGATTTCTGGCAAAGTGCGCTTTGTTTATGCCGGATGCGGCACGAGCGCCTTATCCGGCCTACAAAATCGTGCAAATTCAAAATATTGCAGGGGACGCGTAGGCCTGATAAGCGTAGCGCATCAGGCAATGTTGCGTTTGTCATCAGTCTCAGCCCGCTTTTCAGCGGGCTTCATTGTTTTTAATGCTTACAGCACTGCCACAATCGCTTCGCACAGCGGAGCCATGTTATCTGGTGTCATCCCGGCCACATTTACGCGACCAGAAGCAACCGCATATACGCCAAACTCTTCGCGCAGACGCAGCACTTGTTCTTTTGTCAGGCCACTGAAGGAGAACATGCCGTTCTGTTTGATGATAAAGCTGAAGTCGCGGTTTGCGCCTTTTTCCTGCAGCGTATTGACGAACAACTGACGCATACGCTGAATACGCTGGCGCATATCAGTCAGCTCTTGTTCCCAAATCGCACGTAACGCATCGTTGCTCAGGATGGTGGCAACAACAGAAGCGCCGTGTGCTGGTGGGTTAGAGTAGTTAGCGCGAATCGCCGCTTTCATTTGGCTGAATGCGCGATCAACGGTTTCACTGTCGGCAGCAACCAGAGTACAAGCGCCAACACGCTCGTTGTACAGGCCAAAGTTTTTAGAGTAGGAACTGGCAACAATCAGCTCTTTATGCATAGCCGCGAAAGCGCGCAGTCCTTCAGCATCTTCTTCCAGACCACGGGCAAAACCCTGGTAAGCGAAGTCAAACAGCGGTAACCAGCCTTTCTCAACGGAGAGTTGTGCCAGTGTTTGCCATTGTTCCAGCGTAGGGTCGATACCGGTTGGGTTATGGCAGCAGCCATGGAACAGCACTACGTCGCCAGCCTGAGCTTCATTCAGGCTGTTAATCAGTGCATCGAAGTCAAGAGTGTGATTTTCCGCATCATAATAAGCGTATTCACGAACTTCCAGACCTGCAGAGTTAAAGACGCTCTTATGGTTCGGCCAGCTTGGGTTGCTCACCCACACACGCTTAACGCTGGTATTTTTTGCCAGGAAATCGGCAGCCACGCGTAGTGCGCCAGTGCCCCCCGGAGTCTGTGCCGTGCGAGCACGTTTGTCATTGATCAGGGCGCTACCTTTACCAAACAGCAGTTCCTGAGTGCAGCGACCAAATTCAGGGATGCCGTCAATGCCGAGGTAATTTTTGGTGGTTTCATTTTCGAGCAGATACTGTTCAGCCTTTTTCACGCTGGTCAGTACCGGGGTTTTGCCCGTCTCATCTTTATAGACACCAATCCCGAGGTTAATTTTGCCGGGACGTTCATCGGCACGAAACAGATCGGCCAGGCCCAGAATCGGGTCGGCAGGAGCGGCGGTAATGTTCTCAAACATGACGAGGTTCCATTATGGTTACAGAAGGGAAGTCCGCTATCAGGGTAACGGGAGATTTACAAAATTCCAACTATTACTGATGAAAACGCAGGCTGTTTTTGCAAGACGTGAGATTGCTCTGGAAGGTATAAAAAAAACAGGACCAAAGTCCTGTTTTTTCGGCATTTAACAAAGAGGTGTGCTATTAGAACTGGTAAACGATACCCACAGCAACGGTGTCGTCTGAACCTACGCCCAGTTTGTTGTCAGAATCGATCTGGTTGATGATGTAGTCAACATAGGTGGACATGTTTTTGTTGAAGTAGTAGGTTGCGCCCACTTCAAAGTAGTTCACCAGATCAACATCACCGATACCTTCTACGTCTTTCGCTTTAGATTTGGTGTAAGCGATGGACGGACGCAGACCGAAATCGAACTGGTATTGCGCAACTAACAGAACGTCTTGCGTTTTGTTGGCGAAGCCGCTGGTGTTTGTAAATTTATTAGTGATCGGCGTAGCGTTACGGGTTTCACCGTAGTTCGCTGCCAGGTAGATGTTGTTCGCGTCGTACTTCAGACCAGTAGCCCACTGTTCAGCTTTTTTACCGTTGCCAAGAGGTTGAGCTTCTTGCAGGTTGGTACGGTCAGCTGCACCATAAGCACCAACGATACCAAAGCCTTCGTATTCGTAGCTGATAGAACCGCCAACACCGTCGCCGTTAGAACGGCGTGCAGTGTCACGCTCGTTTTTACCCAGGTACTGAACAGCGAAGTTCAGGCCATCAACCAGACCAAAGAAGTTGGAGTTACGATAGGTAGCAACGCCGCCAACACGACCAACGAAGAAGTCATCGCTGTATGCAGTATCACCACCAAATTCTGGCAGCATATCGGTGTAACCCAGTGCATCATAAACCACACCGTAGTTACGGCCGTAATCGAAAGAACCAACGTCAGCGTATTTAAGACCCGCGAATGCCAGACGCGTTTTGTTACCAGTTTGAGCGTCAGCGCCTTCAGAGTTGTTACCCTGGAAGTTATATTCCCACTGACCATAACCGGTCAGATCGGAATTGATTTGAGTTTCCCCTTTAAAACCAAGACGGGCATAGGTCATGTCGCCATTGCCACCGTAACTGTTTTCACCGTTACCCTTGGAAAAATAATGCAGACCAACAGCTTTACCGTACAGATCTACTTTGTTGCCATCTTTGTTATAGATTTCTGCAGCGTTTGCAGTACCTGCTACTAACAGAGCAGGGACGATCACTGCCAGAATATTGCGCTTCATCATTATTTATTACCCTCATGGTTTTTTTTATGACACCTGCCACTGCCGTCAATAAGTTCTGTCAATAAAAATTTACGGAACTATTGATGAGAGTTTGGTGTCTTTATGTGTCTGCAGGCATCTTTCCATTCAAACTAACGTTTCGCTACCGTGAAAGTGCTACAAAGATAAAGATTTGGTTTCAAAAATATGTAACCAAAAGTAAAATTTAAGGAACTTTGTGAACACCGTCATATTTCCATAGAGACGTGATGATATTTACAGCAATTTTAATCTATTTATATGATTTCCTTATATTTAAATTAACTAAACGGAAATTTTGTTTCTGATGGAAACTTTATCGACCTGGCACAAAATCTTCTTTCAGACATCCAGAATGCCAAAAAATAGTATGAAAATTGTGCTATTAGCTAAGAAAAAACTAATCCGCAATAAGAATGCGGATTAGTTTTTGCGCGTAAATGTTGCAATGTAATATTCCGTAACAGGATGATCGTTATGGCGGGGTTGCAAATAGATTGCTTGACTTAACAAACAGATAACTTGACAGAAAAGATAAAAAAAGAGCCAGCGGGCGCTGGCTCTTGAAGACGCTAAATTAGAAGCTGGCGTTACGCGGAGTACGTGGGAACGGAATCACATCACGTACGTTTTGCACGCCAGTTACGTAAGCAATCAGACGTTCAAAACCAAGACCGAAACCTGAATGCGGAACAGTACCGTAGCGACGCAGATCGCGATACCACCAGTAATCTTCTTTATTCAGGCCCATTTCCAGCATACGCTCGTCCAGCACGTCCAGACGTTCTTCACGCTGGGAGCCACCAATGATCTCACCGATGCCCGGAGCCAGAACGTCCATAGCCGCAACGGTTTTACCGTCTTCGTTAAGGCGCATATAGAACGCTTTAATATCTTTCGGATAGTTTTTAACCACTACCGGTGCTTTAAAGTGTTCTTCCGCCAGATAACGCTCATGCTCAGAAGAGAGATCGACTCCCCAGTAAACCGGGTTTTCAAACTTCCTGCCGCAGTTTTCGAGAATGGTCACTGCGTCGGTATAATCCACCTGCGCAAAATCGGCTTCAATGAAGCGTTCCAGACGTGAAACGGCATCTTTATCTACGCGTTCAGCGAAGAATTTCATGTCGTCAGCGCGTTCTTCGAGAACCGCTTTGAAGACATATTTCAGCATGGCTTCAGCCAGACCCGCAATATCGTTCAGGTTAGCAAACGCCACTTCCGGCTCCAGCATCCAGAATTCCGCCAGGTGACGGCTGGTGTTGGAGTTTTCAGCACGGAAAGTCGGGCCGAAGGTATAAATTTTGGACAATGCGCAAGCGTAGGTTTCGCCGTTCAACTGGCCAGATACGGTCAGGAAAGACTCTTTACCAAAGAAGTCTTTGTCGAAATCCACTTTGCCCTGATCGTTACGCGGCAGGTTTTCCAGATCCAGCGTAGAAACGCGGAACATTTCGCCTGCACCTTCGGTATCAGATGCGGTAATCAGTGGCGTTGAAACCCAGAAGAATCCCTGCTCGTTAAAGAAGCGATGCAGCGCCTGCGCCAGCGTATGGCGAACGCGCGCGACGGCACCAATCAGGTTTGTGCGCGGACGCAGGTGAGCGACTTCACGCAGATACTCAATGCTGTGGCGTTTTGCCGCCATCGGGTAAGTGTCTGGATCTTCAACCCAACCAGCAACTTCAACCTTGCTGGCCTGAATTTCAAATTGTTGCCCCTGGCCCGGCGACGCCACGACTTTACCCGTCACAATGACCGAGCAGCCGGTGGTCAGACGCAGGACGTCTTCATTGTAATTGGGCAGAGAATTATTGATGACAGCCTGTACAGGATCAAAGCAGGAACCGTCATAAACGGCGAGGAAGGAGATGCCAGCTTTTGAATCTCGGCGGGTACGTACCCATCCGCGCACGGTGACTTCGCTGTCAACGGCTACACGGCCCTGGAGTACGTCGGCTACAGGCACAACGCTCATAATATTCTCTCTGTTAATAGTCGGAAAAAATAAACACTTGTCCACCCGTAAATGGGGGGATACCTATGTTACCTGGCATCTGCAATCAGACAAGCAGAATTCGCAAATGCAGCGAAAGATTTCGGAATTAAAGGTAAAAAAAGGGAGCCGATTAGCTCCCTGATGATATTAACTGGCTTTTTTAATATGCGGAAGGTCGAACGCTTTGCGCAGCGCCCGAACAAACGCTTTATCATGGCAGATAGTTTTGCCAGGGCTGTCAGAAAGTTTCGCCACCGGTTTACCGTTACACTCTACCAACTTAATGACAATATTCAGGGGTTTTACCTGGGGGATATCGCAGGTCAGGCGAGTCCCAATACCAAAACTTAATTGCACGCGGGAAGAGAAGTGGCGGTATAGCTCAACCGCTTTGCGTAAATCCAGATTGTCAGAGAAAACCAGCGTTTTACTCTGTGGATCAATTCCCAGCTTTTCATAATGTGCAATGGCTTTTTCACCCCATTCAACCGGGTCGCCAGAGTCATGACGCAGGCCCTGATACCGACTAGCGAACTCGACACCGAAATCACGCAGGAAAGCATCCATAGTGATGCAGTCGGTTAATGCAATGCCAAGTTGGTCGGGATACTCTTCCAGCCAGGCAGCAAGTGCAGCTCGCTGGCTGTTGGCTAGATCCGGGCTGATTTGCTGATGTGCCTGGAACCATTCGTGTGCCTGTGTTCCCATCGGCGTGAGGGAAAGCCGACGCGCCAGATCGTAGTTGCTGGTGCCCACAAACCAGGATTCCTGTTGCAGACGCTTAACGATGGTTTCTTGTACTTCGCGAGAAAAACGGCGACGGGTGCCAAAATCCATCAGATGGAAGCGCGACATATCAAGACCGGCGGTTAACGCCGAGAAGTCGACTAATTTGCTTTCCAGCGTGTCGAGGGCTTGCGCAACGTCGGCCTGCGGTGAGCGATAGCGATGTACCATTTCACTGATAACCGCCAGCAAAGGAACTTCCCAGAGGATGACTTCACGCCACGGGCCGCTTAAACGAATATCCAGCTTGCCATTATCGTTGGACACGGTGACTTGTTCCGGGTTAAAGCGGAACTCGCGTAACCAGTTAAGATAGTCGGCCTTAAAGAAAGGCAGGGCAGAAAGCCACTGATATTCATCATCCTGCAGGCGCAGGTGCTGCATCGCCTGAACCTGTTCACGAATAGCATCGGCATAAATACCCAGCAGATCGTCACCTCGGCAACGAAACTCCGCCGCGACATGCACATCGTAATAGTGATGAAACACGGCTTGCTGCATATGCAACTTATAAGCATCTGTATCCAGCAACGAGTGCAGAACAGGAGAAGCGAATTGTGTCATAGGTGCGCAGTAGCGTCCTCGTACAGGAGCGTTTAGTACAATAAACATCTTCAGGAACTGCTGGAGTATACCTTGTTTCGCAATTTATTGAACCCCGATCACACCATATGCCACCTTTCTGGTCGATGGCATTACGCGGTGTATGTTATAAAAATGTAGCAATAAAGGCGTTTGTACCTGAAAAGATGAAGATTCTGCATAGCGCGATTTACGCAACAGGAATAGACTGAACACCAGACTCTATAAAAGATGCTAAAGGTTATTTATGACTCAACAGCCACAAGCCAAATACCGTCACGATTATCGTGCGCCGGATTACCAGATTACTGATATTGACTTGACCTTTGACCTCGACGCGCAAAAGACGGTCGTTACCGCGGTCAGCCAGGCTGTCCGTCATGGTGCATCAGATGCTCCCCTTCGTCTCAACGGCGAAGACCTCAAACTGGTTTCTGTTCATATTAATGATGAGCCGTGGACCGCCTGGAAAGAAGAAGAGGGCGCACTGGTTATCAGTAATTTGCCGGAGCGTTTTACGCTTAAGATCATTAATGAAATAAGCCCGGCGGCGAATACCGCGCTGGAAGGGCTTTATCAGTCAGGCGATGCGCTTTGCACCCAGTGTGAAGCCGAAGGTTTCCGCCATATTACGTATTATCTCGACCGCCCGGACGTGCTGGCGCGTTTTACCACCAAAATTATTGCCGATAAAATCAAATATCCCTTCCTGCTTTCCAATGGTAACCGCGTTGCGCAAGGCGAACTGGAAAACGGACGCCATTGGGTACAGTGGCAGGACCCGTTCCCGAAACCGTGCTACCTGTTTGCGCTGGTGGCAGGCGACTTTGATGTACTGCGCGATACCTTTACCACGCGTTCTGGTCGCGAAGTAGCACTGGAGCTGTACGTCGATCGCGGCAACCTTGATCGCGCGCCGTGGGCGATGACCTCGCTGAAAAACTCCATGAAATGGGATGAAGAACGCTTTGGCCTGGAGTATGACCTCGACATCTATATGATCGTCGCGGTGGATTTCTTCAATATGGGCGCAATGGAGAATAAGGGGCTGAATATCTTTAACTCCAAATATGTGCTGGCCCGCACCGACACCGCCACCGACAAAGATTACCTCGATATTGAACGCGTTATCGGCCATGAATATTTCCATAACTGGACCGGTAACCGAGTGACCTGTCGCGACTGGTTCCAGCTCAGCCTGAAAGAAGGTTTAACCGTCTTCCGCGATCAGGAGTTCAGCTCTGACCTTGGTTCCCGCGCAGTTAACCGCATCAATAATGTACGCACCATGCGCGGATTGCAGTTTGCAGAAGACGCCAGCCCGATGGCGCACCCGATCCGCCCGGATATGGTCATTGAGATGAACAACTTCTACACCCTGACCGTTTACGAGAAGGGCGCGGAAGTGATTCGCATGATCCACACCCTGCTTGGCGAAGAAAACTTCCAGAAAGGGATGCAGCTTTATTTCGAGCGTCATGATGGTAGTGCAGCGACCTGTGACGACTTTGTGCAGGCGATGGAAGATGCGTCGAATGTCGATCTCTCCCATTTCCGCCGTTGGTACAGCCAGTCCGGTACACCGATTGTGACCGTCAAAGACGACTACAATCCGGAAACCGAGCAGTACACCCTGACCATCAGCCAGCGCACGCCAGCCACGCCGGATCAGGCAGAAAAACAGCCGCTGCATATTCCGTTTGCCATCGAACTGTATGATAACGAAGGCAAAGTGATCCCGTTGCAGAAAGGCGGTCATCCGGTGAATTCCGTGCTGAACGTCACTCAGGCGGAACAGACCTTTGTCTTTGATAATGTCTACTTCCAGCCGGTGCCTGCGCTGCTGTGCGAATTCTCTGCGCCAGTGAAACTGGAATATAAGTGGAGCGATCAGCAACTGACCTTCCTGATGCGTCATGCGCGTAATGATTTCTCCCGCTGGGATGCGGCGCAAAGTTTGCTGGCAACCTACATCAAGCTGAACGTCGCGCGTCATCAGCAAGGTCAGCCGCTGTCTCTGCCGGTGCATGTGGCTGATGCTTTCCGCGCGGTACTGCTTGATGAGAAGATTGATCCAGCGCTGGCGGCAGAAATCCTGACGCTGCCTTCTGTCAATGAAATGGCTGAATTGTTCGATATCATCGACCCGATTGCTATTGCCGAAGTACGCGAAGCACTCACTCGTACTCTGGCGACTGAACTGGCGGATGAGCTACTGGCTATTTACAACGCGAATTACCAGAGCGAGTACCGTGTTGAGCATGAAGATATTGCAAAACGCACTCTGCGTAATGCCTGCCTGCGTTTCCTCGCTTTTGGTGAAACGCATCTGGCTGATGTGCTGGTGAGCAAGCAGTTCCACGAAGCAAACAATATGACTGATGCGCTGGCGGCGCTTTCTGCGGCGGTTGCCGCACAGCTGCCTTGCCGTGACGCGCTGATGCAGGAGTACGACGACAAGTGGCATCAGAACGGTCTGGTGATGGATAAATGGTTTATCCTGCAAGCCACCAGCCCGGCGGCGAATGTGCTGGAGACGGTGCGCGGCCTGTTGCAGCATCGCTCATTTACCATGAGCAACCCGAACCGTATTCGTTCGTTGATTGGCGCGTTTGCGGGCAGCAATCCGGCAGCGTTCCATGCCGAAGATGGCAGCGGTTACCTGTTCCTGGTGGAAATGCTTACCGACCTCAACAGCCGTAACCCGCAGGTGGCTTCACGTCTGATTGAACCGCTGATTCGCCTGAAACGTTACGATGCCAAACGTCAGGAGAAAATGCGCGCGGCGCTGGAACAGTTGAAAGGGCTGGAAAATCTCTCTGGCGATCTGTACGAGAAGATAACTAAAGCACTGGCTTGATAAATAACCGAATGGCGGCAATAGCGCCGCCATTCGGGGAATTTACCCCTGTTTTCTCAGGCGAGTTTCAGATTCACCACGTTGCATCACCCGTTGCAACACCTCCGCTTCCAGCTCCGCTAATCGCACCGACCCTAATCGACGCGGACGGGGGATATCCACTGTCAAATCCAGACCAATTTTTCCCTCTTCAATTAACAGCACCCGGTCAGCCATCGCTACCGCTTCGCTCACATCATGCGTCACCAACAGTACGGTAAAGCCGTGCTCCTGCCAAAGTGACACAATCAAATCCTGCATCTCGAGTCGCGTTAAGGCGTCCAGCGCCCCGAGCGGTTCATCAAGCAACAATAATCCCGGTCGATGAATCAACGCTCTTGCCAGCGCCACTCGCTGTTTCTGCCCGCCAGAAAGTGCGGCAGGCCATTCCCCTGCGCGATTCTCCAGTCCTACCGCAGCCAACGCTCGACGTGCGGCATCGCGCCACTGGCCTTTAAGGCCTAACCCAACGTTATCAATCACCGATTTCCACGGTAGCAGACGCGCATCCTGAAACATCATTCGCGTGTCTTCCTGAATTTCAGCCAGCGGTGTGGTGCCCGCTAACACATCGCCTGCGGTTGGCGTTTCCAGACCTGCCAGCAGGCGCAGCAGGGTACTTTTGCCACCACCGCCACAAACTGACCTGCCGGAATATGTAAATCCAGTTGGTTCAGGACGATATTTTCCGCGTAATGTTTGCTTACTGCATTGAGCAACAATGGCGTGCCCTGGTTCAGACGAGCAGTATTCATACCGTGGCCTCCTTCAAATGATAAGCCGGGTTCCAGCGCAACCAGAGGCGCTCTAACAGCTGCGCGCTGACGTCAGCCAGTTTGCCGAGCAGGGCGTAAAGAATAATAGCGACTACCACCACGTCCGTTTGCAAAAACTCCCGCGCATTCATCGCCAGATAACCAATGCCTGAATTGGCAGAAATGGTTTCGGCAACAATCAGCGTCAGCCACATCAGGCCCAACGCAAAACGCACGCCGACCATAATTGAGGGCAGGGCACCAGGCAGGATCACATGGATAAACAGCGGTATGCCGGATAATCCATAGCTACGCGCCATCTCCACCAACCCGCGATCGATATTACGGATGCCATGCCAGGTGTTGATATAAATGGGGAATAGCGTACCGAGCGCCACCAGAAAGATTTTTGCGGATTCATCAATGCCAAACCACAAAATCACCAGCGGGATCAGCGCCAGATGCGGCACGTTGCGCAACATCTGAATTGAGGTATCCAGCAGCCGTTCTCCCCAGCGAGATAGCCCGCTAATCAGTCCCAAAATCAACCCCAGCGATCCGCCAATTGAAAAGCCAATCAGCGCCCGCCAGGAGCTGATCGCCAGATGCTGCCACAGTTCGCCGCTGGCGGAGAGCGTCCAGAACGCCGTCACCACTCCTTCCGGTGAAGGCAAAATACGCGTCGACAGCCAGCCAACCGAGGAGGCCAGTTGCCACACCGCCACGATGCCCACCGGTAAAAACCAGGGGGCAACGCGCAATAACCACTTCTTCACTGGCGTTGCCATTATTTCTTCCTTAGCTTTGCGCGACTTTACGGGGGATAAAATCATTCGCCACCGCTTCGCCTTGCGGATTCAGCGGCTGCGGCTGGGGAATTTCCGGGATGGCGACATCCAGAAGCGGGAACAGCAACTCGCCAACCCGATACGCTTCTTCCAGATGCGGATAGCCCGAAAGCACAAAACTGTCGATGCCAAGCGCGGCATATTCGTTGATTCGCGCAGCGACCGTAGGACCATCGCCCACCAGCGCCGTCCCGGCACCGCCGCGCACTAAGCCAACGCCCGCCCATAAATTGGGGCTGATCTCCAGATTGTCGCGCTTGCCGTTATGTAACGCCGCCATTCGCTGTTGCCCTACGGAATCCGTCCGGGCGAATGCGGCCTGTGCTTTGGCGATAGTTTCATCATCAAGATGCGAGATTAACCGCTCGGCGGCCTGCCACGCTTCGTCGTTAGTTTCACGAACAATCACATGCAGACGAATACCGAAACGAATTTTGCGTCCATGCGCGGCAGCTTTCGCCCGCACTTGTTCGATTTTCTCTTTAACCAGTTCCGGCGGTTCGCCCCAGGTGAGGTAGAGATCAACCTGTTCTGCCGCCAGCTCCTGGGCGACATCTGACGATCCGCCAAAGTAAAGTGGCGGATACGGCTGTTGAATCGCCGGGAAGAGCAGTTTTGCTCCGCGCACATGAATATGTTTACCGTTGAAATCGACGGTTTCTCTCTGCAATAAACGCCGCCAGACCTGGGTAAATTCCGCCGAGGCTTCGTAGCGCTCGCTATGATCAAGGAACACTCCGTCGCCTGCCAGCTCTTGTGGATCGCTGCCTGTGACCAGGTTAAACAACGCACGTCCATTTGAGAGACGGTCAAGCGTGGCGGCCTGGCGGGCGGCAACGGTAGGTGAGGTTACGCTGGGACGCAGGGCGACAAGAAACTTCAGCCGCTGCGTCACCGGGATCATCGATGCGGCAACCAGCCACGCATCTTCGCAGGAGCGCCCCGTTGGAATTAGCACACCGGTATAGCCAAGACGATCCGCCGCTTGCGCAATTTGTTGCAGATAACCGTGATCAACCGGGCGTGAACCTTCTTCCGTTCCCAGATAATGCCCGTCACCGTGGGTCGGTAAAAACCAGAACATATTCAGACTCATAATTGTTTTCCTTCCAGTTGAGTGGGCTGCCAGATGCGCTGGCGAATATCGACTTTTTTCGGCACCAGACGATTTTCATAAAACAGATCTGCCGTTTGCTGCTGTAAGGCGGCAACCTCGGCGTTAACCGGTTTGATGGTGGTAGGAGGGCGATGATCTAAGTAAGAGGCAATCACCGGTGCCGGTAAGCCCATCGTTTTTGCCAGTAAAGCGATGCTTTGCTCGCGCTGGCTGCGGGTTAACGCATCGGCCTCACTAAAGGTTGCCAGTACGCCCTGAATAAAAGCGCCGTTTTTTTCTGCATAGGGACGAGCTGCCAGATAAAACGATCCAGTTTGATTGAGATCGGTGCCGTCTTTCAGCACCCGCACGCCGCCCTGTAATAATGCAGCAGAGTAGTAGGGATCCCAGATAGCCCAGGCGTCAACGTTACCTTGCTGGAACGCGGCGCGGGCATCAGCGGGCGTCAGGTAAGTGGGTTGGATATCGGTAAACTTAAGTCCGGCCTGACGCAGTGCACGCAGTAAAAGGTTGTGTGAACTGGAACCTTTCTGAAAGGCAACTTTGTGACCTTTAAGATCGGCTACGGTTTTGATCGGGCTGTTTTCTGCCACCAGAATCACTTCGGCTTTGGGCTTCGGTGGCTCGACGCCCACGTACACCAAATCAGCCCCGGCAGCCTGGGCAAAGATTGGCGGAATATCCCCGGTACTGCCGAGATCAATACTGCCAACGTTTAACGCTTCCAACATTTGCGGACCCGCGGGGAACTCCACCCAGGAGATTTTTGATTCCGGATAGCGTTTTTCCAGTAACTGGTGGCTTTTTGCCAGCACCATACCAATACTGCCTTTCTGATAGCCTATACGTAACGCTTCAGGCGAGGATTCTGCAGCAACCGCAAAAGTAGAGACGCTAAGCAATCCCGCCAGCGCCAGTTTAATGATGTTACGCATGGGCATTACCTCGCAGAGACAGAAGGTCAGGAACCTGAACATCGCGGCGGTGCAATGCCTGCCAGAAAGTTTCTAGCGCGGTATCAAGACGGGTTTGCAGATTTGGCGTGAACTGGGGTCTGTGATGGTAATCAATTACTTGTGAGTCATCGGCAAACACGCCGTGCAGGATCTCCTGAGCTTTCAGTGCGCTTAAAACTGGTTTAAGGGCATAATCGACCGCCAGCAGATGGGCCACGGTACCGCCCGTCGCCAGCGGTAGCACCACTTTGCCTTGCAAAGCGCGTTCTGGCAGCAGGTCGAGCAGGGTTTTCAACGCACCGGAATAGGCGGCTTTATACACAGGCGTGGCGACAATCAGCCCATCGGCCTGTTGCAGCTGTTCGGTGAAGGTCTTGAGTGCCGGACTATCGAAACGAGCATAAAGTAGATCTTCCGGGGCGAAGTTTTGCAGATTCCAGTGATAAACCTCTACATCCAGGCCATTTAGTTTTTCCCGCGCATATTCCAGCAAGGAGCTGGAGCGAGAAGGAAAGCGAGGACTACCCGCCAGGGTGATGACACGCATACTCTCTCCTTATAACCAATTGTTCTTTTTTTGTTAACATTGATAACAATTCGGTCAGTCTGTCGGAGAGACAAGAAAATTCCAAATATAAATTTTGTGTATCTTTTTCTGAAAATAAACTAAAGAAAGGGCTTTATATATCACGCATATTTATTTATTGGATAGTCATTAGATGTTGAATCAATGAATTACTCGTTCAGTTAATATTTAAATATTCATGAAATCTATAAATTAAAGATTTGTCACTTATTGGATTTAGTATGCTTGATTTAAATGGCGGACAATTATTGTTATTATTAAGTCTAATGTCATTTAAAGGCATTATCATATTTACGAAGAGATCAGGATGATAACGATGAAAAAAAGTGTATTGACGGCGTTTATAACTGTGGTATGTGCAACGTCCAGCGTTATGGCTGCTGATGATAATGCTATCACGGATGGCTCAGTAACATTTAATGGTAAAGTTATTGCTCCAGCTTGTACCCTGGTAGCTGCGACGAAAGATTCCGTGGTGACTTTGCCAGATGTTAGTGCCACGAAGTTGCAAACCAATGGTCAGGTTTCTGGCGTGCAAATTGATGTGCCAATTGAATTAAAAGATTGTGATACTACCGTAACAAAAAATGCAACGTTCACCTTTAATGGCACTGCGGATACTACTCAGATTACAGCGTTTGCTAACCAGGCCTCATCTGATGCTGCTACAAACGTGGCCCTGCAAATGTATATGAATGATGGTACAACGGCCATCACGCCAGACACAGAAACCGGGAACATTTTGTTGCAGGATGGAGATCAGACGTTGACTTTTAAAGTTGATTATATCGCTACGGGGAAAGCGACTTCAGGTAATGTGAATGCGGTAACAAATTTCCATATTAACTATTATTAATAGAACTCATTAATTGTTTTATTAATTAGTACCCCTCCAGTGTTCTGGAGGGGATATTCATATTTTTTAAGAGTGACTATTTATGAAAACTTGCATAACAAAGGGAATTGTGACCGTAAGTTTAACGGCAATATTACTCAGCTGCTCATCCGCATGGGCGGCAGGTAAAGGCGGGATTGGACTTGCAGCAACACGTCTTGTTTATTCAGAAGGTGAAGAGCAAATTTCACTGGGTGTACGTAACACCAGTCCGGATGTTCCTTATCTTATTCAGTCATGGGTGATGACCCCAGATAATAAAAAATCAGCAGACTTTATTATTACACCACCGCTATTTGTGCTGAATCCGGCAAATGAGAATCTGTTACGCATTATGTACATTGGAGCGCCGTTGGCGAAAGACAGAGAAACCCTTTTCTTCACTAGCGTACGGGCAGTCCCTTCAACAACGAAGCGGAAAGAGGGAAATACCCTGAAGATTGCCACACAAAGCGTCATCAAACTTTTCTGGCGACCAAAAGGTTTAGCGTATCCCTTAGGCGAGGCTCCGGCGAAACTGCGTTGCACTTCGTCAGCTGACATGGTTACGGTCAGTAACCCAACACCTTATTTCATTACCCTGACAGACCTGAAAATAGGTGGAAAAGTAGTTAAAAATCAAATGATTTCCCCCTTTGATAAATACCAATTTTCTCTGCCAAAGGGGGCCAAAAATAGCAGCGTAACGTATCGAACCATCAATGACTACGGGGCGGAAACGCCGCAACTCAACTGTAAATCGTAAGCCGTCTTCAGTTAAGAGAGCGAGATGTATAGAACTCATCGACAACACAGCCTGTTAAGCTCTGGTGGAGTGCCATCGTTTATTGGTGGGCTGGTGGTGTTTGTGTCGGCAGCGTTCAATGCACAAGCTGAAACCTGGTTCGATCCTGCTTTTTTCAAAGATGATCCCTCAATGGTGGCCGATTTGTCTCGTTTCGAAAAAGGACAAAAAATAACGCCAGGGGTTTATCGTGTCGATATTGTTCTGAATCAGACAATTGTAGATACGCGCAACGTCAATTTTGTTGAGATAACGCCAGAGAAGGGGATTGCCGCCTGTTTGACGACTGAAAGCCTGGATGCAATGGGTGTTAATACTGATGCGTTTCCGGCTTTTAAACAACTGGACAAACAAGCGTGTGTGCCATTGGCGGAGATTATTCCGGATGCCAGCGTAACGTTTAATGTGAATAAACTCCGTCTGGAAATTTCAGTACCGCAAATCGCCATCAAAAGTAATGCCCGTGGTTATGTCCCCCCTGAACGTTGGGATGAAGGGATCAACGCGCTATTACTGGGATATTCGTTTAGCGGGGCTAACAGTATTCATAGCAGCGCAGACAGTGATTCTGGCGACAGCTATTTTCTGAATTTAAACAGTGGCGTTAATTTAGGCCCATGGAGATTGCGCAACAATTCAACATGGAGTCGTAGTAGTGGCCAAACCGCAGAATGGAAGAATCTCAGCAGCTATTTGCAACGGGCGGTTATTCCTCTGAAAGGCGAACTGACCGTAGGTGATGATTATACTGCAGGCGATTTTTTCGATAGTGTCAGCTTTCGTGGTGTGCAGCTGGCGTCAGATGACAACATGCTGCCAGACAGCCTGAAAGGGTTTGCGCCTGTGGTGCGTGGTATCGCCAAAAGCAATGCCCAGATAACGATTAAGCAAAATGGTTACACCATTTACCAAACTTATGTATCGCCTGGTGCTTTTGAAATTAGTGATCTCTATTCCACGTCGTCGAGCGGTGATTTGTTAGTTGAAATCAAAGAAGCGGACGGCAGCGTCAATAGCTACAGCGTACCGTTCTCCAGTGTGCCATTACTCCAGCGTCAGGGGCGAATCAAATACGCGGTGACACTGGCGAAATACAGAACCAATAGTAATGAACAGCAGGAGAGCAAATTTGCCCAGGCCACGTTGCAGTGGGGCGGACCGTGGGGAACGACCTGGTATGGTGGTGGACAATATGCTGAATATTACCGTGCCGCCATGTTTGGTCTGGGATTTAACCTCGGCGATTTCGGAGCAATTTCGTTCGATGCGACCCAGGCGAAGAGTACGCTAGCAGATCAAAGCGAACATAAAGGTCAGTCATATCGTTTTCTGTATGCCAAAACGCTCAACCACTTGGGCACTAACTTTCAATTGATGGGCTATCGCTATTCGACGTCGGGTTTCTACACCCTTTCCGACACCATGTATAAACATATGGATGGCTACGAATTTAATGACGGTGATGATGAAGATACGCCGATGTGGTCGCGTTATTACAATTTGTTTTACACCAAACGTGGCAAACTGCAGGTCAATATCTCCCAGCAATTAGGCGAGTACGGTTCGTTTTATTTAAGTGGTAGCCAGCAAACTTACTGGCATACGGATCAACAGGATCGGCTATTACAGTTTGGCTACAACACGCAAATTAAAGATCTTTCGCTGGGGATTTCCTGGAACTACAGTAAGTCCCGTGGTCAACCTGATGCTGATCAGGTGTTTGCTCTAAATTTTTCCCTGCCGCTCAATCTGTTGCTCCCCAGAAGTAATGATAGCTATACCAGGAAAAAAAATTACGCCTGGATGACCTCTAACACCAGTATCGATAACGAAGGGCACACTACACAAAACCTGGGTTTAACGGAGACATTACTCGATGACGGTAACCTGAGCTACAGCGTGCAACAGGGATATAACAGCGAGGGGAAAACGGCTAATGGTAGCGCCAGCATGGATTACAAAGGGGCGTTTGCGGATGCCCGAGTGGGCTACAACTACAGCGATAACGGCAGTCAACAACAACTGAACTACGCTCTTTCAGGCAGTTTAGTTGCCCATTCACAGGGCATTACCCTGGGGCAATCGCTGGGGGAAACTAACGTTCTGATTGCAGCACCAGGCGCAGAGAATACTCGTGTGGCGAACAGCACCGGGCTGAAAACTGACTGGCGCGGATATACCGTTGTTCCTTATGCCACTTCTTATCGGGAAAATCGAATCGCACTTGATGCGGCGTCGTTAAAACGTAACGTGGATCTTGAAAATGCAGTAGTCAACGTGGTTCCCACCAAAGGGGCGTTGGTTCTGGCGGAGTTCAATGCCCATGCGGGTGCAAGGGTATTAATGAAAACATCAAAGCAGGGTATACCGCTGCGTTTTGGCGCGATAGCGACGCTGGACGGCGTACAGGCTAATAGCGGCATAATTGATGATGATGGCTCGCTCTATATGGCGGGTTTACCGGCGAAGGGAACAATAAGCGTGCGCTGGGGCGAAGCTCCCGATCAAATTTGTCATATCAATTACGAGCTTACCGAACAACAAATTAACTCTGCGATTACGCGAATGGATGCCATATGCAGATAATCTTTGGAGAAAAATGCGTGTCATTACTACGACTATTTTTTGCCGCCGTCTTAATGCTATGGTGCGCTCAAACCGCTGCTTATAGCGGGCAGTGTCATACTACTCAGGGGAATCCGTATATTGGCGTCAATTTTGGCGTTAAAACCCTGGAGGAAGAAGCAAATACGGCAGGGGTAGTTAAAGACAAATTTTATCAGTGGAACGAATCGAATGATTATTATGTTTCCTGTGATTGCGATAAAGACAATGTCAGAAGTGGCCGATGGGCATTCGCCGCGGATTCACCGTTAGTCTATTTAGGCGACAACTGGTACAAAATTAATGACTATCTTGCCGCCAAAGTTTTATTGCAGGTTAAAGGCAGTTCTCCTACTGCGGTTCCTTTCGAAAACGTGGGCACAGGGGGGGATACCCGATGGCATATTTGCGACCCTGGCGGTCAACGTTTAGGTGGGCAGGGGGCAAGCGGTAATAGCGGTAGCTTTTCCCTGAAAATATTGCAGCCGTTCGTTGGCTCGGTCGTCATTCCTCCTATGGCGCTGGCGCGATTATATGAATGCTACAACATACCCGCAGGTGATTCCTGCACGACTACAGGTACACCGGTTTTAGTGTATTACCTGTCTGGTACGATCAATTCACTTGGCTCATGTTCCGTCAATGCCGGAGAGACAATTGAAGTTGATTTAGGTGATGTCTTCGCTGCCAATTTCCGTGTTGTAGGGCATAAACCTCTTGGGGCCAGAACGGCAGAACTTGCAATTCCAGTCAGGTGTAACACGGGAAACGCGGGATTAGTTAATGTCAACCTGAGTCTGACGGCAACCACAGACCCCAGCTATCCCCAGGCGATTAAGACGTCACGTCCTGGCGTGGGCGTGGTGGTGACCGATAGCCAGAACAACATTATTTCCCCTGCTGGTGGAACATTACCGCTCTCTATTCCTGATGATGCAGACAGTATCGCGCGAATGAATGTCTATCCAGTCAGCACGACAGGTGTACCACCAGAAACCGGGCGATTTGAAGCCACGGCAACGGTGAGAATAAATTTTGATTAACGCGTGAACGTATGAAGAAAAAAACGATATTTCAGTGCGTTATCTTGTTCTTTAGCATTCTTAACATCCATGTCGGGATGGCTGGGCCTGAACAAGTTAGTATGCATATTTATGGGAATGTGGTCGATCAGGGCTGTGATGTCGCCACCAAAAGTGCATTACAAAATATTCATATTGGTGATTTTAATATCAGTGATTTTCAGGCCGCGAATACCGTAAGCACTGCTGCTGATTTGAATATCGATATCACCGGTTGTGCCGCTGGTATTACTGGCGCGGACGTCCTTTTTAGCGGCGAGGCTGACACCCTTGCGCCGACACTGCTCAAACTAACTGACACAGGCGGAAGCGGTGGTATGGCAACGGGGATTGCCGTGCAAATTCTTGATGCGCAAAGTCAGCAAGAAATCCCGCTCAATCAGATCCAGCCTCTTACGCCCTTAAAAGCCGGGGATAACACACTCAAATATCAACTTCGTTATAAGTCCACAAAGGCGGGAGCAACGGGCGGTAATGCGACGGCGGTTCTCTATTTTGATCTGGTTTACCAGTGAAGGAGTGATGTTGAAACGGATAATCTGGATTCTGTTCTTATTGGGATTAACGTGGGGCTGTGAGCTATTTGCCCATGATGGCACGGTCAACATTAGCGGATCGTTTCGCCGTAATACATGCGTGCTGGCACAGGATAGCAAGCAAATCAATGTGCAGTTAGGCGATGTCTCGCTGACACGTTTTTCTCATGGGAATTATGGCCCGGAGAAATCTTTCATCATTAATTTGCAGGATTGCGGAACAGATGTCAGCACGGTTGACGTCACCTTTTCAGGAACCCCCGACGGAGTGCAGAGCGAAATGTTGTCCATTGAAAGTGGTACGGATGCAGCCAGCGGGCTGGCAATTGCGATTCTGGATGATGCGAAGATATTGATTCCGCTTAACCAGGCGAGTAAAGACTACAGCCTACATAGCGGTAAGGTGCCATTAACTTTTTATGCGCAATTGCGACCTGTCAATAGCGATGTGCAGTCGGGTAAAGTGAATGCCAGCGCGACATTTGTACTTCATTATGACTAATACGTGGAACAGATTGGCGCTCTTGATTTTCGCCGTTTTATCGCTGCTGGTGGCGGGTGAATTGCAGGCAGGAGTGGTGGTCGGCGGAACGCGATTTATCTTTCCGGCAGACAGAGAATCGATATCTATTTTACTGACTAATACCAGTCAGGAATCCTGGCTTATTAACAGTAAAATCAACCGCCCAACGCGTTGGGCCGGGGGGGAAGCGTCGACAGTGCCAGCACCATTACTGGCCGCTCCGCCACTTATTCTCCTGAAGCCCGGTACGACAGGCACGTTGCGCTTGCTGAGAACGGAAAGCGACATCTTGCCTGTGGATCGCGAAACGCTATTTGAGTTAAGCATTGCCAGCGTGCCATCCGGCAAAGTTGAAAATCAGAGCGTAAAAGTGGCGATGCGCTCGGTATTTAAACTGTTCTGGCGACCCGAAGGTTTGCCGGGCGACCCGCTGGAAGCTTATCAACAATTACGCTGGACACGGAATTCGCAGGGTGTACAACTCACTAACCCAACGCCTTATTACATTAACCTGATTCAGGTGAGTGTAAATGGTAAAGCGTTAAGTAATGTGGGAGTTGTGCCGCCTAAAAGCCAGCGTCAGACAAGCTGGTGTCAGGCAATCGCACCGTGTCATGTCGCCTGGCGGGCGATAAATGATTACGGCGGGTTGAGTGCAAAGAAGGAGCAAAATCTGCCCTGAAACAGGTTCGGAAAACGTTTGCGTTTTTTTTGCCGCAGGTCAATTCCCTTTTGGTCCGAACTCGCACATAATACGCCCCCGGTTTGCACACCGGGAATCCAGGAGAGTTCATGTACTACCCCTTCGTTCGTAAAGCCCTTTTCCAGCTCGATCCAGAGCGCGCTCATGAGTTTACTTTTCAGCAATTACGCCGTATTACAGGAACGCCGTTTGAAGCACTGGTGCGGCAGAAAGTGCCTGCGAAACCTGTTAACTGCATGGGCCTGACGTTTAAAAATCCGCTTGGTCTGGCAGCCGGTCTTGATAAAGACGGGGAGTGCATTGACGCGTTAGGCGCGATGGGATTTGGATCGATCGAGATCGGTACCGTCACGCCACGTCCACAGCCAGGTAATGACAAGCCGCGTCTCTTTCGTCTGGTAGATGCCGAAGGTTTGATCAACCGTATGGGCTTTAATAATCTTGGCGTTGATAACCTCGTAGAGAACGTAAAAAAGGCCCATTATGACGGCGTCCTGGGTATTAACATCGGCAAAAATAAAGATACGCCAGTGGAGCAGGGCAAAGATGACTATCTGATTTGTATGGAAAAAATCTATGCCTATGCGGGATATATCGCCATCAATATTTCATCGCCGAATACCCCAGGATTACGCACGCTGCAATATGGTGAAGCGCTGGATGATCTCTTAACCGCGATTAAAAATAAGCAAAATGATTTGCAAGCGATGCACCATAAATATGTGCCGATCGCAGTGAAGATCGCGCCGGATCTTTCTGAAGAAGAATTGATCCAGGTTGCCGATAGTTTAGTTCGCCATAATATTGATGGCGTTATTGCAACCAATACCACACTCGATCGTTCTCTTGTTCAGGGAATGAAAAATTGCGATCAAACCGGTGGCTTAAGTGGTCGTCCGCTTCAGTTAAAAAGCACCGAAATTATTCGCCGCTTGTCACTGGAATTAAACGGTCGCTTACCGATCATCGGTGTTGGCGGCATCGACTCGGTTATCGCTGCGCGTGAAAAGATTGCTGCGGGTGCCTCACTGGTGCAAATTTATTCTGGTTTTATTTTTAAAGGTCCGCCGCTGATTAAAGAAATCGTTACCCATATCTAATTATTTCTTCGAATTCCTCTTTATAAGATAATCAGGGCTTTATTTTCAGCCCTGGTTGTTTTATATTCATCGCTGTTGCTTATTTAGACATTTTGTACTTTTATTGTTGAGGTTATTAAGCGAAGCGACAATGGATTGTGTTGCTGCGGTTTTATAGGGTAGGGGAGAGGCAGATGCGAATTAAACCAGACGATAACTGGCGTTGGTATTACGATGAAGAGCACGATCGAATGATGCTCGATTTAGCCAATGGTATGCTATTTCGCTCACGTTTTGCGCGCAAGATGTTGACTCCAGATGCCTTTTCTCCCGCAGGCTTTTGCGTTGACGACGCCGCGCTCTATTTCTCTTTTGAAGAAAAGTGCCGCGATTTTAATTTATCTAAAGAACAAAAAGCCGAACTGGTGCTGAATGCACTGGTAGCAATTCGCTATCTCAAACCGCAAATGCCGAAAAGCTGGCATTTTGTTTCCCATGGTGAAATGTGGGTGCCCATGCCGGGCGATGCGGCCTGCGTTTGGTTGAGCGATACTCACGAGCAGGTCAATTTGCTGGTCGTTGAATCTGGCGAAAATGCCGCACTATGCCTGCTGGCACAACCCTGCGTTGTTATTGCGGGTCGCGCGATGCAGTTGGGCGACGCCATTAAAATCATGAACGACAGGCTGAAACCGCAGGTTAATGTTGACAGCTTCAGCCTCGAACAGGCAGTCTAACGCGCCAACTTAAGTGCAGTCTTCGGTACACAGCTACAGCAAAGAATGGTGCCATCATCGCCCATTGCTGATTTTTTCAGCGGCGTGACTTCGCCTTCTAAAAGCTGAACACGGCAACTTCCACAAATGCCCGCGCGGCAAGAATAAGGGATACGAATTCCCTGATTTTCTAATTGCTCCAGCAACACCTGTTGGTTATTTCCACGAAATGCCTGTCCCTGCCAGTCAATATCTACATTTGCGTCCGGTTGTTGCGTGATGTTGGCGGTATCATCAGCGGCAGCTGCGCCGTAAATTTTTGCCGGAGCCGTTGCCAGAATTTCCACCTCATCGCCAACGCGAATCACGCCGCTATTACGGGCAATTAAATTCTGACCAAAATCGACATCGCCGTTATCCTGGGCAGTGCGGAAAGATTGCAATGTTTTTAATGGTTCGCCTGCCGGATGTTTTTGCCCTTTTTCTGGGCTGACGGTGGTGAAAATACAGCGGCTACAAGGTTTAACCACATCAAACACCACATCACCAATGCGAATCACTTTCCAGCGATCTTCTTCCCAGGCTGACGCGCCGGAAACCACCAGATTGGGGCGGAATTGCTCCATTTTTACACTGGCCGGACAACGTTGTTGGAGATCACGTAACGAGGCTTCGTTAGCAAGAAGGTAAGGATAGCCATCAGCAAATGACAGAGGTACAGTGTTGTGGCGTTTCACGCGCCGGGTCATTTGTGGCCCCACCCAGCGTAATTGCACTTCGCGGGAGAAAAATCCACTTAGCCATTTGTTGATCGCGTCTGGCGCAATTCGCGCGGTAAAATGTGTGCCCCAAACTTCGGTTGGTGCGTCTTGTGTGGCGAAATCAGCAAAACGAACATATGCGCTACTGCCATCTGGTGCGGTGAGATGCAAGCCATCATGCACAGGTGAAGGAGTAAACCGTACCATCTGGGGAAACTGGCGAGCGGTAATAAACGTACCGTCAGGTTCCGTGATCATAAAGATGCGATCGAAGGCCAGACCACTGACATCTGCCAGAGCATGTGTAAGACCAATGCCGCGCATCGATTTAACAGGATGAATAAAAAGCCGGATTAATGTCGCCACGGTGCGGTCCTCAAATGAAAATAAGCCCTCAACTTTATGACATGACGCGCTTATTAGCTATAATGCGCAACAATTTTCTTAGCGCCTGTCCCATTAGGCTATTTTATTTGTCAGTTTGGCCCTGGGTTATGCTCGAAATCCTCACGTACTTGTGTACGCTCCGGTTTCTCCGCGCTGTCCATGTCCAGACTGACTGCAACAATTACGCCTACTGCGGTAGGCTCTTAGAGTAAAAGTGACGATATGAATTCTCTGTTTGCCAGTACGGCCCGTGGGCTGGAAGAGCTGTTAAAAACTGAACTGGAAAACCTGGGGGCCGTTGAATGCCAGGTGGTTCAGGGTGGGGTCCATTTCAAGGGCGACACACGGCTTGTTTACCAGAGCCTGATGTGGAGCCGCCTGGCCTCGCGTATTATGTTGCCGCTGGGCGAGTGTAAGGTTTACAGCGATTTAGACCTCTATCTCGGTGTTCAGGCGATCAACTGGACAGAGATGTTTAATCCTGGCGCGACCTTCGCTGTCCACTTCAGTGGTTTGAATGACACCATCCGCAACAGTCAGTACGGCGCGATGAAAGTGAAAGACGCGATCGTCGATGCTTTCACGCGGAAAAATCTGCCGCGTCCAAATGTTGATCGCGATGCGCCGGATATCCGCGTTAACGTCTGGCTGCATAAAGAAACCGCCAGTATCGCTCTTGATCTGAGTGGTGATGGTTTACATCTGCGTGGCTATCGCGATCGTGCTGGTATTGCGCCGATCAAAGAAACCCTGGCAGCCGCTATTGTGATGCGATCCGGCTGGCAGCCAGGAACACCGCTGCTCGATCCGATGTGTGGTTCCGGTACGTTGCTGATTGAAGCAGCGATGCTGGCGACCGATCGCGCACCAGGCTTGCACCGTGGGCGTTGGGGCTTTAGCGGCTGGGCGCAGCATGATGAAGCTATCTGGCAGGAAGTGAAAGCGGAAGCGCAAACTCGCGCCCGTAAAGGCCTGGCTGAGTATAGCTCTCATTTTTACGGTTCGGACAGCGACGCACGGGTGATTCAACGTGCACGCACTAACGCCCGTCTTGCGGGGATTGGTGAACTGATCACCTTTGAGGTGAAAGATGTCGCGCAACTGACCAATCCGCTGCCGAAAGGGCCGTACGGCACAGTGTTGAGCAACCCGCCATACGGGGAACGTCTGGACAGCGAACCGGCGCTGATTGCGCTGCATAGCCTGCTGGGTCGGATCATGAAAAACCAGTTTGGTGGCTGGAATCTCTCTTTGTTTAGTGCCTCGCCGGATCTGCTAAGCTGCTTGCAGCTGCGTGCAGACAAACAGTACAAGGCGAAAAACGGCCCGCTGGACTGCGTACAGAAAAATTACCACGTTGCCGAAAGCACTCCAGACAGCAAACCGGCGATGGTAGCGGAAGACTACACCAACCGCCTGCGTAAGAACCTCAAAAAATTCGAGAAGTGGGCTCGCCAGGAAGGGATTGAATGTTACCGCCTGTATGACGCCGATCTGCCAGAATATAACGTTGCCGTTGACCGTTATGCCGACTGGGTGGTGGTGCAGGAGTATGCGCCGCCAAAAACTATTGATGCTCACAAAGCGCGTCAGCGTCTGTTCGATATTATCGCTGCAACCATTTCGGTACTGGGGATTGCGCCAAACAAACTGGTGCTGAAAACCCGTGAACGCCAGAAGGGCAAAAACCAATACCAGAAACTGGGCGAGAAGGGCGAGTTTCTTGAAGTTACCGAATATAACGCTCACTTGTGGGTGAACCTGACGGATTATCTCGATACTGGTCTGTTCCTCGATCACCGCATCGCCCGTCGTATGCTCGGTCAGATGAGCAAAGGCAAAGATTTCCTCAACCTGTTCTCTTATACCGGCAGCGCCACCGTGCATGCGGGATTAGGCGGTGCACGCAGCACCACCACCGTGGATATGTCGCGTACTTATCTGGAATGGGCAGAACGCAACCTGCGTCTGAATGGCCTGACCGGGCGTGCGCATCGCCTGATTCAGGCCGATTGCCTGGCGTGGCTGCGTGAGGCAAATGAACAGTTCGATCTGATCTTTATCGATCCGCCAACCTTCTCTAACTCAAAACGAATGGAAGATGCGTTTGATGTTCAGCGCGATCATCTGGCGCTGATGAAAGATTTGAAACGTCTGCTGCGTGCAGGTGGGACGATCATGTTCTCGAACAACAAACGTGGCTTCCGTATGGATCTCGACGGCCTGGCAAAACTGGGACTGAAAGCACAAGAAATTACGCAAAAAACGCTCTCCCAGGATTTCGCCCGTAACCGCCAGATCCACAACTGCTGGCTGATTACCGCAGCCTGAAAGGAATAGTAATGTCATTAATCAGTATGCATGGCGCATGGCTGTCGTTCAGCGACGCGCCGCTTCTCGATAACGCAGAACTGCATATCGAAGATAACGAACGTGTTTGTCTGGTGGGCCGCAACGGCGCAGGCAAATCGACGTTAATGAAAATCCTCAACCGTGAACAAGGGCTGGATGACGGTCGCATTATTTACGAGCAAGATTTGATTGTAGCGCGTCTGCAACAGGATCCGCCGCGTAACGTTGAGGGTAGCGTTTATGATTTCGTTGCCGAAGGCATTGAAGAACAAGCGGAATATCTGAAACGCTATCACGATATTTCGCGCCTGGTGATGAACGACCCGAGCGAGAAAAATCTCAACGAACTGGCGAAGGTTCAGGAACAGCTGGATCACCACAACCTGTGGCAGCTGGAAAACCGCATCAACGAAGTGCTGGCGCAACTGGGGTTAGATCCTAACGTTGCGCTGTCGTCGCTTTCCGGCGGCTGGTTGCGTAAAGCGGCATTAGGACGCGCGCTGGTGAGTAATCCGCGCGTGCTGTTGCTTGATGAACCGACAAACCACCTGGATATTGAAACCATCGACTGGCTGGAAGGGTTTTTGAAAACTTTCAACGGGACGATTATTTTCATCTCCCACGACCGTTCGTTTATCCGCAATATGGCGACGCGCATTGTTGATCTCGATCGCGGCAAGCTGGTGACCTATCCAGGGAATTACGACCAGTACCTGCTGGAAAAAGAAGAAGCCCTGCGCGTGGAAGAATTACAAAATGCCGAGTTCGATCGCAAACTGGCGCAGGAAGAGGTGTGGATCCGCCAGGGGATCAAAGCACGCCGTACCCGTAATGAAGGCCGCGTACGCGCCCTGAAAGCGATGCGTCGCGAACGTGGTGAACGTCGCGAAGTGATGGGTACCGCAAAGATGCAGGTGGAAGAGGCCAGCCGCTCCGGTAAAATCGTTTTCGAAATGGAAGACGTTTGCTACCAGGTTAACGGTAAGCAACTGGTGAAAGATTTTTCTGCCCAGGTTCTACGTGGCGACAAAATTGCCCTGATTGGTCCGAATGGGTGCGGCAAAACCACGCTGCTAAAACTGATGCTCGGTCAGCTTCAAGCGGACAGCGGGCGTATTCACGTTGGCACCAAACTGGAAGTGGCTTATTTCGATCAGCACCGCGCGGAACTGGATCCCGATAAAACGGTGATGGATAACCTTGCCGAAGGTAAGCAAGAGGTGATGGTTAACGGCAAGCCACGCCACGTATTGGGCTATTTGCAGGACTTTCTGTTCCATCCGAAACGGGCGATGACGCCGGTACGTGCGCTTTCTGGCGGTGAGCGGAACCGCTTGCTGCTGGCGCGTTTGTTCCTCAAACCAAGCAACTTATTGATTCTTGACGAACCGACCAACGATCTTGATGTCGAAACGCTGGAACTGCTGGAAGAACTGATCGACAGCTATCAGGGCACGGTATTGCTGGTTAGCCACGATCGTCAGTTTGTCGATAACACCGTTACAGAATGTTGGATCTTCGAAGGCGGCGGTAAAATTGGTCGTTATGTCGGCGGTTATCATGATGCCCGTGGTCAGCAAGAGCAGTATGTGGCGCTCAAACAGCCTGCGGTGAAAAAAACCGAAGAAGCCGCCGCGGCAAAAGCAGAAACTGTAAAACGCAGCAGTAGCAAACTAAGCTATAAATTGCAGCGCGAACTGGAGCAGCTACCGCAATTGCTCGAAGATCTGGAGGCGAAGCTGGAAGCCCTACAGACGCAAGTGGCGGATGCTTCCTTCTTCAGTCAGCCGCATGAGCAGACGCAAAAAGTGCTTGCTGATATGGCTGCTGCAGAGCAGGAGCTGGAGCAAGCCTTTGAACGCTGGGAGTATCTTGAAGCGTTAAAAAATGGTGGCTGATCGCAAAATAGTCGATTTAAACAGAGACAGCTGACAACGGTAAAATTGCCTGATGAACTGGGTTTATCAGGCATGAAAACCAACACTTTGTTAGTCATCTGTAAAATAGCGCATCATTAAGGAGTACCAATGTGCGAACATCATCATGCCGCGAAGCACATCCTGTGCTCGCAGTGTGACATGCTGGTGGCGTTACCGCGCCTTGAGCATGGTCAGAAAGCGGCATGTCCCCGGTGTGGCACAACGTTAACCGTGGCGTGGGATGCCCCTCGGCAGCGTCCCACCGCCTATGCGTTGGCTGCACTGTTCATGCTGTTGCTGTCCAACTTGTTTCCTTTTGTGAATATGAACGTTGCAGGAGTTACCAGTGAAATTACATTACTGGAAATTCCCGGCGTGCTTTTTTCTGAGGACTACGCCAGCCTCGGCACCTTTTTCCTGTTGTTTGTGCAACTGGTTCCCGCGTTTTGTCTGATAACCATTCTGTTACTGGTGAATCGCGCGGAATTACCGGTCCGTTTAAAAGAGCAACTGGCACGGGTGCTTTTTCAACTCAAAACCTGGGGAATGGCGGAGATTTTCCTCGCGGGTGTGCTGGTCAGTTTCGTTAAACTGATGGCTTACGGCAGCATTGGGGTAGGCAGCAGCTTTCTCCCCTGGTGTTTATTTTGTGTCCTGCAACTGCGCGCTTTTCAGTGCGTTGATCGTCGCTGGTTATGGGACGACATCGCCCCGATGCCAGAACTGCGCCAGCCGCTAAAACCAGGCGTCACGGGGATACGTCAGGGGCTGCGTTCGTGCTCCTGTTGTACGGCAATCCTTCCTGCTGATGAACCCGTGTGCCCGCGTTGTAGTACCAAAGGGTACGTTCGGCGTAGAAACAGCCTGCAGTGGACACTCGCGCTGCTTGTAACGTCCATCATGCTGTATCTTCCGGCTAATATTTTGCCCATCATGGTGACGGATTTATTAGGCTCGAAGATGCCGTCGACGATTCTCGCTGGGGTCATTCTGTTATGGAGCGAAGGCTCTTATCCCGTCGCTGCGGTGATCTTTCTGGCCAGTATTATGGTGCCAACGTTAAAGATGATCGCCATCGCGTGGCTGTGTTGGGATGCCAAAGGGCATGGCAAGCGCGACAGTGAAAGAATGCATTTGATTTATGAAGTTGTTGAGTTTGTAGGCCGCTGGTCGATGATTGACGTTTTCGTTATCGCGGTGCTCTCGGCGCTGGTGCGTATGGGAGGTTTAATGAGTATTTATCCGGCAATGGGTGCATTAATGTTTGCTTTAGTCGTCATAATGACAATGTTTTCTGCTATGACGTTTGACCCGCGTTTGTCGTGGGATCGTCAACCTGAATCAGAGCATGAGGAGTCCTGACAGTATGGAATCTAATAATGGGGAAGCCAAAATCCAGAAAGTGAAGAACTGGTCTCCCGTGTGGATATTTCCTATCGTCACGGCGCTCATTGGGGCCTGGGTTCTTTTTTATCATTACAGCCATCAGGGACCGGAAGTGACCCTGATCACCGCGAATGCGGAAGGAATTGAAGGTGGCAAAACCACCATTAAAAGCCGTAGCGTTGATGTCGGCGTGGTTGAAAGCGCCACACTGGCTGATGATTTGACGCACGTTGAAATCAAAGCGCGGCTGAATTCCGGTATGGAAAAATTGCTGCATAAAGACACCGTCTTTTGGGTGGTGAAACCGCAGATTGGTCGCGAAGGGATTAGCGGCCTGGGAACGCTGCTGTCTGGAGTTTATATCGAACTGCAGCCAGGCGCGAAAGGCAGCAAAATGGATAAATACGATTTGCTGGACTCGCCACCGTTGGCCCCGCCTGATGCGAAAGGTATCCGTGTGATTCTCGATAGCAAAAAAGCCGGGCAGCTCTCGCCAGGAGATCCGGTGCTGTTCCGTGGCTATCGGGTAGGTTCGGTTGAAACCAGCACCTTCGATACACAAAAACGCAATATCAGCTATCAACTGTTCATCAATGCACCTTATGACCGACTGGTGACCAACAATGTTCGCTTCTGGAAAGATAGTGGCATTGCGGTTGATCTGACGTCAGCAGGGATGCGTGTGGAGATGGGCTCATTGACAACGCTGCTGAGTGGCGGTGTCAGCTTTGATGTGCCGGAAGGTCTGGATTTAGGGCAGCCAGTGGCACCGAAAACAGCTTTCGTTTTGTATGATGATCAGAAGAGCATTCAGGATTCGTTGTACACCGATCACATTGATTATCTGATGTTCTTTAAAGATTCGGTACGCGGTCTGCAACCGGGAGCTCCGGTAGAGTTCCGGGGTATTCGCCTGGGTACCGTAAGCAAAGTGCCATTCTTTGCGCCGAATATGCGTCAGACATTTAACGATGATTACCGTATTCCGGTACTGATTCGTATCGAGCCAGAGCGGCTGAAAATGCAGCTTGGCGAAAATGCGGATGTTGTTGAGCACCTTGGCGAATTGTTGAAACGTGGTTTACGCGGATCGCTGAAAACCGGAAACCTGGTCACTGGTGCACTGTATGTTGATCTCGATTTCTATCCAAATACGCCTGCAATAACCGGTATTCGTGAATTTAATGGTTATCAGATTATCCCGACCGTTAGCGGCGGCCTGGCGCAAATCCAGCAACGACTGATGGAAGCGTTGGATAAGATCAACAAACTGCCATTGAATCCGATGATTGAACAGGCAACCAGTACGCTTTCTGAAAGTCAGCGCACAATGAAAAACCTGCAAACGACGCTGGATAGCATGAACAAGATCCTCGCTAGCCAGTCGATGCAGCAGTTGCCGACGGATATGCAGTCAACGTTGCGTGAATTGAATCGCAGCATGCAGGGCTTCCAGCCTGGCTCCGCAGCCTACAACAAGATGGTGGCGGATATGCAGCGCCTTGATCAGGTGTTGCGAGAACTGCAACCGGTGCTGAAAACGCTCAATGAGAAGAGTAACGCGCTGGTATTTGAAGCGAAGGACAAAAAAGATCCAGAGCCGAAGAGGGCGAAACAATGAAAAAGTGGCTAGTGACGATTGCAGCACTGTGGCTGGCCGGATGCAGCTCCGGCGAAATTAATAAAAACTATTACCAGTTACCTGTGGTGCAGAGCGGTACACAAAGTACCGCCAGCCAGGGCAATCGTCTGTTATGGGTAGAGCAGGTCACTGTTCCTGACTATCTGGCGGGGAATGGTGTGGTTTATCAAACCAGTGATGTGAAGTATGTGATTGCCAACAACAACTTGTGGGCCAGCCCGTTGGATCAACAGTTGCGCAACACCCTGGTTGCCAACCTGAGTACGCAACTGCCCGGCTGGGTGGTTGCCTCCCAGCCTCTGGGAAGCGCCCAGGACACGCTCAATGTTACCGTAACGGAGTTTAACGGTCGCTATGATGGCAAGGTCATTGTCAGTGGTGAGTGGCTGTTGAACCACCAGGGACAACTGATCAAACGTCCGTTCCGTCTGGAAGGAGTGCAAACTCAGGATGGTTACGATGAGATGGTTAAAGTGCTGGCCGGTGTCTGGAGTCAGGAAGCCGCTTCTATTGCACAAGAGATAAAGCGTCTACCTTAATTATAAAGATTTGTAAATATAACCGTCTCCGGTATGTTGCCTGAGGCGGTTTTTTTGTCTCTAACGTGCGGAAAAATTTGTTCCTCTTCACATTTTTTGTACAACCGACATGCCCGTGTAGCTCACAAATATGACAGTGGCGTGAATTTTGCGCATTGACGGCAGTTATGATTCGCGGTATTGCTTAACTGTGATTGCACATTTAGTAATCACTGTTTTCTTTTCCACCAGAAACCAGTATGAGGGAAACGAGGCATGAAGAGACAAAAACGAGATCGCCTGGAACGGGCACATCAACGTGGTTATCAGGCCGGCATCGCCGGACGCTCAAAAGAAATGTGTCCCTATCAGACGCTGAATCAAAGGTCACAATGGCTGGGAGGCTGGCGAGAAGCCATGGCGGACAGGGTAGTAATGGCCTGATTCTGTCTCTTTAAAAAGAAACCTCCGCATTGCGGAGGTTTCGCCTTTTGATACTCTGTCTGATTATAATCAGAAGGCAGACGTATCCTGGAACAGACCGACTTTCAGGTCGCTGGCGGTATAGATCAGACGACCATCAACCAGCACTTCGCCATCCGCCAGGCCCATAATCAGACGACGGTTAACAATGCGTTTAAAGTGAATACGGTAGGTCACTTTTTTCGCTGTCGGCAGTACCTGACCAGTGAATTTCACTTCGCCAACGCCCAGCGCGCGGCCTTTACCTTCGCCGCCCAGCCAGCCGAGGTAGAACCCTACCAGCTGCCACATTGCGTCCAGGCCCAGGCATCCCGGCATAACCGGATCGCCAATAAAGTGGCATCCGAAGAACCACAGATCCGGATTGATATCCAGTTCTGCTTCAACATACCCTTTGTCGAAGTTACCACCCGTTTCGGTCATTTTGACCACACGGTCCATCATCAGCATGTTCGGTGCTGGCAATTGCGGGCCTTTAGCGCCAAACAGTTCACCGCGACCAGAGGCAAGAAGGTCTTCTTTTGTATAGGATTCGCGTTTATCTACCATGTTCTCTGTAAGCCTTATTTTATTGAAGCACGCAGGATAGCTAACACGTGTACGCTGAACAAGTCCGATCAGTTCGGAATAAACCAGTTCAGCCAACGTAATGGCCATGGAAAACGGTGACGTCCTTCCTGTTGCGATGCTTGCGCGATACGTTCCTGGATGGTTTGCATCAGCGTCGTTTGGCCTTCGCCATCCCACACCAGATTTAATAATAACGGCAGTGCGTCAGTCACATCGTCTACTGCCCAGATGGTGAATTTGCCTTCTTCTACCGCTTTCACCAGTTCACTGTGAAGACTTAAATGGCGAACGTTAGCTGTGGGGATAATGACACCTTGTTTCCCGGTTAACTCACGTTGCTGGCAAATAGCAAAGAAGCCTTCGATTTTCTCATTTAAACCACCGACCGGCTGGGCGCGACCGAACTGATCGACTGAACCTGTGATAGCGATACTCTGATTCACCGGCACATCGGCGAGGGCGCTTATCAGGGCGCAGAGTTCAGCCATCGAGGCACTATCTCCATCAACTTCACTGTATGACTGCTCAAATGTCAGCGATGCTGAGAAGGGGATCTGTTGCTCAAGCTGTAGTTCCGACATCAGGAACGCTTGCATGATCATCATCCCTTTCGCATGGATATTGCCGCCAAGCTCCGCTTTGCGTTCGATGTCGGTGAATTCACCATCGCCAATATGCACAACGCAGCTAATGCGAGAAGGTTCGCCAAAAGCGCGTGGATGACCCGGAAATTCAATGACCGAAAGGGCGTTAATTTGCCCGATGCGTTCGCCTTCGGTTTCAATCAGGATTTGCTCCTGAAGGATCTCATCCTGCATACGTTCAGCGAGGAAACCTTCGCGCCATTCACGCTGCTGCAGCATTAAGTTTAGCTGCTCGCCGGAGAAGGTGTCGCCATCACACAGGGAGGCGACCTCTTTACACTGGCGGAGGATCCACTGCGGGCTAAGCGGAAGTGTTTCTTGTTCACCGGTGTAGCGTGCTGCTTCGCGGATAAGTATCGGCCAGGCATCCGCTCCCGGTGCAGGTAAGTGATTATGTCTGGCGGTAAATGTCACCCAGCGACACCACTGGGTTACTGACTCCGCATCGACAATCTGCAGAGTATCTTCAAATTCGCTATAAATAGCCTGCTCTGAAAGCTCTGGCTCCATCTCCTGGAAATCAGCCAATGATTCGCGTTCGCCTACCAGAATGACTTTCAGCTTCAATGGCATCGAAGGCACAGAGACGGGGAGAGGGCGCGACTCATCAAACGCAACCCAGTCAAAACGCTCGCGGTTAACGATATTTTTCAGCCGCATCCACAGCAGAGGTTGCGCCAGCAGTGTACGCAAAGAGATAATGAGAATACCGCCATTTGCCTGATGCACCAGACCAGGCTGCAGGGTAATGTCGCCATTAAACTGGCGCAGGCAGCCAAAGAGTTGCTCCGCTTCTACCCAGTCGGCAGCGACAACTTGCGTTAAAGTCGCAAAATTATCATCTGCACTCACTGCGTGACGTAAGCGGATGGAGTGGCCGGAAACCTCATAGTGACCGCCCACCAGTTGGCCTGCATCGCTTTGTAGCGTACGCGCGGCATTGGCAATAAGATTCAGATACTCAGACTCTTCCGGGGCCTTCGCCAGCATAAAAGAGGAGGATGCTCGCGTATGCAGCAACTGCTCCAGCGCAAATTGCAGCCGCGGTTGAGTATCACTGAATAAAGGATCGTTTTCGTCAATCAAATGTGGCTGAGCAAATATTTCCTGATAGCTATCGGTATCAGGAACCAGGTCACGCCATGCAAGTTTCGTAATGGTCAAAGTTGATGTTTTTTAGTCTGTTGTCAAAGCCGCGATTATACCGTAACCGGCACTACAGCACACGTAGAAAGCACCGACAATACTCCTGGCATGGGCGTTAAAGCTCACAGGATGGAGATTCTTTTCTTCACTGGCCTAAAAAGCTGATATTCTGTAAAGAGTTACACGGTAACATTGAGATCGCTATGAAATATCAACAACTTGAAAATCTTGAAAGCGGTTGGAAATGGAAGTATCTGGTTAAGAAGCATCGCGAAGGGGAGTTAATCACCCGTTACATAGAAGCCAGTGCCGCCCAGGAAGCCGTCGATGTGTTGCTCTCGCTGGAAAATGAACCCGTGCTGGTAAATGGCTGGATTGACAAGCATATGAATCCGGAACTGGTCAATCGCATGAAGCAAACCATTCGGGCAAGACGAAAGCGCCATTTTAATGCGGAACACCAGCATACGCGCAAAAAATCGATCGATCTGGAATTTATTGTCTGGCAACGTCTGGCTGGTCTTGCGCAGCGTCGCGGTAAAACGCTTTCTGAAACGATTGTTCAGCTGATTGAAGATGCGGAAAACAAAGAGAAATACGCGAATAAAATGTCTTCTCTGAAGCAGGATCTGCAGGCATTGCTGGGTAAGGAATAACTGACGAAAGTCAGTTCAATTTACTAAAGGCAAAAAAAACCCCGCAGCAGCGGGGTTTTTCTACCAGACGAGAACTTAAGCCTGCGGCTGAGTTACAACGTCTTTGATACCTTTAACCTCGATCTCTACGCGACGATCCGGAGCCAGGCAGTCGATCAGTGCAGCACGCTGTTTCACGTTGTCACAGGTGTTGCCAGTAACCGGGTTGGATTCGCCCATACCACGTGCGGAGATCTTGTCTGCCGGGATACCTTTGGAGATCAGGTAATCAACAACAGACTGAGCACGGCGCTCGGACAGACCCTGGTTGTAAGCGTCAGAACCGATGCGGTCGGTGTAACCCAGAACAACTACGGAACCGTCTTTCGGATCCAGGTTGCTCAGCTGGCTGTACAGCTGATCCAGAGCAGCCTGACCTTCCGGTTTCAGGGTTGCTTTGTTGAAGTTGAACAGAACGTCAGACTTCAGAGTGAAGTGCTTGGTCTGTACTTCCGGTGCCGGAGCTGGAGCCGGAGCAACTACTGGAGCTGCTTCGCCCTGACCGAAACGGTAGGAAACACCCAGGCTCAGCATGCCGTTGTCCGGACGAGTGCCGATGGTGTGTGCGTCACCGATGTTGTTGGTCCACTGGTATTCCAGACGGGTAGCGATTTCAGGAGTGATCGCGTACTCAACACCGCCAGCGAAGACCGGAGAAACGCCGGTGTCGTGGTTTTTACCATAAACGTTGGATTTAGTGTCTGCACGCCATACCATGCCACCCAGACGAGTGTAGATGTCCAGGTCGTCAGTGATTGGGTAACCCAGTTTAGCGGTCAGTTGAACGCCCTGAGCTTTGTATGCACCGTTTTCAACGCTGCCTTTGTACGGCATACGACCTAACCAGTCGTAACCCATTTCAAAGCCAACATACGGGTTAACCTGGTAACCACCAAAAGCACCAGCGCCCAGTTGGTTTTCATGGGTCGGGCCATTGTTGTTGATGAAACCAGTGTCATGGTACTGGGACCAGCCCAGTTTAGCACCAGTGTACCAGGTGTTATCTTTCGGAGCGGCCTGCGCTACGGTAGCGAAACCAGCCAGTGCCACTGCAATCGCGATAGCTGTCTTTTTCATTTTTTGCGCCTCGTTATCATCCAAAATACGCCATGAATATCTCCAACGAGATAACACGGTTAAATCCTTCACCGGGGGATCTGCTCAATATTAACTCTACCGATATCTTCGGCTTATGCCGAGCACCCCTGGCGATGTAAAGTCTACAACGTAGTTGAAAACTTACAAGTGTGAACTCCGTCAGGCATATGAAAAAAAAGTCTTGTATAAGGTATGTTTAATCTTTTTTGTCAGCGACAATTTACAGAAGAGAATCGCGGAAACCGCTTCAGACAAGCCTCCGCAAGGAAAATTAGTCACGACTGAAAGTATTGGCTGGGCGACAAAAAAAGTTCCAGGATTAATCCTAAATTTACTTAATGATACAAATTAGAGTGAATTTTTAGCCCGGAAAGTTGTCTTGTGGCGTGAGAGGATGCGCTTACCGGACGCATAATAAACCCCATAGCGTTACCTTCATTTGCCGCATCAACAAGTTCAGCATGCTCTTCTTCAGTCAAATCATCTGCCAACCAACCGATCACCACACTGTAATTGCCCGTGCGTAAAGCGCGAACCATTGACTCCACAGTGTGGCAAGGGGAGAGCTGGCTAATCTGCATTACTTTCGTTAAGGGTAGCCCAGATGCCTGAACCCATTCCCGACTCAGTTTTTGTTGCGGTGTTAACCAGAGTTGCCAGCGCGATTGCTGACCGAGTTGCTGTAACAATGGCAACAGTAGAAGTTGCGTCATCATGGGCTGATCTTCGCGATAGACAACTTCACTGATAAGCCCGGCTGTAGTGTTTTCCGTAGAGACACGCGCAATTTTACTTGCTGCGGATGAGAACGACGAAGAACGATGTGCATAGCCTGAAGTGTACATAATCAATCCAGCCCCTGTGAGTTACTGTATGGATGTACAGTACATCCAGTGACAACAAAGATCAACCCTATTTTCGGAAAGAGCCTCGCAAATTTTGTCGTTGGTGACGGGAAAACATAAATTAATCTTGCCCCTTAAGAATAAGTTGCCTATTTTCGTAGTTAACGGATCCGTTAATGTGAATCATTCTTTTATGTTATGATTTTAAAAGGAATTTTATGAAAAGCCTCTCCTATAAGCGGATCTATAAATCACAAGAATACCTGGCAACGTTGGGCACAATTGAATACCGATCATTGTTTGGCAGTTACAGCCTGACCGTTGACGACACGGTGTTTGCGATGGTTTCTGATGGTGAGTTGTATCTTCGGGCTTGTGAGCAAAGTGCACAGTACTGTGTAAAACATCCGCCTGTCTGGCTGACATATAAAAAGTGTGGCCGATCCGTTACCCTCAATTACTATCGGGTTGATGAAAGTCTATGGCGAAATCAACTGAAGCTGGTGCGTCTGTCGAAATATTCTCTCGATGCAGCGCTGAAAGAGAAAAGCACGCGCAATACCCGGGAAAGACTGAAAGATTTGCCCAATATGTCTTTTCATCTGGAAGCGATTCTCGGGGAGGTGGGGATTAAGGATGTACGGGCGTTACGTATACTTGGGGCAAAAATGTGTTGGTTGCGACTGCGGCAGCAAAACAGTCTGGTGACAGAAAAGATTCTGTTTATGCTTGAAGGTGCCATTATCGGCATTCATGAAGCTGCGCTCCCGGTGGCACGCCGCCAGGAGCTTGCAGAATGGGCTGACTCTCTTACGCCGAAACAGGAGTTTCCTGCGGAACTTGAGTAATCTGGCGTTGCAGACGACCAATCTCAGGCAGTAATGCAATCAATAATCCAACTTGTTGTACGACCAGAGGTTCTTTGCTGTCTGCCCGTGGTTCAAGTTGCTGCATCCGCTGTTTCAGGCTAGCTAATGCCTCATTGACGCGTTCTTCATCAGCAGGTTGATGATGTAACGCGTCATCAACATAGCAAACTGCGTCATCAAGAAACGCCAGAATTTCAGGATTAGTTAACTGCTCCCGGTGAGCACCGAGGGCTGAGATATAGCTGGTAAACGTATGGTTAAGGCACAGCAACCGAAACGCGGCTTCGCGAATTTGCGGGGTAACGTTCGGCTCGCTGGACATATTTGATACCACCGACGCCAGCTCAGCATCACGGTTGTGTGCATCGCGGCGGGCAATACGATACGCCAGACGGTTATCACGCCCCTGATGGTATTGCTCCAGTATGGCATCGAGATACCGACAGTTGGCCTCTGTGGCGCGTTCGAGCATGCGCGGCAGATTGCGAAACTGCCAGTCAGGCCAGATGTAGCTCACTGCCGCCCACGCAATGGCACAACCAATCAGCGTATCGATTACGCGAGGTAACGCTACTTCAAAACCTTCACCCAGTAAGTTAAAACACAGTAGCACCAAAAGTGTGATGAACATCGTTGCATGAGCGTATTGCACGTTACGGAAGGCAAAAAAGAGCACGCCGGTAATAACCAGCAGCACCAGCTGCCCTTCCAGTGATGGCACAAACCACAGCACAGGAATGCCAATGGCGATACCTACCAGCGTACCAATAATCCTTAACTTCAGGCGGTGGCGCGTGGCGTTATAGTTTGGCTGGCAGACAAACAAACTTGTCAGCAAGATCCAATACCCGTGATGCATTCCGGTTATCTGAATGATGGCGTAGCCGAAGCACAACACCAGCGACATTCTTACCGCATGACGGAAGAGGGCGGATTCCGGCGTGAAGTGACGGCTAAGACGCAGCCAGATATCACTCAACCCGTGCGGGCTGTCATCAGCGAGCTCATTTTCGTCATTATTATGGGGTAGTGCCTGGGCCTGTTCTGATTCAATTGTTGCCAGTTGGGCATCAATGGCGCGTAAATTGTTCAGCAAAAATCCCAGTGTTTTGAGTAAATCGGCGGGTGCGCCGTTATCGCGCATCCGCTCCAGCGCAGCATCAATATGCGTAAAAGCGCGCTCAAAATGCGGATCATGTTGATAAGGCTGACGCAACAAAATACAGCGTGACAGTTGCTGGCACGCCTGGCCCTGCATCGACATCAGCCGCTGAAAACGGAACAGCACGTCGCTGTGGCGAAAATGTTCACGCAATGTTTGATACTGAATATGAGAAGAGCTGGCACGCTCGTGAATATCCTGTGCGACAAAGTAATAATGCAGCGTGCGACGCGTTCCCCGTTGACCACGATCGCCACGTAAGCGGGTCAGCAGCGAGAGTTTCGTCTGATTCAATGTCGCCATCAGCAGACCGTTGGCGAGAGCCAAATCGTACAGCGGTGCCTGGCTTTGATCTTCAATATCAGGATCAAACATGCGCGACTTGAGCTCAAGATAACGCGCCAGTTGTTCATAGCAACGCGCCAGGTTGTCCTGCAGCGGGCGGACCGGGAACAGCAGATGACCAATAAGTGTCAGGACGTTGTACCAGACGGCACCGGCCAGCAGATACATCGGCTGCTGATACCAGTGCTCATACAGTGATGTTCCCAACATAGTGTAAATGGCGATCAGCAATGCACCGAAGGCAATTGTTGCATAGCGTTGACCCAGACCGCCGAGCAAAATGAAGCCGCTGGTAGAGAGCGTTAAGCCAATCGCAAATAGCCAGGGCCAGGGAAACAGCAATTCTACTGAGGCCGAGGCGATAAAAAAGCAGAACAGCGTAATGATGAGGTTACGCAAACGTCCCGCCAGTCGGTCATCGAGATCGGTCAGCGCCGCTGCCACCATCCCCAGCGTTAGCGGAATCGTCAGTTTTACATCACCCAGCCACCACGGAAACGCTGTGGTTCCACAAAGCGCAATAAAAATACGCGCGTAATACAGCCAGGCGCTGTTCCAGGTATAGCGTTTGAGCAAAGGACTTAGCATAAAGGCCATATTAGTGGATTATTCAAAACGACGACGTGCATTGGCTTCACGCGCAGCTTGCGCTGTTTCTACCGATACCACGCGACGACCAACCGGCCATAGTGCAATAGCGGCAATTTTAAAGTTCGCAATGCCGACAGGAATGCCAATGATTGAAATACATTGTGCGATGCCCGTTGCAATGTGCATCAGGCATAACCACCAGCCAAAGAAAATCAGCCAGAAAATATTCAATACCGTACCGCCAGTATTCAGCAGCACATTTTTGCCAGCCGGGTTCAGTTCATCGACATGAATAGCTTCATTGCCATAAGGCACCAGAGACAGTTTAGTGATCTCCCAGCAGGATCGTGTCAGCGGTAAGGTAAAAATCAGCACAATACTGACCAGAGTCGCCAACAGCCAGCCCAGAGTGGTGGCAAATCCGCCAAGCACAAAGTTCAGAATGTTCAAAACGGTACGCATAAAACCTCGCTTTACTGTGGTTTTCAGTAATGGGCGGCAATTGTAACGTTTTTTTGGGCTGGAGCACGTTTTCTCTGACGGTTACACTGATAAGAAATAATTTCGTGTGGATCTACAGAGTCATGGAACTGAAAGCGACAACGCTTGGAAAACGTCTGGCACAGCACCCTTACGATCGGGCGGTGATCCTCAATGCCGGGATTAAAGTCTCCGGCGATCGCCACGAATACCTTATTCCTTTCAATCAATTACTGGCGATTCACTGTAAGCGCGGTCTGGTATGGGGCGAGCTGGAATTTGTACTGCCGGACGAAAAAGTGGTGCGTCTGCACGGCACCGAATGGGGCGAGACGCAGCGTTTTTACCATCATCTTGATGCTCACTGGCGGCGGTGGAGTGGCGAGATGAGCGAAATTGCGTCTGGTGTTTTACGCCAGCAACTGGATTTGATTGCCACGCGCACTGGGGAAAATAAATGGCTGACGCGTGAGCAAACCTCTGGCGTGCAGCAACAAATCCGCCAGGCTTTGTCGGCGTTGCCGTTGCCGGTTAACCGACTGGAAGAATTCGATAACTGCCGTGAGGCGTGGCGTAAATGTCAGGCCTGGTTGAAAGATATTGAAAGCGCTCGGTTGCAGCATAACCAGGCGTATACCGAAGCCATGCTTACCGAGTATGCGGATTTTTTCCGCCAGGTCGAGTCTTCACCGCTGAATCCGGCGCAGGCCCGGGCAGTCGTTAATGGCGAGCATTCTCTGTTAGTGCTGGCAGGTGCAGGAAGCGGAAAAACGTCGGTGCTGGTGGCCCGTGCAGGCTGGTTGCTGGCGCGTGGTGAAGCGTCCCCTGAGCAAATTTTATTGCTGGCGTTTGGTCGCAAAGCCGCTGAAGAGATGGACGAGCGGATTCGCGAACGGCTACATACCGAAGACATTACCGCACGCACGTTTCATGCGCTGGCGCTGCATATTATTCAGCAGGGCAGCAAAAAAGTTCCGATAGTCAGCAAACTGGAAAATGATACCGCTGCCCGTCATGAACTCTTTATTGCTGAGTGGCGCAAGCAATGCAGCGAAAAGAAAGCGCAGGCGAAGGGCTGGCGGCAATGGCTGACGGAAGAAATGCAGTGGTCAGTGCCAGAAGGTAACTTCTGGGATGATGAAAAATTACAGCGTCGCCTTGCCTCTCGCCTCGATCGCTGGGTAAGTCTGATGCGGATGCACGGTGGTGCACAGGCAGAAATGATTGCCAGTGCACCCGAAGAGATTCGCGATCTGTTCAGTAAACGTATCAAGTTGATGGCCCCGTTATTAAAAGCCTGGAAAGGTGCGCTGAAGGCAGAAAACGCTGTCGATTTTTCGGGCCTTATTCATCAGGCGATTGTGATTCTGGAGAAAGGTCGCTTTATCAGCCCGTGGAAGCATATTCTGGTTGATGAATTTCAGGATATCTCGCCGCAGCGGGCAGCGTTGTTAGCGGCATTACGCAAGCAAAACAGTCAGACGACGTTGTTCGCTGTTGGTGATGACTGGCAGGCGATTTACCGATTCAGCGGTGCGCAAATGTCGCTCACCACCGCTTTCCATGAAAACTTTGGTGAAGGCGAACGCTGTGATTTAGACACGACTTACCGTTTTAACAGTCGTATCGGTGAGGTGGCAAACCGGTTTATTCAGCAGAACCCAGGCCAGCTGAAAAAGCCGCTAAACAGCTTAACCAATGGAGACAAAAAAGCCGTCACGTTATTGGATGAGAGTCAACTTGACGCTTTGCTGGATAAGCTCTCTGGTTATGCCAAACCGGAAGAGCGCATTCTGATCCTGGCGCGTTACCATCACATGAGGCCTGCCAGCCTGGAAAAAGCGGCAACACGCTGGCCGAAGTTGCAAATCGACTTTATGACCATTCATGCCAGCAAAGGGCAACAGGCGGATTACGTCATCATCGTTGGCTTGCAGGAGGGAAGTGATGGTTTTCCGGCTGCGGCGCGGGAGTCGATTATGGAAGAGGCGCTACTGCCACCGGTTGAGGATTTCCCGGACGCTGAAGAACGGCGGTTAATGTACGTGGCGCTGACCCGGGCACGCCATCGGGTATGGGCACTGTTTAACAAAGAGAATCCCTCTCCCTTTGTGGAAATACTGAAAAATCTGGATGTGCCGGTGGCGAGAAAACCGTAAGAAACAGGTGGCGTTTGCCACCTGTGCAATATTACTTCAGACGGTCCGCGAGATAACGCTGATAATCGGGGATCAGAATATCGACCGCGTCGTTGAAATGCGGCGACTGGATTATGAAGTCTGCCGTTGCCACGTTGGTGGCGACCGGAATGTTCCATACCGTCGCCAGACGCAGCAAGGCTTTCACGTCAGGATCGTGCGGCACGGCATTTAGTGGATCCCAGAAGAAAATCAATACATCAATTTTCCCTTCTGAGATCAATGCGCCAACCTGCTGGTCACCCCCCATTGGGCCACTCAACATCGCGTTGACGTTCATGCCGGTCGCGCGGGAAATTAAGTTACCGGTAGTGCCTGTTGCATACAGTACGTGTTGTTCCAGTAACGGTTGATGCCGTTCCACCCAGCTCATCAGCATTTGTTTGCAGTGATCGTGTGCCACCAGCGCAATATGTTTCCGCGCAGGTAAAGTGCGAGTCGTCAGTTCCATAATGTACATCCGTAGTTAACTTTCCTACAGATTACTGTAAGCACTTATCGCTGCAAGATAAAGACCGAAAAAGCCTGCGCACAGGCACAAAAATCTCAGGAAGATGGTTGTTTTTCCGCCCACTGCAGGAAAGTATTTCGCGTTTGTGGGTCAGCCAGTTTAAACCAATACTTCAGCCGTTGTTCTGTGAGCACCTGAGACTGCGGTGGAATAGCATCCAGCTCGGAAACACCCGAAAGCAGCGTACTGTCATCTGCCATCATCGTGGCAAATTGCGGTAGTGAAGCGCGTTTCGCGGATTTGTTATAGCGTTCAACCTCGACCTCATAATCAATCGTTTTTGCCGTTGAGGTAATGGCGAGAATATCCAGCTTTACCGGAATCGGCGTCGCATCGCCATCCAACAATTCAAGGCGCGGCGCGGCATCAAAATGGTTAGCTTCCCGCTCATTCTCCAGGCGAGGCAGGCGAAAATTGACCTGGTTGATGAGCTGGGTATTAAAACTGACCACCAGCGGTGGGGAGATATACAGCCGTTCTTCACTATTGGAAAGATGAATCGTCTTCTCAACGCGAAACACTAACTGATGCGGTCCATTATCCAGTTCAATGCTGTCCGCACCGCGCAGCAGAGAGCTGGAAACCTTCTTGCCGTCGAGTACCAGAAGATCGACATCGGTTGAAAGCCGCAGCGTGGTGGCAAAAACGGATACCGGCAAACATAATGCAATCAAGGTGGTCACGATGCCGGTTTTCATAGGTAGCTCCTGTCAAAAGACCGCCCGAATAATAATGTGTCAAAATTTTTCTTTAATCATACTTACTAACATATAGACATATTTCCCGCTTTTGCTCTCATTCATTCGTATTAGCTGCATGGTTGGCATGTCGGCTTTGTCGTACACTTTGTTAAACAGTCTGGAGGAAATAATGAAAGAAACCGATATTGCAGGCATTTTAACGTCCACTCACACCATTGCGCTGGTGGGGGCAAGCGACAAACCCGATCGTCCCAGCTATCGCGTGATGAAATATCTACTCGACCAGGGGTATCACGTCATTCCGGTTTCGCCAAAAGTTGCCGGCAAAACGCTGCTGGGCCAGAAGGGGTATGGCACGCTGGCAGACGTTCCGGAAAAAGTCGATATGGTCGATGTTTTCCGTAATTCAGAAGCGGCGTGGGGCGTGGCACAGGAAGCTATTGCCATTGGCGCGAAAACCCTCTGGATGCAACTGGGGGTGATTAATGAGCAAGCGGCAGTACTGGCACGGGATGCCGGGTTAAATGTGGTGATGGATCGCTGCCCGGCTATTGAGATCCCTCGCCTGGGCCTGGCCAAATAAAAAATCCCCGGAAGGCAAAAACCTTCCGGGGATTTGTTCAGGGATTAGTTACGCAGACGCGGGGCCTGGAGTTGTTTGCGGATGGTCTGCGCCAGCTCATCCATGGATGGCTGTTCAGGATGTTCATCCTGCAATTCGCTACTTAGCTGGGCTTCAGCCAGGTAGGTATGAACCGGTAGGCCGTTATCGTCCTCCATCACTACGTGATACCACGGAGCGGCGCGAAGCTCGTCATTCACCGCCAGCTCATCAGGCGACGGTTCAGAGAGCGAATAAACCGGGTCGATATCCACGACCACTCCGAGATAACCTAACAGGGAATGGCGGACCTGCTGGCCGATACCGAATTTGCTGGCAATCATAGTCACCTCCCGGGAAATCTTTACCTTTGATATAAGGGTAAAATTCCACATTTCAAGTTACATGACGCGACAGGCAAACCCTTTCAGATATAGCCCTTCCGGATAGGTAGCGATCACCGGATGATCGGCTGCCTGACGGAACTGCTCTATAAATTGTACATCACGACCGGCATCAATTGCGGCATCCGCGATGATTTTCTGAAATAAATCGCTGGTCATCAGACCGGAACAGGAGAAAGTCAGGAGAATACCGCCTTCATTCAGCAGCTGAATCGCCAGCATGTTGATGTCTTTATAACCACGACACGCGCCCATCAACTGGCTTTTATTCTCAACAAACTTCGGCGGGTCCATCACGATAACGTCAAATTTTTCACCGCGATCGCGATAAGTACGCAGCAATTTAAAGACATCATCACGGACAAACTCAGCCTTGCTCAGATCCAGTTTGTTCAGCTCAACGTTCTGCCGTGCAATATCCAGCGCTTCCTGGGAGGTATCAACGCTGACAACCTGGCTGCAACCGCCCATCAGTGCCGATACGGCGAAACCACCGGTATAGGAGAAACAGTTCAGCACACGTTTATTTTCAACGTAGCGGCGGGTAGCCAGGCGGCTATCACGCTGGTCCAGGTAGTAGCCCGTTTTGTGTCCGTGCTGAATATCCACCAGCAGTTTCATTCCGTGTTCTTCAATCGGCAGCAGGGCAGGTGGCAACTCGCCGGTGACGGGGCCCTGGGTCAGCTCCATTCCTTCTTTTTTACGTACCGCGACGTCGCTGCGATCGTAAATCGAACATTCCGGGTACAGCGTTTGCAGGGCACTAATTAATGCCGCGCGCTGATATTCTGCCCCAGCACTCAGCAGTTGCAGCACCAGAAAATTACCGAAACGATCGATAGTAATACCCGGCAGGCCATCAGATTCTCCGGCGATTAAACGATAGCTGTCGAGGCCATCTTTTTGCGCCAGCCAGTCACGCCATTTTTGTGCTTGTTGCAAACGGCGGGAAAAAAAAGCAATGTCGATAGACTCAGACGGGTCAAACGTCCAGACGCGCGCCCGGATTTGCGAAGCTGGCGAATAAGCGCCGCGTGCTAACCATTTTCCCTGATGATCAACAATATCGATGGTTTCACCGAGGCTGGCTTTACCTTCCATGCGGGCAACGGCCCCGGAAAAGACCCACGGATGGCGACGAAGTAATGATTTTTCGCGCCCTTTGGCTAACACTAAACGTACACTCATAATTTACTTTTCTGTCGATGCAAAGAAATGGGCGTCATTGTCCGGAGTTTTCCATGGATTTGCAACGCGTCCATTAAGGATAAGGAGAGCAGCAATGTCGAAAGTCTGCATAATTGCTTGGGTTTACGGGCGAGTTCAGGGCGTAGGATTTCGCTACACCACACAGTACGAAGCGAAAAGACTGGGTTTAACCGGGTACGCCAAAAATCTTGACGATGGCAGCGTGGAAGTGGTTGCTTGCGGTGAAGAAGGGCAGGTGGAAAAATTAATGCAGTGGTTAAAGAGTGGCGGCCCGCGTTCTGCGCGTGTAGAACGGGTGCTCAGCGAGCCGCATCATCCCTCGGGGGAATTAACCGATTTTCGTATCCGTTAAATACATTTTACCGGTTTTGGCAGGCCAGCAATTTTGGTGGCTTGCTTAGCCGGACCTTTCGGAAACAGTCGGTATAAATAGCGGCTGTTACCTTTTTCTTCGCCAAATTTATTCGCCATCGCTTTTACCAGCATACGAATCGCCGGAGAAGTATTGAATTCCAGATAGAAATCACGCACAAAACGCACCACTTCCCAGTGTTCCGGTGACAGCGAAATCCCTTCGTTCTCTGCAATCACCACAGCCAGCGGCTCACTCCACTGGCTGCTTTCTTTGAGATAGCCTTCGGTATCCGTTTCTATCTCTTTACCTTCGAAGATCAGCATAATTATTACTACCTTAATCAGACTGGCGGCAGTGTAACAAAAAACAAAGCCCCGCATAAAGCGAGGCTATGAAAGTGTTAGCGGGTGAGATTAATCGCGGCTAGCGAAGCCCAGAATGCTCAGCAGGCTGACGAAGATGTTGTACAGCGAAACATACAGGCTAACCGTGGCACGAATATAGTTCGTCTCACCGCCATGAATGATGTTGCTGGTTTCAAACAAGATAGCGCCAGAGGAGATCAGAATGAAGACCGCGCTGATCGCCAGATGCAGAGCAGGCAGCTGCAGGAAGATATTCGCAACCATACCAATCAGCACCACCACAATACCCGCCATCAGCATACCGCCGAGGAACGACATATCTTTGCGGGTGGTCAGCACATATGCAGAGCAGCAGAAGAACACTAACGCCGTTCCGCCCAGTGCCATAGCGATTACGTCACCCATTCCGGCAGACAGATAGGTGTTCAGAATAGGTCCGAGGATATAACCCAGAAAACCGGTAAAGGCGAATGCGGAGATAATCCCGGTCGGCTTATTCGCCGTTTTATAGGTCAGGAACATCAAACCATACATACCCACCAGCGTCAGAATCAGACCCGGAGATGGCAGCATCAGCACCGTACTGGCAGTTGCGGTAATCGCCGAAAAGGCCAGCGTCAGGCTCAGCAGAAAATAGGTATTACGCAGCACCTTATGGGTGCTAAGCAGTGATGTACGGTCATGTGAAGAACTAACAATACGATCCATTGAGTCACTCTCTATGACAGATGTAATTAATTAAGCAGCATAATGATAATGCGTAAGGGCACCCAGAAGTTTTACCCATCTTTACGCATTTGATCTGGAACAGGTTTAACAGCGGATTATCAGGTCATTAAGCAAATATAACGCCCTGAGAATTTCGACAGGCAAAAGAAAAAGGGGTTAGCATTTAGCTAACCCCTTATCTTATTTGGCGGAAGCGCAGAGATTCGAACTCTGGAACCCTTTCGGGTCGCCGGTTTTCAAGACCGGTGCCTTCAACCGCTCGGCCACACTTCCGGAATGACGCGCACTATAAACATCCCGATGCGGCGTGTAAACCCCTAATTTGTTTGTTTGCCTGAAAAACAGCCAAAAGTGCATTGATAGCGTGAAATAACAGCAGATTGATCATTTCATCACCATGAATTCCTTCTCTTTTACTCGTTTAGCAACCGGCTAAACATCCCCACCGCCCGGCCAAAAGAAAAATAGGTCCATTTTTATCGCTAAAAGATAAATCCACACAGTTTGTATTGTTTTGTGCAAAAGTTTCACTACGCTTTATTAACAATACTTTCTGGCGACGTGCGCCAGTGCAGAAGGATGAGCTTTCGTTTTCAGCATCTCACGTGAAGCGATGGTTTGCCTTGCTACAGGGACGTCGCTTGCCGACCATAAGCGCCCGGTGTCCTGCCGGTGTCGCAAGGAGGAGAGACGTGCGATATGAATAACGAGGAAACATTTTACCAGGCCATGCGGCGTCAGGGCGTTACCCGGCGCAGCTTTCTCAAATATTGTAGTCTGGCTGCCACGTCGCTGGGATTAGGCGCGGGAATGGCACCAAAGATTGCCTGGGCGCTGGAGAACAAACCGCGCATTCCGGTGGTATGGATCCACGGTCTGGAATGCACCTGCTGTACCGAATCTTTTATCCGCTCCGCTCACCCACTGGCGAAGGACGTCATCCTTTCCCTGATTTCCCTCGATTACGACGATACTTTGATGGCTGCCGCCGGAACCCAGGCGGAAGAAGTCTTTGAAGACATCATCACGCAATACAATGGCAAATATATCCTCGCAGTAGAAGGTAATCCGCCGCTGGGCGAGCAGGGGATGTTCTGTATCAGCAGCGGTCGACCGTTTATTGAGAAACTCAAACGTGCCGCTGCCGGAGCCAGCGCGATTATCGCCTGGGGAACCTGCGCGTCCTGGGGCTGCGTGCAGGCCGCGCGACCCAATCCGACGCAGGCAACGCCTATCGACAAAGTCATCACCGACAAACCCATTATCAAAGTACCTGGCTGCCCGCCGATCCCGGATGTGATGAGCGCCATCATTACTTACATGGTGACCTTTGATCGCTTGCCAGATGTCGACAGAATGGGCCGTCCGCTGATGTTCTATGGTCAGCGAATCCACGATAAATGCTATCGCCGCGCCCACTTCGACGCCGGAGAGTTCGTCCAGAGTTGGGATGATGACGCTGCCCGCAAAGGTTACTGCCTGTACAAAATGGGCTGCAAAGGGCCTACCACCTATAACGCCTGTTCCTCCACACGCTGGAATGATGGCGTTTCTTTCCCAATCCAGTCTGGTCACGGCTGCCTGGGCTGTGCGGAAAATGGTTTCTGGGATCGCGGTTCGTTCTACAGCCGCGTGGTCGATATTCCGCAAATGGGTACTCATTCCACCGCCGATACCGTCGGTTTAACCGCGCTTGGCGTGGTGGCAGCGGCTGTTGGTGTGCACGCAGTCGCCAGCGCCGTTGACCAGCGCAGACGTCATAACCAGCAACCTACAGAAACCGAACATCAGCCAGGCAATGAGGATAAACAGGCATGAGCACTCAGTACGAAACTCAGGGATACACCATCAATAATGCCGGACGCCGCCTGGTGGTCGACCCGATTACGCGCATCGAAGGCCACATGCGCTGCGAAGTGAATATTAACGATCAGAATGTGATCACCAATGCCGTCTCCTGCGGCACCATGTTTCGCGGGCTGGAGATCATCCTACAAGGGCGCGACCCGCGCGATGCGTGGGCGTTCGTTGAACGTATCTGCGGCGTCTGTACTGGCGTACACGCCCTGGCTTCGGTTTACGCCATCGAAGATGCTATCGGTATTAAAGTGCCGGACAACGCCAATATCATCCGCAACATTATGCTGGCAACGCTCTGGTGCCACGATCATCTGGTGCACTTCTATCAGCTTGCCGGGATGGACTGGATCGATGTGTTAGATGCGCTGAAAGCCGACCCGCGGAAAACCTCCGAACTGGCGCAAAGTCTCTCCTCTTGGCCGAAATCATCCCCTGGCTATTTCTTCGACGTACAAAACCGCCTGAAAAAATTTGTTGAAGGCGGGCAGTTGGGGATCTTCCGCAATGGCTACTGGGGGCACCCGCAGTACAAACTGCCGCCAGAAGCTAACCTGATGGGCTTTGCCCACTATCTCGAAGCTCTCGATTTCCAGCGTGAAATTGTCAAAATCCACGCGGTCTTTGGCGGTAAAAACCCGCATCCAAACTGGATTGTCGGCGGGATGCCTTGCGCCATCAACATTGACGAAAGCGGCGCGGTCGGGGCAGTCAATATGGAACGCCTGAACCTGGTGCAGTCAATTATCACCCGCACGGCGGACTTCATTAACAACGTGATGATCCCCGACGCCTTAGCCATCGGTCAGTTCAACAAACCGTGGAGCGAAATCGGCACTGGTCTTTCTGATAAATGCGTTCTCAGCTACGGCGCATTCCCGGATATTGCCAACGACTTTGGCGAGAAAAGTCTGCTGATGCCTGGCGGCGCGGTGATTAACGGCGACTTCAACAATGTGCTGCCAGTGGATTTGGTTGATCCGCAGCAGGTGCAGGAGTTTGTCGACCACGCCTGGTATCGATATCCCAACGATCAGGTCGGGCGTCATCCGTTCGATGGCATCACCGACCCGTGGTACAACCCCGGCGATGTCAAAGGCAGCGATACCAACATTCAGCAGCTGAATGAACAGGAACGCTACTCGTGGATCAAAGCGCCACGCTGGCGCGGTAACGCGATGGAAGTGGGGCCGCTGGCGCGCACGTTAATCGCTTATCACAAAGGCGATGCTGCGACCGTTGAGTCGGTCGATCGCATGATGTCGGCGTTGAACCTGCCGCTTTCCGGTATCCAGTCAACGTTAGGCCGCATTTTGTGCCGCGCGCACGAAGCGCAGTGGGCCGCAGGTAAGTTGCAGTATTTCTTCGACAAGCTGATGACCAACCTGAAAAACGGCAATCTCGCCACTGCTTCCACGGAAAAATGGGAACCTGCAACCTGGCCGACAGAGTGCCGTGGTGTCGGTTTTACCGAAGCGCCGCGCGGGGCGTTAGGCCACTGGGCCGCCATTCGCGATGGCAAGATTGATCTCTACCAGTGCGTGGTGCCGACCACCTGGAACGCCAGCCCGCGCGATCCCAAAGGGCAGATTGGCGCTTATGAAGCGGCGCTGATGAACACCAAAATGGCGATCCCCGAGCAACCGCTGGAGATCCTGCGTACTCTGCACAGCTTTGACCCGTGCCTCGCCTGTTCAACACACGTGCTGGGCGACGACGGTAGCGAGCTGATCTCCGTGCAGGTGCGTTAACAGCGAAGGAGAATCATCATGCAACAGAAAAGCGACAACGTTGTCAGCCACTATGTCTTTGAAGCGCCAGTGCGCATCTGGCACTGGTTGACGGTGTTATGCATGGCGGTGTTGATGGTCACCGGATACTTTATCGGCAAGCCGCTACCTTCCGTCAGCGGCGAGGCGACGTATCTGTTCTATATGGGCTACATCAGGTTAATTCACTTCAGCGCCGGGATGGTTTTTACCGTGGTTTTGCTGATGCGGATCTACTGGGCTTTTGTTGGCAATCGATACTCCCGCGAGCTGTTTATCGTGCCGGTATGGCGTAAAAGCTGGTGGCAGGGCGTGTGGTATGAAATCCGCTGGTATCTGTTTCTGGCAAAACGTCCGAGTGCCGATATAGGCCATAATCCCATCGCCCAGGCGGCGATGTTCGGCTATTTCCTGATGTCGGTCTTTATGATCATCACTGGTTTTGCGCTGTACAGCGAACACAGCCAGTACGCTATTTTTGCGCCGTTCCGTTATGTGGTGGAATTTTTCTACTGGACGGGTGGCAACTCAATGGACATTCACAGCTGGCATCGGCTGGGGATGTGGCTGATTGGCGCGTTTGTGATCGGTCATGTCTACATGGCGCTGCGTGAAGACATCATGTCCGACGACACGGTGATCTCCACCATGGTCAACGGCTACCGTAGCCACAAATTTGGCAAAATAAGTAACAAGGAGCGTTCATGAGCGAGCAACGCGTGGTGGTCATGGGGCTGGGCAACCTGCTGTGGGCCGATGAAGGCTTCGGCGTGCGGGTGGCGGAACGGCTGTATGCCCATTACCACTGGCCCGAGTATGTGGAGATTGTCGATGGCGGTACTCAGGGACTGAACTTGCTGGGGTATGTCGAAAGCGCCAGCCATCTGTTGATTCTCGATGCCATTGACTACGGGCTGGAACCTGGAACGCTGCGAACCTATGCCGGAGAACGCATTCCGGCTTATCTCAGCGCGAAGAAAATGAGCCTGCATCAGAACAGTTTCTCCGAAGTGTTGGCGCTGGCGGATATCCGCGGACATCTGCCAGCACATATTGCCCTCGTCGGTCTGCAACCCGCAATGCTCGACGACTACGGCGGTAGCCTGAGCGAACTGGCACGGGAGCAACTGCCCGCTGCGGAACAGGCGGCGCTGGCGCAGCTTGCTGCGTGGGGAATTGTGCCGCAACCGGCTAATGAATCGCGCTGTCTCAATTATGACTGTCTGTCGATGGAAAATTACGAAGGCGTTCGCTTGCGCCAGTACCGGATGACACAGGAGGAGCAGGGATGAGCAACGACACGCCATTTGATGCGTTGTGGCAACGAATGCTGGCGCGCGGCTGGACGCCAGTCAGTGAATCCCGTCTTGACGACTGGCTTACGCAAGCGCCAGACGGCGTGGTGTTATTAAGCAGTGACCCGAAACGCACGCCAGAGGTCAGCGATAATCCGGTAATGATTGGCGAATTACTGCGCGAGTTTCCCGACTATACATGGCAGGTGGCGATTGCTGACCTTGAGCAGAGCGAAGCCATCGGCGATCGCTTTGGCGTCTTTCGCTTTCCTGCCACTTTAGTGTTTACCGGCGGAAACTATCGCGGCGTGCTGAATGGTATTCACCCGTGGGCGGAACTGATAAACCTGATGCGCGGGCTTGTCGAACCGCAGCAGGAGCGTGTCTCATGAGCGAAACTTTTTTCCATCTGCTGGGGCCAGGAACGCAACCGAACGATGACAGTTTCAGCATGAATCCACTGCCGATCACCTGTCAGGTGAATGATGAACCGAGTATGGCGGCCCTGGAGCAATGTGCTCACAGCCCGCAGGTGATTGCGCTGTTAAACGAGTTACAACATCAACTAAGCGAACGCCAACCGCCGTTGGGCGAGGTGCTGGCAGTCGATCTGTTAAATCTCAACGCCGACGATCGTCACTTTATCAATACGCTTCTCGGGGAAGGGGAAGTGTCAGTGCGCATTCAGCAGGCTGACGACAGTGAAAGTGAAATACAGGAGGCGATCTTCTGCGGATTATGGCGGGTGCGCAGACGTCGCGGCGAAAAGTTGCTGGAGGACAAACTGGAGGCTGGCTGCGCGCCGCTGGCGTTGTGGCAGGCGGCAACGCAAAATCTCTTGCCGACAGATTCGCTGTTACCGCCGCCCATTGATGGCCTGATGAATGGCCTACCGTTGGCGCATGAGTTACTGGCACATGTACGTAACCCCGACGCGCAGCCGCACAGCATTAATCTGACGCAATTACCCATCAGCGAGGCTGATCGGCTTTTTCTCTCACGTCTCTGTGGGCCGGGAAATATTCAGATTCGTACCATTGGCTATGGCGAGAGCTATATCAACGCCACGGGGTTACGCCATGTCTGGCATTTACGCTGTACGGACACCTTAAAAGGCCCGTTACTGGAAAGTTATGAAATCTGCCCAATACCGGAAGTGGTGCTGGCAGCGCCAGAAGATTTGGTCGATTCTGCGCAGCGGCTTAGCGAGGTATGTCAGTGGCTGGCGGAAGCTGCACCGACGTAAAAAGACGGTAAGTATCGCTTTCAGTCTTATGAATATCGCAATCGGCGAATACCTCTGGTCGTAGAGTTTCAGGATAAAGAGGGAGATCTACCATTATCGGGTTATTTTTCTCTCTTCGCCTACAGGAGTGCGCATGTGGGATGTCATTGATTTATCGCGCTGGCAGTTTGCTCTGACCGCGCTGTATCACTTTTTATTTGTACCCCTTACCCTGGGGCTGATTTTTTTGCTGGCTATTATGGAAACCATTTACGTGGTCACCGGCAAAACAATCTACCGCGATATGACGCGCTTCTGGGGTAAGCTCTTCGGTATCAATTTTGCTCTTGGCGTGGCTACCGGCCTGACCATGGAGTTTCAGTTTGGTACTAACTGGTCATTCTATTCCAACTATGTGGGCGATATTTTTGGCGCACCGCTGGCGATGGAAGCATTAATGGCCTTCTTCCTCGAATCCACCTTTGTCGGGCTGTTCTTCTTCGGCTGGCAACGGCTGAATAAATACCAGCACCTGCTGGTGACGTGGCTGGTGGCGTTCGGTTCAAATCTCTCTGCGTTGTGGATATTGAATGCCAACGGTTGGATGCAATACCCGACCGGTGCGCATTTTGATATCGACACCCTGCGTATGGAGATGACCAGCTTCAGCGAGCTGGTCTTTAATCCGGTCAGCCAGGTGAAATTTGTGCACACCGTAATGGCGGGCTACGTGACCGGGGCCATGTTTATTATGGCGATCAGCGCCTGGTATTTACTGCGCGGACGGGAGCGCGATGTCGCATTACGCTCGTTTGCCATCGGTTCCGTCTTCGGTACTCTGGCGATTATCGGTACCCTGCAACTCGGAGACAGTTCTGCGTATGAAGTCGCGCAAGTACAACCGGTAAAACTGGCGGCGATGGAAGGGGAGTGGCAAACGGAACCTGCACCTGCACCGTTCCATGTGGTTGCCTGGCCGGAACAGGATCAAGAGCGTAACGCCTTTGCCCTCAAAATTCCCGCGCTGCTAGGGATCCTCGCCACTCACTCATTAGATAAACCCGTGCCGGGTCTGAAGAATTTGATGGCTGAAACCTACCCACGCTTGCAACGCGGACGTATGGCCTGGCTGTTAATGCAGGAAATATCGCAAGGCAATCGTGAGCCGCATGTGTTGCAGGCATTCCGGGGACTGGAAGGTGACCTGGGCTACGGCATGTTGCTCTCCCGCTATGCGCCGGATATGAATCATGTCACAGCCGCACAGTACCAGGCGGCGATGCGTGGCGCGATACCTCAGGTTGCGCCGGTATTCTGGAGTTTCCGCATCATGGTGGGCTGTGGTTCCCTGCTGCTACTGGTGATGCTGATTGCGCTTGTCCAGACGCTGCGTGGCAAAATCGACCAGCATCGCTGGGTGCTGAAAATGGCGCTCTGGAGTTTGCCGTTGCCGTGGATTGCGATTGAAGCCGGGTGGTTTATGACCGAGTTTGGTCGTCAGCCGTGGGCGATACAGGACATCTTACCGACATACTCCGCGCACTCCGCTTTAACCACAGGACAACTGGCTTTCTCACTGATCATGATCGTAGGGCTTTACACCCTGTTCTTAATCGCCGAAGTCTACCTGATGCAGAAATATGCCCGTCTGGGGCCGAGCGCGATGCAGAGTGAACAACCGACGCAGCAACAGGGGTAAAGGAGAAAATCATGTTTGATTATGAAACATTGCGCTTCATCTGGTGGCTGCTGATTGGCGTGATCCTGGTGGTCTTTATGATCTCCGACGGATTTGACATGGGGATCGGCTGTCTGCTGCCGCTGGTGGCGCGTAATGATGATGAACGCCGGATAGTGATAAACAGCGTTGGTGCACACTGGGAAGGCAACCAGGTCTGGTTGATCCTCGCTGGTGGGGCATTATTTGCCGCCTGGCCCAGAGTGTATGCAGCGGCGTTTTCCGGCTTTTATGTGGCGATGATCCTGGTGCTGTGCTCACTGTTCTTCCGCCCGCTGGCCTTTGATTATCGCGGAAAAATCGCCGATGCACGCTGGCGTAAAATGTGGGACGCCGGTCTGGTCATCGGCAGTCTGGTGCCGCCGGTAGTCTTCGGTATCGCCTTCGGCAACTTGTTGCTCGGCGTGCCGTTTGCCTTCACACCGCAATTACGCGTGGAGTATCTCGGCAGCTTCTGGCAACTGCTGACGCCATTCCCTTTATTGTGCGGATTGCTCAGCCTTGGGATGGTGATTTTGCAAGGTGGCGTCTGGTTACAACTGAAAACTGTTGGTGTGATTCATCTGCGTTCACAGCTGGCGACCAAACGCGCTGCACTGTTGGTGATGCTGTGCTTTTTGCTGGCGGGTTACTGGCTGTGGGTCGGTATTGATGGCTTTGTACTGCTCGCCCAGGATGCTAACGGTCCTTCCAATCCGTTAATGAAACTGGTGGCAGTGCTACCTGGTGCCTGGATGAATAATTTTGTCGAGTCGCCCGTTTTGTGGATCTTCCCGCTGCTGGGATTCTTCTGCCCATTGCTGACGGTGATGGCGATTTATCGTGGTCGCCCGGGTTGGGGATTTTTGATGGCATCATTGATGCAATTTGGCGTGATTTTCACGGCAGGCATCACGCTGTTCCCCTTTGTCATGCCGTCAAGCGTGAGTCCGATCTCCAGCCTGACGTTGTGGGACAGTACTTCCAGTCAGCTGACGCTGAGCATTATGTTGGTAATCGTGCTGATATTTTTGCCCATTGTGTTGCTCTACACTCTCTGGAGCTACTACAAAATGTGGGGGCGCATGACAACAGAAACTCTCCGCCGTAACGAAAACGAGTTGTACTAAGGAGCAGAAACAATGTGGTATTTACTTTGGTTCGTCGGCATTTTGTTGATGTGTTCGCTCTCCACCCTTGTGTTGGTATGGCTGGACCCGCGTCTGAAAAGTTAACGAACGTAGGCCTGATGCGGCGCATTAGCATCGCATCAGGCAATCAATAATGTCAGATATGAAAAGCGGAAACATATCGATGAAAGCGATCTTAATCCCATTTTTATCTCTTCTGATTCCGTTAACCCCGCAATCTGCATTCGCTCAGAGTGAGCCGGAGCTGAAGCTGGAAAGTGTGGTGATTGTCAGTCGTCATGGTGTGCGTGCTCCAACCAAGGCCACGCAACTGATGCAGGATGTCACCCCAGACGCATGGCCAACCTGGCCGGTAAAACTGGGTTGGCTGACACCGCGCGGTGGTGAGCTAATCGCCTATCTCGGACATTACCAACGCCAGCGTCTGGTAGCCGACGGATTGCTGGCGAAAAAGGGCTGCCCGCAGTCTGGTCAGGTCGCGATTATTGCTGATGTCGACGAGCGTACCCGTAAAACAGGCGAAGCCTTCGCCGCCGGGCTGGCACCTGACTGTGCAATAACCGTACATACCCAGGCAGATACGTCCAGTCCCGATCCGTTATTTAATCCTCTAAAAACTGGCGTTTGCCAACTGGATAACGCGAACGTGACTGACGCGATCCTCAGCAGGGCAGGAGGGTCAATTGCTGACTTTACCGGGCATCGGCAAACGGCGTTTCGCGAACTGGAACGGGTGCTTAATTTTCCGCAATCAAACTTGTGCCTTAAACGTGAGAAACAGGACGAAAGCTGTTCATTAACGCAGGCATTACCATCGGAACTCAAGGTGAGCGCCGACAATGTCTCATTAACCGGTGCGGTAAGCCTCGCATCAATGCTGACGGAGATATTTCTCCTGCAACAAGCACAGGGAATGCCGGAGCCGGGGTGGGGAAGGATCACCGATTCACACCAGTGGAACACCTTGCTAAGTTTGCATAACGCGCAATTTTATTTGCTACAACGCACGCCAGAGGTTGCCCGCAGCCGCGCCACCCCGTTATTAGATTTGATCAAGACAGCGTTGACGCCCCATCCACCGCAAAAACAGGCGTATGGTGTGACATTACCCACTTCAGTGCTGTTTATCGCCGGACACGATACTAATCTGGCAAATCTCGGCGGCGCACTGGAGCTCAACTGGACGCTTCCCGGTCAGCCGGATAACACGCCGCCAGGTGGTGAACTGGTGTTTGAACGCTGGCGTCGGCTAAGCGATAACAGCCAGTGGATTCAGGTTTCGCTGGTCTTCCAGACTTTACAGCAGATGCGTGATAAAACGCCGCTGTCATTAAATACGCCGCCCGGAGAGGTGAAACTGACCCTGGCAGGATGTGAAGAGCGAAATGCGCAGGGCATGTGTTCGTTGGCAGGTTTTACGCAAATCGTGAATGAAGCACGCATACCGGCGTGCAGTTTGTAATGCATAAAAAAGAGCATTCAGTTACCTGAATGCTCTGAGGCTGATGACAAACGAAGAACTGTCTAATGCGTAGACCGGAAAAGGCGTTCACGCCGCATCCGGCCACTTTCAGTTTTACTCTTTCTCGGAGTAACTATAACCGTAATAGTTATAGCCGTAACTGTAAGCGGTGCTGGCGCGTTTAATCACACCATTGAGGATAGCGCCTTTAATATTGACGCCTGCCTGTTCCAGACGCTGCATTGACAAACTCACCTCTTTGGCGGTGTTCAAGCCAAAACGCGCAACCAGCAGGCTGGTGCCAACAGAACGCCCCACGACCGCGGCATCACTCACCGCCAGCATCGGCGGCGTATCGACAATCACCAGATCGTAATGGTCGTTCGCCCATTCCAGTAATTGACGCATCCGATCGCGCATCAGCAGTTCAGACGGGTTAGGTGGCACCTGACCGCGAGTAATCACATCAAAGCCTCCTTTGCCAAAATGCTGGATCACTTTGTTGAGCTCATCTTTACCTGCCAGATATTCCGACAAGCCATGTTCATTACTCACGGTAAACAGGTTATGCGAATAACCACGGCGTAAGTCGGCATCAATAAATAACACTTTTTGATCGGACTGGGCGATCACCGCTGCCAGAGTTGAACTGACAAACGTTTTACCACTGTCTGGCGTCGCACCGGTGATCATTAGAATGTTATTCTCCGTCTCCATCATAGCGAAATGCAGACTGGTTCGTAGCGCACGTACGGCTTCCACAGCAGAATCCGCCGGGTTATCCACCGCCAGGAAGGGGATATTTTTAGTACGATGGCGCTGCTGATTAGAAAATAAATTTTTCTTACGCAGACGGGTGCGTTTATCCAGCCACTCGGACATTGGGATAGTGGCATAAACGCTGATGCCGTGCTCTTCCAGTTGTTCCGGGGCTTCTACACCACGACGCAACATCGCACGCGCCAGCACGGCACCCACAGAAATAAACAGGCCAAGAATAAAACCAAGCACCACGTTCAACGCTTTTTTCGGTTTCACTGGCTGCGGCTGAGTGACTGCCGGGTCGATAATCCGCACGTTACCAATGGCACTGGATTTCGAAATACTCAACTCCTGCTGGCGGTTAAGTAATTGCAGATATACCGCACGGCCCGCTTCTACGTCACGACTTAAACGCAACACTTCCTGTTGGGTGGAAGGCATTGCCGATACCCGCTTATTCAGGCGTTTGCGTTCTTGCTCCAGCGTCTGGCGTTTTTCCAGCAGCGCACGATAAGTTGGGTGATCTTTCTTATACAGCTGGGAGATCTCTGCCTCGCGGAAGGTCAGCTCATTGAGTTGATTATCAACGTTCACAATCTGCTCAAGAACGGCTTTGGCTTCCAGGTTAAGGTCAACCGAATCGCGCTGCTGGCGATAAACGTTGAGTTTTTCTTCCGCTTGGTCCAGCTCGCTGCGCACTTCAGGTAACTGGCGCTGTAAGAATTCAAGGCTTTGTGAATCCTGCGCCGCCTGGCGAGCGATATTCTGTTGCAAATAGTTGTTAGCGATGCTGTTCAGAATACGAGTAATCAACTGGGGATCATCACCAGTCATGGTAAGTTCCAGCATCCCGCTTTCTTTACTGCGTTCGCTAACGGTAAAGGTTTCCTGCAATGCGTTAATCGCTTCCAGTTCGGTACGCTGGCTCAGGACAAACTGTGTTCCTGGTTTGGCCTTAATGTCCGCGATAGTCAGCGCAACGCCATCTTTTTCCAGACGCTGGCCGACCATACCATTGACGGTGAACTCTTCACCTTCCAGTGTATAGTGGCCGTTTTCCCCAACCGTGAGTGTCAGTTGCTGATCCTGACCATTCAGTTGTGGAATATGCATCCAGCTGATCGCCAGCTCACCTGGTTTTTCTTTGGTTAATCTCGCCCAGCCGCGACCCACAATCGGAAAATACTTCTGCTCAACTATGTCGCGCAGATTCAGTTCAGCAATGGTTTTACCGAGAATCATGCGCGATTGCAGCAGTTGGATCTCCGGTGCAGACTCGGGCGATGAGTTAGGGATCATATCGCTCAGGCCGCTGAGAATGGCGTTGCCCTGTTTTTGCTCAACCTGGACCAGAGTATCTGCCTGATAAATTGGTGTGCTTAACAGCGAGTAAGCGACAGCGATCAGCGTGAATAACGCGGTCACGCTGATAATAAACTTACGGTGATCCCATAACTCGCCGACCAGACGAAGCAGATCGATCTCATTTTCCTGAGTGCTGCCTGGTGGCGTATTCATATTTTTAGTTGTCATCGTATTTTATAAACTCAAATTACCGGCTGAGGCGCTTCGCCCATTCCTGACTGGCGCGCTCCAACATACCGTAGACATGTTCAAATGCGTCCTGACTTTTACGATAGGGATCCGGGATCTCTTTCTGTTCCAGCCATTGCCCAAACAGCATTGTCTTCCCGCGGACCTCGGGAGCAATTGCGGTAACCTGAGCAATATGTTCCGACTCCATTGCCAGAATCAGATCGTAATTTCGTGCCATCTCAGCAGTGAGCTTACGTCCGGCATGTCCTTCAAGAGATACGCCATGATTAGCGGCAACATCTGCCGCTGTCGCATCTGCAGGGTGTTTTACCAGACCATGAACACCTGCCGATTTGACTTTTACGCCCGGCAGACGTTTACGCAGCAAGCGCTCGCCAATGGGCGAACGGCAAATGTTGCCGGTACAAACCACCAGGATTGAGTTAAATTTTAGTTGGGCCATGTTTGAATCCACCGTGAAGTCTCTGTCAGGTCATGCACCCCGGAAATCGTCGGTACCAGCAGAGAAATCACACGGTTCCAACGAGCCAGCGGCGCGGTAGTGACATAAACAATGTCGTAAGGTTCAAGCTGGAATTCCGTTCCGAGTATCATTGCCGATGCGTCCTTCGCATTCAGCTGATAAATATTGGCGATTTTGCCATTCTGCTTGTTTTGCGTTGCACGAATAACAAAAATCCCCGTCGCATCAGCGACATCCTGATTCATACCCTCAGCGTTACCCAGCGCTTCCGCCAGGGTCATACCGCTGCGGTCCATTTTCAGCGTGCTCTGTTTACCCACTTCACCCATCACGAAGACTTTCAGATCATCGTTGCGCGGAATAAATAAAATATCGCCCGGGTGCAGCAGTTTGTTCTGGCGCAAGTCGCCACGCTGCATCAGCGCATAGAGGTTCACTTTGGTCTTTACGCCATTCTGGGTGAGCACCACGTTGCGCCAGTCTGCATCTGCGGTCAGACCGCCCGCGGCGTTAATCGCATCCATGATGGTCAGAGGAATATTGGTAATCGGCTGCTGACCCGATTTGCTGACTTCGCCGGTGACGTACGCTTTTTGCGATCGGAACGCCGCGACGCTGACATCGACTTGCGGGCTTTCAATGACTGAATCGAGACGCGCTGTAATCTCGTTGCGTACCTGGGTAAGTGTTTTCCCGGCCACTTTCAGGCGACCAATATAGGGGTAGAAAATCGCACCATCGGCGTTAACCCAGTTGCCGGTATCACTGGCGCTACGGTATTGCCCTGCGGGGGTGGTTAGTTCCGGGTGATCCCAGACCGTAACCATCAACACATCACCAATCCCGATACGATATTCATAGTTTGCGATTTGCTGCTCCAGCTCCGGGTTAGCCTGCGACATAATCGGTTTGGCGCGCAACTGATCAATCAATCCTGGCGTGACGGGATAGATATTGACCATTTTGTCCAGGTCATACTGATTGTCAGGTAGTTCAATGACATCCTTGTTACTGGTCGATAAATTCTGACCAGGAACAAGGGTACATGCTGTCAAAGACAGAACAGCCAATGTCAGTACCGAAAACTTAAAAATGTTCTTTTTCATTGGTTTATATTTATCAGTCAATGTAATGTTATGAATTACGTCAGGTTATTGTCCAACCGGTACTTCTCGCTCTGCCGTCATTGGATAGAGCTGGTATTTGCGTGACAGCATTTGTCCACCATCACGCGTCAATGGTGTCCACGAAACCACCGCGCGGTTGCGGTTAGGTCCAATGGTCATCAAGTCGAATGGAATCGAGATATAAAAACCTTTACTAAAGCCGCCTTCGCCGTAGTCATCTTTAGATACGTTACTGATTGCCGCCCATACCCCTACCGCCACGCCGCTGTCAAAGCGTTTGGCGACGTCGATCGTTGCGCCTTTATCTTTTGCCAGATATTGCCCAACGCTAAGTTTCATCAGTACGCCATTGAGCGTCGGCGGGTTCCAGTAAGCCGTCACGAAACCTGTTGGCGTGGAATAATCGGTGAAACGCATCATGTTGTCCCAGTCACGTTGCTTCACGTAGTTAACGTCCACACCCAGCGCCCAGCAGGCATCTAGCGGGCGATAAAGCAGCTCGGAACCGACACCGGCGTACATCGTTTCCAGATAACCGCCATACACCTGGCCATAGAAACCATTGCCTAAGTCAGCAAAATAGTTCGCCTGCAAGTTGTTGAGATAAACGTCATTGCGAACGTAGTCACGGATATGCGTGCGCACGCGGGGCAGGGTAGAGTCCGCGGGCAACAGCGAAGACTTAAACTTGTCGTAGTTGTTGTAAATATTGGTGAAAATACCGCCATCAAGCAGCAGGTGGTCGGTAAACCAGTAGCGGGCACTGGACATCAGCCCCAGCTGGAACATATAGAAATCTTCCGGGCCGCCCAGCGACTGTGAAAGTGTTGGGTTGAAAGAGTAGCTAAAGCGATCTTCACGAATACGGTAGCCCCGACCAAAGGCAGAAAGATCTTCAGCTTCAACACGTTGTTGTTGCAGTGGCTCTGATTGACCAGGCGCTGTACCTGCCAGCTGTTTGCGCAGGCTGGCTACGTCGGTTTCGGTAGTCACCATCGCCATATGCTCGCGCTTTTGCGTCACGCTAATCTTCTCAACGCCTTGCGGCAGGTTATTCACCAGAATCCGGTTGGCACGATCGACCGCTTCACGAGAGTCACGGTATTTGTATTGCTGACCAGACATATACAGTGTCTTATCGCGTAGCTGAATTTCTGGCGCGTCAAAGCCCGCGTTATACTTCAGGGCGGTAAGTTGGTTTGCTACCGTGGTGTACTGCAATCCTTCAGATTCAGGCGCAGGTTGATATGCCGGTTTTGGCGTATCGCGCAGGGCAGGGCGCAGATCGTTGAAATTGGTCCGTAACGTGAAGCCAAACATCAACGTGTTACCGCGTTCATAACTCAGGTTGAGATCTGCCCAGCTGGCAGCGCGATAAACTGCGCCGACGTTGAAATGGCTTGCCTGAGGCAGTTTGCCAGCGAAATCATTCTGGTAATTGTTTCCATCGTATTCGAGTTTCAGACGCAGGGGATTCCACGGCGTTTGATACTCAATGCCGCCAAAGATGGAAGCCGGGCCACGAAAGATATCGCTAAAGCTGATATCGCCCGCATCGTGAGACTCTGCGCGATGACAATATTTATCGCTCACCCGGCAAAACGGGTTGGTAATATTGCCCGCATTACCGGCGTAGCCCCATGCCATCCCGAGGGTGAAATCAAATGGCCCCGCTTGCTTGCTGGCCACCAGATACTCACCGTCAAACAGACCCGTACCAGCAATATCACGTTTACCAAACGCCACTTGCGGTAGCCAGTAACCTTCTTCCCACAGGCGAAGTTTAAAATCGAATGATTTGTCTTTGTATGACTGATCGCCGCTGAAATCTTCCCACTGGCTATATTTGCGTGTGCGCACATCCGTATAACGAATGGTGCCTTCCAGCCATGGGAACAGCGCCACGGAGGTGGAGTAGAACCGGTATTGATCGTTATCCCGGTAGTTGACGCTGAATTCACCTTCCGGTGCGATGCGCGCATTTGGCATCTGCAACAATCCTGTGCCGCCAAAGTCTGATTGCGACGAACCCAGCGGATCCGGGTAGGTTAATACTTCAGCATGACAGGCACTGGAGACGGCAATGGCCAGGCAGCTTAAAAGATAAGAATTCTTCTTCATCAGTCAGGAACACGTTGCGTTAAAACAGACACAATCTGGTCATTTAAATCAGCATATTTTTCGGGCAGTACATGCGCAGAAAAGCCCAACCAAAGCTGGCTGCCAGGCGGTGGTTCCACATGTCTTTTATTCCACAGGGCAACAGGGGCGACGACAGTCTCACCCTCAGGCGTAATCACCATAACGTTATTCTTGTCCGCGCCTGCAAGGCGGGGGTGATCTTGCAGATAATCGGTAACGCTACGGCCTGCCTGCCAGGGCAATTGCCCGGCCCCAGAAACCGCACCCAGCAGAGTAATAGTCACCGGACGCTGTACGGTATAGAGCGTATAGTCCCCGACCAACGGGGGATTGCTGTTCTCATCCACTCGTACAAAATCAGGGTCCAGTTTGACCGGTAAGCGACCAGTGATATTGAGATTGAGTAACTGCTGGCGCACGGATTTAATCGTTGCCGCCACATCGTCGTCAGCTTCTGCTTCCCAGGAAGCAAGCTGTGCCATGACATGTTGGTAGTCTTTAAGCGCTTTAGCTTTCGCCGCAGAGTCGGTCAGCAAGGCACCAGGCCACCAGAGGCGATCGCGCAGTTGCGGTTGTGTCACCAACTGGACAACATTTTCCACGGGGCCAACGGAAAGTGTCTGTTGTTCGCCAGGCAGATAAATAGTCACCGTTCCTTGCGCAAAGGCATGGGGTGTCATTACGTAAAGTACGCTGGCAATGAAATACGACTGTAATTTATTCATGGTGCGGGTTTAAGAAACGTCATTTCTACGGGAATAACCCCTGCGCCTAACATTTGCCGACTTTGACGAACCTGGCCAGTAGCCGAATCGACCCAGAATGTGTTTTGCCACTGTTTTTCTGGCCGCGTGGAAGTCACCTCTTCCTGCCAGACATTACACAGCACATTGCGACCCGCAATATTCAGCGTCTCTAATCCAGCAAAGGAAAAAGTAGAACTCAGGGTCGCAGAGCGAAAATGGTTGTCTTCACTCCAGAGAATATCGCGCGTCCAGCGGCTGCCATCTTTTATTGCCAGCGCGTTACGCAGAGGGTCCTGCCCGGAATTTGTCACTTCCAGCAGATTATTATTAAGTTTGACGGTTTTTAAAAGACGTCCATTGTGGGTAACCAGCATGGCGTTATCCTGGGATAACCATTTGCTTTGTTCTTGTTCTATATATCCCAGTACCACAAAGATTCGTTGCCCTTCATTAAGGCGTAAATACATAGTGGAATAAGGCAACGCCTGGATCTGCTGATCCGCTACGGTGATATCCTGATTATCGAAAAGGCTGGCGCGAAATGTATCGACCATACTTTGCTGGCTGTGCGTACATCCCGCAAGAAATAGTGCGAAAATCGATAAAATAAGAGGGCGCACCTTTAATCCTTGAAAGGTTAATTAAAAAAATGCAAATCTCTAAAGCCCGGTACGAATATCGCAACCGGGTATCATTTAACTTTAATTTCGACGCGTTAAAGCAGTATTAGCGTGTAGTGGACGTGGTGGTTGAGGTGTTATGAGAACCGCCATCGCCACTGTCATTTGCTGCAACAACTGCCAACGTCGCCACACCAACAGCCGTTGCCACACCGACAACTGTCGCCGTGCCGACAGCGCCAGCAGCCACGCCACCAGTGGTAGTAGCAGTCGTGGTTGCGCCGGTAGTGGTCGTTGTGGTGCCAGTAGTACCCGTCGTTGCCTCGGTCCCGTTTGTTGCTTCAGGGGCAGCAAACGCAGCTGGCGTCGTCAACATGAAGGCCATAAGGATTGCAGAAAGCTTGTGTTTCATAACTTTTCCTTTATTCATCGCATGGACAATACGTACGCTTGAGATCAGGATTGTCTACTTTGAGTATAACATCCTTGTGAAATCTCCCTTTCCTCATACCGCTTGCACTATATACTGCGGGTAGGAAAGGCGCGCAGAGGGAAATATAAGATTGTTAACTATCCCCCTCTGGAAATACGACTTGTGGGCATAAGATAAATCTTAGCAAAATACAAATTAAAGATAAGGAAATTGTTACGAAAGCTATTAATTATTGTTGGTAATATAGTTTCAAGTGGTACTATAACTGGCTGTTAAATGGCATTTATAACTATTAGGTGCAGAGATATTCGCTTAAATGGATTAGTTTCTTTGTGGAAAAGTAACTGATGTTATAATGTATGATGTTGACTATTGCACTATTCCAATAAAACCAGTCAGCTTTAAACAAGCAGCGTCATATTAAGAGAGATAAACATTTGCCGCTGTTGGTCCTCGCAGGCCATTTACGCGGCAAAATTCCACACGTAATCCTGGTATAAGCACTTCTGCGTCGCGGGGAGTGAATGCGGAAATATGGACCTGAACTTCTTTACGACCGTCGGAGGGGATAATGAATCCTTTGCCGCTTTTGCGATCAAAGGTTTTGACAATTCCTGTCATTTTACGGGACAAACAAATTCCTTACTGAAAATACTGCGCTGCACTATACGGGGTTAATAAAATAAAGCCAGCGATATTTAAGACCGCCGGACGGCTAAAATAAAATTTGCTTAATCTCAATTATCATGCGTTAATAGCTGCGTCGGTTTGAAAGACAGACAGCATACAAAGTAGTTTACTAAAGCAGTTCTCATTATCAGGCATTATCCCCTTCTTTTGAGTCTCTCTCCTGAACACTAAGTAGTTTCTGTATTAAAGCCCTGTTTGCCGAAAGGCCCAAAATGAAGGAAGTAAAATATGTCTAATAAAATGACTGGTTTAGTAAAATGGTTTAACGCAGATAAAGGTTTTGGCTTTATCACTCCTGATGATGGCAGCAAAGACGTTTTCGTCCATTTCACCGCCATCCAGAGCAATGAATTCCGCACGCTGAACGAAAATCAGAAAGTTGAATTTTCTATTGAGCAGGGGCAACGTGGCCCCGCGGCAGCGAACGTTGTTACGCTCTAAGGTTGCCATTATTACTCAACATCTCCATTTCCGCTGTCCATGTTGTCATGGTTCACAGTACCGCACATCGGCATTCGATGTGACGGAGCGAAACCCTTTGGGCGCTAAGTGTATTTTTTGTAAATCGACGATGATCACCTTTGATAACGTCGCGCTGCAAATACGCACTGACCATGCGCCGCTGGATTTCACAAAATAATATCAGGCTCCCTCGTGGAGCCTTTTTTATATCTGCCTTATTTTTCTTCAACGCTGTATGTATAGTAAGCGATAACCTGTTGATTATTGAATCTTTCGGGGAGATGGCTTATAACATTTCTTACCTGACCAGGGTACCGGGAACCAACACCTTACTGGCGTGTTGCTGTCTTTTAAGACCAGAAGAGGTTAACAGTGAATATTGAAGAGTTAAAAAAACAAGCCGAAACGGAAATCGCCGACTTTATCGCGCAAAAAATCGCCGAGCTGAACAAGAATACAGGGAAAGAAGTCTCTGAAATTCGCTTCACCGCACGAGAAAAAATGACCGGGCTTGAAAGTTATGATGTCAAAATCAAAATAATGTGATTTTGTGAACATCACCCCGTGCGAGGTGATGTTCCGCTTGTTGCTAATTTAGTGACCAATCATTGGCGCTTGTGGAATTAAGCGTCGGTACAATTCCTCCGGCACCGGGCTTTGCCATACTCCCGCATACATTGCGTAACCAATCACCGCAAACATAATCCCCAGAACCAGTAGCGTCATTAACCAGCCAGACAACGCAAAGGCTTTTTTATTTGCCGCAGGTTTTTGCAGTGAAAAGGTCAATGTTGAGGCTACCGGACATGACTCTACGCAAGTCATACAGCCGGTACATTCCACTGTTCGTACCTGAATTAATTTATCGACCGGGATCCGTGATGGGCAATTTTTTGCGCATTTGCCACAGTCGATACAACTTTCGGCATTGCGACGAATCTTAAACGGCGACAATAGCGAAACCACGCCCATCAGCGCGCCATATGGGCAAAGATAACGACACCAGGCATGGCGAATAAACAGGCTGGCAATCAGCAAAACGGTCACGCTGATTAATGTCGCGGTCCCCATATGACGAAAGAAATCGAGCATTTTAACGTCCATCACCACGCTGTAGGGCGACAACATAAAATAGTGAATCGCCTGAGCGGGCATCAATAACGCGATATAGATAAAAAAACTCAACAGCAAATACTTCACGCCGCGCAGAGGAATATCCAGCCAGCGGGGAAGGACACATTGCCGACCAAACAGTTTGTTACCGAGATCGCCGATTAATTCAGAAAGCGTACCAACCGGGCATAACCATGAGCAAAAGGCCTTTTTGAGTAATAGACTGATGACGATAAAAGCGACCAATAACAGCATCGCGGCGGCGTGGACGGACGGTAACTGACCTGTTACAAGGCTATATTTCAGATTCATCAGCCCGGCAATCGGTAGCCAGCCTTCGATACCTCCCGGTCTGGCGATAAATGTCGTGCTACTTGCCGTTTCGTAATAGCGCACCCAATACCAGAACGTGATGGCAATATAAATATTCATTGCCAACAGTAATAATTGCGTCGCTTTACGCCAGGTCGTGGCATTACGCCAGTCATTCCACGGTAATTTGCCGCCCGTCGTGCCTGGCCGCCGCTGCCAGCGGGTTCTTTTATTCTCTGCCATGATTTTGCCAGTCCGTTAAGTTGTATACCAAATGCCACTATTCTAGTTGTTCTTAACTGGCTGATATTGATTCAAATCGCGTTCAGGTCTTTCTTATGCAACCATGCTTCCAGAGCGGCAACACTGCGTGTAATTTCTTCGTGTGGAAGGGGGGCAGATAATGGCTGCTGCTCCAGTTGTGCGCATAGCTGGCTGGCGATATGCATTCCCAGACTCGAGCAACTGCTTTTTAGCTGATGCGCGGCACGCTTTATTTTCTCGCTATCCTGACTGGCGCGGGCAATGTCGATTTCATCGAGAAGCGGCAGGGCATGTTGTGTAAATAATACCAGCCATTCGTGGATCTTCTCCGTCCCCATTAACTGAGCATCTTCATTGAGTTGCGATACATCCAGCGATTGATCATTATTGACTTGCAGTTGGAGATAGTGCGCCAGTAACTGACCGAGCACTTCACGCGGCACCGGTTTAGGGATAATCCCGCGGAATAATGAACTGGTACGCTGGCGCAGCGTTTCGTCAATGACATGGGCGCTAAAGCCAATCAAAACCAGCGACGGATATTGCTGTGCCAGTTGTCGGGCAAGCGTAATGCCGTCGATATCCGGCAGATCAAAATCCACCAGTGCGGCAGCAAACGGTTCGCTATTTTGCAGTGTCTCTAAAGCCTGCGCGGCATTGCCAACAGCAACAATCTGCGCACCACTGGTTTTCAGCATCTCAATGGTAATTCGCTGGGTTAGCGGGTTATCTTCAATTAACAGCAAACGTAAACCGTCAAGACGCACCGCCTGATTGACTGTTTTTGGCACGGGTGCCGTGGCAACACGTAACGGCAAGCGTAAACAAAAACAGCTTCCAACCTCCGGCGTGCTGGTGGCGCTCAGTTCGCCGCCCATCGCCTGGGCCAGACGGCTACTGATAGTCAGTCCCAGCCCGGTGCCGCCGCGTTTGCCGCTTACCTGCACAAATGGCTGGAAGATTTCTGCCAGTTTCGCGGGATCAATACCGCAGCCGCTGTCTTCCACTTCGACCAGCCATTGCTCGCCATCAGTGCGACTACGCAGGATAATGTACCCTTCGTCAGTAAAACGCAGGGCGTTGCTCAACAGGTTGGTTATAACCTGACGAATACGTCGTGGATCGCCCATTAACGCGCACGGCATATCATCGGCAATTGCCGTTGCCAGGCGAATCGGGCGACCTTTCACCCGTCCGCTCATTAATTGCAGGGTACTTTCCAGCAGCGGGCGCGGTTCAAAGGGCTCATCGCTGACCGAAACATTCTTGCCACCTGCTTCGATAGCGGAATAATCGAGAATATCGTTGAGGATGGTCAGCAACGATTCACCAGAGTCAGTAATTGCCCGCAAATCATCACGCTGGGCGTTAAGTGCGGGGTTATCTGCCAGCAGTTGAGCAGTGCCGAGAATACCGTACAGCGGTGTGCGGATCTCATGGCTCATCGCCGCCAGAAACGCCGATTTTGCCTGGCTGGCTTTTTCTGCTTCCGCCCGTGCCTGTCGGTGTTCTATCACCAGTTCCTGCAATTCAGCTGTACGCGCTTTGACCTGCGCCGCCAGCTGTTCGCGGTGGCGATTCAGTGCATGAACATTGCTGCGAAACGCATCCATCAGCCGCCCGATGGTATCCAGCTCCCGTACGCCAGCGGTTTCCGGGAAAGGGGAGTCAATATCACCGTCCAGCAGCCGTTGCAGCGCCTGCGTTTGTTCGGCAAGTGGACGCGTGACTGAGCGATAAACCACGCGCCAGAGGATCAGAATCAGTGCGCAAAGTGAAACCATCCCCAGCAATAACAGGCTGTATTGCCCGCGTGCACTCGCTTTTTCCAGATGCGCCAGTCCGTGCTGATTACGCAGCTCAATGGTGTCGACCAGCTGACTGACTTCGCTACTAAACTGCGCGAACTGGGCGATGTTATTTTGTGCGAGAGTTTGTAGGTGATTGCTGATTTCACTGTCCTGCTGATACAGCGCCAGCAAATCGCTATATTGGCTAACGGTAGTTAACGTTGTTGCGACCTGCGCACGAACACCCGGATCTTCAATGCGTATTTGCCGACGTTGCAGAATTTTCACCGCATTATTGAGCTGCTTTTCCAGCGTTGGTGCATTTTTCTGGATCTGCTCCAGCCCCAGATTCATCACCATTTGCTGCACCCGCAGAGCGCTAAGGCGCAGTTCATTCATCTGGTTAACATACTCAAGATCGATATCAATCAGCCGATCGAGTGCACTTTCAGCAGCCTGACGCTGATCTTGTTCGATCAAATCGTAAATCCCGGCCTGGGTCGCTCCAGCGGAAGTTGTCGCATTATTCGCCTGACCTTGCGCCAGGCGTGCGATCTCATCGGCGGCAGCGACTATCTGCTGACTGAGTTGCTGTTGTTGCTGGCGCAGTTGCAAACGCTGCCCCACCAGTTCCCCTTGCTGACGTAACGAACGGGAGATCTCCTGCTCCTGTTGTTCAATAGCGGTGGTATCAAAACCTTGTTCCCGTAACGCTTGCAGCAACGCATTAATCTTCAGGCTTTGTGCGGTGAGCATTCGCCCCTGCGCCTGCCACATCTTTTCGTTATCGGCACTGGTCAGGTTCTGCGCGGCGAAAAGTTCCCAGGCGCTGGCTTCGCTCAACTGGCGCGCCATATTCATGGTAGGAATCAATGCCTGAGTGTTGTCTTTTTCCACCTGGCTGATAAAGCGCAGGTTGTACCATCCCACCAGGGTACTGGTCAGGGTTAACAGCGCCATCAGGGCAAAGCCCATCCAGAGTCTTCGGGTCAGGGTTAAATTCACGGTCGGTGCACTTTAGGTGAAAAAGGTTGAGTCGCAAAGCGGAATGCATCTAGCATAAAGCCTTATTATTGATGAGGCTATCATGCGCGTACTGCTATTTTTACTTCTTTCCCTTTTCATGTTGCCGGCATTTTCGGCTGATAACCTGTTGCGCTGGCATGATGCGCAGCATTTCACGGTGCAAGCCTCTACGCCGCTTAAAGCCAAACGCGCATGGAAACTGTGCGCGCTTTATCCCAGCCTGAAAGATTCATATTGGTTATCGTTGAACTATGGTATGCAGGAGGCTGCTCGCCGCTACGGTGTGGATTTAAAAGTGCTGGAGGCAGGCGGCTACAGCCAGTTGGCTACCCAGCAAGCACAAATCGACCAGTGTAAACAGTGGGGCGCAGAGGCCATTTTGCTCGGTAGTAGCACGACCTCATTTCCCGACCTGCAAAAGCAGGTAGCAAGTCTGCCGGTGATCGAACTGGTAAATGCTATTGATGCTCCCCAGGTGAAAAGCCGCGTTGGTGTGCCCTGGTTTCAGATGGGCTATCAACCGGGGCGATATCTGGTGCAATGGGCGCACGGTAAACCACTGAATGTGCTGTTGATGCCCGGACCCGATAACGCCGGGGGCAGTAAGGAGATGGTCGAGGGTTTTCGCGCAGCCATTGCCGGAAGCCCGGTGCGTATTGTTGATATTGCGCTTGGTGATAACGATATTGAAATCCAGCGTAACCTGTTGCAGGAGATGCTGGAACGCCATCCAGAAATCGACGTCGTTGCCGGAACGGCCATTGCGGCAGAGGCGGCAATGGGGGAAGGGCGTAACCTGAAAACGCCGCTTACCGTGGTGTCGTTTTATCTTTCACATCAGGTGTATCGCGGGCTGAAGCGGGGAAGAGTGATTATGGCTGCCAGCGATCAAATGGTCTGGCAGGGGGAACTGGCGGTTGAGCAGGCCATCAGGCAATTACAGGGGCAATCGGTTTCTGATAATGTCAGCCCACCGATTTTAGTTCTGACGCCGAAAAATGCCGACCGTGAACATATTCGCCGCTCGCTGTCACCAGGGGGATTTCGTCCGGTCTATTTTTATCAGCACACATCAGCGGCTAAGAAATAACCTTCACCATGTTGCGTCACCAGTAAATCCGCGCTGAGTTTATGACGTAAACGACGAATTAACACATCGACGGTGCGCAGGTCAGGGTTTTCCACCCGACGCGCAGAAAGCATACGTAGCAGACGTTCACGGCTGAGAATTTCGCCCGGATTCGTCACAAATGCCACCAACATTTCATACTCTGCGCGGGTCAGTTTAATCGGCTCGCCATCCCGCTCCAGCGTATGGCGCGACACATTCAGGCAATAACCGGCAAAGCGATAGCAGTTGTCCTGAGTGTGCGGTTGAGCTTGTCGCGCGAGGTCGATTCGCCAGAGCAGATTTTTCACCCGTACTACCAGTTCGCGCAGTTCCAGCGGTTTGGTGACGTAATCGTCTGCGCCCATTTCCAGCCCAACAATACGGTCAATCCGATCGCTGCGTCCGGTAACCAGAATAATCCCCACCGTTGAGCGTTCTCGCAGGGCGCGGGTTAACATCAGGCCATTTTCATCGGGTAAGTTGATATCCAGCAGAATTAAATCTACCGACTGATTCTGCATAATTTCCCGTAGCCCGGCACCGCTCGCCGTAACGGAAACGGTATACCCCTCCTGAGTGAAGTAGGATTGTAATCGCGCCTGGGTAACCGGCTCATCTTCAACAATAACAATGTGATGTGGCATCAGAGGGTTTTACTCATTCTGTTCATATCTGTTCATATTCTGCCGTAAGCCGTTCATCCTGACCAGTGCCGCTGTTCATATTTGCTCATTAAGATCGCTTCACTAAACCATAATTCTACAGGGGTTATTATGCGGAAACTCTGGAACGCGCTACGCCGACCCAGTGCTCGTTGGTCGGTACTGGCGCTGGTCGCAATTGGGATTGTGATTGGCATTGCGCTGATTGTATTGCCACACGTTGGGATCAAAGTCACCAGCACAACCGAATTTTGTGTCAGTTGCCACAGTATGCAACCGGTGTATGAAGAATATAAACAGTCGGTGCATTTCCAGAACGCCTCCGGCGTGCGAGCTGAATGCCATGACTGTCATATCCCGCCGGATATTCCAGGCATGGTGAAGCGCAAACTGGAAGCGAGCAATGATATCTACCAGACCTTTATTGCTCACTCCATTGATACACCTGAAAAATTCGAAGCCAAACGCGCGGAACTTGCCGAGCGTGAATGGGCGCGAATGAAAGAAAACAACTCGGCAACCTGCCGCTCCTGCCATAACTACGATGCGATGGATCATGCGAAGCAGCATCCTGAAGCAGCACGTCAGATGAAGGTGGCAGCGAAAGATAATCAATCCTGCATCGACTGTCATAAAGGTATTGCCCACCAGTTACCGGATATGAGTAGCGGCTTCCGTAAGCAGTTCGATGAGCTGCGCGCCAGTGCTAATGACAGTGGTGACACGCTGTACTCTATTGATATTAAGCCAATTTATGCGGCGAAAGGCGATAAAGAAGCCTCTGGTTCTCTGCTGCCTGCTTCGGAAGTGAAAGTCCTTAAACGTGACGGCGACTGGCTGCAAATTGAAATTACCGGCTGGACGGAAAGCGCCGGACGTCAGCGTGTACTCACCCAATTCCCAGGTAAACGCATCTTTGTTGCCTCGATTCGTGGTGATGTGCAGCAGCAGGTAAAAACGCTGGAGAAAACCACCGTTGCCGACACCAATACCGAGTGGAGCAAGTTGCAGGCCACTGCGTGGATGAAGAAAGGCGACATGGTGAACGATATCAAACCGATCTGGGCTTATGCGGATTCGTTGTACAACGGCACCTGTAACCAGTGCCACGGCGCACCGGAAATCGCCCACTTTGACGCTAACGGTTGGATCGGCACGCTCAACGGCATGATTGGCTTTACCAGTCTCGATAAACGTGAAGAACGCACCTTGTTGAAATATCTGCAAATGAATGCGTCTGACACCGCAGGTAAGGCTCACGGCGATAAGAAGGAAGAAAAATAATGAACAATAACGATCTCTTTCAGGCATCACGTCGGCGTTTTCTGGCACAACTCGGCGGCTTAACCGTCGCCGGGATGCTGGGGCCGTCATTGTTAACGCCGCGACGTGCGACTGCGGCGCAAGCGGCGACTGACGCTGTCATCTCGAAAGAGGGCATTCTTACCGGGTCGCACTGGGGGGCTATCCGCGCGACGGTGAAGGATGGTCGCTTTGTGGCGGCAAAACCGTTCGAACTGGATAAATATCCGTCGAAAATGATTGCCGGATTGCCGGATCACGTACACAACGCGGCGCGTATTCGTTATCCGATGGTACGCGTGGACTGGCTGCGTAAGCGCCATCTCAGCGATACCTCCCAGCGCGGTGATAACCGTTTTGTGCGCGTGAGCTGGGATGAAGCCCTCGACATGTTCTATGAAGAACTGGAACGCGTGCAGAAAACTCACGGGCCGAGTGCCTTGCTGACCGCCAGTGGTTGGCAATCGACGGGGATGTTCCATAACGCTTCGGGGATGCTGGCGAAAGCTATTGCCTTGCATGGTAATAGCGTTGGTACGGGCGGAGATTACTCTACCGGTGCTGCGCAGGTGATCCTGCCGCGCGTAGTCGGTTCGATGGAAGTGTATGAACAGCAAACCTCCTGGCCGCTGGTATTGCAGAACAGCAAAACCATTGTGCTGTGGGGCTCCGATTTGCTGAAAAACCAGCAAGCGAACTGGTGGTGCCCGGATCACGATGTTTATGAATATTACGCGCAGCTAAAAGCGAAAGTCGCCGCCGGTGAAATTGAGGTCATCAGCATCGATCCGGTTGTCACATCCACCCATGAGTATCTGGGGCGCGAGCATGTGAAGCACATTGCGGTTAACCCGCAAACTGACGTGCCGCTGCAACTGGCGCTGGCACATACGCTGTACAGTGAAAACCTGTACGACAAAAACTTCCTTGCTAACTACTGTGTGGGTTTTGAGCAGTTCCTGCCGTATCTGCTGGGTGAGAAAGACGGTCAGCCGAAAGATGCCGCATGGGCTGAAAAACTGACCGGCATTGATGCCGAAATCATTCGTGGGCTGGCGCGGCAGATGGCGGCGAACAGAACGCAAATTATTGCTGGCTGGTGCGTGCAGCGTATGCAGCACGGTGAACAGTGGGCGTGGATGATTGTGGTTCTGGCGGCGATGCTGGGGCAAATTGGCCTGCCAGGTGGTGGTTTTGGTTTTGGCTGGCACTACAACGGCGCAGGCACGCCGGGGCGTAAAGGCGTTATTCTGAGTGGTTTCTCCGGCTCTACGTCGATTCCGCCTGTTCACGACAACAGTGACTACAAAGGCTACAGCAGCACTATTCCGATTGCCCGTTTTATCGATGCGATCCTCGAACCGGGGAAAGTGATCAACTGGAACGGTAAATCGGTAAAACTGCCGCCGCTGAAAATGTGTATTTTTGCCGGAACTAACCCATTCCATCGCCATCAGCAGATCAACCGCATTATTGAAGGCTTGCGCAAGCTGGAAACGGTTATCGCCATAGATAACCAGTGGACCTCAACCTGCCGCTTTGCCGATATCGTACTGCCTGCGACCACGCAGTTTGAGCGTAACGATCTCGACCAGTACGGCAATCACTCCAACCGTGGCATTATCGCCATGAAACAGGTGGTGCCGCCGCAGTTCGAGGCGCGCAACGACTTCGATATTTTCCGCGAGCTGTGCCGTCGCTTTAATCGCGAAGAAGCCTTTACCGAAGGGCTGGACGAAATGGGCTGGCTGAAACGCATCTGGCAGGAAGGTGTACAGCAAGGCAAAGGACGCGGCGTTCATCTGCCAGCGTTTGATGACTTCTGGAATAACAAAGAGTACGTCGAGTTTGACCATCCGCAGATGTTTGTTCGCCACCAGGCATTCCGCGAAGATCCGGATCTCGAACCGCTGGGCACGCCGAGTGGCCTGATTGAGATCTACTCGAAAACTATCGCCGATATGAACTACGACGATTGTCAGGGGCATCCGATGTGGTTTGAGAAAATCGAACGCTCCCACGGTGGGCCTGGCTCGCAAAAGTATCCGTTGCATCTGCAATCTGTGCATCCGGATTTCCGACTTCACTCGCAGTTATGTGAGTCGGAAACGCTGCGTCAGCAATATACGGTAGCGGGTAAAGAGCCAGTATTCATTAACCCGCAGGATGCCAGCGCGCGCGGTATTCGTAACGGTGATGTGGTACGCGTCTTTAACGCTCGCGGTCAGGTGTTGGCAGGGGCAGTGGTTTCTGACCGCTATGCACCCGGCGTGGCACGAATTCACGAAGGGGCATGGTACGATCCAGATAAAGGCGGCGAGCCTGGTGCGCTGTGCAAATACGGTAACCCCAACGTGTTGACCATCGACATCGGTACATCGCAGCTGGCGCAGGCGACCAGTGCGCACACTACGCTGGTGGAAATTGAGAAGTACAACGGAACAGTGGAGCAGGTGACGGCGTTTAACGGCCCCGTGGAGATGGTGGCGCAGTGCGAATATGTTCCCGCGTCGCAGGTGAAATCATGACCACGCTGACAGCACAACAGATTGCCTGTGTTTACGCCTGGCTAGCGCAGTTGTTCTCCCGTGAGCTGGACGATGAACAACTGACGCAAATCGCCAGTGCGCAGATGGCTGAATGGTTTTCGTTGCTGAAAAGCGAACCGCCGCTCACTGCGGCGGTGAACGAGCTGGAAAACCGTATTGCCACGCTGACAGTACGTGACGATGCCCGTCTGGAACTGGCCGCGGACTTTTGCGGCCTGTTTCTGATGACCGACAAACAAGCGGCGCTGCCGTATGCATCGGCCTACAAACAGGACGAGCAAGAGATTAACCGCTTGTTAGTTGAGGCAGGGATGGAAACCAGCGGCAATTTCAACGAACCGGCAGATCATCTGGCGATCTATCTCGAATTGCTCAGCCATCTGCATTTTTCGCTGGGAGAGGGGACCGTTCCTGCGCGAAGAATCGACAGTTTGCGGCAAAAAACACTGACGGCGCTGTGGCAATGGTTACCAGAGTTTGTTGCGCGTTGTCGTCAGTATGACAGCTTTGGTTTTTACGCGGCACTAAGCCAGTTATTGCTGGTGTTAGTGGAGTGCGACCACCAAAACAGATAACGTCGTTTGTGCGCCTGAAAAGACGCGTTTAGCGTCGCATCAGGCATTATGGCGCAGTTGCCGGATGCGGCGTGAACGTCTTATCCGGCCCACAGGAACTGTAATCTTTGTAGACCGGTTAAGATGCGTCATCGCATCCGGCAAACACACATCACGGATGAGCTACAAACCGGGAAAGCCGCTGGCGCAGCAGGCGGTTTTCCTGCTTCAGGTGCGCAATATCATCCATTAACGTCAGCGCCACCGCGATCCCCGGCCAGTCCAGAGCCAGTTCATGACGCAGGCGTACCGCGCGTTGCACCACAATGGCGGCATGGTCGTCAAATACCCAGGTTGTTTCCTGGATCTCACGCGGTTCAACCACCCCCAAACCGACAATTTCATTCAACTCCTCTTCAGAGATGCCGGTATGCAGGCAAAATTCGGTAATAGTAAAAGTCACCGTAACATTAGCCATTATGCTTTCCCCCAATCTTTACGTGGATCAAAAGACGACTGGGCGTCTGCCAGTTGCTGCCACAGCGCGGCAGTGTTTTCATCCGGTTTCGGCGGCATCACGATTTTCAGTACCGCATACAGATCGCCGGTCTGTTTTTTGCTCACCAGACCTTTGCCTTTAACGCGCAATCGTTGCCCGGCCTGGCTGCCTGGCGGGATAGTCAGCAAAATGCTTTCTTTCAGTGTTGGAACGGTGACTTTAGCACCCAGCGCCGCTTCCCACGGGCTAACCGGCACCACAATTTCCAGATCCTGGCCGACAATATCAAACAGCGGATGTGGCGCAATATGAATCACCAGCCACAAATCGCCATTTGGACCGCCGTTTTCGCCCGGCGTCCCCTGGCCTTTCAGACGGATGCGTTGACCATTGCCGACGCCCGCCGGGATCTTCACATTCAGCGTTTTCGGAATTTCCTGTTCGATCATGCCAAAGGCGTTATAAACCGGCAGGTTATAGCTGATGGTACGCTTATGCTCAGTAAGCGTTTCTTCGAGGAATACCGCCACTTCGATTTCAATATCGTGGCCGCGTGTGGCGGGGCGTTGACGGCTCTGGCGGGCATGCTGACCGAAAATTGACGAGAAGATATCGTCAAAATCTTCGGCGTTAAAACTCTGACCGTCGCCATGGTGGAACTGACGGTTAAATTGCGGATCGTTGCGATGTTGCCACATCTGATCATACTCAGCGCGACGTTGTTCATCACTTAACACTTCCCAGGCTTCAGCGACCTCTTTGAAGCGGGCTTCGGCATCCGGTTCTTTGCTGACATCAGGATGGTATTTGCGGGCAAGTCGACGATAGGCGGTCTTGATTGTCTTGAGATCGTCCGTCGGTTTCACGCCCATGATGGCGTAATAATCCTTTAATTCCATAGCGTTATCTCGCGTAAATCAACACAAATTGAAGGAACCCCTGTAAGGTAACTCCTATAAGTGTAGGGTAATCCTCAAAATTTCATATGCCAACACAGAATATGTTATTGAAATCATCGCGGAGAGGAGGTCGCCATCAAGATGGGTTGCTGAACATATTTTAAACAGGTGAAAAAGGGTGAGCGATTTTTGATAGTTGAACCAGGCACTTTAAGTTTAACTAGGGCGTCATTATTTATTAAATTTTATAGACGCTATATATGGGTAGTAATATACATGGAATTAGTTGCACTGCAAATAATTATTTGAAACAGGCCTGGAACGATATAAAAAATGAGTACGAAAAAAATCAAACATATTCAATCACGCTTTTTGAAAACACACTGGTGTGTTTTATGCGGTTATACAATGAACTCAGACGTAAAGTAAATGAAGAGGATACTCCATGTCTGGAATGTGAATCACTAGAAAAAGAATTTGAGGAAATGCAGAATGATAATGATCTATCATTATTTATGAGAACATTGCGTACTAATGATACACAAATTTATTCAGGGGTTTCAGGAGGTATTACATATACTATACAATATGTTCGAGATATTGATATTGTTAGAGTGTCCTTGCCGGGCAGAGCTTCAGAGTCTATCACAGATTTTAAAGGTTATTATTGGTATAACTTTATGGAGTATATTGAAAACATTAATGCGTGTGATGATGTTTTTTCTGAGTATTGTTTTGATGATGAAAATATAAGTGTCCAGCCAGAGCGGATAAATACGCCGGGAATATCTGATTTGGATTCTGACATTGATTTGTCTGGTATATCTTTTATTCAGCGTGAAACTAACCAGGCATTAGGATTAAAATATGCTCCTGTAGATGGCGATGGATATTGTCTGTTAAGAGCTATACTGGTTTTAAAACAACATGATTATTCATGGGCGCTGGTCAGTTATAAGATGCAAAAGGAAGTTTACAACGAATTCATTAAAATGGTTGATAAAAAAACGATCGAGGCTCTTGTTGATACGGCATTCTATAATCTCAGGGAAGATGTAAAGACGTTATTTGGCGTTGATCTACAATCTGACAACCAAATTCAGGGGCAGAGTAGTCTTATGTCATGGAGCTTTCTGTTTTTTAAAAAACAATTCATTGATAGTTGCTTGAATAACGAAAAATGTATCCTGCATTTACCCGAGTTTATATTTAATGATAACAAGAACTTGCTTGCTTTAGATACCGACACGTCGGATAGGATTAAAGCGGTGAAGAATTTTCTTGCTGTTCTTTCAGATAGCATTTGCTCATTATTTATTGTTAATAGTAATGTGGCATCAATCTCCTTGGGGAATGAATCCTTTTCAACAGATGAAGATCTTGAGTATGGTTATTTAATGAACACTGGCAATCATTATGACGTTTACCTCCCTCCTGAACTTTTTGCTCAGGCTTACAAGTTAAACAATAAGGAAATGAATGCGCAACTCGACTATTTAAATCGTTATGCAATTTAATGGCAAAGGCATATGCTAAAAACCATTGTTATTAGTCTCACACTTTTTTATTGGTAAATATTGTCTCTGTATTGGTAACGCCGCAGATATTCTGTTTAGCCACAGGTGCAATTATCAGCGGCGTACGCGAGGCAGGGGCTAATCAGGCATAGTTTGCGTCAAACCTTGCCTGTTTTTGAAGATGTATATAGAAAAACAGGCGTTCAACAAGCCATTTTGCGAACCTGTTCCCGGAAAAAAGTCATATTTCTGTCACACTCTTTAGTGATTGATAACAAAAGAGGTGCCAGGAATGAACAAAACGCTAATCGCCGCAGCTGTGGCAGGGATAGTTTTACTCGCTTCAAACGCTCAGGCACAAACCGTACCGGAAGGCTATCAGCTACAGCAAGTGCTCATGATGAGCCGCCATAACTTACGTGCGCCGCTGGCGAACAATGGCAGTGTGCTGGAGCAGTCGACGCCGAATAAATGGCCAGAATGGGACGTCCCCGGTGGGCAACTCACCACCAAAGGTGGCGTGCTCGAAGTGTATATGGGCCATTACATGCGTGAATGGCTGGCAGAGCAGGGGATGGTGAAATCGGGGGAATGCCCGCCGCCGTACACCGTTTATGCCTATGCCAATAGTCTGCAACGTACCGTTGCGACCGCACAGTTCTTTATTACCGGCGCATTCCCGGGGTGTGATATTCCTGTGCATCACCAGGAAAAAATGGGCACTATGGACCCAACCTTTAACCCGGTGATCACCGATGATTCCGCCGCATTCAGTGAACAGGCGGTGGCGGCAATGGAGAAAGAGCTCAGCAAACTCCAGCTTACCGACAGCTACCAGCTACTGGAAAAAATCGTTAACTATAAAGATTCCCCTGCCTGTAAAGAGAAACAACAGTGTTCGCTGGTGGATGGCAAAAATACCTTTAGCGCCAAGTATCAACAAGAACCAGGTGTTTCCGGGCCGCTGAAAGTCGGCAACTCGCTGGTAGATGCGTTTACTTTGCAATATTACGAAGGTTTTCCGATGGATCAGGTGGCCTGGGGAGAAATCAAATCTGACCAGCAGTGGAAGGTGTTGTCGAAGCTTAAAAACGGCTACCAGGACAGCCTGTTTACCTCACCGGAAGTGGCGCGCAATGTTGCGAAACCGCTGGTCAGTTATATCGACAAAGCTCTGGTCACCGATCGCACCAGCGCACCGAAAATTACAGTGTTGGTTGGGCACGACTCCAACATTGCCTCTCTGTTAACGGCGCTGGATTTCAAACCGTATCAGTTGCATGACCAGAACGAACGCACGCCGATTGGCGGCAAAATCGTTTTCCAGCGTTGGCATGACAGCAAAGCCAATCGCGATTTGATGAAAATTGAATATGTGTATCAGAGTGCGGAACAGTTACGTAATGCCGATGCGTTAACCCTGCAGGCACCTGCGCAGCGTGTGACGCTGGAATTAAGCGGTTGCCCGATAGACGCTGATGGTTTCTGCCCGATGGATAAGTTTGATAGCGTGTTGAATGAAGCGGTGAAATAACAGAAAACTCCCCCGCGAGAAGCGGGGGAGTCGCTGGTTAAACGTTTTTACGTTCGATGGTCTGTTCGCCCCAAAAAAGCGAATCTTTATCGGTCTTAGCAAAGGCTTTGACTAACACTTCATCACTACCTTCTTCCCAAATCTTTTCCGCCATTTTTTCGTCGTACCCGGCGACTTCGAAAATGGCCTCGGCTATTTCCGGCGACGTATTGCGCAGAGATGCCCATTCACCGACGTGATGAGCTTTCGCTTCTTGAGTTGGCATGCGTATCCTCCTGTTGAAGATTAGCCGTTAAGTTTAACTGCCAGACCTGCGACATATTCCCCTTGATAACGAGCAATAGACAGTTCTTCCTGGCTGGGCTGGCGTGAACCGTCACCGCCTGCGATGGTGGTTGCGCCGTACGGCGTACCGCCGCGAACCTGTGAAACGTCAAATAATTCCTGCGCTGCGTAGCCAATAGGGACAATTACCATGCCGTGATGCGCAAGGGTCGTCCAGGTGGATGTGATGGTTTGTTCCTGACCGCCGCCAGTACCGGTGGAACTAAAGACGCTCGCCAGTTTTCCGTATAGTGCGCCGGAAGCCCACAGGCCGCCCGTCTGGTCGAGGAAGGTACGCATTTGACCGGACATGTTGCCAAAGCGGGTAGGTGTACCAAAAATAATGGCGTCGTAATCGGCCAGTTCTTGCGGGGTTGCAACCGGTGCAGTTTGCGTTTTACCGCCTGCTTTTTCAAATAATTGCGGCGGCATGGTTTCCGGTACACGCTTAACGACAACTTCAGCGCCATCCACTTTGCTTGCACCCTCAGCGACTGCGCGTGCCATCGTTTCAATATGTCCGTACATGGAATAATAAAGCACCAGAACTTTAGCCATTTCTAACCACTCCTCGTGTTATCTCTATTCCGTAGCGATTCGCTACCACTTATTTAAAGATAAGACGTCCTTTTCAGAGTGCAAATTTCACAACCACTTATTTGATTTATAACAACTTTCACAAGCACGTAATTTTGTCGCAAAATGACACATTTTTATCTCATCGCGTTTTTTTAATCATAAGAGCGGCTTATGGATAATTATTGGAGATGATATCTATTCTCGCTAAGAAGCTGTTGCAGGATATTACCAAACGCGGGTCTGCCCGCGTCAGTTCACTAAGCTTAGTCCCACGTAGCGAAAATATGGCAGCCGCCATACGCCGCGTCAATTCTATGGCACAATGCATTCGT
>OAUP01000003.1_pt1 | contig 243812 bp, 222 predicted proteins | sample 1476301 | NCBI WGS metagenome assembly OAUP01 (sample SAMEA2580055, study PRJEB22360) | human gut metagenome | biome: human gut; feature: human-associated habitat; material: faeces | place: Denmark | collected 2008/2010 | reverse complement strand
CGGCACGTTAAATCATATCAGGCGTAATACCACAACCCTTAAGTTAGCGCTTATGGGATAATTCCCCGGTTTTTTTACGCCTGTTAATCAGCTAATGGCTGCGGGCGACCAATCAAATACCCTTGCAGATATTGCACCCCGAGCTTATGCAATAGCGCCTGCTGCTGTTGCGTCTCGACAAACTCCGCGACCACACTCAATGACTTCGCTTTCGCCAGATCGGTAATTGATCTCACAATCATCGCATCCAGCGTGTTCGTGACAATATCTTTCACAAAGACGCCATCAATTTTGATGATATCAGCCTGCAAACGCTTTAACCGTTCGTAGTTGGCATATCCGGTGCCAAAGTCATCAATCGCAATCCGGAAACCAAACTTATGCAGCTGCTCGATGTTGTACATGCTGCTTTCTGCGTTAGAAAACGCCTGCTCCTCGGTGATCTCAAGAATGACCGCCTGCGGGGAGATGTGATAACGCTTAAACAGACGAATAATCCGCCCGGCAATATTCTTTTGCAGCAGCGTGAGCGGCATTAAATTGACTGAAAAGCGCGGTCCTTTTTTGTCGCAAGGGTGTGTTGCCAGCCACTTCAACAAGGATTCCAGCACTTGCAAATCAAAACGCGCGCTAAGGTTAAACTGAGCAATAAGGGGCAGAAACTTATCCGGGGTCATAATGCCGCCGTCATATTTCAGTCGCGCGAGGATCTCATCATAACCTTCACCCTCTTTGTTGCGAATTGGCTGGGCGTAGAGCAGCAAATCACCCTGATCTAACGCCGTGCGAATGGTATTCAGCAATAGCACCTGTTTAGTGGTCTGCCCGGAAACCATCTCCTCTCTGCTATCCAGCGCCAGCACATGATGATGTGCGCAGGATTGCTCCGCCAGCCAGCTTAACTGCCCCAACAAGGGTTGCAGGGTTTCCTGATTTCCATCAAAACGCCCCCAGGCAGCACCATAGCCCATATCCAGCCCGGTATTGTTCCAGTGAATTTGCCGACTATTCAGGATGTTAACCATATGCTGGAGTCGCCCTTCCGTTTCCGGCCCGCTCAGCACTAACAGCAGTTCACTACCCGGCAATTGATACAACTTTTCGTTTTCCTGCATCAACGGCAGCAGCGTACGGCAAATTGAGCGGATACAGTGAACGCGCATCATTAAGCCGTAATGACGACTCATAAACTCAAGATTATCAATGCGCAGGCAGCAAAAACTCTTGCCCGCCTCTTGCTCCGGCGCTTGTTCCAACGCACGAAAGTTGGGTAGGAGCGTTAACGGATCTGTCAGCGCCTGCAAATGCCAGCGGCGATTAAGCCATTCACTGCGATGATAAATGCGCACCATATAGAGCAGGCAAACGCTAAAGGAAATCAGCACCGCAAGAATAAATGCCAGCGAATATTCGGTTTCCACCCCTTGCAAAAAGTTCTGGTTGTAATTCAGAAGGCAAAGCGTTGAAACAGCCCAGGTGAGATTTAAAAACGGATAGCGAAGCTTACCGACCCCGAGGGTAAAGATGATGAAGAAAACGGGTACCAGGTAACCGGCAATAAAGTCGTTTTCATAAGGTGTGCACAACAGAAGTAGCAGCACGCTTAACGCTGCCAGCCAGCTTAAGGTAAATGCGCGTTTCTCTTTGCCCAACGACGGAGCGATATCCCTGCGCCACAATATCTGCGCAAAGTGGGGACTTACAATCATGCGAGTGAGATAGTAGAAAAGCATGTTGTAAATCAGCACAGCGGTGAAAAGGCTTAGCAAATCAACGACCGTGAAAATGGCATCCGCATCGCCGAAAAAGGTGGATATCTTTAGCGGGAAATCAAAGAAGCTCCCCACAAGATACATGCTGCATTTGATGCCGATCGGCGTCACCAAACCAAGCCAGAACAGACGTTGCCAGACATATCGGCTGGTCAATCCATAACGCCAACGCGTCCCCAGCTGCCAGCGTAATATTGCGCAGGCACACAACACGACAAACGTCTGGCTACCGAGCATGACCGCAGTCTGTAAAAAAGAGAGATGAAAGTTCCACAGATTGGTGCAAAACATCCCGCATAAAACGGGAACGACACCGCGCCAGCCAAAGATAAACAAGATTGACAGCATTACGCACAGTGGCATCCACGCCAGAAAGATATAACTGGAATGGATAATGGCAAGTGGCGAAATAAAACGGGATAGCTGAATAAGTACCACGGTGAGCGTAAACGCTAGTGTGAATATCTTGATATTTTTTATCAGGTTATGCTCCACAAACATGAGTACACTACTCTCACTGATCGGGGTTTTCAGGCACACAAATAATAAGTTTATTCGCATCGCGAAGCAAACAGGGGGCCAGCCTGTTGCCGATTTTTCATCCAATGATGCTTTCACCAGGCGGCACTAACCCGGACGTAGACTGTATTACAAAAGCGGCAAAAAGCAGAGACAAAAAACCCCCGCTTTGCAGCGAGGGTTGGAAATTTGGTGGAGCTAAGCGGGATCGAACCGCTGACCTCTTGCATGCCATGCAAGCGCTCTCCCAGCTGAGCTATAGCCCCACGATGCGTTTACGTACCAAGTTTGCTGGGTGCAAAATTTGGTGGAGCTAAGCGGGATCGAACCGCTGACCTCTTGCATGCCATGCAAGCGCTCTCCCAGCTGAGCTATAGCCCCGTCACGTAAAGCTTGTCGAGTTGACGGGCGGCATCATATGAATTCCGCCCGAATGTGTCAACGGCAAATTGCAACGTGTAGTTTCAATCGCTGAAAAATCAGGCAAATGAACAATTTTGGAAAACCGCTCGCATTCAGTAGTTATTCATGTCACGGTTTCCTGTAAAGTGGTGTTATAAAATGAACTACTAATAGACCCACATACATTCAGGGAATTGTTATGTTCAAGGAGAGGATGACACCAGATGAACTTGCCAGACTGACCGGCTATAGCCGCCAGACCATTAATAAATGGGTACGCAAGGAAGGCTGGACAACGTCACCAAAACCTGGCGTCCAGGGTGGCAAAGCCCGACTGGTTCACGTCAATGAACAGGTTCGTGAATATATTCGCAATGCTGAACGTCCAGAAGGTCAGGGAGAAGCGCCTGCCCTTTCTGGTGATGCGCCGCTTGAAGTATTGCTGGTGACACTGGCGAAAGAGATGACGCCAGTTGAACAAAAACAGTTTACATCCTTGCTTCTGCGGGAAGGGATTATCGGATTGTTACAACGCTTAGGGATTCGCGATAGCAAATAATATGAAAAGATTACGCAATAAAATGACCACCGAAGAACTGGCTGAATGCCTCGGTGTGGCTAAACAAACTGTTAACCGTTGGATCAGAGAAAAAGGCTGGAAAACGGAAAAATTTCCCGGCGTGAAAGGCGGTCGTGCCAGACTTATTCTGGTCGATACGCAAGTTTGCGAGTTTATTCAGAACACGCCAGCCTTCCATAACACACCAATGTTGATGGAAGCTGAAGAGAGAATTGCTGAATACGCTCCTGGAGCACGCGCCCCGGCGTATCGACAAATCATCAACGCGATAGATAATATGACAGACATTGAGCAGGAAAAAGTCGCGCAATTTTTGTCACGTGAAGGAATTCGCAATTTCCTCGCCCGTCTCGATATTGACGAATCAGCATAAATAAAAAACGGCAGGATATTATCTCCTGCCGTTTATCTTTTTACACGCTAATTACTGCTGATTTTCGCGTTCAGCAATAAAATCCAGCGCTTTGTTGATACGCTCGATACTGCGGGTCTTACCAATTGCGTGAACGGTAACATCCAGTGCTGGAGACTGCCCCGCACCGGTTACGGCGACACGCAGCGGCATACCAACTTTACCCATACCCACTTCCAGCTCATCCGCCGTCGCCTGAATAGCGTGATGAACGTTTTCAGCGGTCCAGTCAGTAATCGCGGCCAGTTTGTCACGAACCACTTCCAGCGGCTGACGCGCTACCGGACGCAGATGTTTTTTCGCGGCGTCGGCATCGAACTCAGCAAAATCTTCGTAGAAATAACGGCAGCTCTGTGCCATCTCTTTCAGCGTCTTGCAGCGTTCGCCCAGCAGTTTCACCAGATCAGCCAGCTGCGGGCCGTTACGGGTATCGATATTTTCCTGCTCAATGTGCCACTGTAAGTGAGTAGCAACATACTCCGGCGGCAGCGCGTTAATGTAGTGATGGTTCAGCCACAGCAGCTTGTCGGTGTTGAACGCACTGGCAGATTTGCTGACGGCATTCAAAGTGAAGTATTTGATCATCTCTTCACGAGTGAAGATTTCCTGATCGCCGTGGGACCAGCCCAGACGCACCAGATAGTTCAGCAGTGCTTCTGGCAAATAACCGTCATCACGATACTGCATTACGCTGACTGCCCCGTGACGTTTGGACAGTTTTTTACCGTCATCGCCATTGATCATAGAAACGTGCGCGTAAACCGGCACCGGCGCTTTCAGGGCCTTAAGAATGTTGATCTGGCGTGGCGTGTTGTTGATATGGTCTTCGCCACGGATAACGTGGGTGATTTCCATATCCCAGTCATCGACAACCACACAGAAGTTATAGGTTGGGGAACCATCGGTACGGCGGATAATAAGATCGTCCAGTTCCTGGTTGCTGAACTCGATCGGACCACGGCTCTGATCGTCAAAAACAACAGAACCTTCCTGCGGGTTAGCAAAACGTACAACACACGGTTCATCATCAGCATGATGCTCATGGCTGTGGCGGCAGCGACCGTCATAACGCGGCTTCTCACCTTTCGCCATTTGCTCTTCGCGCAGCGCTTCCAGGCGCTCTTTAGAGCAATAGCATTTATAAGCAGTGCCCTCTTCCAGCATCTGATCGATCACCGCGTTGTAGCGATCAAAACGTTTGGTCTGGTAGTACGGACCTTCATCCCACTCCAGGCTCAGCCAGTTCATGCCATCCATAATGGCTTCGATAGCTTCCGGCGTGGAACGCTCAAGATCGGTGTCTTCAATACGCAGCACGAACTCACCGCCGTGGTTACGTGCAAAAAGCCAGGAGTAAAGAGCAGTACGCGCGCCGCCAACGTGCAGATAGCCTGTTGGGCTTGGCGCGAAGCGAGTTTTGATTTTCATGAAATGGCCTTACGTTTAGAAAGATGCCGACAACCGGCAAATCCTGGAAAAATTAAGTGGGCGATATTCTATCACTCCCGCCTGATTCCTCAATGTAGTTCGGGTTTCTACCTTACGCATTATTGTTTTCGTTGACAAATTGCGCAACACGGTCTGTTTTGCGATCATCTTGCTTAAATTTACGACGAACGAACAATTTCTTTAGAAAATGCGTTGACTCATTTTGAACTCTCCCTATAATGCGACTCCACACAGCGGGGGTGATTAGCTCAGCTGGGAGAGCACCTCCCTTACAAGGAGGGGGTCGGCGGTTCGATCCCGTCATCACCCACCACTTTCTCGCCAGCTAAATTTCTTGTAAAAATGTGAAGTACCGAAGTGGGTGATTAGCTCAGCTGGGAGAGCACCTCCCTTACAAGGAGGGGGTCGGCGGTTCGATCCCGTCATCACCCACCACTTTCTCGCCAGCTAAATTTCTTGTAAAAATGTGAAGTACCGAAGTGGGTGATTAGCTCAGCTGGGAGAGCACCTCCCTTACAAGGAGGGGGTCGGCGGTTCGATCCCGTCATCACCCACCACTTCGGGTCGTTAGCTCAGTTGGTAGAGCAGTTGACTTTTAATCAATTGGTCGCAGGTTCGAATCCTGCACGACCCACCAATGTAAAAAAGCGCCCTAAAGGCGCTTTTTTGCTATCTGCGATACTCAAAGATTCGAACCTGCAGCAGGTTTGAGTTGAGCGCAGCGAAACAACGGAGCCGCTCGCGGCGACGGCCCGAAGGGCGAGCGAAGCGAGTCATCCTGCACGACCCACCAATGTAAAAAAGCGCCCTAAAGGCGCTTTTTTGCTATCTGCGATTTGCGAAATTGCCTGATGCGCTTCACTTAGCAGACTACTATTTCCGGCAATTCCTGTCTCCTCACCTACTGTGTCAATGCAGCCAACAGCTTAACCATCGCGGGCGTCACCTGCTGTGTTTCATAAACAATATATAAATCTGCAGGGATGCGCTGTTTGAGCGGACGGAAAATGACACCTGGCCAGTTCATTTGTGCGTAGCTGTCCGCTATCAATGTGATACCAATGCCCATACTGACCATAGCGAGTACCGTTTGCGGTTCATTAACTTCGCGAATAACAACCGGTGAAAATCCCACCTGCTGGCAAACTCGCTGCAAAAAATCCCAGTCAGTGTAAACGGGCGGCATTGTAACAAAATACTCGTCACGTAGCGCCTCCAGCGGGACGGTGGAAAATGATGAGAGATGATGCTCTTCAGGCATCGCCACCAGAAACGCCGATTCATGCAACCGTAAGCTGGTAAAACCAGTCGGTGGTTCTGTCGCCATTCGCCAGATCCCGGCATCAAGTTCGCGGCGTTCCAGCAAGGCCATTTGCATCGCGGGCATCTTTTCGCGAAAAAGAACGTCAACGTTAGGATTTTCCCTGAGGAATCGCCGCATAACCGGGCGCATCCGTCCCCACATTGCCGTTCCCACTACGCCGAGTTCAATCCGCCCTGCTTCTCCCCGACCTATTTGTTCAATCCGAGCCAATACATTATTAGCATTCACCAGCAATCGACGCGATTCTTCCATCAAGATTTTGCCCGCGTGTGTCAGTACGACGCTGCGCGAATGGCGAATAAAAAGCTGCGTGCCGAGTTGATTTTCCAGCTCTTTAATATGAATGCTGAGCGGAGGCTGAGACATATTTAAACGCGCTGCTGCGCGGCCAAAATGCAACTCTTCCGCTACGGCAAGAAAATAACGGAGCAACTTAAGATCTGTTCTGTATACGCGTTCCATAATTAAGTGCTCCATATAATAAATACATCGTATTAAATTATCATGGCATAAAGTATTTCACCACCAGATATCCGACATACATAAACACAATGGATAATATACCCGGTAATACATTTGGTACAGGAATAGGCAAGCGCACGATTGTAAACAAAGCACCAATACCAAAACCAACGCCGGAAGAAAATAAAATATCTTTCACTAATTAACCTTTATCATAAAAGCAGCTCTGAAGAGCAGAGCCGCGAATCCTTTTAATGAGTCACCGCTCGATGCTTTATCTTTTCAGGGTCATGATTATATTTAAACCCAAAGAAAAATATCACTGCGAGAAAAAGAGCATATCCTGCAAACACCAGCCAGATAGTTTGCCAGTCTTTTACTCCATCCACCGAAAAGTAATCTACTGCCATGCCACTCAGAATCGAGCCAACCCATGCGCCGACACCATTTACCATGGTCATAAAGAGCCCCTGCGCGCTGGCACGAATGCTGGAATCAACTTCCTGTTCGACAAATACCGAACCAGAAATATTGAAGAAATCGAATGCACAGCCATAAACAATCATCGACAGCAGCAGCAAAATAAATCCGGTTGTTGACGGATCGCCATAGGCGAAGAAGCCAAAGCGCAGCGTCCAGGCCACCATACTCATCAGCATGACGGTTTTAATGCCAAATCGCTTTAAAAAGAATGGGATAGTCAGTATAAAGCCCACTTCTGCCATCTGTGAAACTGACAGTAAAATGGAGGGATATTTCACCACAAAACTGTCAGCAAACTCCGGGTTACGGGCGAAATCATGTAGGAACGGATTACCAAAAACGTTGGTAATTTGCAGTACCGCACCCAGCATCATGGCAAAGAGGAAAAAGATGGCCATGCGTGGATTTTTAAACAGCACGAAGGCATCCAGACCCAGCTTGCTGGCAAGCGATGTGGTCGCTTTTTTCTCCGCAACCGGAATCTTCGGCAAAGTCAGCGCATAAGCCGACAGCAGCAATGACGCACCGGACGCGATATACAGCTGCAGACTACTCAATTCCAGATGCAGCAGGCTTACTGCCCACATCGCGACAATGAACCCCACCGTACCAAAAACGCGAATGGGCGGGAAAGCGGTCACCGGGTCAAGCCCTGCCTGGGCAAGACAGGAATAAGAGACGCTGTTCGATAACGCAATAGTCGGCATAAACGCCATCGCATTGACTAACATCACCCAAAACATCATATCCGGATCAGTTACGGATGCCGCATAAAAAAGTACGCCCGCACACACCAGGTGACACAGCATGTATGCACGTTCTGCGCGCAGCCATTTGTCTGCGATGATCCCCATTATACCAGGCATAATAATCGCGGCGATCCCTTTGGAACTGTAAACCATGCCAACATTAGCGCCGGTGAAATGAAGAGTATTAATCATGTAAGAGCCGAGGGTAACCAGCCAGCTCCCCCAGATAAAATATTGCAAAAAGGACATTACCTTTAAGCGCATCGCGATGCTCATAATCGTTTCCTTGTCGCATCATTTGGCCTCACCCGCGAGGCCGTTTCTTATTGTTTTTCTCAGGCAATTTTGCGCAGAAAGCCACAAATAAGGTTGATGAAGTTCTGCTTAGAGAGCTCCGCAGCCGCCAGCGTTTGCGCATGTGACAATTTCACATCGCTTAAACCTTCCGCCATATTGGTAATCGCAGAGACCGCAACGACTTTAAGGTCGCAATGGCGAGCTGAAATAACCTCAGGCACCACAGACATACCAACAACATCCCCACCAATAATTTGCATCATGCGAATTTCCGCCGCAGTCTCGAAATTCGGCCCCGGATACGAGACGAACACGCCCTCCGTCAGAGGGAAACCCTCTTCTTTCGCCACTTTTTGTAACAGTGCGCGGTATTCCGCATCGTAGGCATTTGCCAGTGAGAAGAAGCGCTCTCCAAAACGATCATCGTTAAGACCCACCATCGGCGTACCGGGCATGGTGTTGATATGATCTTTCAATGCGACCAGGCTGCCTGCCCCCACTTCCGGACGCAGCGAGCCTGCCGCATTGGTGCAGAACAGTAGCTCGCAGCCCAGCAGCTTAAAGGTACGAATTGCGTCAGTCATAATGGTCATTCCACGACCTTCGTAGAAATGTCCGCGACCTTTCATACATACCACCGGTACGCCCTGGAGATGGCCCAGCACTAACTCCCCCGCATGACCATGTACCGTACTTACCGGGAAGCCCGGCAGCTTTTCGTAGGAAATTGCGACAGCGTTCTCAATCTGATCGGCCAGCGCGCCGAGCCCGGAACCTAAAATAAAGGCCACTCGTGGCGTGAAATCAGGTTTATAAGTCTTGATAATATCTATGCAAAACAGCGGGTTATGAGAAAATTGAACCTGAGACATACATATCCTTTTTCTGTAGGGTGGAATCTAACGCCTTTTTATAGCGAGGTTGTCCCGGCTCTTACCAATACACTTTTCTCACGCATTCAATAGCGATTCGATATCGATGGATTTATATCTTTTCTCTATTAATCCACGGTAAAAACTGTATTGGCGATATTAATTCCTTTGCATTAACAATATGTCGTTTTTAGCAAACCACTTTATTAAGCAATCTACTAATAACGATCGGCATAGGGAATTATGCTATGAAAAAACATCTTTTAACTCTGACACTTTCCTCTATATTAGCGATACCTGTTGTATCTCATGCAGAATTTAAAGGCGGTTTTGCAGATATCGGCGTGCATTATCTGGACTGGACCAGCCGGACTACCGAAAAATCGTCGACCAAATCACACAAAGATGATTTTGGTTATCTTGAATTTGAAGGTGGCGCTAACTTTAGTTGGGGAGAAATGTACGGGTTCTTCGACTGGGAAAACTTCTATAACGGTCGCCATAATAAACCAGGTAGCGAGCAGCGTTATACCTTTAAAAATACCAACCGTATTTACCTGGGTGACACCGGATTTAATCTCTACTTGCATGCGTATGGCACCTACGGTTCTGCGAATCGCGTGAATTTCCACGACGATATGTTCCTGTACGGTATCGGCTACAATTTCACCGGCAGCGGTTGGTGGTTCAAACCGTTCTTTGCTAAGCGTTATACAGATCAAACCTATTACACTGGCGACAACGGCTATGTCGCCGGCTGGGTTGCAGGTTACAACTTTATGCTGGGCAGCGAGAAATTCACTCTTACCAACTGGAACGAGTACGAGTTTGACCGTGACGCTACCTATGCAGCGGGTAATGGCGGTAAAGAAGGGCTGAATGGCGCAGTTGCACTGTGGTGGAATGCAACATCACACATTACTACGGGGATTCAGTATCGATATGCGGATGACAAACTGGGCGAAGATTTTTACCAGGATGCGATAATCTACTCCATCAAATTTAACTTCTGATTGATTACTGCCGGGGCTCCCGGCAGTATGAATTCACTCTATATCTGATACAACGGATCCCCTTCCCGCCCAGCCATTAGCGCATTGCCCTGGTCTCGTACCACGTCCCATAAAGCTTCAGCGGCGGTGGAAAGTGAACGGTTCTTCCTGCGCACCAGCATCAACTGGCGTTCAACAACCGGCGTAATGCGCTTTACCACCAGTGGGCTACCTTCAGGCAATGGTAGCGCCAGTGCGGGAAGAATACTGATGCCGATGCCTGCGGCTACCATCGGGAACAGCGTCGCCGGATGTCCAATCTCCTGCACAATATTCGCCTGAATACCATTGCGCGCCAGCGCTGCGTCAATCAGCGGTCGGCTGCCTGACGCGTAATCCTGCAACACCAATTTCGCTCCCTGTAATGCCTGCCAGGGTACATAATCTTCCACGGCCAAAGCGCTATCGCGATGGCAAAGCAGAAAGAAAGGCTCGGAAAGAATCGCTTCACATTGCAGATCGCCCACTGGGCCTGGATCGATGACGATGCCAAAATCGACATCTCCCTGGCGAATACTTTCCATTACCCACTGCTGCGGACGATCGTGCAGGACAAACTGAATATCTGGATAGCGGCGATGGCTTTCAGCAATGCATTGCGGAATAAGATGCGCGGAAATGGTCTGGCTGGCAGCGACCCGAACTTTTCCGCTCAGTTGTTGCCCCATACGCCCGGTATCGCGCAACGTGCTGTTCAGTTCATCCAGCAGTCGCTCAAGACGCAAAGCCAGCTGCTGCCCTGCATCTGTAAGCACCACTTCACGCGTGGTTCTGTCCAGCAGGCGAACACCAGTATGATTTTCCAGTTCCTTCACACTGTGACTCACTGCCGACTGGCTCAGGCCGATACGCTCTCCTGCACGACTAAAACTTTTCTCCTGCGCTACTGTGACGAAAACCTTTAATTGTTTTAAAGAATAATTCATCTGTTTTCTTCATGAATGGATGCAATAAATCAATTTTATTTCTCAAACTGGAAGAAGCACAATAGAACCATCGATCATCTGGAGTCTTTATGAAACTTTTTCGTATCCTCGATCCTTTCACCTTAACCCTGATCACGGTGGTGTTGCTGGCCTCTTTCTTTCCGGCCAGAGGCGATTTCGTCCCCTTCTTTGAAAATCTGACCACCGCAGCTATTGCCCTGCTGTTCTTTATGCACGGCGCGAAGTTGTCGCGTGAGGCGATTATTGCTGGCGGTGGTCACTGGCGACTGCATTTGTGGGTAATGTGCAGCACCTTCGTGCTGTTTCCGATTCTGGGTGTACTGTTTGCCTGGTGGAAACCGGTAAATGTCGACCCGATGCTCTACTCCGGTTTTCTCTACTTGTGCATTCTCCCGGCTACCGTGCAGTCTGCAATCGCCTTCACGTCAATGGCGGGCGGTAACGTCGCGGCAGCGGTTTGTTCTGCGTCGGCATCCAGCCTGCTGGGGATTTTCCTTTCACCATTGCTGGTTGGTCTGGTGATGAATGTTCACGGTGCAGGGGGCAGCCTTGAGCAGGTCGGTAAAATTATGCTGCAACTGCTGCTGCCGTTTGTGTTGGGGCATCTTTCCCGGCCGTGGATTGGTGACTGGGTGTCGCGCAATAAAAAATGGATTGCGAAAACTGACCAGACGTCCATTCTGTTGGTGGTTTATACAGCGTTCAGCGAAGCCGTCGTTAATGGTATCTGGCATAAAGTTGGCTGGGGATCATTGCTGTTTATCGTGGTGGTCAGCTGCGTTCTTCTGGCTATCGTGATTGTAGTTAACGTCTTTATGGCACGCCGACTGAGCTTCAATAAGGCAGATGAAATTACTATCGTCTTTTGTGGTTCGAAAAAGAGTCTGGCAAATGGCATCCCGATGGCAAACATTCTGTTCCCCACATCGGTGATCGGTATGATGGTGCTGCCCCTGATGATTTTCCATCAGATCCAATTGATGGTCTGTGCGGTGCTGGCGCGTCGATACAAACGCCAGACCGAACAGTTACAGGCGCAGCAGGAAAGCAGCGCCGATAAAGCTTAAAGCGGACGCTTCAGGGGCTGGACCAGTTGCGTCAGCCCCTCGGTTTTAATCAGCAGCGTGATTTGCATTAGCTCACCGAGCTTCCCTGCCGGGAACTCATCTTTGCGGGCAAACCACAGCAGATACTCCTCCGGCAGGTCGATTAAGCGACGCCCTTTGTATTTGCCAAACGGCATTATCGTATTGGCTATTTCAATCAGCTGCTCTTTTTCCATCTCAGCTACCCAGCAAACGCAGCATTTCCGCTTCGTCGATGACTTCAATGCCCAGTTCCTGCGCCTTCGCCAGTTTAGATCCTGCAGCTTCACCCGCTATCACCAGATCGGTTTTCTTCGACACGCTGCCCGCGACTTTCGCGCCCAGTTCGACCAGTCGAGCTTTAGCGTCATCACGCGACATCTGGCTTAAGCTGCCCGTAAGCACCACGGTTTTACCAGCAAACGGGCTGTCAATCTCTTCCGCGTTGATAACGATCGGCGCAGGCCAGTGAACACCTTCCGCCAACAGCTCGCTGATGACATTGCGGTTGCTTTCTTCGGCAAAGAAGTTGTGAACGTGGGATGCAACGACAATGCCAACATCAGGCACCTTTTGCAGCTCTTCAATCGAAGCGGCTTCCAGCGCTTCCAGCGTGCCGAAATATGCCGCCAGACCTGCTGCGGTGGCCTCGCCGACTTCACGGATGCCAAGTGCATAGAGGAAGCGAGCAAAGGTGGTTTCTTTCGCTTTTTCCAGCGCGTTAACCACGTTTTGTGCCGATTTTGGCCCCATACGCTCCAGTCCGGTCAGTTTGCCTGCGGTGAGTTTGAACAGATCTGCCGGAGTATGGACATATTCTTTTTCAACCAGCTGATCGATGATTTTGTCGCCCATTCCGTCAACATCCATCGCACGGCGGGAAACAAAGTGTTTCAGCGACTCTTTACGCTGCGCACCGCAAATCAGGCCACCGGTACAGCGGGCAACCGCTTCACCTTCCACACGCTCAACGTCAGAACCACATACCGGACAATGCGTCGGGAATACAACCTCACGGGTATCTTCCGGGCGTTCAGAAAGCACGACGTTAACCACCTGCGGGATCACGTCGCCAGCGCGGCGAATCACCACTTTATCGCCAATGCGTAAACCAAGACGTTCGATTTCATCCGCATTGTGTAAGGTTGCGTTACTCACCAGCACGCCTGCAACATGGACAGGTTCCAGACGCGCAACAGGCGTAATCGCGCCAGTACGCCCAACCTGAAACTCGACGTCACGCACAAAGGTCATCTGCTCCTGCGCCGGGAATTTAAACGCTACCGCCCAGCGCGGGGCACGCGCGACAAAGCCAAGCTGCTCCTGCTGTGCCAGTGAGTTGACCTTAATCACCACGCCGTCGATATCAAAGCCCAGCGTCGGGCGGTCTTCTTCCACTTTGTGATAGAACGCCAGCACTTCTTCCGCCGATTCACAAAGCGTTACCCGATCGCTGACCGGCAACCCCCACTTTTTAAATTGCAGTAAACGGCCAAGATGAGTATCCGGCAGCTCGCCACCTTCCAGAACACCAACGCCATAGCAGAAAAAAGTGAGCGGTCGCTTCGCTGTAATACGCGGATCAAGCTGACGCAGTGAACCAGCTGCCGCATTACGTGGGTTAGCAAACACTTTCCCGCCCGTGCGTCGCGCATCTTCGTTAATCTTTTCGAACCCCGCCTGCGGCAGGAACACTTCACCACGCACTTCCAGACGCGCCGGGATATTCTCTCCGTGCAGCTTCAGCGGAATGGCGCGAATAGTACGCACATTAGACGTGATATCTTCCCCGGTGGTGCCATCGCCACGGGTCGCGGCACTGACTAAAACGCCATTTTCATACAGAATACTGACGGCAAGACCATCCAGCTTCAGCTCACAGCACCAGGTGACTTTCTCGTTGTTTTTCAGACGGTCCTGCACACGTTTGTTGAAAGCAAGAAAGCTTTCTTCATCAAAAACGTTATCCAGTGACAGCATTGGTACTTCATGGCGTATCTGGCTGAAAGCCGCCAGCGGCGCAGCGCCTACACGTTGAGTAGGCGAATCAGGCGTAATCAGTTCTGGATGTTTGGTTTCCAGCTCGCGCAGTTCGCGCATCAGCCTGTCGTATTCAGCGTCGGGAATTTCCGGCGCATCCATCACATGATAAAGATATTCATGATGGCGAAGCGTCGTTCGCAGTTCTGTCAGTTGTTGTTCGATTGATTCCATATCGCACCATCAATGCTAAAAACCCCCGACAAGCGGGGGTTCGAAGAGGAGTTAATTTGCCTTAAGTGTATCAGGCGTTGGCGTCTTTGACTTCGCGGATGATGTCCTGGTACTCGCGCAATTTCTGCGGAGTCATCATACGGCGCTGATCGTCAAGCACGACACCGCCCACTTCATCGGCAATATGCTGCGCAGATTGCAGCATCAGCTTGAAGTTCTGCAGCTCGTCACCGTAAGACGGTACCTGCATAAAGATAGTGACACCCGGAGTAGTGAAATCCTTCATTTCAGGATCAAAGGTTCCCGGTTTCACCATATTCGCCAGGCTGAATAACGCCGGGCCGCTGCCATCCGGGCTAAGATGACGATGGTAAATATTCATATCGCCAAAAATGAAGCCCGCTTGTTGAATGCTGTTAAGAAGCAGTTCACCGTTTAGCTCGCTACCGTGATGCGCCGCGACGTTCATGATAATCACCGCTTCTTTGCGCTTCGGTTTATCCATAACTGGAGCAGGTTCCGCTACAGGCTCAGGCTGTGGTGCCGCTACGGGTTCTGCAGGCTGGAAAGCCTGTTGTGCCGGTTGCGGTGCTGAATGCACAGGCTGCGGCGCTGGCGCGACCTGTGGCGAAACTGGCTGCTGCACCGGCTGCGCTGGATGCGGAGCATGTTGCGGCGGTACCTGCGCTTCAGGCGGCTGCTGGACCGGTTGACGCGGCTGCGCAGACGCATAAGGCGGTTGGTACTGGTGTTGCGGCGACGGACGAGCAGCCTCATGCTCCTGAGCGTTAGCCGGGGCATGATTCACGCGGTGAACACGAACCTCACCAACGCCCTCATCATCTTCGACATCCTCGTCATAAGAATCGTCGTCACGTTTTGACTTCATTCGTTTTAATGGCCGATCGCGGAACATAGAAGATCGTTCTTTACGGCTGGTCCAGAAACCATGTACCAGTAAAGCGATTATGGCGATCGCGCCAACAATGATTAATATCAGACGCAAATCCTGCATCATTATATTCTCTGTTGTTCTAACACCTTGCCACCACGGCAAACATTTACTCACTAAGAGTATTTGCCGATTACCTCAAGTGCAAGTGCACTATTAACTTTCACAGCACAAAGATAGATGAAATCGTGCTTTTTGCTGTTTTTTCGAACATATCCTAACTGTCCATTGCGCAATTACCCGGTAAAATACGCAGAATTTTCCTGGGATTGGTCAAAAGGAGCTCATCCTGATTATGGTTTCATCATTCACATCTGCCCCACGCAGCGGTTTTTACTATTTTGCGCAAGGCTGGAAGCTCGTCTCGCAACCTGGGATTCGGCGTTTCGTTATTTTACCGCTGCTGGTCAATATTTTGTTGATGGGGGGCGCATTCTGGTGGCTCTTTACACAGCTCGATGTCTGGATCCCGACTCTCATGAGTTACGTTCCGGACTGGCTACAATGGCTGAGTTATCTGTTGTGGCCTCTGGCTGTCATCTCTGTGCTGTTAGTGTTTGGCTATTTCTTCTCCACGATTGCTAACTGGATTGCCGCTCCGTTTAACGGTTTATTGGCTGAACAACTGGAAGCACGATTGACTGGCGCTACACCGCCAGATACCGGGATTTTCGGTATCATGAAAGATGTGCCGCGAATCATGAAACGCGAATGGCAAAAATTTGCCTGGTATCTGCCGCGCGCAATTGTATTACTAATTCTTTACTTCATCCCTGGTATTGGGCAAACCGTCGCGCCGGTACTGTGGTTCCTGTTTAGCGCCTGGATGTTAGCCATCCAGTATTGCGATTACCCCTTCGATAACCACAAAGTGCCGTTTAAAGAGATGCGCACCGCCCTGCGCACACGCAAAATCACCAATATGCAGTTTGGTGCTTTAACCAGCCTGTTTACGATGATCCCGCTGCTTAATCTGTTCATCATGCCCGTTGCCGTTTGTGGCGCGACGGCGATGTGGGTCGATTGCTATCGCGATAAACACGCGATGTGGCGGTAACAATCTACCGGTTATTTTGTAAACCGTTTGTGTGAAACAGGGGTGGCTTATGCCGCCCCTTATTCCATCTTGCATGTCATTATTTCCCTTCTGTATATAGATATGCTAAATCCTTACTTCCGCATATTCTCTGAGCGGGTATGCTACCTGTTGTATCCCAATTTCATACAGTTAAGGACAGGCCATGAGTAAGATTTTTGAAGATAACTCGCTGACTATCGGTCACACGCCGCTGGTTCGCCTGAATCGCATCGGTAACGGACGCATTCTGGCGAAGGTGGAATCTCGTAACCCCAGCTTCAGCGTTAAGTGCCGTATCGGTGCCAACATGATTTGGGATGCCGAAAAGCGCGGCGTGCTGAAACCAGGCGTTGAACTGGTTGAACCGACCAGCGGTAATACCGGGATTGCACTGGCCTATGTAGCTGCCGCTCGCGGTTACAAACTCACCCTGACCATGCCAGAAACCATGAGTATTGAACGCCGCAAGCTGCTGAAAGCGTTAGGTGCAAACCTGGTGCTGACGGAAGGTGCTAAAGGCATGAAAGGCGCAATCCAAAAAGCAGAAGAAATTGTCGCCAGCAATCCAGAGAAATACCTGCTGCTGCAACAATTCAGCAATCCGGCAAACCCTGAAATTCACGAAAAGACCACCGGTCCGGAGATATGGGAAGATACCGACGGTCAGGTTGATGTATTTATTGCTGGCGTTGGGACTGGCGGTACGCTGACTGGCGTCAGCCGCTACATTAAAGGCACCAAAGGCAAGACCGATCTTATCTCTGTCGCCGTTGAGCCAACCGATTCTCCAGTTATCGCCCAGGCGCTGGCAGGTGAAGAGATTAAACCTGGCCCGCATAAAATTCAGGGTATTGGCGCTGGTTTTATCCCGGCTAACCTCGATCTCAAGCTGGTCGATAAAGTCATTGGCATCACCAATGAAGAAGCGATTTCTACCGCGCGTCGTCTGATGGAAGAAGAAGGTATTCTTGCAGGTATCTCTTCTGGAGCAGCTGTTGCCGCGGCGTTGAAACTACAAGAAGATGAAAGCTTTACCAACAAGAATATTGTGGTTATTCTACCATCATCGGGTGAGCGTTATTTAAGCACCGCATTGTTTGCCGATCTCTTCACTGAGAAAGAATTGCAACAGTAATGCCAGCTTGTTAAAAATGCGTAAAAAAGCACCTTTTTAGGTGCTTTTTTGTGGCCTGCTTCAAACTTTCGCCCCTCCTGGCATTGATTCAGCCTGTCGGAACTGGTATTTAACCAGACTAATTATTTTGATGCGCGAAATTAATCGTTACAGGAAAAGCCAAAGCTGAATCGATTTTATGATTTGGTTCAATTCTTCCTTTAGCGGCATAATGTTTAATGACGTACGAAACGTCAGCGGTCAACACCCGCCAGCAATGGACTGTATTGCGCTCTTCGTGCGTCGCGTCTGTTAAAAACTGGCGCTAACAATACAGGCTAAAGTCGAACCGCCAGGCTAGACTTTAGTTCCACAACACTAAACCTATAAGTTGGGGAAATACAATGTTCCAGCAAGAAGTTACCATTACCGCTCCGAACGGTCTGCACACCCGCCCTGCTGCCCAGTTTGTAAAAGAAGCTAAGGGCTTCACTTCTGAAATTACTGTGACTTCCAACGGCAAAAGCGCCAGCGCGAAAAGCCTGTTTAAACTGCAGACTCTGGGCCTGACTCAAGGTACCGTTGTGACTATCTCCGCAGAAGGCGAAGACGAGCAGAAAGCGGTTGAACATCTGGTTAAACTGATGGCGGAACTCGAGTAATTTCCCGGGTTCTTTTAAAAATCAGTCACAAGTAAGGTAGGGTTATGATTTCAGGCATTTTAGCATCCCCGGGTATCGCTTTCGGTAAAGCTCTGCTTCTGAAAGAAGACGAAATTGTCATTGACCGGAAAAAAATTTCTGCCGACCAGGTTGATCAGGAAGTTGAACGTTTTCTGAGCGGTCGTGCCAAGGCATCAGCCCAGCTGGAAACGATCAAAACGAAAGCTGGTGAAACGTTCGGTGAAGAAAAAGAAGCCATCTTTGAAGGGCATATTATGCTGCTCGAAGATGAGGAGCTGGAGCAGGAAATCATAGCCCTGATTAAAGATAAGCACATGACAGCTGACGCAGCTGCTCATGAAGTTATCGAAGGTCAGGCTTCTGCCCTGGAAGAGCTGGATGATGAATACCTGAAAGAACGTGCGGCTGACGTACGTGATATCGGTAAGCGCCTGCTGCGCAACATCCTGGGCCTGAAGATTATCGACCTGAGCGCCATTCAGGATGAAGTCATTCTGGTTGCCGCTGACCTGACGCCGTCCGAAACCGCACAGCTGAACCTGAAGAAGGTGCTGGGTTTCATCACCGACGCGGGTGGCCGTACTTCCCACACCTCTATCATGGCGCGTTCTCTGGAACTACCTGCTATCGTGGGTACCGGTAGCGTCACCTCTCAGGTGAAAAATGACGACTATCTGATTCTGGATGCCGTAAATAATCAGGTTTACGTCAATCCAACCAACGAAGTTATTGATAAAATGCGCGCTGTTCAGGAGCAAGTGGCTTCTGAAAAAGCAGAGCTTGCTAAACTGAAAGATCTGCCAGCTATTACGCTGGACGGTCACCAGGTAGAAGTATGCGCTAACATTGGTACGGTTCGTGACGTTGAAGGTGCAGAGCGTAACGGCGCTGAAGGCGTTGGTCTGTATCGTACTGAGTTCCTGTTCATGGACCGCGACGCACTGCCCACTGAAGAAGAACAGTTTGCTGCTTACAAAGCAGTGGCTGAAGCGTGTGGCTCGCAAGCGGTTATCGTTCGTACCATGGACATCGGCGGCGACAAAGAGCTGCCATACATGAACTTCCCGAAAGAAGAGAACCCGTTCCTCGGCTGGCGCGCTATCCGTATCGCGATGGATCGTAGAGAGATCCTGCGCGATCAGCTCCGCGCTATCCTGCGTGCCTCGGCTTTCGGTAAATTGCGCATTATGTTCCCGATGATCATCTCTGTTGAAGAAGTGCGTGCACTGCGCAAAGAGATCGAAATCTACAAACAGGAACTGCGCGACGAAGGTAAAGCGTTTGACGAGTCAATTGAAATCGGCGTAATGGTGGAAACACCGGCTGCCGCAACAATTGCACGTCATTTAGCCAAAGAAGTTGATTTCTTTAGTATCGGCACCAATGATTTAACGCAGTACACTCTGGCAGTTGACCGTGGTAATGATATGATTTCACACCTTTACCAGCCAATGTCACCGTCCGTGCTGAACTTGATCAAGCAAGTTATTGATGCTTCTCATGCTGAAGGCAAATGGACTGGCATGTGTGGTGAGCTTGCTGGCGATGAACGTGCTACACTTCTGTTGCTGGGGATGGGTCTGGACGAATTCTCTATGAGCGCCATTTCTATCCCGCGCATTAAGAAGATTATCCGTAACACGAACTTCGAAGATGCGAAGGTGTTAGCAGAGCAGGCTCTTGCTCAACCGACAACGGACGAGTTAATGACGCTGGTTAACAAGTTCATTGAAGAAAAAACAATCTGCTAATCCACGAGATGCGGCCCAATTTACTGCTTAGGAGAAGATCATGGGTTTGTTCGATAAACTGAAATCTCTGGTTTCCGACGACAAGAAGGATACCGGAACTATTGAGATCATTGCTCCGCTCTCTGGCGAGATCGTCAATATCGAAGACGTGCCGGATGTCGTTTTTGCGGAAAAAATCGTTGGTGATGGTATTGCTATCAAACCAACGGGTAACAAAATGGTCGCGCCAGTAGACGGCACCATTGGTAAAATCTTTGAAACCAACCACGCATTCTCTATCGAATCTGATAGCGGCGTTGAACTGTTCGTCCACTTCGGTATCGACACCGTTGAACTGAAAGGCGAAGGCTTCAAGCGTATTGCTGAAGAAGGTCAGCGCGTGAAAGTTGGCGATACTGTCATTGAATTTGATCTGCCGCTGCTGGAAGAGAAAGCCAAGTCTACCCTGACTCCGGTTGTTATCTCCAACATGGACGAAATCAAAGAACTGATCAAACTGTCCGGTAGCGTAACCGTGGGTGAAACCCCGGTTATCCGCATCAAGAAGTAATTCTTGCCGCAGTGAAAAATGGCGCCCATCGGCGCCATTTTTTTATGCTTCCGCCAGCGGCGGCAAAATCAATTCATCGCTCTCATGCTGCTGGGTGTAGCGCATCACTTCCAGTACGCGCAACCCCGCTCGGTGCACTGCATCGGTTAACGCCTTCCCTTTCAGCAAGCCACTGATGAGCTGAGCACAAAACAGGTCGCCAGTCCCTTTCAGGTCGGTTTTTACCCGTGAATGGGAAATGACATTCACGCTGTCGGCAGTGACCACCACAACCTGCATCTCCTGATTTTCTTCATTACCGGAGGCGCTGGTAACCACCACCCATTTTAATGTGTCTGAAAGCAGACTTTTTGCGGCAGCAATGGCACTGTCGAGATCGCGGCAATTTTTACCGGTCAGGATTTCCAACTCAAAGATATTGGGGGTAATTCCCTGCGCCAGCGGCAGTAAATATTGTCGATACGCTTCGGGAAGGTCAGGTTTGACATAAATTCCGCTATCAATATCGCCAATCACCGGATCGACCATGATCAATAGGTCAGGATGGTCTTTGCGTAGCGCAGTCAGCCACTCGGCAAGGATTTTGATTTGCGATGCCGTTCCCATATAGCCCGTGGTTACAGCACGAAGTTGGCGCAGCGCATCACGCTCCTGAAGCGCACGCAAATAGCCGCTAAACCATTCGTCCGGAATCGCACCACCGTAGAAAGTGTCATAATGCGGCGTATTGCTCAGCAATACCGTCGGCACGGCAAAGACATTCAGGCCGTTCTGTTTGATAGCAGGCACGGCAATGCTGTTGCCCACGCTGCCGTAAACCACCTGCGACTGCACGGCGACGATATCCGCCTGCAGTGCCCTACTCTTATCGTTAAACAACAACAAACTACTCATTTAATTTTTTCTCCTTGCCGATGATCCTCATCGTAATCCAACCGAAACTTTACCTGATTCTGGCAGTCAAATCGGCTATCACAAAACAAGGATAAGGTAATTCAATGAAGAAAATCATTTGTCTGGTCATTACACTACTAATGACACTCCCCGTTTACGCGAAGTTAACTGCCCATGAAGAAGCCCGCATCAACGCCATGCTGGAGGGATTAGCACAGAAAAAGGATTTGATATTTGTGCGCAACGGTGATGAACATACCTGCTATGAAGCGGTTTCTCATCTGCGTCTGAAGCTCGGCAATACCCGTAACCGCATTGACACTGCCGAGCAGTTTATTGATAAGGTTGCTTCGTCGTCATCGATTACTGGGAAGCCGTATATTGTGAAGATCCCCGGTAAGAGCGATGAGAACGCACAGCCTTTTTTACATGCGTTAATTGCGCAGACGGATAAAACGGTGCCTGCGGAAGGAAATTAATCCGCTTTGGGAAGGCATTTACAGGAGGTAACATGAAAAAACGCTTTATTTATCACGATGAAAAATCGAATAAATTTTGGTGGATAGATTACGAAGGGGATAGTTTAGCTGTCAACTATGGCAAGGTAGGTAGTATTGGTAAATTCCAGACAAAAGAGTTCGATAATGAAGAACAGTGTCTGAAAGAAGCCAGTAAATTGATTGCCGCAAAAATGAAGAAAGGCTATCAAGAAGATCCAAAGTTTAACTTCATGGATCGCTACTATTTTGATGATGAAGAAATTGGGTTACATGTTAAAACGTCACACCCAAACTTCCAGTGCCATTTTACTGATCCACTTTATATGTGTTGCTGGGATGAAGAATCTCCTTTTGGCAGCGATGAAGGTGCTGATGCTCTAAACGTTCTTGAAAATAGCCTCCGTAAAGAGCCGGATCTGGACTGTGCTGATTTCCCTCAAATGTTAATTGAAACTATGTGGGGTATGAAATACATCGCTATGGACAGTATTCTTGAAGAGGATGTTCGTGCGCAATTACTAGTCGATGAAATGAGCACTATCCAGAGCAATATGATTACCTACGCAACTGCATTCGGTCAGATTAAAGTCATGGGTAAAATCTCCCATAAACTTAAAAAGATGGGACTCAATGCACTAGCGCGTCATCAGCTTACCGCAAAAATTCTTCAATGGGGTGACGGTCAGGACTCACCAATACTTCAAAAAATGATTGATGACCTTACGGCGTTTCCTCACGAAAATTAAATACTGCATTTGTCGGCAGCAACAACTGTTAAAAAAGTGCGCTTTGTTTATGCCGGATGCGGCGTAAACGCCTTATCCGGCCTACAAAATCGTGCTAATTCAATATATTGCAGAAACCTTGTAGGCCTGATAAGCGTAGCGCATCAGGCAGTTTTGCGTTTGTCATCAGTCTCCGATGCTATTAATCCTTAAATCCCCGCCCCCTGGCTAAAATGCTCTTCCCCAAACACCCCGGTAGAAAGGTAGCGATCGCCACGATCGCAGATGATCGCCACCACCACCGCGTCAGGGTTAGCTTTTGCCACCCGCAGTGCTCCGGCAACCGCGCCGCCGGAGCTGACGCCACAGAATATTCCTTCCCGCACCGCCAGTTCGCGCATGGTGTTTTCCGCATCGCGCTGATGAATATCCAGCACCTCATCCACCAGAGAAGCGTTGAAAATCCCCGGCAGATATTCCGTAGGCCAGCGGCGAATGCCGGGAATGCTGCTGCCCTCTTCCGGTTGCAGGCCGACAATGGTCACCGGTTTGGATTGTTCGCGCATAAAGCGTGAGACGCCGGTGATAGTGCCGGTCGTCCCCATGCTGGAGACAAAATGAGTGATGCGCCCGCCGGTTTGCTGCCAGATTTCCGGCCCAGTGGTGGTGTAATGCGCATAAGGGTTATCGGGATTATTGAACTGATCGAGCAGCTTTCCTTCGCCACGATTCGCCATCTCCAGCGCCAGATCGCGCGCACCTTCCATGCCCTGCTCTTTGGTGACAAGAATCAGTTCCGCACCATAAGCACGCATCGCCGCACGGCGTTCCTGGCTCATGTTGTCGGGCATCAGCAATTTCATGCGATAGCCTTTCAGCGCGGCAATCATTGCCAGCGCAATGCCGGTGTTACCACTGGTGGCTTCGATTAAGACATCACCCGGTTTAATTTCCCCGCGCTTTTCCGCCTCGACGATCATCGAAAGTGCCGCACGATCTTTCACCGAACCTGCCGGGTTATTGCCTTCCAGTTTTAACCACACTTCACTGCCGTTATCCGGCCCCATTCGCTGCAACTTCACCAGAGGCGTATTGCCTATTGTTTGTTCTAATGTACTCACGATCTCTATCCATACGTGGTGTTGCCTGATGCGACGCTTGCGCGTCTTATCAGGTCTACAGGTTACAAACCTTGCCATTAAAAAGCCCGGATCGCGGGAAGCGCCTCCGGGCGTTTAACATTCACTCAACCTATCAGGCGCTTTGTGCGAGAGCAAGTTCCTCATCGCGGGTTTCGATACGCTCGTCGCCGTTATACAGCCGCGCATGTTGCAGACCAACGAATAAACGCTCGCCACGCTGCGGGGCATCGTCGCCATGCATCACGACCGTCAGCGGTTCGTTGTACCACCCCAGCGGCTGCACCACTAATTGGGTGTAGTGACCTTTCGGGCTGGCTTCCAGTACCTGTACCGGCAGCGGCGAATCGAGGCTGGTACGGCGGCTGATATCCACTTCCCAAGGGCGCAGGAAGAGATCCACCGGCCCCTGATACGCAGGTGTGTAGCCCAGCGGCCAGCGATGCGCGCCAACATGGAACTGCCCGCCGCGAATGGTTCCCTGCAGGCGGTTCACTTCGCCCATAAATTCGAGCACAAAACGGGTCGCCGGTTCGCGCCATACCTGATCCGGCGCGTCAGCCTGTTCAATATTGCCCTGGCTCATCACAACTACACGATCAGCTACTTCGGTCGCTTCTTCCTGATCGTGGGTCACAAAAACGCTGGTGAATTTTAGTTCTTCATGGAGTTGACGCAGCCAGCGACGCAGCTCTTTACGCACCTGCGCATCCAGCGCGCCAAACGGTTCATCAAGCAGCAGAATTTGCGGTTCCACAGCCAGCGCGCGCGCCAGCGCCACGCGCTGTTTCTGGCCGCCGGAAAGCTGCGCCGGATAACGATCCGCCAGATGGGCAAGCTGGACCATTTCCAGCAATTTTGTCACTTTCGCTTTGATGGCTGCGGCATTCGGGCGCTCGCGACGCGGCAGCACCGTCAGGCCAAAAGCGATATTGTCGAACACCGTCATATGGCGGAACAGCGCGTAATGCTGGAACACGAAACCGACTTTACGATCACGTGCGTGCAGGCGGCTCACGTCGGTGCCGTGGAAGCGAATATGCCCGCTGGTTTGATGCTCCAGCCCGGCGATAATGCGCAGCAGCGTGGTTTTCCCGGAACCGGACGGCCCCAGCAACGCGACCATCTGACCTGAAGGAATATCCAGTGAGATATCGTTCAGCACCTGGGTGCGACCAAACGACTTCTTAATATTGGCAATCTCAATGCTCATGATGTTCCTCCTGCTGTGCGCGTTTTTCCTGATTCTCCAGGCGCCACTGCAACATACTTTTTAAAAACAGGGTGATAATCGCCATCAGCGTTAACAGCGCCGCAGCGGTAAAGGAGCCGACGGTGTTGTAGTCCTGCTCCAGCAATTCAATCTGTAACGGCAGCGACAGGGTTTCGCCGCGAATCGAGCCGGAAACCACCGACACCGCGCCAAACTCGCCAATTGCGCGGGCGTTGGTCAACACCACGCCATAAAGCAGCGCCCAGCGGATGTTCGGTAATGTGACGCGACGGAACATCTGCCAGCCGGACGCGCCAAGCAAAATCGCCGCTTCGTCTTCCTGGCTGCCCTGGCTTAACATCACCGGCACCAGTTCGCGCACCACAAACGGACACGTCACGAAGATGGTGACCAGCACCATTCCCGGCCAGGAGAACATAATTTGCAGGTTATGCTCGTCGAGCCAACCGCCGAGCGGGCCGTTAGAGCCGTAGAACAGCAAATACACCAGACCGGCAACCACCGGCGATACGGCAAACGGAATGTCCAGTAGCGTCAGCAGTAACTGGCGTCCAGGGAAGTTAAAGCGCGTCACCAGCCAGGCCAGCAGAATGCCGAACACCAGGTTTACCGGTACGGCAATCAGCGCGATCATCACCGTCAGCCAGATGGCGTGCAGCATGTCCGGATCGGCCAGATTCTGTAAAACCGGCATCAGCCCCTTGCTGAATGCCTGCACGAAGATGTAAATCATCGGCACCAGCAGGATGAACGCCGAAACCAGCATCCCGATGCCAATCAGAAACCATTTGCCCCAGTTAATCGGGCGCGCGTCATAACGCTTCAATTGGGTAACTTCCGCCATTAATGACCTACCACACGCCGACCAAAGCGACTTTGCAGAGTGTTAATTGAGAACAGCAGCAGCAGAGATGCCGCGAGGATCACCGAAGCAATCGCGCTCGCTGCCGGGTAATCAAACTCCTGTAAGCGCACAAAAATCATCAGCGACGTCACTTCCGTCTTCCACGCGATATTTCCGGCGATAAAAATCACCGCGCCAAATTCACCAAGACTACGGGTAAACGACAGCGCCACGCCCGCCACCAGCGCCGGAGAAAGCTCCGGCAGCACCACTTTGCAGAAACTCTGCCAGCGCGTTGCACCAAGCGTTTCCGCCGCTTCTTCATATTCCGGGCCTAACTCTTCCAGCACCGGCTGCACGGTACGCACCACAAACGGAATGCTGGTAAAGGCCATAGCCACCGCAATCCCCAGCCATGTATAGGTGACTTTGATATCAAACTTCGCCAGCCATTCACCGTAAAAACCGTTTACGGAAAAGAGCGAGGCCAGCGTTAAACCGGCGACAGCCGTTGGCAGCGCAAAGGGTAAATCCATCAGCGCATCAAGCAGCGTGCGGCCTGGGAAGCGATAGCGGGTTAGGATCCACGCCATCAGCAGACCGAAAACGCCGTTAAAAATCGATGCCACAAACGCCGACAGCAGCGTTACTTTGTAGGCCGCGACCACCTGCGGGTTGGTGATCACCTCCCAGTACTGCGCCCAGCTCATCTGGGCCAGTTGCATCACCAGCGCGGAGAGCGGCAGCAGCAAAATCAGGCACACAAACAGCAGACTGGTGCCGAGGCTTAAGGTAAAGCCCGGCAGCACGCGTCTGGAGGAGACAGCAAACATCAGTTACGCCCCGCCGCTAACAGCTTGTCTAACTCGCCGCCGCTGGTGAAGTGGGTTTTCATCACTTCCGGCCAGGAGCCAAATTTGTCTTCCACGCGGAACAGCTCGGTCTGCGGGAATTTGTCTTTCAGTTTGTCCATCACCTCCGGGTTATTCACGCGGTAGTAATAGTCGGTGATGATGGTTTGCGCCTGCGGGCTATAGAGCCAGTTCAGATAGGCTTTGGCGGCTTTTTCCGTACCGTTGGCCTGCACGTTTTTATCAACCCACGCCACCGGGAATTCCGCCAGAATGTTGGTTTTCGGAATCACCACTTCAAAGCCCTGCGCTTCATACTGTTTACGGATGTTGTTCACTTCCGATTCGAAGCTAATCAGCACATCGCCCAGGCCGCGCTCGGCAAAAGTGGTGGTCGCGCCACGACCGCCAGTATCGAACACTTCAACGTTTTTCAGGAACTGGGTCATAAACTGTTCGGTTTTGCCTTTGTCACCACCGTCAGCTTTATCCGCTGCGCCCCATGCCGCCAGATAGGTATAACGCGCGTTACCCGACGTTTTCGGGTTCGGGAAAATCAGCTTCACGTCGGAGCGCACCAGGTCGTTCCAATCGTGGATATTCTTCGGGTTACCCTTACGCACCAGGAAGCCCATGGTGGAGTAGAACGGCGAGCTATTATTCGGCAGGCGCGACTGCCAGTCGGCCGGGATCAGCTTGCCTTTATCGTGCAGGATTTGTACGTCGGTCACCTGGTTATAAGTGACAACGTCGGCTTTTAAGCCCTGTAAAATCGCCAGCGCCTGTTTTGATGACCCGGCATGAGATTGTTTTATCGTCAGTTTGTCGCCGCCGTTATCTTTTGCCCATTGTTGCTCAAACGGCGGATTCAGGGCGGCAAACAGCTCGCGGGAGACGTCATAAGAACTGTTCAGCAGTTCCGTTGCCTGTACATGGCCCGCCAGCAGCAGAGAAGCGACCAGCGCGAGTGAGTTCTTTTTCAGTAAGTTAACGGCCATTGCGCACCCTTATAAATTTAATGACTTTCTAATAGCCATCATATTTATAACGGACGTGAAAGGAGTAACGGTTTTATATACCGTTTGGTGATTTGGAAGTTGAAAAGGGAATAAGAACTTGGTTCAACAGGCGTAATTGTTGCAGTCAGTTTGGACACGAACAGCGCGGAGAAACCGGAGCGTACACATAGTACGTGAGGATTTCGAGCACTGCCCGGGGCCAAAATGACAAATAAAATAGCCTGGTGAACTTAGTTCAAGACGAAATCCTCCCCACAAATGCAGGGAGGAAACAGAGGTGAATCAGATACCGACGCTAACCGTCTCCGGCAGTGTGCTGCCGCCATCAATCACATTCTGTGTACCGGTTAAATAGCTGGATTCATCCGATGCGAGGAAGGCCGCCAGTTCGCCGACTTCCAGCGGATCGGCGAGGCGACGCATCGGGATTGCTTTCGCCATTTCAGTCAGCACCGACTCTGGATCTTCCGGGTTCGACTGGCGGGCAATGCTTTCCGCCATTGGTGTGCGCACGTATCCCGGGCAAATGGCGTTAACGCGAATACCAGACTGCGCGTACTCCACCGCCAGCGATTTTGTCAGGCCAACAATCGCCGCTTTCGTTAAGGCGTACGCCGTTTCGCCAGGATCGGCCACCATATCACCAGTGACTGAAGACATCATCACAATGCGACCATCTTTGCGGGCAATCATCTCCGGCAGCACCGCCTTCGTGACGTTCCATACGCCTTTAATATTGATGTCAATATGGAAATCGCGATCGTCATCGCTCATATCGAGGAAACTGCCCAGACGACAAACGCCTGCGTTATTCACCAGGATATCAATGCGCCCTTCTTTTTCCTTCGCGCGTTTGATAGCTGCGGCTACCGACGCCGGGTCACGCACATCGGCGACAACCGCCGTACAGCGATGACCACGACCACACAGTTCGTCCGCCAGCTTTTCGATCTCAGGGGAGATATCCAGCAAGATTAGGTTCGCGCCATGACGTGCAAAAGTTCTGGCAATTCCTTCGCCAATTCCCTGCAATGCGCCCGTAATCAGTGCTGTCTTGCCCGTGAGTTTACCCATTTTAATGCTCTCCTTGTTAATACAGAGCGTTACACTCCATTCCCTCTGAAAATACAGGATAAACAAAATATTGCTGCGGATCAGCTCACTAATTCAGGAAAATCTCAATCCAGTCGCTGCTTTATGCATCATTTCAGGCGTTGTGTTAGCTCACTGCTGCGCTGAATCATTTTCAATGACTCCACATCATTGAGTTGCACAAGGCCAACAAACAGTAAATCGGTAACAGAATTTTGCGCCGTGCGGGTAGACATCGACGAGCTACGCCATTCGGTTTCTCCGGAAACGGTATCGAGGGTGAAATGCGCCAGCCGCCGCAGCGGAGAGTCAGTCAGAGAAGTAATGGCAATCACCGTTGCCCCCTGCTTTCGTGCCGCTTCTGCGCACAAGACAATCTCTTTTTTACTGCCGCTGTAAGAGATAGCGATTTGTACATCGCCTTTTTTCAACGCCTGGGAAACGGTGGCTTGTACGTGCGTGTCGGCTTCGCAGGCCACGCGATAGCCAATTTTCATCAGTTTGAACGACAGATCGCGCCCCACCAGCGCCGATCCGCCCAGGCCCGTTATCTGGATAAACGGTGCTTTACTGATGACCTCAATGATTTTTTGCAGCCGCGCGTAATCGAGCAACGCGCAGGTTTGCTCCAGCGCCAGCTCTTTTTCGCGATTCAGTTTGCGCGCGATCACTTCCAGCGAATCATCACTGGTAATCGAACTGTGCAGGTGCAGTGCCGTGGCATTCGTTTTCTCCCGGCTGGCACTGTATTCGCCTATTAACGCCATACGCAATTCAGTAAATCCTTGCGCGCCGAGTTTTTGGGCAAATTTCACTATGCTCGACTGGCTAATGCCGAGCTGTTTCGCCATCTGCCGTGAAGAAACGGATTGCAGCTCACTCACGTTGGCCTGCAGAAAGTCAGCGATTTTTTGCTCGTTTTCGGTGAATTCACTCCCCGCATTGCTTATTTTCGTCAGGTACAACATCTTCCACTCTCCTGGGCTGGCAGCATAAATTCCGCTTAAGTTCTTATGACGCTCTTCACACTCTGCGAGTGTAGACTCAATGATTCCTTTAAGCCTGTCAATTCGGGATATATGATTCCATACATCTGCAATTATTTGATCGTAAATAGTAAGGTCACCACCGATGCAATTTGAAAAGATGATTACTGAAGGCTCGAACACCGCCTCGGCTGAAATTGACCGCGTATCGACGCTGGAAATGTGCCGGATTATCAACGATGAAGATAAAACCGTACCGCTTGCCGTTGAGCGCGTACTGCCGGATATCGCCGCGGCGATCGATGTTATCCACGCCCAGGTAAGCGGCGGCGGGCGTCTGATTTACCTCGGTGCGGGAACATCCGGTCGTCTGGGGATTCTGGATGCCAGCGAATGTCCGCCCACCTACGGCGTGAAACCGGGTCTGGTGGTTGGTTTGATTGCTGGCGGCGAATATGCCATTCAGCACGCGGTGGAAGGCGCGGAAGATAGCCGGGAAGGCGGTGTTAATGATCTGAAAAATATTAATTTAACGGCACAGGATGTGGTGGTTGGCATTGCTGCCAGCGGTCGCACGCCGTATGTGATTGCCGGACTGGAATACGCACGCCAGCTCGGCTGCCGCACAGTGGGAATTTCCTGTAATCCGGGGAGCGCCGTTTCAACCACCGCTGAGTTTGCCATTACACCGATTGTAGGTGCCGAAGTTGTTACCGGTTCTTCGCGGATGAAAGCAGGTACAGCGCAGAAACTGGTGCTCAATATGCTTTCCACCGGGCTGATGATTAAATCCGGCAAAGTGTTCGGCAACCTGATGGTCGATATGGTCGCCACCAACGAAAAACTGCATGTGCGACAGGTCAATATTGTTAAAAACGCCACCGGATGTAGCGCAGAGCAAGCGGAAGCGGCGTTAATTGCTTGCGAGCGCAACTGTAAAACGGCCATTGTGATGGTGCTGAAAAATCTCGATGCCGCAGAAGCTAAAAAACGCCTGGATCAACACGGCGGCTTTATTCGTCAGGTTTTAGACAAGGAATAACCCATGGCCAAAGAGATCAGCAGTGAACTTCTGAACACCATTCTTACCCGTGTCGGCGGACCGGGAAATATCGCCAGTTGTGGTAACTGTATGACGCGCCTGCGTCTGGGTGTACATGACAGTTCACTGGTTGATCCCAATATCAAAACGCTGGAAGGCGTGAAGGGCGTCATTTTGACCAGCGACCAGGTGCAGGTCGTTTTTGGGCCTGGTAAAGCGCATCGTGCCGCAAAAGCGATGAGCGAGCTGCTGGGAGAAGCACCGGTACAGGATGCCGCAGAAATCGCCGCCCAGAACAAACGTCAGTTAAAAGCCAAACAAACCTCCGGCGTGCAACAATTTCTCGCCAAATTCGCCACCATCTTCACGCCGCTGATCCCCGGTTTTATTGCCGCCGGTCTGCTGCTGGGGATAGCGACGTTAATTGCCACGGTGATGCACGTTCCGGCAGATGCTCAGGGAACACTACCCGATGCGCTGAATTTTATGAAGGTGTTCAGCAAAGGTTTGTTCACTTTCCTGGTGATTCTGGTGGGCTATAACGCCGCCCAGGCATTTGGCGGCACGGGCGTAAATGGCGCAATTATCGCCGCGCTCTTTTTGCTCGGTTATAACCCCGCAGCGACCACCGGTTACTACGCCGGTTTTCACGATTTCTTTGGTCTGCCCATCGATCCGCGCGGCAATATTATCGGCGTGCTGATTGCCGCGTGGGCCTGCGCCCGCATTGAAGGCATGGTGCGCCGCTTTATGCCGGACGATCTCGACATGCTGCTGACCTCGTTAATCACCCTGCTGATCACCGCTACGCTTGCGTACCTGATCATTATGCCGCTGGGTGGCTGGTTATTCGAAGGTATGTCATGGCTGTTTATGCACCTGAACAGTAATCCGTTCGGTTGTGCGGTTTTAGCCGGGCTGTTCCTGATCGCCGTGGTATTTGGCGTGCATCAGGGCTTTATTCCTGTTTACCTCGCGTTAATGGACAGCCAGGGATTCAACAGCTTATTTCCCATCCTTTCAATGGCAGGCGCGGGCCAGGTGGGCGCGGCGCTGGCACTCTACTGGCGGGCGCAACCGCACAGTGCGCTACGCAGTCAGGTACGCGGGGCGATTATTCCCGGCCTGCTGGGCGTTGGTGAACCGCTGATTTACGGTGTCACCCTGCCCCGCATGAAGCCGTTTGTTACCGCCTGTTTAGGCGGCGCGGCGGGCGGTTTGTTTATCGGCCTGATAGCCTGGTGGGGTCTGCCGATGGGCTTAAACAGCGCCTTTGGGCCGTCTGGTCTGGTAGCGCTGCCGCTGATGACTTCCGCACAAGGCATCCTTCCGGCCATGGCGGTTTATGCTGGCGGGATTCTGGTGGCATGGGTTTGCGGGTTTATTTTCACCACGCTCTTTGGCTGCCGTAACGTCAATCTGGACTGATATCATGAAACGGACAATGCTCTATCTTTCTCTGCTGGCTGTTAGTTGTAGCGTCAGCGCCGCAAAATACCCTGTTCTGACAGAAAGCTCGCCAGAGAAAGCAGGGTTTAACGTCGAACGGCTTAACCAGATGGATCGCTGGATTAGCCAGCAAGTTGATGTCGGTTATCCCAGCGTAAACCTGCTGATCATTAAAGATAATCAGATTGTGTATCGCAAAGCCTGGGGAGCGGCGAAAAAGTACGATGGCAGCGTGTTGATGGAACAGCCTGTCAAAGCCACCACCGGGACGCTGTATGACCTGGCCTCAAACACCAAAATGTACGCCACGAACTTCGCCCTGCAAAAGCTGATGAGCGAAGGCAAACTGCATCCTGACGATCGGATTGCGAAATATATTCCGGGGTTTGCCGATAGTCCAAATGACACCATTAAAGGCAAAAACACCCTGCGGATTTCTGACCTGCTGCATCACAGCGGCGGTTTCCCGGCAGATCCGCAATACCCGAATAAAGCGGTCGCGGGCGCGTTATATTCCCAGGATAAAGGCCAGACGCTGGAGATGATCAAGCGCACGCCGCTGGAATATCAGCCCGGCAGCAAACATATCTACAGCGATGTCGATTATATGCTGCTTGGATTTATCGTCGAGTCGGTTACCGGTCAGCCGCTTGACCGCTATGTTGAAGAGTCGATTTATCGCCCGCTCGGCCTGACACATACGGTATTTAACCCGCTGCTGAAAGGCTTTAAACCGCAACAAATTGCCGCCACGGAATTGAACGGCAATACCCGCGATGGCGTGATCCATTTCCCGAATATCCGCACCTCCACTCTCTGGGGTCAGGTGCACGATGAAAAAGCCTTTTATTCGATGGGCGGCGTTTCCGGGCACGCAGGTTTGTTTTCCAATACCGGCGATATTGCGGTGTTAATGCAAACGATGCTGAACGGCGGGGGCTATGGTGATGTGCAGCTGTTCAATGCGGAAACGGTGAAGATGTTCACCACCAGCTCTAAGGAAGATGCCACTTTTGGCCTCGGCTGGCGCGTGAATGGTAATGCCACCATGACGCCGACGTTTGGCACGCTGGCAAGCCCGCAAACCTACGGTCACACTGGCTGGACCGGAACGGTGACCGTTATCGATCCGGTGAATCATATGACGATTGTGATGTTAAGCAACAAGCCACATTCGCCGGTTGCCGATCCGCAAAAGAATCCCAATATGTTCGAAAGCGGTCAGTTGCCGATTGCAACTTATGGTTGGGTAGTTGATCAGGTGTATGCGGCGTTAAAGCAGAAGTAATAAAAAGGCCAGTCAGTAATGTTACTGGCTGGTCTGAGAGTGCTGACAAACGCAAAACTGCCTGATGCGCTACGCTTATCAGGCCTACGTGGAGCCCACAATATATTGAATTAGCACGATTTCGTAGGCCGGATAAGGCGTTCACGCCGCATCCGGCGTGTACAACGCGCACTTGGTCAACAATCTGAGGCCAGTCAGTAATGTTACTGCCTGGCCTTTAATCAATGAATCAGAAACGCTTACAGCGCCATCAACTTGTCCAGCGACGGTGCGAAATAATAGCCGCCGGTTACCGGTTTGGTGAAACGCAACATCGCATCACGCTTACCATCGGTATCGCCAAACATGCTCAGCAGTTGCTGCTCAATGTTATGCAGACGCGCGCAGTAGGCGCAGAAGTACAGACCGTGAGTGCCACTGGCAGTGCCGTACGGCAGGCTCTGGCGAACAATCTTCAGCCCTTTGCCATCTTCTTTCAGATCAACGCGGGTGAGGTGAGAGGTTTCCGGACGTTCGTCGCCGTCGATCTCTTCGTTGGCCTCTTTGGTGCGCCCGATCATCATCTCCTGATCGTGAACGCTCATCCGGTTGAGCTGCTTCAGGTTGTGTTCCCAACGCTGGACAAACACATAGCTGCCGCCCGCATCCACGCCGTCTTTGATAACCGCCACTTCGCGACGCGTCTCTTCACCCGCCGGGTTTTCCGTACCGTCAACAAAGCCGCTCAGGTCACGCTCTTCAACCCAACGGAAGCCGTGGATCTCTTCTTTCACTTCAATGCAGTCACCAAAGGCTTCCATCGCCGCCTGGGCGACAGAGAAGTTTACGTCGTGACGCAGAGAAAGAATGTGGATCAACACATCGAACTGGGTCGTCGGCGCAAGGCCTTTACCGTAGCCCGGAAAATCTTTCAGCTCTTCTGCCCCAACGCCGCCGCTCAGAGCGCGCCAGGTGTTGTTACCAAAGGCAACCACCGCACCAAGATGCGCGTCCGGGAATTTCGCTTCAAAAGTTGCCAGTTTGTCGGCAAATGTTTTACTGGCCGCACGCAGGGCGTCAACTTCCCCTTTCACGTTGGCTTCGATCCAAATCGCCGCGCGGCAATGTTCTGGCAAAATGCCACTCTGAACCTGAGACATTGTTCCTCCTGAAAATAATAATGCCACGCAATCCGTGGCATTGTTGAGCGCTATTTTACGTGTTTTTTCGCGGCGGCGGTTTGTTCAGACGCAAATTAACGCCGCCAGATAATTTTACTGACTTTCCAGTTTTTCAGGGTATCGTCCGAAGGCATTAACCCTTCAGGACCACGCCATTCCCCGCTGAACTGGTAGCTAATATGTTGACTGCCTTCGGCTTTACATTCGACGGCACGATTATCATCACCATCAGCTTTTTGGCAATTGCCAAATGCTTTGCTGTAAAGGTCGCTAAACGGTGTACCGATTTTAACACCGGTGTCAGCAGGAATATCGCTATCCAGCACGTCAATGCGACTGATCGTGCCTTGATCGCCGTTAATCACCATCGCCACGTTGTCGCCCTTCATCACTTCAAAAAAGCGCACCACGTTGCCGTTCGCGGTTTTCATTCCGCTGCGCAGGCGATAATCGCCATCAAGCGCATCGGCAATGGCTTGTTCTTGCAGTGGTGTGGACGCCGTTAATTCACCCACGCCCTGCTCGCTCACTTTGGTGGACGACCCAAACCAGTTCCACGGGTTAGCGGCAGACCAGTTAACTGACGACATCGTGGAACAGCCGGTCAGCATCAATGGCATAGCGCATAACATTAAACGCAGCGATTTCATGTCACTTCCTTTGGTTATTCAATAACGTTGCTTGGAGTGCAAATTCACCAAAAAGTGCCGTTATTCTTTTACTTCATTAAAACAAGCGCGTAAACGTCGATTGGTCAGCAGCCAGATTAACGCCACAATATCCGCCACTACCAGCGCCAGACCGATACCGCTAACGGATTCACCGTTCAGCCACAGCCACGGTTGCCAGCAAAGTAAAACCACCTGCGCCAACAGCAACAGAAAATAGAGTACACGCCAGGTGCGAGGAAACGTAGCCCGCCGACCGCTCAACAAAAACGCCAGCACCGCCGGAATGCCAGGAATCAGCCCCAGCCAGAAATTATCGTGATCGGGATAAAACAGATTTAGCAGCGCAGTACCCTGCTCGCGCGACGCACCGGCAATGACAAACAGCACCCAGGTTCGCGCCTGAAGCAATAGCACAAGCCAGAAGAGCAAGGGTAAACGCAGGCGACCGTGCGCATCATAATGGACAGGATGAAACTCAGTACTCTTCATCTTCAATCAAACGCTTACCCAGACTCAGCACGTCGGCGTGTTCATATCCCAGGCGTTCATACATTCCGAGCACCATGTCGTTATCTTCCGGCACATTGATCTGAATTTTCGGGCAGCCACGAGCAATCAGCTTTTTCTCCAGCCGATTAAGCAACGCATTGGCAATCCCACGCCCACGAAACTCTGGATGCACGCCAAGATAATAAGCAGACCCGCGATGCCCGTCATAACCGCCCATCACCGTTCCGACCACGTCACCGTTTACCTCAGCGACCAAAAACAAACTGACGTCATGGTTCATCTTACGCTCGATGTCCATTTCCGGATCGTTCCACGGACGCAGCAAGTCGCAACGCTCCCAAAGGGTGATGACCTCTTCGAAATCTTCCTGGCGAAATACGCGTATCTCCATGGTATTCGTTACCTTTTTGCGGGTTAAAAGGCTGATTATGGCGTGAACGGTCGAATTAGCCAATATCTGACGAAAATCGGTTGAAAAAGTGGCATAATGGGGAGTTGTCAACTATTGAAATGAAAAGTAAAACAATTCTCAACAGCAAACCGTCGTAACGGATTACGCGATACGATATAACATCTGGAACTTTATTATTACAACTCAGGCCGTATGAGCACTTTTAAACCACTAAAAACACTCACTTCGCGCCGCCAGGTGCTGAAAGCCGGTTTGGCTGCCCTGACGTTGTCAGGAATGTCGCAAGCCATCGCCAAAGACGAACTTTTAAAAACCAGCAACGGACACAGCAAGCCGAAAGCCAAAAAATCTGGCGGCAAACGTGTCGTTGTTCTCGATCCAGGTCACGGCGGAATTGATACCGGAGCGATCGGACGCAACGGTTCGAAAGAAAAACATGTGGTGCTGGCGATTGCTAAAAACGTCCGTTCCATTTTGCGTAATCATGGGATTGATGCGCGTTTAACGCGTTCTGGCGATACGTTTATCCCACTTTACGATCGCGTTGAAATCGCCCATAAACATGGCGCAGATCTGTTTATGTCAATTCATGCCGATGGCTTTACCAACCCGAAAGCTGCCGGTGCTTCGGTATTTGCCCTCTCTAACCGTGGGGCAAGTAGCGCAATGGCGAAATACCTGTCTGAACGCGAAAACCGCGCCGATGAAGTTGCCGGTAAAAAGGCGACTGACAAGGATCACCTATTGCAACAAGTGCTGTTTGATCTGGTGCAAACAGATACCATTAAAAATAGTCTGACGCTCGGCTCGCATATTCTGAAGAAGATTAAGCCGGTGCATAAACTGCACAGCCGCAACACCGAACAAGCGGCATTTGTGGTGTTGAAATCACCGTCGGTTCCTTCGGTGCTGGTGGAAACCTCGTTTATCACCAACCCGGAAGAAGAACGGCTGTTAGGCACGGCGGCGTTTCGTCAGAAAATCGCCACAGCGATTGCTGAAGGCGTGATCAGTTATTTCCACTGGTTCGACAACCAGAAAGCACATTCGAAAAAGCGATAAGTTATGAAACCCGACGCACACCAGGTTAAACAGTTTCTGCTCAACCTTCAGGATACGATTTGTCAGCAGCTGACCGCCGTCGATGGCGCAGAATTTGTCGAAGATAGTTGGCAGCGCGAAGCTGGCGGCGGCGGGCGTAGTCGGGTGTTGCGTAATGGTGGTGTTTTCGAACAGGCAGGCGTCAACTTTTCGCATGTCCACGGTGAGGCGATGCCTGCTTCCGCCACCGCTCATCGCCCGGAACTTCCCGGGCGCAGTTTCGAGGCGATGGGCGTTTCACTGGTAGTGCATCCGCATAACCCGTATGTTCCCACCAGCCACGCGAATGTGCGGTTTTTTATTGCCGAAAAACCGGGTGCCGATCCCGTCTGGTGGTTTGGCGGTGGCTTCGACTTAACCCCATTCTATGGTTTTGAAGAAGATGCTATTCACTGGCATCGCACCGCCCGTGACCTGTGCCTGCCATTTGGCGAAGACGTTTATCCCCGTTACAAAAAGTGGTGCGACGAATACTTCTACCTCAAACATCGCAACGAACAGCGCGGTATTGGCGGGCTGTTCTTTGATGACCTGAACACGCCAGATTTCGACCGCTGTTTTGCCTTTATGCAGGCGGTAGGCAAAGGCTACACCGACGCTTATTTACCAATTGTCGAGCGACGGAAAGCGATGGCCTACGGCGAGCGCGAGCGCAATTTCCAGTTATATCGTCGCGGTCGTTATGTCGAGTTCAATCTGGTCTGGGATCGCGGCACGCTGTTTGGCCTGCAAACTGGCGGGCGCACCGAGTCTATCCTGATGTCAATGCCGCCACTGGTACGCTGGGAATATGATTATCAGCCAAAAGATGGCAGCCCAGAAGCGGCGTTAAGTGAGTTTATTAAGGTCAGGGATTGGGTGTAACTCCCTCACCCCCACTCCCGCATCCGCTGATGCAGCGTCAGTGACGGCTTCTCGGAAAACAGCTGCTGGTAATCCGTGGCAAATTGCCCCAGATGCCAGAATCCCCACTGCATGGCGGCGTCTTTTACCGTCATACTTTGCGACCACGGACTTATCAGTTCGCGGCGTACGGCGTTCAGGCGAATGCGTTTCAGCCACGCGTTCGGGCCAATGCCTAAAATAGCGTGAAACGCGTTTTGTAGCGTGCGGCGGCTGACATGCAGTTGATTACACAAATCCAGCACCGTCACCGGTTCGGACATGTTTTCCAGCACATATTCACGGGCGCGGGAAAGCAATCGACGGTAACTCTGATGACTGATGCTTTCCGCCGTCACCATTGGTTGCGCTTCTTCCAGCATGGCCCCCATCGCCATTAGCAAATTATCCCCCAGCACTTTTCGCACTGCAGGCTGATGGAGATTTTCCGGATTCTCGCAAAACGTCGCCAGCGCCTGTTGGACAAAGCCCCACAGCGCGGCTTTATGCTGCTCTTTCACTTCCAGCGCCGACTGGTTACGCAACATATGTAATACCCGATCCGGGTTATGCAAAAAGTTAGCCTGCCGGGTGATGACATCTTCAGAAAGCACCACGCCCAGGATCGTGTAATCATCCGGCGTGCTCAGTTCAAATTCAGTGCCACCAGGGCGGGTGGCGATTTCCGCGCTTCCCAGACATTGCGAACCGATAAATCCCTGCTCACCGCGCGTCGCCGGAATGCCAAACCAGAACGAGTTCGGCCAGACCAGGCACGACTGACGCAGCGCCAGACCGGTGTATTCACGAAAAACCTGAATATCATCGAGTAGAATTTCCGTAAATTCACCATGAAACTTGCCCGGATGCAGCTGATCGTAAATCTGCTGCCAGGCGGTAATCGTTAAAGCATGTTCATAGACATCCGTTGTCTGTCGTTGATGAACATTATCCACTTCGACCTTCGGCGTGAGCTTCAGGTTTTCGGGTAAGGGTTCATGATAAAGATGGTGCAAATTGGCTGTACGGGTCTTTTTCATGATGTTAATGCCGGGTGTTGTAGGACACCCGGCACCTCCGACAGGTTAATGGGGCTTGAGACGATAACGACTACTGCGTTTACGTAACGTCCCGGCAGAAAAGAGCTGTTCGAGCGCATTTCTGGCTTTTTCCAGCGGCCAGCCAAAGTGGGCAGCCACTTCTCCTGCCGTCATTCCCTGACGTACTGATGTTAACAGCGCCAACAACTCGTCAGCAGATTCCGCGACGATAACTGGCGCGTCGGGTTCCCTTACGGGTTGCTTCGGCTGGCGGTTAAAGCCAGTAACCAGCCACTGGGTGTCATCGTCTGGCCGACCGATCTCCTTGCGGCTGATGACACGCCCGGTACGCATCGCGGCAGCACAACCTGCGTCCAGCGCCGCACGACACGCCGCCAGATCGCCTTCCACCACCAGCGTTAAGCGACCAGGGTCAAGCACTTCGTGACTGAGCAGACGAACGTTAGCTGCTTTGAGCATGGCATCCGCTGCATCTATCGCGGCGACCATGCCGTCCACTTCCAGCAATCCCAGTGCATTGATCATCGGCAACCTCCGTTACGCACGCTGGATTGGATTACGCGCGATTTCCAGCACTGCATCGGTAAAGGCGTTACAGGCTGCTTTACACGCTGCCTGGCTACCGGTTAAAAATGCTGCCGAGTAGTTGGTTTCAGACGGTGGCGGGACATAGGTCGCCAGCTGTACGTCGGCAGACTTCAGGGCTGCATCAATGCCATAGGTCGCTTCCAGCGGCGGTGCCACCAGATACGCCATCGGATCGCCAAGCGTGATCCCGGCGGTTGATGAGAGATAAGAACCGGTACGCGAAACTACATGTGCCAGGAATGCCGTATCTTGCGCGTCATTAGCCCACTGGAAAGCTGCGCCATTTTCAATATGCGCAATCATCGCATCCAGACCTGCACGCACTTCCGCCGGGTTTGGCCCACCAAGCATAATCAGCACTTCACCGGCAGTCGGTGACGGGCCGTGTGCAGCGCCCGCATATAGCGAGCGGCCATACACCACTTCCACCATCGCCTGCTTGGTCGCTTCATCAGCGGCAATGTAGGTGACGTCATCGGAGTCGGCAGAAATCAGACCGAGGCTACGAATATGCGGCGGCAATTTCAGTTCACGCGCAAAATCGGCGTTAACGGAGGCAATCACCCGCATAGCGGTGACAGACGGTCGAATCAAATCTAAAGCTGGCATGATGCCTCCTTATCGGGTCATGTTGATGCCGGATGCTTTCTGCTCCAGCATACGTTTCGCCAAATCCACAATGACGGCTGCGGCTTCAACCGGCGGCGTGCCGCCCTGGTGAATGTTAGAGATACAGGTGCGATCGGCCTCAACGGTGGTCGCCATACGCGGCGAGTAAACGGCGTAGCAGGAGAGGCTTTCTGACTGACCCAACCCCGGACGTTCGCCCACCAGCAGGATCACTACTTTCGCGCCGAGGATCTCACCGATCTGATCTTCAATCTTCACGCGACCATAACGAACAAAGAATGGTGTACCGACTTTCAGCCCGGCCTGTTTCAGGCCCGCCATCAGCGGTGGCAGGATCTCTTCGTAGTTCACGGTGATCGCATCAGTTGACAGGCCATCAGAAATAACGACCTGTACGTCCGGATTGGCAACACACTGCGCTTTCAGCGCTTCAACAGCTTCTGCACACAGGCGGCGGCCCATATCCGGGCGAGTCAGGTAGAGATTTTTGTCGCTAATTTCAGAGCGTACTTCCAGCAAGCCCTGCGCTTTCACCCACTCTTCCGGCACTTCTTTCAGTACGGTATCTTTCGAACGAGAGTGATCGGCCAGGAAACGCAGCAGCGCCTGCGTACGTGGACGCGGACCGGCACGACCGGTACAAACGCGGGCCACGGTGCTGCGGCGCAGTTCTGTTAATACGTCTGCGCGATGCGGATTTTCAACACCAATCCACGCTTTTGCTTCAGCGGAACCTAAATCCAGCGCACAGCTTTCCGAGGTCACCGGTGCCGCACAGTTGGTGGTGGCGCACTTTGCTTCTGACGGCGCGGGGGCCGCTTGTCCCATTGACGCCATCACGCTGCGTACAATTTCTTCAATCTGTTTTTGATCCATGATATGTTATCTCCGCGTCATCAGAAGAACAGTGACGGATCGCCCGCCCGTTTGGTCAGGCGACCGTTTGCCATAATGCCCATGCTTTCCAGCCAGCGTTCAAACTCCGGTGACGGGCGCAGGTTGAGTAACTGACGCACAGTGGCGGTATCGTGGAATGCGGTGGTCTGGTAGTTGAGCATGATGTCATCACCCAGCGGCATCCCCATGATGTAGTTGCAGCCTGCGGTGGCGAGCAGGATCATCAGGTTTTCGTTGAGGTTCTGGTCAGCGTCAGCGTGGTTGGTATAACAGCAGTCACAGCCCATAGAGATGCCGCTCAGCTTGCCCATAAAGTGATCTTCTAAGCCAGCACGGATAATCTGGCGGTCGTTGTAGAGATACTCCGGCCCAATAAAGCCGACCACGGTGTTGACGATAAACGGATCGTAATGACGCGCCAGCCCGTAGTTACGTGCTTCCATCGTTACCTGGTCTGCGCCGAAGTTAGCGCCAGCGGATAGCGCAGAGCCTTGTCCGGTTTCGAAGTAGAGGCAGTTTTCCCCGGCGATACGGTTGAACTCCGCGCCCACTGCGCGCGCTTCGTCGAGCATCGCCAGCTCCACGCCAAACTCTTTCAGCCCTTTTTCGCTGCCACAGATACTCTGGAAAATCAGCCCGCCCGGTGCGCCACGACGGATCGCTTCGATCTGGGTGGTGACGTGCGCCAGTACACAGCCCTGAGTTGGGATGTTGAATTTGTCGATCACGCCATAGATGGTATCCAACACGCGGCTTAAGTTTTCCACGTCGTCAGTCACCGGGTTAACGCCGATCACCGCATCGCCCACCCCGAAGGAAAGCCCTTCGTAGATTTGCGCGGCGATACTTTGCACGTCGTCACGGGTGTCATTTGGCTGCAAACGGGCGCTAAAGGTGCCCGGAATACCGATGGTGGTATTGGCCTTTTTGATTACCGGCATTTTCTTCGCGCCGTAGATCAGGTCCGCGTTGGAGCAAATCTTCGCTACCGCCGCGACCACTTCCGAGGTCAGCCCTTTGCGGGTAAAGGCAATGTCGTCCACGCTGGTTTCATCGCTCAGCACATACTCACGCAGTTCGCTGATGCTCCAGTTTTTAATCTGGTTGTAGGCCGTTTCGTTAACATCGTCCTGAATCAGCCGCGTCACGCAGTCATCTTCATAGGCAATCACCGGATTATTGCGGATGTCCGCTACGGTCATTTCCGACAACACCTGCTTTGCCGCCACGCGCTCCTGTGAGCTTGCCGCTGCGACGCCCGCCAGCACATCCCCCGAACGCAGTTCGTTGGCTTTAGCCAGCACCTCTTTTACATCCTTAAACTGATATACATTGCCGAACAATGTGGTCTTTAGTTTCATAAGTCGTTCCCTCAGGAAGGAAATGCGAGTGATTTCACCGTCACCGGCACAACCGATCCGCCAAAAAGAGGCGTACCAATGTCGATATAGTCCCCCGCGCGGACAATCACTTCGTCAATGACTGCCAACGGGAGTTGTTGTAGCTGTGGGCGCAACAACATGCCCAGAGCTTTACCAAAGTCCTGCCCGGCCACCACCAGCAGGGGATGCGGATTCGGAAAACGCGCGACGAAATCGACCAACGCGTTGATGACCGTCAGTACCGCGGCGTAACGCACAGGCAGCGAGGCGGGAAGCGCCAGCACGTACGCGTCAGTTTTGGGATCAAGATCCAGCTGAATCAGCGCCTGTTGCCAGGCCCCCACCAGATCCGTTTCATCAATCGGGATCGCCACCGGCAAATTGCGCAGCGGCAGTTGTACGCCCTCAAGCCAGATTGTGCTGCCAGAGAGCGAAAGGGTATGCGCGCCCGCGCCAATCACCGTGGCGCGCACGGTTTGCGCCGGAAACTGTACGTTCATCTCACGCAGGCGCGGATGGTCATGCAGCGCAGTTGCCAGCAGCGGGCCAATATCGGCAAAACAGAACGGGTCGGCGGGCTGGTGGCGATAACATTCGCCCACGCCGCCAGAAAGCGTAATGATTTCGGGCGTAACACCTGCGGGCAGCAAACCGGTTTGCATCAATGCCTGCGCGAGCGGTGAGAGCGTTCCGTCAATCACTTCGACAATCAGTTCTGCCATCCGCCGGGTCACCTGCACCAGCTGCGCGCCGGTCAGCGAACGGGCGTCGGTGCCTGCACCGAAGCACTCATCCACAATCATCTGCCCCGGTTTATGAGCGTAAACCACGCGCCCGTGGCTGTCGGTTTCCAGCAGGCGACCACCGACGTTGAGGCAGGCAGTGCCGCTGATTTTTCCGGCATCGAACAGGGCGTAGTTCGCGGTGCCACCGCCGATGTCGATATTCAGTACCCGACACAGCCGTTGTTCAGAAAGGGTTTGTGCCCCGGCTCCGTGACCGGCGATCACGGATTCGAGGTGCGGCCCGGCGCTGGCAACGACAAAATCGCCCAGCGACTGAGAGAGCGCCATCACCGCCGGGCGAGCATTGCGGGTTTTCGCGCTTTCACCGGTGATGATGATGGCACCAGAATCAACGCTTTCCGGCTCAATACCCGCAGCATGATATTGCTCGAGTATTAAGGTTTTCAGTTCCGCTTCTTTTAAACCGCCCTGTTTATCGACAGGGGTAAAGAACACCGGACTTTGCCAGCTAATTTCGCGTTTAATGAATTCGTAGCGCGGCACCTGCGACACCGCCGCACGGTTAACCAGCTCCAGCCGGGAGAAAATCACCTGGGTGGTGGTGGTGCCGATATCGATACCGACGCTCAATAGCTGGCGAGTGTTCACGATTGTGCCTCCGCTTCGGTTTTAGTCGCGGTCGCGTCTTCTTTTGGCACCAGCATCATCGCCACGCCAATCGCCGTTACGCCGCCGATCAACTTGCCGACAATCATCGGGAAGATCATGGCGTTCATGTTGGCAGCGGCGAAGCCTAAGTGGTCGCCCAGGGCGAAAGCAGCGGAAACGGCGAAGGCGCAGTTGATGACTTTGCCGCGGGTATCCATCTGCTTCATCATGCCGAACATCGGGATGTTGTTGGCAAGCGTTGCCACCATGCCGGCTGCCGCGATGTTGTTCATATTCAGTACTTTACCGACGCTCATCAGCGGTTTTTCAAACCAGCGAGTCAGCAGCAGCACCATCGGATACGCCCCTAACAGAACGCAGGAGATAGAACCGATAACTTCAATGGCGCGCATCACCTCACCGGGTTTATCGCCAGGGGCCATAAAGATAGGATCCAGACCGGGGATCAGTTCCCAGCCAAGCAGGAATTTCACTACCGCAGCGGCAAGACCGAGGGTGATCAATGCAACGAGGAATTTGGCGAAGATCTGGAAGCCGTTGATCATTTTTTCCGGGATGAATTTCAGCCCCAGCGCCACCAGAATCGCAACAATGATCACCGGGATCATGTTCATCAGGATCAGGGCGAAAGTGAATTCCACCGGCTGGCCGTTGATCTGCACACCGGAGTACATAGCAACCAGACCACCAGCGATACAACCAATCGGAATGGTCACAATGCCCGCCAGCACGCCGAGCGCCAGATAACGACGGTCAGAAGGTTCGATAATGCCGAGCGCCACCGGAATGGAAAACACAATCGTTGGCCCCATCATCGACCCGAGAATTAACCCAGAGTATAGCCACGCGGCTACGTCGCCGCCCGCCAGCTCTTTGGCGAGGAAGAAGCCGCCCATATCGCACGCCAGCAGTGTTCCGGCGAACATCGATGGGTTAGCGCCGAGCATTTCGTAAACCGGAATAATTACCGGCCCGAGAACGTGAGCCAGTACCGGTGCCAGCGCGGTCATACCGACCATCGCCAGGCCCAGTGCGCCCATTGCCATAAAGCCTTCTTCGAACTGACCGCCTGATCCTTCGATACTTTTACCGAACTTACCGAGGAAACGAGCAGAACCGCCGAACTGCGACAGGATCCTGTCTACGGCAGCTATCAGCATAAAGAACATCATGATGTACATGATGATTTCGTTAATTCCCATCGCCTTTACTCCCTGTTAGTTGTTATTTATTGGCGGATGCGGCGTAAACGCCTTATCCGCCCTACATGTGCAATCCCGTAGGCTGGATAAGACGCGGCAAGCGTCGCATCCGGCAATTGCACCGCGCCACTGGCGGATGCGGCGTGAACGCCTTATCCGCCCTACATGTGCAATCCCGTAGGCTGGATAAGATGCGGCAAGCGTCGCATCCGGCATTTATTGCGCCGCTGCGTACAGGCCGACAATCTGCTCCAGGCTGGCGGTACGCGGGTTACTGCGCAGACAAATATCTTCCAGCGCGGCCTGCGCCCATGCGCCGTAATGCGCAGATGTCGCACCAACATCGCCCAGTCGTTTACCAATCCCAACTTCCGCAATCAGCTCACTTACCGCGTTAATAGCGTCACGATCGTCGGATTTTTTAGTTCGCAGTGCCCGACCAATCTGACTAAAGCGTTCACGACAAACCATCCGGTTAAATTCCATCACCGTTGGCAGCAACATGGCGTTCGCGAGACCGTGCGGAATATGCAGCGCCGCGCCCGGCTGATGCGCCATCGCGTGGCACAACCCAAGACCCGCACTGGAAAACGCCATTCCCGCCATACATGAAGCCAGCAACATGCTCTCGCGCGCGGCAAGGTCGTGACCGTAGCCCACCGCTTTCGGCAGCGATTTGCCAATCATCGCAATGGCACCAATCGCCAGACTGTCGGTAAACGGTGTAGCGTTCAGGGCGCTGTATGCTTCAATGGCATGGGTTAACGCATCAATGCCGGTCATCGCCGTGACATGCGACGGCACACCTTCGGTCAATGCGGCGTCGAGGATCGCCACATCCGGCATCAGCGAGGCATGGGCTAACACCTGCTTGCGCCCGCTCACCGCGTCGATAATCACCGTTACATTGGTGGTTTCAGAGCCGGTTCCGGCGGTAGTTGGAATGGCAATCAGCGGCAAGCGCGGTTGCAGAACGCTGGTTTCTGACATCTCTGCCAGCGTGCTATCCGGGTTCGTCACCAGCAACGTCACGGCTTTCGCCGCATCCAGCACCGAGCCGCCGCCAAACGCGATCACCCCATCACAGCCTGACTCACGCAACTGCGCCACGGCTGCACACACGTCGGTAATGCACGGTTCGCCCACCGGACATGGCCAGAGCGTCATGGCGATACCTTTAACGGTCAGGCTACGCGTCAGCCCGGCGGTCATCCCTGCCTGATGCAAAAAGCTGTCTGCCATCACGAACAGATGTTTCAGCCCACGCGTTTGCGCTTGCTGTCCGCAACTGCTCACCGAGCCCGGACCGCAAAGCGTCACCGGTGGAACGCTAAATGTTTTTACCCGTTGCAGATTCAGGGTATCGAACGCCTGAAAGAGCGCGGTCTGCAATTCATTTTGCATATAGCCCCTCCGCTTTCTCTCGCCCACTACTGGCGATCGCCAGCGGGGTCATAAACAAACTGTGCTGCGGTAAATGCACCTGTAACGCCGGGAATTGTTTGCGAAACAGTTCCGCCACGCCCGGTTGCATACAAGAGCCGCCCGCCAGCCATAAATCAGTAATGCCCTGCCCTTCAATATGCCGGGCGACAATGTCCGCCATTTTTTCGTACACCGGTTTCACCGCAGGCCAAATCTCTTCACCGTGACCGCGCTTGTACTGCTCCGCCTCTTCCAGCGAAATACGGCGATTTCCGGCGAGAGTCAGAGAGATGTGATGTCCGCCGGTGGCTTCATCCGCCGAGTACGTCACCTTGCCCTTTTTCACGATGGCAATGCCGGTAGTGCCGCCGCCGATATCCACTACACCGGCGTTGTCCAGTTGCAGCAGATCCGCAACTGCGGTTGGCTCATCCAGCACATGGCTCACTTCCAGTCCGGCAGATTCCAGCACGTTGATGGAAATACGCGGGTCCGTACCTGGAGGAAATGAAGTCGCCGCATGGCTAAAACGACGACCGAATTGCTGCTCGAGCGTGTCGAGATGGCGACGAACAATGGTGACAGCGCCGAAGAAATCCCAGACGATGCCGTCGCGAACCACATCGGCCCAGTCGAGGCATACCGCCACTGGCTGACCGTCGCGGTCGACAACCATCGACACCACATCGCAGGTGCCCAGATCCACCCCCAGCCACAGCGGAGATTCCGTCGCGGCGGGCGTCTGGTTACACAGCGTTGCCGCCGTTTGCAGACGTGGGGTGAGCCATTGTTCGTCGTGCGCCATCTGTTACTCCTTAAACAATGCGAAACGCATCGACTAATACACAGCGACGCAGACGGACAAACGTACGCGCGCTGGTTACCCCTTCACCGGTTGGCGTGGTGATGGTCATGGTGGTCCAGCCTTCCCCGCCCAGCCCCAGCCCGGCAATGCACGGTCCGTTCTTAACGAAAATGCTGGTATCAATAGCATTCGCCATCTGGTTCATGTTTTCGATGTTGCGCGAGTGCATTGCCGCCGTGTGGTGGCAACCGCCTTCCAGTTTCACCGCTAGCGCAATGGCATCCGCCACGTTGGCGACGCGCACGACGGGCAACACCGGCATCATCAGTTCAGTCACGGCAAACGGATGTTCTGCGGTGGTTTCCACAAACAGCAGGCGCGTTTCTTGCGGAACTTTAAGGCCGATTGCCGCCGCGATTTTGCCTGCGTCGCGACCAACCCAGTCACGGCTGACGGTGCCTTTTCCGCGCTCGTCGATATTTTTCAGCAACACCGGTTGCAGCTGCTGCGCCTGTTCTGCGGTCAGTTTCACCGCGTGCTGGCCTTCCATCAGACGCATCAGTTCATCGGCTACGCTATCAACAACAATCAGTACCTTTTCGTCGGCACAAATGATGTTGTTATCGAAAGAAGCGCCTTTGACGATGGACTGAGCGGCACGGGCGAGGTCGGCGGTTTCATCCACCACTACCGGCGGGTTGCCAGCGCCTGCGGCAATCAGACGTTTATTGGTGTGTTTACGCGCCGCTTCTACTACCGCTTCGCCGCCGGTTACCACCAGCAGGCCGATACCCGGAAACTTGAACAAGCGTTGCGCGGTTTCGATATCCGGATTTGCCACAGTAACCAGTAAGTTTTCCGGCCCACCTGCGGCAACAATCGCCTGGTTGAGCAGCGTAATCGCCCGCTGGGAGACTTTTTTCGCCGCCGGATGCGGGGCAAAAATGACGCTGTTGCCCGCGGCAATCAGGCTGATGGCGTTGTTAATTACGGTTGCCGCCGGGTTAGTGGAAGGCGTCACCGAAGCCACCACGCCCCAGGGTGCGTTTTCAATTAGGGTCAGGCCGTTGTCGCCAGTCAGCACTTGCGGAGAGAGGCACTCAACGCCTGGTGTGCCGCGCGCCTGAGCGACGTTTTTTGCAAATTTATCTTCAACGCGCCCCATGCCGGTTTCACTGACGGCAAGTTCCGCTAAATCTCTGGCGTGTTTTTCGCCTGCTTCACGAATGGCAGCAATGGCTAACTGGCGCATTGCCACGCTTTTTAACCCTTGCTGGGCGACTTTGGCTGCCGCAACGGCGTCATCCAGGGACGCGAAAACGCCCATCTCATGAACGGCGGCGGACGGCGTGTCACTGCTTTGCATTTTCAGCAGTACCGCTTTCACCACCTGTTCAATATCCTGTTGATTCATGATGTTCTGCCTTATTTGTGGAAAATTACCTGACCGCCAGACACCACCTCATCGACAATGCCAATCACGCACAGATCGACCGGTGACGTTTCGCTTTTATGCGCCTGGCGGGCGGAACTGCCACTCACCAGTAACACCCACTCCCCGGTTCCCGCGCCAATATTGTCGATGGCGACGGCGCATTGCCCGTCAGGATTACCTTGTGGATCAATCATTTCCACCATCAGCAATTTGTCATGCGCCAGTCCGTGATGGCGTACGGTACAAACAATTTGTCCAGTGACGACTGCCAGTTTCATACCCGCCTCCGTGGCGTATTTCAGGTAAAAGCTCCCCCTACCCTCCGCAGAAGGTAAAATGAAAAAGGAGAGAGCGTGACGCCCGAATCGACGTCACACAGGGTGATTACAGGTTGCTGCTATCGCCTTTCAGGCCGATCGGGAAGACTTCTTCCAGGTCGCCGTGCGGACGCGGGATAACGTGTACAGATACCAGCTCGCCGATACGCTGTGCCGCTGCGGCACCTGCATCGGTCGCGGCTTTACAGGCTGCAACATCACCACGAACCATGGCAGTACACAGGCCGCCGCCAATCTGCTTAACACCAACCAGCTTGACGCGCGCAGCTTTCACCATCGCGTCAGAAGCCTCAATCAGTGCAACCAGGCCCCGGGTTTCGATCATTCCTAATGCTTCCATTGTGCTTTCCTCTTTATCAGGGTCCAGAACGGGACCGTTCATTCAACCAGTGTTTGTAAACTGCTTTCGCGGTTCACTTCTGTCTGACGCGGCACAGCTGCCACCAGCGCCAGCTCGATAATTTCCTGCACGCTACAACCACGAGAGAGATCGTGCATCGGCGCGGCAAGTCCTTGTATCAGTGGCCCGACGGCACGATATCCGCCGAGTCGTTGTGCGATTTTGTAACCAATATTTCCGGCTTCCAGCGACGGAAAAACCATCACATTGGCCTTGCCCTGTAGCGGGCTGGCAGGCGCTTTTTGCGCCGCCACTTCCGGCACGAAGGCGGCGTCAAACTGTAACTCGCCATCCACCACCAGCTTTGGTGCGCGCTCACGGACGATTTCTGTCGCCTGCTGGACGTTAGCAACACAGGGGTGACGGGCGCTACCATTGCTGGAAAACGACAGCATCGCCACGCGCGGCTCTTCTCCGGTGATGGCGCGCCAGGTTTCGGCACTGGCAAGCGCGATATCCGCCAGCTGCGCCGCCGTCGGCTGTGGCACCACGCTGCAATCGGCAAAGCCCAACGCCGGGCCGCTGTACTGTGGCAACATCAGGAAAATGGAAGAGAGCGTTTTACAGCCTGGCTGCAAGCCGATAATGCGTAATCCGGCACGCAGCACATTTGCCGTGGAAGAGAGGTTGCCCGCGATACAGACATCCGCTTTACCGGCGCTGACCATTGCTGCGGCGAACATCAGAGGGTCGGTAAGTTTTTCCAGCGCATCCGGCGGCGTTTTTTCGCCCGCGCGGGCCAGCCAGCGATGAGCAAATTCTTCCCGCATTGCGAGGTTGCCATGCGGATCAATCACCTGTAGCCCGTCCATCGCCACGCCGTGACTGAGCGCAAACTGACGAAGTTCAAACGGATTGGCGACCAGAATGGGCGTTGCCAGACCTTGTTGATGTAAATATTGCGCGGCTTTCAGCACACGTTGGTCTAACGCATCCGGAAAAACCACTCTGGCGGGCGCTCGCAACGCCAGTTCACGACAACGTTCAATAATCATTGCGTTTCCCCCAGTCGTTGTTGGATCTGCTTCACCGTTAGCGGCTGCTTCGTTACGCTCAGGATCATCATCACGTAGACCGTGCTCGAAAGGCGGTTCAGCGCCTGCAAAATGTCCGGGCGTAATACTTCAAAGCTGCGGGTGATAAAGACCTGCGCCGCTACGGTTTCGGTTTCCCGCACTTTGGTGCGTAGCAGATTGAGCAACGCAGCATCGCGCCCGTGGCTGGCTTCCGGCACCAGATGATCGTGGTCGAGATAGCGCAGCGGCTGATGAGAAAGCCGATGCAGATCTTCGTCAGAAAGCCCGACAATCGCCTGGCAGCCCAGCGGTTCCCCCAGCGCATCGGCGCGCATAATGTTGCCAAGACGCGAACGGATATCCGCCAGCCACGGCTGCCACGGTTCCGCCAGTTCAATTTGCAGCCACACTGCCAGCGCAATGGTGCTGTCGAGAACCGCGCGAAAACCCAGACGCGGATCGCTTTTGGCGACCATTTTTTCCGCCGACAGGTGAGTCAGCGTATCCGGCTTTTTTGCCACCGGCTGGCGACACAGTTCGCAGCACGCCTGCGGATGTTCATCGCTACTGGTCAGCCCATGAACGGGCTGCGGCTGCTGCTGTTCATCGTCAACAAACAGGCGGCCCTGCTCGTCAATAAACTTGATGCGCAGATGGCGGCTTTCCAGCAACTCCCGGGCAGAGGGCGTCAGGCGACTGTCCGCAGGGAGATGGATCTCTGCGCCTTCGCTGAGCGTATGGTTCGCTCTTAGCCATGCTTCGGTGATGAAATCTTTCATAGGGATTGCCAGTTAGCCGGCCAGGCGACATACAGGAATTTCACGCTGGATGTCGTACCAAATTCGATGCTGGAGCCTTTCGGGATAAACATCACGTCGCCTGCTTTGGCGATCATGGTTTGGCCTTCGTGGCGAACATGCAGCTCCCCTTCCAGCACCATGTCGATTTCGTCGTAGTTCAGGGTCCACGGGAAGAATGCGTTCTCCCACTGCATAAAACCGGCGGCCATGCTGCTGCCGTCGTCTCCGGTCACAAGATCAGTCAAGCCCACGCAATGCGGCTCTGCGCCGTCGAAACGACCAAACTTGACGCTACTGCCATCAATCACTTTGATGCCGCCTTTGCCGGTCACCGATTTGAAGCTCGGCTGCATTGCGCCCTGCTCCAGCGACTGTTTTTCCTTCATCACTTTTTCCATCAGCTGTGCGACCAGGCTTTCGGTAAACTGGCCTTCCGGCAGCTGGGCAATGATGGTTTCGCGGATGCGCTGGCTTTCGGTTTTGTCGGCTGGCACGCTGGCGGGCACGGACGCCGTTACCGGGATCGATTCATCACATTCGGTGATGGTAAAACCCAGTAGATCCGCCACTTCACGGGCTTCCGGGGTAATAATGCTGGCGCGCAGAACCACGGACATTGCCTGTTCGCCGCGCGCGTGTGCTTCACGAATATCATTCGCTGTGATGAGTTTTTTCACCTGCTTCCTCCTGTTTGGTGAGAGATGCCAGATAATCCACCAGTTGCTGCACGCTTTGCGGGTCGTGGCTGTTTAGCTCGAAAATCGGCTCTTCGAAACCCGTCTCAAGCAATAACTTTCGCGTTGCGGCGACGTCAGCATCTGGCATGTCCGTTTTACTGATGACGGCGATTTGCCGTTTGCTGACGCCAATATCCAGCAACCCGGCAGGCAACCGACTTTCCGGGTCATTTGCGCCATGGACATAGATCAGCATGTCTACATCCTGTAGTGTGGTAATTAAGGCGTGATACCAGCGGGGATGGTTAAAATATTCACCCGGCGTATCAATATCGCCCTTATCATTAAATTCCACGGCCTGTGTTTTTCTGGCGAGGGTATAATTCCCCTGCAACGCATTAAATAACGTTGTTTTTCCTGCCCCGACGCTACCCACAAACGCAATTCGTTTCATGAATGCCTCGTATTAACTTTTGGTCATTTCACAAAGCGTATAATTTAATAAGCGACCTAAACCGCTGACGGTTTGTGATAACGCTTCTTCTACTGCGCCCACCGAGCCATAAATCACCAATGCACCGCTGAATCGGTCGAGAAAACCGATATGCACATCAGCGGCTTTCAGCGCTAAATCACCGGCGATCATCGCCGTTTCGCCGGGAGTTAGCGTCATAATGCCAATTGCGCCCGCATCCGGAACGCCGATTTTCTTCGCCAGTTCCTCACCGGGATGCGCGATGAGATGCGCCAGTGTGACCTGTTTGCCGGGCACAAATTCCTGAATGATGCGTTCTTTATCCATGAGTCGCCGCCTGTGAAAAACTTTCGTGTATCGTGACAATTTTTCGTCAGAGTAAATAACAAAATTCGGCAAGCGCGTTTAAAAGGTGAGGTAGATCACTAAGAATGGAGAGATATTCGCTGTGGTGCATAAACTTTCATATGCAACGCATGAATATAAATAAAATAATATCGAGATATTATATAGACTGCTTTTTTTTATTATTCGCAAACTCAGTAATAAGCTTTACTAATATATTGCAGCTAAACTGCTTACCCTGAATATTCAGGGTAAGCGTGAGAGTTAAAAAAAATTACAGCGGTTGGGTTTGCGCTTCTACCACGGCCAGCGCCACCATGTTGACGATACGACGCACCGATGCGATCGGCGTTAACACGTGAACCGGTTTCGCCACACCCATCAGCACCGGGCCGACAGTCACACCTTCCGAGCTGGAAACACGCAGTAAGTTGTAACTAATGCGGGCAGCTTCCATGTTCGGCATCACCAGAATATTGGCGGAACCTTTCAAAGAGCTGTCCGGCATACGGTCGTTGCGAATCGCTTCCACCAGCGCTGCATCGCCGTGCATTTCACCATCAATCATCAGTTCTGGTGCACGTTCCCTGACCAGTTCCAGCGCCTGACGCATTTTGCTCGACGACGGGCAGTCAGAAGAACCAAAGTTGGAGTGCGACAACAAAGCAACGCGCGGCTCAATACCAAAACGACGGACAGTTTCTGCCGCCATCAAGGTGATCTCCGCCAGCTCTTCTGCATCCGGTTCATCATTAACATATGTATCGGCAATAAAGGTGTTACCACTCGGCAGCAGCAGCGCGTTCATGGCACCTGCGGTGTGAACGCCATCGCGATAACCAAAGACATTTTTCACCACGCTAAAATGTTCATGATAATCACCCACCGTACCGCAAATCATTGCATCGGCTTCCCCACGCTGAACCATGATCGCGCCGATCACTGTCGGGTTACTGATCAGCGCCCGCTGCGCCTGTTCCTGAGTGACGCCGCGACGCTTCATGATCTGGAAGTATTCGGTCCAGTACTCTTTAAAGCGCGGATCGGATTCGTTATTGACGATCTCAAAATCAACGCCCGCTTTGATCTGCAAGCCCAGTTTCTGAATGCGCATTTCGATCACGTTCGGACGACCGATAAGGATCGGTTTCGCCAGTCCCAGCGTTACCAGTTCCTGAGTGGCATGCAGAACGCGCGCCTCTTCCCCTTCCGGCAGAACAACGCGCTTCGGCGCTTTGCGAGCCTGGGAGAAAATCGGCTTCATAAACAGGTTGGTTTTGTAAACGAACTCAGTCAGCTTGTCGATGTAGACGTCGAAATCAGCAATCGGACGAGTCGCCACGCCCGACTCCATCGCGGCTTTAGCGACCGCAGGAGCGATCTTAACGATCAAGCGCGGATCAAACGGTTTTGGAATGATGTATTCCGGACCAAAGCTCAGATCCTGATCGCCATACGCTGAAGCCACCACTTCGCTCTGTTCCGCATGGGCGAGTTCTGCAATCGCACGTACCGCCGCCAGTTTCATCTCTTCGTTGATGGCGGTTGCGCCAACGTCCAGCGCGCCACGGAAGATGAACGGGAAGCACAGGACGTTGTTCACCTGGTTCGGATAGTCAGAACGACCGGTGCAAATGATGGCATCCGGACGCACTTCTTTCGCCAGCGGCGGCAGAATTTCCGGTTCCGGGTTCGCCAGCGCCAGGATCATTGGCGCACGAGCCATTTTCTTCACCATTTCCTGGGTCAGCACTTTCGGGCCGGAACAGCCCAGGAAAATATCCGCGCCTTCAATCACATCATCGAGGGTACGTTTGCCGTCATCCACCACCGCATATGCGGCTTTGGTTTCCGCCATGTTTGGCTCACGGCCCTGATAGATAACGCCTTTTGAATCGCAAACCACGATGTTATGTTTTTGCAGACCCAGCGCTACCAGCAGGTTCATACAGGCGATTGCTGCGGCACCCGCGCCGGAAACCACCATCCGCACGTCGGAGATGTTTTTCTCCACCACGCGCAAGCCGTTGAGGATGGCGGCAGTGCTGATAATTGCCGTGCCGTGCTGATCGTCGTGGAATACCGGAATATTCATCCGCTCGCGCAGTTTCTGTTCAATATAGAAACATTCTGGCGCTTTAATGTCTTCGAGGTTGATGCCGCCGAAGGTTGGTTCGAGCGCGGCGACAACTTCAATAAATTTGTCCGGGTCGAGTTCGTCAACTTCAATGTCAAATACATCAATCCCGGCGAATTTCTTAAACAGAACGCCCTTGCCTTCCATCACCGGTTTGCCTGCCAGCGCGCCAATGTTGCCTAACCCCAGCACCGCCGTACCGTTAGAGATCACCGCCACCAGGTTACCGCGGGCGGTATATTTGTAGGCTTTTAACGGGTCTTTTTCGATTTCAAGACAAGGTGCGGCAACGCCTGGTGAGTAGGCCAGCGCCAGATCGCGCTGTGTTGCCAGAGGCTTGGTTGGAGAAACCTGGATTTTCCCTGGAACTGGAAATTCATGGAAATCAAGTGCACTTTGTTTTAACTGGTCATCCATTTGGTTGTTCCTTTCACGTAACGTTCACAAATAAAGTGTGTGGGCAACAGCCCCTGCCCACAACGTGGCGCACATTATTACCCTGCCGGAGTCTACAGACTTTGAGCAAGTCCAAACTCTCACCATTAATATAATGTTTTGGTAATAATCCTATAACACTGATGTTACCTGCTTAATCCAGCAATACCATGCCTGTCTGCTATGCTTTTTTGATGCGTTTAGCGAAATTTCTCAGAAGTGTGAATTAACGCACTCATCTAACACTTTACTTTTCAAGGAGTATTTCCTATGAACGAGTTAGACGGCATCAAACAGTTCACCACTGTCGTGGCAGACAGCGGCGATATTGAGTCCATTCGCCATTATCATCCCCAGGATGCCACCACCAATCCTTCGCTGTTACTCAAAGCTGCCGGATTATCACAATATGAGCATTTAATAGACGATGCTATCGCCTGGGGTAAAAAAAATGGCAAGACCCAGGAACAACAGGTGGTCGCAGCGTGTGACAAACTGGCGGTCAATTTCGGTGCTGAAATCCTCAAAATCGTACCCGGTCGCGTGTCAACAGAAGTTGATGCACGCCTCTCTTTTGATAAAGAAAAGAGTATTGAGAAGGCGCGCCATCTGGTGGACTTGTATCAGCAACAAGGCGTTGAGAAATCACGCATTCTGATCAAGCTGGCTTCGACCTGGGAAGGAATTCGCGCGGCAGAAGAGCTGGAAAAAGAAGGTATTAACTGCAACCTGACGCTGCTGTTTTCTTTTGCACAGGCACGGGCCTGTGCGGAAACAGGCGTTTTTCTGATTTCGCCGTTTGTCGGGCGTATTTATGACTGGTATCAGGCACGCAAGCCGATGGACCCGTATGTGGTGGAAGAAGATCCGGGCGTTAAATCGGTGCGCAATATCTACGACTACTATAAGCAACACCACTATGAAACCATTGTGATGGGCGCGAGCTTCCGTCGCACCGAACAAATCCTCGCCTTAACCGGCTGCGATCGACTGACTATCGCACCGAATTTACTGAAGGAGCTGCAGGAAAAAGTTTCGCCAGTGGTACGTAAATTAATCCCACCTTCTCAGACGTTCCCACGCCCAGCTCCCATGAGCGAAGCGGAGTTCCGTTGGGAGCACAATCAGGATGCGATGGCGGTAGAAAAACTGTCTGAAGGCATTCGTCTGTTCGCCGTTGATCAACGCAAACTGGAAGATCTTCTTGCCGCCAAACTATAAACCAGCCACGGAGTGTTATATGTCCCGAAAAGACCTTGCCAATGCGATTCGCGCACTCAGTATGGATGCGGTACAAAAAGCCAACTCTGGTCATCCCGGCGCGCCGATGGGCATGGCTGATATTGCCGAAGTGCTGTGGAACGATTTTCTTAAACATAACCCTACCGACCCAACCTGGTATGATCGCGACCGCTTTATTCTTTCCAACGGTCACGCGTCGATGCTGCTCTACAGTTTGCTACATCTGACCGGTTACGACCTGCCGCTGGAAGAACTGAAGAACTTCCGTCAGTTGCATTCGAAAACCCCAGGCCACCCGGAGATTGGCTATACGCCAGGCGTTGAAACCACCACCGGCCCGCTTGGACAAGGTTTGGCGAACGCCGTCGGGCTGGCGATAGCAGAGCGTACACTGGCGGCGCAGTTTAACCAGCCAGACCATGAGATCGTCGATCACTTCACCTATGTGTTTATGGGCGACGGCTGCCTGATGGAAGGTATTTCCCACGAAGTCTGTTCGCTGGCAGGCACGCTGGGACTGGGCAAGCTGATTGGTTTTTACGATCACAACGGTATTTCCATCGACGGTGAAACAGAAGGCTGGTTTACCGACGATACGGCAAAACGTTTTGAAGCCTATCACTGGCATGTGATCCATGAAATCGACGGTCACGATCCGCAGGCGGTGAAGGAAGCGATCCTTGAAGCGCAAAGCGTGAAAGATAAGCCGTCGCTGATTATCTGCCGTACGGTGATTGGCTTTGGTTCGCCGAATAAAGCAGGTAAGGAAGAGGCGCACGGCGCACCACTGGGGGAAGAAGAAGTGGCGCTGGCACGGCAAAAACTGGGCTGGCACCATCCGCCATTTGAGATCCCTAAAGAGATTTATCACGCCTGGGATGCCCGTGAAAAAGGCGAAAAAGCGCAGCAGAGCTGGAATGAGAAGTTTGCCGCCTATAAAAAGGCTCATCCGCAACTGGCAGAAGAGTTTACCCGACGGATGAGCGGTGGTTTACCGAAGGACTGGGAGAAAACGACTCAGAAATATATCAATGAGTTACAGGCAAATCCGGCGAAAATCGCTACCCGTAAGGCTTCGCAAAATACGCTTAACGCTTACGGGCCGATGCTGCCTGAGTTGCTCGGCGGTTCGGCGGATCTGGCTCCCAGCAACCTGACCATCTGGAAAGGTTCTGTTTCGCTGAAGGAAGATCCAGCGGGCAACTACATTCACTACGGGGTGCGTGAATTTGGCATGACCGCTATCGCCAACGGCATCGCGCACCACGGCGGCTTTGTGCCGTATACCGCGACGTTCCTGATGTTTGTTGAATACGCCCGTAACGCCGCGCGGATGGCGGCACTGATGAAAGCGCGGCAGATTATGGTTTATACCCACGACTCAATTGGCCTGGGCGAAGATGGTCCGACGCACCAGGCTGTTGAGCAACTGGCCAGCCTGCGCTTAACGCCAAATTTCAGCACCTGGCGACCGTGCGATCAGGTGGAAGCGGCGGTGGGCTGGAAGCTGGCGGTTGAGCGCCACAACGGACCGACGGCACTGATCCTCTCAAGGCAGAATCTGGCCCAGGTGGAACGTACGCCGGATCAGGTTAAAGAGATTGCTCGTGGCGGTTATGTGCTGAAAGACAGCGGCGGTAAGCCAGATATTATTCTGATTGCCACCGGTTCAGAGATGGAAATTACCCTGCAAGCGGCAGAGAAATTAGCAGGAGAAGGTCGCAATGTACGCGTAGTTTCCCTGCCCTCGACCGATATTTTCGACGCCCAGGATGAGGAATATCGGGAGTCGGTGTTGCCTTCTAACGTTGCGGCTCGCGTGGCGGTGGAAGCAGGTATTGCCGATTACTGGTACAAGTATGTTGGTCTGAAAGGGGCAATTGTCGGGATGACGGGTTACGGGGAATCTGCTCCGGCGGATAAGCTGTTCCCGTTCTTTGGCTTTACCGCCGAGAATATTGTGGCAAAAGCGCATAAGGTGCTGGGAGTGAAAGGTGCCTGATGGTGATTGCCGGATGCTGATTGCCGGATGCGACGCTGACGCGTCTTATCCGGCCTACAGCGTCTTATCCGGCCTACATGTCCCGCCATTTTGTTTAACGGGTGATCCACAACGTGGGCCAGGCGTCTGGCCCATGCCAGTTATCGCAGGTGGGTTCTGCGGCGTAACGCACCAGGCGAAAACGCTGACCGTCAAAGCGCCAGCGCGCCTGAATGCCACAATCGCTTAATCCGCGCCCTTTCGCTAAGGTCACCAGTTCACGCGATTTCTCATCAAATGTTGCGTTCATCAGTTCCAGTTCATTCGTCTCCTGACCGTTGTTGAACGGCAAACGCAACCGAACCGGGCGCGAAGCTAGTGGCTTTTTACGCGACACAATCCATGCCAAATCAATGGTGTTATAGGCCCCTGCCTCACAGCTAATCATCATCAGCGCTTTATCATCAGTCAGCGCAGTGACATTCACCTCACGACGCAATGGATCAAGCGAGCAGCGCAGACCATTCATCCGCCAGTTTCCATAATCCAGCAAATCGTTGCGTTCTTCGAGTGAGAGTGGCGTCGGCGTTGGGTTAACCACCGCGACCTCTTTCAGCGCAGGCGCGGGCGGTACGCTGAGCGGCGGTTCGTCCCCTTTCTTGATCCACGCGGTTTCACTGCCAACGCGCTTTTGCTGAGCATCAATAAACAACAACGCTGCTTTTAAGCCACTCAGAGAAATGGTCTGATCGCCATCGCGTAAGGTGATTGCCTTCCCTTCCTGAATCATCTGCAAAAACGCGGTGATGGTTGCCGTATCATCGGTTACTAATAACCATGGTGAAATCCGCCACTTGTCACCACTTAACGCCAACGGCTCGCCATCTAACAGCAGCCGTGGCGCTATCTCCCCTTCTGACGCCTCCGGCGACTTCAATCCGCCGCGCTCAATACGTAAAACGGCATCGGTATGCGCCCCGGCGCTGCGGCTCAGGGTCATCACCAGTCCATTATGATCGCCCGTATTACGCGCCACGCAGAAATTTTGGTTATTACAGGTGACCTGCCAGTCGGAAAACGCCCGTTGCGCTGGTGCCGCCCACACCAAAGACGTCGGCAACAAAGCGAAAAAAAAGAGAAGGAAAATGCGATAGCGCATGGACGGTACGACCCCAGAAGTTCAAACAAACAGCACAAGTCGTATCTTCGTTGCGCAGGTAGCGCGGCTCAATCGGATTTGTCGGATTGAGCCAATAATAAACAACGAAATATTATTGTTATTTTTCAGTCCATTAAATGTGACGTTTGCAAATAGTTAAGCAATAACACCGTCTTACCGTCACGTATCTCGCCGGTTTTGATCATCTCCAGCGCCTGGCTGAACGGCAGCTCGAGCACTTCAATATCTTCATCTTCGACACCGCCACCGGCGTTAGCGCGCTGATTGTCACTGTATTCGGCGATAAAAAAGTGGATTAGCTCAGTCACACCGCCTGGCGACATATACAGTTCAAATAATTTGCGCACTTCACCCACTTCATAGCCCGTCTCTTCAATCGCTTCTTTGCGAATACACACTTCCGGTTCGTCGTTATCCAGCAGCCCGGCGCAGCTTTCAATCAGCTGCCCGCTTTCATTGCCATTAACCCAGGTAGCGACACGGAACTGACGAATCAGAACCACGGTCTTTTTCTTCGTGTTGTACAGGAGGATCGTCGCACCATTGCCGCGATCGTACACTTCACGTTTATGGCGGATAACTTCGCCGTCTTTGCGCGTGAGATCGTAAGTAATGTTGTGCAGGGTGAAATAGTTATCGGAGAGAATTTTGTCTTTAATGAGGGTGATTTGTTGCGTCATACCGACTCCACAGCGCGAAATGAACAATTATCTTACGCTGTGAAGTCGGGTTTGTCTGCGCAGGCTATCAGTGAGATTTGACTGATTTTACCCCCAGCCAGTCAATAATCCCCTGTGCCGCATGACGTCCTTCTGCCATTGCGGTAACCACCAGATCCGCACCACGCACGGCGTCACCACCAGCGAAGATTTTCGGATTGGTGGTCTGGTAACGGTACTGGCTTTCCACATCCGCGATGATGCGGCCCCATTTGTCTACCGTTACACCGTGCGACTCCAGCCACGGCATCCCGTGCGGATTGAAGCCAAACGCCATAATCACCGCGTCGGCTGGCATGACAAATTCACTGCCTTCCACCGGCACTGGACGCCGACGCCCCTGGGCATCCGGCTCTCCAAGACGCGTGCGCAGGAAACGAATCCCGCAGACGTGACCTTGTTCATTCAGCTCAAGCGCCACCGGCTGGACGTTAAATTCGAAGTTGGCCCCCTCTTCGCGGGCGTTCTTCACTTCTTTCTTCGAGCCTGGCATGTTAGCTTCATCACGACGATAAGCGCAGGTGACGTTACTCGCGCCGTGGCGCAGTGCGGTACGCACACAGTCCATCGCGGTGTCGCCGCCGCCCAGTACCACGACGTTAAGTCCGGCGGTATTGATAAACGGCTCTTCCGGTAGCTCTTCGAGCCCCATCACCTGTTTAGTGTTGGCAATGAGGAACGGCAGCGCGTCATAAACGCCCGGCGCATCTTCATTGGGTAAACCCGCTTTCATGGAACGGTAAGTGCCTACGCCAACGAAGACCGCGTCGTATTGTTCCAAAAGCGAATCCAAAGAGACATCTTTACCCACTTCACAATTGAGTTCGAAGTGAATCCCCATCGCGCTGAAGATTTCCCGACGGCGTGCCAGCAGGGATTTATCCAGTTTGAAAGAAGGAATGCCGAAAGTGAGCAAGCCACCGATTTCTGGATGGCGATCGTACACCGTCACCCCCACGCCATTGCGGGTCAGAACATCCGCACAGGCCAGCCCTGCCGGACCTGCACCGATAATCGCCACCCGCTTGTCCACTTTGGTGACATGGCTTAAGTCAGGACGCCAACCTTTCGCCAACGCCAGATCTGAAATGTAGCGTTCAATGTTGCCGATAGTTACCGCGCCGTGCTCATCGCGAATAGTACAGGCACCTTCACACAAACGGTCTTGCGGACAAACGCGTCCGGTAATTTCCGGCAGGGTGTTGGTCTGGTGAGAAAGCTCGACGGCGGCGTCGATGTTTCCGGCTTTCACCAGTTCAATCCACTGCGGTATATGGTTATGCAGCGGGCAGGTCCATTCACAAACGCTGTGCTCGCCGCACTTAAGGCAGCGCGAGGCTTCCCGTTGTGCCTGGTCGGCGCGAAATGGCAGATAAATTTCATCAAAACCGGTTTTGCGCGCTTCAATCGCCAGTTTATCCGGCTCGCCACGCGCGGGCGTTGCCTGCATTTGTTCGACTTTACTCATTACCGGCATTTCTTGCGCCGCGGTACTGGCATGCCACGGTTGATGTTCCTGACGCGCGGTGCGCAAGCGGCGGGATTTCGCCATGCCGGAGAGTGCGACGTCAGTGACCAGTTGCAGCGCGTCCGCCGGGCAATTCTCAACACAGGCAGGACCGTTTTCGCGCCCCGCACAAAGGTCGCATTTATGCGCCGTGGCTTTTACTTTTCCTGCCGCGACGGGTGTCAGGACGATTTGCATCGTACCAAAAGGACAGGCCACCACGCAGGATTTACAGCCAATACACTTTTGCTGATTGACCTGAATGCTGTCATCAACGTGGCTGATTGCGCCATTAGGGCAGCTACGGGCGCAGGGCGCATCTTCACAATGGTGACAGGTCACTGCACTACGTTGCTGTTGATGTTTGATAACCGTAATTCGGGGATGAAAATGGTGTTGGCTCAGGACATGTTGCTCATCATTGTGAGCCATGACACAGGCGATTTCACAAGCATGACAACCCAGACATTGCTGACTGTTGGCCATAATAAAACGATTCATAACGACCTTCTTTTTTGGTTGTAAAAACCTTATTCTTTATATGAGTGTTGTTATTACCCGACTTACAGGGGAATCGGCAATGTTCATGTGCCCAGAATAAGTAACTATTTCGCTATAAACTGTGGCAGATCAAATAATCCCATCACTGACTAAATTGCGTTTCAGCGAACTGGAACATTAATGATTTTTTGTGGAGAAGACGCGTGTGATTGTTAAACGACCCGTCTCGGCCAGTCTGGCCCGGGCCTTTTTTTACATTGTGCTGCTGTCGATTCTTTCCACGGGTATCGCTCTGCTAACTCTGGCGAGCAGTTTGCGCGACGCTGAGGCTATCAATATTGCCGGATCGCTGCGTATGCAGAGTTACCGCCTGGGCTACGACTTGCAAAGTGGCAGTCCACAACTCAATGCACATCGCCAGTTATTTCAGCAGGCACTGCATTCACCGGTATTAACCAACCTCAACGTCTGGTATGTGCCAGAAGCAGTAAAAACTCGCTATGCGCATCTGAATGCCAACTGGCTGGAGATGAATAATCGGCTCAGCAAGGGCGATTTGCCGTGGTATCAGGCCAATATTAATAATTATGTTAATCAGATAGACCTGTTCGTACTGGCTTTACAGCACTACGCTGAACGCAAAATGCTGCTGGTGGTGGCGATTTCCCTGGCTGGCGGCATCGGTATTTTCACGCTGGTCTTTTTTACTTTGCGCCGCATACGCCATCAGGTGGTTGCCCCGCTGAATCAGCTGGTTACCGCCAGTCAGCGTATTGAACACGGGCAGTTCGACTCGCCGCCGCTGGATACCAACCTGCCGAATGAGCTTGGTCTGCTTGCAAAAACCTTTAACCAGATGTCGAGCGAGCTGCATAAATTGTACCGTTCGCTGGAAGCGTCAGTAGAAGAAAAGACCCGCGATCTCCACGAGGCCAAGCGTCGTCTGGAGGTGTTGTATCAGTGTTCGCAGGCGCTGAACACTAGCCAGATTGATGTGCATTGTTTCCGCCATATTTTGCAGATTGTTCGCGACAATGAAGCGGCTGAATATCTGGAGTTAAATGTCGGTGAAAACTGGCGGATTAGCGAAGGGCAACCAAACCCGGAATTGCCGATGCAGATTTTACCGGTGACAATGCAAGAGACGGTTTACGGCGAACTGCACTGGCAAAATAGTCACGTTTCATCATCAGAACCGCTGCTTAACAGCGTTTCGTCGATGCTGGGACGCGGTTTGTACTTTAATCAGGCGCAGAAGCATTTTCAGCAATTATTGTTGATGGAAGAACGTGCGACCATCGCCCGCGAATTGCACGACTCGCTGGCTCAGGTACTTTCTTACTTACGTATCCAGTTGACGTTACTGAAGCGTTCGATACCGGAAGATAACGCCACCGCACAAAGTATCATGGCCGATTTTTCCCAGGCGTTGAATGATGCTTATCGGCAGTTACGCGAGCTGTTGACTACTTTCCGCCTGACGCTGCAGCAGGCGGATCTCCCCTCCGCATTGAGGGAAATGCTGGATACGTTACAAAATCAAACCAGCGCCAAACTGACCCTCGACTGCCGTCTGCCAACCCTGGCACTGGATGCGCAAATGCAGGTGCATTTGTTGCAAATTATTCGCGAAGCGGTGCTGAATGCGATGAAGCACGCCAACGCCAGCGAAATCGCCGTCAGTTGCGTCACCGCGCCGGACGGCAATCACACGGTTTATATCCGTGATAACGGGATTGGTATCGGTGAACCGAAAGAACCCGAAGGTCATTATGGTCTGAATATCATGCGCGAACGCGCGGAACGGCTAGGTGGGACGCTGACTTTTTCACAACCTTCCGGCGGCGGCACGTTAGTGAGTATTAGCTTTCGCTCTGCGGAGGGTGAGGAAAGTCAGTTAATGTAATGCCTCCTACTGACCAAAGAATACTTGCACTTAAGGTTCAGTATAAAAGGGCATGATAATTTACATTAACTCCTTTTTTTCTCCACGATTGGCTCGTACCTTGCCGCTACAGTGAAGCAAGTCAAGCCTACAACGATACGCAGAAACACGAGGTCCTCTTTTAATGGCGAATTTCTTTATTGATCGCCCCATTTTTGCCTGGGTGCTGGCAATCCTGTTGTGTCTGACAGGTACCCTGGCGATTTTTTCATTGCCCGTTGAACAATACCCCGATCTCGCGCCACCGAATGTGCGAGTGACCGCTAACTATCCCGGCGCATCGGCCCAGACGCTGGAAAACACCGTGACCCAGGTTATCGAGCAAAATATGACCGGCCTCGATAATCTCATGTATATGTCATCTCAGAGCAGTGGCACCGGTCAGGCATCTGTCACTTTAAGTTTTAAAGCAGGCACCGATCCGGACGAAGCCGTGCAGCAAGTACAAAACCAGCTGCAATCAGCCATGCGAAAGTTACCGCAGGCGGTGCAAAATCAGGGCGTGACGGTGCGTAAAACCGGCGATACCAACATTCTGACCATTGCCTTCGTCTCTACCGATGGTTCGATGGATAAACAGGATATTGCTGATTATGTTGCCAGTAATATTCAGGACCCGTTAAGCCGCGTGAATGGCGTCGGGGATATCGATGCCTATGGTTCGCAATATTCCATGCGTATCTGGCTGGACCCGGCGAAACTCAACAGTTTCCAGATGACGGCTAAAGATGTCACTGATGCCATTGAGTCACAGAACGCGCAGATTGCGGTTGGGCAACTTGGTGGTACACCTTCCGTCGATAAGCAGGCGCTCAACGCCACCATTAACGCCCAGTCACTGCTGCAAACACCAGAACAGTTCCGCGATATCACCTTGCGGGTCAATCAGGACGGCTCAGAGGTAAGGCTGGGCGATGTCGCCACCGTCGAAATGGGGGCGGAGAAATACGATTATCTTAGCCGCTTCAATGGTAAGCCAGCCTCCGGGCTGGGGGTAAAACTGGCCTCCGGCGCTAACGAAATGGCGACAGCGGAGCTGGTGCTCAATCGTCTCGACGAGCTGGCGCAGTATTTCCCGCATGGACTGGAATACAAGGTGGCGTATGAAACCACCTCGTTTGTTAAAGCCTCCATTGAAGACGTGGTGAAAACGCTGCTGGAAGCTATCGCTCTGGTTTTCCTCGTTATGTATCTGTTCCTGCAAAACTTCCGCGCCACGCTGATACCCACTATCGCCGTGCCGGTGGTGTTGATGGGAACCTTCTCCGTACTTTACGCCTTCGGTTACAGCGTCAACACCTTAACCATGTTCGCGATGGTGCTGGCGATCGGTCTGCTGGTGGATGACGCCATCGTGGTGGTGGAAAACGTCGAACGTATTATGAGTGAGGAAGGACTCACTCCTCGCGAAGCCACACGTAAATCGATGGGGCAGATCCAGGGGGCACTGGTCGGGATTGCGATGGTTCTTTCGGCGGTATTTGTACCAATGGCCTTCTTCGGCGGCACCACCGGTGCCATCTATCGCCAGTTCTCTATTACCATTGTTGCGGCGATGGTGCTGTCAGTACTGGTAGCGATGATCCTCACTCCGGCTCTGTGTGCCACACTACTTAAGCCACTGAAAAAAGGTGAGCATCATGGGCAAAAAGGCTTTTTTGCCTGGTTTAACCAGATGTTTAACCGCAACGCCGAACGCTACGAAAAAGGGGTGGCGAAAATTCTCCACCGTAGCCTGCGCTGGATTGTGATTTATGTCCTGCTGCTTGGCGGCATGGTGTTCCTGTTCCTGCGTTTGCCGACGTCGTTCTTACCGCTGGAAGACCGTGGCATGTTTACTACCTCGGTACAGTTGCCCAGCGGTTCAACGCAACAACAGACCCTGAAAGTCGTTGAGCAAATCGAGAAATACTACTTCACCCATGAAAAAGACAACATCATGTCGGTGTTTGCCACCGTTGGTTCTGGCCCTGGGGGTAACGGGCAAAACGTGGCGCGAATGTTTATCCGCCTGAAAGACTGGAGCGAACGCGACAGTAAGACCGGCACCTCGTTTGCCATTATCGAGCGTGCAACGAAGGCGTTTAACCAAATTAAAGAAGCTCGCGTTATCGCCAGCAGCCCGCCAGCAATTAGCGGTCTTGGTAGTTCTGCAGGTTTTGATATGGAGTTGCAGGACCACGCTGGAGCGGGTCACGATGCGCTGATGGCAGCACGTAATCAGTTGCTGGCGCTGGCGGCGGAAAACCCGGAGCTAACCCGTGTGCGCCATAACGGCCTCGACGACAGTCCGCAGTTGCAGATTGATATCGACCAGCGTAAAGCTCAGGCGCTGGGCGTTGCTATCGACGATATTAACGACACACTGCAAACCGCCTGGGGTTCGAGCTATGTGAATGACTTTATGGATCGCGGTCGCGTGAAGAAAGTCTATGTGCAGGCAGCTGCGCCGTATCGCATGCTGCCAGATGACATCAATCTCTGGTATGTCCGAAATAAAGATGGCGGCATGGTGCCCTTCTCTGCTTTCGCGACCTCACGCTGGGAAACAGGCTCGCCGCGTCTGGAACGCTATAACGGTTATTCTGCGGTTGAGATTGTTGGGGAAGCCGCACCGGGGGTCAGTACCGGTACGGCGATGGATATTATGGAATCGTTAGTGAAGCAGCTGCCAAACGGCTTTGGTCTGGAGTGGACGGCGATGTCGTATCAGGAGCGGCTTTCCGGCGCGCAGGCTCCGGCGCTGTACGCCATTTCCTTGCTGGTGGTATTCCTGTGTCTGGCTGCGTTGTATGAAAGCTGGTCGGTGCCGTTCTCGGTAATGCTGGTCGTGCCGCTGGGGGTAATCGGCGCGCTGCTGGCAACCTGGATGCGCGGGCTGGAAAACGACGTTTACTTCCAGGTGGGCCTGTTAACGGTCATTGGTTTATCGGCGAAAAACGCCATCCTGATCGTCGAGTTTGCTAACGAGATGAACCAAAAAGGCCACGACCTGTTTGAAGCGACGCTCCACGCCTGCCGTCAGCGTTTACGCCCGATTCTGATGACCTCGCTGGCATTTATCTTCGGCGTATTGCCAATGGCAACCAGCACGGGTGCCGGTTCCGGTGGTCAGCATGCGGTGGGTACTGGCGTAATGGGCGGGATGATTTCGGCCACTATTCTGGCTATTTACTTCGTGCCGCTGTTCTTTGTGCTGGTGCGCCGCCGCTTCCCGCTGAAGCCGCGCCCGGAATAAGCAATAAAAAAGGCGACATGCCAATGTGTCGCCTTTTTCAACTTTCCGATTAAGAACCTGCTCAGCGGGTTCTTGCTGTTTGTACTTTGTCTCAGGAATTACTTACGAAGCATAACTTCGATAAAGTCTTTCCAGTTCCCCAGTTCACGTTCAATCATAACAACCTCTCTTATAATTATGGGTATTCTACGGAAACAATATACCGTGGTGAAGCTAATTTACTCGATTGCTGCGATGACTACCTCCGGGGGACAAATCTTATGTAAATACTATGGTCCTGCGGTGATGATTTGTATGTGATACACAGCAACATTTCGAGATATTCATACGGCATCTAATACTGATTTAATTCTGGTTAAAATACAGACAGATAACAAGATGAATATTCTTAATGTTTACGTTAAAAATGTTTAATATTATTTAATAGTTGTTAATTTGAATACTTCGATAATGTTATATTTCCTGATAATCATTTGCAGGCAAAATGTTTTCACCCTTAAATGAGTATTTATTCTCATAAATCGAAAAAGGATTCATTATGGTTACACTTTACGGTATCAAAAATTGTGACACCATTAAAAAGGCTCGCCGTTGGCTGGAAGCCAATAACATCGACTATCGTTTTCATGATTACCGCGTCGATGGGCTGGACAGCGAATTATTGAACGATTTTATCAACGAATTAGGCTGGGAAGCGTTACTCAACACCCGTGGTACAACCTGGCGTAAACTGGACGAAACCACCCGCAATAAAATCACCGATGCGGCCTCTGCGGCGGCATTAATGACTGAAATGCCTGCAATTATCAAACGTCCATTGCTCTGCGTGCCCGGTAAGCCTATGCTGCTGGGTTTCAGTGATTCCAGTTATCAGCAATTTTTCCATGAGGTGTAGTCTATGTCGTGCCCGGTTATTGAGCTGACACAACAGCTTATTCGCCGCCCTTCCCTGAGTCCTGATGATGCAGGATGCCAGGCTTTGTTGATTGAACGTTTGCAGGCGATCGGTTTTACCGTTGAACGCATGGACTTTGCCGATACGCAGAATTTTTGGGCATGGCGTGGGCAGGGTGAAACGTTAGCCTTTGCCGGGCATACCGACGTGGTGCCGCCTGGCGACGCCGATCGTTGGATCAATCCCCCGTTTGAACCCACCATTCGTGACGGCATGTTATTCGGGCGCGGTGCGGCAGATATGAAAGGCTCGCTGGCGGCGATGGTGGTGGCGGCAGAACGTTTTGTCGCACAACATCCCAACCATACGGGGCGACTGGCATTTCTGATCACCTCTGATGAAGAAGCCAGTGCCCACAACGGTACGGTAAAAGTCGTCGAAGCGTTAATGGCACGTAATGAGCGTCTCGATTACTGCCTGGTTGGCGAACCGTCGAGTATCGAAGTGGTAGGTGATGTGGTGAAAAATGGTCGTCGCGGATCATTAACCTGCAACCTTACCATTCATGGCGTTCAGGGGCATGTTGCCTACCCACATCTGGCTGACAATCCGGTACATCGCGCAGCACCTTTCCTTAATGAATTAGTGGCTATTGAGTGGGATCAGGGCAATGAATTCTTCCCGGCGACCAGTATGCAGATTGCCAATATTCAGGCGGGAACGGGCAGTAACAACGTTATTCCGGGTGAACTGTTTGTGCAGTTTAACTTCCGCTTCAGCACCGAACTGACTGATGAGATGATCAAAGCGCAGGTGCTTGCCCTGCTTGAAAAACATCAACTGCGCTATACGGTGGATTGGTGGCTTTCCGGGCAGCCATTTTTGACCGCGCGCGGTAAACTGGTGGATGCGGTCGTTAACGCGGTTGAGCACTATAATGAAATTAAACCGCAGCTACTGACCACAGGCGGAACGTCCGACGGGCGCTTTATTGCCCGCATGGGGGCGCAGGTGGTGGAACTCGGGCCGGTCAATGCCACTATTCATAAAATTAATGAATGTGTGAACGCTGCCGACCTGCAGCTACTTGCCCGTATGTATCAACGTATCATGGAACAGCTCGTCGCCTGATGAGTGGTTCTGCAAGAGGAAATAAGCATGGACTGGCTGGCTAAATATTGGTGGATTCTGGTGATTGTCTTTTTGGTAGGCGTCCTGCTGAACGTGATTAAAGATCTCAAGCGCGTCGACCATAAGAAATTTCTCGCCAACAAGCCGGAGCTTCCCCCGCATCGTGATTTCAACGATAAGTGGGACGATGACGACGACTGGCCGAAAAAGGATCAACCGAAGAAGTAAGCTGAGTGCTCAACCGTAGGCCGGATAAGGCGTTAACGCCGCATCCGGCAATGGTGAACGATGCCTGATGCGACGCTCACGCGTCTTATCAGGCCAGGTAATCTGTCTTTTACATCATTTCAATCACATCATCATCGCCAGGCTTACCGCCACTTAGCGCTTCGTCGAAATAATGTTTCGGAATGGTATAACGCAAGTGATCCAGGGCAAATTGCATACTGCGATTGTCGATCGCATGGCCTAAATCCTCCACGATATCCAGCGTCACGTCACCACCGGCACTGATTAACGCTTCCTGCGCCGCAACCGCATGCGCCAGATCGATAACCGGATCTTCACCGCCATGAATCAGGTGAATTGTCGTGGCTGTAGACGCAGTTTCCGGCAGGCTCGCATAGCGTCCGTTAAAAGCAATGACGCGTGAAGCAAGGCCCGGTTCGGCTTTAATGCTCTCCAGCACCATAATCGCGCCTTGAGAGAAACCGATGAGCGCCGTGGCGTTAGCCCCTACTCCGCTCTGTTTCTGCCAGTAGCGCACCGTTTCAATAAACGTCGGCATGATCGCATCCACACGCGCCTGGCGATTATCTTCCGTAATACCCTGCACCGAAAACCACTGACGCCCCGCCGGATTACCGCTCGGCTCCGCGCCACCGACACTCACCACCAGCGCATCAGGAAACAGCGGTGCAAACCAGTTGCCTATTTCCCCCATTGCCACCGGGTTATCCCCGACACCGTGGAAAAGCAGTAACAACTGTTGCGCAGGTTTATCCGGGCTTTGAACAACGAAATGGTCATGTTTCATGGCGAACTCCTTAACTGATGTCATTAATTTTACGCCGCTGACTCACAATGACCATGAGATAAAATTGAAGGAGTCAGTGAAATAATTGCCATTGCGTTATGCGATCGCGCAGACGCTCAGTGCGAACATCATTAAGTGCGAACAGCGCCTGCGCGGCCTCTTCCCGCTGACGGACCAGTAACATCTTGCGGCCTGAAAGTTTAAGTGTGGTACATAACTGCGCATCACTGGCGTTTTTCTGTAAACGCCCACGCAGCGCCGGTAATGCCAGTTCACTGGTTTGTAACAGACGCAATAAGCAACCTAACGACGTTAATAGCGGACGATGAGCGAAAGCAAAACCGGCCAGTTCAAGCCAGTCGTCGTCAGAAAGGACGGCATCGTTTAGTGGATCAACAGGAAGCGTTTCGCCATTCCACTGCGCGAGAGCTTGCGCATCGCGACGTAAACGGTAATGCTCACGTTCAGCCAGCTGTTTACCCGCATCACTCATCGGTAACAGCGCCATCGCCGTATAGCAACCGCTGCTGGCTTCCCGATGATTACCCATCCGCACCAGCACAAAACCGCAGCGTTGCCAGAAACGCCATAACTCCCCGGTGTAACCAAAACTCACCGAAAGATAGTCGAGGTCTTGCGTATATTGCAAAGCACCAGCAATAAGTTGCCGCCCTGTGCCTTCCCGCTGACGAGCCGGATGAACTGCTATCCGGCTGACCCGCCGTCCACGCAATGTCGCCGCCAGTGGATTGTTGCCGTGCGCCGCCAGCGACTGGGCCACCAGATTACCCCGCGGGCGACGAAAACCTGCCCATACCGCCTGACTGAGTTGTTGAGATAATCCACCCTCATCCACCAGCCACAGCGCCCCGGCAATCTCGTTTTCGCCAGCCGCCTGTAAAAAATGTTGCCCTGGTGCATCCATCATCCGGCGTAAATCCAGCGGCGAAGTCCGATAGTGCGCACCAGACAAGAGCTGATAAACCTTTAACGGCGTTTCTGGATCGCTTTGCCATAACGTCTGTTCAAATGCGGAAATGACAATATTGCCTTGTGGTGTATGGGTGAAGTTTTCATCGTCAAAAACCAGTGCCTCGCTGACCATTTTTTCCAGCGGGCATCCCTGCGCCCAGCGGATCGGCTGTTGCAGTTCAAAACGGTGTAAATGCGGAAAGCGAGCGCAAAATTTCAGCAAAAAACCACGTCCGGTGCCTTCGTAGCCCTGCACCGTAGTGGTTAACAACGTTCGAGGAAAACGCGATACCAGTTGATGCAACAATGGCGCAGGTATGGCTGCGGCTTCATCGACCACCAGCCAGTCGGCTTGCTCATCGCTGGCTAACAAGGCATCCGGCGCAATAAAGCGAAACTTCTCGCCCGCAAATTGTGCCAGTACATCCGTTGACGCTTTTGCGGGCGCGGTGACAATCGCTCTGCCCGCAATACGAGAAATGAGTTGCCCTGCCAACGCCGACTTACCGCGCCCACGCGCAGCCGTTACCGCTGCCACGCCCGGCGGCATGGTCATTAGCTGCTTTAAGAGTTGCTGTTGTTCTGGTTGTGGTGCGCCAGTCGCGGGGTACCAGTCAGTACGGGGAGTAAAATGCGCCAACGAGAATGGCTGGTTTTGCCGCCAGAGGATAGCCTCGTTATCCGCCGTAAGTACGCGTTTGAGATGCTGGACAAAATGCGGCGTCGCAATAGGGTCAGGGCAATCACTCCAGCGCAGCGAGTCGGCATCAGGTTGGTTTTCCCACTCTTCCCATACAGGGAGTAACAAAACCAGCCAGCTTCCCGCTTTCAACGTTCCGCTAAGTGCGGCAAAGGCAGCGGCATCAAAGCCGTGGCGGGCGTCGAATACCGCATGCCGGAACTCGCGCCCAAGTAAAGTTTGTAGTGCCGAGGGAGAACAGTGGTTTTCAGCATCTGGCCGCGGCGAAATCCACAGCCAGTCGCCAGGTAAGGCATCACGCAACTTAAGAGTATGCTCAAAACACCAACCCTCTTCCCCGCTCAACACCAGCAAGCGGCGGATCCCTTCACGTTTCATTTGCGCTGTTAATGTGTGAAGCGCAGTCAGTTCAGCCATCCCTGCCCCGGAAGTTAAATGCTTTTACCAAAAGTATTGCATTGTGCCGGATCGCCGCTGTCGAAACCACGTTTAAACCAGCTGTAGCGTTGCTGAGAAGTGCCATGAGTGAAACTGTCTGGTACTACTCGCCCCTGACTTTGCTGTTGTAAACGGTCATCGCCGATGGCCTGCGCCGCGTTCAGCGCCTCTTCCAGATCGCCGGTTTCCAGAACGCCTTGCTGCTGCATACTATGCCCCCAGACACCGGCAAAACAGTCGGCCTGGAGTTCCATACGCACAGATAAGCGGTTTACTTCCGCCTGCGTCGCGTTTTGTTGCAGTTGACGAACTTTCGGCTCGATGCCTAACAGTTTCTGCACATGATGACCGACTTCATGGGCGATAACGTACCCCTGGGCAAAATCGCCATCCGCGCCAAGTTTGTCTTTCATGTCATCATAGAAGGAGAGATCGATATAAACCGTGCCATCCGCCGGGCAATAGAACGGCCCCATTATGGACTGGCCCGCCCCGCAGCCGGTACGCGTCATTCCACGGTACATGACCAGCTTCGGTTGCTGATAGGTCTTACCCATCTTCTCGAACTGTTGTCCCCAGGTGTCTTCCGTGGTTGCCAGAATCACCGAGGTGAATTTTGCGGCTTCGTCTTCATTTGGGCTAATTGACCGCGTTGATTGTTGTTGGGAAACCGGCTGCCCGGTCATCAACCCGGTTAAATCAACACCATAGTAGCCTGCAACCAGCACGACTATCAGTAAAATCAGCCCGCCTTTACCGCTTGGCAGGCGAAAACCGGGACCGCCCATAGATGGACCACCAGAGCTGTTGCGCCTGTCTTCAACATTGTCACTTTCACGTCGCCCTTGCCAACGCATAGATACCTCAACAATATATTCATTATAGAAATGATCGTAGGTGGTTCAGAGGAAGATTACCACAGGAAAGCGGGATGAAATGGCGGAGGAATGAGCGTTCAATGCATATATTCCGAGAGCGGTTGTCTTGCCGTGCCAGCTGCACGGCAAGATGATGAACAGAAAAATCAGTCCAGCTGTACACCCAGGCGGCGGGCGACGGCTTCATAGGCTTCGATCAGGCCACCGAGGCTCTGGCGGAAACGGTCTTTGTCCATTTTCTCCAGCGTTTCTTTGTCCCACAGGCGGCTACCGTCCGGGGAGAACTCATCACCCAGTACCACTTCGCCTTTGTACAGACCAAATTCCAGCTTGAAGTCGACCAGAATCAGACCAGCATCATCGAACAGTTTTTTCAGCACGTCGTTCGCTTTGTAGGTCAGCTCTTTCATACGCGCCAGGTTCTCTTTGCTCACCCAGCCAAAGGTTTCGCAGTAAGATTCGTTGACCATCGGATCGTGCATGGCGTCGTTTTTCAGGAACAGATCGAACAGCGGCGGGTTCAGCTCAATACCTTCTTCGATTCCAAGACGTTTCACCAGAGAGCCAGCAGCACGGTTACGCACGACACACTCAACCGGCACCATATCCAGCTTTTTCACCAGACATTCGGTATCGGAGAGCAGACGCTCCATTTGAGTCGGGATACCCGCTTCAGCCAGTTTGCTCATAATGAAGTAGTTGAACTTGTTGTTCACCATACCTTTGCGATCAAACTGCTCAATGCGCGCGCCATCCCCTGCTGACGTATCATTGCGGAATTCGAGCACCAACAGGTCCGGGTTTTCCGTGCTGTATACGGTTTTCGCTTTACCACGATACAACTCAGCTTGCTTTTGCATCTTTATCACTCCTGGGTGTGAATTAACGTTTTAAAATCTTTTGCTGTCTGGTGTGCCGGATGTTTTGTCGGATGCGGCGTGAACGCCTTATCCGAACTACGTCCGACAAACAAATTTCGTGCGAATTACCGCTAAAATCGCGTTTTCCTGCAGACGCACACGTTTGCGTATCATATCAGAAAAAAGGGCCGGATGATTCCAGCCCTGTATTTTTACTTGCTAAACGCAGCCTGGAAGACAGCTACCAGCGCGTCGTTCTGACTCTGAGTCAGAGTATGACCTTTCGGATCGATGAACTGTAGGCTGCTGCGGTTATCTAAATCGCCAACCTGCAGTTTATAGTCACCGGATGCCAGGCCTGGATCGCTCGCGCCCAGTTCCTGCCAGTCGCTGTCAGACAGCGGCTTATAAGTTACGGCCATGTTGCCCTGCGAACGGGTGCTGTCGGTCACTTTCATGCCCACTTTTTCCAGCGCCGCTGGCAGACGTTGCCAAACCACATTGAACGGCCCGCGTACGACCAGCATTGGTAAACCGGTGTCATCAGCTGCACTTTGTACGTCCATAGTGGTGGAGGCACGATTTTGCGCAGCGTTCGCGGCGTCAGTGGCAGATTTATCCAGACCGGCGGAAATAACGTTCATCATCTCCGTGCTGTAACGCTGCATGGAAGCCGCGTCTGCAACCGGTTTGCCCGCCTGTTCCAGGTTCAGCAGTTTAACCGTAACCGCCTGCTGATAACCCTGCGGCTTAACAGAGATTTGATAACGACCACGATACTGCTCGTCTTCGTCCAGACGGTTCCATTGTACCCAATCGGTGGTCAGTGTCTGACCAGCATCATCACGTTGGGTGATGGTGTAGTTTTTCGCCTGCAGCACGCTAACCACCTGCGGCCACAGAGTATTGCCACGACCATTTTCCACCAGCAATGAAGCGGTATCGCCCGTGAACTGGGTACGCGCGCCAGAAACCAGTGCCAGCGGCTGGGCTGGTGGACGAATGTCCAGCGCCTTACCGACAGCACCACTACCGTTGGTCACCGGGATTGCATAATCACCGGAGGTCACCGGCAAAATCATTCCAGCCGGGGCATGAAGCTCCGCAAGCGGTGCCGCTTCCAGGTAGGCTTCATCACCACTGACCTGACGCTTATAGCGTGAGTCAGAACTACAGGCAGCGAGTAATAAAACAAGCGAAACACCCGCAACCTTTGCCAGGCGCGACTTTTGAACAGAGTAAGCCATCAAATCTCCCTAAACTTTACAGCAAACCGGCATGCTTAAGCGCCGCTCTGACCGTCTCACGACCACTGTCGGTGATTGGTGTCATTGGCAGGCGCAGCGTATCGGTCGCCACAAGACCCAGTTCCTTACATGCCCATTTCACCGGGATTGGATTGGGTTCGACAAATAGTTTGTTGTGTAATGGCATCAGACGCTGATTAATAACGCGTGCCTCGGCAAAATGCCCTTCTGCTGCCAGTTTGCACATCTGGGCCATATCACGCGCTGCGACGTTAGCCGTAACGGAAATAACCCCATGACCGCCCAATTGCATGAAGTCCAGCGCGCTCGCATCATCGCCGCTCAGCAGAACAAAATCATCTGAAACCAGCTCTTTGATCTGGTTTACACGCGTTAAGTTCCCTGTTGCCTCTTTGATTCCGATAATATTTTTTACTTTCGCCAGACGGCCCACCGTTTCCGGGAGCAGATCGCAGCCAGTACGGGACGGCACATTATACAGAATTTGCGGCAGGTCAGTATGCTCAGCGATGGCTTTGAAATGCTGATACAAACCTTCTTGCGACGGACGATTGTAGTAAGGGGTTACCGTCAGGCAGCCGACGATACCACTGTCATTGAAGCGCTGCGTCAGGCTAATGGCTTCCGCAGTAGCGTTAGCGCCGGTCCCGGCAATTACCGGAATGCGCCCATCAGCCAGATCCAGCGTCATCATCACCACATCAGCATGTTCGTCATGATTTAAGGTAGCGGACTCGCCAGTGGTGCCAACAGAAACGATCGCCGAAGTACCGCTGGCGACATGATAATCAATCAGTTTTTTCAAGCTAGCCCGACAGACATTACCTTTTTCATCCATCGGAGTAACAATCGCGACAATACTTCCCGTGAACATGGGCCATCCTCTGTGCAAACAAGTGTCTCAATGGTACGTTTGGTATGGCATTAAAAGCAAGCAGACAGAACCGTTCTGATTGTTGTATGCATGTTTTTTTTATGCTTTCCTTAAGAACAACTCACCCCTTAAAGGAATAACCAGTTTGACACTGTCATCGCAACATTATCTGGTGATCACTGCGTTGGGTGCCGATCGCCCTGGAATTGTGAACACCATCACCCGTCATGTCAGTAGTTGCGGCTGTAATATTGAAGACAGTCGCCTGGCGATGCTGGGAGAAGAGTTCACGTTTATTATGCTGCTTTCCGGTTCATGGAATGCCATTACTCTGATTGAATCAACGTTACCGTTGAAAGGTGCCGAACTGGATCTTTTAATCGTGATGAAGCGCACGACGGCGCGTCCGCGTCCGCCAATGCCAGCATCTGTCTGGGTTCAGGTCGATGTGGCAGACTCCCCGCATTTAATTGAACGCTTCACAGCACTTTTCGACGCGCATCATATGAACATTGCGGAGCTGGTGTCGCGCACGCAACCTGCTGAAAATGAACGGGCTGCGCAGTTGCATATTCAGATAACCGCCCACAGCCCCGCATCTGCGGACGCAGCAAATATTGAGCAAGCGTTCAAAGCCCTATGTACAGAACTCAATGCACAAGGCAGTATTAACGTCGTCAATTATTCCCAACATGATGAACAGGATGGAGTTAAGTAATGAATCCACTGAAAGCCGGTGATATCGCACCGAAATTTAGCTTGCCGGATCAAGACGGAGAACAAGTTAATTTGACCGACTTCCAGGGACAGCGTGTTCTGGTTTATTTCTACCCGAAAGCCATGACCCCCGGCTGTACCGTACAGGCCTGCGGCTTACGCGATAACATGGATGAGTTGAAAAAAGCGGGCGTTGATGTGCTGGGTATCAGCACCGATAAACCCGAAAAACTCTCCCGTTTTGCGGAAAAAGAGCTGCTTAACTTTACGCTCCTGTCTGATGAGGACCACCAGGTGTGCGAACAATTCGGCGTCTGGGGTGAAAAGTCCTTCATGGGCAAAACCTACGATGGCATTCATCGCATCAGCTTCCTGATTGACGCTGATGGCAAAATCGAACATGTCTTTGACGATTTCAAAACCAGCAATCACCACGACGTTGTGCTGAACTGGCTGAAAGAACACGCCTGATTACTTTGCTCCATTCCGTGCTGGCTGCGCTTGCGGCCAGCATACCTCACTTCTCGTGATCAAGATCACATTCTCGCTTTCCCCTGCGACACGGGTGTCGAATCCATTTTTTGCTGAACGTTAATGACCATCATTTTTGTACCGTTCAGAATCCAGTTAATACATAACTTATTGAATATATTGAGTTAATCAGAATGGCATCCTTTATGCAATATGAAATGCAATGTTTCATATCATTTTCAAGGAGCCGACATGAACCGCTTTGTGGTGGCCGAACCACTGTGGTGTACAGGATGTAATACCTGTCTCGCTGCCTGTTCGGACGTGCATAAAACGCAAGGTTTACAGCAACACCCGCGCCTGGCCCTGGCGAAGACGTCAACAATCACTGCCCCTGTCGTGTGTCATCACTGTGAGGAAGCCCCTTGCCTGCAGGTCTGCCCGGTCAATGCCATCTCTCAGAGGGATGATGCGATCCAACTCAACGAAAGCCTCTGTATTGGCTGCAAGCTTTGCGCCGTGGTCTGCCCATTTGGCGCAATCAGCGCTTCAGGAAGCCGTCCGGTGAATGCCCATGCGCAATATGTTTTTCAGGCTGAAGGCTCACTCAAAGACGGCGAAGAAAACGCGCCAACACAACATGCTTTGCTGCGCTGGGAACCTGGTGTCCAGACCGTCGCGGTGAAATGCGACCTGTGTGATTTCTTGCCAGAAGGTCCGGCCTGCGTTCGCGCTTGCCCGAATCAGGCGTTACGGCTGATCACCGGTGATAGCCTGCAACGTCAGATGAAAGAAAAACAGCGCCTTGCCGCAAGCTGGTTTGCCAATGGCGGGGAGGATCCCCTTTCCCTCACTCAGGAGCAACGCTAATGGATGCCCTGCAATTATTAACCTGGTCGCTGATTCTCTATCTGTTTGCTAGTCTGGCTTCGCTGTTTTTACTCGGTCTGGACAGACTGGCTATTAAGCTTTCCGGCATCACATCGCTGGTGGGCGGCGTGATTGGCATCATCAGCGGAATTACGCAATTACATGCTGGTGTAACTTTAGTCGCCCGTTTTGCCACCCCTTTTGAATTTGCCGATTTAACCCTGCGAATGGATAGCCTCTCGGCATTTATGGTGCTGGTTATCTCCTTGCTGGTGGTGGTTTGTTCTCTCTATTCATTGACTTATATGCGCGAATACGAGGGCAAAGGCGCGGCGGCGATGGGCTTCTTTATGAATATTTTCATCGCATCGATGGTTGCCCTGCTGGTGATGGACAACGCTTTTTGGTTCATCGTGCTGTTTGAAATGATGTCGCTGTCTTCCTGGTTTCTGGTCATTGCCAGGCAGGATAAAACGTCGATCAACGCTGGCATGCTCTACTTTTTTATCGCCCACGCCGGATCGGTGCTGATAATGATCGCCTTCTTGCTGATGGGGCGCGAAAGCGGCAGCCTCGATTTTGCCAGTTTCCGCACGCTTTCACTTTCTCCGGGGCTGGCGTCGGCGGTGTTCCTGCTGGCCTTTTTCGGTTTTGGCGCGAAAGCCGGGATGATGCCGTTGCACAGCTGGTTGCCGCGCGCTCACCCTGCCGCACCATCGCACGCTTCGGCGTTGATGTCTGGCGTAATGGTCAAAATAGGTATTTTCGGCATCCTGAAAGTAGCGATGGATCTGCTGGCGCAAACGGGTTTGCCTCTGTGGTGGGGCATTCTGGTGATGGCGATCGGCGCAATCTCCGCGCTCCTGGGCGTGCTATATGCGCTGGCGGAACAGGATATCAAACGGCTGCTGGCCTGGAGTACCGTCGAAAACGTCGGCATTATTTTGCTGGCAGTCGGTGTGGCGATGGTCGGTCTGTCACTGCACGACCCGCTGCTCACCGTGGTTGGACTGCTCGGCGCACTGTTTCATCTGCTCAACCATGCGCTGTTCAAAGGGCTGCTATTTCTCGGCGCGGGAGCGATTATTTCGCGTTTGCATACCCACGACATGGAAAAAATGGGGGCACTAGCGAAACGGATGCCGTGGACAGCCGCAGCATGCCTGATTGGTTGCCTCGCGATATCAGCCATTCCTCCGCTGAATGGTTTTATCAGCGAATGGTACACCTGGCAGTCGCTGTTCTCACTAAGTCGTGTGGAAGCCGTAGCGCTACAACTTGCGGGTCCTATTGCTATGGTAATGCTGGCAGTCACTGGTGGGCTGGCAGTAATGTGCTTCGTAAAAATGTACGGTATTACTTTCTGTGGTGCGCCGCGCAGTACACACGCTGAAGAGGCACAGGAAGTGCCAAATACGATGATCGTCGCCATGCTACTGCTCGCGGCACTCTGCGTATTAATTGCGCTTAGTGCCAGTTGGCTGGCACCGAAGATAATGCATATTGCCCATGCGTTTACCAATACCCCTCCCGCCACTGTCGCCAGCGGAATAGCACTTGTACCCGGCACGTTTCATACACAGGTCACCCCCTCATTACTGTTGCTGTTACTACTGGCGATGCCTTTGCTGCCTGGCCTTTACTGGCTGTGGTGTCGTTCGCGCCGCGCAGCGTTTCGTCGCACAGGAGATGCCTGGGCATGCGGCTACGGCTGGGAAAATGCGATGGCCCCGTCAGGCAATGGCGTGATGCAGCCGCTGCGTGTGGTCTTTTCTGCGCTATTTCGTCTACGACAACAGCTCGACCCTACGCTGAGGCTAAATAAAGGTCTTGCGCACGTCACCGCCAGGGCTCAGAGCACAGAACCCTTCTGGGATGAGCGGGTGATCCGCCCCATCGTGAGCGCCACCCAACGGCTGGCCAAAGAAATACAGCATCTGCAAAGCGGCGACTTTCGTCTCTATTGCCTGTATGTGGTCGCCGCACTGGTTGTGCTGCTAATCGCTATTGCCGTCTAAGGAAATCACCATGAGACAAACTCTTTGCGACGGATATCTGGTCATTTTTGCGTTAGCACAGGCCGTGATTCTGCTGATGCTAACCCCACTTTTTACGGGTATTTCCCGGCAGATACGCGCGCGTATGCACTCCCGCCGCGGGCCGGGGATCTGGCAGGATTATCGCGATATCCACAAACTGTTTAAACGCCAGGAAGTTGCGCCGACATCTTCAGGTCTGATGTTCCGCCTGATGCCGTGGGTATTAATCAGCAGCATGCTGGTGCTGGCGATGGCCTTACCACTGTTTATTACCGTTTCCCCTTTTGCGGGCGGCGGCGATCTGATCACCCTTATCTATCTTCTTGCCCTGTTTCGTTTTTTCTTTGCTCTTTCCGGGCTGGATACCGGAAGTCCGTTTGCGGGAGTCGGTGCCAGTCGCGAGTTGACGCTCGGCATTCTGGTCGAACCAATGCTTATTCTCTCACTGCTGGTATTGGCGCTGATAGCAGGTTCCACGCATATCGAGATGATCAGCAATACGCTGGCGATGGGCTGGAACTCGCCGCTAACCACCGTACTGGCGTTACTGGCCTGTGGTTTTGCCTGCTTCATTGAGATGGGAAAAATTCCCTTTGATGTTGCTGAAGCAGAACAGGAATTACAGGAAGGCCCGCTGACCGAATATTCCGGTGCCGGGCTGGCGCTAGCGAAATGGGGGCTGGGGCTGAAACAGGTCGTGATGGCATCACTGTTTGTGGCCCTGTTTCTGCCCTTTGGGCGCGCGCAAGAACTTTCTCTCGCCTGCCTGCTGACTTCACTTGTCGTTACGCTGCTCAAGGTTTTGCTGATTTTTGTACTGGCCTCAATCGCAGAAAACACGCTGGCACGCGGGCGTTTTTTACTCATTCACCATGTGACCTGGCTTGGCTTCAGCCTTGCTGCGCTTGCATGGGTCTTCTGGTTAACCGGTCTGTAAGGAGCACTGACGGAATATGGAAAATCTTGCTCTGACGACGTTATTGCTGCCTTTTATCGGCGCACTGGTCGTTTCGTTTTCGCCACAACGTCGGGCCGCCGAATGGGGGGTTTTGTTCGCCGCGCTGACCACGCTGTGCATGTTGTCACTGATCTCCGCGTTTTATCAGGCCGATAAAGTTGCCGTCACGTTGACGTTGGTCAACGTGGGGGATGTGGCGTTGTTTGGCCTGGTCATTGATCGCGTGAGTACGCTGATTCTGTTTGTGGTGGTGTTTCTCGGTTTGCTGGTCACGATCTACTCCACGGGTTATCTGACGGATAAAAATCGCGAACACCCGCATAACGGCACGAATCGTTATTACGCATTTTTACTGGTGTTTATCGGCGCGATGGCGGGACTGGTACTCTCCTCGACGCTGCTCGGTCAGTTGTTGTTTTTTGAAATTACAGGCGGCTGCTCCTGGGCGTTGATCAGTTATTACCAGAGCGATAAAGCGCAGCGTTCAGCACTAAAAGCGTTACTTATCACTCATATCGGCTCGTTGGGGTTGTATCTTGCCGCCGCCACGCTGTTTTTGCAGACCGGAACGTTTGCGCTTAGCGCGATGAGCGAGTTACACGGCGACGCACGTTATCTGGTTTATGGCGGCATCCTGTTTGCCGCGTGGGGGAAATCGGCCCAGCTACCGATGCAAGCGTGGCTACCGGACGCAATGGAAGCGCCAACACCGATCAGCGCCTATCTCCACGCCGCATCGATGGTGAAAGTGGGCGTTTACATTTTTGCCCGCGCTATTATCGACGGCGGCAATATCCCGCATGTGATTGGCGGCGTTGGCATGGTCATGGCACTGGTCACCATTCTTTATGGCTTTCTGATGTATTTGCCACAGCAGGATATGAAGCGGTTGCTAGCCTGGTCGACCATCACTCAACTTGGCTGGATGTTCTTCGGCTTGTCGCTCTCCATCTTCGGCTCGCGGCTGGCGCTGGAGGGCAGCATCGCCTACATCGTCAACCACGCGTTCGCTAAAAGCCTGTTTTTCCTTGTAGCAGGTGCGCTGAGTTACAGCTGCGGCACGCGCTTGTTGCCGCGTCTGCGTGGCGTATTGCACACCCTGCCGTTGCCAGGCGTGGGTTTCTGCGTGGCAGCGCTGGCGATTACCGGCGTGCCGCCGTTCAACGGCTTCTTCAGTAAATTCCCGCTGTTTGCTGCCGGTTTTGCGTTGTCAGTGGAGTACTGGATCCTGCTGCCCGCCATGATTCTTCTGATGATTGAATCGGTCGCCAGTTTCGCCTGGTTTATTCGCTGGTTTGGTCGCGTTGTGCCTGGCAAACCGAGCGAGGCCGTCGCCGATGCCGCACCGCTGCCAGGATCAATGCGCCTGGTGTTGATTGTACTGATTGTGATGTCGCTGATTTCCAGCGTAATCGCCGCGACCTGGTTGCAGTAAGGAGATGATGAATGACCGGTTCTATGATCGTAAATAATCTGGCGGGACTGATGATGCTGACATCGCTGTTTGTGATTAGCGTCAAAAGCTATCGCCTGTCATGCGGATTTTACGCCTGCCAGTCACTGGTGCTGGTGTCTATTTTCGCCACTCTCTCGTGCCTGTTCGCCGCAGAGCAACTGCTGATCTGGTCCGCCAGCGCCTTTATCACCAAAGTGCTGCTGGTACCGTTAATCATGACTTACGCTGCACGAAATATTCCCCAGAACATCCCGGAAAAAGCGTTATTCGGTCCGGCAATGATGGCACTGCTCGCGGCGTTAATTGTCCTGCTTTGCGCATTTGTCGTTCAGCCCGTGAAGCTACCGATGGCTACCGGGCTGAAACCGGCGCTGGCGGTAGCGTTAGGTCATTTTCTGCTTGGCCTGCTGTGCATTGTCAGCCAGCGCAATATCCTGCGGCAAATTTTTGGTTACTGCCTGATGGAAAACGGCTCCCATCTGGTGCTGGCGCTTCTTGCCTGGCGAGCACCGGAACTGGTGGAAATAGGTATCGCTACCGACGCCATCTTCGCCGTCATTGTGATGGTGTTACTGGCAAGAAAAATATGGCGTACCCACGGCACGCTGGACGTGAACAACTTGACCGCGCTGAAGGGATAATGAGATGAGTTATTCTGTGATGTTCGCTTTACTCCTGCTCACGCCGCTGCTTTTTTCGCTGCTCTGTTTTGCCTGCCGGAAACGGAGACTTTCTGCGACTCGCACGGTGACCGTATTACATAGCTTAGGGATCACACTGCTGCTGATTCTGGCACTCTGGGTGGTCCAAACTGCCGCTGATGCAGGAGAAATATTCGCTGCGGGACTGTGGCTTCATATTGATGGTCTGGGCGGTTTGTTCCTCGCCATTCTTGGTGTGATTGGCTTTCTCACCGGTATTTACTCGATTGGCTACATGCGTCATGAAGTGGCACACGGCGAGCTTTCACCCGTTACGCTGTGCGATTACTACGGTTTCTTCCATCTGTTTTTGTTCACCATGCTGCTGGTTGTTACCAGCAATAACCTGATTGTGATGTGGGCGGCGATCGAAGCCACCACCTTAAGCTCGGCGTTTCTGGTAGGCATTTACGGTCAGCGTTCATCGCTGGAAGCTGCATGGAAGTACATCATTATTTGTACTGTTGGTGTCGCTTTTGGTCTGTTCGGTACCGTGCTGGTATACGCCAACGCCGCCAGCGTTATGCCGCAGGCAGAAATGGCGATATTCTGGAGCGAGGTTCTTAAGCAATCGTCCTTGCTTGACCCAACATTAATGCTGTTGGCCTTTGTGTTTTTGCTAATTGGCTTTGGTACCAAAACCGGGCTATTTCCCATGCACGCCTGGCTGCCGGATGCTCACAGTGAAGCGCCGAGTCCGGTCAGCGCCCTGCTCTCCGCCGTATTGCTGAACTGCGCGCTGTTGGTGCTGATTCGCTATTACATCATTATTTGCCAAGCCATCGGCAGCGATTTCCCCAACCGGTTGTTGCTCATCTTCGGCATGTTGTCGGTTGCCGTGGCGGCATTTTTCATTCTGGTACAGCGGGACATTAAGCGTCTGCTGGCGTACTCCAGCGTGGAGAACATGGGGCTGGTCGCGGTGGAGCTAGGCATTGGCGGGCCGCTGGGAATTTTTGCCGCGCTGCTGCACATCTTAAACCACAGTCTGGCAAAAACGCTGCTGTTCTGCGGTTCCGGCAATGTACTGCTCAAGTACGGCACGCGCGATCTCAACGTCGTCTGTGGGATGCTCAAAATCATGCCATTTACCGCCGTGCTGTTTGGCGGCGGTGCGCTGGCGCTGGCAGGGATGCCGCCCTTCAACATTTTTCTTAGCGAATTTATGACCATTACCGCCGGACTGGCACGTAATCACCTGCTGATTATCGTCCTGCTGTTATTGCTGTTAACGCTGGTGCTGGCGGGCCTGGTACGGATGGCTGCGCGGGTGTTAATGGCGAAACCGCCGCAGGCCGTTAACCGGGGTGATCTCGGCTGGTTGACCACCTCGCCAATGGTGATTCTGCTGGTCATGATGCTGGCGATGGGAACGCATATTCCACAACCTGTCATCAGGATCCTGGCGGGCGCTTCCACTATAGTCCTCTCAGGGACGCACGATCTGCCTGCACAACGTAGCACCTGGCATGATTTTTTGCCTTCAGGCACCGCATCTGTTTCGGAGAAACACAGTGAACGTTAATTCATCGTCAAATCGTGGCGAAGCGATTCTCGCCGCCCTGAAAACGCAGTTCCCCGGCGCGGTGCTGGATGAAGAGCGACAAACGCCTGAACAGGTCACCATTACGGTGAAAATCAATCTGCTGCCTGACGTTGTACAGTATCTTTATTATCAACATGATGGCTGGCTTCCGGTCCTGTTTGGCAACGACGAGCGGACACTTAACGGTCATTACGCGGTTTATTATGCCCTTTCAATGGAAGGGGCCGAAAAATGCTGGATTGTGGTGAAGGCGCTGGTCGATGCCGACAGTCGGGAGTTTCCGTCAGTCACACCGCGCGTCCCTGCCGCGGTCTGGGGCGAGCGAGAAATTCGCGATATGTACGGGCTGATTCCGGTTGGCCTGCCGGATCAGCGTCGCCTGGTGTTGCCCGATGACTGGCCGGAAGATATGCATCCGCTGCGCAAAGATGCGATGGATTATCGACTGCGCCCTGAACCGACGACTGATTCCGAAACGTATCCGTTTATCAATGAGGGCAACAGCGATGCGCGGGTGATCCCTGTCGGCCCGCTGCATATCACCTCCGATGAACCGGGTCACTTCCGCTTGTTTGTGGATGGCGAGCAAATTGTCGATGCTGATTACCGCCTGTTTTATGTCCATCGCGGCATGGAGAAACTGGCAGAAACGCGGATGGGCTACAACGAAGTGACCTTCTTATCGGACCGCGTGTGTGGGATTTGCGGTTTTGCCCACAGTGTGGCCTATACCAATTCGGTTGAAAATGCACTGGGGATTGAGGTGCCGCAACGAGCACATACTATTCGCTCGATTCTGCTGGAAGTCGAACGGCTACACAGTCATTTGCTTAACCTTGGCCTCTCCTGCCATTTCGTTGGTTTTGATACCGGCTTTATGCAATTTTTCCGCGTGCGGGAAAAGTCGATGACGATGGCGGAATTGCTGATCGGGTCGCGTAAAACCTACGGTCTGAATCTGATTGGTGGTGTTCGCCGCGATATTCTCAAAGAGCAACGTCTGCAAACGCTGAAACTGGTGCGCGAGATGCGCGCCGACGTGTCGGAGCTGGTAGAGATGCTGCTTGCTACGCCGAATATGGAACAACGCACTCAGGGCATTGGCATTCTCGACCGACAAATCGCCCGTGATTTGCGCTTTGATCACCCCTACGCCGACTACGGCAATATTCCAAAAACACTGTTTACCTTTACCGGCGGCGATGTTTTCTCCCGCGTGATGGTCCGTGTCAAAGAGACGTTTGATTCGCTGGCAATGCTGGAATTTGCCCTCGACAACATGCCGGATACCCCACTGCTGACCGAAGGCTTTAGCTATAAACCTCACGCATTCGCGCTGGGCTTTGTTGAAGCGCCACGCGGTGAAGACGTGCACTGGAGCATGCTCGGTGATAACCAAAAATTGTTCCGCTGGCGCTGCCGTGCCGCCACCTACGCCAACTGGCCGGTGTTGCGTTACATGCTGCGCGGCAATACCGTTTCTGACGCACCGCTGATTATCGGTAGCCTTGATCCCTGCTACTCCTGTACCGACCGTGTGACGCTGGTAGATGTGCGCAAGCGCCAGTCAAAAACCGTGCCGTATAAAGAGATCGAACGCTACGGCATTGATCGTAACCGTTCGCCGCTGAAGTAAGGACAGAAGATGCTGAAGTTACTGAAAACTATTATGCGCGCCGGAACCGCGACGGTGAAATATCCCTTCGCGCCACTGGAGGTCAGCCCTGGCTTTCGCGGAAAACCGGACCTGATGCCCAGCCAATGTATTGCCTGCGGTGCCTGCGCCTGTGCTTGTCCGGCAAATGCGCTGACTATCCAGACCGACGACCAGCAAAATTCGCGCACCTGGCAGCTCTATCTGGGGCGTTGTATTTACTGCGGACGTTGTGAAGAAGTGTGCCCGACCAGAGCCATCCAGCTTACCAATAACTTTGAACTGACCGTCACCAATAAAGCCGATCTCTATACCCGCGCGACGTTCCATCTACAACGTTGCAGCCGTTGCGAACGCCCGTTTGCCCCGCAAAAAACCATCGCACTGGCTGCTGAATTGTTAGCACAGCAACAAAATGCGCCACAAAACCGCGAAATGTTGTGGGCGCAAGCGAGCGTCTGCCCGGAATGCAAACAACGCGCGACGCTGATCAACGACGATACAGATGTACTGCTGGTGGCTAAGGAGCAGCTATGAGTCCAGTGCTTACACAACATGTCAGCCAGCCCATCACGCTGGACGAGCAAACGCAAAAGATGAAGCGGCATTTGCTACAGGATATCCGTCGCTCGGCTTACGTTTATCGCGTCGATTGCGGCGGCTGCAACGCCTGTGAAATCGAAATTTTTGCTGCCATTACACCAGTATTCGACGCAGAACGTTTTGGCATTAAGGTTGTTTCATCACCGCGTCACGCCGATATTTTGTTATTTACTGGCGCAGTCACCCGGGCGATGCGTATGCCTGCACTTCGGGCGTATGAGTCTGCCCCCGATCATAAAATTTGTGTTTCCTACGGCGCGTGCGGTGTCGGCGGCGGTATTTTCCACGATCTCTACAGCGTCTGGGGCGGTAGCGACACCATTGTCCCCATTGATGTTTGGATCCCCGGCTGCCCGCCAACACCGGCCGCCACCATTCACGGTTTCGCCGTGGCGCTCGGTTTGCTGCAACAGAAGATTCACGCTGTGGATTATCGCGATCCCACCGGGGTGACTATGCAACCGTTGTGGCCGCAGATCCCGCCATCACAGCGTATCGCCATTGAGCGAGAAGCGCGGCGGCTGGCGGGCTATCGTCAGGGGCGAGAAATTTGCGATCGGCTCCTGCGCCATTTAAGCGACGATCCTACAGGAAATCGGGTTAACACCTGGTTGCGCGATGCCGACGATCCACGTCTCAATAGTATCGTTCAGCAACTCTTTCGCGTACTCCGGGGGTTACATGACTGAAGAGTGCGGGGAAATTGTTTTCTGGACGCTGCGAAAAAAGTTTGTCGCCAGTAGCGACGAGATGCCGGAACACAGCTCTCAGGTAATGTATTACTCGCTAGCTATCGGCCATCACGTTGGCGTGATTGATTGTCTGAATGTCGCCTTCCGCTGCCCACTGACGGAATACGAAGATTGGCTTGCACTGGTCGAAGAGGAGCAAGCCCGACGTAAGATGCTGGGGGTGATGACTTTTGGTGAGATTGTTATTGACGCCAGCCACACCGCCCTGTTGACCCGGGCATTCGCGCCACTGGCGGATGACGCGACGTCTGTGTGGCAGGCGCGTAGCATTCAATTCATTCATCTGTTGGATGAAATTGTGCAGGAACCGGCCATCTATCTGATGGCCAGAAAAATTGCGTGAGAAGGATTTCTCATTAATAAGGACTGTTGATGGCTATGTCAGACGAGGCGATGTTTGCCCCGCCACAAGGAATAACAATTGAAGCGGTAAACGGAATGCTCGCGGAGCGGTTAGCACAGAAACACGGCAAGGCGTCTTTATTACGCGCCTTCATCCCGCTGCCGCCGCCGTTCAGCCCGGTACAACTTATTGAACTGCATGTTCTCAAAAGCAACTTCTATTACCGCTACCATGATGATGGCAGCGATGTGACGGCAACAACAGAGTATCAGGGCGAGATGGTCGATTATTCGCGTCACGCCGTCCTTCTCGGCAGTAGTGGAATGGCGGAGCTACGCTTTATTCGCACCCACGGCAGTCGTTTTACTTCCCAGGATTGCACACTGTTTAACTGGCTGGCGCGGATAATCACCCCGGTTCTGCAATCATGGCTCAATGATGAAGAACAGCAGGTGGCGCTGCGTTTGCTGGAGAAAGATCGCGATCATCATCGGGTACTGGTTGATATTACTAATGCAGTGCTGTCACATCTTGATCTCGACGATCTGATCGCTGACGTCGCTCGTGAGATCCATCATTTTTTCGGTCTGGCTTCAGTCAGTATGGTACTGGGCGATCATCGAAAGAACGAGAAGTTCAGCCTGTGGTGCAGCGATCTTTCTGCCTCACATTGTGCGTGTCTGCCACGCTGTATGCCTGGCGAAAGTGTATTGCTGACACAAACGCTACAAACCCGACAACCGACCTTGACGCACCGTGCAGATGATCTGTTTCTCTGGCAACGCGACCCGTTATTACTCTTACTTGCATCTAACGGCTGCGAATCTGCGCTCCTTATACCGCTTACCTTTGGCAACCATACACCGGGTGCATTGTTGCTGGCGCATACCTCTTCCACTCTCTTTAGTGAGGAAAACTGCCAGCTACTACAACACATAGCCGATCGCATCGCTATTGCCGTTGGCAATGCCGATGCCTGGCGTAGCATGACCGATTTGCAGGAAAGTTTGCAGCAAGAAAACCACCAGCTTAGCGAGCAGCTCCTTTCGAATCTGGGCATCGGTGACATTATCTATCAAAGCCAGGCAATGGAAGACCTGCTCCAGCAGGTAGATATTGTGGCGAAGAGCGACAGTACGGTGTTGATTTGTGGTGAAACCGGAACTGGCAAAGAGGTGATCGCCAGAGCGATCCATCAACTTAGCCCGCGACGCGACAAGCCGCTGGTCAAAATCAACTGCGCTGCCATCCCCGCCAGTCTTCTGGAAAGTGAGTTATTCGGTCATGACAAAGGGGCGTTTACTGGTGCGATTAATACCCATCGTGGTCGTTTTGAAATTGCCGATGGCGGCACGTTGTTTCTCGATGAAATTGGCGATCTGCCGTTAGAACTTCAGCCTAAACTGCTGCGCGTATTGCAGGAGCGGGAGATTGAGCGTCTCGGCGGGAGTAGAACGATCCCGGTGAATGTCAGAGTCATTGCCGCCACCAACCGTGATTTGTGGCAAATGGTTGAAGATCGCCAGTTTCGCAGCGATCTCTTTTATCGCCTGAATGTCTTCCCACTGGAATTGCCGCCGCTACGCGACCGTCCGGAAGATATCCCTCTTTTAGCAAAACATTTCACGCAAAAAATGGCGCGCCATATGAATCGCGCAATTGACGCCATCCCGACCGAGGCACTACGCCAGTTGATGTCGTGGGATTGGCCGGGCAACGTGCGCGAGCTGGAAAACGTGATTGAGCGGGCGGTACTGTTGACTCGTGGTAACAGTCTGAATTTACATCTAAATGTCCGACAAAGCCGTTTACTGCCGACGCTAAATGAAGATTCAGCGCTTCGCAGTTCAATGGCGCAGTTACTGCACCCGACGACGCCAGAGAATGACGAAGAAGAACGTCAGCGCATTGTTCAGGTATTGCGAGAAACCAATGGCATTGTTGCCGGGCCCCGTGGCGCAGCGACGCGATTAGGGATGAAGCGCACCACGCTGCTGTCACGAATGCAGCGGCTGGGGATCTCGGTTCGCGAGGTGTTGTAATCTGCTTTTGCAGGAGTATGCATGAGAAACAAACTCTCTTTCGACTTGCAGTTGAGCGCCAGAAAAGCGGCAATCGCTGAACGGATTGCCGCCCATAAAATTGCCCGCAGTAAAGTGTCGGTCTTTTTAATGGCGATGTCCGCTGGCGTGTTTATGGCGATCGGATTTACTTTTTACCTTTCCGTTATCGCCGATGCCCCGTCTTCACAGGCATTAACCCATCTGGTGGGCGGCCTTTGCTTTACACTCGGCTTTATTTTGCTGGCGGTTTGCGGCACCAGCCTGTTCACCTCGTCGGTAATGACGGTGATGGCAAAAAGTCGGGGCGTTATTAGTTGGCGAACTTGGCTGATTAACGCACTTCTGGTGGCCTGCGGTAATCTGGCAGGTATTGCCTGTTTCAGTTTGTTAATCTGGTTTTCCGGGCTGGTGATGAGTGAAAACGCGATGTGGGGAGTCGCGGTTTTACACTGCGCCGAGGGCAAAATGCATCATACATTTACTGAATCTGTCAGCCTCGGCATTATGTGCAATCTGATGGTTTGCCTGGCGCTGTGGATGAGTTATTGCGGGCGTTCGTTATGCGACAAAATCGTCGCCATGATTTTGCCCATCACCCTGTTTGTCGCCAGTGGCTTTGAGCACTGTATCGCCAATTTGTTTGTGATTCCGTTCGCCATTGCCATTCGCCATTTCGCCCCTCCCCCCTTCTGGCAGCTGGCGCACAGTAGCGCAGACAATTTTCCGGCACTGACGGTCAGCCATTTTATTACCGCCAATCTGCTCCCGGTGATGCTGGGTAATATTATCGGCGGTGCGGTGCTGGTGAGTATGTGTTATCGGGCTATTTATTTACGTCAGGAACCCTGAAAAATCAGCCCGGCGAAACAGTTCGTCGGGCTGAAGATTATTCTTGCGCGATTTGCCCATCGGGCCAGGCATGAATCACGGCTTTGATCAGCGTCGCCAACGGAATGGCGAAGAATACGCCCCAGAATCCCCACAAACCACCGAAGATCACCACCGATAAAATAATCACCAGCGGATGCAGGTTAACCGCTTCGGAGAACAACACCGGCACTAACAGGTTGCCGTCCAGCGCCTGAATAATCAGATACACCGCGAAGCAGCTCCAGAATTCAGTACCTGCGCCAAACTGGAATAGCGCCACGCCAACCACCGGAATGGTCACCACAAATGCGCCAATGTACGGAATAAGAACCGAGAAGCCGACCAGCACTGCCAGCAGCAGCGAATAGTTCAGCCCGAAGAGCAAGAACCCCAGCCAGGTGGCGATCCCCACCACGATCATCTCCAGCACTTTGCCGCGGATATAGTTGGTGATTTGTTGATTCATCTCCTTCCACACCTGTCCTGCCAGCCCACGGTTACGCGGCAGCACCCGGCGAACGGCGTTCAGCATCTGCTCTTTGTCTTTCAGCAGGAAGAAGACCATCAATGGCACCAGCACCAGATAGACGGCTATGGTCAGCAAACCGACCAGCGAGGCGAGGGAAATTTTCACCACCGAATCGCCCATGGTCAGCATCCGACTGCGCATATTTTCTGCCATTGCATCAATAATGCCCGCGTCCATTAACGCCGGATAGCGGCGCGGCAACGTGGCGGCAAAGTCAGAAAGCTTATTGAGCATCCCCGGCATATCGCGGATTAAGTAGATGCCCTGTTGCCAGGCGATAGGCAGTACCACGAACGCCATCAGTAGCAATATACCGACGAAAACCACCAATACAATCGACGTCGCCCAGCGGCGGGAGCAGCCAATAGATTGCAGACGCACGGTTGGCCATTCCAGCAAATAGGCCAGCACAATAGCCACCAGCAACGGAGCAAGCAGGCCACTAAAGAAAAAGATAATGCCAAATCCGGCAACTAAAATAACCAGCAAGGCAATCGCTTCCGGGTCGCTAAAACGGCGGCGATACCATTGCATCAACATTTCGAGCATAAAGACCTTCCCTGAACCTCAAGAGCGGGATTGCGATCCGCAATTGTATCGAAATGTCACAAAAAAGACTTCGCTTTTTATGACGGATTCAGGAAACTGAAAAGTCATTTGAGTGGGCTAATCTTCGCCGTTACACTCAAAGGCGGCGCGGTGGGAACGATATTTCACAGTATCGGTCAAATGACTATCTCCAGAAATACAGGATAGAGGTTATGTTCAGGCAGTTGAAAAAAAACCTGGTTGCAACCCTCATTGCTGCTATGACCATTGGTCAGGTAGCCCCGGCGTTTGCCGACAGCGCAGACACCTTGCCGGATATGGGAACCTCCGCAGGAAGCACGCTTTCCATTGGTCAGGAAATGCAGATGGGCGACTATTATGTCCGCCAGCTACGCGGCAGCGCGCCGTTAATTAATGACCCGCTGTTAACGCAATATATTAATTCGCTGGGGATGCGTCTGGTTTCGCATGCCAATTCGGTTAAGACACCGTTTCATTTTTTTCTGATCAACAACGACGAAATTAACGCCTTTGCTTTCTTTGGCGGCAACGTGGTGCTGCACTCTGCCCTGTTCCGTTATTCCGATAACGAAAGTCAACTGGCTTCAGTTATGGCGCACGAAATCTCCCACGTCACCCAACGTCACCTGGCGCGAGCGATGGAAGATCAGCAGCGCAGCGCGCCGCTGACCTGGGTCGGCGCGTTAGGTTCTATTTTACTGGCGATGGCCAGTCCGCAGGCGGGGATGGCGGCGCTGACCGGTACACTGGCGGGAACGCGTCAGGGGATGATCAGTTTCACCCAGCAAAATGAACAGGAAGCGGACCGCATTGGTATTCAGGTGCTGCAACGCTCGGGATTCGATCCGCAGGCGATGCCAACCTTCCTCGAAAAATTACTCGATCAGGCGCGTTACTCCTCGCGCCCGCCGGAAATTTTATTGACTCACCCGTTGCCGGAAAGTCGTCTGGCAGATGCCCGCAACCGTGCTAATCAGATGCGCCCGATGGTGGTGCAGTCGTCGGAAGATTTCTATCTGGCGAAAGCGCGCACACTGGGGATGTATAATTCCGGACGTAACCAGCTCACCAGTGATTTGCTGGATGAATGGGCGAAAGGAAACGTTCGTCAGCAACGAGCAGCACAATATGGTCGTGCTTTACAGGCGATGGAAGCCAATAAATACGACGAGGCGCGTAAAACGCTGCAACCGTTACTGGCGGCAGAACCTGGCAACGCATGGTATCTCGATCTGGCTACTGATATCGATCTTGGGCAAAACAAAGCCAATGAGGCGATCAATCGTCTGAAAAATGCCCGCGATTTACGCACCAATCCGGTGTTGCAGCTCAACCTGGCGAACGCTTATTTGCAAGGCGGTCAACCACAAGAAGCGGCCAATATTCTGAATCGCTACACCTTTAATAATAAAGATGACAGCAACGGCTGGGATTTGCTGGCACAGGCGGAAGCCGCGCTAAATAACCGCGATCAGGAGCTGGCTGCGCGAGCAGAAGGTTATGCGCTCGCCGGACGACTCGATCAGGCCATTTCGCTGTTGAGTAGCGCCAGTTCGCAGGTGAAATTAGGCAGCCTGCAACAAGCGCGTTACGATGCGCGCATCGACCAGTTGCGCCAGCTGCAGGAACGCTTTAAGCCTTATACCAAGATGTAATTCGCATTAAAGGAAGAACAATGACCAAACAGGTAAAAATCTACCATAACCCACGCTGTTCAAAGAGCCGGGAAACGCTGAACCTGCTGAAAGAAAACGGCGTGGAGCCAGAAGTGGTGCTCTACCTTGAGACACCCGCCGATGCGGCAACGCTGCGCGATTTGCTGAAAATACTGGGGATGAATAGCGCCCGTGAATTGATGCGCCAGAAAGAGGATCTTTATAAAGAACTGAACCTGGCTGACAGTTCGCTTAGCGAAGAGGCGCTGATTCAGGCAATGGTGGATAATCCGAAGCTGATGGAGCGCCCGATTGTGGTCGCGAATGGCAAAGCGCGGATTGGTCGTCCACCGGAGCAGGTACTGGAAATCGTGGGTTAAGATGTGCTCCATCGCTAGTTGAAGCACATTGCCGGATGCGACGCTTGCCACGTCTTATCCGGCCTACGAATACTATGGATTAACTTCGCGTAGTTCGGATAAGGCGTTCGCGCCGCATCCGACAATAAACACCTTATCTACAACTTCAGAATTTCTTTCACAAACGGAATGGTCAGCTTACGTTGCGCGGTAATCGACGCACGATCCAACTGATCCAACGTCATAAATAGCGTGCGCATTTCTCTGTCGAGCCGCTTCAGCAAGAAACGCCCCACATCTTCCGGCAGTTCAAAACCACGCAAACGCGCGCGTAACTGTAGCGCCTGCAACTTATCTTCATCAGAAAGTGGCTGCAATTTGTAGATCTGCCCCCAGTCGAGTCGCGACGCGAGATCCGGTAATCCCAGATTCAACTGCCGCGGTGGACGATCGCCGGTGATCAACAACCGTGTTTTGCCCGATTCCAGAATTCGATTGTAGAGATCGAAAATCGCCATCTCCCACAACTCATCGCCTGCAATACACTCAATGTTGTCGATACAGACCAGCGACAAATGCTCCATACCGTCGAGCACTTCCGGAACAAACCAGGTGCGTTTATCCAGCGGGACATAGCCCACCGCATCGCCACGCTGCGACAATTCCGCGCAAGCCGCGTGCAGCAGATGGCTGCGCCCCGCGCCTTCGCGTGCCCAGAGATAGATGTAACCGCTATGTTCCTGACGCAGCACGTTTTGCAGCGCGGCCAGTAAAGAGGAGTTATCCCCCGGCCAGAAACTTGCAAAGGTTTCGTCGTCAGGAAGATAAAGTGGCAAAGAGAGCTGTGCCGGTGTGTTCAGAGATACCTCAACCAGGATTTCACAAAATCGCGAGAAGTTTACCACAGAATCCCATGATGTTTGAACCGGGCAGCAACACTGCCCGGTCGGTACATTATTTGTCTGTTATATCCGCGTCTTCTGCGTCCAGCACCACTTCTTCAGGGCGCAGCACACTGATCAGTTTGAAGATCAAACTTAAGCCGATACCGACGATGGTCGCCAGCGCCATACCTTTTAACTCCGCCGCGCCGATGTTTACCTTCGCGCCACTGACGCCGATGATCAAAATCACGGAAGTCAGGATCAGGTTCTGTGCTTTGTTGTAATCCACTTTCGATTCGATCAAAACACGAATACCGGAAGCACCGATGACACCATAAAGCAGCAGCGAAACGCCGCCCATCACCGGCAATGGGATCATCTGGATAGCGGCAGCCAGTTTACCGACGCAGGAAAGCAGGATAGCGAAAATCGCCGCCCCGCCGATAACCCAGGTACTGTAAACACGGGTGATCGCCATCACGCCAATGTTTTCTCCGTAAGTAGTATTTGGCGTAGAGCCAAAGAAGCCGGAAATCACGGTCGACAAGCCATTAGCAAACATCGAACGGTGCAGACCTGGATCGCGCAGCAGATCTTTTTTGACGATATTAGCCGTTACTACCAGGTGCCCTACGTGTTCGGCAATAACCACTAACGCCGCTGGCAGAATAGTCAGAATGGCAAACCACTCGAAGCGCGGCGTATAGAGGGTTGGCAGCGCAAACCAGTGAGCATTAATAATCGGCGTGGTATCGACAATTCCCATTGCGAAAGAGAGCGCGTACCCCACCAGCACGCCAATTAAAATCGGGATAATTGCCAGGAAACCACGAAACAGCACGGAACCTAAAACCGTGACCGCCAGGGTGGTAATAGAGATGATGATGGTTTTGGAGTCTGGCGTTTGCCCTTCAGCCGGGAGTAAACCCGCCATACCGGCAGCTACGCCCGCCAGCTCCAGACCGATGACGGCAACGATTGCGCCCATTGCCGCAGGTGGAAACAGCACGTCCAGCCAGCCGGTCCCCGCTTTCTTCACGATAAAAGAAACCAGGCAGAACAGCACGCCGCACATAATAAAGCCGCCCAGCGCGACTTCATACCCTAACGGCAACAGTAACAATACCGGTGAAATAAAGGCAAAGCTGGAACCAAGATAAGCCGGAATTTTCCCTTTACAGATGAAGAGATACAGCAGCGTTCCAATACCGTTAAATAACAGTACAGTCGCCGGGTTAATATGAAATAAGACGGGCACCAGGACGGTTGCACCAAACATGGCGAACAAATGTTGCAAACTAAGCGGGATTGTCTGTAAAAGTGGCGGTCTTTCACTCACCCCGATAGCACGGCGCGTCATAGTATTATCCTCTGTATTATGTGTTATAGGCGCTTTACTCAAAAAAAAGCCGACTCTTAAAGTCGGCTTTAATTATTTTTATTCTTTATTTCGTACCAAAGATTTTGTCACCGGCATCGCCGAGGCCCGGAATAATGTATCCGTGCTCGTTCAGTCCCTGATCAATCGATGCGGTATACAGTTCGACGTCCGGGTGCGCTTTTTCCAGCGCAGCGATACCTTCTGGCGCAGCTACCAGCACCAGAACTTTGATGCTGCTGCAGCCCGCTTTTTTCAGCAGGTCGATGGTCGCGATAACGGAACCACCGGTTGCCAGCATTGGGTCAACGATCAGCGCCATACGCTCATCGATGTTAGAAACCAGTTTCTGGAAGTACGGTACCGGCTCCAGCGTTTCTTCATTACGGTACATACCGACAACGCTGATGCGCGCGCTCGGAACGTTTTCCAGCACACCGTCCATCATACCAAGACCCGCACGCAGAATTGGCACAACGGTAATTTTCTTACCTTTGATCTGGTCGATTTCTACCGGGCCGTTCCAGCCTTCGATAGTTACTTTTTCCGTTTCGAGGTCGGCGGTCGCTTCGTAAGTCAGCAGGCTACCCACTTCGGAAGCGAGTTCGCGAAAGCGCTTGGTGCTGATATCTTGCTCACGCATCAGTCCCAGCTTGTGTTTGACGAGTGGGTGTTTGACTTCCACGATCTTCATACTCTTTCTCCTTTGAGGGGCAGCCACAAAAAAAATCGACGGATTATACCTCCTTTCTTCAAGGCGGCAATATTCTTTTCGTTGACTTTAGTCAAAATGATAACGGTTTGAGATAAAGTTATTTTATATTCAGATGGTTATGAAAGAAGATTATTCCATCCGAAAACTAACCTTTACCCTGGCACAAGTCTTCTTTCGCCGCGCGCCTGGGGAAAAGACGTGCAAAAAGGTTGTGTAAAGCAGTCTCGCAAACGTTTGCTTTCCCTGTTAGAATTGCGCCGAATTTTATTTTTCTACCGCAAGTAACGCGTGGGGACCCAAGCAGTGACCGATAAAACCTCTCTTAGCTACAAAGATGCCGGTGTTGATATTGACGCGGGTAATGCTCTGGTTGGAAGAATCAAAGGCGTAGTGAAGAAAACGCGTCGTCCGGAAGTGATGGGCGGTCTGGGCGGCTTCGGTGCGCTGTGTGCATTGCCGCAAAAATATCGTGAACCCGTGCTGGTTTCTGGCACTGACGGCGTAGGTACCAAGCTGCGTCTGGCAATGGACTTAAAACGTCACGACACCATTGGTATTGATCTGGTCGCCATGTGCGTTAATGACCTGGTGGTGCAAGGTGCAGAGCCGCTGTTTTTCCTCGACTATTACGCAACCGGAAAACTGGATGTTGATACCGCTTCAGCGGTGATCAGCGGCATTGCGGAAGGTTGTCTGCAATCAGGCTGTTCACTGGTGGGTGGCGAAACGGCAGAAATGCCGGGGATGTATCACGGTGAGGATTACGATGTCGCGGGTTTCTGCGTTGGCGTGGTAGAAAAATCAGAAATCATCGACGGCTCTAAAGTCAGCGACGGCGATGTGCTGATTGCACTCGGTTCCAGCGGTCCACACTCGAACGGCTATTCGCTGGTGCGCAAAATTCTTGAAGTCAGCGGTTGTGATCCGCAAACCACCGAACTTGATGGTAAGCCATTAGCCGATCATCTGCTGGCACCGACCCGCATTTACGTGAAGTCAGTGCTGGAGTTGATTGAAAAGGTCGATGTGCATGCCATTGCGCACCTGACCGGCGGCGGCTTCTGGGAAAACATTCCGCGCGTATTGCCAGATAATACTCAGGCAGTGATTGATGAATCTTCCTGGCAGTGGCCGGAAGTGTTCAACTGGCTGCAAACGGCAGGTAACGTTGAGCACCATGAAATGTATCGCACCTTCAACTGCGGCGTCGGGATGATTATTGCCCTGCCTGCTCCGGAAGTGGACAAAGCCCTCGCCCTGCTCAATGCCAACGGTGAAAACGCGTGGAAAATCGGTATCATCAAAGCCTCTGATTCCGAACAACGCGTGGTTATCGAATAATGAATATTGTGGTGCTTATTTCCGGCAACGGAAGTAATTTACAGGCAATTATTGACGCCTGTAAAACCAACAAAATTAAAGGCACCGTACGGGCAGTTTTCAGCAATAAGGCCGACGCGTTCGGCCTTGAACGCGCCCGCCAGGCGGGTATTGCAACGCATACGCTCATCGCCAGCGCGTTTGACAGTCGTGAAGCCTATGACCGGGAGTTGATTCATGAAATCGACATGTACGCACCCGATGTGGTCGTGCTGGCTGGTTTTATGCGCATTCTCAGCCCGGCGTTTGTCTCCCACTATGCCGGGCGTTTGCTGAACATTCACCCTTCTCTGCTGCCGAAATATCCCGGATTACACACCCATCGTCAGGCGCTGGAAAATGGCGATGAAGAGCACGGTACATCGGTGCATTTCGTCACCGATGAACTGGACGGTGGCCCGGTTATTTTACAGGCGAAAGTCCCGGTATTTGCTGGTGATTCGGAAGATGACATCACCGCCCGCGTGCAAACCCAGGAACACGCCATTTATCCACTGGTGATTAGCTGGTTTGCCGATGGTCGTCTGAAAATGCACGAAAACGCCGCGTGGCTGGATGGTCAACGTCTGCCGCCGCAGGGCTACGCTGCCGACGAGTAATACCCCCGTAATTAAAGCGCCAGCTCTGCCGCTGGCGTTTTTCAATTCACCTGTAAATCGCAAGCTCCAGCAGTTTTTTTCCCCCTTTTCTGGCATAGTTGGACATCTGCCAATATTGCTCGCCATAATATCCAGGCAGTGTCCCGTGAATAAAACGGAGTAAAAGTGGTAATGGGTCAGGAAAAGCTATACATCGAAAAAGAGCTCAGTTGGTTATCGTTCAATGAACGCGTGCTTCAGGAAGCGGCGGACAAATCTAACCCGCTGATTGAAAGGATGCGTTTCCTGGGGATCTATTCCAATAACCTTGATGAGTTCTATAAAGTCCGCTTCGCTGAACTGAAGCGACGCATCATTATTAGCGAAGAACAAGGCTCCAACTCTCATTCCCGCCATTTACTGGGCAAAATTCAGTCCCGGGTGCTGAAAGCCGATCAGGAATTCGACGGCCTCTACAACGAGCTATTGCTGGAGATGGCGCGCAACCAGATCTTCCTGATTAATGAACGCCAGCTCTCCGTCAATCAACAAAACTGGCTGCGTCATTATTTTAAGCAGTATCTGCGTCAGCACATTACGCCGATTTTAATCAATCCTGACACTGACTTAGTGCAGTTCCTGAAAGATGATTACACCTATCTGGCGGTGGAAATTATCCGTGGCGATACCATCCGTTACGCGCTGCTGGAGATCCCATCAGATAAAGTGCCGCGCTTTGTGAATTTACCGCCAGAAGCGCCGCGTCGACGCAAGCCGATGATTCTTCTGGATAACATTCTGCGTTACTGCCTTGATGATATTTTCAAAGGCTTCTTTGATTATGACGCGCTGAATGCCTATTCAATGAAGATGACCCGCGATGCCGAATACGATTTAGTGCATGAGATGGAAGCCAGCCTGATGGAGTTGATGTCTTCCAGTCTCAAGCAGCGTTTAACTGCTGAGCCGGTGCGTTTTGTTTATCAGCGCGATATGCCCAATGCGCTGGTTGAAGTGTTACGCGAAAAACTGACTATTTCCCGCTACGACTCCATCGTCCCCGGCGGTCGTTATCATAATTTTAAAGACTTTATTAATTTCCCCAATGTCGGCAAAGCCAATCTGGTGAACAAACCACTGCCGCGTTTACGCCATATTTGGTTTGATAAAGCCCAGTTCCGCAATGGTTTTGATGCCATTCGCGAACGCGATGTGTTGCTCTATTATCCTTATCACACCTTTGAGCATGTGCTGGAACTGCTGCGTCAGGCTTCGTTCGACCCGAGCGTACTGGCGATTAAAATTAACATTTACCGCGTGGCGAAAGATTCACGCATCATCGACTCGATGATCCACGCCGCACATAACGGTAAGAAAGTCACCGTGGTGGTTGAGTTACAGGCGCGTTTCGACGAAGAAGCCAACATTCACTGGGCGAAGCGCCTGACCGAAGCAGGCGTGCACGTTATCTTCTCTGCGCCGGGGCTGAAAATTCACGCCAAACTGTTCCTGATTTCACGTAAAGAAAACGGTGAAGTGGTGCGTTATGCACACATCGGGACCGGGAACTTTAACGAAAAAACCGCGCGTCTTTATACTGACTATTCGTTGCTGACCGCCGATGCGCGCATCACCAACGAAGTACGGCGGGTATTTAACTTTATTGAAAACCCATACCGTCCGGTGACATTTGATTATTTAATGGTATCGCCGCAAAACTCCCGCCGCCTATTGTATGAAATGGTGGACCGCGAGATCGCCAACGCGCAGCAAGGGCTGCCCAGTGGTATCACCCTGAAGCTAAATAACCTTGTCGATAAAGGCCTGGTTGATCGTCTGTATGCGGCCTCCAGCTCCGGCGTACCGGTTAATCTGCTGGTTCGCGGAATGTGTTCGCTGATCCCCAATCTGGAAGGCATTAGCGACAACATTCGTGCCATCAGTATTGTTGACCGTTACCTTGAACATGACCGGGTTTATATTTTTGAAAATGGCGGCGATAAAAAGGTCTACCTTTCTTCCGCCGACTGGATGACGCGCAATATTGATTATCGTATTGAAGTGGCGACGCCGCTGCTCGATCCGCGCCTGAAGCAGCGGGTACTGGACATCATCGACATATTGTTCAGCGATACGGTCAAAGCACGTTATATCGATAAAGAACTCAGTAATCGCTACGTTCCCCGCGGCAATCGCCGCAAAGTACGGGCGCAGTTGGCGATTTATGACTACATCAAATCACTCGAACAACCTGAATAACCCTATGCCAATACACGATAAATCCCCTCGTCCGCAGGAGTTTGCTGCGGTCGATCTTGGTTCAAACAGTTTTCACATGGTCATAGCCCGTGTGGTAGATGGTGCCATGCAGATTATTGGCCGCCTGAAACAGCGGGTGCATCTGGCGGACGGCCTGGGGCCAGATAATATGTTGAGTGAAGAGGCAATGACGCGCGGTTTAAACTGTCTGTCGCTGTTTGCCGAACGGCTACAAGGGTTTTCTCCTGCCAGCGTCTGTATAGTTGGTACCCATACGCTGCGTCAGGCGCTGAACGCCACTGACTTTCTGAAACGCGCGGAAAAGGTCATTCCCTACCCGATTGAAATTATTTCCGGTAATGAAGAAGCCCGTCTGATTTTTATGGGCGTGGAACATACCCAACCGGAAAAAGGTCGCAAACTGGTTATTGATATTGGCGGCGGATCTACGGAACTGGTGATTGGTGAAAATTTCGAACCTATTCTCGTTGAAAGCCGCCGGATGGGTTGTGTCAGCTTTGCCCAGCTTTATTTTCCTGGCGGGGTCATCAATAAAGAGAATTTTCAGCGCGCTCGCATGGCGGCAGCACAAAAACTGGAAACTTTAACCTGGCAATTCCGTATTCAGGGCTGGAACGTTGCAATGGGCGCTTCCGGTACCATAAAAGCCGCCCATGAAGTGTTAATGGAAATGGGCGAGAAAGACGGGATAATTACCCCGGAACGTCTGGAAAAACTGGTAAAAGAAGTTTTACGTCACCGTAATTTCGCATCGCTGAGTTTACCGGGTCTTTCCGAAGAGCGGAAAACAGTCTTCGTTCCGGGACTGGCGATTTTATGCGGTGTGTTTGATGCTTTAGCCATCCGTGAACTGCGCCTTTCTGACGGGGCGTTACGCGAAGGCGTACTGTATGAAATGGAAGGACGTTTCCGTCATCAGGATGTGCGTAGTCGCACCGCCAGCAGCCTCGCCAACCAGTATCACATCGACAGCGAACAGGCCCGACGGGTGCTGGATACCACTATGCAAATGTACGAACAGTGGCGGGAACAGCAACCGAAGCTGGCGCATCCGCAACTGGAGGCGCTACTGCGATGGGCCGCCATGCTGCATGAGGTCGGGTTGAATATCAACCACAGCGGTTTGCATCGCCACTCCGCTTATATTCTGCAAAACAGTGACTTGCCGGGTTTTAATCAGGAACAGCAGCTGATGATGGCGACACTGGTGCGCTATCACCGTAAAGCGATTAAGCTCGACGATCTGCCGCGCTTTACCTTGTTTAAGAAGAAACAGTTCCTGCCACTGATACAGCTATTGCGCCTTGGCGTATTACTCAACAATCAACGTCAGGCAACCACCACACCGCCAACATTGACGCTGATTACTGATGACAGTCACTGGACACTGCGTTTCCCGCATGACTGGTTTAGTCAGAATGCGCTGGTACTGCTTGATCTGGAAAAGGAGCAAGAATACTGGGAAGGCGTGGCTGGCTGGCGGTTGAAAATTGAAGAAGAAAGTACACCAGAAATCGCCGCTTAATACTTTGCGGGCCGACGAGAAATGTCGGCCCGCATTATTCAGGCACTTTCGCGAGTGGGTTCGATTTCATTCAGCGTATCAATTAACGGCTGCGGCTTACCAATAAGATAACCCTGCATATAATCGATCCCCAAAGAGAGCACCGCCTCGCGGATCTCTTCGTTTTCAACGTACTCTGCCACTACCAGCATTTTCTTCATTCGCGCCAGGTGGCAAATCGATGCCACTATCTGATAATCCAGACTATTTGACACAATATTGCGGATAAAACTGCCGTCAATTTTAAGCAGATCGGCATTCACATTTTTAAGCCGCGCATAGCTGGCGTAGCCGGTGCCGAAATCATCAATCGCAATCTGGCAGCCTAATTCCTGAAGATGCTGCAAGGTGATTTGCGCCTGCTTAACATTGGTCAGAGCATTACTTTCGGTGACTTCAAAAATAAGTTGCCACGCTTCAATCTGATATTTAGCCAGCAACTGACTGACTTCAACAGGAAAACGAGCCTGACATACCGAGGTTGGAGACAGATTAATAGCAAAACGGTGAGCGGGCATCTTCGCTCTGTTTTCAGCCATAAATTGCAGCGTATGCTCAATGACCCACATGTCGATACTCGACGATAAACCAAATTCGTGCGCGACCGGCAAGAAGCTATCGGGGCTGATCAGTTCATCATTCTCACCTTTCATGCGCAGAAGAATTTCATGGTAAACATCACCACGCATACCGGTAATCGGCTGGGCCATCAGGAAAAAATGGTTGTGTTCCAGCGCCTGCTGTAGTCGATTCATCATCGCGACTTTATCTTTCAATTCGCGTTGCAAATACATTGCCCCGCGACGCTGCATATTTTCCGGGGCGTTGGTCACGATGGAAAGTTCGGCGACCGTATTTAGCTCTCCCAGCAGCAGGTAGATATGATTCACTGGCGAGCGCACATAGCAGTAACTGACGCCAATCTGCGGTTGCATCGGCATGCCATCCCAAAAGAAACGAAATTGCTTGAGATGGCTATCCAGTGCGGTAATGCGCTCCTGGTGCGATTCTGTATTCAGTCGCAGCGCGAGATCGTTACCCGAAAGCTGATAAACATCTTCACCCGGTTCCAGCAAGGGTGACAGCCAGTGAGAAAGTTTTTGCTTGTATTGAATCCGCAGCATGATGCCATAGTTCTTAACCAGCATTTCCATGCCAGGGATGCGTAAATAACAAAGCGCAGACCAGGGGGCATCACGCAACGCGCGATTCAGGGCGCGAACATTTGGCAGATGAACCACCGGGTCCACATACGCAAGCCGCTGAATGCGTCTGACTACCGCTCTCTGACGGGTTGCCAGTACAGCCATATAATTGACAATAAAAGAGAATACCAGATAACTGGAGGAGGTTATGGTCAGCTGCGTGGTATAGCCAGGATAAATGGGAATGTAATTTTGATAGCTGTGGATGCTGATCATCAACACGACCGCCCAGAGCAGCGAAATCAGCTTATAACCATAGCGCATCGCTCCCCACATCATCAGGGGCAGCAATAATGACAAGGTATAATTGGTGCTAAAAATTGTGCTTTTTTCATTTAACGGCATGCATAACAGCAACAATAAAGCACCTAATGCCAGTAGCCAGAGCGCGAACTCTTTTTTGGTGACTTTGGCATCAACCTGCTGTTTTAATTGCGAATAATAGCTACGTAAATAAAATGGATTTCGCACTACCCGAATGATGAAGTAGCACAGCGGGACACCGATCAGATTACCCACCAGTAAGGCCTGATAATTGATTAAAGTCCCGAGGTTAAAAGGCATGACACCGACCAGATTTTCTCTGCTCGCCAGTAATCCTACAAATGCAGCAAACTGGAAAAGTATCAGAAACAGCGTTGCAGGAAACACAATCTGCCAGAATATACGCTGGGAAATTAAACGGGTATCACCATGTGAAACGTTGTTACGCCGGGGAGTAAAGACCCTGTAACCGCCCCAACAGAGAATGATAATGATAATAAAATTAGCCGTTAATGATAGCGTTTCGTAAAAACCCAGCTCTGCATATTTGCGGACAAAAATCCCTAAGGCGATCCCTGGCAATGCCGCCCAGCTGAAAAACATCATCATGCTGATCATCAGTGCCAGAGGCAGATAAAAGAGAAAAACCTCACCGGAAGAAATATGCGCGAAAGTATTAATGTGGGCGAAAATGGGCAAGATTAAAGAAGGCAGGAACAGCGGAAGCCCCCACCATTTATCACGTATTTTTATATAAGTTGCATTCAGTTTCATAGATGCTCAGCAGAATCCCCCACATCCTGAAGGAGGTGTATTCAGACAGGCATCCCACCTGACTTCGAATGATGATTATTCATCACTATAGAGAGCATTGATTCTAAGTGTCATATGAAAGTACCAATTGATATATATCAAACAAAATAACCCTGATTAATGAATTATTACGTTTATCATGTTAATTCATCATTATTACATCATCATTGTAAATAATTAAATTAACTTCCATAACATTAAAATATGTATCCACTGACGCTTTTTTACATAACGAAGAATTGACCATTTTGTCCTGTTGTGCCTTAATGTAAGTACCGTCCACAGCGTGGGACATACTTCAAGGAACCTTTTGTGAGTCAGGCAACCAGTATGCGAAAACGACACCGATTTAACAGTCGCATGACCCGTATCGTACTGCTCATCAGCTTTATCTTCTTCTTTGGCCGTTTTATCTACTCGTCCGTCGGTGCCTGGCAGCACCATCAGAGCAAAAAAGAAGCTCAGCAATCCACACTCTCCGTCGAATCACCGGTACAACGTTAGCGGTTACCTTCTCCACTTTCACAGAACATAACGGCACTTCGCTGTCGGATGCTTTTGCTGTTTGGGATTATCAAAGCGGCAGATATTCTTTCATCTTAAATTTTACGTCTTTATCCTGACTGATGTTTATCCTGTTTGGCTGCGAAATAAATATAAAATTAATATATATGTTGTAATGATATATTTTTATAAATTATTCCCTGCGTGAATTTTAATAAATTTAATCTATCCCTTTATACGCAATACATTTACTTTCCTCTTTTGATGATCTTAAATGTCTTATTTTTCGTAATGTGTATAACAAGGAATAGTGATGAAATTTAAAAAATGTCTTCTGCCTGTGGCAATGTTAGCGTCATTCACTCTGGCAGGATGCCAGTCAAATGCTGACGATCATGCTGCCGATGTTTATCAAACCGATCAACTGAATACCAAACAAGAAACTAAAACCGTTAATATTATTTCCATTCTTCCCGCAAAAGTTGCCGTAGACAACTCCCAAAATAAACGGAACGCACAAGCCTTCGGCGCGCTTATTGGCGCAGTCGCTGGCGGTGTTATCGGCCACAACGTCGGGTCTGGCAGCAATTCCGGAACGACGGCAGGTGCAGTTGGCGGCGGAGCTGTAGGCGCGGCAGCGGGTTCTATGGTGAATGATAAAACCTTAGTGGAAGGTGTTTCTTTAACCTATAAGGAAGGCACCAAAGTGTATACCTCTACCCAGGTGGGTAAAGAGTGCCAGTTTACGACAGGTTTAGCCGTTGTTATTACCACGACGTATAACGAAACGCGTATTCAGCCAAATACCAAATGTCCTGAAAAGAGCTAATAATCAGGAGGAGTCATGAAGAAAGTTTTTCTTTGCGCCATCTTAGCCTCCTTAAGCTATCCGGCTATCGCCTCATCATTGCAGGATCAACTCTCTGCTGTCGCAGAAGCGGAACAGCAAGGTAAAAATGAAGAGCAAAGGCAGCATGACGAATGGGTCGCGGAGCGCAACAGGGAAATCCAGCAAGAGAAGCAACGTCGCGCAAATGCCCAGGCCGCCGCTAACAAAAGAGCGGCAACGGCAGCGGCAAATAAGAAAGCTCGTCAGGATAAACTGGACGCCGAAGCCTCTGCGGACAAAAAACGCGATCAAAGTTATGAAGATGAGCTACGCAGCTTAGAGATTCAGAAACAAAAACTGGCGCTGGCGAAAGAAGAAGCCCGCGTTAAGCGAGAAAACGAATTTATCGATCAGGAACTGAAGCACAAAGCTGCGCAAACCGATGTGGTGCAATCTGAAGCTGACGCCAACAGAAATATGACTGAAGGCGGTCGCGATCTGATGAAAAGCGTGGGCAAAGCAGAAGAGAACAAATCGGACAGCTGGTTTAATTAATCGATGTTAGTAACTTCAATCCTATAATTCTTGAAGATAAAAAACCCTCTGTAGTAACAGAGGGTTTTGTTCATTCATAGTGCAGGGTCAAATCCCCACTCAATTATTTACGGCATGCATAACCAATTGACTGGTAACAACTTTCCGTAATTTGATTTTCACCGTACCGTTTTATATACCGTCACCGGAAATCAGTACCATGAAAAATGCCATGTCACCGGGTCAGTGAGTCGTACTGCTTTTCACAGACTCGTCCGGCTTCTGCGGCCCGGTCAGCGTACTCTGCCAGCTGTCGGTTTCGCTCGAGAGATTTGCTGAGCACGTCGGCAAGCAAAACTCCGGTGTCTGCGGCTGACGTCCCAGCGCCGACAGTGGCGTTATACTGCCTGAGCTGCTCCCGGATGGCAACGAGTTGCTGCTGCAACCGGCCAGCGCGAGCGGCAGCATCAAGAGCATCATTGCGCGCCTGGTCGATCCTCTGCTGCGCTTCATGTTCATTGGTCGCTTTCTCCTGTTCTTTCAGCGAACGCAATTTTGCGTCGTCCTGTTTCTGATCTGCCTGCGCCTGCGCGTATCCGGCGGCGTAAAGCCGGTCACCATGTTCATTCCAGGCAACCCTGCAGCCGATCACCAGAGCAGCAAGCATCAATACGATAAGCAACTGTTTCCAGTACGCTTTGACGAATGCCCAGATCATACCGACAGCACCTTACTGGCAGTGATGTACCGCGCGCGCCGGTCGTCGATACCGTTCTGCCCGCCATTGATGATCTGCGTGACTCGCACAAGGTCGCCGGTGTACTTCATGCAGCCTTTTGTGGCGAAGAACCACGCCGCGCTGCGGGCCGCATACTCGTCCTGCGCCAGCAGCTCAGGTTGCTTAACCAGATCCACCTTCAGGCCGTTGCCACAGTCGCGGTAGTTGTTCAGGCCGGTAATCTGGATAAGTCCACGCCCGCGGTAGAACCAGCCGTCAGTCGGCCCGTTATTCCCCATGCGTTTGCTGTACACCAGGTTAGCGATCGCTCGCTGGCGCTCCAGCGGTAACGATGGTTCACCAGCACGGCGGCCCAGCGCGTTGGCCTGGCCCTGAGTAAGCCGCCCGGCGCGGACGAATCCTGCCAGCCCGGTCACGCTGTAGTTGAAGTTCTCCTGCAGCCGGGTAAAGCCGCCGGACTCATGCCCAACCTGCGCGATAAACATCGCCTGGTGCAGAGGATGCTCGATGCCATACTCTTTCATGGCCGCGGTGATATGTAGATACCAGCGCGTGGCCAGTACCTCACTGACACCAGCTGCTCGCTGGAATTGTTTAATGTCCATGCTGGGACCTCGTTATCTTGAAGATTTGCACCACGTTCCCTTTTGTCTTGATGAGCGCAGCCAGGAACACGGCTTTGATGATGACTTCTGACCAGTCGGCGCTGACGTAGTACCCGTAGAACGTTCGGATAGGTACGCTGGCAGCCACGACAATCAGCAGGTAGGCGAGCCATCCCCCCCACCAGCGATGGCGTGACCCGTCACGGCGGAATAGCAGGACTCGGATTGCAATGCCGCCGCAGATAGCGGCGTTCAGGATGAGAAGCAGTTCAGGACTGGTCATCGTCTTTTCTCCCCGGGATCAGGTCGCGCGGATTTTCAGAACGGTGATACAGCCAGATGCCAATGCGGACAGCGACGATAGACGATACGAATGCCCCGGCAGAAAACACAATGCCCTTCTCGAAAGAGTCAGGTGTGATTTTCGGGATCCAACTCGCTATTCCGATAAGCAATGTCGCTGTGGCTTTATAGAAGAGAACTCCGCATAGGTAGCTGAGGAACGCCAGCAGTAACCGACGCTTAATCGGATACTCTACTGCCGAGGTAACAAAAATTACCGCACCAGCAAGCGAACCTAACGCTACCTCGGGAGGGACACCGACGACAACTGAAGCCAGCGCACCCAGGCTAAGCCCCTGATTGAGTGACTCTGTTGTCAGCACATGTGCCATAGTGACCACCGTTTAATGTGCATAAAGAACCCCCTTAGTTGGTGAGTTCATCATACACAATAAACCATATGTGGTTTAATTATGATCGGAATGCTCTTAACGAAATTACCTTACGGGTATTAAAAAGCCCACCGGAGTGGGCTCATGACTAAGCTATCGATTCTTCTTCCTCTCGTCTGATGCGGTTTATCCTTATGCGCTCAGCGAGCTTGTGGCCAATAGACACTGTAGGTTTTTCAATAAAATTGTATGTGATGTATGACATTACAAATGTAAGGATCATCAGGATGATGAACAATGTCATTCCCCCGTTAGCCTTGTAGATCCCAAAATCTCGCAGATAAATTCCTGACAGTTTTTTTACAATCATGTGGTTGATGTAAAGAGAATAAGACATTTCTCCCATCAACACCCAAAATGAAGAAAACTTAAATTCTCTTACTTTAGATATTAAAGCCACAGATCCAACAAGAATAAAAGATAAAAGCCCCCACCTGTCGATTCCTGCACCTCTGTTCCAACCAGAAACAATAGCTGCAATTGATAAACATGCTGCGCAGACTAAAAACACCTGTACATACTTTTGCGCAAGGAATGTATTTTTAACTCTCATGAATACTTCAGCTATCAGCATTCCATAGATGAAATCATATATAATTGGGTTAGAAATGAATGTAAAATTCCTTACAAATGAAGGCTCGCCGCTATCCCTTGTAATTGCATCTATTTGTAAGAAACCCCTGAAATAGAGTTGAGCAGAGCAGCAGATCAAGACGATTAGTACGGCAGCAATGAGGGACCGATTCTGATGATTGATAGATAACGCTATCAAAAATATAGAATAAAAAAGAACTTCATAAGTGAGTGTCCAGGCTGGAAGATTCACGTTATATCCATACCACGGTCCTATAAAGTTATAGTCGTTGGGTATCAGGAAGTAACTTTTTATAATCTGCGACGCTGTTGCATTAGATGCAGTATCAAAATAAAGTAGAAATGTCAGCGTTATGATAAAAACAGGATAAAGCCTGAAGAATCTTTTGATAGAGAATTCCGCAGGTGAGTTTTTGTTTTTATTCGCCGTGGAATAAGTAATAATAAAACCGCTGATAACAAAGAATATATCAACACCAACCTCACCAAGGCCAAACAGGCGGTCTCCTAAATCGGCTTGAGCATATACGCCGTTTAAATATTGTCTAAAGTGAAATGCAATAACAAGGAGGGCAGCTACACCTCTCAAAAATTGAATGCTATCTAACCGGTTTGTCTTCACGCCTGAGTCCAATTCAATATCAAATGCGCTCATTATAAGCGCATTTTGGTATCATACATCACAATTTATTTACTTTGTGATCTGCAATGTCAGCCGGGTGTATAAAGCATAAGCCGTTGATGCTTGTCCGGTCTGGTATGTTATGGTGGACCCATCAGAAGCTTTACTTTTTATTGTCACAGCTCCAGACGCTGCCTGCGTTGCGCTACTGGTTACGAGGTAGGCTTCCGTATGAATAATCCGGTAACCAGATGGTGGAGTTATAGTTGCCGTTCCATCAGCAGCAAGGGTAGTTGATGTGTAATCAAGAGCAATGCATTTCCCGCGGCCAATGTATGTATGCCCTGAAGGGACAAGATAGCTTGGGATGTATGGATCGTTGATCGTATCAATGTTTGACCAGTATCCGTTAAGAGGATGAAGAAGCCGGGATGATCCGAAATAGACCTTTGTATTCTCAAACAGAATTCTTGAGTTAGCCTCATTAGTTGTGCACAAAAACGTGTTCGCAAATCCCGCGCCACTCATATCACACGTCATGTTTTTTATGGTTACAGAGGACATATTGAGAGCATAAAAATATGAATTATTTGTAGCAGGCAAACCAGCAAGTTCGGATGCTCCTGTTAACGCTGACATTGACTGGAAGGCACCATGTTTACCCGTTGTATTCAACAGTAAAGAATCCTGTGTCCAGCTCTCAGTCATGGTAACAGTGCTTCCTGAAGCATAAAGATGAACGCCCTGCCATGCTTCAATGCCCAACTGGCTGACATCAATGCTGTCGCAATCAATCAGAGTTACGGCGACAGCGGTTTCATTAACGTAGTCATAATTTGGCTGAAACGCGTTCGCTATTGCTCCCTCAACAAATCCATGAATACGGGTGTATTTGCACTTACGCAACACAACACCAAATGGGCCAGCATCTGCTTCAATCCTAATATCACAAGCTGTGACTGCCTCACCTCCCGGAGGTGTATACTCAGGAGAAGCCGAAACAGCATCGATGAACAAATGCTTATGGTTAGAATCACCTCGGACAGTAATTTTATGTCCCCAGGCAATATACCCAAAAAGACCGTACTCATTTCCGTTAGGTGTAATGTCAATCTCAGCCTTTATTGCATTGTACAAATGCAGACCGATTCTACTCGTTCCTTTGGTCGCCGAACGACGGGCTACACCTCTTGTTAGCCTGAACCCCTTGAATACTATACCTCTTACAAATTGGTCTGAGCTGCCAGCAGATGCAGCATCCATAACCCTGACAATCGCATCCTGCCCAAATGCAAATCCAGTTCCATTCGTGCGAGTCATTGTTGCGCCACCGGAATCTGTCATCGTGCTGTCTGAGCCATACCATTTGCTGTTGATGCCCAGAGACAAATAGTTAGACGATCCAAAATGGTAGTTGGCATAGAAAGGGCAGCGCACCGGCACTTTACCGCGTGCATAGTTATCAGCCGCCTGGCATGCAGCCCAGTCGATGGTCTGAGTTAATGATGTTACGAACGGGTATACGGCCTGGGCAGCGGACAGTGTAAGGTATCGCTCAGATAAAGGATGGGCGGTACCGTCCCCGATTGCCCCAAACTGCTCGGGAGTAACGTAGATCAACAGTTGAGAAAGGTTTCCCTGAGGCTGCACACCAATAAGCGTCGGCCCGGTTGGCTTTGCCAGTTCAACAAAAACATCTGTTGCCGATCCAGATGGTGGCATCGTTACATATGGATTGCCTGCGCTGTCGAACGCAATAATTTTGTTCGCCCTGGTCGCAGCATTCGGTAACGAAGGAATTGGTTCTGGAGTTCTGAGAGTGCGGCTAAGGTTAGAGCTGGCAACGCCATCAACATAATTTTTGGTCGCCGCGTCCTGAGGGTCCCGAGGGTCGCGCACATTCCTGATGTAGTTGTTTAGGGCATCGTACCAGTTGGCGATACTCGACGGCTTACGCAGCGCCAGGCGGAACATGCTGCCAACCTGCTGGATCAGCATCGTCAACTTATCGAACGCGTCTTCATGCACCTCAGCAAAGAACTTGCCCTGGTTGCGCAGGTCGGTTTCCTGCGTTGGCTCCAGCTCACGAGCAATAGAGATCTGCCAGCCTGTTGCCAGCGGAGCGGTGAGCACCACGTTTCCGCCGTTGTAACCACCTGCGTTCGTCACAGTGTAGTCAGTGTCCAGCAGCAGAACCGTGATGTTTTCACTCAGGTCGACAACCGACACAGCCAGATCTGATTTCTTGAATATGCGGAAGGTATACGGGAATGATGTCGTAACGCCGTTCCCGGTGTAATCGTTATGGTCAACTACGGTTGATACCGTCATGGCCTGTCTCCAGTAAAGCAGCGCCCGGCGCGCGTGCATCATCAGGACAGTTTATTACCTGGCAATCCTTATATGAATTGAATGAATAACAATCAGAGAAGTTATTACCTTTTGGGTAAATAGCAAAACGTGCTGGATAGTATTTCGAACTTTTGCTACTGTACATTTATACAGTGAATGCATGGAGATTATCAGATGCAACGTCAGTATCATCACCCGCTGGAAAAAGGATTTGCCGAACGAATACACACGCCGGGAGGCGTCCGCTCCCTTGTTGAAGATTCTCACCTGATGACGTTGCTGCGCCAGCTTGGTGAGGATGGTTTTAACGTTGATGGTCCGATGGCTGAGCTGACTGCCCTGGTGAACTATGTCACCAGCTCGCAGATGTCCATGAAAGATCTGCAAATGCATCTTGATTACTGCGTGGAAAAGTTGAAGCAGGAAACGACATAAAGAAAAGGCCGCATGCGCGGCCTCGTGACATGTCACAGCAAAGGCATTTTAAAAATTATTGTGGCAATGATGGCGAAGGTCGAGAAGTAAACGACCTTCGCCGACCACTCCCCTAACCACTTTTTCCTGATGGCAAATATAATCACCCACAAATACGCAGTGCCGCATACAACTACGGCAGCAAACCAGAACAACATCAATCCAATACTGACTAAAATGTCCATCATTGTCCCACCGCCTTCCCGAGATCTGGGGCACGGCGCGGCGCTGTTTCGCCGGGCTCCCACCAGCTCGTTGTGTTAAATTCCCGCTGTGCCCGATCCCTTACCCGGTCGTTGTAGCCTGGGTTTGCCATCTCCTGAAGTTGTTGCAGGATCAGGTGATTGGTGATGGCTTTAGCATACCAGAGGTTTGCGAACGGGGTGATCATGCGGGCCGTCTTCAGGGCATCGGCACCGAATGAAGTTTCCTCACCCTGCAATGCCTTCTGCGGGTTCGTGATCAGGAGTTTGGTTAACTGCTCTGCAAAGCTCAGCACCGGGCCGCCAATGGTGGCCGCGATACTTGAACCATATTGCGTATGGTCCTGAAACAGAAAATCGCCGTAGATACCGAATGATCCGCCTTTCAGTAGAGCCTGTACCCATGTAGTTGGCTTTGTCATATCCAGTGGGTCATTGCCGGTTAACAGACTATTCATCTGGTTTGCAAACATCCCGGCCAGAGTCGTGCCTGCAATGTATGAAGCGAGGAATTTAAGAGCTGGTACCGTGTCCAGATCATTAGCCCGGTTTACCAGCTGGCGGAACCCGGCGAATGGCGTTGTCTTAAAGAGCATGAAACTCTTGATCAACTGTCCGGCATCGTCGCGGGCATAGGTATCCAGACCGGTGGCAGTCGTGACGGCGCTGGTCATCTCACCGTGCGTGATACCCAGCAATTTCTGCGCTGCTTCAGCACGGGCGTTACGCACCATTCGTGTGATGGTCTGTTCTGCTTCTGCGTCAAATGCTTCTTTCATCCGCTTCAGACGTTCAGGTGGCAGGTCCCCAAGCGCCGCCAGTGCTGCTTCACTACCTGCGCGCACCTGTGCAATACGGTCCGACATGATGCCGGTGATCACGTCATCGGGAACGGCGTAGATCGCATCAGGAGTCATACCCATGTGACCGGAGGTAGTCATTGGCTGTAGGTCTGCCGCTGCCATGATCTCCCAGTCTTCATTGCTCCAGCCTTTGTTAGCCAGAATGGTTTTATCTGACCCTTTAACGTCATCCAGCGTTTTAAATTTGCGGGTCAGTTCGCCAATGTTTTTATACATCAGCAGGCCGAACGCCGCTTTATTGGCACGGTCCATGGCGATCAGACCGGACCACTTCAACGTTTTTTCTGCGAACCAGCCGGTGATTCCGCGCGACAGGTCAAAGCCGCCCATCTTCGAGACTACAGCTGCATGCGAATCAACCAGCAATCCGAGTTCTGCATTGGCTCGTTTCGCATCACCGCTGACTAGGTTTTTTATGGTGTTAGCTGACAGGCGCATGCCGTCTCGGGTGAAACCGAGCGCCTGGGCATTGGCGCGCATAATAGCCTGGTCGCTGGTTGCCGTCAGTACGCTGGTACCGAGCATCGCGCTCGTCATCAGGTTACGTAGACCGCCAACAGCAGAAGTGAACACGCTCGATGTGGCCACACCGTTAAGCCCGGCCATAGAGTTAAACATCCGCTCGACCATCCTGCGTTCTTCGTTCATGTGCCCCACGGGCTTCCCTCCTGTGACTGCACGCTGATACACCCGGTCAAGAACCAGGGAAAAGTTGCGCGCAGCATCCGGGCCGAAGGCTTTAACGACACCCAGATCACGAGAGGAGGATTGCAGGTGGGACATCATTACTCCCACCACCGGCTGCTGTGTATAGAGCTCCATGTAGGCGAAGTGGGACTGCGCATCCTTGAACGCCATAACCCTGCTCTGGGAACCACGGTTCTTTATCCCGCCGGTGCCCATGAACGCGCCCGGGTCGATTTTGTTGGCGCCGTCGGTGGCCTTCGTTTCAAAGATCGCTTCCAGCGCCTGGCGATACTCGATGTCATTCATCGGGCTGCCGTCCGGATTAACGTAGTTGCTGCGATCCTGCGTGTTGTAAACGTCGTCCACCCATGCCTGGCGTGCAAACTCAATCGGAGGCTGACGGCCTGACAGTCGCGCTTTGGCCTGTTCTGCCACCGGCAATGATGCCAGCCATTCATCTCGTCCGGCGTTGCGAATAAAATCAGCGTCGTCCACATAGGGCAGATGCCAGTCGTCTCGCAGGCCGATATCAAACCCGTTGTCGTTCATTTCCTGCCGGGCCCGGCTGGTGACGTCATTCCATACCTGGGCGATTTTTTTCGCCTGCGGGTTCCCGGTGTCCTCTCCGTATAACTCTTTAAGGATCTGGAACTGAGCGGACTTTGCCGCCTGCTGGTCGAACAGACTGCGGAAGCGCTGCTCCCCAAGCGCCTTACTCTGCTCGAAGAATTTGCGGACATCATCACCGGCCTTTAGCAATTCAGCGCTGAGCTGGCGAGACCAGTCCTGATAAGCTCCGGTAGCCAGTTCCTCAGCCGATGTAACCGCAATATCTTTTCCGTCAGTTGTCCGCCGACCTGCGAAGATAAACTGCTGCAAATTGGCGGGTGTTTGCTGCCCTGGCGGGATATTGGCGTCGAGGGTGTCAGTCACCCTGCTAATGGCGATCGCGTTCTGAGCTACGCGCTGGCGCTTCTTATAAACGTCATGCACAACACGCTGGCGCACAAGATCGGCTGCCTCCATGTACGTCTGCGCATCAGGGATGCCACTCTTGCCTTCCCTGGCATTTTTTTTATGTACCTGGCGCACGGCCTCTTTGATACGGTCCTCAATACCTTTCAGCTCGTCAGCCTTTGGCTGGCGGCCCAGTGTCTGCGCAATGGCTTCAACACATGCCTGTTTCATTATGGATTCCTCAGGAAGCACGCGGCGGCGACTGAATAAACTTTCGATTCGTTCTGCACGGTCTGGATTTGTTCATCAAATTCAGCCAGAACATCGGAGAGCTTCGCAGGCTGCCCGGTGTCGGGATGCGTAATTGTCAGATCCGGATTAGTGGTCGCCATATCGCGCGCCGCCATCAGGTCGTAACTGTTGGATGAAATAGCCTGTCCAGTGTCGGGATCCACACTGACCTGGCCGCCTGCTTCATCTGCTGCAACAAAGGCGCTTTCTGCGCGCGGCGCCGGAGCTTCTCCAGCCAGATCTGACGGCGTTTCATACCTGACACCATTCTCTTCGAAAACCTGCTGCATTGCATGGTACTGCTCGTTCGCAGATTCAAGAATGCCAGGCCGGGCCGGACCATCCAGCCCGCGCGCCATCATACCGACGTTAACAGGCTGGCCGTCATTCAGCTGTCGATACGCTTCGTCCATAGCTGCCACATGGCTGTTGATGCTCTCGTTGCTGGCATGCAGCACCGGGGAGGATTCCAGATCGTAATAGAGCCCCTCATTCAGAGTGTGGGCGGCATCGATATCGCTCGGCTTAATGGCCGACTCCGTGACGAGCCCTCGCATGCTTTCCGGAATGATCCCCTGCTGAATGCGGGAAAGGTCAGCGCGAGCCTCATAAAACTGACCGCCCTGCTGATGTGGAGCGAGAGTATCGCGGGCGTTCTGAAGACGCTCTCTGGCAGCAGTAAGCTGACTTGCTATGTCATCAAGTTTCGCCCTGTTTTTTGCATAATACCGTCGGTTAGCGCCAGCGCTTCCGGTTGGAGCCGCATCACGAATGGCTTTATCCTGTGCCTCAAGTTTCGCTACAGTACGCTCACCGTTAGCAATTTCTGACTGCCACACCTTCCTGTCACCACGGGATAAAAGCTGATCTGCACTCTGCTGCAATTCAGCCATTCGCGATTCGTAGGTGACCTGAGGAGCATCTGGCACAGCGGGCCCTTCACCCATTGGTTCAGGTTGCGACGCAGCTTCAGCCTGAGGCTGTGGAGGATTATCCGGAGTGCTCTGCACTTCCGCCGCCGGGATCGGCGCTTCAGTATCTGCTGGAGGTGGCGCGTCAGCATTTCGCGCGGCAAGGTGATGGGCACCACCAAAGGCGCCACCCAGCACTGCATCCACCAGCATCGCCTGGCCGTCGAATACCCGGTACTGTTTCGCCATCTCGGTGTAGCCTTTCTCCTCCAGTGTTTCGCCGACGGAGTAACGGTTCAGGCCACCGAACCCGGTGTTGATTGCCACACCTGAGGCGATGCGCGTTGCCAGTGTGGTCCCGATGGCAGCAGGTAAGGCCATGCCCACTGCGTTGAAAAGGCTCTGCTGAGTTGCCAGGTTGCGCGCCGTCGACTCGTCTACCCCCTTTCCTTTGAAATCCTGATAGGACTGTTCATACGTAGAACTGAATGCCGTGACAGCACCGACCGCAGGGCCGCCGACAATGGTCGCACCGATGGCCGGAACAAACTGACCGAGGCCATAAAGAACCTCGGCAGCGGTTCCCTGGCTACCCGCATCCGGCTTCACATACCCGCGAGCATCCTGCAACTGTTTGCCAATCGTGTCGTATGTTTCATTCAGCGCTTTGTCGGCATCTGGAAACATAACGCGGAAGATATTGACCGTTGGCGCCACGTCTGCGGTGAATGCCGGATCGCTGATCAGGCGTTTACTGAATCCGATGGCAGACTGTGCAAGGCCGAGAGTACCTTCCGCCACGCCGCGCACCGGCGCAGCAATTGAGCCCTGGAAGAATGTAGGCTCATAGTCTTCAGGACGTGCTGGGTTGGCCGCTGTTTTATCGTCAGTCCACGCCTGGCCTTCTGGCGCCAGAGAAAATACATCAGACATTATTCGACCCTCACGACGATTGCTTCATTGGTTTTCGGATCCGTCGCCCAGCGCCCACTACCGCTTACCAGACGGTACTGGTTATTCCCGATATTGACCGGGGTGAAGTTTGATGCGGCATTGACATTCAGCCCGGCATCTTTCAGCGCCTGCTGCGCAGATGCGGTGTAGCGGTCCTTGAAGGTGGATTTATCCATGCCGAACGGCATTACCACATCGCCACCATTAAAGCCCTTGTACACGCCGCCTGTGGCGTATTGCGCCGCCTTTTCCACTACGTCGGAGTTGGCTGCATCAGTGCGCGTCATGGAAGCGTCTCCGGACTGATAAGCGATCCCGGCGTAAGCAGCTTTGAACAGGTTGTAACTGAGCTGCCGCGCCTGCGCATTGTTGGCGAATGCGTTACCAACCTGATCGTCGAATGCGCGCTTAAGCTTATCCTCGCTCGGCAACTGGACTGGAGTAATGCCAGCATCTTTCATTGCCTTCGTCGGGTTTAGCAACTGGTCACCGGCCAGGATCACCTTCGATACGTCGTATTTATTCATGGTCGGCTTGTAGCCTATGAACTGACTGTAGGCGATAGACGGCTTGGTGTTGTCGTACTGATTATCCGGAGTGCCAAGCAGCAGCGCAGAATATGCCGTTGCTGCGTTGTTCGGCGCAATGGCAGACGCGACCTGGCGCATTGCCGGAGCAGACAGCGTTTCACCCATGCTCTGCAGCAGGCTGATGGTCTGGTTAACGTCTTTGGTGCCGCGCACCTGCTCGGAGAGTGCCGCAGCCTCCTCGCTGGACAGGATAGGAGCATTGATGCCCAGCGCGCGCAGGCTTTCCTGTGAAGAGAAACGGTTAGCCACCTCAGCTGTGATGTCGTTAGGGTTGTTGCTGGCGATCGGCTTATAGGCGCCAATCTCCACCGCAGCATTGAACGGGTTGTTAAGGCGCTGGTTGATCACCTTCGTGGCCGCCGCCGATACCTGATCGAATAATTCAGCGCGGGATGCATATCCCTCGCCTGTTTCTTCGGTTCCTGGCTTCAGCTGATTGACGTAGGCTGTGATGCTGCTCGTCGGCATGTTGCGGAATGAGCCAATGTACTGCCCGGCGATCTGCGTATTCCGAAACTCGGTATAGCGGAGATTACCTTCCCGCACCCCATAGGCCGCCAGGAAGTCCGTCTGCGTTGGTGCATCAGGGAAATCAACACCGCGCATGTATGCCGCGCTGGCATCGCGAACCCGACTGTCGATACTGGTGCGATATTCCGCCTGCTGCTGCTTGCGAATTTGGTCAGCCTGGCGGAGGAAGGTTGCCTGCGCTTCAGGAGATGCCGCGTCGAACGCCGCGTTGCCGGTGTATCGTTTTGTGCTGGTCGGAAGTTGAGACAGGCCGATTGCTGCGCTCACGCCGGTTGCGAGTTGCTGATCGCTGTACGGCTGGCTGCCGTTCTCATGCTGGATGATTGCAGCACACAGGGCCTTCAGCGTGTCAGGGTTTGATGCGTCAAGCTGCTGATTCGCAGTTACACCGAGCTGAGCACATACTGCCTGAATGTAAGCATCGGTGTTGTTATTGTCAGACGGCGGGGCCCAGCGGTTAATGATGTCGCTGACGGTATCGATGCCCTGGCGCTGATAAGACAGCAGGTTGCGGCCCAGCGCGCGGATGCCATGCTCCGGAGTTTCGAATTTAGCAAATCGCCCATCGTCACCGGTCTGGCCTACCCACGGATTGGTTTTACTGTACTCGAGGTTTCCTGGGTTGTTATTGCGAATGCCTCGAGCACTGTCACCGGAACCGCCTTCAGATACCGCACGGCGTGATCCAACAGCCGTGTCGCTCAACTCGCCATTGCTCTGGATGAACTCGATAGAGTTGTTAGCCGACCACTGAGAGAGAGCCGTATCAGCGACCTTCTCTTTAAATTCGGTCTTTTTCGCCTGAATCTGCTCAGCGCTCCAGCCATGCGCGGTGCCATAGGTTTCGATCTGCTGAAAGGTCTGCTGGTTGTACAGCACGTAGTTGGCGTTATCGCCGTACGCAGATGCTGCCAGTTTCCCGTTATTCGCCAGCGTCGCCTGGAACTGCCCCTCTTCGTAGGCGTTGAGCTGGTTGATCTCATGGCGTCCGGCCTGCGTCGTGAACTGAATGCGCTGCTGCTGCACCTGCTGCATGAAACCAGCGCGGGCCCCTTCAGGCAGGGTCATGGCGATCTGTTCTGCCTGAGAATCAAACTGCTGGGTGTACTCCTGCCCCTTACCCAGCGCATTCTTTCCCTGAAGATTCAGCAGACCGGTATCGGGATTCGTCAGCAGATCACTCGATACCTGACTCAGTTGCAGCGATGCATCCTGAGCCTGGGCTACATCCGCCCGCTGCTTGGCCTGCGCGAACATGTCGATCGCCTTTGGTGCCACCTGAGAAATGACGTCGCCGACATTCGGCTGTTCGAACGCCTGAAATCCAGGAGACTGGAATCCGCGGCTTTCAACCTGGCGCCCGCTGACTGTTGGTACTGTTGGCATTTCGATATCTCCTTATCGACCGGTTGGCGTGCCGACGGCGGCGCTGATAGGTGCGGCCTTCTGGGAGAATGGCGACCACGTCCCGCCAGCCATTTGATAGGCTCCGTAAGCCTGTAGCGGCGTTGTGAGCAGCGTTGTCATCGCCCCCAGATTCCCCTGCTTACGCGCGGATACCGCCTGGGCGTCATAGTTGGCGGACTGCACCTGATAGCCGTAAGCCTCGCGCTGGGCGTTGTTAACGGTCGTCAGAGCATCCAGCGTGCCGAACTGAGCGGTATCTCCGAAGATATCCAGAGCGTTACCGGTTGAGAGGTCAGCGCCGGTGGCCCCCATGGTTGCCGCCTGTGTCCCGGCAGCCTGACGATTACGGCGGCGCACTTCCTCGGCTTGAGCATTGCCACGGTTAATCGAGTCCTGCGCCTGAGCTTCTGCCACATCCGCATTCTGCTCAGCAACAGCGGCAGAATATTTCCCTGTCTCATACTGGTTGTAAGCTGACAGCGCGCCTGCTGCGAGCGTCGCACCGGCTAAGATTGTGGTGGGTTCGCACATTATTTTTTCTCCATGTGGAAGCGATGAAACAGAAGACCGTGAGCGCCGTACGGCTGTGGTTCTTCAATGGTGAATCCCAGCCAGTGCAGCCAGATACGCGCTGTGTGGTTGCGGGCATCAACATAGTTTTCAAGATACGGGTAAACAGCCAGCATTGCATTGACCACTTTCCCGCAGCGGCGAAGGAAGGTGCGCTGGTATTTCTCCAGCGCATCGGTACCCACCAGCCACGGGATACCGTTACCGCCGATCATTGATGCCGGGGCCACGCCGAAGATGGTTACCACTTCACCATTAATCAGACCGGCACAGGCAAAGGTTGACGTGCGCAGACCGGTTTCCAGAACGCGGCGCGGGCTCCATCCGTTTGTCGCCATAAACTCATCAATGTCAGCCTTGCGGACATGCGGCAGCATGGCTTCGATATGCGATGCGGTGGCCGGTACGATCTGAGCTTTAATCATCATTTCCCACCAACAGTAAGACGAGGGATGACAGCCAGAACCGAGAGCGGAAGTGGATCTTGCTGCCGCACTTTAACGCGACCGTTTTTATCCCAGTTGCTGTCTAAATTGACTTCGATTTTCCCCGTCGCGTCTTTAACAGGATCGTCATAAAACTCATCTTCACGCTGCGGATATTCATACCATTCTCCGCTAGGCGTGGTAGCCCAGATGCCGCGACTGGCATTGACGACCATCGTGACAGATGGAATGACCTGCTTTTTATCCAGCAGCGTTTCCTGCCCATTGATATTGATGTCCAGCGTTTCGAATTCAGCGGTGATCGGCAGCCCGATGTGCACTACCGCGCCAGGAGACTCCAGCGTGACAGCGCCACCGGTTACGATTTTTTGCGGCTCTACGCTCGCGTCTGAAAGAATGTTTACTGTCTGACCTTCGAGGTGTGCCAAGCCGCTGAAAGTCTGGCGGGCCATCTGCCAGTTAGTTGTGGCCGTAGTGCGCAGTACCTCTGGAACGTTACGGTTGAAGCGCACAACCACGGCGGTATTACTCGTTACGGAGATAATGTCGCCACGCAATTCTTTCGCCACCACTTCGCCGGTATCAGGATCCGTTTCTGAGTACGGGAACTGGATCTGAGCGCCAACATCAGTGCCCACGAAATACGCTCCGCCACTTATCGTCACCGGGTAGTCAACCTGATAGCTCCATTCACCACTGCCGCCGCTGATGGTCATGGTGCGTGATGATGTATTGCGTCCGTCATAGCTCAGACCGCAATCGACAAAGAATGCATCTTCATCACTGGTAAACAGACGGCTGGACAGGCGCTCTATGTAACGTTTCGTCTGGCCATTGATGGTGCGGTTAACCACGAATCCTCGCTGCCTTCGCTGATGGAGCAGGTGCTTTCGTACTTTCCGGTGCTGGATTGCGGTGCCCAGGCGAATACCTGCTGGTCGCGCAGATAGGTCAGCACCAGCAGCTTGCCGTCATCTCGGATGCAGAACGCGCTGCTGTACGGCACGATGCAGAATGACCAGTCGACAATGCTGCGCTTCTGGAACAGGTGGTTTGCCAGTATGGTCAGGTCAGTACCCTGGTATCCGTCGACGTCGAAAGAGTAGGCCAGATCACGCACCACACTCCCCTTCTCCTGGATGAACAGTGCGATGTTTGCCACCGCGATCGGCGGCACATTGCTGGATCCGTTGTTTCCCTGCGAGCTGAACGAGAACGCCGACGGCGTAAGGACCTTATTCTGGTCTCCGGATATCGTATATTCCCCGCCAGACGTCAGCGCGACCAGGTTTCCGACGTCGATAAGGTGGCGGATCTCATTCACCTGTCGCCCGGCGTAGGTGTATATGATGCGATCGTCGTCCTGAATAGGGTTATTCTTGCCGAAGTCCTTATAGTCGCCGGTCCGGCTCGCCCAGATCGTTTGTGGGTACGCGGTGGACGCGGCGAAATACAGGCGCTGCTGATAGTAAACAACCGTGCTCGGGTAGCCGTTGACACTGTTCCATGCGTACCGTGCCCACTTGTAGCTGCCATTCGCCGATCCGACAACCTGGGACGGGATGTAGCTAACCACCGTAGCAGTGGCGGTCAGGCCGTCGCTGGCTACGGCTGTAATGCGTGCGATGCCGAAACCGCTGTGCAGGTACTCCCACTGGATGCCGGTATTATCATCACCTGTGCCGCCCCACCCATCCCAGGACATGCCTTCGGTGTGAGAAGGTCGCAGGGTCCCGGTCTTGCCGGACGTATTGGCACGGTAGTAGTTGCTGTCGGCGCGGCGCACATCGTTGATAGCGGTGGTCTTGCTGGTCTCCCATACGGGAACTGAATCAACTGCCGGCTGTTCGAGATAAAACAGCTTACCGACTTGCTCAGCGCCAAAGATGGCAGAGCTGGCCGTCAGCGTAATGGTCCCGGTACTGGCGCTGGCGTATACCTTCACTGACTCGTCAACATTGATATCTTCGAACGGTCCGTTTTTTGTGGTGACATCGACGATCTGCCAGTTGTCGTGCGCGTAACGGCGCAGCTCCTTCGGCGGGTAGGCCGGGTGAACCAGGGTAAGCACATCGGCGCTCTGCGTGAATTTGATGCGGAACAGGTCAGCCTCAGCATACGGCATCGCCAGCTCGTAGATCACATTGCTGCTGTTCAGCACATAGGCACCGTCTTTGATAACGCGCATGTAGTTGTGCCCGAACTCCAGCGCATAAGTCTGGACGGTCGAGAACTGGAAAGGAATAAGACGGCATTTGCGCGTCGGGTATTTGGCTTCGCCGACGAAGCGCGTTCCCGGGCGATTCTCCACCCCACCATACTGCCGCACAATGAAGTTATCGCACTTGCGCAGCGCCACCTGATACTTCGACATATCGATGCGCCCGTACAGCGATGGGCCAATCTCGCCACCGGCAAAGCTCGGCTGGATCCAACTGAAAGCCATTATGACAACCTCGCTGCGGTGAACTCATCAACTGGCGGCTGCGGCTCCTGGGATTCGTTCTGGCTGTGCGAGCCAGCGCTCAGGATGACGCTGCGGTACATAGTCAGTGCGTTGTTACCGAGATCTGCGCTGCCGGTCAGCGGCATATTGATGGCGGCGGCCAGACGCCAGGACAGCGCTTCCATGAAGATTGCATCGAACATGTTCACGTCGGTGACGCGCGCGATGTACTTCAGCCATGCCTGAGGCTGATCGGTGTAGATCAGCTTTCCGGTGCCTTCGGTATCAGCCCCAACCTCATAGTTGATGCGCATGGCCGCCGTCGGATTACGGATACCGGGCACCATAATTTCGGTGATACGCAGGCAGTCAGTCGGATACTGGTAGGAATAAGCCCAGTCCGGCGGCGGATTGTTGGTATCGGCCAGAGCCAGGCGTTTGGTGGCAAAGTTCCAGTCGAAGTCCGCCAGCGCAGCATCGCGGCAGGAATCGAAATGCAGGGAGCACTGCCCCGCTTCTTTGCTGGCCTCAGTCAGGCTGTTGATGCTGCGGCTGTTCCCTATATTGCTCAGCGCGCGGTTGCAGATCTCGATAACGGAGGCCATTAATCATCCTCCCCGCCGTAGAGAGTCTGGGCGGCAGTTTTTGGCTTCTCACCAGACACAGAAGAGATCGCCATGTCGGTGATTTGCAGGCTGGCATCGTGACGGACACCTTCACCATCTTCGCGAGTCGACATGCTTTTGATGATAGCTTTGGCGGAGATCATCACCTCAGTACCGACAGGCTGCGGCGTTGCGCCGAGTTTCTTCAGTGTTTCATTGTCAAGATTGATACATAGACCCCACGGATAATCGTCACGGGTTTTTGTTTCACCAGATTCATCCTGGTAGCTGTCGGTGCCGGTTTTGAGGTTTACCAGTTCCATAACGGACTCCTGCAATAAAGGGGCCGAAGCCCCTTGTTTTATTAGCGAGGCTCAGACGCCCAGTTTTTGCCGTTCTTCAGCAATACGTTCTTTGATCGTTTCAACATTCATGTTGCCAGGTTTCTTGTTGAAAAGTTCTTCGTACTGCTGGCGTAGCGCGGCTTCATCTTCACTGAAGGTATTGGCATCTTTACCGCCGGTATCTTCCTGGCCATCATCTTCATCCTGTGGTTCAGGCTGAGAGTCAACCGGCACGATTCCACGCTTCTGGTCTGCCTTTTTCTTTGCCGCCTTCGCCGCTGCGTTGATCGGCTCCAGCGCAGATCCTGGCTCGCCGTCATATTCAATTTCTGAGCCTTCAGGCCAGAGGTTGTTATGAATATGGGATAAGCGCAGGACGCGGTATTTTGCTTTTTCCATTGCCATCACCTTAGCCAGTCACTTTGGAACGGATCGGGTAATAAGGAGTGTTGTTGTCAACATCCAGATTAATGCCCGACGTGAACGCGCCAGCAGTCAGCGGACCGGTGCCGACTGAATAGTTAACGCGCAGATAACGCTGGACGCCCGCCGGCACTTTGGTAGAGAACAGGCGTTTGCCAACTGTCAGAGCAGACAGCGCCAGAGCACCGCTGTCGTAGATAGTGGTCCAGGTGGAGTTGTCAGGGCTGGTCTGCAACTGAACGTTGAGGGTCGCAGCACCAGCAGCGGTTGCAGTGGTGTCAACGGTTGCCCAGAACTCCAGCGGATAACCAACGCCGATATCGCGGCGGGTGCCGTCGATAGGGCCGAGGTCAATCACGTCCGTAGAAGCAGCGGAAGCTGTAACCGCCTGCTTCTCGGAGAACATCAACAGTTTGTCGAGGATCATTTTCTTTCTCCATTTATGGGCCGGTTAAGGCCCATCAGTTAATGACAGGCGTTAAACAACGCGCGCTTCTGTTTCGAGAATCGCATCGGTTTCACGGATTGGGATGCCACGGAACGTGGTCCAGAATTCGCCTTCAGTCTCTTTTACGGACAGAGCCAGAGAGGCTTTATCCAGAGATTGCAGATCCAGCGCCTGGGCAACGGTACGGTTCATGTAGAACACCGCGCGGCCCATTTTCAGGTTAGGGACGCGGTGCAGGGCTTTAACCATCAGTGTGACGATGTTTGCCGCTGAGCCAGGCACAGAAAGATCGCTCACATCGATGTTTGCGATGCGCACAACGTAGCGCCAGTCACGGAGAGCCAGGCCGTTATCCCACTTATAATGGGTACGGTAACCCTGGTATTTGCCGCCATTAGCATCGGTAAGAGTCTGCTCGCCGAGGTTCTGAGTCTGCAAGCCAGCCTTCTGCCCTTTAGGGAAGATGCCGTGCACAGTGTTTTCACCCCAGACCACCAGCCAGATAGAGGTGTTATCTGTACCGGTGCCGCCAGCATCAATGATGTTTTGGCCGTTGCCTGCCGATTTGCTGGAGTATCGGGATGACAGACCCATGAACTGCTGCGGATTCACACTGGTGTCGCCGTAGAACAGGGTCTGAGCCATCTGCTGGTTCATGCCTTCGAGGAAGGCACGATCTTCAGACAGGCGGAATTCAGCAGTGTTACCGTTCAGATCAGCCAGTGACTTATCTACCTCGGCATAAGCCTCCAGCATGCCGACAGTGTCAGTAACCTGCACGGTAGTGGATTTGGTTGGCTGTACGCCGTAGTTCAGCAAACGCCAGGTTGGCTGAGGTAAGCCAGAGCGCACGGTGGTGCGGTGACCGGTTGGCAGGTTACCCTCTACGAAAATCATGTCAGTCAGGATTTCGTTGGTCTGGGAAAGGAGTTCGACAATCTTGTCTACCTTCCCGTTTGGATCGGTGCGCTTAGCCCAGTCAGCCAGCGTCAGCGCATTTACGCCTTTAACAGCCATGGTTATATCCTCTCTTATTAGCCATAAAGCACTTCGGCCGCACTACGCTGGCCTTGATTACTGCCATCGACCATGCCGTCTTCAGACATGGCTTTACCGATTTTCACGAACGTCTTAACCAGATCAGGATGGTTACCGAGACCGGTAGCGTTCAGATATTCTTTCAGTTCCGGCGTGCCGAACTGGTCCAGTGCACGCTGCGCAGCGCTGAGGTTTGCGGTCAGCTTGTCGCCGCCGATCTCCTTGTCTGCCTTCACAGTCTCTGCCCAGCCTTCGGTCTGCTTCTGCCAGGCTTCTGCCTGACGCTGCTGCACACCTGCCAGAATTTTTGGATATGCATCCACCAGCTTCTGTGCCTGCTCATTGGTCAGGTTCAGATCGCGGGCAACTGGCTCGAAGTCCTTCAGCGCTTCTGTGTCCAGCTCTACGCCTTCGCCAGCGGTAAATTCGTATTTCTCCGGCGCACCTTCCTGCTTCTGCTCTTCGTCTTCCGACTTATCCGCTGGCTTATCACCATTAGCGGGCTTGTCGTCCTGAGGCTTGTCACCTTCAGTGCCAGGATGCGGCTTATCGCCTTCTGGTTTTGCCGGGTCGCCTGCGGGCGCTGGAGCTTCGGCAGCAGGTGCGGCTTGCTCAGACGATGCCGGCGCAGCGCCACCATCAGCAGGCTGCTCATTGCAAAGACGGCGATGCAGCAGACGATCAAATAAGTTCATTGGTTATCTCCTTAAACCGGGATCGTTTTGGCTTTGAGTTGCGCCAGAACAGCTGAAAGAGTGGTGCGCAGTGCAGTGGTATCTGTCAGCAGCGCGTTGTATTTGGCGACCAGATCGTTGTGGTCAGTAACAAGCCCGGCAACGTCTGATGCGGAAGAGCTGGTATCAGCGGTAGCTGTCATTGCTGCCGGTGCTGCAATGGCTGCCCCCAACTTCACGCCGCCGTAATCAGTGGTGGTCGGGGCGCCAATTGTTGCCGGGGCAGGATCCGGAACCTCTACCACCTGATTTGCTCCATCAAAGCGCACAACGCGCTGGGTTTGTACCTGTGTCATACATTGTCCTCACCGGCCTCTGCGGCCATCTTCAGATACTGATCAGGGCAGTGCGCCATGACGCGCTGAAACAGAACCAGCGCCAGGTTGCGCTGCCCTTCGTTGAATGCGGTTAAATGCGAATCACCGGCGAAGCACGGCGCGAATACCTTCCCTTTCTCCAGCAGTGACCAGATAACGCGGCGGCCCTGCTCGCTGCCCATGACGAACTGGATGTCTTCGATATCGCGCTGAGCGAGGATCTGCTGTTCAGCTTCCAGCTCGGATTTGCGTTCTTCGTCGTCGATATACGTCATTGCTGCGCCGCTCCCACTGCGTTAGTGATTGCTGTCAGTGCGCTTGGATCTGCGGTTTGCGTATCGCTGAGCGTCTTCGCGCCCTGCGCTACAGCCTGACCCATAGCCAGCGCCTGAGCTGCCTGCTGTTGTTTCGCGCGCTCTTCACGAATACCCTGCACCTGCTCCTGCGGAACGATGACGGTTGGCGATACGCCGGACATTTCAGAGAACGCGTCGATAGCCTGATCCACGTCGAGCTTGTCGAGCGCTTCAGGTTTGAACTGTGCGAGTTGGCCGATAAAGCCAACGGTCTGCGACAGGCTGGTGAGGCCAATAGATTTCTGCGCCTGCGCCATAACGGAGATGTACTCGATGCGCAGCGGCATTCCCTGCATAACGTCAGGAGGTGGCGGCAGCATGTTCTTGCGCGCCATGATGGAGAACACGCGATCGATAAGCGGGTTGAGCGCTTCGTCGTTCAGGCGTTCCAGCACCGGGCCGAGCATCAGCAGCTTCTCTTCCTTCATCTCGATCACCGCTTCCACCGGCATTGAGCGGGTGTTGATGTTTTGCAGCATCATGAAGAGGTCGACAAAGTAGGCGCTGTTGATGATCTGGCGGATGTCCTGGATGTCAGCCAGCAGGTCGGCGGTATTCGGGTTTACCAGGTACGCAGGTTTGAAACCGTCCTGGCCGCTCAGAACGTCGAGATACGTCACGTCGCCTGGCAGCAGAGAAACGCGCTGATTCCTCAGTGAAGTTGGCGCAACCATCGGCGGGTTAGTGGCTTTGTCGATGAGCTGAGCTTTACGTTTCTGCTCAACCTGAAGCGCTTTAACCTGCCCGAGCGCCAGCATGCCGGGGCACGAGGACGCATAAACGTCTTCACCATTAACTTCCCAGCGCGACGCCAGAATCGGGAATTCATCGAAACCAGATTCACGCAGCAATTTGTCGGAGTCGCCGCCTGTCTCGAAATAGACAGAGCGATACGGCTTGTTCTTGCTGTCCATCTTCCCGCTGTCGCGGTTGATGTTTGGCGTGATGCAGTGGTTTACCTCGATCCAGTTTTCATACGATCCGCTTTCCCACTGGCTCTTCACAGATGCGCTGACATTGTCCAGGCCAAACTCTTGCACGAGCTGGCGCACGGTCATGGAGAACTGACGGAAGGAGGTGTCGACGCTGCCACGCGGGCTGTTAGCTAGGTAGTAGCTGCCAATCGGGAATGGAATTGTGCGGATCACGTCCTTGTCATCTTCCAACACAGCCATAGCGGCGGTGCCATAAGTACCCAGACTGGCGTACATGACGGGCAGAGACTGATACAGATTCGACTTGTTGAACACTTCGTTCATGCGGCGCTGCACAACTTCCAGCCAGACTTTTACCGGTCCGTAATCCATCATGTCAGGGTCAGGCGTTGCCAGTTTGAACCACGGACGGGCCGGGCTGGTGATGCCTGACATCATGCCGCTGGCGAGAATGCGCTGAGCCAATGAGCCGGTAGGGTCAACAATTTTGGTGTTGCGGCGATCATCACGGTTAACGTCAGACGTCAGGAAGCGGGAACCGCGCGGATTGATAAAGTCGCTCAGGTCTCGCCAGTGCGGCTCGAACGATGTGCGCTCATTCTTCAGCTGTGCAAGCTGCTTCAGCAGCCGCTCTTTTTCGGTTTCCGCCATCTCTCAGGTCTCCGTTACTGACCGAGCAGCGTTTTACCGCTGGTGTTGGCTTTGGAGGTGTCGCCCTGGGCGCCAGTGAGCATGGTCGAGTTACGACCTGCAGCAGCACGGCGACGGCGCTCTTCGTCATCGCGGGCACTGACCACAGCGGCGTCCTGCTCCTGAGGTGCGGCCTGGACTTCTGGTGCCGCTGGCACTGATGGCTTGCTGCCGATACACATAGCGATAACCTCACACACGATTAAATTATTACCAATTTAACCATATACGGATTATTTTACGTAGTGTATTGACAGAATGCTGTGCAATTATTACCCTTAAGGTAACACAACATGAAAGCGCACTTCGATATCGTTTCTGTGAGGTCTTGTCGCTAAATCAAAACTGGTGAGTGCGCTTCCAGGTGTGAGCAGTACGGCATATGGCACATGTGCCGCAGCGGTCCGGCGGGGTTCCTTGATGTTCCTTATCCCTGAGCGGGTAGCCGGAATGTGCAAGTCAGTGTTATCGGTATGCACGACATGACGATTCACCATCGTGGCGATACGGTGTGACACCTCGGAAGAGACGAGGCCATAACAGGTAAGAGCACTGGTGATTATTGGGTTCCTTTTGGGCTATTCCTTACCAATAATCACTCTGCGACAGTGCTCTTTCCGTTGTGGTGAAGCTCAACGGCGAGCTAGGGAATAGTTTTGCGGTGAAGATTCTAGATAACTAACCGCAGGATGCGCGTAACCCAATCGGCAGCGCACCGATGGAAGCTGGTTCGACTCCAGCCATCACAACCCAATCACGCCTTAGGACCGTGATACGGCAGTACCAGGCAATGCGTGTAGTTTTGGCGGTGGCAGTTGCTCCCATTTCTGACCACCGCCCTTTTTACAGCAGAGCGCCATTCCGATGACGTTGCGCTGTAAACCCTGCATCACCCGCCAAGGAAGGCACCCTCATTGCTTCCATTCGCCCGGTTCGTCCGGGCATTTTTTTTGCCTGTCTGTTACCTTACAGGTATCATTGCGCTTCACACAGCAAGGAGGGTTTATGACTGAGCAGGCTTATGATTTAACTAAAATTACTGAAGTTCAACAGACTAACGATGAGCAAAAGGTAAACTTCCTTTTGGGGAGTGGGTGGGTGCTGCTAAAGGTTACTGAAACGCAATTTCATGATAACTATGGAGCCTTAAAAGCAGACGTAGTTTTCACTCTTGGAAATACCCAGTAATTTTGATAGCCCGCCGATGCGCGGGCTTTTTCTTGCCTTGCCTATTCATACCCATAAGGTAATATCCACGGCATATGGAAATCACCAAAAGGTCAAAGCATGTCTGGTTTCATTTCTGACACGCTGTCGTCAGTACAGGAAAACATCGTGAGCAAAATTAAAAGCCCGCTTTACGGGGCGTTTGCATTTTCGTGGGTTGTATGTAACTGGAAGCCAGTGTCGATATTTATTCTTTCCAAAGACAGCGTCTATGAAAGAATCAACAATGTAAGCGCGTATGCTTCACTGGAGAACCAACTCTACTATCCCGTGATGGCAGCTGTGTTTCTTGTTTTGGCCGTCCCGGCGCTACATGCCCTATACGCTTTTTTTGATGCCTTCATAAGCAGTATTCATGATTCTGCAGGAAACCTGAGAGAGAAATTCAACCAGAAGAATAGGACTAGAGCTTTGGTAGCCAAGGTTGAAGCCGAAATGGCAGAGGCTAAAACAAGAGCAAAATATGAAGTTGAAATAGCCAAAGCAAAGGAAGTTGCTGCCGAATCGAATCTTAAAGCTGAAGGAATTTTCGATAACCTCACCAATATCGAATCTCTCAAAGAAGAGCTTAAAGATGCTCGTAAGCAAATTGATGACCTTAGTTTTCAACTCAGGGTTGCGCACAACTCCATCGGCAACCCTGCATTCAAGAATGACTAAGCATACGGGTCATAGTCTGTTATGGCCCTTCCCTGCTGGCTCTCCTGCCCAGGAATGCGCATCCGCTTCGACACCGGGAAAGCAAACGTCAGCAGAAGCGCATCACCCTTGCCCGGCGAGCGGCCTAAGCGCTCTTTGATATCTTCCTTCGGTTCAATGACGATCTTGCCATCCACCCTGACTTTGTACTCTGCCGCCGACAGGTCATCAGCTGTCTCCTGGTCGTCCAGCGCGCCGCCGAGCTTCAGCCACGTCTTGCAGCTGTTGAACATCTCGCCGCGCTTGTTGAGCATCTGCGGGTCAGTAGAACCGCCGCCGAACGGGATTAACTGCCACGTCCGGCCCCAGCCGTCGCCGATGGACTTCAGCCCGGTACCGTAACCAAAGTCGATAAACACCGCGTCAGCCTGGTACTGATCCTCAAAGTCCGCGATACGCTTCGCCATAATCAGATCGTCGGTGGTCTTGTTGCCGGTCCAGAGGACTTTGCTGTGCAGCCCCTGGCGCAGGTATATCACCGCGTCATCCACGCCGGAATACGCCGGGTCGACGCCGATAATCACCGGAGCGTGTGCCACCTGCCCGGCAGTCACGACACGCTTCATCGCCTCATCGGTAAGCCCGGTCGGGATAAACTGCAGTTCAGACGCATCAGGGAAGATCCCCCGCACACGGACCTTAACGAAGTCGCTGTCCTCGCCGTAGTCATCCACCCATTTCTGTAGCTGCTGTTTGTTCGTGCCTTCGACGGTACGGCTGTCAATCTGCGCACACTTCCAGCGGTGCTTGTACTTGCGGAAACATTCGCGGAAACGCCCGGTGTTACGCGTCGGGTTTCCGAACGCCACCCAGATGATTTCGGTGTCCTCATCGGTCAGCGCACCTTCAGCAACCTCCCACACCAGATCGGCAATGTTGGAGGCTTCGTCGAATACCACGATGATGCGCTTACGCTCGTTGTGCAGACCGGCGAACGCCTCGGTATTGTGTTCAGACCACGGGATTGCGTCAGCGCGCCAGCGTTTATCGTGGCCCGGATCGTTGCTGTACATCGCGGTTGCGGTGCAGGTGAACCACTCTTTCGTGATAGCCAGGTTCGACCATTTGATAATTTCCGGCCAGGTCTTGGTGCGCAGCTGGTTGTCGGTGTTGGCGGTCACCACCACCTTGCAGTCCTCGCAGGTGGACATGCCCCAGTTGATGAGCATCGAGATGAAAGCGGATTTGCCGATACCGTGGCCGGATGCGCGGGCCAGCATCAGCGGCTGGTGACGCGTCGCGGGGTTCTGGAGGTGATCGCGTATCTCGCGGAATGCGTCAGCCTGCCAGTTTCTTGGGCCGGATGCGTGCGCCAGCTCTGTGCCCTCCTCGCCCCACGGGAACGCATACATCGCATAGCCCAACGGGTCATACGTGAACGATGCGATATCCTCGACGAGCTGCTCTTCCGCCGACATGGCTGCTGCTGTCATTCTTCACCACCAGCCTGCTCTTTGACGCGGCGGCGCGCGGCTGCCATGCGGTCGGCGATGGTAACGGTGCCGGAAACCTCCAGGCGCTCTTTGAACGCGTTGACGTCGACGTGCTTACCGATAAGCTCGAGGTTCTTCACCTTGTCCGGCCACTTTACCTTCTTCAGGATATGCTCGACATCCTCAACAGACAGATCCGCCTCGCCATTCTCTTTTTGCAGAGAGGCCTGAGTCGTCTTGATGGTAGCGATATCCATCGCGCTGAGAGAGGTGCGCCATACCTTAGGCCACTCAGCGATCGGCTTCATCCCGCCGTCGTCGTTCAGGATATCAAGCACATCCATCTGGTCGATCTCAACCAGGCGCATGAGGACGTAATCAGCGCTGACGCGCATGCGCTTGTTGCGTTCCTCCATCAACTCAGCGATTCGTTTCTGGATTCTTTCGTCGCGCATCATGACGCTGGCTTTGACGGCTGCCGTATTAGGCGAAAATCCTGCGTCAATCGCCGCCTGAGACTGATTTTCAGGTGTCTTAATGTAGGACTGGCAGTAAGCCTCCTGCATCGCTGTAAGAGGCTTATATTGCGTTGATTTGCGTTTGTGGGTTTTTGGTGTCGCGGGCATCATTACCACCTGAGTAATTTTATTACCATGAAGGTAATACTATCACGCCCACGCAGATGTTACATGACTGGTATCGGATCGCCTTCCTGACGATCGACACGGTTGAGGAAATGGGTCACAACACCATGCACTGTCGTGTCGTCCAGCGCATCACCTTCCAGTGACTCACCATCAGGAGTGATCAACGCCTTGCCCTGCACGATGGCGAACTCCGTGCGGCCGCAATACGAAATCAGCACAGTGTCACCCGCATCTGGTTTGATGGATACGTTAAAGATTGCGTAACCGGAAGAAGTCTCAATGGTGCGGCAGTTGCCGTCGTAGCCGCACATGCTGGTGATGGTGAGCGTTGCTTCTGCGTAGTCTGCTGCCGGAGATGGAAAGCCCATAATGGAACCTCACATAAAAATACTGTACATTTAAACAGTATAATCATGTGAGGATTTAGTCAATACGCCGTGACCTGTCACACCGCGAGTTTCGTTTCGTGCCAGCCCTGCGTTACCCAGCACGCCGAATCACCGGCACACGGGCAGGACTTCACCGGCAGCGCGTCGCCGCACTTGCCGCACTGTTTGGTGCTGATGGCTTTGATGCGGCCACGCACTCGCGCATCATCCTGGCGGATAAGCAGTGCGATGTACTCGCTCAGTTCGTATGGCTCGCGCCCCGGGCGACGCTCCGCGCAGTTTCGAGCCAGCATCTCCATTTCCTGCTCGTCGAGCACCAGCTCAAGTTTTCGCTCACCTGCTTCTGCCTGGCGGGCACGCTGCGCTGCTTTGCGTTCTTTTGCGGTCTTAGCCATGGAATTTTCTCTCCCCGCATTTCAGGCAGATTGTTGATTGACCTTCTCCGCCTGGCTCAATCCACCAGTCATGGATGCATGCTGACTTTTTCTTCCGCTCTGCCACATGCGGCAACAGCATCCTGTACGCCTGCAGCGCAAAATCCTCTTTCAGTGAGCGCGGTCCTGATTCCAGTTCTGCGATGCGTGCGGCCAGTGATTCCTGGGTTACCGTGACCATTTCAGCACCTCCCCGTTTTCTATTTCGATTACTGCTGTCTGGTCTGCACCGCCAGCAAGGTCAATTCCGACAAATGCCGCTGACTGAGCTGGCACTACCACCGGCATTGGCACGCGGATAACAAGCCGGCGGAGTTCGGCTATTTCGTCGGCCTGCTCCATGACTCTGGCGTACAGGTCTGAGGCTTCACCTTTCCACCAGGCCACGTCCGCTTTAAGGCGGCGCAGGCGCCGCTGTTTGAGTTTGCTCACCATGGCAGCCACCCCATTTGCTGAAGTGCGCCGATTGTCAGCAGAACGAACATCACCACGTCTAATGGGTTAGGCATCATCACCCCCGAAATATCCTAACCTTCCTCCGTGGTCGCCAATTACAATCCCGGAAATGAATATTCCGAATAGCCCCACAACAGAAAATGCAATGAGGTTAAATTCAAAGCCAGCTACAAAGACGCAGACTGATGCGACAATCAAAAGATACAGCAGCCAGAATTTTCGGTTCACGGCTTCACCTCCTGCTGCGGTGCTGTCGGCAGTGGCATCCAGTGGGCAACCTGATACGCGCTACCTTTCTTGCCATACGTATCAAACCAACACCCAAGCCACAGACCGTCACCCTTATATTCGCCACTTTCAATATTGAAATGGTCACTGCATGAAATTCGAATGAGGACTTTTTTGCCCCTATCAGGCATCCGCTCACTGCAAGCCACCCAACCATCCGGAATCACCGGAGAGTTGCCGCTCACATCCTCCAGAAAGCGTCCAAGCTCCACGTACTCCTGACATGACCACCCGCCATCAATAAAATCGCGAGCTTCAACAGCGTCGAAAGTGAACGATGTTTCACCGCCAGTTGGTGAGGTTAAGCCGTACAGGTCTGCTACCGGCTTAAAATGTGTGGCTGGAATATTTTCCGGAATATTTTGCGGTTCGTTTTGTGGTCGATCGGCACCCTGAAGCATGGCGGCTGGGCATCCTTCCCCATGGCAGACATTAGGCTGGTAATGTGCGCAGTTATCACAATCAACCTCATCCCCGCTCAATATCTTGGGCTTAAATACTGAGCCAATGCCAAACATCTTCATCGGCTCGCTCTCAGATACCAGCGCTGGCGGGGCGAGGAATAACGGAATTCGGTCTTCTCCACTCATTTTGTCCGTAAGGCTAGGCCAGACGCGACCACAACTCCTCGCTCCATCGGTTAGGTCTTCAAGCATTATTCTACCGATGTACGCCACAGGCTCCGCTTCGAGCGATGCCAGCGCGATACGCAGCGCCGCCAGCGTGTTGCTGTCATCTTCGTCCAGGCCGAACGGGATTTCATCTCTGACAGATTCCATCTCGGCAATTTTCTGCTGCAGCCATTCTTTGGTAATAGTGCTCATGATGCCTCTCCTTTACCGGCTGCGGCGGCTAGCAACTTCTCCGCCTGCTGAATGTCAGTGTTTCCTGCAATCATCACTTCCGGTGAGTCGCAGTCACCGCCAAGGTCAAGAATGCGCTCATGCCCAGTGCGCAGGCAGGATTTGTAACCGGATACTGTCTGCTTGAGCGTGTCGGCAACCAGAACTCCGTTTTCAATCAGCAACTCTGTTGCGCGTTTGTCGATGTTGCTCATTGGACGGCTCCTTTCGTGAATGCTTTGACGAATGCATGGCAATCTTCATCACTGAGAAATGATTGCTTCTCTTCTGTTGCACCGCCTTTGCGAAGCTGGGCGGCGAACTCATCACATACGTGAGTTAAAGAGCAAAGTTTTATCGCCGGATGTTTGCGCAGCATCTCCACATCCTGCGCCCGCATTTCAGCCAGGAAAGCGTCGGTTGAAGGGGTTTTGATAGCGTCAAATTCTTCCATTGCCGCTTCAAGAGCCACCTGCTGGCAAGCTACCTCTGCGCGCCCCTGAATTCCCGTGCCTTCGCCGTTTAAGTCGTTATGCATCTCATCAAGCTTGTCGCCAAACGACTTCAGCCCCGCATTCTCCGCAGCCAGCGCCGCGCATCTTGCTTGCAGTTCAGCAAACTTCTCAGCCACTGATTTATGGCCATCTTCTCCGCATACCTTGAACATCGTTTTTTCCCAGACGAGCACATCGGCATGTTCGGCGTCACGCTTCTTTGTCATCTCGCGCAGCGCCAGGGCAGTACAGTCCAGCTGTGTCGCCAGATCGCTGATCAACTGCGCCACACTGCGCACATCGACGGCGCCACATGATGCTTTCAGCTCTGCGGCCTGGTCATGCCCGCGCTTTACCAGATCACTCACATTGCATTCCATCTTTACCCCCGATTACCCGTATAAGTTATTGATTACGTTGATATCTAAAAAGATCGTTATTTAACGCCGATCCCGAACCTTGCGATTAACAGCGCATCCGCGATGGCCTGGCCTTTCGCTTTGGCATCCAGCGCCCTGAGTTCTGGGTAAAGCTGAATCGCCCTGCTGCGCGCTGCGTCCTTGTCGCTGCCGATAAGCCCGGCTGACTTCTTCCAGGCCTGCGGCGTTACCAGCGTGTACGGAATGTTGAGTCCCTGGAGGATCCCCTCCGCTACGCCAGCTGCATGCCCGAACGTGAACATGCTTGCCGTTCCCTGCCCTGGCATTGCACCGACCTGCTCAAGGTACGCATGAGTGATCCCGTACTGCCTGAGCCATGCCGCCACCGCGGCGCCGTTCACTCTGGACTTTGTGCCGACCTTGATGGTTGGCATTGCCAGATGGTCGATGTAGCCGCCCTGTTCAGTGACGAGAACCAGTGCCCCACTGCATCCCGGGTCAATCCCTAAAACTGCCGTCATAATTTACCCCTTAGGTAATTTAAATCCACATTAGAATTAAAATCAATAGCTATGCGCATATTTGTTACCTTCAAGGTAATTGTACTGGCGTAAAAAAATGCGCTGCCGCGCTGGTGCTACCTGATGAGTCCCGCCGCTTTCCCTCGCCGGTATTCCTCCATCAGCCACTGGGCCGGTGTCAGTCCTCCCAGGGTTGCGGCGTTCGGCATACATCCGAAGCTTTTGCCGGGAGGGTGGTAAGCACTCCCCCCTGTGTCAGCTGGCGTTTGTATCGGCTCTGGCTTCGCCTGGATGCTCAGAACCGGATCCGGAATCTGGTGACCGGCCGCCACTTTCACAGCCCATTCCTCCAGCAGTTTGCGCGCATGCTTCTCGACTTCAATCTCGCTCAGCTGGCGCTGATACATCGCACGGCGGGTATCGCACACAATCCAGTACATGACCGGGTGGCGCCACGGGAACCGCTCCGGGCCGCCAGGCTGAAGGCTTTTCTCTTTGGCGTAGCGGTGAAACTCCCCCATCACGTCCTCGATGCTCACGCCCAGCACCATCTTGCTGTCCTTGCACCACTTGATGAACTGCCCGGGAGATGGCCAGAACGGTGATTCGCTGGCGCGGGCATGGCGCATCCCCGCCGATACCTGCTCCCTGGTGCGAATGCCACCCTCGGCGAACGCGGCGATCCACTGGCGCTTCGCGTCGGTTTCCTGCTGCGCGGTCTTCAGGTTGGTCTGCTCAGCCGCCGGGAAGAGTTGCTTAAGCTGTTTGAACAGGGCATCGACGAGACGCTCTGCGCTGATGTTAACAACGTTGTCCTGCTGGTCATGGTGATTCTCAGGGCCCATCATGCGAGCCAGAGCACCAGCATCACGATTCTGAATTGCTGCGAATACGTTACTCATAAGAAATCCTTCCAACCCTCAGGGCTGTTCCAGTGTGGTACGTCATCGTCAGAGCTGTCACCGCGCTTTCCTGCCGCTCTTTTTCTCCTGTTCATCAGCAGCCGGGCAAACTTCTGCTCCCACTGCACGTGTTGCATCACATTGCCTTCCGCCATCCAGTAGGTGATGAATTCAATCAGGTCTGATTTTTTGTACCCGTCAGCAGGTAGTGCATGGCCCCACATTCTGGCGCGCATGACAAAGTCATCTGACGGCTGCCAGTTTTCATGCATGGTGAATTTGCCGATCGGTTCCCCGATACCTGGAACAACAACCGGAGAGATTTGAGTTTCTTCGCGCGCAGAGAGAGGGGTTTTACTTTCCCTGATCCCTGTTCCCTGATCCATTCCTAATGGTACTTGTACGGTATCAGTACCGTACTCATACGGTATAAGAGGTAAGCATTTGATTTTGCTTTCTTTTGGCTTGTTTACGACCTGATGTTTGAGGAAGTTTGTAATTGCCCCAAATTGCTTGCCATCTGAGGTGGAAAACATGGACAAATAACCACAGTTGGAAAGCTCCTGTATCAGTACCGGAATAGGAACGGACGGTTCACGGATAGGAAATACAGCCGCTTTTATCAGTTTAGGGTTGGCGTTGAAGTACCCTTCATCGTCGGCATAATTCAGAAGGCCGATCGCTAAAAGACATGCCGGTTCTGAAAGCTCAGCCATATCTTCGTCTGTCCAGAACTCAGGCTTTATTGTGCGAATGCGCGCCATCAGATCACCTCCGGCACGTTGCCTTTCGAAGCTTCATCCATAATCCGTTTAATCTCTGCCTGGCGCCTGCGGTTTGATTCCATGGTGCATTCCACACAATGGCCGTTGTAAACCCAGCGCTCGCTGTCATGGCCTCGCTTACACTGCTTCCCGGTGTAATAACGCTTCAGTCCAGCCTTCGCGGCTGACATACGAGTGATAATCTCCACACTTCACCTCAGATTCTGGTTATGGTTACGATGATTTTGTGCGATGGCCGAAAAAAGATCAACCATATTCGGATCATTATTACCTGAGAGGACTGAATAGATATGAAAAGACCGCCAGAAGGCGGCCTGATGGGGTTTGAAGGAGGTTTTATTCGTAGAAGAAGATAGCCAGTTCCGGCTTTGTTCTGACCCAGCCGCGTTGCTTACATGCCTTAAAAAGCCCATTCATCAATGTCTTACCGGGCATTTTCCGGCGGCCTGTCAGATGCGTCTGGATGTAGTGGCTGGTCGTTCCGGCCTCGTCAGCAAAGGCATTTCGCTCATCAGGAGTGAGTTGCAACCAGTGTTTTTTGAAGTCGAATTTTTCGTTCTCGCTCATAGCTATTGCCTGATATTAATTTCAGATAACAAATATTCACCCAGAAGGTAATAAAAATCAAGGCTTGTTACCTGTGAGGTGCATTTACCTGTGGGGTAAATTCGCTTTTAATTGAACCACTAACTAATTCATATATGAGGCGATTCACCAGAGCATGAAAAGTATTCAGGATATCCGCAAGCAGAATATTAACGATATCATCGACCGTGACTTTAACGGGGTGCAGACTCGTCTGGCGGAAAAACTGGGAACTCAGGCAAACCTGGTGAACCGCTGGGCCCGCGGGCAGAAGGTTGTCGGCGACACGGTGGCGCGCAAGATAGAGAAAGCAGCAAACAAGCCGTCGAACTGGCTGGACGTCGACCACTCATTATCTGCTGTTGCCATCCCCCAGGAGGAGATCACTCCTTCCGATATCGGCCAGCTGGCGGCGCATAACCTCGAAGCGTGGATGCAGAACAACCGCGACCTGTCATCCCAGGGTAAGCTGTCGAAAGCGTCCGGCGTTGCCCAGGCGACAATCAATCGCATGCTGAACAATGAGGTTAGCGTATCCATTTCCACCCTTGAGGCGATCGCCAGCGCGTTCGGCCGACGCGGCTATGAGCTGCTCATCCATCCTCGCGACCCGGCGACCATCCATTACGACCGGGCCCGCTACGCATTGTTACCTGAGAGCGAAAAAAGCAAGATTGAGAGCTACGTCGATTTCGTGATTGTTCAGAACGGTAAAACGCAAGAGTAAAACCATACATTTCAGATACTAAGCCGCCTTTGAGCGGCTTTTTTATTGCCCTAACAATTACCTATAGGGTATTTTTTTATAATCATACCCATTGACTTCAAACCACATAAGGATAATTATTACCTCAACGGTAACACTGAGGTAACGAATTATGCAGTGGAAAATCATCAACGGTTGGTACTGCGTTACGGCGTGCGGGCTGATGAGCACCAAGTGCCGCACTCTGCATGAGGCCATCAACTGGGCGTTTGTCACCAAGATGGCGGTCAAAACTGAAATGGATATGGGGGTGAGCAAGTGAGTGAATTAGCAATCATCGAAATTGCGCCGGACCTGGCGCCAAGCATTTACGTTGAAAACGGTCTGGATAAATTCCTTGAACAGATCCGTGAAGGCATCAACGAAGTACCTGACCTGAGCACAGCCAAAGGCCGCGCCCGTATCGCATCCCTCGCCGCCCAGGTCTCACGCAGCAAGACGGCAGTTGAAAAGCCAGGCCGTGATTACCTGAAACGCCTGAAGGAACAACCGAAAGTGGTTGAGGCCGAGCTGCGCCGCTTCGTGACTGAATGCGATCAGCTTCGCGATGAAGTACGCCGCCCACTTACAGAGTGGGAAGACGCGGAAAAGGCACGTACTGAAGCACTGCAGCAGCGTCTTGTTGATTTGCGTGCACTGGCTGACGTGATCGACACCGCCGGTAACTACCTGCCATCTGCTGATATACAGGCTCGCATTCAGGAAGCTAAATCCGTGGTGCTGGATGAAAGCTGGCAGGAACGTACAGCCGAGGCTGGTGTTGCGAAAGACTCAACCATTCAGCAGCTGGAAGCATCGCTGGCAGTGGCACAAAAGCGCGAGCATGAAGCAGCTGAGCTTGAACGTCTGCGCAAAGAGGCTGAAGAAAAAGCACGCCTTGAACGTGAAGAGGCTATCCGCCGGGAAGCAGCAGAACAGGCTAAGCGTGATGTAGAAGCAAAAGCACAGGCGGAGATTGATGCTGCTGCACGCCGTGAAGCTGAAGCCCGAGCTGCAACTGAACGCGCAGAGCGCGAAAAAATTGAAGCCCAGCAGAAAGCAGAGCGTGAAGCAATAGCTGCTGCGGAAAAAGCAGAGCAGGAAAAGAACGACGCTATCGAAGCTGAGCGCCGTCGTCAGGAAGAGGCTGAAACCTCGCGTCTGGCAGAACAGAAACGCATCGCCGACGAAGAAGCTCGCCGCGCAGCTGACAAAGAGCACCGCCGCACCATCAACCGTCAGGCTATTGCAGACCTTATCGAAAGCGGTCTTCCGCAGGAAATGGCAGAGAAAGCGCTGATCGCCATAGCCAGCGGGAAGGTATCTGCAGTCTTTATCAAGTACTGAGGTTGGTATGAACATCCAGCAGATCAATAACCTGAAAAGCATCATGACCAGAATCGACAGCGACTATCAGCTTAGTCAGTTGCACTACGAGCGCCAGGTAGAGCTGATCGACGCCATTAAGCATCATCAGCTGCAGGAACCTTTCTATGCGCTGGAGCGCAAAGGCGTGCGCAAGGAGATTCTGGAAGAGCTGATGATGAATCCGGAATTTGAAGAAACTCTCGCTGCATTCCAGAGCGCGCTTACCGGAATCATCGCGAAGTGGGATCTGGCTGACCAGCTGGACACGGCGAGGGACGCGGCATGAAACCTGGCATCTATTTCGACATCAGCAACGATGACTACCACGCCGGCGACGGCGTGAGTAAGTCGCAGCTTGATATGGTTGCGCTGAGCCCTGCCCTGTTGCAGTGGCAGAAATCAGCACCGGTCGACACCGAAAAGTTGAAGGCGCTGGACATGGGAACCGCCCTGCACTGCCTGCTGCTGGAGCCGGAAGAGTTCGATAAGCGTTTCATCGTGGCGCCGCAGTTCAACCTGAGAACCAATCAGGGGAAAGCAGATCAGGAAGCCTTCCTGAAAGATGCCGAGAACATGGGCATGACGGTTATGGATGCCGAGCAGGGCCGGAAGTTGCAACTGATGCGAGACAGCGCGATGGCTCACCCGGCGGCGCGGTGGCTTCTGGAAGCGGAAGGTTTCTGCGAAGCATCGCACTACTGGACGGATCCGGAGACTGGCGAACTATGCCGCATTCGCCCGGACAAGCGGCTGAAGTATCACCCAGTGCTGCTGGACGTGAAAAAGGTTGCAGACATGGAGCGGTTCGCCCGACACGTCGAGGAATTCCGGTACCACGTTCAGGACGCAATGTACCGCGAAGGTGCGCAGCAGACCACCGGAGAGCCACACGGTTTCTTCTTCCTGGCGGTAAGCGAAACCATCGACTGCGGACGTTACCCGGTGCGCGTGTTTGAGCTGGATGCGCCGGACGTAGATGCCGGGCACGCACTCTTCCGCAGGGATCTGAATACCTACCACCAGTGCCGCGAAACAGGCGACTGGGGTGGATTTGAAATTATTAAACGCCCTGAATGGGCACGCAAACAGGATATGTACGTATGAGCAACGACATCGCAAACATCAACGCACCAGTAGACACAGCAATCGCTGGAACTGCTGCAACAATTTTCAGCCCTGAGGGTTTGAACCAACTGATGAAGTTCGCCGAAGTAATGGCGCAAAGCCGTGTGACGGTACCGGCTCACCTCGCCGGGAAGCCAGCTGATTGCATGGCTGTAGCAATGCAGGCTGCGCAATGGGGAATGAACCCGTTCGCCGTGGCTCAGAAAACCCATGTTGTGAGCGGCACGCTCGGATATGAAGCCCAGTTAGTAAACGCAGTTATCTCAACTATGTCGCCAACAAAAGATCGCATCAACTACGAGTGGTTCGGGCCGTGGGAACGCGTGATCGGAAAGTTTGTTGAGAAAACATCCAAAAACGGCAACCCGTATATCGCACCTGGCTGGACACTCAAAGACGAAGAAGGCTGCGGTGTTCGCGTATGGGCAACCATGAAGGGAGAGGATCAGCCTCGAGTGCTCGAGCTAATGCTGTCTCAGGCACAGGTAAGAAACTCCACGCTTTGGGCTAGCGATCCGAAACAACAACTCGCATACCTGGCGACAAAGCGCTGGTCACGCCTGCATTGCCCGGACGTCATCATGGGCGTGTATACCCCTGACGAATTGCAAGAGGCTTCACCTCGCGTTGAACGCGATATCACGCCGACACCAGCCACCGCGTCCGGCATGAACAAGCTGATCAACTCTAAACCTGAGCAGCACCAGGAAGAGAAGCCGAAGAACAGTGATGATCGCGATCCAGAAGAAATTCTGTGCGCCTTCACTGACGCAGCGATGAACTATAACACGCTGAAGGATCTGGATAAGGCATACAAATACGTTGCCAGCAAGCTTGCTAACGATGATGACCGTCTGGCTAAAGCCACTGACGTGTACACCATCCGCCGCGATGAGCTGAACGAAGTCCCTATGTAATCACCACCGTGGTGCCACGGCGCCACACCTGCAACCAAGAGAGGTATTTATGAAAGGTGCATTTGGTAAGAAGGAACTCCTGGCGGTGGTGCCACTGTCATGGAGCACGATCGAACGCCTGGAAGCTGCTGGCGAGTTTCCAAAACGCTGGTACATCACTGACCGTCGCTGCGCATGGACACAGGAAGAAGTCGAGCAGTGGCTTGAAGAGCGCAAAAAAAATAGCCCGGATGTATTCCAGGGAAAAAAGCCACCGGTTGAACTGCGGAAGTACCGCCCTATGAAGGGTGAAGCAGTGAGTGCAGCAGCATGACGGCGCTGAAGAAGCATGTCAGCAGATGGTCAGACGTTTACCTGTGTCTGGCCGTGGTCGCCTACCTGATGTGGCTGGCGGCGGTAATCAGTTGAGAGGTCTGGATCAGATGAAAAAGACGAAGCTTGAGCGCTATCACGAAGACTACGTCTCGCAGCGCCGTGTTGAAAGAGTGGTGGCAGTAACTCCGGAAGCTATGGAGATCGAAAGCCGGGCTATTGCTCGCGAGCGCCTGGGCCACTACCGCATTGCGGCCCGCCTCTGGCTCCAGTGCCTGGATGCGGCCGTTGGTGAAGTGGAACGCGCCCGTATCGCGGTGCGCCGCCAGCAGTGCATAACAAAAGGTAACCGCACGCCGCACCTGGACTACAGCGGGATCGGATGTCGCGGGGTGGTGTATGACTAACCCGCACGACGGCATCACCGTGGGCAGTGTCACGCTGCCCTATTCCATCATCCGCCGCGGATGGGTAGCACCAAGCGGCGACGTTATCAGAAACCCATTGAAGGCTCAGCGCCTGGCTGAGCTGATGAACAGTAAGAAGGTGGCAGCATGAACAAAGCAGCACCAGCAGATTTAAGAAAGTGCCTCGAGGCTGCAAATATGCTCGCCTCGTTCGGCATCCGATTTGTTCCAATGCCAGCAGCCACAGACGCGGAGTATGCAATGCTGTCGGCAATGTTTATGGATAAGCTGGAGTCTCTTGCTGTAGAAGCTGAGAAGTCGGAAGGCGGTGCAGCATGACCGGGAAATACACTCTTATCTACGCTGATCCGCCTTGGGTCTACCGTGACAAAGCAGCCGACGGAAACCGCGGCGCAGGGTTCAAATACCCGGTTATGAACGTGCTGGATATCTGCCGCCTGCCGGTGTGGGACCTGGCCGCCGAAGATTGCCTGCTGGCGATGTGGTGGGTGCCGACGCAGCCGGTTGAAGCGCTGAAGGTTGTCGAAGCGTGGGGTTTCAAACTGATGACCATGAAGGGATTCACTTGGCACAAGACGAACAAGCACAAAGGCAACAGCGCGATCGGCATGGGCCACATGACCCGGGCGAACAGTGAAGACTGCCTGTTTGCGGTGCGTGGGAAGCTGCCGGCGCGCATGGATGCCTCGATCTGCCAGCATATCACGGCGCCGCGCATGGAGAACTCGCGCAAACCTGACGTGATCAGGGAGAAGCTGGTGCAGTTGCTTGGCGATATCCCGCGCATTGAGCTTTTCGCCCGCCAGTCGTCGCATGGTTTCGACGTCTGGGGCAACCAGTGCGAAGGCCCGGCGGTGCAGCTGCACCCTGGTTACGCGCTGGATATCGCCGGGATGACGAGGGCATTCGGACATGCTCCGTTGTCACCAACAGACAACCAGGGCCGGGAGCGTGCGGCATAATTCATCAGCGAGATTTAAATAGTCATTTACTTCGGCTACTGACTTTCCATCCACTTCTCAAACTTCGACGGGGAGAACGGCACCAGATCGGTGTGCTCCCCTGCTATCCAGGCATCAACCATATCAGCCCACTGCTGAAGCATGTAAGCGCGCTGCCGGGCATATTCTGCTTTATTGTAAACCGCTCTCGTCCCTTTCTGCTTTCTGGCCTGGCCTTTCTCTATCCAGTCTGATGGATAATCAGCTTCATGAAGGTTAGTGCTGGCGGTACGTCGCAGATCATGCACAGTAAAGCGTTCAAAGTGATAACCAGATTCGTTTATGCGCGCCACTACGCGGTCGATCAGGGAATTAAGCGAGGCGTTAGAGATAGGTTTGTTGAAGTCGTATCTGCCAGGCACAAGATAAATACTGCCGCCTGCACACATCTGAAGGGTCACCATCAGATCAAGTGCCTGCCTTGAAAGGTAAATTGAATGAGGTTTCCCGCTCTTCATTCTTTCGCCAGGGATGGTCCAAACCCCTTTGGTGAAGCTGATTTCTTTAAGCTCGGCGTTGGTGAACTCCCCTTTCCTGACCATCGTCAGCAGAACGAGCTTGATTGCCATCTTCAGCGTTCCCATTGCACTGAAACTATCCAGCGCACGGAAAAAAACACCAATTTCTTCTGGACTAAGGTATCGCTCCCGGTCCACAAATGTGGCAATGGATGACGGTTTTATATCAGCAGCTGGGTTATAGAACCCGTGCCCTCTGTCATTAGCATGACGGTACACACTGCTGATTATCTCCCGGGCTCTTACTGCTGTTGCATTACCACCGCGCTGGACGATTTTATCGCACAAATCACGAACCGCCGCTGTGGTGATCTCAGTCATTAGTTTGTTGCCGAGTGACGGTATCAGGTCACGATCAATGATCGCCCGCTTAAGCTCCCGCGTACTGTCGGCCAGCGTGGCATTCTTCATGTAACTGTCGGTATGTACCGCGAACGTCTCAGCCCCACGGATTTTTTTAATACCGTCTCGTTTCGCCGCAGCAGGCGACTGGCCTGCCTTCACGAGCTTTTTAGCGTTAATCAATTCTTCTCGCGCTTCCGCCAGGCTGATACCGTCACGACCGTACTGGCCGATCACCAGCGTTTCCCGGCGTCCGTTAATGCGGTAGTCGTAGCGAAACGAGACAGAGCCTGACGTGAGCACGGCAACATACAGTCCGTCACGGTCAGAAACTTTATACAGTTTTTCCTGCGGCTTGAGGTTTTTCAGTTTGGTATCGGTAAGCAAAATTCACCCATAAAGCATCCATATTTTTGTCGGTATGAGAGTATACCTTTCGGGTAATACCGTCACCTGTACCGTCGAAAAATGTGGTGTAGAGTGAATAGTTATGAGTAGATATAAACAAAAACCCTCTGCAATTACAGAGGGTTAGAGGATTACTTGAATAGGTATGAGTAGCTAAGAGTTAGCTATACATCATTCCCACTCAATGGTAGCTGGCGGCTTGCCGCTGATGTCATACACCACGCGGGAAATACCGTTCACTTCATTGATAATGCGGTTGGAAACGCGACCGAGGAAATCGTACGGCAGATGCGCCCAGTGTGCGGTCATAAAGTCGATGGTTTCGACAGCACGCAGAGAGACAACCCAGTCATACTTACGACCATCGCCCATTACGCCAACGGAACGTACCGGCAGGAACACAGTGAACGCCTGGCTGACTTTGTCGTACAGGTCCGCTTTACGCAGTTCTTCAATGAAGATGGCGTCAGCACGGCGCAGCAGGTCACAGTACTCTTTCTTCACTTCACCCAGAACACGAACGCCAAGGCCTGGTCCCGGGAACGGGTGACGGTACAGCATGTCGTACGGCAGGCCCAGCTCCAGACCAATCTTACGCACTTCGTCTTTGAACAGCTCTTTCAGCGGTTCAACCAGGCCCATCTTCATCTCTTTCGGCAGGCCGCCCACGTTGTGGTGAGATTTGATGACGTGTGCTTTACCGGTTGCAGACGCCGCAGATTCGATAACGTCAGGGTAGATGGTGCCCTGCGCCAGCCACTTCACGTCTTCCAGTTTCAGCGCTTCTTCATCGAATACTTCAACGAAAACGCGACCGATGATTTTACGTTTTGCTTCCGGATCGTTTTCGCCAGCCAGCGCTGACAGGAAGCGATCTTCTGCCGGTACGTGAACAATGTTAAGACCAAAGTGATCGCCAAACATATCCAGAACCTGCTCTGCTTCGTTGAGGCGCAGCAGGCCGTTGTCGACGAATACGCAAGTCAGGTTTTTACCGATAGCGCGGTGCAGCAGCATTGCGGTTACGGAGGAATCCACACCACCAGAGAGGCCGAGGATGACTTTATCGTCGCCTACCTGCTCGCGGATGCGAGCTACAGCATCGTCGATAATTTTCGCTGGCGTCCACAGGGCTTCACACTGGCAGATATCACGCACAAAACGCTCCAGCATGCGCATACCCTGGCGGGTGTGAGTCACTTCCGGGTGGAACTGTACGCCATAGAAGCGTTTTTCTTCGTTAGCCATAATGGCAAACGGGCAGCTTTCGGTGCTGGCTACGGTGATGAAGTCGGACGGAATAGCGGTAACTTTATCGCCGTGGCTCATCCAGACATCGAGCAGCGGTTTACCGTCTGCGGTCAGCGCATCTTCGATACCGCGAACCAGTGCGCTGTCGTTTACGACTTCAACCTGCGCGTAGCCAAATTCACGTTCGTTAGAGGCTTCAACGTGACCGCCCAACTGCATTGCCATGGTCTGCATGCCATAGCAAACGCCGAATACCGGTACGCCTGCTTCAAAGACATACTGCGGCGCACGCGGACTGTTTTCTTCAGTAGTACTTTCCGGGCCGCCGGAAAGAATAATGCCGCTTGGATTGAAGTCACGAATTTGTGCTTCTGTCACATCCCACGCCCACAGTTCGCAGTAAACACCCAGCTCACGCACGCGGCGCGCAACCAGTTGAGTGTACTGAGAACCGAAGTCCAGAATGAGGATGCGATGCTTATGAATGTTTTCCGTCATTGACGCTTATTCCGAGGCAAGTGAAACAGATAATATAAATCGCCCGACATGAAGTCGGGCGAAGAGAATCAGGAGCCCAGACGGTAGTTCGGGGACTCTTTAGTAATGGTCACGTCGTGAACGTGGCTTTCCTGAATGCCCGCACCGCTGATACGTACAAACTCCGCTTTAGTACGCAGTTCGTCGATAGTACCACAGCCGGTCAGACCCATACAGGAGCGCAGGCCGCCCATCTGCTGGTGAATGATCTCTTTCAGGCGACCTTTATAGGCTACGCGACCTTCGATACCTTCCGGCACCAGTTTGTCGGCAGCGTTATCGCTCTGGAAATAACGGTCAGAGGAACCTTTGGACATCGCGCCCAGGGAACCCATACCACGGTAAGATTTGTAAGAACGGCCCTGGTAGAGTTCGATTTCACCCGGAGATTCTTCAGTACCCGCCAGCATGGAACCTACCATCACCGCGCTTGCGCCAGCGGCGATAGCTTTGGCGATGTCGCCGGAGAAGCGAATACCGCCATCAGCGATAACCGGAATACCGGTGCCTTCCAGGGCTTCTACTGCGTCAGCAACAGCGGTAATCTGCGGAACACCGACGCCAGTCACGATACGAGTTGTACAGATAGAGCCAGGGCCAATGCCGACTTTAACCGCACTGCAACCAGCTTCTGCCAGAGCGCGTGCACCTGCAGCTGTTGCCACGTTGCCGCCGATAATTTGCAGATCCGGATATTTAGCACGGGTTTCACGGATACGTTGCAGTACACCTTCTGAGTGACCGTGGGAGGAGTCGATCAGCAGAACGTCAACGCCTGCGGCAACCAGCGCGTCAACACGCTCTTCGTTACCCGCACCTGCGCCAACCGCTGCACCAACACGCAGACGGCCTTGCTCGTCTTTACAGGCGTTCGGTTTACGTTCCGCTTTCTGGAAGTCTTTCACGGTGATCATGCCGATCAGGTGGAATTCGTCATCAACCACCAGCGCTTTTTCAACGCGTTTTTCGTGCATTTTTGCCAGCACCACTTCACGGGCTTCACCTTCACGCACGGTGACCAGACGCTCTTTCGGCGTCATGTAAACGCTAACCGGCTGGTTCAGGTCGGTAACAAAACGCACGTCACGACCGGTGATAATACCCACCAGTTCGTTTTCTTCGGTAACGACCGGATAGCCCGCAAAACCGTTACGCTCGGTCAGTTCTTTCACTTCGCGCAGCGTCGTGGTTGGCAGAACAGTCTGCGGATCAGTCACCACACCAGATTCGTGTTTTTTCACACGGCGAACTTCTTCTGCCTGGCGTTCAATGGACATGTTTTTGTGGATAAAGCCGATACCGCCTTCCTGAGCCAGAGCAATAGCCAGGCGCGCTTCCGTTACGGTATCCATTGCTGCGGAAAGCATAGGGATATTCAGACGAATAGTTTTCGTCAGCTGGGTGCTGAGGTCAGCAGTATTCGGCAGAACGGTAGAGTGAGCAGGAACGAGGAGAACGTCGTCAAACGTCAGAGCTTCTTTAGCGATACGTAGCATGGGCAATATCTCGACCAGAGTGGTTAATAAATATTGCCGCGGCATTATACAGAGCGTAACCGATTGCATCTACCCCTTTTTGCAAAAAATGCTTGCTATCCCCGAAGGGCGGGTTACTATCGACTGAATAACCTGCTGATTTAGAATTTGATCTCGCTCACATGTTACCTTCTCAATCCCCTGCAATTTTTACCGTTAGTCGCCTGAATCAAACGGTTCGTCTGCTGCTTGAGCATGAGATGGGACAGGTTTGGATCAGCGGCGAAATTTCTAATTTCACGCAACCAGCTTCCGGTCACTGGTACTTTACACTCAAAGACGACACCGCCCAGGTACGCTGCGCGATGTTCCGCAACAGCAACCGCCGGGTGACCTTCCGCCCACAGCATGGGCAACAAGTTTTAGTTCGCGCCAATATTACGCTCTACGAGCCGCGCGGCGACTACCAGATAATCGTTGAGAGTATGCAGCCGGCCGGTGAAGGGCTGCTGCAACAGAAGTACGAACAGCTCAAAGCGAAGTTGCAGGCTGAAGGTTTGTTCGATCAGCAATACAAAAAACCACTTCCCTCCCCTGCGCATTGCGTTGGTGTGATCACCTCAAAAACCGGTGCTGCGCTACATGATATTTTGCATGTGTTAAAACGTCGCGATCCTTCTCTGCCGGTGATCATCTACCCTGCCGCCGTTCAGGGCGATGACGCGCCGGGGCAAATTGTTCGCGCCATTGAACTGGCGAATCAGCGCAATGAGTGCGACGTATTGATCGTCGGGCGCGGCGGCGGTTCGCTGGAAGATTTATGGAGTTTTAACGACGAACGCGTAGCGCGGGCGATTTTTACCAGCCGCATTCCGGTTGTCAGCGCCGTCGGGCATGAGACGGATGTGACCATTGCCGATTTTGTTGCCGATCTGCGTGCGCCAACGCCGTCTGCCGCCGCTGAAGTAGTGAGCCGTAATCAGCAAGAGTTACTGCGCCAGGTGCAATCGACCCGTCAACGGCTGGAGATGGCGATGGATTATTATCTCGCCAACCGCACACGTCGCTTTACGCAAATTCATCACCGATTACAGCAACAGCATCCGCAGCTCCGGCTGGCACGCCAGCAAACCATGCTTGAGCGCCTGCAAAAGCGAATGAGCTTTGCGCTGGAAAATCAACTTAAGCGTACCGGGCAACAGCAGCAGCGGTTAACACAGCGGCTGAATCAGCAAAATCCACAGCCGAAGATTCATCGCGCGCAAACGCGCATTCAGCAACTGGAATATCGTTTAGCAGAAACCCTGCGCGCACAGCTTAGCGCCACGCGTGAACGTTTCGGTAATGCAGTAACGCACCTCGAAGCCGTAAGCCCACTGTCAACGCTGGCGCGTGGATACAGCGTTACTACTGCTACTGACGGCAATGTACTGAAAAAAGTGAAGCAAGTTAAAGCGGGTGAAATGCTAACCACACGTCTGGAAGACGGCTGGATAGAAAGTGAAGTAAAAAACATCCAGCCAGTAAAAAAATCGCGTAAAAAGGTGCATTAAGCCAGCACGAATTCAACGCGTTTTTTCGATATCAAGCCATGCCCGTGCTGACAGAAGTAATCTACTGCACCACAGGCTTTTAACACCTGCAACGGTTGATGGCAGTCTGGACAAAGAGCTTTCATTTCAATAAATTCCCCGCAGGATCGGCAACGCGCATGGCCGTTATCCTGATCAAGCACATGCTGACATTGTGGACAATGCAGTTCCATATGAATTCCTCCGGTAGCCATTCCCTCTACATTCATAGAGGGAATGGCAGATAAAATACTTACGGATAATTATTTATTTTTCTTGATGTGCTTCATCAGACGCTTACGTTTACGCATCTGGGTTGGCGTCAGGGTGTTACGCTTATTCGCATACGGGTTTTCCCCTTCTTTGAACTGAATACGAATCGGCGATCCCATTACGTCCAGCGATTTGCGGAAGTAGTTCATCAAGTAGCGCTTGTAGGAATCAGGCAGGTCTTTCACCTGATTACCGTGAATCACCACAATCGGCGGGTTATAACCACCGGCGTGGGCATATTTCAGCTTCACACGACGACCGCGTACCAGCGGCGGTTGGTGATCTTCAACAGCCATCGTCATGATGCGCGTCAGCATAGAGGTCCCCACACGACGGGTGGAGCTGTCATACGCTTCACGTACTGATTCAAACAAGTTACCAACACCACTGCCGTGCAAGGCAGAGATAAAGTGCACACGAGCAAAATCGATAAAGCCCAGACGGAAGTCCAGCGTTTCTTTCACCTGCTCTTTCACTTCCTGACTCAGGCCATCCCACTTATTCACCACAATGACAAGTGAGCGCCCACTATTGAGAATAAAGCCCAGCAGCGAGAGATCCTGATCGGAAATACCTTCGCGCGCATCAATCACTAACATCACCACGTTGGCGTCTTCAATGGCCTGCAACGTTTTGATTACGGAGAATTTCTCTACAGCATCGGTGATTTTGCCGCGTTTACGTACGCCAGCGGTGTCAATGAGCACATACTCACGTCCATCGCGTTCCATTGGGATGTAGATGCTGTCACGCGTCGTGCCAGGCATGTCGTAAACAACAACGCGCTCTTCACCAAGAATACGGTTAGTGAGTGTAGACTTACCTACGTTCGGACGACCCACAATCGCCAGTTTGATCGGCAGACTTTGCGGGTCGAAGTCGTCTTCCTCTTCTTCTTCGCCGTTCTCTTCCGCTTCAAATTGCGCCCAGTATTCAGCGTCTTCGTCGACTTCCTCTTGCGGTGCGAGATCTTCCATCCACGGCAGCAGCACATGCTCCAGCAGACTTAATACGCCACGACCGTGAGACGCGGCGATCGGGTAGATTTCACCTAAACCAAGCGAGTAGAAATCAACCACTGCCTGATCGGGATCCAGACCGTCAGTTTTGTTTGCCACCAGGAAGGTCGGTTTTTCACGGGAGCGCAGATGTTTGGCAATCGCTTCATCTGCCGGCATCAGGCCCGCGCGCGCATCCACCATAAACAGTACGACGTCCGCTTCTTCAATCGCCAGCAGCGACTGTTCCGCCATGCGGGTTTCTACACCGTCTTCTGTGCCATCAATCCCGCCGGTATCAATACAGATAAACTCACGGCCTTCAATTTCCGCACGACCGTACTTACGGTCACGAGTCAGACCCGGGAAATCCGCAACCAGCGCATCTCGGGTGCGAGTTAGACGGTTAAATAACGTGGATTTTCCTACGTTAGGGCGCCCGACAAGCGCGACCACAGGTACCATGTTTAAAGCCTCATTTTTATAAATCATCAGACAACGCACGCTATATTCGCGTCGTTGTTAAAAACAGGAAAACGGCCCCTGTCCAGGAGCCGTTTTCAAAGTGAACGACAGAGACGATTAACGTGTAATAGAGTACACGGTTCCGTCTTTTGCCTGGATCAGCAGTTTGCCGTCAGCGGCAACCGGTTCAGTCTGGAAACCGGAACTATCAACTTTTTGCTGGGCAACGAAACGACCATCTTCGACGTTAATCCAGTGCAGATAACCTTCACTGTCACCGACCACCAGGTTGCCATTATACAGCACCGGAGAAGTCAGCAGGCGATGCAGCAGATCGCTTTGTGTCCACAGCGTAACGCCGCCATCAATGGTCAACGCCATCACCCGGTCATTTTGATCGACCAGATAGATGCGATTGCCGTCGACGATGAAATCATTCACCGAACCCAGTTCGCGTTTCCACATAATCTGACCACTGCGCAGATCAAGCGCCGTCAGGTTACCATTATAGGCCAGCGCGAAAACAACGCCGTTAACAACGACGGGAGTCGTGTCAACATCGCTCAGACGGTCAATTTCGGTAGAACCGGTCGCCTGGGAAATACGCTGCTGCCAAATCATCTGGCCCTGTTCCATCAGCACTGCGCTGACGCGACCATTATCGCCCCCCACGACGGCCGCACCAAAAGCCGTTGCCGGCGCAGACTCGCCACGCAAAGAGAGCGAAGGCATATCGAGGTTAACTGTCCATTTGACAGCGCCGTCAGCTTCGTTCAGCGCTTGTAACTGACCGTTACTGGTGTGGATTAACACCAGACCGTCGCTGACCACCGGGCGCGAAAGTGCTTCACCCGCGACTTTAGTTTGCCATGCCACAGTACCATCGCTGGTATTCAGCGCGTAAACCTGCGCCTTTTCGCTGCCAATGTAGACATGCCCACCAGACACGGTCACACCGCCAGAAAGTAATGCAGGCTCTTTAGAGAACCAGCCATCTTTCTCGGCCAGGCTGACAGACCAGATTTCTTTGCCATCATCCGCATTCAGCGCTTTTACTAAACCAGCGCGGTCCGCTGCATAGACAACGTTGTCCGCCAGTGCCGGATGAAGATTGGAATAGAAGTTGCCAATGCCGCTACCAACGGAAGTGCTCCACGCCGTGGTCGGCGTAAACTGGTTTTCAACGGTTGGCAATGGGGACATCTTTACCACATCTTCTTCGCTGTTAAACAGCGAACAGCCGCTTAAAAGGGTAACGGAAAGCAGTCCTGGCAGCAGTAATTTACGCAATTGCATCGGGTCCCTCTCAGATGGACAAATTATTAATTTTCATCTGCATCATTTCGCTCAGTGCCGGAGTAACATCGCTTTTCACGCCTGCTTCCCATGCACTACGCGCACCTTGCTTATCACCTTTGCTCAGCAATGCTTCACCACGCAGGTCGGCAACAATGGCAGCCCACCCTTCACCTTTGATGGTATCAAGGGTTTTCAGCGCGGCATCAGCCTGCTTGAGCTGTACCTGAACGCGAGCAAGACGCAGATTTATCACGGCTTTGAGATTTTCATCGCTCGTGTCTGCCAGCCCCTGTTGTAACTGGGCGGCAGCTTTCTCTAGTTCATTTTTGTCAACAAATTGCTGCGCAAGTTCCAAAGAAGCCAGCGCACCATAAGTATTTTTATTTTCAGCAGCAAATTTTTCCGCCGCCGGGATGCTATCCGGTTTGCCTTCGCTCACTGCGGTAACCGCATTTTGATAGGCAAGAGAAGCGGAGCGTGCAGAATCAACCTGATGGCTGTTCCAGTAGCGCCAGCCAATCAGTGCGCCAACGCCCAAAATCACCCCAACAGCCAGTGCTTTGCCATTTTCAGCAAAAAAGCGTTTAACCGCTTCTACCTGGTCGTTTTCGTTCTCGTAAATTTCCACGCTGTCCTTCTCCTTCCTTAACCCAGTAACGTGCGCAAATGCGCGGCTACGCTATCCTGCGCAACTGCCGTTTGCTCACCAGAGCGCAAATCCTTCACTACTGCTGTGCCGTTAGCCACTTCAGACTCACCCAGCACCACAGCAACGCGGGCACCCCATTTATCAGCACGGGCAAACTGTTTCTTAAAGTTGCCGCCGCCGTGGTTGGTCATCAATTTCACGCCCGGTAATTCATCACGCAGACGCTCAGCTAATGCCATAGCCGCAGATTGTGTATCAGCACCTGAAGCCACCAGGTATATATCGACAACAGGATCGGCTTTAAATTCCGGATTAACGGCCTGTACTAACAATACAAGACGTTCGAGGCCCATCGCAAAACCGACAGCCGGTGTTGCACGACCGCCCAGTTGTTCCACAAGACCGTCATAACGACCGCCTGCACACACGGTGCCCTGGGAGCCGAGACTGTTAGTCACCCACTCGAAAACGGTACGGTTGTAGTAATCCAGACCACGCACCAGACGCTGGTTTACGGTGTAAGCGATCCCCGCGCTCTCCAGCAGTTTGCACAGACCGGCAAAATGCTCACGAGATTCCTCGTCCAGATAGTCACCTAATGCCGGAGCGTCGTTGAGAAGCGCCTGCACTTCCGGATTTTTTGAATCCAGCACGCGCAGCGGGTTAGTGTACATGCGGCGTTTGCAGTCTTCGTCCAGCTTTTCTTTATGCTGCTCAAGGAATGCCACCAGCGCATCGCGGTAATTGGCGCGTGCTTCCAGCGAACCGATAGAGTTCAGCTCAAGAGTTACGTGCTCGGAAATACCCAGCGCGCGCCACCAGCGGGCAGTGAGCATAATCAGTTCAGCGTCGATATCCGGACCTTGCAGACCGAAAACTTCGCAGCCCAACTGATGGAACTGACGATAACGCCCTTTCTGCGGACGCTCGTGACGGAACATCGGCCCGATATACCACAGACGCTGTTCCTGATTGTACAGAAGACCATGCTCGATGCCGGCGCGTACACAGCCCGCCGTCCCTTCAGGGCGCAGAGTCAGGCTGTCGCCATTGCGATCCTCAAAGGTGTACATCTCTTTTTCAACCACGTCGGTGACTTCACCAATCGCACGTTTGAATAGCGGGGTCTGCTCTACAATCGGCAAGCGGATTTCACTGTAACCGTAGCTGCCGAGCACGTTTTTCAGTGTGCCTTCAATGCGCTGCCAGATGGCCGTTTCGCCAGGCAGGTAATCGTTCATGCCGCGAATGGCTTGAATGTTTTTTGCCACGTTTATTCTCTTTCTGAATATAAAAATGAACCCTCAACGCTTCCCTCAATGTTTCGGGAGCCATGCGGGTTCAATCATACACGGGAAGCGAGGCGCTTCCCATCACGTTATTATTTTTCAACCTGCTGAACGTCAATTCGACGCGCTTCGTCCAGCTGACTGGCTTTCGCACGAATGCGTGCTTCCAGCTGGTCGATCATATCGTTGTTGTCCAGACGGTCTTTGCGCACGCCATCTTCATAGAGGCCGCTTTTCTTGTTGCCGCCGGTGACGCCGAGTGTAGAAACCAGCGCCTCACCTGGGCCATTCACCACGCAGCCGATAATCGAAACGTCCATCGGAGTGATGATATCTTCCAGGCGTTGCTCCAGCGCGTTAACCGTACCGATAACATCAAATTCCTGACGCGAACAGGTCGGGCAGGCGATGAAGTTGATCCCTCGCGAACGGATACGCAGCGATTTCAAAATATCGAAACCGACTTTGATCTCTTCGACCGGATCGGCCGCCAGCGATACGCGCAGCGTGTCGCCGATGCCTTCAGACAGCAGCAGACCTAAACCAATGGCGGATTTTACTGCCCCGCTGCGCGCACCACCGGCTTCGGTGATCCCCAGATGCAACGGCTGATCGATCTGTTTTGCCAGCAAACGATAAGACTCAACAGCGAGGAAGACGTCAGACGCTTTCACGCTGACTTTGAACTGATCGAAGTTCAGGCGATCGAGATGATCAACATGACGCATGGCAGATTCCAGCAACGCCTGCGGCGTCGGTTCGCCATACTTTTCTTGCAGATCTTTTTCCAGCGATCCGGCGTTAACGCCAATACGGATCGGAATGTTTTTATCGCGCGCACAGTCAACCACCATGCGAATACGCTCTTCATTACCGATATTGCCAGGGTTAATACGCAGACAATCGACGCCGTATTCCGCTACTTTCAGCGCAATGCGATAGTCGAAGTGGATGTCAGCCACCAGCGGCACGTTAACCTGCTGTTTGATGAGTTTGAACGCTTCTGCCGCGTCCATCGTCGGTACGGATACACGGACGATATCAGCGCCAACGCGTTCCAGCGCCTTGATTTGATTGACCGTTGCTTCGACGTCTGTCGTACGCGTATTGGTCATGGACTGTACGGCGATGGGAGCACCATCGCCAATCGGCACATTCCCAACGTAAATACGTGTTGATTTTCTACGTTGAATTGGAGCCTGGTTATGCATGAAAAATCTCCCGCGTTACCCGTCTGTTACTGCGCCGGTGATTGTTCGGCATTGAGGGTCAGACGCGCAACCTGGTTAGTTCTGATAAAACGACTCAGATCGACAGGTTTCCCTTGATACTGGATCTGTACTGCGGCTGGCGCACCAATTTTCAGTTTGTACGGTGCCTGGCCGGTTAAGTTCAAATTACCGTCTTTACGCTGCATACCGCTAAACAATTTTTTACCGGTAGCATCAGTGACCTCCAGCCAGCAATCGGCAGTAAAGTTCATCACCAGCGCATTCGGATCAGCCACCGGCGTGGTCACGCCAGCCTGATCGGTTGGCAACGGCGCAGCACCATCTGGCGTTGTTGCTGCCGTTGGTGCCGGGGTCGCGGCGGTATCAACATTTGCCTGCGAAGGCGAAACAACCGCATTCTGTTGCGGATCAACAGCTGGTGCTGGCGCAGTTACGGCAGGTGTTTGCGTGTTGGTTGCGGTAGTATCCACAGACGCTGGCGGCGTGGACGTTGTAGCCGGGTCTGTAGTTGTCGACGTATTTAATGGAACACTCTGCCCCTGCTCGCTATTACTGCTCAGTTCCGCCGAAGATTGATCGGCCATAGTGGTGATCTCTTCCTGCTGAGCTTTGTGGTCTTGCCACCACCAGGCACCGCTCAGGCCGATAACCACAAACAACACCAGCCAAGTGAAGGTCATCAGCCAGCCGTCGCGTTTTTTGCGGCGTTTACCGAGGGAAAAACTCTGCATCGGCGCAACTTTTGCAGCCCGAAGTGGAGCCTGCTTTTCCAGCCCTGGCAGCAGTTCTTCTTCTGGAATATGTACCAGACGCGCATAAGAGCGGATATATCCGCGCAGGAATGTTGAAGCAAGATCGGCGGGTGCCTTATCTTCTTCAATGTCGCGTACCGTGGAAACCTTCAGGCAAAGTCGCTCGGCAACGGCCTGCTGACTAAGTCCTAGTTGTTCGCGAGCATTACGCAGGCGAGCGCCGGTAGTAAGTGCTTCATTTTGGTCGTGCGTGGCTTCAGTATTCATTCGCTGCAGGTACGTTTAAATGAGAATTGAGATGCCGGTGAACCATCATGCTCACCCACACCGCGAAACATCCGTTAAGTTAACCGTTATCATACAGTATAAGACCGTCTGTGTGCTCGTGACAAAGCCCACATTCACTAAGGCTAACTTACTGTTGCATCGTTACATACTGCCTTAAAGTCAGCAAAAACGCACCGTTAATATTGACCAGACAATTGCAACTTAATACTTCATTCATAAAACATTACGCCACGGTACATAAAGTAACCGTGGCGTAATGGCTATCAGACCGCTTTAATGTCGATGGCTTCACCCTGCATCCGTTTACGCAGGGTACGTTTCGTACGGTCGATAACATCGCCCGCCAACTGACCACAGGCAGCATCGATATCATCACCACGAGTTTTACGCACAATAGTGGTGAAACCGTAGCTCATCAGCACTTTTGAGAAACGGTCGATACGGCTGTTCGAGCTGCGTCCATACGGCGCACCCGGGAACGGGTTCCACGGGATCAGGTTGATCTTACACGGCGTATCTTTCAGCAGTTCCGCCAGTTGGTGCGCGTGTTCAGTGCCGTCGTTAACGTGGTCAAGCATCACGTATTCAATAGTGACTCGGCCCTGATTGGCGTTGGATTTCTCCAGATAACGGCGCACCGCAGCAAGGAACGTTTCGATATTGTACTTTTTGTTGATCGGCACAATTTCGTCACGAATTTCGTCGTTCGGCGCGTGCAGGGAAATTGCCAGTGCAACGTCGATCATATCGCCCAGTTTATCCAGCGCCGGAACTACACCGGAAGTGGAAAGCGTGACGCGACGTTTAGACAGGCCAAAACCGAAATCATCAAGCATGATTTCCATCGCCGGAACGACGTTGTTCAGGTTGAGCAGCGGCTCGCCCATGCCCATCATCACTACGTTAGTGATCGGACGCTGACCGGTGACTTTTGCTGCGCCGACGATTTTCGCCGCACGCCACACCTGGCCGATAATTTCCGACACCCGCAGGTTGCGGTTAAAGCCCTGCTGGGCGGTGGAACAGAATTTACACTCCAGCGCACACCCCACCTGCGAAGAGACGCAGAGCGTGGCACGGTCGTCTTCCGGGATATACACCGTTTCGACGCGCTGATCGCCAACGGCGATCGCCCATTTAATGGTGCCGTCAGATGAACGCTGTTCTTCAACCACTTCCGGTGCGCGGATTTCCGCCACCTCTTTCAGTTTGCCGCGCAACACTTTGTTGATGTCGGTCATCTCATCAAAGTTGTCGCAGCAATAGTGATACATCCACTTCATCACCTGATCGGCGCGGAAGGGTTTTTCACCTAAATCTTTAAAAAACTCCCGCATCTGCTGACGGTTGAGATCCAGCAGGTTGATTTTTCCATCTTTCGTGGTGACGTTTTCAGGTGTGACTAATTGTTCAGACATATGCTATTCCGGCCTCGTTATTACACGTTATGGCCCCTGGAGGGTTGAAAAAAGAAACGCCCCGGTGAGCGGCTGCTCGTCCGGGGGCGCTGCATTGTACAAATTCTGGCGCACGGATGCCACGTTTGCACGCGGCATTTACGAAATTATTAACGGGTGCGCGGGCACACTTCGCCTTCGCCAAAGAAATAAGCGATTTCGCGAGCGGCAGATTCGACGGAATCAGAACCGTGGGTACCGTTTTCGGTCAGGCTGTCAGCGTAATCAGCGCGCAGAGTACCAGCCAGTGCGTTTGCCGGATTGGTCGCGCCCAGCAGATCGCGGTGACGCTGAACGGCGTTTTCACCTTCCAGCACGGAAACCACGATCGGGCCAGAGGTCATGAATTCAACCAGACCATCAAAGAACGGTTTTCCATCGTGTTCAGCATAAAAGCCACGTGCCTGTTCAACGGTCAGGTGCAGCATTTTGGTGCCAACAATTTTGAACCCTGCAGCTTCAAAGCGCGCAAAGATATTACCAATGACGTTTTTTGCTACCGCGTTCGGTTTGATGATGGAAAAAGTACGTTCAATAGCCATTTTTACCTCTGTAAATTGTTCTGTTGTTGTCTGTACCAGCGTACGAGATGGCGCGGATTATAATGAGCAACAGGGCCGTTGACTATTGATGAAGGTAACATTTTTTTAAAATAAAATGAGTTTTAGCAACAATCAGGGACAAAACAGACTATTGCATGACAAATTTCACTGTCGCGATTTGCCCCACGTCATCCATCACCAGCAATTGATAATCACCTTTATCCGTCAAATGCAGGGTCACGTTGCGCCCGCGTTCAGTTAACGGTTCGCCATTCAGAAACCACCAGCGTTCACCTGCCCCTCCACTTGATTGCAACGGCAAAGTCGCTTCCGCTGCGCCCGGTAAACGTTTAATAATCGCGCCATCGCGAACGCCTGTCAGCTGCAGCGGGAGCTGGGCATCGTGACCGTATGGCGGGCAACTTGTCGAGGCCGGTGGTAAGCGCACAGCGCGACGTTCTGATGCGGGCAGCCAGGGTTCCAGCGGTAGCGGCCAGACATTTATCATTTCTTGTCGCGCTTGCGGGCAATCAGCGGCAACACGTTTGCCATTTTCATCCAGCCAGATGGGGAAACGAATGCCATTAATGCCTTCCTGCTCCGGCAGTAATAGAGTTGGCGGCTGACTCCCGTCCAGCAGCCAGGTTGCCAGGCGGCGGCGACAGTTACCGTCACCTTCCGGCAAAGACTGTCCGCCCGGCCAGCAGATAACGCCACGAGTGACTGAGTTCGGGCGCGGGTCTTCCGGCAGATTCGCACTGCGCGACAGTAAGATATTATTGACCTGATTCAACAATGGTACGGCACTGGCAAAGCCAAACTGACCAACAACGGGCGTGCCGTCCGGTCTGCCAGTCCAGATCCCAATGACATAGCGAGCGTTAACCCCAATCGCCCAGGCGTCACGATAGCCATAGCTGGTGCCCGTTTTCCATGCCAGTGGGGCGACGCGCGGCAAGGCACTATCCGGCAAGGGTTGCGCTTCATCAGCCATAATCCGGCGAATGATCCACGCCGCCCCCGACGACATTAAAGGCCGTTCAAGCAGCGGATCGTCAGGCTGTAAGCGCAATTTGCCTGCCTTGCCGTGGCGAGCAAACGCGGTATACGCTGCCGCCATATCTTCCAGTTTTGCACCAGCGCCGCCGAGAATGAGTGAAAGATTCGGCGCAGCACCGTTGGGCAAATATAACGGCAATCCAACATTGCGTAACTTTGCCGCAAACCGTTTCGGTCCATAGGCTTCCAGCACCTGCACAGCAGGTAAGTTCAGCGAGCGCACCAGCGCCTCGCTCATGCTGATCGGGCCATGAAAACCGCTATCAAAGTTACCTGGTCGATAATCACCGGTGCGCCGGGGGACGTCTTGCAGCAGTGATGCCGGGTGGATCAAGCCTTCATCCAGCGCCAGACCATAAACAAACGGTTTGAGCACTGATCCTGGCGATCGGATCGAATTGACCATATCAACATGACCAAAGCGTGAATCATCGTTGAGATCAACCGATCCCACCCAGCCGCGAACACGCATATCGGTATGATCAACCACGATCATCGCCAGTGAGCTGCGCGGTGGCAACCGCCCTTTCCAGTTTTGCGCCAGTTCTTCCAGACGTCGTTGAAGACCGGCATCCAACGTAGTAGTGATTTTGTCGCTTTTGCTTTTACCGAGCATCATGCGCGAAAACAGCGGTGCCAGTTGCGGCATTTGTCGGGGGGCCAGCCAGATGGGTTCTTCCCTTGACTCTTTTACCTGCTCACGGGACCACACACCTTGCACGGCCATCCGTTCGAGCACTTTATTACGCGCGGCTTCGGCACGCTCCGGCCAACGATCCGGGCGAAGACGGCTGGGCGCTTGCGGCAAAACCGCCAGCATTGCCGCCTCGGAATAGCTTAAATTCGCAGGCGATTTTCCGAGATAAGCCCAACTTGCCGCACCGATCCCCTGCAACGTACCGCCAAACGGAGCGCGGTTAAGATACAAGGTCAGAATTTCACGCTTAGACAGATGCCATTCCAGTTGCAACGCGCGCCAGAGCTGGCGAATTTTGCCGCCAAATGTTTTGGGGTGAGGATCAAGCAGACGAGCAACCTGCATAGTGAGCGTGCTGCCACCGGAAATAACCCGTCCCGAAGTGAGATCTTGCCATGCTGCGCGCGCCACCGAGAATGGATTCACCCCCGGATGCTTCCAGAACCAGCGATCTTCATAATTGATCAGCGCTTCAAGGTAACGTGGAGAAACATCTTCGATTGTTACCGGATAACGCCAGATGCCGTCAGCATCGGCGAAGCGCCAGAGCGGCGTACCATCCTGCGCCACGACCACTCGTGCGGGATTGACTTCATGCAGCGGTAGAGGCCAGAGTTTATCTGCTCCCCACGCTGCAAGAAAAAGGAGAAAGGGCGCGGCTGCCAACGTTATCCAGCAGCCGCGTTTGGTTAACAAGCGAGGCATTTACGGTCTGACAATCAGCAGATCTTCAGCCGCGCCGGTCGCCCGCCATTGGGGAACATACATTGATTCCACCATCGGTTGCGGTACCTGATACGTTCCCGGCGTCACCGCCCGCGCCAGATACACCAGCGTTACCGGTTGGTATTCATCAACGGCAACCGCCGCCACAAAGCGATCGTCACGGAACTCAATGTGCTTAATGCTCGCCTGCTGCATCTGGTTCAGTAAGTTCTGCACTTCGCCACCACTTTGCTCCAGGCTGGCGCTACCGTTCGCCAGATTCTGGTTTTCCAGTTCCAGACCCGCAGGCAGCAGATCCACGACTAACGCATCCGGCACGCTGTTACTGGCTTTTACCTGCAACCACACCAGCACCAGATCGCCGCTACGTAACGAGTCCAGCGATTTGCTCTTACCATCAGTACCAAGAATATGACGCTCGATTTGCAGCACATTGTTCGCCGGTAAAGGTGCGGATTGCGGATAACCGCTGGCATCCATACGCAACCATAACGGCTGATCGCCACTGTTGCTCACCTGCAAGGTGACAAGTTGATCGCTATTCAGATTGCTGTTTTGCGCTTTCTCGCCTGTCAGCTGCTCAGCTGAGAAAGAGGTTTGCGCCTGCCATTTACCGGGTAAATCCTGAATCGTACGGGCAGCCAGGAACAACGCGTTACTTTCCTGCGTCGATAGCCAGCGTTCACCAAACGCCTGCTGCGAAAGTGTGTTCAGCAAAGTGTACTGCTCATCGGGTAGCAGTTTATTTTCTTCCAGCAAGGAGAGCATTAACGCGTTGTCGCGCAGTGAACTACCGTAATCACCCAGCCATATCCGCTCATCACTATTACGCGGCGTTTTCAGCGCCAGCGCAATCGCTTCTTCACCACGCGTCGCATCACCCATGGTTTTCAGCGCAACGCCAAGTTGCAGCAGCGGTAAACCAGAAGCGGCATCTGCACGATGCTCCCAGATTTCACGCAGCGCACCCAGCGGAGCCTTTTGCTGACGGGCCAACACCAGCGCAGCGTAAGACTGTACGGCGAATTTACTGGCTTTGAGATTATCCGCGTACGGGATCGACATCATGCCCGGATCTTGTAAATAGCGCAGCAGACGCTCATTACCCCGGTTAATGGCGTCTGTCGGCACGCTGTAACCCTGTTCGCCTGCGCGGACCAGGAAATCCATCACGTAAGCCGTCAGCCAGTACTCTTCGTCACCGTTTTTATCCCACAGCGCAAAGCCGCCGTTATCACGTTGCATTTGCAGCAAACGGGAAATGCCGATATCGACCGATGCACGGCGTTTCTCATCACTGTCGCCTTTGATGCCCAACGCCTGCAGTTGGGCTGCGTTGGTATAAAGTGACGGAAACAGGCCGCTGGCGGTTTGCTCAAGACAGCCGTACGGATACGCTTTTAACTCTTTGATATAACGTGCGATGTTCAGCGGTGGTTTGCCGCTCAACAACAATTGCCCTTCCAGCGTAACAGGCGAGAAGTTTTGCAATCCATCCGCCGGAATCGCCCATGTCTCACCAGGCTGTAACGCCGTACCGTAATTAACCGTTTGTGCCGGGAACGCCGGACGGACGCCGATTTTCCACTGCTTATGCTGATCGGCAACGGTTTCACCCGGTAACGCTAACCCGCTAATGGTGGCCTGAATTTCTCCATCGCCATAACCCGGCAATGCTCGCACCGGGATAAACAGCGTAGTACGCACACCTGGCGCTAATTCAACGGCTGCGGGTGAATCGCTGACCAGTTCAAGCAAACCACTGGCGGTCAGGGCAACGTTCAGTTTTTGCGGTTTATCGGTAAGATTAGTGATATCCAGCGTCAGACGCGAGGTATCGCCACTCGCCATAAAGCGCGGCATGTTCAGTTCAGCAATCACCGGTGCGGCAACTATCACTTTACTTTCGTTGCTACCGAAGTCATCTGCCGTCCAGGCTTGCGCCATGACGCGCAATTCACCGTTAAAATCGCCAATCGGCAGTGTAACCGAGCCTTCGCCCTGTTCGTTGAGCGTTACCGGCAGCGCCTGCTGCACGACAATATTGACGTGATTGACCGGCGGTTTACCACCACGTTTCAGCTCATCACCATCGCCACCGAAACGCAGAGCTGCCAGACGCCCCTGACCTTCAATAACCTGACCGTAAATATCGTAAATGTCTGCGCCATAGCGTTTCTGACCAAAGAACGCCTGCCACGGATCTGGCGTGACGTAGTCAGTAATATTCAGCACACCACTATCAACGGCAGACACCAGCACATTCACCTGTTTAGGCTTCTCGCCATTTTTAGTGCTGGCTTTAATTTTCACGGTTAATGGTTGATTGGGACGCATTTTTGCTGGTGTTTCCAGCGCCAGATCGAGGCGACGGTTTTCATCGCCAAGCGGCAGATGCAACACACCAACCGCGCGTTTTGGCGTCGCGGAGCGAGATTTATCGCCAGGACGTACCACCAGCGTACTTAAATACAGATCATGACGATTCCAGGTTTTATCGACCGGAATCGTCAGATCCAGCCCTTGAGCCCGAACATCAATCTCTTGCCACCACAGCGGCCCTTCACTGGACTCGACCATCGCATAACCTTTACCCGCCGTTGGCGCGGCGATATGCAACTTAATGGTGTCGCCAGGGCGATAACTGGCTTTATCCAGTTTCAGCGTGACACGGTCGGGTCGCACTGCGCCGCTACCGTCGCTGTTGTCCTGCCAGCTATAGCCAGCCCAGAAACGAACACTACTGACCGCTTCATTCGGCGCTTTGACTTCCAGACGATAAGCGCCCCACTCTACCGGAAAACTGACCTTGCCGGTTTCGTCCGCTTTCAGATCCAGAGTTTGTTCATTTTCGATCAGATCTTTTTGATCAAACTGTGACTGCCAGCCTTCATCTTCTGACCAGTTCCAGTAGTAATCGCGGCGTTCGCGAATCAGGCGCACCTGCAAGCCCGACACGGCTTTTTTCACGCCTTGCGCATCGCTATAAACGATGTCAAAAGCGGCGTTACTGCCTTCATCAACAATGGGCTGTTTCACCGTGCTGTCAGTACGATAATCGTAAACCGATTTCGAGGCGAACTGCGGACGGATCCCCGGCAATGCATCGGCAGGCCAGATAGCCTGCTCAGCGCGGCGCGTCACCGGGCGACCGCCCGATTCCAGCAAACTACCCTGGAAAATAACCTGTAATGGGGAATGCGTTTCCTTCCACTGGCTTTCTGTAGAAACTTCGCCGCGCCCTTTATCATCCAGCGTCAACTGAACTTCATCCAGCGTGCGGGAAAGATTTTCGGCAGCTATATCGCCGAATTCAAAACCAGGTAAGGCTGACACAGCTTCACGCAGTGGGCGCAGGAAAAGTTGCCCTTGCAAAGTATTACCATTAGCAGGTGCACCATACAGGTAGTACCCCACCACGGAGAATTTCACTTCATCTTTCGGCGTTAGCGGGGTTTTCTCACCGGTCAGATTCAGCGCCATGCGCTCTGGCATAAAATCTTCGACGTGGAAATCCCACATCCGATACTGATTATCGCCCGTGTTAGCGCGAATATGCCACATACCGGTTGCCGCATTGCTATCGAGTGGCCAGGTAAAGTGGTAGAGGCCATTCTCCGGCTGACTAACGACGCTCCTGAGTACCTGCCCATCGGGTTTAATCACGTCTAACTTGATGGGTTGATTGGGCAACGCTTTACCGTCTGCATCACGCAGCAAACCATTGAGGATTACCGTTTCACCTGGGCGATAAAGATCGCGTGGGCCAAACATGAAAAACTGTTTGCTATAGCCTGGCGCGCCAGCAATGTTAAATTCTGCTAAGTCCGGCGCCGGAAGTTTTAAATCGAGTAGCGTTGTCTGACCGTCTTTACGCGCCAACAGTAATGCCGCGTTTTTATCATTTTCCAGCTGCACATGCCCCTGAGCGTCACTGGTTGCCTGAGTCAGAGTCTGCCCTTTCTCATTTAATAAAGAGACTTCAATTCCTTGCTGGGCCGCGCCGTTTTCCAGACTTTGGGTAAAGATATCCAGACGATTGTGATAACGGTGAGCTGAAACGCCGATATCACTTAACGTAAACAGCGTCGCGGGATTACTGTAATCGTAACGTCCAGCCTGATTCATCACAGCCAGATACACGCCCGCCTGCTGAAGCGGTTTGATATCGCCCAGCGGCAGCAATAATTTTTCACGGGTGTTACGCGCAGGATTGAGATCAAACCGTCCGGTGTAGACCAGATCCGCCATCTGCAGCAGTTTGTCTGACTGCCAGTTCGCCAGCGAATTGCGGTATTCCCATTGGCTAATGAATGCTGGCAGAGATTCTGGCTTAACGCGGAAGAAGTTAACATCGACATTATTAACGTTGAGCGCCATTACCGGCAGCCCTTCAACGACTTTGCCAGGCAGCAGCGAACCACGGCTGGCAAAACCGACGCTGGGTTGGATGTCGCGGGTAGTTATAGTTTTTTCGTAATCTTTACTGAAGGTTGCGTTGTTGAGTGCTTTGACCTCCTTGCCAATAGTAACGATCAAATCACGTTTCGGTTCGAGGTGGCGTAAACGTAACTCTTTAAGATTATCTGACAGCTCCCAGGCACCATCCACTTTGCCGCTTTTTTTATCGACGACATGAATAACGCGTGAGAAATCCTGATCCGGGTCGAGAGGGATGGAGAACGTCAGCACCAGCGTGGCTGCACCATCAAGTTGGACTTCAGAGAGATCCAGCAATGTCAGCACCTTACCGGCACTCTGTTGGGCCAGTTTTTGTCTCTCCGGCACGGAGAGTTTTGCTGAACTCGCGTTTTCTGAAGAGGCCGCTTTAGTAACTTCAGAAGGCGCATCTTTTTTCACCGCTGTTGGCGCGTTATCGTTGTTGTCGCACCCTGCCAGCGCCAGCATTAGCATGCAGGCGGCTACGCGTAACTTTTTCATTTTTCATCCCTGCCACAATGGCCCGTTAGCAACGTCGAATAATTATTATGCGTGAGAATTTACGTTATGTAATTCAGTATCACGCCCATACAATCCGAATTTTAGTGAGAATTGTGGCTCAGACAGCCAAATCAGCCTCTTTTGCTTGTCGCTTTTCACTAAACATCCGACAATTTAGCCTAACCCCGGCAAAAATGGAGATGCCTATGTCCACGACATGGTTTGTAGGAGCCGACTGGCTCGCCGAACATATTGATGACCCGGAAATTCAGATTATCGATGCCCGCATGGCGTCGCCTGGACAGGAGGATCGTAACGTTGCTCAGGAGTATCTGAATGGACATATTCCCGGCGCAGTGTTTTTTGATATCGAAGCGCTTTCTGATCACACTTCCCCGCTTCCGCACATGCTGCCGCGCCCGGAAACGTTCGCCGTGGCGATGCGTGAATTAGGCGTTAACCAGGATAAGCACCTGATTGTCTATGACGAAGGTAATCTTTTCTCAGCCCCACGAGCATGGTGGATGCTGCGCACCTTTGGTGTAGAGAAAGTGTCGATTCTGGGGGGTGGACTTGCAGGCTGGCAGCGCGATGATCTGCTGTTAGAAGAAGGTGCAGTAGAGCTGCCGGAAGGAGAGTTTAACGCCGCGTTTAATCCTGAAGCCGTGGTGAAAGTAACCGATGTATTATTGGCAAGCCATGAAAATACGGCGCAAATTATTGATGCCCGCCCGGCTGCACGTTTTAACGCAGAAGTTGATGAACCTCGCCCAGGTTTACGTCGCGGACATATTCCCGGAGCACTGAATGTTCCGTGGACGGAACTGGTGCGCGAAGGCGAACTAAAAACGACCGATGAACTGGATGCGATATTTTTTGGTCGCGGCGTCAGCTACGACAAACCAATTATCGTCAGCTGCGGCTCTGGTGTAACGGCAGCCGTGGTTTTGTTAGCACTCGCGACGCTGGATGTGCCAAACGTGAAACTGTACGACGGCGCATGGAGTGAATGGGGCGCGCGGGCAGATTTACCGGTTGAGCCAGTGAAATAAGTATTTTACAGGCAATAAAAAACCGCCGAATTTGGCGGTTTTTTATTGCTAGTCTGGTTCGCGGCCTTTCCAGCAGGTTGACTTGTGTTACATGAGCAACGCAGGTGCTTCACAGCAAAACAATACTCACCAGTAACTCTCTTTTTGTCAAGCAAAAGAGAGTAATTATTGTTTATTTAGCGTATTATCGACACCGGCCCTTTCCGCCGTGTTCGGTAATAAAATAACCTGGCTTATTAGTCCGAATTCAGACAAATATAAACAAATCCTGCTCAAAATTAAAAATTCTAACCGGTAAAAGATATTACTTAAACATGTAAATTCACTTTCCTTTAAAAAACAAAAAACCGCCAAAATCAGGCGGTTTTTTGTTGCTGGTCCGGTTCGCGGCCTTTCCAGCAGGTTGTATTACCGTAGTAATGCAAGCGCGTCTCAGCGGAGACAATACTCGCCAGTAACTCTCTTTTTGTCAAGCAAAAGAGAGTTATTATTGTTCTGTTAGTGTATTATCCACTGCGGCCCTTTCCGCCGTCTCGCAAACGGGCGCTGGCTTTAGGAAAGGATGTTCCGTGGCCGTAAATGCAGGTGTTTCACAGCGCTTGCTATCGCGGCAATATCGCCAGTGGTGCTGTCGTGATGCGGTCTTCGCATGGACCGCACAATGAAGATACGGTGCTTTTGTATCGTACTTATTGTTTCTGGTGCGCTGTTAACCGAGGTAAATAATAACCGGAGTCTCTCCGGCGACAATTTACTGGTGGTTAACAACCTTCAGAGCAGCAAGTAAGCCCGAATGCCGCCCTTTGGGCGGCATATTTTAGATTATCCGATTCTGTTTAAAGTCACGCAAAAAACCACCCCAGCGACGTTCATAGAATGGCGCAATATGTTCGGTAATAAAGTGGCTAATTCCTTTTTCCCCTTTTTTCACCTGACAAATATCGATTGGTTCATCGCCAGGTAATGTATCGGTCGCTACACTTCCCGTCGCCTGAATAATTTCTTCGATATCACCATCGGCTTCAATGCCAATAAGTAAATTAGGCTGTGCCTCTTCGTTCTCTTTAATTGAACAAATAAAAGCACGCTTCACCGGCTTAATGGTTTTAAATAAGGTGGTGAGTGAATCAATCATTTGTGCTGGCGGCTCTGCGACTTCCGATAATATCAGCGATTCACCGCCTTCCAGGATTTCCTGGCTGCTCAGCGGATTTCCCTCTTCACCAATCAACAAACTGATTTCACGCGGCATAAATTCTTTACCGGTTGGCAGTTTGGCATTAAGGAAGAGCGTTTCGCCAAGTGTCATCTCAAACAGCGTGCGAACGGGCATTACGACAAATGCCTGTTCGTCTTCAACCGCCTGTTGAAGTGCTTCTAACGAGGTGAAAAAAGGAATGACGCTGGTGCCGTCTTCTTTTTCCCAGTGCTGTAAATCAAGCGCGCTATCTTCAACCACAGCCTCGCCCTGCGCCGCCGTACCAGGCACCCAGACGGTGGATTCCAGTAGAGTACGGAAAAAGGCCGGGCGGTGCGCCGGTTCAGTTGCTGCTTTTTCCAGCAGGTCTTCAAGTTCGTTTTTTGTTTCGGACATAAGAACCACAATTCATTCAACGTTCGGGGCGCAAATGCCTGATGCGCTACGCTTATCAGGCCTACAAGGGATTCGCAATTTGTTGAATTTGCAGAATTTGTAGGCCGGATAAGGCGTTTACGCCGCATCCGGCATATTAGTTTACGCCGTTAACAGATTAGCTATCGTGCGCACACCAAGTCCCGTAGCGCCCGCAGACCACTGTTCAACCGGCGCTTTACGGTAAGTCGCCGAGCAGTCGATATGCAGCCAGCCTTGCTGATAGTTCTCAACAAAGTGCGACAGGAAGCCCGCCGCCGTGCTCGCGCCTGCCGGATACGCCGCGCTTCCGGTATTGTTCAGTTCGGCAAAGTTAGACGGCAGCTGGCTGCGGTGGAACTCCGCCAGCGGCAGACGCCAGAACGGTTCGTTCTCCTGCGCGGCACTCGCCAGCAAGCGACCGGCCAGCGCATCGTCAAAACTGAACAGCGCGTGATAATCATTACCCAGCGCAGTTTTCGCCGCCCCGGTGAGGGTCGCCGCATCAATGATCATTTCCGGTTTCTGCGCACTGGCATCAATCAGACCATCGGCAAGCACCAGACGCCCTTCGGCATCAGTGTTCATCACTTCAACTTTTTTACCGTTGCGATAGGTGATGATATCGCCCAGCTTGAACGCATTGCCGCTAATCAGGTTATCCGCACAGCAGAGGAACAGCTTCACGCGCTTGTTCAGTCCGCGCGTAATGGCAAATGCCAGCGCCCCGGTAACCGTTGCCGCGCCGCCCATGTCCGACTTCATCGAGTCCATAAACGCAGTCTGTTTGATGCTGTAGCCGCCGGAGTCAAAAGTGATACCTTTACCTACCAGGCACGCGTACACTGGCGCTTCTTTATCGCCAGTTGGGTTGTAATCCAGCGCCAGCAATACCGGAGAACGTTCTGAACCGCGTCCGACTGTGTGCAGCCCCATATAACCTTGCTCACGCAGATCTTCGCCTTTGGTGATCCGATAAGTCACACGATCGCCCGCGACGTTGCTGATCAGATCAACAGCACGCTGTGCCAGTTGCGATGGTCCCAATTCTTCTGCCGGTGCGTTGATGGTGTCACGCACCCAGTCGATGATCATCAGGCGGTTATCCAGTTCCTGGCGCTGGGCATCGTCCAGATCCGGCCACACCACTTTACGCGTGCCTTTCGGGGCTTTGTAACCTTGCCAGAATGCCCAGCAGCGATCCGCATCCCAGCCTTCACCGCTTAACTGAACATGCTTGATGCCCAGACCGTCAATCTTGCGCGCCGCACGCTGGATCAGCCCCAGATCGTCTGCCCCGTTCAAATGCAGGGTAATGCCGTCATTATTAATGCTGTAAGTTGCTTTTTCTCCCCAGCGCGCGTCGGCAGGTTGGGTAGAGAGGGTAATCTTCATCGCTTCTGTCATTTTAGTTATCCTTCTTTGTAAAAGGGCCGCCAGTTGGCAGCCCCAGGATTTTTCCGCTAAATGATTCGCGTTGCAGGAAGGCGGCAAGTGAGTGAAGCCCCAGGAGCATAGATAACTATGTGACTGGGGTGAACGAGCGCAGCCAACGCATCTGCGGCGTGAAGCATGACGCGGAAATTATTCGGCCTCGTCCAGCCAGACTAACAAAATCGCTTCGAGGATTTTCTCGTTGGATGCCTGCGGGTCGTCGTCGAAATCTTCCAGATCGCAAATCCACTGATGCATATCGGTGAATCGAACCGTTTTCGGATCAAGATCGGGATACGCATCGTACAGTGCTTCGCCAATTTCGCGGCTATCGGTCCACTTAAGTCCCATACTAACCTCTGTTAATGCTCACGCGCATGGTTGATAGTGTAACGCGGGATTTCGACTACTAAATCTTCGTCGGTAACGCGCGCCTGGCAGCTTAAACGGCTTTCCGGCTCCAGTCCCCAGGCTTTGTCCAGCATGTCGTCTTCCTGCTCTGAGCTTTCCGGCAGTGAGTCAAAACCTTCACGAACGATGCAGTGGCAGGTGGTGCAAGCACAGGATTTTTCACAGGCGTGTTCAATCTCGATACCGTTACGCAGAGCTGCGTCGAGAATGGTTTCACCGCTATTAGCTTCCAGAACAGCGCCATCAGGGCAGAGATCCTGATGAGGCAAAATAACAATCTTTGGCATATTAAACCTCGTCCACGGAATGGCCTTTCAGCGCACGACGAACCGACTGGTCCATGCGGCGAGCGGCGAAATCCTGGGTTTGTTTGTCTACGTTTTTAATCGCTTGTTCGATGGCGTCAACATCATCGCCCTGCGCCACTTCACTCAGGTGAGCGGCAGCATCGTCAATGACCTGACGTTCTGCGGCGCTTAACAGCGCGGCATCAGCAGCCAGCGCGCCGTGCAGACTTTCCAGCACACGCGCCGCTTCTACTTTTTGTTCTGCCAGCATTCGGGCTTTTACGTCCTGCTCGGCATAGCTCATTGAGTCTTTGATCATCGAAGCGATTTCGCTATCGGTCAGACCGTAAGACGGTTTGACCTGAATAGACGCCTCAACGCCGGTGGATTTCTCCATCGCCGTCACGCTCAAAAGACCGTCGGCATCGACCTGGAACGTCACGCGAATATGCGCACCGCCAGCCGGTAGCGCCGGAATACCACGCAGCGCAAAACGCGCCAGTGAGCGGCAGTCCGGCACCAGTTCGCGCTCACCCTGCATTACATGGATAGACATCGCCGTCTGACCATCTTTAAAGGTGGTGAAATCCTGAGCGCGGGCCACCGGAATAGTGGTATTACGCGGAATCACTTTCTCCACCAGGCCGCCCATCGTTTCGAGGCCCAGCGACAGTGGGATCACATCAAGCAACAGCATTTCGCTGTCTGGCTTGTTACCCACCAGAATATCCGCCTGAATCGCCGCGCCAATAGCGACGACTTTATCCGGGTCGATGGAAGTCAGCGGTGGACGACCGAAAAATTCGCCTACCCGTTCACGCACCAGCGGCACGCGAGTAGAACCGCCCACCATCACCACTTCCAGCACTTCATCAGCTTCTACACCCGCGTCTTTCAGCGCGCGACGACAAGCCAGTAAGGTTCGTTTTACCAGTGGCGCGATCAGTTCATTGAATTGTTCACGGCTGATTTCGCCCTGCCAGCCCGCAACGTTAACGGTCACGGAGTCCGCATCGCTCAGCGCGATTTTGGCTGCAATGGCGGCATCCAGCAGTTCACGCTGAACGCGGTTATCGCTACGATCAGGAATGCCCGCCTGCTCGCGAATGTAATCCGCCAGCAGATGGTCGAAATCATCGCCGCCGAGCGCGGAATCACCGCCGGTTGCCAGCACTTCAAACACGCCGCGACTTAAGCGCAGAATGGAAATATCAAACGTCCCGCCACCGAGGTCATAAACGGCGATCACGCCTTCCTGACCGGAATCCAGCCCGTAGGCGATAGCCGCAGCGGTCGGTTCGTTAAGTAAGCGCAGGACGTGAAGGCCCGCCAGACGCGCCGCGTCTTTGGTGCCCTGACGCTGGGCATCGTCAAAGTACGCCGGAACGGTGATAACTACACCATCCAGCTCGCCTGCCAGGGCTTCAGTTGCCCGCGCCGCCAGTGCTTTGAGGATGTCCGCAGAAACGCGCACCGGGTTCAGCAGCCCCGCCGCCGTTTCAATCATCGGCAGGCCGTTTTCGCTGGCCTGGAATTGATAAGGCAGATGCAGATAGCGTTGCTGGATATCAGCCAGCGAGCGTCCCATCAGGCGTTTAACAGAACTAATTGTGTTGGCGGTATCGAGCGCTGCATTAGTACGCGCGTCATAACCCACCGAATGCCCTTGCTGTTGATAGTGAACAACAGATGGCAGCAGGTGACGGCCTTCATGATCGGCTAACGTTTCGGCCTGACCGCTGCGCACTGTCGCCACCAGCGAGTTGGTTGTGCCCAGGTCAATACCGGCCGCCAGACGACGCTGATGCGGCGCAGCACTCAAACCAGGTTCACTAATTTGTAATAAGGCCATGTTTAGCTTCCAGAAATTAAAAATCGAGCAGTTTTTCTTCGAGTTGTTCGGCACTGCTTCGCAGTTTATCGAGAAAACGCAGCTTACGCACGGTATCCGCCGCCGCGTCCCACGTCTCGTTGTCTAACTGTTCAACCATCAACTGATGGCGGGTATCAAACATCTTTTTCACACGTTTGATAAAGCTTTCCAGCCGCGCTTCATCTTTCGCCTGTTCGATCTCGTCCAGCTCTTCGCGCAGCTCCAACTGTTCCATCAGGAACGCGGTGTCGCGCACAGTATGCTGCTCGCTGGCGAGATCAAAGCCGTGCAAAGAAAGCAAATATTCCGCGCGCATTAACGGATGACGCAGCGTTTGCCAGGCCTGGTTAATGGTTGCAGATTGCTGTACGGCGGCGAGTTGTTCCGCCTGGCTTCCGCTGGCGAATTTATCAGGATGATACTGACGTTGTAGATCCTGAAAACGCAGGCTCAGCGCCTGGGTATCGAGTTGATAGCGGGCAGGCAAGCCAAAGAGGGTGAAGTAATCCATAACATTCTCAGGGCTGCGATCCGCCGCGATAACGGCGAATCAGGTAAAACAAACCCCACGCGCAGGCGACCACGGTGGGGTTATCGGTATGCGCATCAAACGTGGAAGCTTTCGCCGCAACCACACTCATCTTTGACGTTCGGGTTGGTGAATTTAAACCCTTCGTTCAGGCCTTCTTTTACGAAGTCCAGCTGCGTACCGTCCAGAAATTGCAGGCTCTTGCCATCGACCACGACTTTCACGCCTTTGTCTTCAAACACGATGTCTTCCGGCGTCGGTTCGTCAACAAATTCCAGTACATAAGCCATACCTGAACACCCGGAGGTTCTCACGCCCAGACGCAGGCCAAACCCTTTACCGCGGTTAGCCAGAAAGGTATTTACTCGCGCTGCTGCACTGTCGCTCAGTGTAATCGACATAACCAAACCTCAACTCTTATTTTGCTTCACGTTTGCTTTTATAGTCCGCAATGGCGGCTTTGATCGCGTCTTCTGCCAGAATAGAACAGTGAATTTTCACCGGCGGCAGTTCAAGTTCTTCAGCAATATCGGTGTTTTTGATCGCCTGCGCTTCGTCGAGAGACTTCCCTTTCACCCATTCGGTGACCAGGGAGCTGGAAGCGATAGCGGAACCGCAGCCGTAAGTTTTAAAACGCGCGTCTTCAATGATACCTTCATCGTTGACTTTAATCTGCAACTTCATCACGTCGCCACAGGCCGGTGCCCCCACCATGCCGCTGCCGACGTTCTCGTCGTTGTTGTCAAAGGAACCCACGTTACGCGGATTCTCGTAATGGTCGATAACTTTTTCGCTGTAAGCCATTATAAATTCTCCTGATTCCGATACCGATTAATGATGAGCCCATTCGATGCTGTTCAGATCCACGCCCTGCTTGTACATTTCCCACAGCGGAGAAAGGTCACGCAGACGACCGATGGATTTACGAACTAACTCGATGGTGTAGTCGATCTCTTCTTCAGTAGTAAAACGACCTAAAGAGAAACGGATAGAGCTATGTGCCAGCTCGTCGTTCAGCCCCAGCGCGCGCAGCACGTAGGACGGTTCGAGGCTTGCTGACGTACAGGCGGAACCTGAAGAAACTGCGAGGTCTTTCAGCGCCATAATCAGCGACTCACCTTCAACGTAGTTGAAGCTGACGTTGAGAATGTTCGGCGCACCGTGTTCCAGGTCACCGTTCAGGTAAACTTCTTCGATATCTTTGATGCCGTTCCACAGACGGTTACGCAGGCCGCGCAGACGTTCCATCTCGGTCGCCATCTCTTCTTTTGCGATGCGATAGGCCTCGCCCATTCCGACGATCTGGTGAACAGGCAGAGTGCCGGAACGCATACCGCGCTCGTGACCGCCGCCGTGCATTTGCGCTTCGATGCGTACGCGCGGTTTACGACGTACATACAGCGCACCGATACCTTTCGGGCCATAGATTTTGTGACCGGAGAAAGACATCAGGTCAACTTTCAACTGGCTCAGGTCGATAGGCAGTTTACCCACGCTCTGGGTTGCATCAACGTGATAGATAATGCCACGAGCACGGCACATTTCGCCGATAGCCGCGATATCCTGCACCACGCCGATTTCGTTATTTACGTGCATGATGGACACGAGGATGGTGTCGTCACGCATCGCTGCTTCAAGTTCTTTCAGGTCGATAATGCCGTTACGCTGCGGTGCCAGGTAGGTGACTTCAAAACCTTCGCGCTCCAGCTGACGGCAGGTATCCAGTACCGCTTTGTGTTCGGTTTTGCTGGTGATGATGTGCTTGCCTTTTTTCTGATAAAAGTTGGCTGCACCTTTGATCGCCAGGTTGTCAGATTCGGTTGCACCAGAGGTAAAGACGATTTCACGCGGATCAGCGCCGACCAGATCGGCAATCTGATTACGGGCGATATCTACCGCTTCTTCAGCCTGCCAGCCGAAACGGTGAGAACGGGAGGCCGGGTTACCAAAGGTTCCGTCCATCGTCATAAACTGCATCATTTTCTCGGCAACACGCGGGTCCACCGGCGTGGTTGCGGAGTAGTCGAGATAAATCGGTAATTTCATTGCTCTATAAACTCCGTACATCACTCAATGCAAGGAATCAGGCTACCGGCTGGATGTACGACCGTGTTTACGGAGTATTTAGCACTCCGGCCTGATTCTGAATTCTTTTTATTAAGCGCGTAACTTAACGTCGATCGCGTCTTGTGTGCGGGTGCGTGGCGCGTCGTGAGTATGCTGACGACCAGACACATCCAGCACTTCCTGGTTATTAACCAGTTCGCCTAAAGTAATGTTGTTGAGAAAACCGGTGAGACGGTCGCTCAAATCACGCCACAGCGCGTGGGTCAGGCATTTATCGCCGCCCTGGCAGCCGCCTTTACCCTGACAACGGGTGGCATCTACAGATTCGTCAACGGCGCTAATTACTTCGCCAACGGCGATGCTGCTGGCATCTTTGCCTAACAGATAACCACCGCCTGGTCCACGTACGCTGGAAACCAGACCATTTTTACGCAGACGGGAAAACAGTTGTTCCAGATAAGAAAGGGAAATTCCCTGACGTTCGGAAATATCAGCCAACGGTACCGGGCCCGCTTCAGAGTTGAGCGCAACGTCAAGCATTGCGGTCACGGCATAGCGCCCTTTAGATGTCAGTCTCATGTCTTACTTCACCTCAAACTCGCCCCTGCCCGGGGTTTTTTATTGTAAAAGTGGGGGTATTGCATAGCAGGGTCAAGTCTGACATTCCCGAGTAAATTGGTCAACTATTTACTTGACTGATTTAGTCGGGTATTTAACCTTCAGTGCCATTTTTTTATCGTGGCGTTTGTACCTGTTGTCGGATGCGGCGTGAACGCCATATCCGCCCTGGGGTTCTGTACACTGTAGGCCTGATAAGACGCATTACGCGTCGCATCAGGCAACGGCTGTCGGATGCGGCGTGAACGCCTTATCCGACCTACGGTTCTGTTCACTGTAGGCCTGATAAGACGCATTACGCGTCGCATCAGGCAACGGCTGTTATTCGGCCTTGTTACCTTTATTCTGCTGCTCAATAGAAGCCAGAATCCCGCGCAGGATATTCAACTCCTGGCTTTCCGGGCGCGCACGGGTAAACAGACGGCGCAATTTATTCATCACCTGCCCCGGATGGTTTTCACGGATAAAACCGGTTGCCAGCAGCGTTTGTTCCAGATGACCATAAAAACGCTCCAGATCATCGACCAGCGGATACGGCGTCTCTTCATGCTCGACCTGCTCGCCGTTTTCCTGAGTTGCCAGCCAGGCCATGCGCACTTCATAGGCAATAACCTGAACCGCCATCGCCAGGTTCAGCGAGCTGTATTCCGGGTTAGCCGCAATCGCGACATGATAATGGCATTTCTGCAACTCTTCATTGGTCAAGCCGACGCGCTCGCGACCAAACACCAGCGCCACCGGGGTATTTGCCGCTTCAGCGACGCTTTTCAGGCCGCATTCGCGCGGGTCGAGCATCGGCCATGGCAGCGTGCGGGAACGTGCGCTGGTGCCCACCACCAGGCTACAACCGGCTAACGCTTCGTCGAGCGTATCGACGATGTGAGCATTACCAATCACATCGCTGGCCCCTGCTGCCAGGGCAATCGCCTGGGAGTCGGGTTTCACCAGTGGATTAACCAGCCACAGATTGGTTAATCCCATTGTTTTCATGGCACGGGCAACAGAACCCATATTGCCGGTGTGTGACGTCTCCACCAGCACAATTCGAATATTTTGCAGCATTGTCTTTCTTCATCTAAAGATTATTCACGCATCTTATCATAAAACGAAGACAGATGCCGATCTCGCTGCTATACTCTGCGCCGTTTTCCCGTTCTTTAACATCCAGTGAGAGAGACCGATGCATCCGATGCTGAACATCGCCGTGCGCGCAGCGCGCAAGGCGGGTAATTTAATTGCCAAAAACTATGAAACCCCGGACGCTGTAGAAGCGAGCCAGAAAGGCAGTAACGATTTCGTGACCAACGTAGATAAAGCTGCCGAAGCGGTGATTATCGACACGATTCGTAAATCTTACCCACAGCACACCATCATCACCGAAGAAAGCGGTGAACTTGAAGGTACTGATCAGGATGTTCAATGGGTTATCGATCCACTGGATGGCACTACCAACTTTATCAAACGTCTGCCGCACTTCGCGGTATCTATCGCTGTTCGTATCAAAGGCCGCACCGAAGTTGCTGTGGTATACGATCCTATGCGTAACGAACTGTTCACCGCCACTCGCGGTCAGGGCGCACAGCTGAACGGCTACCGACTGCGCGGCAGCACCGCTCGCGATCTCGACGGTACTATTCTGGCGACCGGCTTCCCGTTCAAAGCAAAACAGTACGCCACTACCTACATCAACATCGTCGGCAAACTGTTCAACGAATGTGCAGACTTCCGTCGTACCGGTTCTGCGGCGCTGGATCTGGCTTACGTCGCTGCGGGTCGTGTTGACGGTTTCTTTGAAATCGGTCTGCGCCCGTGGGACTTCGCCGCAGGCGAGCTGCTGGTTCGTGAAGCGGGCGGCATCGTCAGCGACTTCACCGGTGGTCATAACTACATGCTGACCGGTAACATCGTTGCTGGTAACCCGCGCGTTGTTAAAGCCATGCTGGCGAACATGCGTGACGAGTTAAGCGACGCTCTGAAGCGTTAATGACTCAGGCGGGTGATATCACTCACCCGCCCTCGCCTTTCAGGCGCTATTCCGAAATACTTCCTCACTGCTTTACTTTCTTTCGTCACTCTCCCACCATCTTTCCCCGATTAATGGATGATAAAGAAGTCGCAAGGAAAGGTTATGGCACTGCCAGTGAACAAACGCGTTCCCAAAATTCTGTTTATTCTCTTTGTTGTTGCCTTCTGCGTTTATTTAGTGCCGCGCGTTGCCATCAACTTCTTCTATTATCCCGACGATAAAATTTACGGTCCCGATCCCTGGTCGGCGGAATCCGTCGAATTTACGGCTAAGGACGGTACTCGTCTGCAAGGCTGGTTTATCCCTTCTTCGACGGGCCCTGCTGACAACGCCATCGCAACCATCATTCATGCTCACGGCAATGCCGGAAATATGTCCGCCCACTGGCCGCTGGTCAGTTGGTTACCCGAGCGTAATTTCAACGTTTTTATGTTTGATTATCGCGGGTTTGGTAAATCAGAAGGCACGCCGTCCCAGGCCGGATTGCTGGACGATACGCAAAGTGCCATCAATGTGGTGCGCCATCGCAGTGATGTAAACCCACAACGTCTGGTGCTGTTCGGGCAGAGTATTGGCGGGGCGAATATTCTGGATGTTATTGGTCGGGGTGATCGTGAAGGCATACGTGCGGTGATCCTCGACTCCACATTTGCCTCTTATGCAACCATCGCCAACCAGATGATCCCCGGCAGTGGCTACTTACTTGATGAGAGTTACAGCGGCGAAAATTATATCGCCAGCGTCAGCCCAATCCCGCTTTTACTCATTCACGGTAAAGCTGATCACGTTATCCCATGGCAGCACAGCGAAAAGTTGTATAGCCTGGCAAAAGAGCCAAAACGGTTGATCCTAATCCCGGATGGCGAACACATTGATGCTTTTTCCGATCGTCACGGCGATGTTTATCGCGAACAGATGGTGGACTTTATCCTTAGCGCGTTGAATCCGCAGAACTAACCCATGATCGCTAGCACGATAATCATTCACAAAACCACCTTAAGACATGCTAATCCACTGGTCAGAACAGTTTAAGATGAGAAAAATTCTGTGACGCTTGCCAACATTTCTGATGATTAGCATTCCCTTCGCCATTTCCTTGAGCAAACTTTAGCTATTCTTATCAATTATGCTTATGGGAGATCTACAGATGATGCCTACGCTTGCTCCACCATCTGTCCTTTCGGCTCCCCAGCGCCGCTGCCAGATCTTGCTGACGCTCTTTCAGCCGGGGTTGACCGCCACCATGGCAACCTTCAGCGAGCTTAATGGTGTGGATGATGATATTGCCAGTCTTGATATCAGCGAAACAGGACGGGAGATCCTGCGCTATCATCAACTCACACTGACGACTGGTTATGACGGTAGCTACCGGGTTGAAGGTACAGTGCTTAACCAACGTTTGTGTTTATTTCACTGGCTACGACGTGGTTTCCGTCTGTGTCCGTCATTTATTACCAGCCAATTCACCCCCGCCCTGAAGAGTGAACTGAAGCGGCGCGGAATTGCGCGTAACTTTTACGACGATACCAATCTACAAGCGTTAGTGAATCTCTGCTCCCGACGGCTGCAAAAACGCTTTGAATCGCGCGATATTCATTTCCTGTGTCTGTATCTGCAATATTGTTTGCTGCAGCACCACGCTGGAATTACGCCTCAGTTTAATCCGCTCCAACGTCGCTGGGCGGAATCCTGCCTTGAATTTCAGGTAGCGCAGGAAATTGGACGCCACTGGCAGCGTCGGGCGCTCCAGCCTGTACCACCTGATGAGCCACTGTTTATGGCACTACTTTTTTCCATGTTGCGGGTTCCCGATCCATTGCGGGATGCGCATCAGCGGGACAGACAATTGCGTCAGTCTATCAAACGTCTGGTAAACCATTTTCGTGAGCTGGGAAATGTTCGTTTTTATGATGAACAGGGGTTATGTGATCAGCTTTATACCCACCTCGCCCAGGCGTTAAATCGCAGTTTGTTTGCCATCGGTATTGATAATACCCTGCCGGAAGAGTTCGCCAGACTGTACCCACGCCTGGTGCGCACCACCCGCGCGGCGCTGGCCGGATTTGAAAGTGAATACGGCGTCCATCTTTCTGATGAGGAAAGTGGTCTGGTCGCGGTGATTTTCGGTGCCTGGCTAATGCAGGAAAACGATCTGCATGAAAAACAGATTATTCTTCTTACCGGGAATGATAGCGAGCGAGAAGCGCAGATTGAGCAGCAGTTACGCGAACTAACGTTACTGCCGCTCAACATTAAGCATATGTCGGTAAAGGCATTTTTGCAGACAGGCGCTCCGCGTGGCGCGGCACTGATTATTGCGCCTTATACCATGCCATTACCGCTCTTTTCACCACCGCTGATCTATACGGACCTGACGCTGACAACACATCAACAGGAGCAGATCCGCAAAATGCTCGAATCAGCATGAGGGAACAACTTTCGGGCGCAAAAACATTGCCGGAAGCGCCACCAGCGCCATTACCCAGAACACGCCGTGGCCCAGATATTGATACAGGAAACCGGCGAAAACGGTCATGATAGCGATACTGCCGCCCATCGCGACGGCAGAGTAAACCGCCTGTAAACGGATGACTTCGCTACCCTGGCGAGCAGCAATATAACGCATGGCGGCCAGGTGGCAGACCGTGAAGGTGCCGCAATGCAGAATTTGCACCACTATCAACCACGGCAACGCCGTAGTTGCTCCCATAATGCCCCAGCGCACTACGCCGCAAATCGCCGAGATCAACAGCATATCGCGTGCACTACAACGGCGGAAAAGTTTATTACTCAGCGCAAAGATAATGACTTCCGCCACCACGCCCAGCGACCACAAATACCCCACCGCCGAGGCCGAGTAGCCAGCTGCCTGCCAGTAAATGGCGCTAAAACCGTAATAGGCCGCATGTGCCCCCTGCAATAAACAAACGCAGGCCAGAAAGCGCCAGTTCTGGCGAACCAGCGCCAACCACGCAGACCAACCGGTGCTCTCCTGCTGGCGACTTGCCCCTTGTGGCTGAATCGTCGGACGGATGAGAAAGCCGAGCAGCATGGATGCCACGCCCAACGTCAACAGCGCGAGGATCACCCGATAATCAAACATAGTGACCAGTTTGCCCGTCAGCGCCGAGCCAATGACAAACGCCACCGAGCCCCACAGTCGCACTTTGCCGTAATCAAGCGGGAACTGCTTTTGCCACGTATTCGCCAGTGCATCGGTCAACGGTACCAGTGGTGAGAAAAAGAGGTTAAAGCCAATCATCACCAGCATCAGCCACGCTACGTGCGCCCCCGCCCAGAAGGCGACAGCAAAGAGAAGTGTCAGCAGTGCCAGCACGCGCAAGGCGGAAATCAGGCGGGAAGGATCGCTGACGCGGGGCGCGATGAGCAAACTCCCGAGGAAACGGGCAACCAGACCTGCCCCCAATAACAGGCCGATGGTTTCTGGCGTTAAACCAATCCCTTTAAGCCAGACGCTCCAGAAAGGTAGAAAAATGCCGTAACTAAAAAAGTATGTGAAATAGCCGAGCGCCAACCAGCGCGTGGATTGCAAAACCATGAGTCCCTCCCGTCAGGAGGCGTTAGTCTGGGGTTAATCGAATGTTGGTGCAAGTTGAAAAATAAGAATATTCGAGCCTGCTTCCCGATGTCTGTAACGCCAGTTCACAAGCACTAAAAAACTGAGATCCGCGACGCATGTTGCAAAAATAATGCGTAATTATGCCGTTACGCTTGCCAAACGTTCCTGCACAATGGCGATGAAATCGCGTAATGCCGGCTTCATCTCCCCTTTCTTCCACGCCATCAGTAAAGCAATGGAAGGCACATTTCCGGCAATGGGACGAAAAACAACCTGTCCGGTATTAAAATTATTCATATAACCGGGTATCAAAGTGACGCCCAGCCCCATGCCCACCAGATTCATGGTCACCAGAATATTCGTTGCCACCTGGACGATATTTGGCTGGCTGTTTTCTTGCGCAAACCACGCTTTAACGATCGGCGCAAGCGAACCGGAATACACCGGATCGGTACTGACGAAATTCACGCCATCCAGTTGCGCGGCGGTGATCTCTTTTTCATGTGCTAAAGGGTGATCAACCGGTAACACAACCACTAATGGTTCGTCAAAAAGCTCCAGATAATCAATCTCCGGGCTATAAACAGGATGGCGCATTAAGCCGACGTCGAGTTCACCACGGCGAATTTTTTCCTCCTGTTGCGTGGTGATTAAACTCACCAGCTCAATCAAGGTGTCTGGCTGTCTGAGACGAAACATCGGTAATACTTTTGGCAGTAAATTCACTTCCGCCGATGGCACAAAGCCAATGGTTAATTGTCTGTCTTCCTGAACAATTTTCCGCGCCCGTAATTTGGCATTTTCCGCTTGTTCGAGGATTGCCAGCGCGTCCTGGAGAAAACATTCTCCCGCCGCCGTCAACGCGACTTTGCGCTTATCCCTCACCAGTAACGGAACACCGACACAGTTTTCAAGATCGCGGATCTGGCTGCTTAACGAAGGCTGTGAGGTATGCAGTTTTTCCGCCGCACGGGTAAAGTTCAGTGCCTGCGCCACTGCGACGAAATAGCGTAAATGCCGTAGTTCCATCACCTTCCCCTTGTTATCGAAAAAACGTCTCAGCTGGTAGAAATTAACTATTTCACATATTAGCAACCAACCAGCAACATCCTTATGGCACAAAAATAGAAGGTCAATACATCTTATCTTTCAGGATTAAAAAATATGACCACACCCTCAGATTTGAACATTTACCAACTGATTGACACCCAAAATGGTCGGGTCACTCCGCGTATTTATACCGACCCGGATATTTACCAACTGGAGCTTGAGCGTATTTTCGGTCGTTGCTGGCTATTTCTCGCCCACGAAAGCCAGATCCCAAAACCCGGTGATTTCTTTAACACCTACATGGGAGAAGATGCGGTTGTCGTAGTGCGTCAGAAAGACGGCAGCATCAAGGCGTTTCTCAACCAATGCCGCCACCGGGCCATGCGTGTGAGTTATGCAGATTGCGGCAACACTCGCGCCTTTACCTGCCCGTATCACGGCTGGTCTTATGGCATTAACGGCGAGTTGATCGATGTACCGCTGGAACCTCGCGCCTACCCACAAGGGTTGTGTAAATCCCACTGGGGACTAAACGAAGTTCCTTGTGTGGAGAGTTATAAAGGGCTAATTTTTGGCAACTGGGATACCAGCGCACCGGGCCTGCGTGATTACCTGGGTGACATTGCCTGGTATCTGGATGGCATGCTGGATCGTCGCGAAGGCGGCACCGAAATTGTCGGCGGCGTACAAAAGTGGGTGATCAACTGTAACTGGAAATTCCCGGCAGAGCAGTTCGCCAGTGACCAGTATCATGCTCTGTTCAGCCATGCTTCTGCCGTTCAGGTATTAGGGGCGAAAGATGATGGCAGCGATAAGCGCCTCGGTGATGGACAAACCGCCCGCCCGGTGTGGGAAACCGCCAAAGATGCGCTGCAATTTGGTCAGGACGGTCACGGTAGCGGTTTCTTCTTTACTGAAAAACCGGATGCTAATGTCTGGGTCGATGGCGCAGTTTCAAGCTATTACCGCGAAACCTATGCCGAAGCAGAACAACGTTTAGGTGAAGTTCGCGCCCTGCGCCTGGCGGGTCATAACAATATTTTCCCCACGCTTTCATGGCTAAACGGCACTGCCACACTCCGCGTCTGGCATCCGCGCGGCCCTGATCAAGTTGAAGTGTGGGCGTTCTGTATTACTGACAAAGCCGCCTCCGATGAAGTTAAAGCCGCTTTTGAAAACAGCGCCACTCGTGCTTTTGGTCCTGCTGGTTTTCTCGAGCAGGATGACTCGGAGAACTGGTGTGAAATCCAGAAATTGCTTAAAGGCCACCGCGCCCGCAACAGCAAACTGTGTCTGGAAATGGGGCTTGGTCAGGAAAAGCGCCGCGACGACGGCATTCCTGGCATTACTAACTATATCTTTTCAGAAACTGCCGCTCGTGGAATGTACCAACGCTGGGCCGATCTTCTGAGTAGCGAAAGCTGGCAGGAAGTGCTCGATAAAACCGCCGCTTACCAGCAGGAGGTGATGAAATGAGTGCGCAAGTTTCACTAGAGTTACATCACCGCATTAGCCAGTTTCTCTTTCACGAAGCCAGCTTACTGGACGACTGGAAATTTCGTGACTGGCTGGCGCAGCTCGACGAAGAGATTCGTTACACCATGCGCACCACAGTTAACGCGCAAACACGCGACCGCCGCAAAGGCGTCCAGCCACCGACAACCTGGATTTTTAATGACACCAAAGACCAGCTGGAGCGGCGAATCGCCCGTCTGGAAACGGGCATGGCCTGGGCAGAAGAGCCGCCGTCACGCACCCGTCACTTAATCAGCAACTGCCAGATAAGCGAAACCGACATCCCAAACGTATTTGCTGTGCGGGTAAATTATCTGCTTTATCGGGCACAAAAAGAGCGCGATGAAACATTCTATGTTGGAACGCGTTTCGACAAAGTTCGCCGTCTGGAAGATGACAACTGGCGCTTGCTGGAACGGGATATCGTCCTGGATCAAGCGGTAATCACTTCCCATAACCTGAGTGTACTGTTCTGATGAATCGAATTTATGCGTGTCCCGTTGCGGATGTGCCGGAGGGTGAGGCTCTCCGGATCGATACCTCGCCCGTCATCGCCCTGTTCAACGTTGGCGGCGAGTTTTATGCCATTAACGATCGTTGCAGCCATGGTAATGCGTCAATGTCAGAAGGGTATCTGGAAGATGACGCCACGGTGGAGTGCCCGCTACACGCCGCCAGTTTTTGCCTGAAAACGGGGAAAGCGTTATGCCTGCCCGCCACCGATCCGCTCACCACTTATCCAGTACACGTTGAAGGTGGTGACATTTTCATCGACTTACCGGAGGCGCAGCCATGAGCGATCTGCATAACGAGTCCATTTTTATTACCGGCGGCGGATCGGGATTAGGGCTGGCGCTGGTCGAGCGATTTATCGAAGAAGGCGCGCAGGTTGCCACGCTGGAACTGTCGGCGGCAAAAGTCGCCAGTCTGCGTCAGCGATTTGGCGAACATATTCTGGCGGTGGAAGGTAACGTGACCTGTTATGCCGATTATCAACGCGCGGTCGATCAGATCCTGACTCGTTCCGGCAAGCTGGATTGTTTTATCGGCAATGCAGGCATCTGGGATCACAATGCCTCACTGGTTAATACTCCCGCAGAGACGCTCGAAACCGGCTTCCACGAGCTGTTTAACGTCAATGTTCTCGGTTACCTGCTGGGCGCAAAAGCCTGCGCTCCGGCGTTAATCGCCAGTGAAGGCAGCATGATTTTCACACTGTCAAATGCCGCCTGGTATCCTGGCGGCGGTGGCCCGCTGTACACCGCCAGTAAACATGCCGCAACCGGACTTATTCGCCAACTGGCTTATGAACTGGCACCGAAAGTGCGGGTGAATGGCGTCGGCCCGTGTGGTATGGCCAGCGACCTGCGCGGCCCACAGGCGCTCGGGCAAAGTGAAACCTCGATAATGCAGTCTCTGACGCCGGAGAAAATTGCCGCCATTTTACCGCTGCAATTTTTCCCGCAACCGGCGGATTTTACGGGGCCGTATGTGATGTTGACATCGCGGCGCAATAATCGCGCATTAAGCGGTGTGATGATCAACGCTGATGCGGGTTTAGCGATTCGCGGCATTCGCCACGTAGCGGCTGGGCTGGATCTTTAAGGAAGCACGATGAAAGAAAAAACGATCATTATTGTCGGTGGCGGGCAAGCGGCGGCAATGGCTGCGGCCTCGCTACGCCAGCAAGGGTTCACCGGTGAGCTGCATCTGTTTTCCGATGAGCGACATCTTCCTTATGAACGACCTCCACTCTCGAAATCCATGTTGCTGGAAGATTCCCCGCAGTTACAGCAGGTGTTACCCGCTAACTGGTGGCAGGAAAACAATGTTCATCTGCATTCCGGTGTAACCATCAAAACGCTGGGTCGCGACACACGAGAGTTAGTGTTAACCAACGGCGAAAGCTGGCACTGGGATCAGCTTTTTATAGCAACCGGCGCGGCAGCTCGACCGCTGCCGTTGCTTGATGCACTGGGAGAACGCTGCTTTACCCTACGCCATGCCGGTGATGCCGCCAGACTGCGAGAAGTTCTGCAGCCCGAACGGTCAGTCGTGATTATCGGTGCCGGAACTATTGGTCTGGAACTGGCTGCCAGCGCCACGCAGCGCAGATGTAAGGTGACAGTGATTGAACTGGCGGCAACCGTCATGGGCCGTAATGCACCACCGCCCGTGCAACGCTATCTTTTACAGCGCCACCAGCAGGCTGGTGTGCGCATTCTGCTCAATAATGCCATTGAACATGTGGTCGATGGTGAAAAAGTAGAACTGACGCTGCAAAGTGGGGAAACGCTTCAGGCTGATGTGGTGATTTACGGTATTGGTATCAGCGCCAACGAGCAACTGGCTCGCGAGGCCAACCTTGATACTGCCAATGGCATTGTCATTGATGAGGCTTGCCGCACCTGCGATCCCGCGATCTTTGCCGGTGGCGATGTGGCAATCACTCGTCTTGATAATGGTGCACTACACCGCTGCGAAAGCTGGGAAAACGCCAATAACCAGGCGCAAATTGCCGCTGCCGCAATGTTAGGGCTACCGCTACCGCTACTGCCGCCGCCGTGGTTCTGGAGCGATCAGTACAGTGATAACTTACAGTTTATTGGCGATATGCGTGGCGATGACTGGCTTTGTCGTGGCAACCCGGAAACTCAGAAGGCGATTTGGTTTAATCTGCAAAACGGCGTGCTTATCGGTGCGGTCACGCTGAATCAGGGGCGTGAGATTCGCCCAATTCGCAAATGGATCCAGAGCGGCAAAACGTTTGATGCGAAACTGCTGATAGATGAGAACATCGCGCTTAAATCACTGTAACCAGGATAATTAGCGAATATCTCAATGCCTGGGGCGTGGCGAGGTGCAAGAGTGTGTATTACGTTTAAATCACATTATCTTGCAAAGGGATTGGTTATGAACACACTACGTTATTTTGATTTTGGAGCTGCCCGCCCCGTTTTGTTATTAATTGCCCGTATCGCCGTGGTCTTAATTTTCATTATTTTTGGTTTTCCCAAAATGATGGGCTTTGACGGTACGGTCCAATATATGGCCTCGTTGGGCGCGCCAATGCCGATGCTGGCAGCGATTATTGCGGTAGTTATGGAAGTGCCCGCCGCGATATTAATCGTGCTTGGCTTTTTCACCCGTCCGCTGGCGGTGCTGTTTATTTTCTACACGCTGGGTACGGCGGTGATTGGTCACCATTACTGGGATATGACCGGCGATGCGGTTGGGCCAAATATGATTAATTTCTGGAAGAATGTCAGTATCGCTGGCGCGTTCTTGCTATTGGCAATTACCGGGCCGGGGGCAATTTCTCTCGATCGGCGTTAGGAAAGATGCCGGATGCGGCGTGAACGCCTTATCCGGCATTTAATAAATTACAGCCACTCTACCCGCAACGACATCTCTGAAGTTGTTGATTCCCCTGGTGCTAGCGCAATGAGATCACCCCCTTCCGGGCGATGATGATCATCCGGCGCATGGCTCATCGGTTCCAGACAGAAGAAATCAAACGCATATCCTTTATCAAACGCAGGGTCGGAAACAAAGATGAAATAACACGGTGCAGGTGGCGTCGTTTCCATGATGATGGCATAACCTTCCTGCGGCTGCTCGATGCGGGCCTGACCATTCCATCCGGCAAAACCATTGTTCACCCACTGGCGCGGCAACGGCGCGGGCTGGTTAAAATCCAGTTCCTGCGGTAGCTGCTCGCAAAACTCACCCGCCAGCCACTGCTCCCGCTCCAGCCAGTAACCGCTCGCCTGTGCCTGAATCCGCGTTTGCGGCGACAACGGAAAATAAGGATGCCAGCCGGTACCAAATGGCAGCGTCTCTGCCCCTTGATTGGTGACAGAGAGCGTCACCGTCAGCGTATCCGCCGTTAAATGAAACGCCTGACTTACCCGATAGTGATAGACACCGCTGCGATGTTCATACACCAGACACAAACTATCATCGCTGTGCGAGACACATTGCCACTCGCCCAGCCAGCCATCGCCGTGTAGATAGTGCGCATCCCACTCAACATTCGGTTGCAGTTGATACTCACGCCCCTGCCAGACAAAACGATTGCCGCTCACCCGGTTTGCAAATGGCACCAGCGGAAAACATGAGGCATCGGTTGCCACACCGCTTTTTTTACCAGGACGTAAGAGCGGCGTCGTATCGCGCCAGAAGCCTTCGATTACGCCGCCCTGGTCAGAAACGTCCAGCTTTAGCGACCCGTGGGATAAGGTATAGATGGTCATCCGCTAACTCCTTAATCCGGGAAGTTAATCACAACTTTCCCGCATTTGCCGCTCGCCATCAGCGCATAGGCATCACCTGCCTGTTCCAGCGAGAAGCGATGGGTAATGGCGTTACGCGGCCACAGCTTCCAGTCCGTCAGATCATGGGCGCATTTTTCCATATGGAACAGACTGGTCACCCAGGAGCCGATAATCCGCCGTTGATGGTGCATCAGATCGGCGCTGACCTCGAATTCCACTTTTCCGGTTTCACCAATGTAAACCACCCGTCCCCAGTCAGCGGTGGATTGCAGTGCCAGCAAGCGACCTGCGGCATTACCGGAACAATCGAGCGCAACATCCGCGCCACCGTGGGTGAGTTCGGCGATAATCTGCGGCAGACCTTCGGTGGTTGCTAAATAGCCGTGATCCATCACCCCTAACTGTTTTGCCATCGCCAGACGTTCCGGCAGCATATCAACGCCGATGATCCGTTTTGCACCGCGACCTTTCGCCAGCATCATCGCCATCATGCCGACTGGCCCCAGACCGACCACCAGCACGTTATCACTGCCGGAAACTTCGCCGCGCAAAATTCCTTCATACGCTGTACCAACGCCGCAACTGATAAACGCACCATCTTCGTAGCTCAGCGCATCCGGCAGGAGGATCAGATCTTTTTCTTCCGCCAGCAAGTATTCGGCATGACCGCCGTCACGCTGCCAGCCGTAAGCCGCTTTTCCTTCGCCAGTACAAGAAATAGGAAAACCGCGACGGCAGTTCGGGCAAAAACCACAGCCAGAAATGTGATACACCAGCACGCGGTCGCCCTCTTTAAAATGGCGGCAGCCTTGCCCCATCGCCACAATCTGCCCGCACGGTTCATGACCGTTGATAAAGCCCTGGTATAACGGTTTATCGGGTGCCGCCGCTGTGGCACGGTGTTGATGATAGATATAGTGGACATCGCTTCCGCAAATCCCGGAGGATTTCATTTTGATCAGTACCTGGTTAATCCCCGGCGTCGGCACCGCAACTTCCCGCAGATCGACGGTCGAATTTCCTGGTAAATAAGCTGCCAGCATCGTTTTCATAAATCCCTCATTAACAATACGATTAATTTTCATCCCTGCCGCACCCGCGCCAGGGGCGTTAAGGTTTAGCGTTTCGCTTTACTGCTTCGCTGGGTCAGCAAGATATTCGCCAGCACCGCCACCACGATGATGACGCCGCGTACCACCTGCTGGAAAAAGGAGTTAATACCGAGCAGCACCAGACCGTTACCGATTAGCGTAATCACCAGCACACCAAGCAATGTACCGAACAGGGAACCGCGACCGCCGGAAAGTGCCGTACCGCCGACCACGACCGCGGCGATGACGTCAAACTCCAGACCGTTTGCGGCACCTGCGTTACCAGAACCGAGGCGCGCCGCCAACAAAATGCCGGTCACCGCCGCTAATAATCCCGAAAGGGTAAAGATAAGAATGCGCACCCGACGAACGTTGATGCCGCACAACTGCGCCGCCGTAGCATTACCGCCAACGGCAAAAACCGAGCGCCCGAAGGCGGTTTTGCGGCTGATGAACACAAACAGCGCAAACAACACAATCATGATCAGCGCGGATACCGGCACACCGAGAAATTGTCCGCCCAGCCAGTCCAGCACCTCGTTTTCATCAATCGGCACTGGCAGTGCGTTCGTCATAAACAGCCCCATTCCGCGCAGGGCGCTCCACAGCCCCAGTGTGGCAACGAAACTTGGTACATTAAACACGCCGCGCAGCACCCCGGCCAGCGTTCCCATCAGCGCGCCTAACAGCAACACCAGCAGGCACGCCACCGCCAGCGGAACTTCAAATTGCAGCAAAAATGCCAGGCACACCGAGACAAAAGCCACCATCGGCCCAACGCTGACATCAATTTCACCGGAGATAATAATCAGCGTCATCGCCCAGGCGGCAATCCCAATGGTGGCGGCATCGCGCAGCACGTTCATCTGGTTATTCAATGAGATAAAGCCAGGCGCGTTCAGGGAGAAGACCAGATAAAGAATGGCAATCACCACCAGCAAACCGATCTCATTAATATGGCGACTGACAAATTGTTTGAGCGAGACGCTCTTGCCCTGCGGCAATGGTAATGACGAAGCAGACATCTTCAGGTTCCTCGGTAAAATTCATCAGTGCACAGACAGAATGGCGGACATCAGCTCATCCACATTGACCGGAGCGTGAAACTCCTGCGAGAACGTGCCGTGCTGTAATAACAGGATGCGGTCACACACCAGCGGCAACTCCTCCACTTCACTGGAGATAAACACCACGCTTTTTCCTTCGGCAGCCAGCTCACGGACAATACGGTAAATCTGCTGTTTGGCTTCGATATCGACGCCGCGCGTTGGCTCGTCGAGCAACAAAATCTGGCTGGCAGCATAGACCCAACGACCGATCACCACTTTTTGCTGATTGCCACCAGAAAGCGTGCCGATGGGTGTTTCGCTACTGGCGGCCTTGACCGTCATCCGCTGCATCACCTCTTCGGTCAGGCGGCGGATGGTGGACCATTGCAGCACACCGTTGGCGCTGATTTTTTGCCGATTGGTCAGCACTGTATTTTCGTCAACGCCCAACCAGGGAATGATCCCCGCTTCTTTGCGGTTTTCTGGCGTATAGCCAATGCCGCGTTTCAGCATGTCGCCGTAATCGGGGCGCGTGATTTTCTCGCCGTTGATAACAATTTCGCCCTGTTCATACTCCTCCAGCCCAACAATCGCCTTCAGCAATTCACTGCGCCCTGCCCCCAGCAGACCAGCAATGCCGAGCACTTCGCCACGACGTAGCGTAAAACTGATATCCTCCAGCTTGGGCTTATGGCGTAACGCACGGACTTCCAGCACGGCCTGATCCACAATTTCCTGAGGGGCTACCGGCGCAATATCAACGTGATCGCGCCCGAGCATCAGCGACACAATATGATGCGTGGAGGTGTTTTCGAGCATCACATCGCCCGCCACCTGACCATCGCGCATAACGGTGGCACAGGAGGCAATGCGGCGAATTTCTTCCATCCGGTGGCTGACATAAATCACCGCCACGCCCAGTGCCGACATCTTTTTCACCGCGCTGATCACCAGTTCAACTTCCGCACTCGCAAGCGAACTGGTAGGTTCATCAAGAATGACCACGCGCGGCTCGCCCTTCATCACCCGCGCAATTTCCACCAGCTGCTTTTGCGCCGGGCTTAGCGTTGAAACAAGTTGTTCAGGACTAACGTCAACGCCCAGCGCCTGTAAGCAACGTTGGGCATCCTGCGCCATTTGCAGGTAATCAATCATGCCGTTGCGGCGGGGCCACTGACCGAGGCAGAGGTTTTCCGCCACTGTCAGCCCTTCCACCAGACTTAACTCCTGATAAACCGCGCGCACCCCCAGTTCAGCGGCACGGCGAGTCAGCGTAGCTTCGTCACCTTCCAGTCGCGTCTCGCCAATCCAGATATCACCGCTATCCGGGCGTTCGCTGCCGGTAAGCATTCGAATGAGAGTCGATTTGCCCGCGCCGTTTTTACCTAACAGCGCACGAACTTCGCCTTTATTGAGCGTGAAGTTAACGTTATCCAGCGCAACGACGCCGGGATAACGCTTATTTCCTGCCACCACTTTTGCTACCGGGACTGCCTCTGTTGCCGTGAACATAGGGACCTCTGCGAATCAGCGATTAGGGCAGACCATCAACGTGCGTTGCCAGCCACTGTTTACCGTCTTCCGTTTTGGTATAGAGATCGATAGGCACCTGAATCACTTTTTCACCGTCGGCTTGTTTATTGATAACCTTCAATGTTTGCGCGAAAACAGCATTGCCCATTTTCTTACCGGAAATATCCACTACCGCTTTCAGCACCTGATTGTTTTCCAGCTCCTGAGCAATTTCGGTTGTCATATCCGAACCGAAAACAGCAATTTTTCCGGCCTGATTTTGATTACGTACCGCTTTTACCGCGCCGAGTGTCGCACCGCCCGATTCCCCCATAATGGCGTTGAGATCCGGCGTGGAGATAATTAGTTTTTCACCAACGGAAATCGCTTTATCTAAAACAGTCCCTTCCTGATTAGCGACAATTTGCGCGCCGGGAACGCGGGATTTTAAAACTTCTTCAAATCCTTTACGTCGCTGCACACAAACTTCAAAGGCTTCGCAATTGATGACGGCAATTTTCGGCTGGTCAATTTTATTGGCAATAAAATAATCAGCGGCAGCGTTACCCAGTTTTTTACCAAATTCCAGCGGATCGCCGACCAGATACGCCGAGACATATTTATCGACCCCCTTTTGATTAATACAGGTGTTGTAGCAAATCACCGGAATGCCCGCTTCACTGGCGCGACGAACGGTACGGCTACTGCCATTTTCAGACACTGCCGATAAAATAATGGCATCGACATTACGCGCCACGAGGGTATCAACAAAGGTACTTTCTTTCGAAATATCACCCTGGGCGTTAGTTTCTATTAACTGAACTTGTACTGAGGAATCTTTTGCCGCATCCTGAACGCCCTGACGCACTCCAGCGTAGTATCCCTGAGTATCAAGGTATATTGCGCCAATGGTCATTTCTTTTTCCGCAGCCCTGGCAAATAGTGCGCTACCTAATAGCGTAGCCATTAATAATAGATTACGGGTTGTTCTCATTTTTGTAGGCATAGAGCCTCCTGTAGGGTTTTTATTAACAACGGCTTATTCTAATTATTTTGTGATGAGCGGCAGCGCGTGCCGCTCAAATATTACAGTTAATAGGGTTTAGTGAACGCGGTTAAAAATAAAAGGCATCACGGTGGTGAATAATGCCGCTTTCGGCCAAGCCGGATTAATCGCCGTCAATTCAGCGCGAGCAGACTCATATTGCGCAACCTCCCCGAGTCCCGCGGACGCCAGCATCGCCACCATCAGGCATTTTTCTTTATGCTGCTGTTGTAAATCGCCATACAGCGACAACAAGTCAGGTTGCGAGACGGCAAAGAAATCCGCTTCGATACTGGTTTTCGCCATCTCTTGCGCCCACTGTTTCATTTCACTAAACAGTTGCTGTGCGGTTTGTTGTTCGCCCAGCAGTCGCAGCGCCATCCCTTGCCAGAAGAGATAATCAACCGGCTGATCGTTGTAATAACTGTGAATGTTAATAGTGCGATCGCCGGTCGCCGCCAGACGTAAACAACGCGTCGCTTCAGTTTCATCGCCCTGCGCGTTGGCGCATATCGCCTGCCAGAACCAGATGTCGTTATCAGTTTGCCCCGGTAAACGGCCTTCGCTTAAATTCTCCGGATAATGCAGCGCGGCATGAAGCAGTTCGCAGGCCTGCTGCGGCTGTCTGGCATCAAGATGCTGCCAGGCGCGTAATAACTGGTTGAGGATAAACTGACTGGTGACCTTCCCTTCCCCGCCTTCCCACGGGTGGAATTTGCGCGTGGCGAGAATGTCCGCCGCTTTGTCTGCCTGACCCGTGAGATGCCACAAATTGAGCAGTTCTGCGGTCATGTCGTCGCGTTTCAGCGCAATTTCCAGATTATTTTCCAGACGCGCCAGTCGTTTCTCCGGTGTGGCTCCACTTAACTTATCCAGCAAATCCCGTTCGAAAAGCAGACGTGCATCCTGCGGCGCAAGCTGATAAGCATTATCAAGATAACGCGCGGCCAGCTCATAATCGTGTTGCTTATTCCACGCATGGATCGCTAACCCGCGCCAGCCGTCGGCAAACTCCGGCGACATCTCTACGCAACGTTGCCAAAAGGCAATGGCTTTGTTGTAGCTACGTTTGTTGTAGTAGAAGCAAGCTAGTAAATGGCGAGCAAACCAGCACTCTTCAATACTCTCCAGCGCCGCCACTTCTTCCAGCGTATTCGGGAAACGGACAAACTGCGGGAAGACATCAATGGCTTTTGCGACCAGTTCGCCACGTTCGGCTTTCGGCAGCAAGCTGGCTTGCAGGTAAAGCGGCAGCGTGCGCTGGCAGTCCAGTGCGTTCAGCATCTCTGCCGCCAGGGTGGGCATTCCCCAGTTAATCAGTTGCCCGGCGGTCATCAGGGCGTTAACGTCGCGTCCCTGACACAGACCGCGCCACTGCGCGAGAGCTGATTCGCTACGACCATCGAACCAGTTCAGCCACCACAGAGTGGCGTTCAGCGGATAATCGCGCAGCAGTTTCTCGCGCTGCACACGCGCGTTGTCCTGACGACCACTTAACACCAGCAGCAGATTATGCAGGCAAAGCACTTCCTGATTGGTTGGGCAGGCGCGAAGACTTTGTTGGCAAAAATCCAGACCAGCGTCGAAGTTACCATTACGCGCCGCCAGTCGTGCCAGGCCATAATAGCCACCGGCTTTGCTGTTGCCGCTCCAGACCGCACGCCAGAAATCCTCTTCGGCTTGTTGATATTGTCCCTGACGTTCGTAAGCACTGGCGCGAATCAAACTCGCCTGTCCGCACTGCGGATTTTTGTTCAGCGCATGTGCGCGTTTCAGAGCCTGAGTGGCATACGCCACCGCTTGCGGGAAATCTGCGCGGTTATATTCCAGCATCGCCAGCGCCAGGTTACAGCGATAATCCAGCGGGTCCAGCGCCACGCCGCGCAGGTAGTAATCGAACGGTGAACGGCTGGCGTGATGATATTGCTCCAGATGCTGACCGATAAACCAGGCTTCATCTGTACTGGTAATGTCTTGTGCTGCCAGTGGCGCTTTGGCGACGTCCGGTAACGGCAACGCTTGCGGCTGATGTTCCTGATAACTCAGTACAATATTGCCGTCGGCATCGGAGAGCTCAATGGTCAGCCTTTCAGGATTGATACCGTGCAACACGCCCTGGATGGCGGTCGCAGGCATCAGTGCCACGGCATCATCAAGTAACGCGTTGCATTTACCGATTTCGCGGATCGCCAGGCGGTATCCGTTCAACGGAGAGATGGCATACAGCCCCCACTCAATCCCCCGCTTACTACGCTGGAGTTTTATCACCGCATCGCGGGAGGCATTTTGCACCATGCCCAAAGAATGATAAGGCAGGAAATACTGCTCAAAACGCTTCTCTTCGTAAGCATCAAGCCAGGTAAAATCGGGCTGGTTATCGGCAAAAATACCGGTCATCAGTTCGATATACGGGCCGTTATTGTCGGTCAGACTCTTATCCCACGCCTGGCCAAATTCACTGTGTCCCCAACTCCACTGTTTTTTACCTGGCGCAATATGGTGGTTGGCAACGTGCAGCAAACCGCCATCTTCATCGTGACACCACGCGCCGACAAAATCGTACTGCGATTTTTCGGCCATATATGAGGTTGGAACAGGCACATTTTTATAGCGAGAAATGTCCACTCCAGCGGAGTAGTCCACTTTGTAGTAAGTGCCGGTAGCGATGGGGAAAGCGGAGACGGCCCGTTTGCCGTGATCAAACACCGCCGTTACATCCGGCGGGAAGACGCTCTGATGCCCTTCCCCCCCTTTCACTGCCGGGTTGGCCCACCACAAGAAATGACGCGGCGTGGCGTTCCCGTTATAGACGCGGCTGGCGATTTCCAGCGCCGCCCGGTCAGGGCGCAGGGTGAAACCTGTCATCACCTGTAAACCATGCATCGGCTCCGTTTCGCCTACCCACACCGTCTGTGCACCGTCTTCATGGGCTTCGAGGGTGAAATCAACGGGCATAAAGGTGGTCGGGCGATGATGTTGCGGCCAGTTAAACTCAATCCCACCGGAAATCCACGGCCCCAGCAGCCCCACCAGCGCAGGTTTAATGACTTCATTGTGATAAACAAAATCGCGCTGTTTCACTTTATCCCACGCGCGATGCACCCGACCGCCCAGTTCCGGCAGGATCATCACTTTGATGTAGTCGTTTTCCAGCCACACCGCCTGCCAGGATTTCAGGGTTTTCTGCTCGCTCAGCGTATCGGTCACGCCGTAGGGATAAACCGCGCCGGACGATCCCTGATAAACGCGATTTTCCAGGAACATGGGATGTATATCCTGCGGCCCGGTTTCATAGGTCGGGATCTCAACGCGCTCTTGCCACACTTTTACTGGAGTCATGGTGCCCTCAATATTAACAAGACATACTGAATTAAAAGATTTGTGGCAGTGTATTGAACAATCTGGCAATGTTTTCGCGGAATAATCACGCAATTAACTAAACAAGGTTTAGTGAAGATGAGAGCCTGCATTAATAATCAACAGATTCGCCACCATAACAAATGCGTGATTCTGGAACTGCTGTACCGGCAAAAGCGCGCCAATAAATCAACGCTGGCCCGGCTGGCGCAAATTTCGATTCCGGCAGTCAGTAATATTTTGCAGGAACTGGAAAGCGAAAAACGGGTGGTGAATATTGACGATGAAAGCCAGACGCGCGGGCATAGTAGCGGTACATGGCTGATTGCGCCGGAAGGTGACTGGACGCTGTGCCTGAACGTGACGCCCACCAGTATTGAGTGTCAGGTTGCTAATGCTTGTTTAAGTCCGAAAGGTGAATTTGAGTATTTACAGATTGATGCACCGACGCCGCAGGCGCTGCTGTCCGAAATCGAAAAATGCTGGCATCGCCACCGTAAATTGTGGCCGGACCATACCATCAACCTGGCGTTGGCAATCCACGGTCAGGTTGATCCTGTGACCGGCGTGTCGCAAACCATGCCGCAAGCGCCGTGGACAACGCCGGTGGAGGTGAAATATCTGCTGGAAGAGAAGCTCGGCATTCGGGTGATGGTCGATAATGACTGCGTGATGCTGGCGCTGGCGGAGAAATGGCAAAATAATTCGCAGGAACGGGATTTCTGCGTGATCAACGTTGATTACGGCATTGGCTCGTCGTTCGTGATTAACGAGCAAATTTATCGCGGCAGTTTGTATGGTAGCGGACAGATTGGTCACACCATCGTTAATCCGGATGGCGTCGTCTGCGACTGTGGACGTTATGGCTGCCTGGAAACCGTCGCCTCGTTAAGCGCATTAAAAAAACAGGCGCGGGTATGGCTAAAATCACAACCGGTTAGTACTCAACTTGATCCTGAAAAACTGACTACAGCGCAGTTAATCGCTGCCTGGCAAAGTGGAGAACCGTGGATCACCAGCTGGGTTGATCGCTCTGCCAATGCCATTGGTTTGAGTCTGTATAACTTCCTCAACATCCTCAATATTAATCAGATTTGGTTGTACGGTCGCAGTTGTGCCTTTGGTGAGAACTGGCTTAATACTATTATTCGCCAGACAGGATTTAACCCGTTCGACCGCGACGAAGGACCGAGCGTGAAAGCGACGCAAATTGGCTTTGGGCAATTAAGCCGCGCACAACAGGTGCTGGGAATTGGCTATTTGTATGTTGAGGCGCAGTTACGACAGATTTGATGGCGCGATAACGTAGAAAGGCTTCCCGAAGGAAGCCTTGATGATCATAAACGAAAAATTGCCTGATGCGCTACGCTTATCAGGCCTACACGGAGATTGCAATATATTGAATTTGCAAAGTTTTGTAGGCCGGATAAGGCGTTCACGCCGCATCCGGCATGAACAACGAGCACATTGACAGCAAATCACCGTTTCGCTTATGCGTAAACCGGGTAACGTGCGCAGATGTCGAGAACTTTACCTTTGATGCGCTCGATAACGGCTTCATCATTGATGCTGTCCAGCACGTCACACATCCAGCCAGCCAGTTCTTTCGCTTCGGCTTCTTTAAAGCCGCGACGGGTAATCGCCGGAGTACCTACACGAATACCGGAGGTCACAAACGGGCTCTTCGGATCGTTCGGTACGCTGTTTTTGTTGACGGTGATGTTAGCACGGCCCAGAGCGGCGTCTGCTTCTTTACCGGTCAGGTTTTTATCAACCAGATCAACCAGGAACAGGTGGTTATCAGTGCCGCCGGAAACCACTTTGTAGCCGCGCTCGAGGAACACTTCTACCATCGCTTTAGCGTTTTTAGCGACCTGCTGCTGGTAAGTTTTGAACTCAGGCTCCATCGCTTCTTTCAGAGCAACCGCTTTACCGGCGATTACGTGCATCAACGGACCGCCCTGACCACCAGGGAAAACGGCAGAGTTCAGTTTTTTGTACAGCTCTTCGCTACCACCTTTCGCCAGGATCAGGCCGCCGCGCGGACCCGCCAGGGTTTTGTGAGTGGTGGTAGTAACAACGTGAGCATGAGGAACCGGGTTCGGGTAGACGCCAGCAGCAACCAGGCCCGCAACGTGCGCCATATCAACGAACAGGTAAGCACCGATGCTGTCAGCGATTTCACGCATTTTCGCCCAGTCCACCACGCCGGAATATGCAGAGAAACCACCGATAATCATTTTCGGCTTGTGTTCTTTGGCTTGTTTTTCCAGATCGGCGTAGTCGATATGACCGGTAGCATCGATACCGTAAGGAACGATGTTGTACAGTTTACCGGAGAAGTTAACCGGAGAACCGTGAGTCAGGTGACCGCCATGCGCCAGGTTCATACCCAGAACGGTATCACCTGGTTCCAGCAGCGCGGTGTAGACCGCAAAGTTAGCCTGGGAGCCGGAGTGCGGCTGGACGTTAGCGTAGTCAGCGCCGAACAGTTCTTTCGCACGATCGATCGCCAGTTGTTCAACGATATCAACATACTCGCAACCGCCGTAGTAGCGTTTGCCCGGATAACCTTCAGCATATTTGTTGGTCAGCTGAGAACCCTGCGCCTGCATTACGCGCGGGCTGGTGTAGTTTTCGGAGGCGATCAGTTCGATGTGCTCTTCCTGACGTACTTTTTCCTGCTCCATAGCCTGCCACAGTTCGGCATCATAATCGGCAATGTTCATTTCACGCTTTAACATCCGCATCTCCTGACTCAGCTAACAATAAAATTTTTGGCCTTTATAGGCGGTCCTGTTGGACAACGGCGAACAGTATAACCGAATCATTGTGCGATAACAGGTCTTGACAAAGGAATTTACGCAAACGATTACCTTCAGGCTACGCAAGGCTTTGGAGAATAAAGAGCTTGCAACCGGAAACGGATTTCTTTTCAGGTTTGTGATGCAAATTTTTCACTTCATCACATTCTTTCTGAAAAACACCAAAGAACCATTTACATTGCAGGGCTATTTTTTATAAGATGCATTTGAGATACATCAATTAAGATGCAAAAAAAGGAAGACCATATGCTTGACGCTCAAACCATCGCTACAGTAAAAGCCACCATCCCTTTACTGGTGGAAACGGGGCCAAAGTTAACCGCCCATTTCTACGACCGTATGTTTACTCATAACCCAGAACTCAAAGAAATTTTTAACATGAGTAACCAGCGTAATGGCGATCAACGTGAAGCCCTGTTTAACGCTATTGCCGCCTACGCCAGTAATATTGAAAACCTGCCTGCGCTGCTGCCAGCGGTAGAAAAAATCGCGCAGAAGCACACCAGCTTCCAGATCAAACCGGAACAGTACAACATCGTCGGTGAACACCTGTTGGCAACGCTGGACGAAATGTTCAGCCCGGGGCAGGAAGTGCTGGACGCGTGGGGTAAAGCCTATGGTGTACTGGCTAATGTATTTATCAATCGCGAAGCGGAAATCTATAACGAAAACGCCAGCAAAGCCGGTGGTTGGGAAGGTACTCGCGATTTCCGCATTGTGGCTAAAACACCGCGCAGCGCGCTTATCACCAGCTTCGAACTGGAGCCGGTCGACGGTGGCGCAGTGGCAGAATACCGTCCGGGGCAATATCTCGGCGTCTGGCTGAAGCCGGAAGGTTTCCCACATCAGGAAATTCGTCAGTACTCTTTGACTCGCAAACCGGATGGCAAAGGCTATCGTATTGCGGTGAAACGCGAAGAGGGTGGGCAGGTATCCAACTGGTTGCACAATCACGCCAATGTTGGCGATGTCGTGAAACTGGTCGCTCCGGCAGGTGATTTCTTTATGGCTGTCGCAGATGACACACCAGTGACGTTAATCTCTGCCGGTGTTGGTCAAACGCCAATGCTGGCAATGCTCGACACGCTGGCAAAAGCAGGCCACACAGCACAAGTGAACTGGTTCCATGCGGCAGAAAATGGCGATGTTCACGCCTTTGCCGATGAAGTTAAGGAACTGGGGCAGTCACTGCCGCGCTTTACCGCGCACACCTGGTATCGTCAGCCGAGCGAAGCCGATCGCGCTAAAGGTCAGTTTGATAGCGAAGGTCTGATGGATTTGAGCAAACTGGAAGGTGCGTTCAGCGATCCGACAATGCAGTTCTATCTCTGCGGCCCGGTTGGCTTCATGCAGTTTACCGCGAAACAGTTAGTGGATCTGGGCGTGAAGCAGGAAAACATTCATTACGAATGCTTTGGCCCGCATAAGGTGCTGTAATTTGATGTTGCCGGATGGAAACATCCGGCAACCCTTGACGCGGTTTAAATTGCCGCGTCGTCCTCTTCACCGGTACGGATGCGAATGACCCGTGCCACGTCAAAGACGAAGATTTTACCGTCACCGATTTTGCCGGTTTGCGCCGTGCGAATAATGGTATCGACACAGGTATCGACAATGTCGTCCGGTACGACAATCTCAATTTTCACTTTCGGCAGAAAATCCACCATATACTCCGCGCCGCGGTACAGCTCGGTATGGCCTTTCTGGCGACCAAAGCCTTTCACTTCGGTCACCGTCATGCCGGTAATACCGACTTCGGCCAGTGCTTCGCGGACATCGTCCAGCTTGAAGGGTTTTATAATCGCATCAATCTTTTTCATGCTATTCCTTGAAAAGGTCGCCTGTCTTTTGATCTGCTAAACGTAACACATAACGCCAATTCATTCCTTGAAATCGTTTGCATCCAGCTCGTGTCGGGAAAGCAGTTTATAAAATTCTGTCCGGTTGCGCCCCGCCATTCTCGCCGCGTGGGTGACGTTGCCTTTGGTGATTTGCAGCAGCTTACGCAAATAGTTGAGTTCAAACTGATTACGTGCCTCAACAAAGGTTGGCAGCGCCGTATTTTCACCCTCCAGCGCCTGCTCCACCAGCGCATCACTAATCACCGGAGATGAGGTCAGCGCCACGCACTGTTCAATCACGTTGACCAACTGGCGCACATTACCCGGCCAGCTCGCGGTCATCAGGCGTTTCATCGCATCGGTAGAGAACGCGCGGACAAACGGTTTATGTCGCTCTGCCGCCTGGCGCAACAGGTGATTTGCCAGTAGCGGAATGTCTTCTGTGCGCTCCGCCAGTGCCGGAATTTTCAGGCTGACAACGTTGAGGCGGTAATAGAGATCTTCGCGGAATTCCCCGCGCGCCATCGCTTTTGGCAGATCACGGTGAGTGGCAGAAATAATCCGCACATTGATATCAATATCGCGGTTACTGCCCAGCGGGCGCACTTTACGCTCCTGCAACACGCGCAGCAGTTTGACCTGTAACGGCGCAGGCATATCGCCAATTTCATCGAGAAATAGCGTTCCGCCTTCCGCCGCCTGGAATAAACCTTCGCGATTGCTGACAGCGCCAGTAAACGCGCCACGCGCATGACCAAACAGCTCCGACTCCAGCAATTGCTCGGGCAATGCGCCACAGTTAATAGCAATAAATGGTTTGCTGTTGCGCGGGCTGGCGTTGTGGATAGCCTGGGCGAAAATCTCTTTCCCGGTGCCGCTCTGACCGTTAATCAAAACGCTGACGTCTGATTGCGCCACCAGCCGCGCCTGTTCCAGCAAACGCAGCATCAGCGGGCTGCGGGTGACAATTGCCTCGCGCCAGCGTTCATCGGTGGCTGGCGCGGATTGCTCCAGCGCATCGTCAATTGCCTGATATAGCGCGTCTTTGTCGACAGGCTTGGTGAGGAAACTAAAAACGCCCTGCTGTGTTGCAGCAACGGCATCGGGAATAGAACCATGCGCGGTAAGAATAATTACCGGCATTCCCGGCTGCACTTTCTGGATTTCAGCAAACAGCTGCATACCGTCCATTTCATCCATCCGCAGGTCGCTGATGACTAAATCTACTTTTTCGCGATTCAGTACCCGTAATCCTTCAGCGCCACTTTCCGCCGTGACCACACTGTAGCCTTCGCTGGTCAGGCGCAGGCCAAGCAGTTTCAGCAATCCCGGATCGTCATCGACCAATAATAAATGCGCAGGTTTATGGCTCATCAGGAGTGACCTCATGGGTGGATGGCGCGGGCTTTTCACTCTCGTGCGGCGTATCCGGCGAGAAATTTCCAGCCGGTTTGCGGGTCGAGAGCTGGCGTTCAATATCGGTCAGGTTTTCCAGCTTGCGGGTGGTGAGTTCCAGTTGCTGCTGTAGAACGTGATGTTGCTGGCGCAATGTATCCAGCTCGCTGTCGCTGGACTGCTGGAGTTTACTGTAACGTTGGCGCTCTTCCGCCAGTTGCAGTTGCAGCGCCTGACCATCGCGCCAGAGTTGATACAGTGGGCGAACCTGTGCCGGGATCTCGGTACTTAACGCTTCAATACGCGCGACCAGCTGGCGGCGCTCATACGGCGTAATTTTGGCGTCGGCGAGCAAAATCCCTTGTTTAAAGGTATTTTGCCAGCTGCCGTCGTCATATTGGCGAGCTTGCTGACGCGACTGCGCAGGCATTAAACGATCAGCACAATCCATCGCCCGCAGCCAGTAAAGCGGATTGGTTTCGGTTGATTTACCTTGCAGCGCCCAGATGTCGCTACATTCAGTAGAAAGATAGTCAGCCAGTTGATAAACCGGAATTTTTTCTTCTGCTGGCGTATCAATGGCTGGCTTATTGTGATTCTGCACGCAACCCAGCAATGCCAGACATGGCAGCCCTGCCAGCCACAGCCGTCGGGGCAATAATCGTTGAAAAATGTGTCGCATATTCACCAGACTTAAAGCCTATCCCAGTGGGCGTAATTGTTGCAGACAGTCTGGACATGGACAGCGCGGAGAAACCGGAGCGTACATATCGTACGTGAAGATTTCGAGCACTGCCCGGGGCCGAACTGACAAATAAAATAGCCTGATAGGATAGGCTGTTAGCATTATTTCGTGTTTTTCGACGACGGTAATTCAATGCGGAAACAAACGTCTTGCCCGCTCTCGTCGACCAGATACAGTTCCCCTTGCATACGGCGAATACAATCCCTGGCAATGCTTAATCCCAGACCGCTGCCCTTCACCGCCCCTTTTCGCTGGTGGCTTCCCTGAAAAAAGGGTTCGAAGATCATGGCGCGTTCCTCTTGCGGAATGGGCGTGCCTGTATTGATGACATCAATATAAACCCGCGCACCATGTAAACTGCTGCGAAGGCAAATGTTACCGGATTCAGCCCCGTAGTGCACCGCATTGGAGTAAAGATTATCCAGTACGCTCATCAGCAGCATTGGCTCCGCCAGGCAAGCTGTTGCTTTGAGATCGACGTCGGTATGCATCATTTTAGCCCGTGCGGGCAGGCTATGAGCAGAAACCACTGTCTCCACCAGCGGTGCTAACTCAACATTCTCCAGTTCCACCGCACTGTCCGCCTGTTTACGGTTGTAATCAAGCAGTTGTTCGATCAGTTTTTGCAAATTGCGGCTGCTGCTATCAAGAATGCTCACCACCTCTTTTTGCTCTGGCGTAAGCGGCCCGACAACCTGGTCAGCCAGTAATTCAGTGCCCTCGCGCATACTCGCCAGTGGCGTTTTTAATTCATGAGATAAATGTCTTAAAAATTGATGGCGTTGGGATTCCAGCCATGACAGGCGCTCACTTAACCAAAGAATACGTTGCCCAACCGAGCGTAACTCGCTCGGTCCACTGAACGAGACGCTATTGCCCAGAGAACGCCCTTCCCCCAGACGGTTGATCATGCGCTCGATATTTTTCACCGGCCCGATAATCATCCGCGTGAAAAGCAGTACCATTACCAGACTCACCAGAAATAGCACCAGCGATTGCCAACCAAAATATTGCCCACGTTCGGCGATTTCACGCTGAAGCTGCTGCCCACGAGAGAACACCACTGTGCGCGTGGCCTGTACCATTTCGGTATTGGCACTGGCAAAGGCTTCAAGACGTGCGGCGGCGGCAGCATCGGGACCGCTGTTGTTACACTGAAGTTGAGCCAGATTGTGCAAATCCTGACGTAATGCCTGGTAGAGTTTATCGTCCGGCAGCACGCCTGCGTGGGCATCGAGCATTTCGCTGTAACGCTTGCGCTGGCTTTGATAAACCTTCGCCAGGGTTGGGTCGTCCAGCACGCAATACTGACGGTAACTACGCTCCATCTCCAGCGCCGCGTTGGTCATCGCTTCACTGCGCCGGGCATCAATAAGCGTAGTGCGGTTAACCAGCGCCGCCTGATCGCTAAGCGCATTCAGGCTTTGCCAGGCTTGCCATGCCAGCACCAACAGGGGCAGCAGAATCAGCAAAAATGCCAGCATTACCAGTTGTCGTAATGAGCGGGGAAAAACGGGCCAGCGTTTCAAGGTGTTACTCTCGTCAGACGCGAATAGCCTGATGCTAACCGAGGGGAAGTTCAGATACAACAAAGCCGGGAATTACCCGGCTTTGTTATGGAATAAGGCGGTGCCTAACTCGACGTTTCGCCCGATGGTTGATATAGCTACGCTGATATCAGAAGTTGGACGGCAGGCACCTTGTTGTGCGTCATTCGTATTTTATGTAGCACGTCCCGAAGGGGCTGACATAAGTCGGTGAATGAGCCACTGGTTACTATTATGCAGTAACTGTGCCAATAAAGAAAATAGTTTGGTAACGTACTGATTATACGTTGCTTTGAGGGGTTTATGTCTCCTCCGCTGTTTGAATGTAAATCAGCCACTGTGTCGCTAAAAAGAGACAACTTAAGATAAACTTATTAGATAATATTAAAATCAATGAGTTAAGTGTCGCCAGAAAGCGACACGGCAAACCACCCATTGTCGTGATTTACAGACACAAAAAAGCTCCCGGAGTTGGGAGCTTATGATAGTGGTTGGTGCTTAATGCCGCATCCGGGCTGCAAAACCAATGGGCTGACGACTTACCCCAACTGCTTACGCGCATTGCGGAAAATGCGCATCCATGGGCCATCCTCGCCCCAGTTTTCCGGATGCCAGGAGTTGCTGACAGTACGGAAAACACGTTCCGGGTGCGGCATCATAATGGTGACTCGACCACTTTCAGTCGTGACTGCCGTAATACCGTTCGGTGAACCGTTCGGGTTAGCCGGGTAGGTTTCAGTGACTTTGCCGAAGTTATCGACATAGCGCAGTGCCACCAGCCCTTTGCTTTCCAGTGCCGCCAGATGCGCCGCATCACGCACTTCCACGCGCCCTTCACCATGAGAGACAGCAATCGGCATTTGCGAGCCCACCATCCCCTGCAACAGCAGAGACGGGCTTTGGGTTACTTCAACCAGGCTGAAACGCGCTTCAAAGCGATCGGAGGTATTGCGCACAAAACGTGGCCACAACTCACTACCTGGGATCAGTTCACGCAGATTAGACATCATCTGGCAACCGTTACATACCCCCAGCGCCAGCGTTTGCGGACGGTGGAAGAAGGTTGCAAACTCATCGCGTACACGGTCATTGAACAGGATTGACTTCGCCCAACCTTCACCGGCACCCAGCACATCACCGTAGGAGAAACCACCGCACGCGACCAGGGCGTGGAAATCTTCCAGGCCCGTGCGTCCGGTCAGCAGGTCACTCATATGCACGTCGATAGCATCAAAGCCTGCACGGTGGAAAGCTGCCGCCATTTCAACATGCGAGTTCACGCCCTGCTCACGCAGTACGGCAACTTTCGGACGTGCGCCAGTGGCAATATACGGTGCTGCCACATCTTCGTTGATATCGAACGACAGTTTTACATTCAGGCCCGGATCGGCGTCGTTAGATTTCGCCTGATGCTCCTGATCGGCACACTCCGGGTTGTCACGCAGGCGCTGCATCTGCCAGGTAGTTTCTGCCCACCAGACACGCAACGTGGTGCGGCTTTCGCTGAATACAGTCTGCCCGTTGGCGGTAATCACAAAACGGTCACCGGAAACCGCCTGCCCTACATAATGGACACAATCAGCAAGCCCATGCTGTGCCAGTACGGACTCGACCGCTTCACGGTCAGCGGCACGAACCTGAATCACCGCACCCAGTTCTTCGTTAAACAACGCCGCCAGGCGATCGTCACCCAGAGTGGCGATATCCGCGTCAATGCCACAATGACCAGCAAAGGCCATTTCCGCCAGCGTTACCAGCAGGCCGCCATCAGAGCGGTCGTGATACGCCAGCAGCTTACGCTGTGCAACCAGCGCCTGAATCGCGTCATAGAAGCCTTTCAGTTGCGCGACATCGCGTACATCTGCCGGTTTGTCGCCAAGCTGACGATAAACCTGCGCCAGCGCCGTTGCGCCCAGCGAGTTATTGCCTTTGCCCAAATCAATCAGCAGCAGTGCGTTATCTTCGGTAGAAAGCTGCGGCGTGATGGTGTGACGTACATCTTCCACGCGGGCAAATGCAGAAATCACCAGCGACAGCGGCGACGTCATTTCGCGCTCTTCGTTACCTTCCTGCCAGCGGGTTTTCATCGACATGGAGTCTTTACCCACCGGGATCGTCAGGCCCAGCGCCGGACAAAGCTCTTCGCCCACGGCTTTAACGGCTTCATACAGGCCCGCATCTTCACCAGGGTGGCCTGCCGCCGCCATCCAGTTGGCGGAAAGTTTGATGCGTTTGATATCGCCAATTTGTGTTGCGGCGATGTTGGTTAACGCTTCACCGACCGCCAGACGGGCAGAGGCGGCGAAATCCAGCAGCGCAACCGGCGCACGCTCGCCAATCGCCATCGCTTCACCGTAGTAGCTGTCGAGGCTGGCGGTAGTGACCGCGCAGTTAGCGACCGGCACCTGCCACGGCCCCACCATCTGATCGCGCGCTACCATGCCGGTTACGCTGCGGTCGCCAATGGTCACCAGGAAGGTTTTTTCCGCCACAGTCGGCAGATGCAGCACACGTTTCACCGCGTCTGCAATGGTGATCCCTTCACGGGCCAGCGCGTCGCCTTTCGCTTTCAGCGTTTGTACATCGCGGGTCATCTTCGGCGTTTTACCAAGCAGGACGTCCAGCGGCAGATCGATCGGCTGATTATCAAAATGACGATCGTGCAGAGAAAGATGCAGTTCTTCGGTCGCTTCACCAATCACCGCGTAGGGTGCGCGCTCACGCTTACACAGTTCGTCAAACAGCGGTAATTGATCGGCAGCAACCGCCAGCACGTAGCGTTCCTGGGATTCGTTACACCAGATTTCCAGCGGGCTCATGCCCGGTTCGTCGCTTAGAATCTCGCGCAGTTCAAATTTACCGCCGCGCCCGCCGTCGCTCACCAGTTCCGGCATGGCGTTAGAAAGACCGCCAGCGCCAACGTCGTGGATAAACAGGATTGGGTTGGCATCACCAAGCTGCCAGCAACGGTCGATCACTTCCTGGCAGCGACGCTCCATCTCCGGGTTGTCGCGCTGTACGGAAGCAAAGTCGAGGTCGGCATCAGACTGACCAGACGCCATAGAAGACGCTGCACCACCGCCAAGACCGATGTTCATTGCCGGGCCGCCGAGAACGACCAGCTTCGCACCGACGTTGATCTCGCCTTTTTGTACGTGATCGGCGCGAATGTTGCCGATCCCGCCTGCCAGCATGATCGGTTTGTGATAACCGCGCAGCTCTTCGCCGTTGTGGCTGTTCACTTTTTCTTCATAAGTACGGAAGTAGCCGTTCAGTGCCGGACGACCAAATTCGTTGTTAAACGCCGCGCCGCCCAGCGGGCCTTCGGTCATGATGTCCAGCGCGGTGACAATGCGCTCAGGCTTACCGAAATCTTCTTCCCACGGCTGTTCGAAGCCAGGAATTCGCAGGTTGGAAACGGAGAAACCAACCAGACCCGCTTTCGGCTTTGCGCCGCGCCCGGTGGCACCTTCATCGCGGATTTCACCGCCGGAACCGGTCGCCGCGCCCGGCCACGGAGAAATCGCCGTCGGGTGGTTGTGAGTTTCGACTTTCATCAGAATATGCGCCGGTTCCTGATGGAAATCGTAGCGGCCCGTTTCGTGGTCAGCAAAGTAGCGGCCCACTTCAGAACCTTCCATTACGGCGGCGTTATCTTTATAAGCAGAGAGAACGTGATCTGGCGTGGTTTCGAAAGTATTTTTGATCATCTTGAACAGCGATTTCGGCTGCTGTTCACCATCGATAACCCAGTCGGCGTTAAAAATTTTGTGGCGGCAGTGCTCGGAGTTCGCCTGGGCAAACATATACAGTTCGATGTCGTTCGGGTTACGACCAAGCTTTGTGAAAGCATCCTGCAGATAGTCAATTTCATCTTCCGCCAGAGCCAAGCCAAGACGCAGGTTAGCGTCGATCAGCGCCTGACGGCCCTGCCCCAGCAAATCAACGCTGGTAACCGGAGTCGGTTGATGGTGGGCAAACAACTGCTCTGCATCATCTAAAGCAAAAAAGACCGTTTCCATCATGCGGTCGTGCAGTTCAGCGGTAACCTGCTGCCATTGTTCATTGGTCAGCGTACCGGCTTCTATATAGTAAGCAACGCCGCGCTCAAGGCGGTTTACCTGTTGTAGCCCGCAGTTATGGGCAATATCGGTCGCTTTCGAAGACCAGGGAGAGATGGTGCCAGGACGCGGGGTCACCAGCAGGAGTTTGCCTTGCGGGGCGTGGCTGGCGAGTGCCGGACCATATTTCAGCAGGCGTTCAAGTTGTGCGTGCTCATCATCGTTTAACGGCGCATTGAGGTCAGCAAAATGGACATACTCGGCGTAAATATTGTGAACCGGGAGCCTGGCAGCCTGAAAACGTGCCAGCAGTTTGTTGATTCGGAATGCCGACAGTGCAGGCGAACCACGCAGAATTTCCATCATAAGTCTCTCGTCTTCTAAGCTTTCGGTGTACCCAAGGGGGGGAAACGGGCGTCATTATAAAGAATCTGATGCGCTGACGAAACCGTTTGCGTGGAAATAAAATCACCATCGTGAATTAGCAACGCGTGCCGCCAATGGCTGTAATAAGTTGCCATCTGGCGCAGGTTTACGCAAAATGCCGCTCATTTATGAGTAAACCTTTCACTATTATTACGTTTTTTCAAGCTGGGACGCGCACGACACAGAGAATTAACTAATTGAAAAAATTAAAGATTAATTATCTGTTCATCGGCATTCTGGCACTGCTGCTCGCGGTCGCTCTCTGGCCATCCATTCCCTGGTTTGGTAAAGCCGACAACCGTATCGCCGCCATTCAAGCGCGGGGAGAGTTGCGTGTGAGCACCATTCATACTCCCCTGACTTATAACGAAATCAACGGGAAACCTTTTGGCCTGGATTACGAACTGGCGAAACAGTTTGCCGATTACCTCGGCGTAAAACTGAAAGTGACCGTGCGGCAGAATATCAGCCAGCTGTTTGACGACCTTGATAATGGTAACGCCGACCTGCTGGCGGCAGGACTTGTCTATAACAGTGAGCGGGTAAAAAATTATCAGCCTGGCCCTACCTATTATTCCGTGTCACAACAACTGGTTTATAAAGTGGGTCAGTATCGCCCACGTACGCTGGGCAACCTGACGGCGGAGCAACTCACCGTTGCACCGGGTCATGTGGTGGTTAACGATCTCCAGACCCTGAAAGAAACAAAATTCCCGGAATTAAGCTGGAAGGTAGACGACAAAAAAGGCTCTGCGGAATTAATGGAAGATGTCATCGAAGGAAAACTCGATTACACCATTGCTGATTCTGTCGCCATCAGCCTGTTTCAGCGCGTTCACCCGGAGCTCGCCGTAGCGCTCGATATCACCGATGAACAACCGGTGACTTGGTTTAGCCCGTTAGATGGCGATAATACCCTTTCCGCCGCCCTGCTCGACTTCTTCAACGAAATGAATGAAGACGGTACGCTGGCACGCATTGAAGAGAAATACCTGGGGCATGGCGATGATTTTGATTACGTCGATACGCGCACATTTTTACGCGCCGTCGATGCGGTACTGCCGCAGTTAAAGCCCCTGTTTGAGAAATACGCCGAAGAAATTGACTGGCGTTTGCTGGCCGCTATTGCTTATCAGGAATCGCACTGGGATGCACAGGCCACTTCACCGACGGGTGTGCGCGGCATGATGATGTTAACCAAAAATACCGCGCAAAGCCTCGGCATTACGGATCGTACCGATGCCGAACAGAGCATCAGCGGTGGCGTGCGTTATTTGCAGGATATGATGAGTAAAGTGCCGGAAAGTGTGCCGGAGAACGAGCGGATCTGGTTTGCCCTCGCTGCGTACAATATGGGCTATGCGCATATGCTGGATGCCCGCGCCCTGACGGCAAAAACCAAAGGGAATCCTGACAGTTGGGCTGACGTAAAACAGCGTCTGCCTTTACTTAGCCAGAAACCCTATTACAGCAAGCTGACTTACGGCTACGCTCGTGGACATGAAGCCTACGCTTATGTCGAAAATATTCGTAAGTATCAGATTAGCCTGGTGGGTTATCTGCAAGAGAAAGAGAAGCAGGCTACAGAAGCGGCGATGCAACTGGCGCAGGATTATCCGGCGGTATCGCCTACGGAGTTGGGCAAAGAGAAATTTCCTTTTCTCTCGTTTCTTTCCCAGTCGTCATCAAACTATTTGACCCATTCTCCCTCTCTGCTGTTTTCCAGGAAAGGGAGTGAAGAGAAACAAAATTAATCCGTCGAGGATTGCGCTTTTTTCTGCGCTTTAATTTCCTGGCGGCGCATGCGAAAGAAGTCACTGAGCAACGCCGCGCACTCATCCGCCAGTATTCCTTCCGTAATTTCCACTCGGTGATTCATACCCGGATGATGCAGCACATCCATTAAAGATCCCGCAGCGCCAGTTTTCGCGTCACGCGCACCAAAGACCACGCGACCAATGCGACTGTGGATCATCGCTCCGGCACACATTACACATGGTTCAAGCGTGACATACAACGTGGCGTCGATCAGACGATAATTTTGCATCACCAGACCACCCTGCCGCAGGGCCATGATTTCTGCATGTGCGGTGGGATCATGGCGACCAATCGGGCGGTTCCAGCCTTCGCCGATTACCCGATTGTTATGCACTAATACCGCGCCGACCGGCACTTCCCGCTCATCCCAGGCACGTTTCGCCAGCGTCAGCGCGTGACGCATCCAGTATTCGTGGCTAAATTCGACTTCAGACAAAAAGAAAACTCCGGTTATAAAAGCGCGGCGCATTATACACGGACGCTATGCTTTACTCTATTCCAGTTGCTGGAGTTCACCGCGCGGGGTTACTCGCCAACGATGCTGACAGAAATAAAGCAGCGGATTGTCCTGATTACTGTCGCTATAGCCACTGTACAGCCGCAGCGGAGTGCCGATTTTGCGCTCCAGTTGTGCGACCTTTTCATGTCCCAGACAACGCATCGTCAATACCCAACCACCATAGCCACGCTGAATTTGGCTGGCGATAAGATTAACCCGCGGCAGCCAGGGCGTATCGAAATAAACCGCTTCAACCAGCGGCTGCGGAGAGCCGGTAATCAACCAGATATCAGCATCGGAACTTAACAGGTAGGTGGTTAATCGCTCCTGAACCAGCGGAAAGGCGGTAACATTGTCGCGAAACCAGCGCACGAAATCGGCCTGCAACGTCTGTAAACGTGCTTCGCTGTGACCAAAAGTGCACCCCCACAGAAGCAGACTCATCGGCCAGCGTGCCGCACGACCTTTTATCAATAACGCAATGGCTATAATCGGTAACAACGGCAGGACAAGTAACGCATTCAGCGGTTGGCGACGTAGTAAATAGCGCAGAAAACTGCCGAACATATCCTGCTGATGCAATGTTCCATCTAAGTCAAAAAACACCACACGACGCTCGTGAGTTGCCAAACCATACTCCTCTGGACTGAAACATCCTGATTAATTTTCGCTACTACATAGCCTAACAGATAGATCATCACTTTTCCGGCAACAATCGACCGCATCATGGCTAACTGGAATTTTTAATTCATGGCAATTAGCGGCAATGGAATATAAAATTCACTCGCGTGTGTCTCATATTGCCTGTTGTCGCCACTATTTCATCGCGAGGAAAGATATGAACGGCTTACTTCGTATCCGTCAGCGTTACCAGGGGCTTGCCCAGAGTGATAAAAAACTGGCGGATTATCTGCTGCTACAACCTGATACGGCGCGCCATTTAAGCTCTCAGCAACTGGCCAACGAAGCCGGAGTCAGTCAGTCCAGCGTCGTGAAGTTCGCGCAAAAACTCGGCTATAAAGGTTTTCCGGCGCTTAAGTTGGCGTTGAGTGAAGCGCTGGCAAGCCAGCCGGAATCACCCTCCGTGCCCATTCATAACCAAATCCGCGGTGATGATCCGTTACGGCTGGTCGGCGAAAAACTGATTAAAGAAAATACTGCCGCTATGTACGCAACGCTAAACGTTAATAGTGAAGAGAAACTGCATGAATGCGTAACAATGTTGCGCTCTGCGCGGCGGATAATTCTGACCGGTATTGGCGCTTCGGGTCTGGTGGCGCAAAACTTTGCCTGGAAGCTGATGAAGATTGGCTTCAATGCTGCCGCAGTGCGCGATATGCATGCGCTACTCGCAACAGTACAGGCGTCGTCCCCTGACGATCTGTTATTAGCCATTTCCTACACCGGTGTACGACGCGAGTTAAACCTGGCGGCAGATGAGATGCTGCGAGTGGGCGGAAAAGTGCTGGCGATTACCGGCTTTACTCCGAATGCCCTGCAACAGCGTGCTTCTCATTGCCTGTATACCATTGCCGAAGAACAAGCGACAAACAGTGCTTCAATCTCTGCTTGTCACGCTCAGGGAATGTTAACGGATTTGCTGTTCATTGCGCTGATTCAGCAGGATCTGGAACTGGCACCAGAACGTATTCGTCATAGTGAAGCGCTGGTGAAAAAACTGGTCTGAGTAAAGAATGCGCGTATAATGCCCGCCCGGTTTGTGTTGTTTTGAGAGTTTCCTTATGGCGTTGTTAATCACTAAAAAATGCATCAATTGTGATATGTGTGAACCCGAATGCCCGAATGAGGCGATTTCAATGGGAGATCATATCTACGAGATTAACAGCGATAAGTGTACCGAATGCGTAGGGCACTACGAGACACCAACCTGCCAGAAGGTGTGCCCGATCCCCAATACTATTGTGAAAGATCCGGCGCATGTCGAGACAGAAGAACAGTTGTGGGATAAATTTGTGCTGATGCACCACGCGGATAAAATTTAATATTCTACTCTGGAAGTAGAGTATTAATTATATTACTGGGAAGCCTTAACGCCATTATATTTATTTAATTGATGACATTAGCATAATCATTCACTAAGTTAATTTATATAGTATCTGCCCAGACACTTATTTATAGTTATTAAAGGTGCGTCCGACTGGTTCACCGGACGCACCTTAAGTACGTTTCCTTGTGTTATAAGAACAGAAGGATCAGCTGTAAAACAGCAATGATGATTTTGATGACCCGTTTAATCAGGTATCGGCAATCAGTCATTCGTTTTTCCTTAAACAAGGAATGCAGCCATTCAGATTAGCCCTTACATCTCCCCAAAACTGAACGTGCGAGTTATTGAGGGTGCATGCTGCACTCCACACCAGAGCTTTGACGACACCACTCGTTTCAATGGGGGAATTCTGTGGCATGGTGTAAAGCACAGCAAAATCTTCAATAACGAAGCCAATTTTAATGTACTTACGAATTGGCGGTCACGTTAATCTTTCCATCAATATTGCTTTCTTCGTAAAGGCTCGAGTTTTTATGCTAAAGATTGCAAGTTGCTTGTAAAAGATAAGTACACTGATCCATAATCGCTGTTGTTGAGGGTGCATGCTGCACAAAATTAAAGTTAAAAAGTAAAACCCCCGTTCCTTACCAGTTCGGGGGTTTTACTTTTTAAAGAGAACGGTATTATTTTTAACTTTCAATAATTACCGTGGCACAAGCATAGTGCCGCTCATCTGCCAGCGTTACATGCATATTTGCAACGCCCAGCTTTTCCGCCAGTTTTAATGCCTCGCCCCATAGCCGTAGCCGTGGTTTGCCGAGCTCATCATTGAATACTTCAAATTGATTAAACGCCAGACCATTGCGGATCCCGGTGCCAAACGCTTTTGCTGCGGCTTCTTTCACAGCAAAACGCTTCGCCAGAAAACGCACCGGCTGGTGGTGCGTTTTCCAGATAGCCCATTCGTTATCGCTTAATACGCGGCGTGCCAGGCGATCACCGGATCGGGCGATCACCGCTTCGATGCGAGCGATCTCCACAATATCCGTGCCTAAACCTAATATTGCCATTAGCCACGCGCTTCCAGCATCAGACGCTTCATTTCTGCCACCGCATCTTTCAGTCCGGTCATCACTGCACGACCAATAATGGCATGACCGATATTCAGTTCATGCATCTCAGGGATGGCGGCAATGGCTTTCACGTTGTGATAGGTCAGACCGTGTCCGGCGTTAACTTTCAGACCGAGGCTTGCGGCAAAGGTCGCGGCTTTGGCGATACGCGCCAGCTCTTGCGCCTGTTCGGCGTCAGTTTTGGCATCAGCATAGCAACCGGTGTGGATCTCGATAAACGGTGCGCCAACCTCTGCCGCAGCTTTGATCTGCTCTTCATCGGCGTCAATAAACAGAGAAACCTGAATCCCGGCATCTGCCAGACGTTTGCAGGCATCGCGCATTTTGTCACGCTGCCCTGCGACATCCAGGCCGCCTTCGGTTGTTACTTCCTGACGCTTTTCCGGTACCAGGCAGCAAAAATGTGGCTTCGTCTCAACGGCGATCGCCAGCATCTCTTCGGTCACCGCCATCTCCAGATTCATGCGGGTATCCAGCGTCTGACGCAGGATGCGCACGTCGCGGTCAGTAATGTGACGGCGATCTTCACGTAAATGCACGGTAATGCCGTCCGCTCCCGCCTGCTCGGCAATAAACGCGGCCTGCACCGGATCCGGGTAAGCGGTACCGCGCGCGTTGCGCAGCGTAGCGATATGGTCAATGTTGACGCCTAACAGTAATTCAGCCATGACAATCCTCATCATTCATAATGTGTTTTCACCGTTCGCTTAGGCATAAACTGCCGGAACAGTTCCCTGCTCTTTAAAGGTTTACCGCCAAGATACGGCTTAAGCGCCATGCGGGTAAAGCGTTTCGCGGCGCGCAGTGTGTCTGCGTCAGGAAATTCCCGTGCGTTTAACGCTTTTAACTGCCTTCCGGTGAACGTTTTATTGTCGATAACGACGCTTGCGATAAACCCTTTTTCTTCGCGATAACGATACGTCATGGTGTCATCTACCGGCTCGCCGCTACCCGCACAATGGGTAAAATTGACGCCATAACCCAGATGCCCGAGCAGTGCCAGTTCAAAGCGGCGCAGCGCGGGTTCTGGCGTACCAGTGACCCCTGCAAGAGACTGAATGCAGTGCAAGTAATCGAAAAAAAGTTCAGAGAAGCGCGTCTCGTATTCCAGTACGCGGGAGAGAAGTTCGTTGATGTACAGACCGCTGTAAAGCGTGATACCGCTTAATGGCAGCGCCAGCGAGACGGCTTCAGCACTGCGCAGCGTTTTGACTTCGCCACGCCCGCCAAAACGTAGCAAGAGAGGGGTGAAAGGCTGTAATGCACCTTTCAGGGTAGAGCGTTTAGAGCGTGCGCCTTTGGCAACCAGACGCACGCGCCCCGATTCCTCCGTGAAGACGTCCAGCATCAGGCTGGTTTCGCTCCACGGGCGACTATGCAGGACAAATGCGCGCTGCCAGCCTTCCATCGGAGTTACTCTTAAAGATCGTCAACGTAACCGAGACTGCGCAGTGCGCGTTCGTCGTCGGCCCAACCGGATTTCACTTTTACCCACAGTTCAAGGTGAACAGGCGCTTCGAACATTTCCTGCATGTCTTTACGCGCTTCAATCCCGATGGTTTTGATCTTGGCCCCTTTGTTGCCAATGACCATCTTCTTCTGCCCTTCACGCTCAACGAGAATCAAACCGTTGATGTCATAACCACCGCGTTCGTTAGAGACGAAACGTTCGATCTCCACGGTCACGGAGTACGGCAGTTCAGCGCCGAGGAAACGCATCAGTTTTTCGCGGATGATTTCAGACGCCATAAAACGCTGTGAGCGATCGGTGATGTAATCTTCCGGGAAGTGATGAGTCGCTTCAGGTAGATGCTTACGCACGATTGCCGCAATAGTGTCAACATTCAGCCCGGTTTCGGCAGAGATTGGCACGATATCGAGGAAGTTCATCTGGCTTGCCAGGAACTGCAGGTGCGGCAGCAGATCGGCTTTCTCCTGCACGTTGTCCACTTTGTTCACCGCGAGGATTACCGGCGCTTTGCCTTCGCGCAGTTTGTTGAGCACCATTTCGTCGTCCGGCGTCCAGCGGGTGCCTTCAACGACAAAAATCACCAGCTCAACATCGCCAATAGAGCTGCTCGCCGCTTTGTTCATCAGGCGGTTAATGGCGCGTTTTTCTTCCATATGCAGGCCCGGTGTATCGACGTAGATCGCCTGATACGCGCCTTCAGTATGGATCCCCACAATGCGGTGACGAGTTGTCTGCGCCTTGCGGGAAGTGATGGAGATTTTCTGCCCCAGCAGTTTGTTCAACAATGTGGATTTGCCAACGTTCGGACGTCCGACGATGGCAATAAATCCGCAGTAACTTTTATCGATGCTCATTCCAGCTCCAGTTTTTTCAACGCCTGTTCGGCGGCAGCCTGCTCAGCCTTACGACGGCTTGAACCTGTGCCAACCACCGGTTCACTCAGGCCGCTGACCTGGCAGTGGATAGTAAATTCCTGATCGTGCGCTTCGCCACGTACCTGGACTACCAGATAAGTCGGCAGCGGCAGATGGCGACCCTGCAAATATTCTTGCAAGCGCGTTTTCGGATCTTTTTGTTTATCGCCTGGGCTAATTTCGTCCAAACGAGTTTGATACCAGTTGAGGATTAATTTCTCGACGGTTTGAATATCACTGTCGAGGAATACGCCACCAATTAATGCTTCGACGGTGTCGGCGAGAATTGACTCACGACGAAATCCACCGCTTTTAAGTTCACCTGGCCCTAAACGTAAGCACTCGCCTAACTCAAATTCGCGCGCCAGTTCCGCCAGCGTATTGCCACGGACCAGCGTGGCGCGCATCCGGCTCATATCGCCTTCATCCACACGAGGGAAACGGTGATAAAGCGCATTGGCGATAACGTAGCTCAGAATAGAGTCGCCTAAAAATTCTAAACGCTCGTTATGTTTACTGCTGGCACTACGATGAGTTAATGCCTGCTGCAACAGTTCCTGATGATTAAAAGTGTAGCCCAGCTTCCGTTGAAGCCGATTAATTACGATGGGGTTCATGCGATACCAATAAATAAATGCGTCAACAATTCAGCACACGAAACAGACCTGATATACATGGTTCTGCTAACTGCTTCGCTGCAGTTTCAGTTTACCGGTATATGGGGACCAACGCTGTTTCGTGTGCCGTGGCAACCTGGAGGTGCCAACCTTAAACTTCGGGGGAATATTCTATACACAACGACGGGGGATGTCGTTAGCCACGGGAGATTTATCTCATAAATAATTCACGTTGTCGCCATAACGGCGACAACGTGAACGAAGATGGCTATTAATGGATGCCGCCAATGCGACTTAAGCGCAGACCAGTCGGCCATTCGCCTTCTTGCTTATCGAAGCTCATCCAGATAGCCGTTGCCCGACCGACCAGATTCGCTTCCGGCACAAAGCCCCAGTAACGGCTGTCCGCGCTGTTGTCGCGGTTGTCGCCCATCATGAAGTATTGTCCCGGAGGAACAATCCAGGTTGCCAGTTGTTGCCCTGGCTGCTGGTAATACATCCCCACCTGATCCTGCGCAATCGGCACTGTCAGAATGCGGTGCGTCACATCACCCAGTGTCTCTTTACGCTCGGAAAGACGAATTCCATTTTCTTTGGTTTCGTTTTTCGGCACTTCAAAGAATCCGCTGGTCGCTTCCCCACCATTACGGCGTGAGAAGGTCTGAACGAAATCGCTCGGTTCCACGTTTGAGTAGGTGACCGGCAGCGCGTTTTCACACGCCTGGCCGGAACTGCATCCCGGTTGAATCGTCAGCTCTTTTGAGACCGGATCGTAAGTGACTTTATCGCCCGGTAAACCCACCGCGCGCTTGATGTAATCAAGCTTTGGATCTTCCGGATATTTAAAGACCACGATATCGCCGCGTTTCGGATGACCGGTTTCGATCAGCGTTTTCTGGTAGATAGGATCTTTAATGCCATAAGCAAACTTCTCTACCAGAATAAAATCACCAATTAACAGAGTCGGCATCATCGAACCTGACGGGATCTGGAACGGTTCATAAATAAACGAACGCACAATCAATACGATAGCCAGTACCGGAAAAACAGAAGCACCGGTTTCCAGCCAGCCAGGCTTCGGCGCAACCTTTTTCAACGTTGCTTTATCCAGTGAGTCCCCGGCAGCCGCCTGCGCCGCTGCCTGACGTTCCCGCCGTTTAGGTGCGAAAAAGAATTTATCCACGCACCATAAAATGCCCGTCACCAGTGTGGCAATCACCAGAATCAGGGCAAACATATTCGCCATGCCAACTCCTAAGGGTTATTTGTTGTCTTTGCCGACGTGCAGAATGGCGAGGAACGCTTCCTGCGGCAGCTCGACGTTACCGATCTGCTTCATGCGTTTCTTACCTTCTTTCTGCTTCTGCAGCAGCTTTTTCTTACGGCTGATATCGCCGCCATAACATTTAGCCAGTACGTTTTTACGCAGCTGTTTCACGGTGGATCGCGCAATGATGTGCGTACCAATCGCTGCCTGAATGGCGATATCAAACTGCTGGCGTGGGATCAGATCTTTCATCTTCTCCACCAACTCGCGACCGCGGTTTTGCGAATTATCACGGTGGGTGATCAACGCCAGCGCATCAACACGTTCACCGTTGATTAATACGTCTACACGTACCATGTCGGACGCCTGGAAGCGCTTGAAGTTGTAATCCAGAGACGCATAACCACGCGAGGTAGATTTCAGGCGATCGAAGAAGTCGAGCACCACTTCCGCCATCGGGATCTCGTACGTCAGCGCCACCTGATTACCGTGGTAAACCATATTGGTCTGCACGCCGCGTTTTTCTACGCACAACGTAATAACGTTGCCGAGATATGCCTGCGGCAGCAGCATGTGACACTCTGCAATCGGCTCGCGCAGTTCGTAGATGTTATTTACCGCAGGCAGCTTGGATGGGCTGTCGACGTAGATAACTTCTCTTGACGTGGTTTCAACTTCATACACTACGGTCGGCGCAGTGGTGATCAGATCCAGATCGTATTCACGTTCCAGACGTTCCTGGATGATCTCCATGTGCAGCAGGCCGAGGAAGCCGCAGCGGAAACCAAAGCCCAGCGCGCTGGAGCTTTCCGGCTCATAGAACAGTGAGGCATCGTTCAGGCTGAGTTTACCCAGCGCGTCACGGAAGGCTTCATAGTCGTCGGAACTTACCGGGAACAGACCGGCGTATACCTGCGGTTTGACTTTCTTAAAGCCAGGCAGCGCCTTTTCTGCCGGATTACGCGCCAGCGTTAAGGTATCGCCGACTGGAGCGCCGTGGATATCTTTAATCGCACATACGAGCCAGCCTACTTCGCCACATTTCAGTTCAGTGCGGTCAACCTGTTTCGGCGTGAAGATGCCCAGACGGTCGGCGTTATAGGTCTGCCCGGTACTCATGACTTTCACTTTGTCGCCCTTACGCAGGGTGCCGTTTTTAATACGGATAAGTGAAACAACGCCCAGGTAGTTGTCGAACCATGAGTCGATAATTAGTGCCTGCAACGGGCCTTCCGGATCGCCTTCCGGCGGCGGAATGTCGCGCACCAGACGTTCGAGAACGTCCTGCACACCAACGCCGGTTTTCGCTGAACAGCGCACCGCGTCGGTGGCGTCGATGCCGACGATATCTTCAATTTCTTCCGCCACGCGTTCAGGATCGGCTGCCGGCAGGTCAATCTTGTTCAGTACCGGCACAACTTCGAGATCCATTTCCATGGCGGTGTAGCAGTTTGCCAGGGTTTGCGCTTCTACGCCCTGCCCGGCGTCGACCACCAGCAATGCACCTTCACAGGCAGCCAGCGAACGGGAAACTTCATAGGAGAAGTCTACGTGGCCCGGGGTGTCGATAAAGTTAAGCTGATAGGTTTCGCCGTCAGACGCTTTGTAGTCCAGCGTCACGCTTTGCGCTTTGATGGTAATGCCACGCTCACGCTCAAGATCCATGGAATCGAGAACCTGCGCCTCCATTTCACGGTCAGACAGGCCACCGCAGATCTGGATAATACGGTCAGACAGCGTCGATTTACCGTGGTCAATGTGAGCTATGATCGAAAAGTTACGTATATTCTTCATAAAGTATGATTATTGTGCCTTAATGCCCGGTTAACCAGGCTTTTAGAAGTCGCTGTTCTGAGCTTAACGTCTGTATTAATAGAAACGCCGCATTCTACACTACAACATTGAGGCGAGGAAATGTTCATACCGTATGGATTGTGGTATCTGGAAACGTCCTCGCATTTGTTATGCAAAATGCAACAAAGCCAGTGAAATCACTGGCTCGCGTCTTCCGAAGATGTTTCAAATCGCACAAGGCCAGGCGGCAATGCCACGCTTAAGATGATCGGTTGCCATTCTGCCCGGGCAGCAAACTTACGCGAGTAGCCGCGCGCAATCAGGAACCCGCCAATACCACCGAGGATCGCACCACATAATGCTGCGACGTCAGAAGCAAAGAGTAGCTGAAATAGCGAAGCGATAAGGAATAATCCCACCAGCGGCGACATATAAACCAGTAATGCGGAGCTAAGCAGGCTGCCTTCGGCGATCCCCAATTCCACTTTTTGCCCCGGCACTAACGGCTCATCACAGGGTACGACAATGGTATGCGTGGTTTGCGGGCCAAGTTTATTTAACACGCGGCTACCGCAACCGGCGCGTGAAGCGCAGCTGCTGCATGAAGCTTTAACATCACAACTGACCAGCGCCTGCCCGTTTTGCCAGGAGACGACGGTAGCCCACTCTTTGATCATTGCGCTGCCCCGAACTTAATATTCTCGGCAATGCGTTTCGCCGTTTGCGGCGGCAGTTCACCGACAATGGTGATTTCGGCGTTATCACGTACGCTTGTACTGACGGTTCTGCGTCCGGTGCGCAACATCTGATCGGTGCTCGATGGCGTAGCGCGGTTAACGTTTACCGAGAAGCTGAATAATCCGTCGGAATAGAGACGTGATTCGATAGGCATGTTGTCCATCGTCGGTAGCGGACGTCGACTACTGGAAACTTCGCTAAAACCCTGTGGCAACCAGGTTGGCGTCCAGCTGAATTTAGCTTTTTCACCTACAGGAACAGAAAGCAACGGCGGCAAATTTGCCTTCGCCAGCGTCTGCATACTGCTGCTGATATCCTGATTGACGTTAAAAGCAATCACGCGAAATTGTTCCAGCGTTTCACCATCGCGATCAAGGAGATCAACCCGCATCGGTAATTTCGATTCGGTGTCCATCCACACGATGTAGCTGTAGCGTGTACCATCTCGGGCAACCACGCGAATGACTTCGCAAAGACGATCAGCAATACGCGTGCGCCCGACGGAGATAAAGTCGTAGTAAGGAGAAAGGCGTTTGAAATCGGTATAGATAAGCGATGGCAGAGAATCAACAATGTAATCGCCATTAAGCGTGAACGGTTCAAGTCCCGGTTCAAAATAGCTGATTTCATTGCCGCGCTGTACCACTTCCCGGCGCGGGCCATCCATTTGCAACAATTGTGCAAGAGGACGGTTATCGAGGCGTGCATGTCGATAACGCAGAGACTCAACACCCTGTTTATTGATGCTGATGAATGACAGCTCGTAATTCAGTGACTGACTGGCCAGGTTCATCTGCTGTAATAACGCCCCGGACGCGGGAGTGGCCGAGGCGTTAGCAGAGAATAACAGGCTACCTGTCACTAATGACATGGCAAACCAAAGTTGCTTCATTACTGCGATTGCGTTCCTAAAGTTTGAATTCCTGGCACCTGTACAGCGGCTTGCTGGGTTTGCGCCTGCTCAAACTGAAGCTGTTCAGAGTGGAGTCGGCGTTGCAGTTCGTAATCCTGCAACATTGCATTAATGCGACGACGCTGCTCCTGTACCTGCTGCTGTTGACCATTGTTTGCGGTCGCTTCAGAAGGTACTCCCAGGCTTACCGGGCTGGCTTTACCCATCATCGGCAGTGTATTAAATACCGGCGTTTCGGGCTGCTGGGACGTTTCAGATTGTCCATTATAGTGCTGGACGCCAACGATAACTGCAAGCGATACGCATGCGGCTACGCCCATTTGGGTAAGCTGTGCCGCCCACGGACGTACTTTCTGCCAGAATGGCATTTTCTGCCATTGATGCGGCGCAGGCTGGGCTTCCGGGATCAATGTCGCCGGTTGACGTACTGGCTCTTCTTCAATGGCGGCCATCACGCGTGAAGAGATATCGAAATGGAGCACCTCGGGAGTATCACCCCGCATTGAGTCACGGATTAAGTGATAGCTTTCCCAGGTTTTCTGCATTTCTGGGTTATGAGCCAGTTCGTTAAGCAGCTCACTATCCAGCGTTTCGCCATCCATTAAAGCGGAAAGTTGTTCTTTCTGCATGCCTAATACCCTTATCCAGTATCCCGCTATCGTCAACGCCTGATAAGCGGTTGAACTTTGTTATCAATAGCTTCCCTCGCTCGGAAGATACGTGAACGCACCGTACCTACCGGACAATCCATGATAGCGGCTATCTCTTCATAGCTCAGGCCATCCAGCTCCCGCAAGGTTATTGCCATGCGTAAATCTTCCGGGAGGGACTCAATAGTTCGGAAAACTATCTGTCTCAGTTCTTCTGACAACATTAAGTTCTCAGGGTTCGAAATTTCTTTCAACGCGCCGCCACTTTCGAAGTTTTCAGCTTCAATGGCATCCACATCACTGGAAGGTGGACGACGCCCCTGAGCAACCAGGTAATTTTTCGCTGTATTTACAGCAATCCGATACAGCCATGTATAAAAAGCGCTATCTCCCCGGAACGAATCCAGCGCACGATAGGCTTTAATAAAAGCTTCTTGTACCACATCGGGAACATCACCCGACGGCACATAGCGGGAAACCAGACTCGCCACTTTATGCTGATAGCGCACTACCAGTAAGTTAAAGGCTTTCTGATCTCCCTTCTGGACCCGTTCAACCAGGACCTGGTCCGTTAACTGCTCGCTCATCCGAGGTAAAGTCTCCCCAAACCAAATTTCCACGCGCTATCGAAACGCCACTCCATTAGCTGCAATTTGAGCAAGCAAAGGGTTAGAGTGTCTCGTTTTTGTAAAGTTCCGTAACGCATCTGTTTTTGTTTGTCATGCTGTAGACGGATCATTATCTATCATTATAAGTCTACAGAATCTGAACATCGCATTATCTGTGTAGAAATGCCCATTTAACTGCCTGAAGAGTAACCCAACGGCCTTTTTATTTCACCACCTAATCCTCCACCAGCCAGTAACTTCTCTTTTTCTCGCCGCCCTGCGTCAGCGTGTTTAGCAACTGTAACAAATATTAAAATAGCAGGTGTTTATCCGCACAACATGATGCTATGCTGACCAAACCATGTTTAGTAAATTAAACAAAGAAAATGAATACTCTCCCTGAACATTCATGTGACGTGTTGATTATCGGTAGCGGCGCAGCCGGACTTTCACTGGCGCTACGCCTGGCTGACCAGCATCAGGTCATCGTTCTAAGTAAAGGCCCGGTAACGGAAGGTTCAACATTTTATGCCCAGGGCGGTATTGCCGCCGTGTTTGATGAAACTGACAGCATTGACTCGCATGTGGAAGACACATTGATTGCCGGGGCTGGTATTTGCGATCGCCATGCAGTTGAATTTGTCGCCAGCAATGCACGATCCTGTGTGCAATGGCTAATCGACCAGGGGGTGTTGTTTGATACCCACATTCAACCGAATGGCGAAGAAAGTTACCATCTGACCCGTGAAGGTGGACATAGTCACCGTCGTATTCTTCATGCCGCCGACGCCACCGGTAGAGAAGTAGAAACCACGCTGGTGAGCAAGGCGCTGAACCATCCGAATATTCGCGTGCTGGAGCGCAGCAACGCGGTTGATCTGATTGTTTCTGACAAAATTGGCCTGCCGGGCACGCGACGGGTTGTTGGCGCGTGGGTATGGAACCGTAATAAAGAAACGGTGGAAACCTGCCACGCAAAAGCGGTGGTGCTGGCAACCGGCGGTGCGTCGAAGGTTTATCAGTACACCACCAATCCGGATATTTCTTCTGGCGATGGCATTGCTATGGCGTGGCGCGCAGGCTGCCGGGTTGCCAATCTCGAATTTAATCAGTTCCACCCTACCGCGCTATATCACCCACAGGCACGCAATTTCCTGTTAACAGAAGCACTGCGCGGCGAAGGCGCTTATCTCAAGCGCCCGGATGGTACGCGTTTTATGCCCGATTTTGATGAGCGCGGCGAACTGGCCCCGCGCGATATTGTCGCCCGCGCCATTGACCATGAAATGAAACGCCTCGGCGCAGATTGTATGTTCCTTGATATCAGCCATAAGCCCGCCGATTTTATTCGCCAGCATTTCCCGATGATTTATGAAAAGCTGCTCGGGCTGGGGATTGATCTCACACAAGAACCGGTACCGATTGTGCCTGCTGCACATTATACCTGCGGTGGTGTAATGGTTGATGATCATGGGCGTACGGACGTCGAGGGCTTGTATGCCATTGGCGAGGTGAGTTATACCGGCTTACACGGCGCTAACCGCATGGCCTCGAATTCATTGCTGGAGTGTCTGGTCTATGGCTGGTCGGCGGCGGAAGATATCACCAGACGTATGCCTTATGCCCACGACATCAGTACGTTACCGCCGTGGGATGAAAGCCGCGTTGAGAACCCTGACGAACGGGTAGTAATTCAGCATAACTGGCACGAGCTACGTCTGTTTATGTGGGATTACGTTGGCATTGTGCGCACAACGAAGCGCCTGGAACGCGCCCTGCGGCGGATAACCATGCTCCAACAAGAAATAGACGAATATTACGCCCATTTCCGCGTCTCAAATAATTTGCTGGAGCTGCGTAATCTGGTACAGGTTGCCGAGTTGATTGTTCGCTGTGCAATGATGCGTAAAGAGAGTCGGGGGTTGCATTTCACGCTGGATTATCCGGAACTGCTCACCCATTCCGGTCCGTCGATCCTTTCCCCCGGCAATCATTACATAAACAGATAAAAAGCCTGGGTCAGCGCCGTATACGCTTCGGAATAGTTCTGGTCTGGCCCACGAATGACTAAGCGATCGCTAAAGCATTCTCCCGCCTGCGGGGAGAATGCCAGCAGCACCCGATGCGGCAGTCGCGCTTCGTTTTCCGCCACATCCGTCCGCAAACGTAAATGCCAGCCCATGCTTAATGCCAGCTCCGTAAAACCATTACCAATCTGCTCTGGCAGCACTACGCAGAAAAATCCCTCTTCGGTAATGCACTCCGCCGCACAGGTCAGCAACGATGGGTGATCAAGCGTAGTGGTATAGCGAGCCTGTTCCCGTTGAGGTGTCGAGCACTCTACTCCCTGCTGATAGTAAGGTGGGTTACTGATGATTAAATCGAAGCGTACTGTCTGCTGTGTGATCCACTGCTGAATATCCGCCGTATGGACGTTAATCCGCTCTGCCCACGGGGACTGGTTGATATTTTCCTGCGCCTGCGCGGCAGCTTCACTTTCCAGTTCAACTGCATCAATCATCACGCTGTCATCGGTTCGCTGCGCCAGCATTAATGCCAGCAACCCGCTACCCGCGCCGATATCAAGGCAACGTTTTACCCCAGCCACCGGTGCCCATGCGCCCAATAAAATACCATCCGTTCCCACTTTCATCGCACAGCGATCGTGAGCAACAAAAAACTGTTTAAAAGTAAATCCATTACGACGAAGCACGGATGTAGACTGTGACATGAAAATAAAACCTTGCAGGAAAAACGGCGATAGCACCGGGTGAGAACAATACCCGAGAAGCGATATCCATACAAACAGATGAAGATTGCAGCCGTAACGTCTATAATCAGCGCCCCACACAGAGGTAGAACATGACTGTAACGACTTTTTCCGAACTTGAACTCGACGAAAGCCTGCTGGAAGCCCTCCAGGATAAAGGTTTCACTCGCCCGACCGCCATTCAGGCTGCCGCCATTCCGCCTGCGCTCGATGGCCGTGATGTACTCGGTTCTGCGCCGACAGGCACCGGTAAAACGGCGGCGTATCTGCTGCCAGCGTTGCAGCACCTGCTCGATTTCCCGCGTAAGAAATCCGGTCCGCCGCGTATTTTGATCCTCACCCCAACTCGCGAGCTGGCGATGCAGGTGGCCGATCATGCCCGCGAACTGGCGAAACATACGCATCTGGATATCGCCACCATCACCGGCGGCGTAGCCTATATGAACCACGCGGAAGTGTTCAGCGAAAATCAGGACATCGTGGTCGCCACGACCGGACGTCTGCTGCAATACATAAAAGAAGAGAACTTCGATTGCCGCGCGGTTGAAACGCTGATCCTCGACGAAGCAGACCGTATGCTGGATATGGGCTTCGCTCAGGATATCGAACATATTGCTGGCGAAACGCGCTGGCGTAAACAGACCCTGCTCTTTTCGGCAACGCTGGAAGGCGATGCGATTCAGGACTTTGCCGAGCGTCTGCTGGAAGATCCGGTGGAAGTTTCTGCCAATCCCTCCACCCGTGAGCGCAAAAAAATTCATCAGTGGTATTACCGCGCCGATGATCTTGAGCATAAAACCGCGTTGCTGGTGCATCTGTTAAAACAGCCGGAAGCGACCCGCTCAATTGTGTTTGTGCGTAAGCGTGAGCGTGTGCATGAGCTGGCAAACTGGCTGCGCGAAGCGGGCATCAACAACTGCTATCTCGAAGGTGAGATGGTACAGGGCAAGCGTAACGAAGCGATCAAGCGTTTGACCGAAGGTCGCGTAAACGTACTGGTCGCAACCGATGTTGCCGCGCGCGGTATCGACATTCCTGACGTCAGCCACGTCTTTAACTTCGATATGCCGCGCAGTGGCGATACTTATTTGCACCGTATCGGACGTACCGCGCGCGCCGGTCGTAAAGGCACCGCAATTTCGCTGGTGGAAGCCCATGACCATCTGCTGCTGGGTAAAGTAGGCCGCTATATTGAAGAGCCAATTAAAGCTCGCGTTATTGATGAGTTACGCCCGAAAACGCGTGCGCCAAGCGAAAAGCAGACCGGCAAGCCATCGAAGAAAGTACTGGCTAAACGTGCTGAGAAGAAAAAAGCTAAAGAGAAAGAGAAGCCGCGGGTGAAAAAACGCCATCGCGACACCAAAAATATTGGTAAGCGCCGTAAACCAAGCGGAACGGGCGTGCCACCGCAAACGACAGAAGAGTAATCTCAATGCCAGGTTTAAGCCTGGTATTAAAAGTGCTGGCAAACGCAAAACTGCCTGATGCGCTACGCTTATCAGGCCTACGTGGCTCATGCAATATATTGAATTTGCACGATCTTGTAGGCCGGATAAGGCGTTCACGCCGCATCCGGCATGAATAAAGCGCACTTTGTCGACAAGTTAAATGCCGGGTTTAATCCCGACATTATTTTTATCCAGCCACAAAACTCTCTTCAACACACTGAATAAAAGTGTGCATCGCCGGGCTAACCGCTTTTCCAGCATGATGTGCGCACATGGCCGTAATGGTCTGCGACTGTTCGCCAAAAGGCAATTCAATTAATTCTCCGCACTCCAACTCTTTTGCCACCGCAAAGCGCGGTAGGTAGCTGACCCCGATATTCGCCGCGACACAACGCTTGATGCTTTCGATACTTATAAGCTCAATGGTGTTTTCCACCGTGATCCGCCGCTGACGCAGCGTGCTCTCAAATATCTGCCGGAAGACACATTGCGGTTCGTTGATAATAAAGCTACAGGCGTTATGTCTTCCCGGCTCAGTAAAATCGACATCTGCAATTTGCGGTGAAGCCACCAGCACCAGTGATTGTTCACCCAACTCTCGTCGATTCAGAGCATCATCATTCCCTACACGATAAAAGACGCCAACATCGGCCTCATCATTCAGTAGCGCATCACGGATCACGTAACAGTTCAGCGACTGCAACGATAAACGCACTTTTGGGGCGCGTTGCCGAAAACGCTGCAACACCTGCGGCATTCGGTAAGAGAGCAACGTTTCGCCCGAAACAACGCGTAGTTCCCCGTCCGGATCTGACTCCTTTTTGGCAGCCTCACGAAGCGTATCCATCACTCGGGTAAGTTCATAAATGTGCGGCAGCAACTTTTTTCCTTCGCGGGTAAGGCACATCCGTCGGCCAATTTTCTCAAATAACTGGACTGAAAACTCCTGCTCAAGCTGCTGAATATGAAAAGTCACCGTCGATTGTGTACAGCACAATTTTTGCGAAGCTCGCAAAAAGGAACCCTCTTCCACCACGGTTTTAAGCGTAATAAAACGGCGCAGATCCATAACCCCAAACCTATCGAAAATATCGAATCTAGAATATAAAAACATTCATTTTTTTAAATGTTCCGTGTCGGGTACTGTCTACCAAAACAGAGGAGATAACAAGTGACACCGACCCTTTTAAGTGCTTTTTGGACTTACACCCTGATTACCGCTATGACGCCAGGACCGAACAATATTCTCGCCCTTAGCTCTGCTACGTCGCATGGATTTCGTCAAAGTACCCGCGTGCTGGCAGGGATGAGTCTGGGATTTTTGATTGTGATGTTACTGTGTGCGGGCATTTCATTTTCACTGGCAGTGATTGACCCGGCAGCGGTACACCTTTTGAGTTGGGCGGGGGCGGCATATATTGTCTGGCTGGCGTGGAAAATCGCCACCAGCCCAACAAAGGAAGACGGACTTCAGGCAAAACCAATCAGCTTTTGGGCCAGCTTTGCTTTGCAGTTTGTGAACGTCAAAATCATTTTGTACGGTGTTACGGCACTGTCGACGTTTGTTCTGCCGCAAACACAGGCGTTAAGCTGGGTAGTTGGCGTCAGCGTTTTGCTGGCGATGATTGGGACGTTTGGCAATGTGTGCTGGGCGCTGGCGGGGCATCTGTTTCAGCGATTGTTTCGCCAGTATGGTCGCCAGTTAAATATCGTGCTTGCCCTGTTGCTGGTCTATTGCGCGGTACGCATTTTCTATTAACGAAAAAAAGCGGAAGAGGTCGCCCTCTTCCGCTTAGTAACTTGCTACTTAAGCCTTACAGGCTTTCAGTAAAGGTACGAGCGATAACGTCGCGCTGCTGTTCCGGAGTCAGAGAGTTAAAGCGAACTGCATAACCGGATACACGGATGGTCAGCTGCGGATATTTTTCCGGATGCTTAACTGCATCTTCCAGAGTTTCGCGACGCAGAACGTTAACGTTCAGGTGTTGACCACCTTCAACGCGAACTTCTGGTTTCACTTCTACTGGAACTTCACGGTATTCAATGTCACCCAGTTTGCTTACTGCAACCACTTCATCTTCTGCATAACCTGCTTTTGCAACGATGCAACGCGCTTCGCCTTTTTCGCTGTCCAGCAGCCAGAAAGAGTTCAGCAGATCGTCGTTAGCGGCTTTAGTAATCTGGATACCTGTAATCATGTGATGCCTCCCCGGCAAAATTATTTGATTTGTTCAGCCTGTCGCGGCCAATTGGTAAAACCATTGTTGCTTGAGTGTATATATACTCCTCAAACACCCTTGAATCTTTGATTTAAATCAATAAAAACCACACATCAAGTATGGTCGCAAATGGATTTTATTGTTTTACATCAACTTATGCGGGTGTGAAATTTTACCAATTTACATTTTTTTGCACTCGTTTAAGTCTAAAAAATGAGCATGATTTTGTTCTGTAGAAAGAAGCAGTTAAGCTAGGCGGATTGAAGATTCGCAGGAGAGCGAGATGGCTAACGAATTAACCTGGCATGACGTGCTGGCTGAAGAGAAGCAGCAACCCTATTTTCTTAATACCCTTCAGACCGTCGCCAGCGAGCGGCAGTCCGGCGTCACTATCTACCCACCACAAAAAGATGTCTTTAACGCGTTCCGCTTTACAGAGTTGGGTGACGTTAAAGTGGTGATTCTCGGCCAGGATCCTTATCACGGACCGGGACAGGCGCATGGTCTGGCATTTTCCGTTCGTCCCGGCATTGCCATTCCTCCGTCATTATTGAATATGTATAAAGAGCTGGAAAATACTATTCCGGGCTTCACCCGCCCTAATCATGGTTATCTTGAAAGCTGGGCGCGTCAGGGCGTTCTGCTACTCAATACTGTGTTGACGGTACGCGCAGGTCAGGCGCATTCCCACGCCAGCCTCGGCTGGGAAACCTTCACCGATAAAGTGATCAGCCTGATTAACCAGCATCGCGAAGGCGTGGTGTTTTTGTTGTGGGGATCGCATGCGCAAAAGAAAGGGGCGATTATAGATAAGCAACGCCATCATGTACTGAAAGCACCGCATCCGTCGCCGCTTTCGGCGCATCGTGGATTCTTTGGCTGCAACCATTTTGTGCTGGCAAATCAGTGGCTGGAACAACGTGGCGAGACGCCGATTGACTGGATGCCAGTATTACCGGCAGAGAGTGAGTAAATTTGCGGGGAAATGCCGGATGGCAGAGTTGCCACCCGGCTGATTTATCAGGCTTTATTCTGACGCCACCATTCACCAAGCAAAACGCCGGTTGCGACAGAGATATTCAGCCCGGCAACGTTGCCCGTACCGTCAATCTTCACGCGCAGATCGTTCGGATCGCGTGCGGCATCCGGTAACCCTTCATATTCCTGACCCAGCACCAGTACCATTTTCGCTGGCAGACTAGTTTTGAACAGCGGTTTACCCTGCTCGCTGGAAGTGGTCACTACGGTGTAACCTGCCTGACGGAAATCATCCAGCACGTTAACAATGTTGTCGCCAGTAATCGGCTGAACGTGCTCTGCGCCGCCTTCTGCGGTACGGATAGCCGCCCCCGACTCCAGCAGTGCCGCATCCTGCACCACGACACCTTTCACGCCGAAGTGCGCGCAGCTGCGCATCATGCCACCCAGGTTATGCGGGTTAGATTCGTTTTCCAGTGCCAGAACGCAATCCTGCGCGCCTGCCTGGCTTACCCACTGCTGCACGGTTGTACCGTTACGCTTTTTGATCAAGAAGCAAACGCCGCCGTGATGTTCCGTGCCTGACGCTTTTGTCAATTCCGCTTCATCCACCACATGGTACGCTTTGCGGTTTGCTGCCATCCAGCGCAAAGCTTCTTTAAAACGCGGCGTTACACTCTGGATAAACCAGGCGCGAACAATCGCTTCCGGACGGCTCTGGAAAAGTGCCTGACATGCATTTTCGCCGTAGACGCGGGTTTCTTCCGCACGCTGACGACGCAACACTTCCGGATCAATAAAACTTTTACCACTGATGCCACCGTGATCGGCCTTTTCCGGCGTCTCATCACCCGGCGCGCGGGAAACCGTGCGCCACGGCGAATCTTCCCACTTGCGGTCACGGGGCTGACTCTGTTTGTCATCGCGGGCGGGGCGACGGCCACCGTCAGCACGAGATTTTCCTGGACGCCCGCCCCCTTTCCCGGTACGCGGGTTGTGGGTACGTTTATCAGAATCATCATCACTGCGGACATACATCACTTTGACCTTGCCGCTTTTACCTTTCATTTCATCGTTCATGCTTTTCTCCACCAGCGCTGCGCGAAGCGCGCAGATTACCCGAAGTCCGCGCGGTTCGCCATGATTTCGTACCAAAGCCTGCGACTATCATACCTATTGAATAAAACAGATTGTTGTCTGGAACAATGTCCCCGATAATATGTAACATATTAGAAACATACCGGCGTCGTTGCCGATAAGTCTCCTTACTCATCCCGAGGTTAGTTATGAATACCGTTTGTACCCATTGTCAGGCCATCAATCGCATTCCCGACGATCGGATCGAAGATGCGGCAAAATGCGGACGCTGCGGTCACGACTTGTTTGACGGAGAGGTGATTAATGCGACCGGTGAAACACTCGACAAATTGCTGAAGGATGATCTACCTGTGGTGATCGACTTCTGGGCACCGTGGTGCGGCCCCTGCCGTAATTTCGCACCAATTTTTGAAGATGTCGCGCAAGAGCGTAGCGGTAAAGTGCGCTTTGTGAAAGTGAATACCGAAGCTGAACGTGAATTGAGCAGTCGCTTTGGAATTCGTAGTATACCGACGATCATGATTTTCAAAAACGGTCAGGTTGTCGACATGCTTAATGGCGCAGTACCGAAAGCGCCGTTCGATAGCTGGCTGAACGAATCTCTTTAATCTTACCGGGGCGCATCTTGTGCCCCGTTTTCTCCTCTGCGACAATGGCGTTTTTTCGACGCTCTCTTATGACCGAAAACGCTGTTCTCCAGTTACGCGCCGAGCGTATTGCGCGCGCAACACGTCCTTTTCTTGCCCGCGGTAATCGCGTTCGTCGCTGCCAACGCTGTCTTTTGCCAGAGAAATTATGTCTCTGTTCGACAATTACCCCAGCACAAGCAAAAAGTCGCTTCTGTTTGCTGATGTTCGACACCGAGCCAATGAAGCCCAGTAATACCGGGCGTCTCATTGCTGATATTTTGCCTGATACCGTTGCGTTTCAATGGTCGCGTACCGAACCCTCGCAGGATTTGCTGGAGTTGGTGCAAAACCCGGACTATCAGCCAATGGTGGTCTTTCCCGCTTCGTATGCTGATGAGCAACGGGAAGTGATCTTCACACCACCTGCCGGTAAGCCACCGCTGTTTATCATGCTCGATGGTACCTGGCCGGAAGCTCGCAAGATGTTTCGTAAAAGTCCGTATCTGGATAATCTTCCCGTCATTTCCGTCGATCTTTCCCGGCTTTCTGCCTATCGCCTGCGTGAAGCCCAGGCTGAAGGCCAATATTGTACTGCCGAGGTAGCCATCGCACTGTTAGATATGGCCGGCGATACCGGGGCGGCGGCAGGGTTAGGCGAGCATTTTACCCGCTTTAAAACACGCTATCTGGCAGGAAAAACGCAACATCTGGGTAGCATCACAGCAGAACAGTTAGAAAGCGTTTAAAATCATTCGGTCACTTCTGCGGGAGACCGGTATGAGTCAGCGAGGACTGGAAGCACTACTGCGACCAAAATCGATAGCGGTAATTGGCGCGTCGATGAAACCCAATCGCGCAGGTTACCTGATGATGCGTAACCTGCTGGCGGGAGGCTTTAACGGACCGGTACTCCCGGTGACGCCAGCCTGGAAAGCGGTGTTGGGTGTGTTGGCCTGGCCGGATATTGCCAGCTTGCCCTTTACACCCGACCTTGCGGTTTTATGTACCAATGCCAGCCGTAATCTTGCTCTTCTGGAAGAGCTCGGCGAGAAAGGCTGTAAAACCTGCATTATTCTTTCCGCCCCGGCATCGCAACACGAAGATCTCCGCGCCTGCGCCCTGCGCCATAACATGCGCCTGCTTGGACCAAACAGTCTGGGTTTACTGGCTCCCTGGCAAGGTCTGAATGCCAGCTTTTCGCCTGTGCCGATTAAACGCGGCAAGCTGGCGTTTATTTCGCAATCGGCTGCCGTCTCCAACACCATCCTCGACTGGGCGCAACAGCGTAAGATGGGCTTTTCCTACTTTATTGCGCTCGGCGACAGCCTGGATATCGACGTTGATGAATTGCTTGACTATCTGGCACGCGACAGTAAAACCAGCGCCATCCTGCTCTATCTCGAACAGTTAAGCGACGCGCGACGCTTTGTTTCGGCGGCCCGTAGTGCCTCGCGTAATAAACCGATTCTGGTGATTAAAAGCGGACGTAGCCCGGCGGCACAGCGACTGCTCAACACGACGGCAGGAATGGACCCGGCATGGGATGCGGCTATTCAGCGTGCCGGTTTGTTGCGGGTACAGGACACCCACGAGCTGTTTTCGGCGGTGGAAACCCTTAGCCATATGCGCCCGCTACGTGGCGACCGGCTGATGATTATCAGCAACGGTGCTGCGCCTGCCGCGCTGGCGCTGGATGCCTTATGGTCACGCAATGGCAAGCTGGCAACGCTAAGCGAAGAAACCTGCCAGAAACTGCGCGATGCACTGCCAGAACATGTGGCAATATCTAACCCGCTCGATCTACGCGATGACGCCAGCAGTGAGCACTATATTAAAACGCTGGATATTCTGCTCCACAGCCAGGATTTTGACGCGCTGATGGTTATTCATTCGCCCAGCGCCGCTGCTCCCGCAACAGAAAGCGCGCAAGTATTAATTGAAGCGGTAAAGCATCATCCCCGCAGCAAATATGTCTCTTTGCTGACGAACTGGTGCGGCGAGCACTCCTCGCAAGAGGCACGACGTTTATTCAGCGAAGCCGGGCTGCCGACCTACCGTACCCCGGAAGGAACCATCACTGCTTTTATGCATATGGTGGAGTACCGGCGTAATCAGAAGCAACTACGCGAAACGCCGGCGTTGCCCAGCAATCTGACTTCCAATACCGCAGAAGCGCATCTTCTGTTGCAACAGGCGATTGCCGAAGGGGCTACGTCGCTCGATACCCATGAAGTTCAGCCCATCCTGCAAGCGTATGGCATGAACACGCTCCCTACCTGGATTGCCAGCGATAGCACCGAAGCGGTGCATATTGCCGAACAGATTGGTTATCCGGTGGCGCTGAAATTGCGTTCGCCGGATATTCCACATAAATCGGAAGTTCAGGGCGTCATGCTTTACCTGCGTACAGCCAATGAAGTCCAGCAAGCGGCGAACGCTATTTTCGATCGCGTAAAAATGGCCTGGCCACAGGCGCGGGTCCACGGCCTGTTGGTGCAAAGTATGGCTAACCGTGCTGGCGCTCAGGAGTTGCGGGTTGTGGTTGAGCACGATCCGGTTTTCGGGCCGTTGATCATGCTGGGTGAAGGCGGTGTGGAGTGGCGTCCTGAAGATCAAGCCGTCGTCGCACTGCCGCCGCTGAACATGAACCTGGCCCGCTATCTGGTTATTCAGGGGATCAAAAGTAAAAAGATTCGTGCGCGCAGTGCGCTACGCCCATTGGATGTTGCAGGCTTGAGCCAGCTTCTGGTGCAGGTTTCCAACTTGATTGTCGATTGCCCGGAAATTCAACGTCTGGATATTCATCCTTTGCTGGCTTCTGGCAGTGAATTTACCGCGCTGGATGTCACGCTGGATATCTCGCCGTTTGAAGGCGATAACGAGAGTCGGCTGGCAGTGCGCCCTTATCCGCATCAGCTGGAAGAATGGGTAGAATTGAAAAACGGTGAACGCTGCTTGTTCCGCCCGATTTTGCCAGAAGATGAGCCACAACTTCAGCAATTCATTTCGCGAGTCACCAAAGAAGATCTTTATTACCGCTACTTTAGCGAGATCAACGAATTTACCCATGAAGATTTAGCCAACATGACACAGATCGACTACGATCGGGAAATGGCGTTTGTAGCGGTACGACGTATTGATCAAACGGAAGAGATCCTCGGCGTCACGCGTGCGATTTCCGATCCTGATAACATCGATGCCGAATTTGCTGTACTGGTTCGCTCGGATCTCAAAGGGTTAGGCTTAGGTCGACGCTTAATGGAAAAGTTGATTACCTATACGCGAGATCACGGACTACAACGTCTGAATGGTATTACGATGCCAAACAATCGTGGCATGGTGGCGCTAGCCCGCAAGCTCGGGTTTAACGTTGATATCCAGCTCGAAGAGGGGATCGTTGGGCTTACGCTAAATCTTGCCCAGCGCGAGGAATCATGAGTAAGGTACTGGAAATGTTGACCACTTAATCGGGGCTGGTGTTATTATTGCCCGCTTATGTCGTCTGCATTGCACAGAGGACCCTTCAATGAACAGAGAAGAAATGCACTGTGATGTTGTCAAAATTTAAGCGTAATAAACATCAACAACACCTTGCCCAACTACCCAAGATTTCTCAATCAGTTGATGATGTCGATTTCTTTTACGCTCCCGCCGACTTCCGGGAGACGCTGCTGGAAAAAATAGCCAGCGCGAAGCAGCGCATTTGCATTGTCGCCCTGTATCTCGAACAGGATGACGGTGGCAAAGGCATTCTGAACGCGTTGTATGAGGCTAAAAGGCAGCGTCCGGAACTGGATGTGCGGGTGCTGGTCGACTGGCATCGTGCACAACGTGGACGCATTGGCGCTGCGGCATCTAACACTAACGCTGACTGGTACTGCCGCATGGCGCAGGAAAATCCGGGCGTAGATGTTCCGGTTTATGGCGTTCCAATCAATACTCGTGAAGCCCTTGGTGTTCTGCACTTTAAAGGCTTTATCATCGACGATAGCGTACTTTATAGCGGTGCCAGCCTGAACGATGTTTACCTGCATCAGCACGATAAATATCGCTACGACCGTTATCATCTGATCCGTAACCGTAAGATGTCAGACATTATGTTTGAATGGGTTACACAGAATATTATGAATGGCCGCGGCGTTAATCGTCTGGATGATGTTAATCGGCCAAAAAGCCCGGAAATCAAGAACGATATTCGTCTGTTCCGCCAGGAGCTGCGTGATGCCGCTTATCATTTCCAGGGCGATGCCGACAACGATCAGCTTTCTGTAACGCCGCTAGTGGGGCTGGGGAAATCGAGTCTGTTGAACAAGACCATTTTCCATCTTATGCCTTGTGCCGAGCAGAAACTAACCATCTGTACGCCATACTTCAACCTGCCAGCAATCCTTGTGCGCAATATTATCCAGTTGCTGCGCGAAGGGAAAAAGGTCGAAATTATTGTTGGTGATAAAACCGCGAATGACTTCTACATTCCGGAAGATGAACCTTTCAAGATAATTGGCGCATTGCCTTATCTCTATGAGATCAATCTGCGTCGTTTCCTGAGCCGTTTGCAGTATTACGTCAATACTGACCAGCTAGTGGTTCGGTTATGGAAAGATGACGACAACACCTATCACCTGAAAGGGATGTGGGTTGATGATAAGTGGATGTTGATCACCGGTAATAACCTGAACCCGCGCGCCTGGCGTCTGGATCTGGAAAACGCCATTTTGATCCACGATCCGCAACTTGAGCTGGCGCCACAGCGAGAGAAAGAACTGGAGCTGATCCGCGAGCATACCACCATCGTTAAGCACTATCGCGATCTGCAAAGTATTGCCGATTATCCGGTGAAGGTTCGTAAACTCATCCGCCGTTTGCGCCGTATCCGCATCGACCGATTAATTAGCCGCATCCTGTAATCACAACCCCGTCCTGTACGGGGTTTGTTTTTTGGAGGCCACGTTTTGCGTATTCTTTTTGTCTGTTCGCTATTGTTACTTTCTGGATGCAGCCATATGGCTAACGATAGCTGGAGCGGGCAGGATAAAGCTCAACACTTTATCGCCTCGGCGATGCTTTCCGCCGCCGGAAATGAATATTCACAGCATCAGGGGATGAGCCGGGATCGCAGTGCCATGTTTGGATTGATGTTCTCTGTCAGTTTGGGGGCGTCAAAAGAGCTTTGGGATAGCCGCCCCGAAGGGAGCGGCTGGAGCTGGAAGGATTTGGCCTGGGATGTCGCCGGTGCAAGCACCGGCTATACCGTCTGGCAACTGACCCGTCACTAAAGACGCATCCCCTTCCCTTTGCGATGTAGCATCAAAGAAACCAGAAACGCCACCACGGCCATCAAGGTCACATACCAGAAGAAGGCTGTTTCCATTCCTATTGATTTCAGCGACAACGCTACGTACTCCGCCGAACCACCAAATATAGCATTAGCGACCGCATATGACAGACCAACGCCTAATGCGCGAACCTGTGCCGGGAACATCTCAGCCTTCAGTATTCCACTGATTGATGTATAAAAACTCACTATCAGCAGGGCACACATCACCAGACCAAAAGCGGCATAAGGCGAGGAAACGTTTTGCAATGCTGAGAGAATAGGAACGGTAAAAATGGCTGCCAGCGAACCGAAACATAACATTGAGGTACGGCGACCAATCTTATCCGACAGCGCGCCAATGAGTGGTTGAATAAGCATGAATACAAACAATGCGGCAGTCATAATGCCACTCGCCACGTTGGCATGCATTCCCGCAGTATTTACCAGATACTTCTGCATATAAGTAGTGAAGGTATAGAAACAAAGGGAGCCCGCAGCGGTAAAACCGAGAACCATGATGAATGCACGGCGATTGCGCCATAATCCTTTCAGAGATCCAGCTTCTTTTAAAGCGCGCGTTTCTTGTTGCGAAGTTTCATCTAACTGACGACGTAACCACAACGCCACAACAGCTAACACAGCTCCTAACGCGAAAGGAATACGCCATCCCCACTCTCTGAGTGCAGCGTCTTCCATGGTGTGTTGTAAAACCACGACAACCAGTAGGGCTAGCAGTTGTCCGCCGATCAACGTCACATACTGAAATGATGCGTAAAAACCTTTGCGCCCTTCAACGGCAACTTCACTCATATAGGTGGCGCTGGTGCCATATTCTCCGCCAACAGATAATCCCTGAAACAAACGAGCGAGAAGCAATAATGCCGGAGCCCACGTACCTATAGTTTCATAACCTGGGAGGCAGGCGATAACCAGCGATCCGAAACACATCATACACACCGATAACAGCATCGATTTTTTGCGACCATGTTTATCGGCTATGCGGCCAAATAGCCAACCGCCTATTGGGCGTATCAGGAATCCCGCAGCAAAAACACCTGCTGTTTGTAGTAGTTGAGTCGTCGTGTTCCCGGAAGGGAAGAAGATGTGGGCAAAGTAGAGTGAACAGAACGAGTAGACATAGAAATCGAACCACTCGACCAGATTACCTGAAGAGGCCCCCACAATCGCCCAAATGCGGCGACGAGTATCACTACTTGTCAGTTTGCTGTCTGCCGTTACAGTACTTTCAGCCATGCCATTATGTCTCCTGCCGTAATCCGATGCTTTTGTCGGTCGCTTTTGTTTATTTTTTTTGGTAAAGGAAATGTTATACATTTGTTGCATATCATTATGCAACCTTAACCATGAATTTAGTTAGCAGGAAAATGGTTATTGAGGAGCTTAAGGATAAATTTCTGGTAAGGAGGACACGTATGGAAGTGGGCAAGTTGGGGAAGCCGTATCCGTTGCTGAATCTGGCATATGTGGGAGTATAAGACGCGCAGCGTCGCATCAGGCATTTTTTTCTGCGCCAATGCAAAAAGGCCATCCGTCAGGATGGCCTTTCGCATAATTTGATGCCTGGCAGTTCCCTACTCTCGCATGGGGAGACCCCACACTACCATCG